>Ga0123355_10000003_pt1 | contig 224088 bp, 216 predicted proteins | sample TergutEmb28metaG_3_FD_89872 | JGI IMG/M metagenome (GOLD analysis project Ga0123355, IMG submission 89872) | Embiratermes neotenicus P1 segment gut microbial communities from Petit-Saut dam, French Guiana - Emb289 P1 | ecosystem: Host-associated > Arthropoda: Insects > Digestive system > Gut ...
GGTGACCAACGGTATTCCGACAAATCCAAATACCATCAAATTTTTAAGGTATATCCACACCTCCGGACAACTTCTAAATACTCCGGCAGGTTTTGTCGAAATTTCAGCAGAAACGGCTACCGCTGCATTGAAGCTTCTAAACGTTCAAAACGAGTATCGCAAATACCGCATCGCAAGAAATAGAATAACCGGAACAATAGCATTATTTTTATCGTTGATTGCACTTGGTGTTGTGTTGCTGCATCGTAAATCTCGCATCATACAAGACAAAATCGCAGGGAAATTCATGTTGTTTTTAACATTGATGACCATATCCCTTGTTTTGGTGATTGGTGTTGGTTTGTTTATCCGATCAATGCCCATACTTTCCGAACATTCGTTGAGCACACTACTTTTTTCGTCGGAATGGCGACCCATGCAAAATCAGTTCGGTTTTGCTCCCTTTTTGATGGGAACGCTTTGGGTAACCACAATCGGAATTATTATGGCTCTGCCCATTTCGCTGTTATCTGCAATATATTTGACCGAGTACGCCAAACCTCGACTTACCAAATACATTTATCCTGTTTTGGATATTTTGGCAGGAATTCCGTCTGTGATTTACGGTTTGTGGGGCGTTTTGGTCATTGTTCCTTTTATTGGAACACGCATAGCACCGATTTTCGGTGTTCAAACGGTTGGATTTACGGCTCTTGCCGGAGGTATTGTTTTGGGAGTAATGATTATGCCGATATTGGTTAGTCTTTTTGTTGAGATTTTTCGTTCGGTACCCAAAAGCCTTCGAGAGGTTTCCATTTCTTTGGGAGCAACCAAATGGCAAACCGTAAGAAAAGTGATTCTTCGCAAAACCTTTCCGGGAATTGTTGCCGCTGTTGCACTCGCTATTTCTCGCGCTTTTGGCGAAACGATTGCCGTGATGATGGTTGTTGGAAATTTTCCGGCAACGCCAAGCACACCGCTTGATCCCGCTTATCCCCTACCTGCCCTTATTGCCAATAATTTTGGAGAGATGATGTCCGTGCCTCTTTACGAGTCGGCATTGATGTTTGCGGCATTTGTCTTGTTTTTTGTTATCGTGTTGTTCAACTTAGCGGCACGAATGATTATTTACCGCGTTGATAAAACATTTGCATGAAGAAGCCAAAAATCATAAAAAATCTAAAACTTTTAGAGGAGACTATCGCCAAACTGCTCATGTATGTGGCGTTGTTTGTGGTTGTTGCGTTTGCCATGTCCATTGTTTTTACCATTATCTCTCGAGGCTGGCCGGCCATGAGTTGGGAGATGGTGAGCCAAGTGCCCGGAAGTAGTTTTCTCCTTGGCGGTGATGGTGGGATTTTGAATGCGATTGTCGGCTCGCTTTATATTGTGGGAGCCTCAACGTTGCTCGGACTTGCGATCAGTATTCCGATTGTGTTTTACATGAATGTTTATCTAAAAAAGACGTCAACGTTTGGCTACATCGCACGTTTATCCTACGATGTACTGTTTGGAATTCCTCCGATTGTTTTTGGTGCGTTTGGGTTTATGATTATGGTGTATTTCGGAATGAGGGCCTCGCTCCTTGGCGGAATTATTGTGATTACGTTGTTGATTATTCCTGTTTTTATCCGTTCGATGGACGAAGTTGCACGAAATTTTCCTCGCGAAATTCTCGATGTAGCGTATTCGTTAGGTGCAACAAAATTGCAAACCTTGCGTGTTGTTTTACGTCAAATTCTTCCGGGAGTAGCCACAGCCACACTGCTTGCTATCGGACGAGCCATTGGAGATGCAGCAGCGGTCATGCTTACCGCCGGTTATACATCCGCCATTCCCACTTCTCTGTCTCAACCGGCAGCCACGCTACCATTGGCGGTATTCTATCAAGCCATGAGTCCCATAGAAGAGGTGCGACAAGGAGCCTACGCTGCCGCATTTGTTCTCACACTGATCGTGCTTGCATTGAGCATCGGCGGAAGATTGGTTATGAGATATTTTTCAAAAGACAAGATTCATTAATTTGGTTATTTCAAAAAATTGTTGTAACTTTGTAAAACCAAGATTGTAGTATGGACTATAACAAATTTTCAAGCTGGCTTTGGGATATCGCAAAATATGTTGTTACAGCAGTAATAATTTCTACGTTCTTAGGCGATTTTAGAGAAAACGCTGTGATTCTTTATGGGGGTGGTTTTGTTTTGGCTGGTTCGTTATCCATACTTGGGATATACTATCAATTAAAATCTAAAAAACAACAATAATGGAAGCAATTTTGAACAACGGAATGTTTTGGGGTGCTTTAACAATAGCATTCATTGTGGTTTGTGTTACAGTCGTTGCACACTACGAAAGCAAACAAACATCAACTACAAACTAAGCGAGGGTCTATTCAAAAAACATTGAAAATTCCATATTTGATTATGTAAAATGTCCAAAGGTGTGGCTTTGCTTTGTGCAAATTTATTCGTAATTTTGTCGTTATATAAAAAAGCATTGACATGGGAATGTTTAAAATGTTCAGACCGGATCATAAGTTTGCTCGTAGCGATGGGAATTCTTATATCAAAATCGAAAACCTTAATGTTTCGATCGCCAATAATCACATTCTGAAAAATGTTAACCTCAGCATATCGGACAATAAAATAACTTGTATCATCGGTCCTTCGGGCTGTGGAAAAACAACCTTGCTCAAAACGCTGAATTTGATGATACATTCCATAGAGGGTGTTGATATTTCCGGAAAAATTGATGTCAACGGCATAAACATTATTCAGCCGGGCGTCAGTATCGAAGCACATCGTCGCATGATGGGCTTGGTGTGGCAAAAACCTGTGCCGCTACCGATGTCGATTTTTGAAAATGTGGCTTACGGTTGTCGTGTGAACGGAACGTTTCATCCAAGAAAATTAAAAATGATCGTAGAACATTATTTGCAAGCCGTTGGTTTGTGGGATGAGGTCAAAGACCGCTTGAGAGCACCGGCAACAAGTCTTTCGGTGGGACAACAACAACGCTTGTGTTTGGCGAGAAGTTTGGCCGTTGAGCCAAGTTTTATTCTTGCCGACGAAGCCACAAGTGCCCTCGATCCAATGTCTAGCAAAACCACCGAGGAGTTGTTTGTTAAACTCAAAGAAAATTATTCGATTGTCATGGTCACTCACACGCTCAGTCAAGCCCAAAGAATCGCCGACAACGTGATATTTATGTACATGGGCGAGGTGATCGAAGCCGGCACCGCCGAACAAGTTTTCAAAAACCCACAACACGAACTTACACAAAACTATATTTCCGGAGCGTTTAGTTAACAAACTTTAAGGTTTCACAAAAAAAACCGCCTTCATGCTACATCGGCACCGATTACAAACTGAGTCAAACACGCCTACAGACTGTTCGGACGATTGAATATAGTGTTTCTATCACGTGGACTAACCCTCATTGCAGGACAATTACGCGGTTGTATCGCCCCATGCTGCACCTGATTTGTTTCACGTCGTGAATCACGTCGTAACTGTTGAATTGGTGGGCACCCGCCAAAACCAAGCTGATCCCTGTTCCATCTAGGATTAATACGCAAACTAAGCCCCGCTGTGGCAGTAAACTCTCCGGTATGGGCACCTCTGTTATCATCTTGTCTTTGCAAAAAATCAAAAGCATGATTATATCCCATTTCCGCAAAAAATCTTAGTCTATTGGTTAATCTTCTATCATGCCTAAGCGCTATGCCTACACCTGCTCTGCTAAAACCCTCCCAATCCCTTGTCGGCTCCTCGTTATAAGGCTGCCACATTCCTCTTATACTCATATTCTCTGTAAAAACACTTGTTCTGAGATTAACATTATCTATTGGCAGGAAATTAACCTTGCTACTCAACCCTAACTCAAAACGCCCTCTTGCGTATCCTGGGGAAGTAAACGCATCAAGTGACCCAAACAGTTTATGGTTGTCTGTTACCCTTAGACTTGCCCCGCCCCCCACTGAAACAGACCATCTAGGAGGGGTTGTCCTTCCCTCCAATATTAATCTCCCGTCTCTCTCAGCAATAACTTGAGAAAGCCATTCGTCCCCAATAAAAACTCCTTGTGCGCCAGCTCTTACAAAGGGTTGAAAAGCGTTTGATTCATTACCAAACACAAACTTGAAACTTGCACCTGGAATTGCCCCTATGAAAGGGTTTCCCGACCTTCTATACTCCACCCCGTATTGCCCCTGCGCTTCAGACGGGGCTAGCGCTTTTGCGCCGAATAATAAACCTGTGCCTATCGTTTTAAGTTTTCCCATTCAAAGTATTCCTTTTTTTATCTTCTTCCGGAATGACTTCTGCCTCGCTGACCGCTCTGCATTCTTCTGATTTGATTGCTTCTGAATTGGTCTTGTGTGCTCCCCAATCTTACGTTTACGCCAGCGGAAATGGATAGAACATTCTTAGTCTTGTCAAATTCCCTTAATTTCTCGTGTGTAGTGGTGTGATTAAATCTTCTTCCAAATGACGCTTCTGCGTGCAATGTCGTCCTTGGGCCAGCCTCAAAATTAAACCTACCACCTGCCTCTGCCTCCATGAAAGTGTTGGTAGCCCAATCGCTTACGCTTCCTCTTCCTTGATTTTGTAAACCAATAAGACCCTCAGGGCATCCTCCTGGAACGATGCGATTTTCTGTTCCAGGTAAATTATGGGTGGTATACTTTGCCCTTGCGAATGCATCGAAGTTCATTCTGTTTGCCACTCTCATTCTCCTCAAATACTCCAGCATGAAAGTGTTAGAAGATCGTCCGGCACTTAAAACATCGAACGTATTTCCAAGTGTGGTTCTTGTAATAAATTTCATTCTATCATTTTCTGTCAACCAAAATCCTACCCCTAGGTCTACTGTTGCCTTTCCCATGGAATTACCCAAAACATACCAATCATCCAATTCTTCGACAAGGGTCATGCCATCAATGTGCGTAGCTCTGTGACTAAAGCGCTCTCCTTTTTGATTTATATCCATCCTCATACCAAAAGATGGCTCAAAACGTCCTATTCTCTGCCTGAAAAGTTCAAATTGCCACCTGTGAGCCTATTGGTTTCTGGAAATTCCCCTGAAATTTCACTCACACTTGTAATAATAAGTTGTCCATCCTGCGCAAGTGCATCACCACCTAACTTAACTGCTGCGGCTGTTCCTGCAATTTTTAAAGCGTTTTTTAATTTGTTTCTCATGATTTTTCCTCCATATTTTGAAAATGTTATAGCTATTATTGGTTTGTTGAATTTCGGGTATAAAAAAAACGGATTTACAAATCCGTTTATCGAGGTGTTCGACGACCCATATACAAAGACAAGTAAGCCCGTTTGCGAGCATTACATTCTCTTGTACATTGCCGAAGTGTCGAACTTTCGATAAACAAGAACAGCGTAAACGCTTTTTTTAAGAAAGTTTTTGCGTAATTACTTACGCTGTTTTCATCATAGGCAAAAGTTAGACTTGGTTATTTTTATTCAAGCACAAAGATACAACAAATTTTTGAAATAGCCAAAAATCCCAAAGCAAATTTATCAACACTAGGGCAACCGCATCAAAATGCTAAGAGGAGTGACAATAGCCGACAGATGTCTCGCTTTGCTCGACATGACGGGGCTTTGCGAGGAGGAGGGGAAGGAGGATGAGCGGCGGCTCGCCGCCGCTCATCCTCCTTTATTGTCCCCATCTGGTGGCGATGTCATGTCGAGCAAAGCGAGACATCTGTTTGATAATGTGTCTTCTCTTTTTATGTAAGATGTGCTTTTTTTTCAACACTTTGAGGCAGACCCTATCTATTTTGATGCGGTTGCCCTATATCAACACTCAAAAATTTTCAATTCTCAATTAAATTTCGTATCTTTGCAAATTATTGTATTTTCAACAAAAACAGATATGAAAAACACCTTATCTCATATCCGAGAGCTTGAAGCCGAGTCAATTTACGTGCTTCGTGAAGTTGCTGCGCAATTTCAAAAACCTGCCCTTTTGTTTTCGGGCGGAAAAGATTCTATTGTTGCCGCTCATTTGGCATACAAAGCCTTTTATCCCGCAAGGATTCCAATTCCGTTTTTACATATTGATACCGGGCATAATTTTAAGGAAACAATAGAATACCGTGACATGATGGTCAAAAAACTCGGTGTGAATTTGATTGTCGGCTCTGTTCAAGAATCCATTGACAGCGGCAGAGTGCGTGAAGAAACCGGTTATTATGCAAGCCGAAATCTTTTGCAAACAACCACTTTGCTTGATACGATTGAAAAACACAAGTTTGATTGTGCCATCGGCGGAGCACGTCGCGACGAAGAAAAAGCACGAGCGAAAGAGCGTTTTTTCTCGCATCGTGACGAGTTCGGACAGTGGGATCCCAAAAACCAGCGTCCGGAACTCTGGGGACTTTTTAACGGACATCACCATATTGGCGAGCATTTTCGAGTTTTCCCGATCAGTAACTGGACGGAAATGGATGTTTGGCAATATATTTTTATGGAAAAAATTGATATGCCGAGCATTTATTTTACGCACGAACGACAAGTGTTTTTCCGAGACGGACAATGGCTTGCCGCCGAAGAATGTATGACACTAAAGCCTACGGAAACCGTTGAAACACGCCAAGTTCGCTGTCGTACGATTGGCGATATCAGTTGCACGGGACTTACACTTTCCAAAGCCGATTGTTTGGAAGATATTATCGAAGAAATAGCCGCCACACGAGTTACCGAAAGAGGAAGCCGTGCCGACGACAAACGCTCGGAAACTGCTATGGAAGACCGCAAGGTTGTCGGATATTTTTAATGGTGGCTTCGACTTTGCTCAGCCACCGGACGGCGGTCGTTGAGCGAAGTCGAAACGCCCGCACCACACCAATCAAAAATCTAAATTCTAAAATCAAAAATTGACAGATGGAAACAAAAGGATACTTAGACATGGATCTCCTCCGTTTTTCAACAGCAGGCAATGTTGACGACGGAAAAAGCACGCTAATCGGACGTTTGCTCTACGACAGCAAATCCATTTTCGAAGACCAAATGGAGGCTGTTGAGCAGGCTTCACGCCGAACCGGAAGCGAAGATGTTAATTTGGCACTTCTCACCGATGGTCTGCGCAGCGAGCGCGAACAGGGCATCACCATAGATGTGGCTTACCGCTATTTTGCTACGCCTGTGCGGAAGTTTATCATTGCCGATACACCCGGGCATATTCAATACACCCGAAATATGGTAACCGGTGCATCTACAACAGATTTGGCAATTATTCTGATTGATGCTCGAAACGGTGTTTCTGAACAAACCCTGCGACACACCTACATCGCATCCCTGCTCGGCATAGAACAAATTACGGTGTGTATCAATAAAATGGATATCGTTGATTTTTCGCAAGAAGTTTTTGACAAAATCAAAAACGATTTTTCCACGATTACCAAAAATTTGAATCTAAAAAACGTCAAATTTATTCCGGTTTCGGCAAAATACGGTGACAATGTGGTTGATAAGTCAGAAAATATGTCTTGGTACGAAGGTTGTACGCTTTTGCATCATTTGGAAACGGTGGTTATTGACCGCAGTTCTACCAGCGGAATGCGTTTTCCGGTGCAATATGTCGTCCGTCCGATTTCCGATAAATTCCACGATTTTCGTGGTTATGCCGGGCGAGTTGTCGGCGGAAGCGTTGCAAAAGGCGATCGTATCATTGCACTACCTTCGGGCATCAAATCCCAAATAGCAAGCATTCATTTGGGTGAAGAAGAAAAAGAAACGGCACAAATTTCCGAATCTGTCGCTATTCAACTTGCTGATGATATCGATGTTAGCCGTGGCGACATTCTCGTTGCCGAAAACGCACCACAACCGAACATTTCCAACGATATTCGCTTGACGGTATGCTGGCTCAATCAAAAACCGATGAGCCAAAGCACAAAATATATCATTCGTCACACTTCGCGTGAATGTTTGGGCGTCGTCAAAGGCATTAATCACCTAATGGACATCAACACCCTCCAAAAAATAGAAAGTGCCGATGCCGTTAAAATGAACGATATTGCATCCATCAATTTACGCACATCTGTGCCTCTGGTCTTTGACCTGTATGCAGAAAACCGCAACACAGGAAGCCTCATCTTTATTGATCCCAATACGTTTGAGACTGTTGGGGCGGGGATTATTACATAGGTACGAGGTTTTGTAGTCCGATTAAACATTAAATCCTATTGGCTTTCTGTTTTCGTAAAATTTCTTTTGGACGGTTAATTCCTCTAAAATATCGAAAATTTCAGAAAAATTACTGTTGGTTGTTTTTTCGAGTTCGTTTAGTCTATTGCTCAACTCTGTATAATTTAGAGCATATTGTCGAAGAGTAATAAAAGCACGCACAATAGCGATATTTACTTCTATTGCTTTTCCACTTCTCAATACAGATGATAGCATCACAACACCGTGTTCGGTAAAGGCATAAGGCAAATACTTCGCTTGTAACCCTTGATAATCCTGAAAGGTGCCAAATTGGCACCTTAAAACTTGATCATATTCCTCTTTAGTTAGTTGAAACATAAAATCTGCAGGAAATCGTTCAATGTTTCGATTAACAGCACGTTTCAGATACTTGGTTTCTGTGCCATAAAGTTCAGCAAGGTTGAAGTCGAGCATTACTTTTAGCCCTCTAATTTCATAAATCTTTTGAAATATCGGTTGTAGAATCTGTGTTTGAAGGACTGTTTCCATAATTTTTTTTGGTTGTGATTAATAACACTGCAAAATTATGCAAAAAACAAACACAAATTGCAAAATTTTCCTTAAAAAGTGTTAAAACTTAAAAAAAATTAAGGTTTGTGGCAGATTCCAAATACACCTTTTCACTATCTCGCTTTCACAGTTTCATACTTTTTTCGTATCTTTGCATCGAAAATTAGGTTTCGACTTCGTTCAGCCACCGAATAACAAAACTATGATACAAAACCAAAACATCGCAGAACTAAACCAAAAATTTGAAAATGCATCACCACAAGAGGTGTTGCAATATTTCATTTCCGAATTTGGTAACGACATTGCCTTTGCATCAAGCTTGGGCGCTGAAGATCAAGTCATAACCGATATGATTTGTAAAATCGATCCAAAAGCCCGTATTTTCACGCTTGACACCGGACGACTGTTTCCGGAAACCTACACGTTGATCGACAAAACCAACAAGAAGTACGGCATCAAAATGGAAATCTTTTTTCCGAAAAAAACGCTGGTCGAAAAAATGGTTAACGAACACGGTATCAATCTTTTTTATGACAGCATCGAACTGCGAAAAATGTGTTGCGATGTTCGTAAAATGAACCCTCTTCGAAGAGCGTTTATACCTCTAAAAGTCTGGATTTGCGGACTTCGTAAGGAGCAGTCAGTTACACGTACAGATATGCAAGTTGTGGAGTTGGACGAACTCAATAATTTAATCAAAATCAACCCCCTCATTAATTGGAGCGAAGCCGAAGTTTGGGACTATATCCATGCAAATAAAGTTCCTTACAACGTTCTTCACGATGAAGGTTTTCCGAGCATTGGCTGTCAACCTTGCACCAGAGCCATTAGCGAGGGAGAAGATGTGAGAGCAGGACGTTGGTGGTGGGAATCGCCGGAACACAAAGAGTGTGGATTGCACAGACGTCCGAAATAATTGTAGGGGCAGGGTCTGCCTGCCCTATTGTGGGCGGGTAAACCCCGCCCCTACATAAAAATTTTCCAACATGATTGAACGCAAACCCGATTGGTTAAAAACCAAACTCGACACAAAAGGAGATTTTTTGAAAATAAAAAAAATTGTTGAATCCAACAATTTGCACACAATTTGCAGCAGCGGAAAATGTCCGAATATTGGAACATGTTGGAATTTGGGAACAGCAACATTTATGATTTTGGGAGATATTTGTACTCGCTCTTGCAAGTTTTGTGCAACAAAAACCGGAAATCCCCTCGCTCTCGACCAAAATGAACCTCAAAAAGTGGCAGAAAGCATCAATCTCATGCAGTTGAAACATTGCGTAGTAACGTCTGTCAATAGAGATGATTTACCCGACAAAGGTGCAGATTTTTGGGCAAAAACCATTCGTGCCGTTCGAGAAAAAAATCCAAGTATTTTGATTGAAGCTTTAGTTCCAGATTTTGATAATATCGATGAATTTTTACAGATTATTTTCGATGCAAAACCCGATATTTTCGGACATAATTTGGAAACCGTCAAACGACTGACAGCCGAAGTGAGAAACCGTGCAAAGTATCACGAAAGTTTAGATGTTTTGCGAAAAGCCACATCCGCAGGATTAATAACAAAATCTGGCATCATGGTCGGATTGGGCGAAACGGAAGAAGAAGTGATCGAAGTTTTAACTGACTTAAGAAATGTTGGCTGTCGAATGATAACGATCGGTCAATATTTGCAACCTACGAAAAACAACTTGCCTGTGAGCGAATACGTTACGCCCGAGCAGTTTGAAAAGTATCGAAAATTGGGGTTAAGTATGGGTTTTGACAGCGTAGAAAGTGCTCCTTTGGTGCGTTCGTCGTTTATGGCAGAACAGTCATTCCCGCGAAGGCGGGAATCCCCCGGAACAGAGGGAACGGTCAATAGCAAGGGAGTTCCCGCCTTCGCGGGAATGACGGACAAAAAATTACAATACATCGATTGGGGTTTGATTGATTACAAAGACGCTTGGGATAAACAAAAATCGTTGTTTGATGAGTTGATTGAACAAAAAAACCACGTAGGGGCGGGGTTCACCCGCCCTGTGGACACACCTGTTCATACGGGCAAACATGCCCACGGGGGCGAGAATGTTCATGGGGGCGGGCAAACCCCGCCCCTACCGCAACGGTTCATTGTCTGCGAACATCCACATGTTTACACGCTCGGGAAAAGCGGACAGGCAAATAATTTGTTGATAAACGATGATTTTTTGAAAAAAATTGGGGCTTCATACTATCACATCGAGCGTGGTGGAGATATCACGTATCATGGCCCCGGACAGCTTGTTGGTTATCCCATTTTAGATTTGGATCGACATAACCTGTCGCTGAAAAAATACATTTTTTTACTCGAGGAAGCTATTATTCAAACGTTGTCGGATTATCAAATAACGTCCTCTCGCATGGACGGTGCGACGGGTGTTTGGTTAGATGTTGGCGGAAAAAACCCTCGAAAAATCTGTGCTATCGGCGTTCGTGCAAGTCGGAGCGTTACCATGCACGGTTTTGCTCTCAACGTCAATACGGATTTATCTTATTTTTCGCATATCAATCCTTGCGGTTTTACGGATAAAGGTGTAACTTCGATGGCGAAGGAGTTGCAAAAATCTGTTGATATCGATGATGTGAAACGGCAGGTTTTTGCACATTTTCTGGCATTTTTGTAGGAGCGTATCGCAATACGCCCCTACACGTTACGTTTTTTTGAAGGCGATTTGCGGTTTCGTCCTGCTTTCTTAACGGCATCCGAAATAATCCACTCCAGTTGCCCATTGATGCTACGAAACTCATCCGAAGCCCATTTTTCAACGGACTTCATGAGTTCGGGATCAATCCTCAAAACGAAAGGTTTTTTCTCTGCCATAATCGTTCATTTTTTCTCAATTAGATAATGCAAAGATATGCTTTTTATTCTAATCTTGAACCAAGTTTTAATACAAACTACCTGCGTTTATCACTGGTTTTGCACTTTCGTCAGCACAAAGAACCACCATTAAATTGCTTGCCATGGTTGCTTTTTTCTCGCTGTCTAACTCCACAACGCCTTCTTTTTCCAAACGTTTCAATGCCAATTCCACCAATGAAACAGCTCCATCCACGATTTTTTCACGTGCAGCGATTATCGCTTCGGCTTGCTGACGACGTAACATAACACTTGCTATTTCAGGTGCATACGCTAAGTTGTTAATACGTGCTTCAACCACTTCAACTCCCGCGATTGCCAAGCGTTCGCGAAGTTCTTGCTCCAAACGAGCAGTGACTTCCTCGCCACCCGAACGTAGCGTAACCGCCTCGTTGCTTTCAACATGATCATAAGCATACATTCCTGCAACTTTGCGTAAGGCGGCATCACTTTGAACACTTACAAATCTATCGAAAGCACTTAAATTAGTTTGAGCAGGTATAGATACTTTTTCTAAATCAACTGTCCATGACTTGGCTTCTGTATCAATCTCAAAACATGCTTTGTAGGTGTCATGAATTTTCCAAACCAATACCATACCAATCATAATTGGATTACCGCTTTTGTCGTTTACTTTAATCGGTTCGGCATTCATATTTCTTGCACGAAGCGAGAGTTTTCTTCTGCTGTAAAATGGATTGAGCCAAAAAAATCCGTTTTGCTTGACAGTTCCGGAATATTTTCCAAAAAACACCAAAACCACAGACTGGTTGGGCTGAATCATACACAGACCAAACAAATGAAAGAGCCAAACAATAAAACCCACAATAGGGACAGTTACGGCTAATCCTATCATTCCTTGTCTGCCAAGAAAAATAGTCAAATAAACAATGCCTGCCAAAAACAACAGGCTGAAAATTAAATGAAAAAAGCCGTTGCTTCGTTTCATTTTTCTGATAAGTTCGTTTGTGTGCGTTTTCATGTTTGATATTATTTTGATATTAATATGATGCAAAGATACGGCAAATTTTTGAATTGACCAAATTATTTTCCATTTTTTTTGTATCTTTGCAAAATGAACACACTACATTTATATAACACGCTATCTCGAAAAAAAGAAGTTTTCGAGCCGATTCATACGCCAAATGTGGGTATGTATGTGTGCGGGCCCACGGTTTATGGCGATCCGCACTTGGGACACGCCCGTCCGGCGATTACGTTTGACTTGGTTTTTCGCTATCTAAAATACCTGAAATATAAAGTTCGCTACGTTCGAAATATCACGGATGTCGGGCATTTGGAAAACGATGCCGATGAAGGTGAAGATAAAATCGCCAAAAAAGCACGCTTGGAGCAACTTGAGCCGATGGAAATTGCGCAATATTACACCGATCGTTACCATAAATTTATGGACGAGTTGAATGTGCTGCGACCGAGTATTGAGCCACGGGCAACCGGACATATCCCCGAACAAATCGAAGTTATTCAAAAAACATTGGACGCCGAATATGCGTATGAATCCAATGGTTCGGTGTATTTTGATGTGCAAAAATACAGCAAAAATTATCACTACGGAAAATTATCCGGACGAGTTTTGGACGAACTCTTGGCAACTACTCGCGACAATTTAGACGGACAAGACGAAAAGCGAAACCCTGCGGATTTTGCCTTGTGGAAAAAAGCATCACCCGAACATATCATGCGTTGGAATTCGCCATGGAGCGTAGGTTTTCCGGGTTGGCACATCGAATGTACGGCAATGGGTTGCAAATATTTGGGCGAAACGTTTGACATTCACGGCGGCGGTATGGATTTATTGTTTCCACATCATGAAAGCGAAATTGCACAAGCACAAATTGCACATGGTGTAGAACCCACAAAATATTGGATGCACAACAACATGATAACTATCAACGGTCAGAAAATGGGAAAATCGTTGGGGAATTTTATTACGTTGGAGGAGTTTTTTACAGGAAATCACGAAAGTTTGGAAAAAGCGTATTCACCAATGACGATCCGTTTTTTCATACTTCAAGCCCACTATCGAAGCACGTTGGATTTTTCAAATGAAGCCTTGCAAGCCGCAGAAAAAGGATTGAAACGCCTGCAAGATGCGAAAAAAACGTTGCAGACATTGATCGGTACGGGCGGGGTCAACCCGCCCTCAATCGCCAATCCTCAAGGGCAGACAAACCCTGAAGGGCAGGCGAACCCTGCCCCTACGGATGAAATTGGTAAGTTGTCTAAAAATTGCGAAACTGCAATGAATGACGATTTCAATTCGCCCATCGTAATTGCAAATCTATTTGAGGCAGTGAGAATAATCAACTCGGCAAAAGACGGAAAAACGCAATTGTCAGAAAGCGATATTGAGGCATTAAAAACCTTGTTTGACCTGTATTATACGCAAATTTTAGGTTTAACCGATGAAGCAGACGGCAATAATTCCGAACTAATTGATGGCTTAATGCAAATGATTTTAGACATTCGTCAGCAAGCCAAAACCAACAAGGATTACGCCACGTCTGACCGTATTCGTGATGCGTTGACCACGCTAAACATCACCGTAAAAGACGGCAAAGACGGTGCGAGTTGGGGATATTAACTTGCAAGCTTACAAGCAAAATAATGTGGGTAGTATTAACTATAATTAGTTCGTACGTTTTTTAGGTGGAAAAAACACGTCTTTGATTGGGACACCCCCAAAAGCAAATACGAGAAATGCTGCGAACAGCCCAACACCACCTATAAAAATAAATACGCCTTCCATAATTTTTATTTTTTTTGTCCTATTTTAAAGCACATAAACGCTATTGCAGAAAACGCTCCTGCGATAATGCTACCGTACACATAAAGTCCCGTTGTACGAAACCCTTCTGCCATAATCCCCCCCAGTATTACTGCTCCGATAACAAGTTTTGTCAAATCAAGCAGATAATCGCCAAATTTTTCATAGATATTCATCCCGAAATCTTTTACAAAATTACAATATTTTTTTCGATTAACCAAATTTTTGTCAAAATCTACTTCGTTTTGACCAATTACCTCTCACACTTTTTACCCGACTTACACCGTACGCATTCGGCAAATGTTTCACACTTGTTTCGCCGTTGCAAATAACAACCGAAACAATGTCGAACCGTGCATCCTTTGGCGATTTGGATTTGAGCATATAAGCATTCGCAGCACGGATAATTTTTTGCTGTTTTTCTTGGGTAACAAAGACTTCGGGCTCGCCAAAAATCACGTACGAGCGAGTTTTGACTTCCACAAAGACCATATAAATGTCGTTGCAAACAATCAAGTCGACTTCGTGATGGTGCCAACGCCAATTTTCTTCCACCAACGTGTAGCCGTTTGCCAGCAAGTAGTTTTTGGCGAGCACTTCGCCTTGTTTCCCTAATTCAATGTTGTGCGACATACCTTTCACCGTCATGTCGAGCGTAGCCGAGACATCCCCTTGATGCACGGGATCCCTCGACTACACTCGGGATGACGATGCTAATTAAAACGGTAAATCATCCGCCGGAGGATCAAACACCGGATGTAAATCCGCCGTCGCCTCAGAGGTTGAACTTGTCGAAGCCGGAGCCTCGCCCTCGAGTCTTTTTCCGCCCAGCATGGTCATCGAGTTGCCCTCGATTTCGGTTACATACACCTTTCTGCCTTCGCTGTTGTCATACGTGCGTGTGCGAATACTGCCTTCCAAATAAATGGTCTGACCTTTTTTCAAATACTGCGTAGCAATATCGGCTAACCCTCTGTAAAAAACGATGTTGTGCCATTCGGTGCGATCCACGCGAGCACCATCTTTGTTTTTGAACGACTCTGTCGTTGCCAATGAAAACGAAACTTTTTTGTTACCGTTTTCAAATGTGAAAACTTCAGGGTCTTTGCCCAAGTTTCCAATTAAAATGACTTTGTTTACTCCTGCCATGATTTTTGTTTTTTAATTTGTAATTTGTGTGTGGCGTTCATCTATATAAACGCAAAAAAACCGATTTTCGTATATTTTTTTCCTTAAAATTTTTTAAGTTTTGGGCACTTTTTTTTAACAATATTTGCAATGTGCTGATTTTGAGAAATAAAATTGTGAATAGGTTTTGGAACTGCAAGGTCAGAAAATTGTGAAATCGGGATTTTTTGAGCGGTCATTTTCGATTTTTTGGATAATTTTTCCGTTTTCCAGAACGAAATTGTCAATTTTTGATGCGATAATAAGTGTTCGCAGGAATATAACAACGTTTGTCCGTCATTGCGGGCTTGACCCGCAATCCCCTTGCAACAGGGGGATTCCGCGTCAAGCGCGGAATGACGGGGTAGTGCATTAGTTTCCGGAAAATCGTATAATCCCTGCCAAATATCCCGATTGGTACGTTTTTTTACCCAAATATGATCGTCTTCAACGCAAACTAGATAATCCAAACGGCGAGGTTTTACAACGATTTTGTTCTTTTTTATCGGCAAAATATCTACAACCTCGTGGCGATAAGCATAACAATTCTTTTGAAAAACACACTCCGAACACTGTGGCTGTCTCGGTTTGCAACAAGTCGAACCAAACTCCATAGTTGCCTGATTAAACTCGCCGGGATTTTTTTTATCAATTTGTTTGTTTAGAATTTTCATCAATTCGGCCTTTCCTGCGGATGTGTCGATGGGTGTGGTTACACCAAACATCCGAGAAATCACACGCGAAACATTTCCATCCAAAACGGGATAAGGCAAGTCAAACGCAAATGAAGAAATCGCCGCTGCCGTGTAATCTCCAATGCCGGGAAGAGCACGGATTTCATCATAATTATTTGGAAATATTCCGTTGTGTTTTTTCGTGATAATTTTTGCGGTTTTATGCAAGTTTCGAGCACGAGAGTAGTAACCCAAACCTTGCCAAAGCTTCAAAACCTCATCTTCCGGAGCGTTTGCCAAATCTTGAACTGTGGGATATTTTTCACAAAAACTCAAATAATACGGAAGCCCTTGAACAACCTGTGTTTGTTGCAATATCACTTCCGAAAGCCAAATCAAATATGGATTCTTTGTGTGTCGCCACGGCAAATCACGTTTGTTTTGCAAAAACCAATCGGAAAGTGTTTTTTTCATCCTACAAAGGTACGAAAAAATTAGGAGAATTAAAAACCCTCGCTTTGCGTAATGACAAGCGTTCCATCATCGCCGGCAGAGATAAAGAACGCTTCTACACTGGGTAAATTTTCCAGCAGTTGTAACGATTTTTCAACACCCAAAACCATCATTGCTGTGGCTAAAGCATCCGCACGCCAAGCGGTCGAATCTCTAACGGTAACGCTCAAAAGCGAGTGGTCAACCGGTCGTCCGGTTTTCGGATCAATCGTGTGCGAAAAACGTCTGCCGTCTTGTTCAAAGTATCGCCGATAAGTTCCGGAAGTTACCAAAGCGGCATTGCAAAGTTGAACAACTGTTTCAACTTCGCGAGCGGAAAGGAAAGTTTCGACAGGGGATTCAATACCTACACGCCAACAATTTCCATTAGGTCTTACGCCTCGTCCAAGTGCATCGCCACCAATACTAATCAAAAACGTTTCGATACCTCTGCTCTCTAAAAATTCGCCGACAAGATCAACGGCATACCCTTTTGCTACGGCATTAAAATCGATTTTCATGTTTGGATCTCGCTTCACAATTCTTCCGTCAACAATCTGAATACCTCTGAAATCAACAAGTTTCAAGTATTCTGCAATTCTTTCGTCCGTCATTTCTTCACGTTCGGTATTCCAAAAGCCAAAGGCTCTAACCAACGGTCCTACCGTAAAATCAAATGCACCATTGGTAATTTCGCTTATCGAAACCGCCTTGTTAAAAATGTCTTGAAACATTGGACTTAATAGGATATCCATATTGTTATTTACCGCATTTATTTCCGATTTCGGCTCGTGAAGCGATGCTACAAAAAGAAATTCCCTTAAAATCGAATCAATCTCTGCTTGATAGCTTTTTCCATTGATGTGATAATACGAAACAAGGTAATATGTACCGAGTGCATTGCCTGAAAACCGCACAAATTGGGGTTGTTGGGTGCAAGAAACAGCAAAAATCAGAGCGAAAAAGATGAAGAACTTGTTCATTTTTTAGTGTGTTTACTCTGCAAAGATACGAAAAAAAACGGTTTGCAAATATCGTTTTTTTCGTAACCTTGCAACAATTTTTAATTCATAAACCTACACATTTCCTACACAGACGAATGTGGTGTCGCATGAACATAAGACTCAAGGCCAGAACTTTTTAAATACACCAATGTCAGGCACATAAGACCCGCATATCTATCAACTTCATCCATGTATATGTCTCTTATATCTGCTCCTGGTGTCATCATATTACTATGTTTGTGGCTGCAATATTTTGTGTAATAAAAATAAAAATCACCTTTGTCTACATTGTTCATATTATTTGAAAATACTGTTATGTATTCTTTGATATTCGGCTTGTCATAATATTTTTGTAACAGTTTTATTTTTTCTGAATTAGGCCCTTCGCGAAATTTTATTTTTTCTATAGCCTCTTGGTGTTTTTCTTTGGTATTTTTCTGGTCTTTTATAATAGTCGCTCCAAATGGATGTAGCTGTCCAAGCATTACTTTGTATGTCTCCCATGCAATATCTTCGTTCAAATTATCGTTCATTTCAAGAATTGCTATCAGTCGCCCGACTGCTGACCGTGCCATATATTTCTTGTAATTTTCCTGTTGAGTTTCTTTGTCCTGATGATCTTTTATATAACTCAGAACGGCACAGGTTTCCAATGCATGACCTGCAATTATAAAAGCATCGTAATAACATTTATTTTCTGCAAGAATAATAAATGACTTCAACGCATCGCAAGTTCTTTTATACAAAAGCCATATAATATACGGAAGGGCCTCTTCTGTGCCAACAAATTGCGGCTCTGCCACTGGCACAAATTCATGAATAGCCCTCATTTTACCATCAAGCGACCATTCATAATCAGCAAACATTGGTTTTTGTTTCATACTAAATATGTGAATTTATGTCCTTGTTCGTGCACTTTTTACGCAAGTCGTAGTGCCTTCAACATGAAATCCGGTAAGGGTTTCATCGGATCTCGTTTTTCTAGATTGAGATAGATGTTGAACTTTTTTAGAATTGGAATTTTATAGGTTTCCACCAATTCAATAAGTGCTCCGTCAGGATCTTCCAAATATGCAAAGCGTCCTGCGGCTTCGCCCATATCAAATTTTTCGCCGGCAACAGCGGAATCTACTGTGAATGGATAGCCTTGTTTTTCACAATTTGCTTTCATTTCGTCCATCTTTTTTACATCAAAACACAAATGAATGTATCCCAAATCGCCCCATTGACGGTCTTTATAGAGTTTTCTACCCTCGAAATCTTGAGCCTGCAAAAGTTCGATATAAGATGCGCCAAGCAATCGTGAAAACGGCCCTACACGTGGCTCACTATGAGAAAGCAACACACGACGGAATGTTTTCTGTCCACCCAAAATTCCCAAAAGGTCAGGAAATACAGCCGTCTCATCATAAATGACCATGTCGTAGCCCAAAACGTCCTTATAAAATTTCATAGATTTTTCCATGTTGGATACACCGATAATTGCACCGGCACAACCACCTGTTTTGCTACGCCCACCGCCAAAAAACGGCAAGCCTTCCATCACCTCAAAGATGTTTCCTGCGGGACCTTGACAGAAAAAATGCATCAAACTATCGGGTGCTTTTTGTGGCTCGCAAAGCATGGTAAAATGTTTTTTCAAATGGTTGTATGCACCTTGAATGTCATCGGATTTTACTTTGCAGATTGCAATTCCCAAATCGCCAAGTTCGGGTGTAAACACAGGAAGAAGCGGCGTTCGTTTCGTGTATTGCCAAATTTCAAATCCACCACCGCCACGCAAATTCAACGCTAAAATTGCACGCCGATCTTGTGGCTCATTGTTAGTGTAAGGAAGCATAAGTTTTGCCGTTCCTTCGTCGTCGAACATACGCACGTTCATGCCGAACGCCTTTTTGTAAAGTTCAAAACCCTGCTCAACGTTTGCAACGCCGATGCCGATTTGCTGAATGCCGGAGATTAAATTCATATCATATCAAATTTTGTGTATGGTCTCAAAACATCAGGAATAACAATCCCTTCCGGTGTTTGATTGTTTTCTAACAACGCGGCTATAATTCTCGGAAGAGCCATTGCAGAGCCGTTTAGGGTGTGGACTAACTGCGTTTTTCCTTCTTCGTTTTTGAAGCGACATTTCATGCGATTGGATTGAAAATTCTCGAAATTCGACACTGAACTCACTTCCAGCCAACGTTCTTGTGCAGCACTCCAAACTTCAAAGTCGTAGGTCAATGCAGAGGCAAAACTCATGTCGCCTCCACACAGTCTCACAATGCGGAACGGCAAGCCCAGTGAGCGAACCAGCGATGCCACATAGTCTTTCATTTCTTCCAAAATTTCGTAAGACTTTTCGGGATGAGCAATGTTTACAATTTCGACTTTATCGAATTGATGTAAGCGGTTTAATCCGCGAACATCTTTGCCGTAAGAGCCGGCTTCTCTACGAAAACAAGCCGAATATGCAACATTTTTTATCGGCAAATCTTTGGCTTGCAAAATCAAGTTGCGGTATAAGTTCGTTATTGGAATTTCGGCAGTCGGAATCATGTATAAATCGTCTTGTTCGATGTAGTACATTTGTCCGTCTTTATCAGGCAGATTTCCTGTTCCGTAGCCGGAATCTGCGTTTACCATAAGTGGCGGTTGAATCTCAGTATAGCCGGCATCGATGCCTTTTTCCAAAAAATAATTGATTAACGCACGTTGCAATCTCGCACCTTTTCCTTTGTAAACCGGAAAGCCCGCTCCCGTAATTTTATTGCCCAGTTCGAAATCTACAATGTCGTATTTTGCACATAAATCCCAGTGTGGAACAGCATCTTTTCCCAATTTCGGAATCTCGCCTTCTTGATGAACAATTTCGTTGTCATCAGCACCAAAACCTTTTGGAACAGAGATGTGTGGAAGATTTGGCAACAGAATCATTTTTGTCTCAAGTTGCTTTTCGATGTCAACTAATTTATCCGAAAATGCTTTGCTTTCTTGTTTTAGTTCTACGGTTTTGGTTTTGATTCTTTCGGCTTCATCTTTTAAACCTTTTGCCATTAAAGCTCCGACTTCTTTCGCGATTTTATTGCCTTCCGCCAAAAGATCGTCAGCTTTTTGCTGGGTTTCTCGACGAAGTTTGTCGATGTCCAGAACCTCCTTGATGTGCTGTTCGGCGTTTTTGAAGTTTTTTATACCTAATCGCTCGATAATCTCGTTGGCTTTTTCTTTGATTGTATTAATCTGTAACATTTTGTTCTTTTTTGTTCTGCAAAGTTACGAAAAAAATCGTATCTTTGCAAAAGTAATTTTCAATTCTCAATTTACCATGTTAGGAACCTTTCAAAAACATCTTCAAGACGAACTTGCAGCTATCGAAGCTGCTGGTCTTTACAAAAAAGAACGCGTCATCGTAACGCCACAAACCGCTGAAATCAAAGTAGCCGGTGGACAAGAAGTTTTAAACTTTTGTGCAAATAATTATCTCGGATTATCAAACAATCCGAGGCTAATTTCTGCTGCAAAAAAAGCCTTAGACGAACGTGGCTACGGTATGTCGTCCGTACGATTTATCTGCGGAACTCAAGATTTGCACAAAACGTTGGAAGCAAAAATTTCCGAGTTTTTCCGAATGGACGATGCAATACTTTATGCCGCATGTTTCGATGCAAATACAGGTCTTTTCGAAACGTTGCTTCATGAAGAAGATGCGATTATTTCAGACACCTTGAATCACGCTTCGATCATCGATGGCGTGCGTCTTTGTAAGGCAAAGCGTTATCGCTATGCAAATGCGAATATGGAAGAATTGGAAAACTGTTTGAAAGAAGCACAAGCCCAGCGTTACAGAATGATTGTAACTGATGGTGTTTTCTCGATGGACGGCAATGTTGCACCAATGGATAAAATTGTTGCTTTGGCTGAAAAATACAATGCTTTGGTGATGGTTGACGAAAGTCACTCGGCAGGAGTTGTAGGAAAAACCGGTCGAGGTGTGAGCGAATTGTTTGATGTTTGGGGCAAAATCGACATTATTACCGGAACACTCGGAAAGGCATTTGGTGGAGCAATTGGCGGTTTTACAACCGGAAAAAAAGAAATTATCGACATGTTGCGTCAGCGTTCGCGACCGTATTTGTTTTCGAACTCCATTCCACCGTTGGTCGCAGCAGCAGGCATTGAAATGTTCGATATGGTTTCGTCAACCAACGAATTGCAAGACCGTTTGCACGAAAACACGGCTTATTTTTACGAAAAAATGACCGCAGCAGGTTTCGACATCAAACCCACACAGTCCGCAATTTGTGCGGTGATGCTATACGATGCTAAACTTTCGCAACAAGTTGCTGCCAAGCTTTTGGAAGAAGGTATTTATGTGATCGGATTTTTCTTTCCGGTTGTACCAAAAGATCAAGCACGTATTCGTGTACAACTTTCGGCGGCACACACCAAAGAACACTTGGATAAAGCCATTTCGGCGTTTACCAAAGTTGGTAAGGAACTCGGAGTGATTTCTTGATTTTCAAGAGTTTCACGCTGTTGCAATTAAAAAACTAGTTATATAGCTAAAAAATTTAGTCGTATAACTGGTTTTTTAGTTGTGTCGGCAGGTTTATTAACAATTTCCGAAAGTTATCAACATTTTAACACTTTTTAAGGAATTTTTTATACGAAAATCGGTTTTTTTGCGTTATATATATGAGCGGGGTTCGTTCGTAGCAAAATTATTAACACAAAAAAATTAGAAATGATGAAAAATCTAATTAGTCTCGATGATGTAAACACAAAAGTCATCACAATCCGAAATCAAAACGTTATTTTGGATAGCGATGTGGCAATCCTTTATGGCGTGGAAACAAAACGTGTAAATGAGGCCGTCAGGAACAATTTAGACAAATTTCCAGATGGGTATGTCTTTGAGTTATCAAAGCAAGAGTGGCACAATTTACGGGCATTAATAATCGCAAGTAGCAGTAAATCAGAACGTTTTGGACATGTGGTCGAAACTTTCGACCACATGTCCAAAAACGACAGTAAATCAGGCAGTTACCTAAAGTCCCATGCTACGCCAAAGGCATTCACAGAAAAAGGTCTATATATGTTAGCAACAGTTCTAAAAAGTCCACAGGCAACACAAACAACTATTGCGATTATTGAAGCATTTACAAAAATAAGAGAACTTTCTCGTGCAGTTGTTGAATTGGCACAAGTCCCTGACGATGAGCAAAAACAAATGGCAATTATGCAAAAAAGTGGGGCAATACTATCAGATATTATCCAAAATGATTTAAAAACAACAAGCACCGAAACAAGTTTTGAGTTAAACCTTCTCGCTATGCTAAAACTCAAGCACACCATTAAACGAGAAGCAGAGTAGCATTTATTCATATGAAAAAAGCATTTACATCTTTTGCAAATTTTTTCGCATTCACAAAAGGCGAACGACGTGGAATAGTCGCTCTTTTGAGTGTGATAAGTTTTTTAATGTTGGGTATTCAAGTGATGCCGTATTATGCCAAAGACAACGGTTTGGACTTCTCAGATGAGGACATCGTGCAAGCACCGACATCAGATTTCGTCACAAATGATATTGATTCCATACCTGCAGGTGCTGGGCATACTCCCGCCCTTGCCAACGATTCCGAACAAGGGGAACCACCGCATGCTTCGACTTCGCTCAGCAACCAAGGGGCGCTTCAACAATCTCAGCTAAGAGTCCATGTTCGCGAAAGACAGCCGTTTCGTGTTCATGCAAACACTGCCGACACATTGGATTTACAGCAAATCCGAGGGATCGGTTCTGCAACCTCTCATCGCATTGTACAGTATCGCGAACGACTTGGCGGATTTGTCAGAATAGAGCAATTGTTAGAGGTTTGGGGCATTGATTGGGAAAGGTTCGAACAAATCAAAGAGTTTTTCATCATCGATAAGCAAAATATCCGAAAACTGAACATCAACACAGCTTCAATTCGAGACTTGCAGCGACATCCATACTTGGATTATTGGCAAGCAAAGGCTATTGTTCAAACTCGTGACAAACAGGGTCTTTATCAAAACATTTCCGACATTTTGAGACTCGCTTTGATTGACCAAGAAACGTTTGACTTGATTAAAGATTATTTGGAATTATGAACACCTCAATCAAACATTGGCAGTCCGACGAACGTCCATGTCAAAAATTAATAACGCACGGTGCATCCACACTCAGCAATGCCGAACTTTTGGCGATAATCATTAACTCCGGAAACAAAGAGTATTCGGCATTAGACATTGCCAAACAAATTTTGGCTACCTGCGACAACGATTTTTTGGATTTGTCTAAAAAAGATGTTTCGCAGTTTGTCAAACAGTTCAAGGGCATTGGTCAAGCCAAAGCCGTTACGTTAGTTGCAACGCTCGAAATCGCACGCCGTCGCTATGAAGCAAAGGTGGCTGTTTACCCGAAGGTGGCGGACAGTCGCTCAGCGTTTGAGGTGTTTTTCAAAAATCTCTGCGACTTGAATCATGAGGAATTTTGGGTGCTTTACGTGGATCCTTCAGGAAAATTAATTTCTAAACAACGCATTTGCGAGGGTGGTATCTCACAAACATCCGTAGATGTGAAAAAAATCATGCAAATGGCAGTCTCCAATCGTGCGTATGGTTTAGTTTTAGGGCATAACCATCCATCGGGAAATACTTTGCCGAGCAACAACGATATTTTGATTACTCAAAAAATACAATCCGCTGCAAAAGTTATGGATTTGCGTGTAATCGACCACATTATTTTGAGTGGAAATGACTATTATAGTTTTGGGGACAACGGGATTTTGTAGCAACCATAAAATTAGTTGAGTAACGATATTTATACTTGAAGTATAGCGAAATGGAGAAACGAATGGACGCAAAAACCGCACGAGTGTGGGCAAAGGAAAACATACAGAGCAGCACCATAGTTCATCCAAAGTTTCCTAAAACAATACTCATAACGGGTGGGGGAATCAATGAATTTACAAACCAGCCGCATAAACATTTTTATCAAAAAAATGCTCTGTTAAAAGATATTCAAACTGTTTTAGAACGCTCTAAATATATGGGAATAACATCGCATAAAGGCAAAATGTCGCACATTTTTGAAATTGAATTGATGAGCGAAAAAAGCTGGATAATAGCCAATGAATATGATGGTAGAGGTGTTGTTTTATACAGTATTTCCGACAGCGAAAATGTGCTAAAAGATATAAAAAAGTAATCGCTTAAAATCTGGTTCTCGGAACTACAATCCGAGGCAGCATTTTAAGCGATTACTTTCTAACTACAAAGTTACAAAAAAAATCTGAAACTACCAAAAAAAATTCCTTAAAAAGTGTTAAAACCTAACAAGTTTCAACACTTCTCGTCCGCACCAGCGATTAACCACCAATCATTATTCAAGTTCAATTAGAACAGCGTCTTTCCCAACGTTTTCACCAGTTTTAACGTTGATAGACTTAACTTTTGCATCAAAAGGTGCTTGAAGCTCGTTGTCCATTTTCATACATTCGAGAATGATAATGTTTTGACCTTTTTTTACTTTGTCGCCTTTTTTTACAAGAATTTTTCCTATGGTTCCGGGCATGAACGATGTGATATCACCGGAGTTTACAGAGGTCAGAACTTTTCGCATCACTAAACGCGAAAGGTGCTGAACTTTTGGGATTTTATCTGTTTTTTCAGTTTTGCTCATTGTTTTCAATTTTAGTTTTTTGACCGTCATTCCTGCGAAGGCGGGAATCTCATAGCAAGGGGGTTCCCGCCTTCGCAGGAACGACGCACCGTATTAAAATGGTGGAAGTCCGTGTTTTTTCACAGGTGAAACCTCAACTTTGTTTGCCGAAATTTTTAATGCGTGAATGATACTGTTACGTGTTTCTTCAGGCTTGATCACGGCATCTACATATCCGTAAGCTGCGGCAGTGTACGGATTAGCAAATTTTTCGCGATATTCGGCAATTTTTTTCTGACGCATTTCTTCGGGATTATCTGCCGACATGATTTCATTTCTGAAAATGATATTGGCAGCACCTTCGGGACCCATAACCGCAATTTCTGCAGTAGGCCAAGCAAACACAAAGTCGGCTTTTAGGTGGTTTGAACACATCGCAATATAGCCACCTCCGTAAGCTTTTCTCAAAATAACTGTGATTTTCGGAACGGTTGCTTCAGAATAAGCATAAAGAATTTTTGCCCCGTGACGAATCACTCCAGCATACTCTTGATCAATGCCGGGCAAATATCCCGGAAGGTCAACCAACGTAACCAACGGAATGTTGAACGCATTGCAGTAGCGGATAAAACGAGCAGCTTTGTCCGAACTATCCACATCCAAAACACCTGCCATACAAAGCGGCTGGTTCGCAACATAACCAACAGTTTCTCCGTTGATACGACCAAAGCCGATTACGATATTCGGTGCAAAAAGCTCTTGAATTTCCAAGAAATCCGAGTTGTCCGAAATAGATTTGATGATATTTCTTACATCATAAGGTTTTTTCGGGTCGGACGGAAAAAAGTTTTCAACTTTATACTCTTTCGTTTTTGGACTTTTTATCGGTATGGAGCTTGCTTTTTTCGTGTTGTTGAACGGGATATAGCTGATCAGTTTTTTGATTTGATTGAAGCATACTTCTTCGCTTTCCGCGAAAAAGTGTGCATTTCCGGAGATTTCGGCATGAACGCGAGCTCCGCCTAAATCTTCTTGAGAAATATCTTCGCCAAGTACCGATTTAATTACTTCGGGACCGGTAATGAACATTTTCGAAATCTTGTCCACTACAAACACAAAATCCGTAAGAGCTGGCGAATAAACCGCACCACCCGCACAAGGACCAAGAATCACGGAAATCTGAGGAATAACGCCGGAAGCAGCCGTGTTTCGATAAAAAATATCACCATATCCGGCAAGTGCATTCACACCTTCTTGAATACGTGCTCCCCCCGAATCGTTAATTCCAATCAACGGCACTTTCAATTTCATGGCATGATCCATGATTTTAGTGATTTTTTTGGCGTGCATATAGCCCAATGACCCTCCTGCAACGGTAAAGTCTTGAGCAAAAATGCACACGGGATGTCCTTGCATAGTTCCTGTTCCCGTGATTACACCATCGCCCGGTAAGTATTTTTTGTCCATTCCAAATTCACGTCCCGAGTGTTCTACAAACAAGTCGTATTCATGAAAAGAATTAGGGTCGAGAATACTGAGTATGCGTTCGCGAGCGGTAAGCTTTCCTGTGGCTTTTTGTTTTTCAACGGCTTTTTCGCCGCCACCTCGAAGAGCTTCCGACATGCGTCGTCGGAGTTCTAGGGTCTTATTTCTAATTGACATAGCCTAATGCCGTTTTGGGTTGATTATTGTCCGCAAATATACGAATAAAATTTGAGACTACCTAACTTTTTTTTACAAAAAATTCATTTTCAACAAAAATAGCCTGCCTGTACCACTCCAAACCATATTTGCGAATAAGGGGTTTTTTTAGGAATTGAAAAATTTTTAGAGATCTTTCTTTTCCCTCTACTTTTGCGTCGTTGCAAATCGTCCAACGGTCGTAGTTTAATGCGTCGGAATCGCCCACTTTTGAAATGCGAATGGGATAAAGGTGGCAAGAAATCGGTTTTTGATACGAGATTTTTCCATCTTCAAAGGCTTTTTCTATGGCACATTCGGCAATACCATCTTTGTTGTAAACGAGATAGGCACATTCAGCACGATTTACGAGGGGCGTAACGGCAGTATTGTCCATAGCAATTTCGAAAACGCCTGTGTTTTCAATAGTTTCAAGACCTTTTTCGGTAAGATACGGTTTGATGAGCTCGATGTGTTCTTCCAAATAGTTGATTTCGTCGTCGTCCAAAGGTGCACCGGCGTTGCCTTCCACGCAACAACAGCCTTTGCAAGCCTCCAAATTGCAGCAAAAAAACTCGGTAAAAATATCGTCGGAAATCAATGTATTGTCGATAGCAATCATGGGTTGTCGAACTTGTTTCTCAAAGACTTTAAAGCTTCCCAACGAGGATCTTCCATGGGTTTTGATTCAGACGATTTTTGTGACTGTGAAGTTCCCAACGAAGTTAGTTTTTCGAGCATTTTGGGATTGCAGTTTTCAATGTCGTGCATCACGCTGAGCGGGCGCAAAAGCACAAGTGTTTCGTAAATGAAATTGTCTAAAATCAATTCGTGTTCTTTCGATGAAATTGTCCAGACTTCGCTATCGAAATCACTTTCGTTTCCGAAATTTACAATCAACGTTTCTTCGTGATTGACAGAGATTTCAACAGGGTCGAGACATCGGTCACAAGATACAAAACTCTCTCCATTAAATCGAAAAACCAACTTCAAGAATCGTTCTGTTTTTTCCAAATCAATGTTGATTTTTATCTTGCAATCCGAGATTTCGTCGTAGTCGAACGTTTCAAAAAACGCATCGTCTATACGAAATTCAAACGTGTGGTGTCCGAGGGAGAGTCCTGAAAATTGGATTTTTGACATGGTTTATCCTGCTTTTTATTTTTCTCTTGAATTTTCTTGACTTCTTTCAAGATTTTCTTTTCTTCGCTTTCTAATCTTCGCTCAACCTTCTTAATGTCTTCAGCAGGTGGAAGATTTTCGGGTTTCACACCTCTGTCGTGTAGTATTTTTCTGACTGCTAAGTTGTTGTCAACATGTTCTTTTGATATTTGACTGTCGCCTTTCAGATCTTTATCTATAACATTATGACTTGTAAGTTCGGTTGCGAAATCCTTTGCTTTGATTGTAAGTGTTGGTAGAAAATCGGCTAATGGACGATTGGCAGGAATTTTCAAAATACGTTTCATATCGCCTGTTGTTCTTCCGCCAAATAATGCTTGGTCACCTTTTGAACGAATAATCGCAAAGCCTTTATTGTTAATGCCTCGATCAAAAATAATTCCTGAAAGCTTTTTCTCGGATTGCGATAATTTCTCACGAACCGTAGCCCTTGCAACGTCTAATAATCTTTTCTCAATAACTTCCTGCTTTCTTGTCTGAACGGCAAAATATGTTTGAGCAAAAGCAATCTCTGCCTTTGTTGTGGCATCGCCGTTTTGTGCAATTAAATAGCACGCATATCTTGTAAGTGCAGTATCTTCAATTTCCTTTTGTACCCCACTTCCAATCTCGACCATTTTTCCGAAATCGGCAAAATGGTTTTGAACGTCTTCCCCAGCTTGTTCGCAGGATTTCTTTGCCTTGTCAATTACATTCTTGAAATTTTTCCATTGAGAATACCCAAGAATTGGCTGTAGCTCTCTTGCACTCCAGCATTCAACACCCTCATAATCATAGCAAGCGTCTTCAAATTTTTTAAATAATTCTGCAACAAATTCTTTTTTCATGATGTTGTTCTCTTAAGCACTCTCTTTCTCTCTGCAAAGATACAACAAATTTTCCAAACAAAAAACTTAAAAAGTGTTAAAAATTCTAAACAGTAGGAAAATGTGGGGGCAGAAAATTTTCCGCCCCTGCGGATTATTTATTCAACAATCGTTGTCCACCCAAACTTATCCTCAATCTCGCCCAACTGAATCCCCAGCAAACGATTGTAAAGCTCGGTAGAAACTTTTCCGGCAACACCTTCTTGTCCAAATTTGTAAGAAACCTTTTTTTCGCGATCGAAAATTTCGCCGATAGGTGTGATTACCGCAGCTGTTCCGCAAGCACCTGCTTCATCGTAGTTTGCCAATTCTTCAACGGCAATTGAACGTTCGGTAACTTTCAAGCCCATGTCTGTTGCTAACTCACGAAGACTCATGTTTGTAATTGAACGCAAAATAGAACTTGATTTTGGAGTAACGTATTCATCGTCTTTGATTAAGAAAAAGTTTGCAGGACCGGCTTCGTCAATGTACTTTTTTTCTTTTGCATCCAAAAAGAGTACGGAGGCAAACCCTTCTTCTTGTGAGCGAACGCTTGCTTGAAGCGATGCTGCATAATTTCCTCCAACTTTGTAAGTTCCTGTTCCGAGCGGAGCTGCACGGTCGAAATCACGAACAAGTTGGATTTTTACAGGCTTAAAACCTGTTTTGAAATACGGTCCAACCGGGCTAACAAACACCAAAAAGGTGTATTCATCGGCAGGTTTTACTCCGACTTGTCCGCCCGTGCCAATCAACAGCGGACGTAAGTACAACGATGCTCCTGTTCCGTACGGCGGAACAAATTTTTCATTGAGTTTTACAGCTTGTATGCAAGCCTCCATAAATAGTTTTTCGGGAACGCGTTGCATTTTAATTCCATCCGCTGAATGTACCATGCGTTTGGCGTTTTCTTCCAAACGGAACATGCGAATTTTTCCGTCTTTCCCACGATAGGCTTTTAAGCCTTCGAAAGCCTGTTGCCCGTAGTGCAAGCAGGTTGCAGCGATGTGCATCGTAATGTTTTCATCAGTGCATGCTTCGAGCTCGCTCCATTTTCCATTTTTGAAGTACGTTCGAACATTGTAGTCCGCTTTGAAATAGCCGAAAGGCAATTCTGCCCAGTTGATGTTTTCCATAGGTTTGTTATTTTAATTTTTTGCAAAGATACAAAAAAATTGAGAATTGAGAATAGAAAATTTTCAATTGAACTTTCGCGGATAAAACACACGTTTTTGCCACAATAACACAGAAATAGCTACAACAACCGACAGAAAATCAGAAACGGCAACCGCATACCAAACGCCGTCCAAACCCCATCGGTTCGAAAAAAGGAGCAAACACGGAATGAAAAACAGCAATTGTCGACACATGCTCACCATAATCGACAGAACTGGTTTGTTTATGGACTGATAAAAGTTCGAGCAGACAATTTGAAGTCCTCCGAACAAAGGCATCATCAAAAACACAAAAAACAACCCTCGCGAGCCTATTTCGATAAGTGTGGGATCGGCTGTAAACAGCCGCATCACCGTTGTTGGAATTAGCAACACCGAGAGTAGTCCAACAGAAGTAATGCCTACGCCGATTTTGATGGTTAAAATCAAGGTGTCTTTCATTCGTTTGAGCTTTCCTGCTCCAAAATTATAGCCTACTATCGGTTGCATACCTTGGCTCAATCCGGCGATAATCATGATAAACAACATCGCATAAGCAGAAACAATGGCGTAAGCCCCTATCGCCAAATCGCCACCGTGTTCGCGTAAGACCAAGTTCACAACAATGGCTACTGCCGATGCGGCAACGTGCATCAAAAACGGAGAAAGCCCAATAGCTGTGATATTTCGAATGATATAACCTTTCAGTTTGAACGTAGCTCGACGAAATCTAACTCGACTGTCGTTGCTTAAAAAATGGTGCATTACATAACACGCACTCACAAATCTTGAAATAGCAAAAGCCCAAGCAGCTCCTTTTATTCCTGCATCAAAACCGAAAATCAAAATTGGCGTTAAAATCAAATTTAATACGACTGCGATGACCGGTGCATACATCGACTTTTTTGGATATCCTGATGCTCGCATCATACTTCCGTAGCTGTACGAGATATTGCCGAAAATCGATGTCGGTAAAATGATTTTTAAGTAATCTTTGGCGTATGGCAATGTATTTTCGCTTGCACCAAAGGCAACGAGCATGGGCTCTAAAAATATCAATCCGAAAATAGTTACGAGTGTCCAAAACGTAAACGAGAGAAACAAACTGTTTGCCAAGATACGCTCTGCCCAAGGCGTGTCTTTCATCCCCAAAACAATGGAAATTCGAGCCGCTGCTCCCACGCCGACTAATGTTCCGAATGCCATGATCAGCATCGCTATCGGATAGGTTAGGGCTAATCCCGAAACTGCCAAAGAGCCAACGCCATGCCCGATAAATGCCCGATCTGCCAAATGGGAAATAGATATGGATACCGCCCCGATAATCGCCGGAACGGAATAGTGAAGCAAAAGTTTCCCTACAGGTTTGTTTTCTAAATCGATGTTTGCTGACATTATTGTGCCTCTGTTACACATTGGTAACTTTTGGCTTTTCATTCTGTTTTTTGATATGCCAAAAGGTTTTAATGTCATTGTCCGGCTCTCGCAACACGAGCAAAATAGCTATCTCCTCGATGGTTACAACAACTGCCAATGCAAATATAGCCAACAAATAGATGCTGAATCCTGTGTAAATATCTGCTCCGCCAACCACCACACTGAAGAAGTAAATAATTGGACTCAAAAAATAAAGAACCCAAAAAAATTTGTTGGCAATTGTGTGGGTGGTTGTTATTTGTCTAAACTTTATAAAGCCGATAAGTACCGATATCATCTTGAGTAAAAACGCACCCAAAAACAACGGGAAAATAATCGAAAACACAAACATTTGAGGCACAAACAAAAAGAAAGAAACAGCAAGCAGAATCATATCGGCAAAGCCGTCTAATTTTGCTCCGAATTCGGTTGCTCCACCTTCAATTCGCCTTGCGAGGTAGCCGTCTAAAATGTCCGTCAATACAGCGACTATGTATATAATCATCGGCACCCAAGAGAACGGATTTCGCCAAAACGCAATCAGCGACAATATCAGTATAATCCGCAAAATACTTAACATGTTTGGCAAGTGTCTTAATTTCATTATTTTCCTCCTTTTTTATAATTATGTTCACATTCCCAAAAATTGACTAAAAATCAGCACCGACGAAACAACCAATGGAATTGTAAAATTATCCGTTCCTCCTGTCGAAATTAATTCCGTAACAGTAGAAGATAAGGCAATCATCAAAGATAAGGCAATCATTGGGTTGCCGAGTACTGAGTTAAAATAGAGCAAGCAGATACAAAGTGCTGAAAATAGAAATGCCAATGAACCGGCAATCGTTTTCCCACCGTAAATGCCAACAGACTTTACCCATTTACCACCGATTAATCCGGCTAAAGGGTCGGAAATGGCAAAAATCAACATTGGAAGTACAAATGCCATATTACTACTAAAAACTACGGACATAAGGTAAGTCGCACCTATTCCAAACGCCAAAAAATAACTGCCACCTGTTTCTCTCTCTACATTATCAACGGCAGGAATCCATTTTTTCACTTTGGCTATCATCAATAGCACAAAGAAAAGAGCACTCAATGCCAACGCATATCCAACGTTTTTGAAAAAGACAGGAAAAAGGAACAATGCTGCAAATACAGCCGCAACGTGAGATAGTTTTCGGGTGTATTCTGTATCTATTTTTGCTTTACGGTTGAGAAATTCGCAAAAAATCAGCAACAGGACATAACCAACCGTAAGTACTAATAAACCTAATAAGCCGAGTAGATGGTAGTTCATATTCATATCCAAATAAATTTTAATAAAACTATAACTGCTCCTGCAACAATCAAACTATCAAAACGATCAAGAATACCACCGTGTCCGGGAAGTAGTGTGCCGTAATCCTTAACTGCGTACTGACGTTTCAGGTAAGAAGCCGCCAGGTCGCCGGCAAATGCTGCCGCCACCACAAAAAGTATCAGAACAACCATGTTAATTAATCCAAGTGCCGAATTAAAATTTACAATAATGCTAAAAACCAGTGCCATAATCGTTCCACCGATAAGTCCGCCAAGGGTTTTATTTGGGCTGATGTTCGGTGTTATTTTTCGTTTTCCAAACAATTGTCCGGATAGTTGGCTAAAGGCATCAAACACACATACGGCAAATACGGTTAGCAGTTGTATTTCTTTACTCAAAAAAGCAAAAAAACAGAACAGTGCAGCCACTACGATATACATTGAGAAATATAATCCAAATTTGCTCCTTGTCAATCGTTGAGACGAATTCTTTTGCAGGCGAAGTACTTCAAAGGCTCCTCCAACAGCAATCAGAAAACAAATTGCCCTAAAAAGTATTGGAATGTACACGATGCTGACGAAAAGCGAATTTATGATGAAAAAATAAACAAAGAATTTTTTCCATGCATTTATTTTTTCAAGCTTCTCTTTTTTACGGCTAATGACGTGAATCGCAATCGCCCCAATCACAAAAAGAGCCAAAAGAAATAGTAATAAAAATTCTGAACTCATAGTTTGCCGTACATAGTTGTTTTTTTAAGGTGCAAAGGTACGGTTTTTTTTTGACTTAAGCAACCTTTTTGTTTTTGGCTAAGAAAAATGAAAACAATGGGTAAATCAAAATTCCGACAGCAATGGCAGAAAATCCAATGAATATGAATAATCCCAAAACTATTCCGATTAGCACAAATCGTTGCCAGTTCGATTTAAAGTCAAATTTTTTGAATTTTAACGACATCATAGGAATCGGAAGCACTAAAAGAGTAGCAAAGATTACACAGAGTGTTGCTATTGTGATTGGATGGAAAAGGAATGCCTCTAAACCCAACAATTCGTTTTCGCATAAAGCATAAAGCACAAATGGTAGCGATGCCCAAAACATACCGTTTGCCGGTGTCGGCATACCTGTAAAGTGTTCGGACTCGGTTGTTTCGGCATTGAATTTTGCTAAACGCAGTGCCGAAAACAGAACCATTACAAAAGCAACATACGAAAATTGCGAAAATGGAAATCCTTCGAAACCGCCTAACATAACGGACGCTTCCCATATAATAACCCATGCAATCATCGCCGGTGCAACGCCGAAACTCACAATATCCGCAAGCGAATCCAATTGTTTACCAAGTTCCGAGTGAGCATTGAGCAATTTTGCTAAAAATCCATCCAAAAAATCAAAAATTGCGGCTAAAAAAATCAAAAATCCGGCAAGAATCAATTCTCCGCTAAACGCAGCCACAATTGACAAGCAGCCGCAAAGCAGATTGGCGAGGGTGATGATATTTGGAATGTGTTTCATGTGTTTGTAAAATTTGTGGTGATCCTAAACATTTGTGAAAAGACTTGCAAAGTTACAAAATTTTTCGTATCTTCGCAAAAAAATTCAAACATCATGAAAAATATTTTAAAACTTACACTTTTAATTTCTGCAATAGCAATGATTGCGGTTGGTTGCAGAACGGAATCAGACTCTTCGCTTATTAACACATGGAGAGTCGAACGTTTAGAACTTAGTGATATAACGTTTACCGGTGGGATTAATGCGATGCAACAAGCCGGTATTAGAGCCATGTTAACGGCACTTATAAACGAGTATATTAACCCTGAACTAGCAGGAACAACTTTTGAGTTTCGTGAAAACGGCAATTTAATTGTAACCGATCCGGACGACAACATCCATACAGGAAGTTATACCGAAAGCGGCAGCACCTTGACCATTACCGGCTATTTCGAAGCAGCAGTGTCTGGAACATTTTCTATTTCGGGAAACACCATGCATTGGGACATTAATCCTATTGGCAGTCTTCTTGTCGATAATTTTGAGGATATGGGGGTATCGAATATTGTTTTTCGCTTTGTGTTTAGAAGGGTATAATCCTTTTATTCTCCGATTTTTTCGTTTAGAGCCTTAAAACCTTTGCCTAAAATTTCGTTTGCAGGTAAAATGGTAATAAATGCTGTTGGGTCGATTTCGTAAATAATTTCTCTCAACTTGGGGATCTGTCGAGAGTTTACAACGGTGTAAAGAATTTCTCGATCTTCGCCTTTGTATGTGGTTCTTCCATGAAAGTATGTGCCTCCTCGTTTGAGTTTTTTATGGATCATATCGTCCATTTCTTTACTTTTTTCCGAAATAATAAACACTGCTCGATCGGTAGAAAATCCTACTTGAAAAATATCTACAACTTTTCCATAGACAAAAATTGTGATCCACGAATAAAGCGGTATCGCCCAATCTCCAAATGCAATCAAACCAACCAATACAACAATCGAATCTATAATTATGATGCTAAATCCGATTTGAACTCGTGAGTATTTGGTCATGATTCTTGCAAGAACATCGGTACCTGCACTCGTTCCTTTTGCCTTAAAAATCAGGGCAACTCCAATACCTATCAGCACTCCACCATAAATTGAAGCCAACAGCGAATCGCCGACAACCAGCTGTTCGCGTCCGTAAAGCCATGTCAGCACATCCACAAAAACGGCTGTCGAAACAAAAGCTGTAATTGTTCTTGGGAGCGACCTTGAACCCAAAATTTTGTAAGCCGCAAACACCAACGGAATGTTGAAACAAAGTGCCATCATACCGATGGGCAAACCATCTGGAAATCTAGCAAACACGCCTTGTGACAGATAATGTAAAATTATCGAAATGCCATAAACTCCACCTGGAACAATCTTATACGGCGTGATAAAAAACACATATGCCGAAGCGATAATAAACGCTCCGAGAACGATAAGACCGTAATTTTTTAAGAAGTTTTTCGACATTTAACTTTTGACTTCAGAAAACCCTTTTCCGTAAACTCCGGTTACGGTTCCGATACTCGTGAATGCGTGTGGATCTACGTCTTTCACAATCTGCAATACGCCCTGCACTCTATTTTTTCGTATAACGATCAACAAAACTTCGGTTTCTTCCTTTGTGTACCAACCTTTTCCGTGAAGTAGTGTTACGCCTGCACGCATCGTTACACCAACCTTATCGGCAATTTCCTTGTGTTTTTTTGAAAAAACAAACATTTGCACGGATTGTTGCTCTCCCAAAATAACTCTGTCAACCATGTAAGATACCACAGCAACCGTAATAAAACCATAAACCACCAAACGAAAAGCTTCCAAAGCCGTTTTATCCAAAAAGAAATAAAACAAGAAAAACGCCGAACTGATGATACCAATATCAATGTAAAGAATGATTCGCCCTGGACTAATTCTGCGATATTTGTTTATAATTTTTGCCAAAAGATCTGTTCCGCCGGTGCTGCCACCTTGGTTCAGAAGCGAACCAAAACAGAAACCAACAAGACCTCCTCCAAGAATCGTCGAAAGTGTGGTATCTTCCAAAAATGGTTCAGTTATATATTTTTGAGCTATCGTCATAAAAACAGAAACCAAAAGCATCCCATAAACGGTTTTTATCCCAAAATTTCGTCCCAAAACTTTTAGTGCAATTACCAACAGGATAAGGTTAACTACAAACATGGTATAACCTACCGGAATAGTCTTCCCCGAAGCATAAAAAACAATCGTTCCGAGTCCGCTAAGTCCTCCACCAACAATGCCGGAATTAATAATAAACCCGACAATAGACACCGAGTAAAGTGCCAAAAAAAATGTGATAAGGACGTAGCTTTTTACTTCTCTGAGAATGGCCTTTTGCATTGAAAAAATTTTTGCAAAGATACGAAAAAAAAATAAAAATGAAAAATTGTTTGTTTTTTATCTTCTTGCAACAACAAAAACTGGGATTCCTTCGTGTCTGCCCTCACTCACACTTTGAACAGCAAAAAATTTTGTTAGCTGACTACAAAGATACGAAAAAAACAATTTTGTATTTTCAAAAAAAAATCGTACTTTTGCATTTGGACAAAAATTCCAATCAAAATATATTTACGCATGAAAATTTTTTTTAAAGCGGTATTGCTGATTTTTGCAACAAGCATAGTATTTGTCGGCTGTAACACACGAACAGAAAACGCATCACTTGTCAATCGATGGATGTCTCAAAATGTAACCGTTTTAGGCTTGATATTTGAAGACCCTGAAAATCCGCCTCCCTTTTTTGTACAATTGGATGTTGTTGAAATACTGTCGAGTGCTATGACTAATGTAATGAGTAGATTTATTTTTGATTTTCGTGATGACGAGACAATGATTTTGACAACTACCGATGGTTTTTCTTCTTACGAAACAACATATACTACTGATGATATATTTCTCATTATTGCACGTGGCAATCAGATTTTGGGTGGAGTTTATCACATTTCGGGAAATATATTAAATTGGTCTTTTTCTTTGCAATTCCTGCTTGATTTGTTCAAAGAGTTTGACTTGGAAACAGATTTTTTTAGAGATTTCGAGCTTAGAGATTTCGAGCATGATGAAGTGAACTTAAGGTTAAAAGATGCCACCATTCGTATGGAGCTTAGAAAACTTTAGTTGATCTTCACCTTAACTTGCGGACATTTTTCAAAGATTTCCTCAATAAAAGGCTTGGCTTGTATGCGAATTGTACGCGATGGCATATCAAGTGTACAGTTATTTTCGTTATCAACAATTTGCAAGCCTAATGTGGATTGTCCGGGGTATTGCGTAGCTAAAGTTTTCAATGTGTCAGTAAAAGATGTGGTAATGCTGTCTGCGTTTGCAACCAGTTGCAGTGTTTTTGTGTTTTTGTCCAGCAAATTTTCAAGTAAGCTGATTTTTTTGAGTTTTAGCTCGAATGTGTCCTCAATTGTTCTGCCTTCGGTTTCGGCTCTTTGGCGCTCATCGTAACGAATAAAACGCTTATCCACTTTGGCTTCTACAAACACAAACGAGTGCTGGATTAAATCGTTTCGAAAATTCACATAATCTTGTGTAAACAGCGTGAAATCTATCGAATCATCAAAGTCTTGAAATGTAGCTCGTCCGTAATTTGTGCCTTTTTTTGAAATCAAATGTTCGGCATTCGTTATCATTGCTATAAACCTCAAGTCTTTATTTTGCAAGGGTTTTAAGTCTGTTTTCAAATCCAGAATTATGCAATTTGCAAACATTTCCTGTTCAAATTTGTAGTCATCCAAAGGATGTCCGGAAATAAAAAATCCGGTCACGTCTTTTTCGTTTTGAAGTTCAACAATTTTAGGCCAAGGCTCACAGTAGGGAATTTGCGGATCGGAAACTTCAATGTCGCCCGCTTCCTCGCCAAAAAGAGAAATTTGTGCCGAGTTTTTGTTGGCTTGATACTTGTTTGCAAAACTTACTAGACTGTCTAAAAACAAGGTTTCGTCAGGATTTCGAAAGAAAAACTGTGCACGATGAATGTTTTTGAAACTGTCAAAAGCTCCTGCTTTTGCAAGTCCTTCAAAACAACGTTTGTTGAATTTTTGTAGATTGATACGTTTTGCAAAGTCGAAAACAGACGTGTAAGCACCATTTTCTTTGCGCTCCCCAATCAGTGTTTCCACAGCACCTTCGCCAACGCCTTTAACGGCAGCCAGTCCGAAGCGAATCGCACCTGCTGCATTCACAGTAAAATCCGCCTGACTTTCGTTCACATCCGGGCTCAACAACGGAATTTTCATTCGCTTGCACTCGTCCATCAAAAAGCCTATTTTACTAACATTGTTGAGGTCGTTTGTAAGCGATGCCGCCATAAATTCCGCAGGATAATGTGCTTTCAAATATGCACTTTGATAGGCAATGTGGGCATAACACGTTGCGTGAGATTTATTGAATGCGTACTCTGCAAAAGCTTCCCAGTCTTTCCAAATTTTTTGACAAATTTTTTCGTCGTGTCCGTTCTCCTTACAGCCTTCCGTGAATTTTGGATGCATTTTTTCCAGCACGGCTTTTTGCTTTTTTCCCATCGCTTTACGTAATGTGTCGGCATCGCCTTTGGTAAAATTTGCTAATTTTTGCGAGAGCAGCATCACCTGTTCTTGATATACGGTAACACCGTAAGTTTCTTCCAAAAACTCGTCCATGCCTTGCAAATCGTAAGAAATAGGCTCTTGTCCATGTTTGCGTCTCACGAAAGACGGAATGTAGTCCATGGGTCCCGGACGATACAGGGCATTCATTGCAATCAAATCCTCGAAACGGGTTGGTTTTAGCAACCTTAGCCATTTTCGCATACCATCCGATTCAAACTGAAATATCGATGTGGTTTCGCCTCTTGCAAACAGTTCGTAAGTTGGTGTGTCGTCAAAAGGAATCGCTTCGATATCAATATCGATGTTGTGTCGAAGCTTGATATTTTTCAACGAATTTTTTATGATATTCAGTGTACTCAATCCCAAAAAATCCATTTTGAGTAATCCAGCATCTTCAACAAGTTTCCCTTCAAACTGCACCACCGGCATATCCGTTCCTTTAGCAGCACTTACGGGAACGACATCCATCAAATCTTCCGGCGAAATAATCATGCCGCAAGCATGAACGCCCGTATTTCGAATACTTCCCTCAAGTTCAATAGCATGCTGCAACGTTCTGCGAATGGTGTCGTTCGAACTGTCTTTTTCCTTGGCTAAATCTGTGCTTTCTTTGAATGCGTGTTCAAGTGTGGTTCCGGGTCTATCGGGAACCAAATTCGACAAGCGATTTGATTCATTCAACGGTAAATCCAACACACGCGCCACGTCTTTGATAGAGTTTTTGGCTCCCATTGTTCCCAACGTAACAACCTGGGCAACACGATCTTTTCCGTACTTTTCAACCACATATTGAATCACCCTTTCACGACCTTCATCATCGAAATCAATATCCATGTCGGGCAAAGATATTCTATCAGGATTTAAAAATCGTTCAAAAAGCAAGTTGTATTTTATCGGATCGATATTCGTAATTTTAAGAGCGTACGCAATTGCAGAACCTGCTGCAGAACCTCGCCCCGGACCAACCAAAACACCCATTTCACGTGCTTCGCGAATGAAGTCCCAAACAATCAAAAAATAACCGGGAAAACCCATTTTTTCAACCGTGTCCAACTCGAAATTCAACCTGTCCAAAATTTCCTCGGGAACAGGATCGTCCCAACGCTCCTTCGCACCGTCAATCGTGAGCTTTCGTAAATATTCCATTTCTGAAGAAAGCCCTTCGGGAATTGGAAATTTCGGCAAAATAACCTCACGTTTGATTTCAAAGTTTTCGATTTTATCAACGATTTCCTGCGTGTTGGAAATCGATTCGGGACAATCAGAAAAAAGCACAGCCATTTCATCCGGCGACTTCAGATATTCCTCGCCGGTATACTGCATTTGTCGTTGTTCGCCAAGTTTTTTTCCGGTGTTCAAGCACACCAAAATTTGATGTGCCGTGAAATCGGTTTTGTTCACAAAATGCACATCATTTGAAGCAACAATTTTGATGTTGTGTTTTTGGGAAAGTTCCACCAACATTGGATTTACACGCAACTGGTCTTCCATGCCGTGATTTTGCATTTCCAAATAAAAATCCTCACCGAAAATATCTACGTATTCCTGTAATGCTTTTTCTGCTCTTTCATGCATACCGGCATCCAACAATCTTGGAATTTCACCACCCAGACAAGCCGAAAGGCAAATCAAGCCCTCGCTGTATTTTCGCAAAATTTCTTTGTCAATCCGCGGACGATAATAAAATCCTTCTAAGTGTCCCAACGAACAAAGTCGACATAAATTTTGATACCCTTGTTGATTCTTTGCCAATAAAATCAAATGGTGCGAGCCACTCTCTTCGGCTTCTTTTCGGTCGTGCCGACTCCCCTTTGCTACATAAAACTCGCAACCTATAATGGGTTTTATTCCAAATTTTTTAGCTTGCAAGTGAAAATCAAACACGCCGAACATCGAGCCATGGTCGGTAATTGCAAGCGAATCCATGCCAAGCTCTTTGGTTCGTTTAAGAATTTTTGCGATATCCGCTTGTCCGTCGAGAATGGAATACTGTGTATGGACGTGGAGGTGTGTGAACATAATTTTTACCAAATCTCCTACAAAGATACAAAATATTTTCTAACTATATCCTAAATTTTGGCGTACCAAGATTTTTTTGAACTCTTTTTAATGAATACGTGAGGCAAGGTCAATCATGTTTTGTGCCATAGTCATAAGCCGCTTCGCATTCGCACTTTCTATGGCATAGCTGATTGTCTGCGTAAAATTATTGATGGACTTGCTCATCTCTGATTTTTTAATAAGTCCAAGGTTTTCAGATATCGTTTTTCCCGGATGAATCGGCGTTATAATTCCGATTTGTTTTTGGTGTTTTTTTGTTGTAGTGTTCTCATAGTCAGCAATTGGAATTTGCATGTGTCCCGGCATCAACACTTCTTGGTCTCTTATAAATTGCTCTAATTCGTCGATGATGGATTCAAGAGATTTTACACAATCGCTACTGTCCGGTTTGCCGGGTGTGCTTGGTGCATGTTTTTTACGGTGCACCGAATTATTGAGTGTTTTTGTAAATTCTTTTGCGGTATTTGCTGCATCTGTCATACTGGTCGTAATGTTTGCCCCGACAGTATGCCAGCATATTGTGTTGTTATCAATTTTTTTTGTTGTGCCCATAGTTATTTAATCTCAGCATATAAAAGGAAAGCACATCATTTGGTTAAATCGTTAAAATATCCTTTTCTTTTGCTGCCAAAACCTGATCAACGTTTTCAATAAATTTGTTCGTCAAATCCTGAATTTCCTTTTCCAAAAGTTTATTTTCGTCTTCGGAAATGGTTTTGTCCTTTTCAAGTTTTTTTGCAGCTTCGTTTCCGTCACGACGAATGTTGCGAATGGCAATTTTGGCTTTTTCTGATTCTTCTTTGGCTTTTTTTACCAACTCCTTACGGCGTTCTTCTGTCAATGGCGGAACGTTGATACGAATAATTTCGCCGGTGTTTTGCGGTGTAAAACCTAAATTTGCAGCAAGAATCGCCTTTTCGATTTCTTTCAACATGTTTTTTTCCCAAGGCTGAATGTTGATCGTTTTTGGGTCTGGCGTATTGATACTTGCCACTTGATCTATCGGTGTTGGCGATCCGTAATAGTCCACCATCAAGCCTTGCAGCATTTGCGGAGACGCTTTGCCTGCACGGATTTTGGTCAATTCTTTTTCGAGATGCTGAATAGCACCTTCCATTTGTGCTTTGTGCTTTTCGATGCACGCTTTGGATTCGGGAGTCATAACTGTTTTTTTTGCAAAGATACGAAAAAAGTTGAATATAGCAAGGGGATGTCTCGACGGAGTTTATCCCGAGCGAAGTCGAGGGACTCGACATGACGGCTACTCACTTTAGATATTTCAATCCGGCTCGAACGCAATAATTCAAAAAATAATATACACTCTTGAAAAAGCCTAATTTTTCAATATTTCGGTAAATGTTCCACGTCCACTTTGCCGCTCGAGTTTTATTGTCGGATATGGAGTTTTTTCTGATGCGGTACAAAATTTCCACCGTGTTTGTGTTTTGTGCGATATATCCTTTTTTCAAAATTTCTAACCATAAAACAAAATCTTCGTAATTGATGTTTTGCAAGTAAACTTTTCCAACTTTTTCCGTGTCATATACTCCCGCCGAATTTCGAATGCAATTTTCTTTCAAAAGTCGCGTGTAAGTGGTCTTTTGCGGAGCAACAATCATGCGGTTTTTTCGCTCTCCTTCTTCATTTATTTTTTCATGATTGGAAAAAACAACCGCCGTTTTTTTGTCCGAAAAAAGTTTGATTTGCTCTTCTAATTTCGTCGGAAACCAAACATCATCGCTATCCAAAAAGGCAATAAATCTACCGTTTGCTTTTTCAATGGCGATATTTCTCGGAACAACCGGGCTTCCCGTAGGAAAATCCGTTTTGTAATACCGAATTCTACTATCTTTTTCGCAATATGAGCGAATAATTTCTGCCGAATTATCGGTTGAACAGTCGTCAACAACAAACATTTCCCAGTTTTGATAAGACTGTCCCAGCACGGACTCTATCGCTTCGCCGATATATTTTTCATCGTTATAGCAAGGGGTTATAATAGATGTCAAGTTGCCCATTTGGGTGTGTTTTTATGCAAAGATACGATTTTTTTCGCAAAAATTAATTTTGTTTAATACTTGCATAGTTCCTTTTTTTTTTGTATCTTTGCATCCAAAAATTAAAATCAACTAATAAAAAACTTAAAAAAAACACTATGAAAAAACTCATCAAATTCGCCTTTTTAGGCGTTGCGGCACTCGGAATCACTTTGTCCGGATGTAGCACAGAAGATCAGTCGTCGCTTAACATTGGCGACATCACAACATTCACAACAATTGTTGGAACAGTTACTTACAGCACAGGACAAGGTTTCCAAAATGGTAATTTTGTTGATTTAGTTGGAAATCCGCAAGGCAGAACCGTATTCGCAGAAGTTCCAAACTCTGCTTTTGTATCAGGAGCTACCGGAAGCAGGATATTTACAACAACAGTAAATGCTGACGGTACATACGAATTCGAAATTCCTATTGCAGTGAGCACAATTGTAAATGTAAATATTTTTGCTGAGCCGTTCCAAGCTGCATTCAGAGAGTTTGAGTCTCTAAACGAAGCCGGAGTTCCGCAATTCGAATCTACAAGCGCTTTGTTTCGTATGAATTCGCAAACTGTACCTGTTCAACGTAACAATGCACATGTAAGAAACTTGGTTTATGGACACGAGCTTCTTGAGCGTGAAGGTGTCGTATTTGAATCTTTTGTCACATTGTCCGGAAGAATAGGTCAAGCTGCAGCAAGAGATACAAACATTAGTGGCACTAATGATAGTCGTTTTTACAGATTAACCGGTGGTTTGGGAGTATTGTTAGACGTTGAGTATTTTGACGGTAATACCTGGGTTGCTGATGCCGCACGCACTTTTGGTGCAACTACGAACAGCGAAGGTGTTTATACAGTTACTATTCCTACGTTGGTGGAAGGAGAGCCAATAAGGGTAACTCTTCGCGGTATTTCTTTTTCAGGAACCTACACACACTTCTTCCGCATTGTAAACGCAGCAGACCCGTCACAACCTAACACTCAGGGAAGCAGAGTGTTAAACGGTTATTTTTCAGCAGAAAATATTATAGTGCCTGCTTTTACTGCTAATTCGGGAATCACTCATCATTTTACCGATCTTCAGAGACTTCGATATAATTTCACAATGTCTCCTCCGGGACAAGATAGTGATGTAAGCCCTCTGTTTAATGCCAATTGGGCAGGTGTTAACGAATTCGTAACGCAATAATCCTTATAAATCATAACAGCTATGAAAAGAATAATTTTAATCAGCATAGTGTGTGCTCTTGGATTTAAGGGAATACGCGCAGAAGAGGGTGGCAGAGTTTTCACTCCTCAAGCCGGACAGTTTTCTATTGGCTTTGATGTGTCTCCAATTTTCAGATTTGCAGGCAACATGTTCAATGGAAATACGAATAATGTTTTGGACCCGATTTCAGGAACTCCTGTATGGGACAACACAAGAGCATCCTTCTTGCCTTCTGCTTCCATTATGGGAAGATATATGTTTACCGATAATATCGCTTTTATTGGTAATATAGGCTTGCTTGGTAGCAACGTAACAACAAGAATGTATGTTATAGACGACAGAGCACTTGCATTGGATCCGCTCAGTCAAGACAGACTTATTGATGTTGGAAATCAAAGACAAAGCGGCTTCAGCATGTTGCTCGGTGCCGAGTATCGCATCGGCGAAGGACGCATTCAAGGTGTTTTTGGCGGAGGTTTTTTGCTTGCTACAGCAAGAAATCGCACAACCTTTGATTGGGCAAATCAAATGACTGATATCAACCACAATCCGACAACGAGCTGGGGTCAGCTTTCCGGTGGATCTCGTACTTTGGAAACATTCACAAACGAACCAACCTTGTTTTGGGGACTTGCCACACATGCCGGCGTAGAGTATTTTATTGCACCAAGAGTATCTATCGGTGCAGCTGTACACCTTTATTTTGTTCGCGAAAGAGGTGCTCAAACCTTCACTAAAACTGAACACTTCAGTGTAGCTACCAACCGTGTTGAAACTTGGACAGAGTTAAATTCGCCCGGTAACAGAGCAAACCTTTGGGGTACAGAAAACTTAGGAGGATCGCTTTCTATTTCGTTTTATTTCTAACTAACGGTTTATCCGTTGCATAAAAAAATGAGAATTGAAAATTTTCAATTCTCATTTTTTTTTTGTATCTTTGTGGATTAGAAACTTGTTGATATGAAGAACGAAGACATTGCTTTAAAATACAGTCCTCAGGATATTGAAGATAAATGGTACAAACATTGGCTTGACAAAAACTATTTTCATTCCGAACCTGACGACCGAGAGCCGTATTGCGTTGTAATTCCACCGCCAAACGTCACGGGCGTTCTTCACATGGGACACATGCTCAACAATACCATTCAAGATGTTTTGGTGCGGCGTGCGAGAATGCAAGGCAAAAATGCGTGTTGGGTACCCGGAACCGACCACGCTTCAATCGCCACTGAAGCCAAAGTTGTAGCAAAATTAAAAGAAGAGGGCATTGATAAAAAAGATTTAACTCGTGAAGAGTTTTTGAAACACGCTTGGGAATGGAAAGAAAAACACGGTGGAATTATTTTGGAGCAACTCAAAAAATTAGGCGCTTCGTGCGATTGGAAGCGTACTAAATTCACAATGGACGAAGATTTGTACGAGTCTGTGATTGATGTGTTTATTGATCTTTACGAAAAAGGGCTGATTTATCGTGGTGTTCGAATGGTAAACTGGGATCCGAGTGCATTGACAGCCGTTTCCGATGAAGAGGTTATTCACAAAGAAATTCAAAGCAAGCTTTATCACATCAAATATCCGATTGTTGATAATGCCCGTCATTCCCGCGAAGGCGGGAATCCCCTTGCAAATGAGGGGATTGCGGGTCAAGCCCGCAATGACGAATACATCGTAATCGCAACCACACGCCCTGAAACGATTTTAGGCGATACTGCCGTGTGCTGTCATCCCGAAGATGAGCGGTTTTTGCATCTCAAAGGAAAATCTGTAAAAATTCCGCTCGTGGATCGTGAAATTCCGATTATTTTTGATGAATATGTGGATCGTGAATTTGGTACCGGTTGCTTAAAGATCACGCCGGCACACGATGTCAACGATTATCACATTGGCATCAAACATAAATTGCCAAGCGTTGATATTTTCAATGATAACGGAACAATCCACGAAAAAATAGGCTTGTATGCTGGAAAAGACCGCTTCGTTGTTCGCAAAGAAATTGTCGCAGACCTTGAAAAATCGGGCTATTTAGCAAAGGCAGAAGACTACGTGAATAAGGTTGGTTTTTCCGAACGTACCGATGCTGTCATTGAGCCAAAACTTTCGTTACAGTGGTTTTTGAAAATGGAAGACCTCGCAAAACCCGCATTAGATGTGGTTATGAACGACACCATACAATTTCATCCTGCAAAGTTCAAAAATACGTACCGCTATTGGATGGAAAATGTGAAAGATTGGTGTATTTCTCGCCAGTTGTGGTGGGGACAGCGGATTCCGGCGTTTTACGCACCTAACGGTGATTTTGTGGTTGCGAAAACCAAAGAACAAGCGTTCAATAAATTGAAAATTGAAAATGGAGAATTGAGAATTGAAGATGTTAGACAAGATGAAGATGTTTTAGATACGTGGTTTTCATCGTGGTTGTGGCCCATTTCTGTGTTCGATGGCATTCGGAATCCCGAAAGCAAAGATTTGAAATATTACTATCCTACAAATGACTTGGTTACGGCTCCGGAAATTTTGTTTTTTTGGGTGGCTCGAATGATTGTTGCCGGGTTGGAATATCAAAAAGAAATACCGTTCAAAAATGTGTATTTGACCGGTATTGTTCGTGATAAAATCGGACGAAAAATGTCCAAATCTTTAGGAAACTCGCCCGACCCGTTGGATTTGATAAAAATTTACGGTGCCGATGGTGTGCGTGTTGGAATGCTCCTTACCTCACCTGCCGGAAACGATTTACCGTTTGATGAATCGCTTTGCGAACAAGGTCGAAACTTTTGCAACAAAATTTGGAATGCCATGCGTTTAGTCAACGGTTGGGAAGTATCAAAAACTATCGAACAACCCGAATATGCTAAAGTTTCCGTTGATTGGTTTGAGGCGAAGTTAGACGAACAATTAGCCATTATCGAAGACCATTTTGCAAAATATCGTTTGAGCGATGCTTTGATGACAACTTACAAATTGGTTTGGGACGATTTTTGTTCGTGGTATTTGGAAATGATCAAGCCTGTGTATTTACAGCCGATTGATGCGATTACGCATCAAAAAACAATTGAGTTTTTTGAGAAAATACTGCAACTTCTACATCCTTTCATGCCGTTTATCACAGAAGAAATTTGGCATATTTTGGGCGATAAAAAAGAGGATGTCATTATTTCGAATATGCCGGAATCAAAGGTTTTCGACAAATCTATCATCCAAAAATTCGATGTTGTACAGCACGTCATTACAGAAATTCGCACTATTCGCAAAGAAAAAAACATTCCGCAAAAAGAAGCGACAATCTTGTTTGTAAAGAAAAACAATGAACAGCCTGAAGCCCTCTTTGATAATGTGGTTCAAAAGATTTGCAATCTTGAAAAAATCGAATACTTCTCCGAAAAGCATGCCCTGAGCGAAGTCGAAGCGTTAGAAAACGCATCAACGTTTATCGTAGGTTCAACCGAATTTTTTATTCCTCTCGGCACTAAAGTTGACAAAGAAGCAGAAAAAACTAAACTTTTGGCAGAACTCAAACAAGCCGAAAACCTGCTTCGTTCTACGCAAGCTAAGCTTTCGAACGAACGTTTTGTAAGCAGTGCTCCCGAGCAAGTTATCGCAATGGAACGCAAAAAACAAAGCGATGCCCAACAAAAAATAGATGTGATTACTAAACAACTCGAACAACTGAATTAACACATGAAAAAAATCCATAAACTCATCGTCAAAGCCTTTATAGGTCCGTTGATTGTAACATTTTTTATTTCAATGTTGGTGTTATTGATGCAATTTCTTTGGAAATACATCGATGATTTGATGGGAAAGGGGTTGGAGTTGCATCTTATTTTGCAATTTTTATACTACACCTCACTAACTTTGGTACCATTGGCACTGCCTATTACCGTGCTTTTAGCATCACTAATGACGCTTGGAAATTTGGGCGAACATTATGAGTTGGTTGCCACAAAATCTTCCGGAATTTCCTTGCAAAAATTGATGCGTCCATTGTTTGTTATCACAATAGGTATTGCCGGTGTCGCATTTGTGTTTTCAAACAACGTGTTTCCCTATGCGTTCCAAAGATATCGAACATTGCTTCACGATATTCAAATGACAAAACCGGCTTTGAATATTGTCGAAGGCGAGTATTACAGGCTTATTGATGGTTTTGTAATCCGTTTCGATCGAAAAGAGCGGGACGGACAAACCATACACGGCGTGAAAATTTACGACCATACCGATGGCACCGGAAACACTCGATTAACTATGGCAAGATCCGGGATCATGCGAACAACCGACGACGAACAGTGGTTGCAATTTACGCTTTTCGACGGACATACTTACTCCGAAGATGTGAGAGAATGGCAAAATCGCCACAGACGCCCTTTTACAAGAGTGCGTTTTGAAGAGCAAGTTATCCGATTTGACCTTTCTTCTTTCGAAATGAATCGCTCCGATGAAAGTTTGTTTCAAAACGACAGAAGAGGAATGCGTTTGAGCCGACTTCAAGAGGCTATTGACTCTTTGCAACAGCTATACGCAGCCAGAGTTGACGAGGTTAAAAGATCACTTATTTCACGGCATCATTTTTACCAAACATTTTACGACAGCGATTTGACCGCTGAGCCGAAAAGATTAATTTGTGCACCTTGGGATTCTCTTCCAGCACATATTTTGGAGATGGCTATTGGACAAATACATTCGGTACTTCTTGATGTTCAACATTACGCAAGGGAACTTCAAAGCCGTGAGTCACACCTCAATAGCCATGAGGTTGAATGGCATCGAAAGTTTACACTCCCTTTTGCTTGTATCTTGTTGTTCTTGATTGGGGCACCTCTCGGAGCAATTGTTCGGCGAGGTGGTTTGGGCATGCCTATTGTGATGGGTGTTCTTATTTTTATTGCATATTTCGCAATATCTATTATTGGGGAGCAATCCGTCCGCACAACCGAACTTCTGACATGGAGAGGTATGTGGGCTTCCACGTTTATCTTTTTACCGATTGGTATTTTCTTGCTAATGAAAGCCACTATGGATTCTGCATTTCTTGATGAAGATGTGTGGCGAAGAAAATTTTTGAAGGTGATCGGACGAAATTAAAAAGAACCACAAAGTGCTCAACAAAATCAATCTTTTTGACGATCCCGAACAACGCATTAAGCAACTCTCGGACGAGCTGAATCAACACAACTACAACTATTATGTGTTGGATAAACCTGCTATTTCCGATTTTGAGTTTGATGCCCTTTTGCAGGAACTAACATTGCTCGAAAACGCTTATCCTGACTGTGTTTTGCCAAACTCTCCAACCAAGCGTGTCGGTGGAGAAATAACCAAAAGTTTTCAAACAGTTCAACATCGCTACCCGATGCTTTCTCTCGGAAACACGTACTCTTTCGAGGATTTAAAGGATTTTGACGAGCGTATTAAAAAGTTGGTTACACGCGATTTTTCCTATATTTGTGAATTGAAATATGATGGTGTCGCCATTGGATTACGCTATGAAAACGGGCTTCTGACGCAGGCAGTGACTCGAGGCGATGGCATTAAAGGTGATGATGTTACCAACAATGTAAAAACTATTCAAACCATTCCCCTAAAATTGAATGGCGATAATTTTCCTTCAGATTTCGAAATTCGCGGCGAAATAATGATGTCGCACAAATCTTTTGAAAGCCTCAATAAATCAAGAAAAGCAGATGGTGAAGAGCCGTTTGCAAATCCAAGAAATGCTGCTTCAGGAAGTTTGAAATTGCAAAATTCGCGAGAAGTTTCCAAACGAAAATTAGATTGTTTTCTCTATTTCTTGATGGGCGACCAATGGGTAGAAAAAACACACGAAGAGCGTTTAAATAAAGCCCAGTTTATGGGTTTCAACATTGGACATTTTTTAACTTCGTTGAGGGCTTCGCCGTTCAAAAAATGTGCAACGCTTGACGAGGTTTTTGATTTCATCAAAACGTGGGATATTGAACGAAAAAAATTGCCATTTGATATTGACGGAATTGTTATTAAAGTAAATGAAATCGAACTTTGGGAAACGCTCGGATACACAGCAAAATTCCCACGTTGGGCGATTTCTTACAAATTTAAAGCCGAACGTGTCGAAACAAAGTTAGAATCGGTTTCGTATCAAGTCGGACGCACGGGAAGCATAACACCGGTTGCAAACTTAACACCTGTAAAATTAGCCGGAACCACTGTAAAACGGGCAAGTTTGCACAATGCCGATATTATTGAAAAGTTAGACCTTTGCGAATTTGATACCGTTTTTGTTGAAAAAGGCGGTGAAATTATTCCGAAAATTGTCGGCATAGACATAAACAAAAGAGATGTTTTTGCAAAGAAAATTCATTACATCACAAACTGTCCCGAGTGTGAAACCCTACTGATTAGAAACGAAGGAGAGGCCAATCATTATTGCCCAAACGACGATCATTGTCCCCCTCAAATCAAAGGCAGATTGGAGCATTTTATCAGTCGAAAAGCGATGAATTTAGACAGTCTCGGCGAAGGAAAAATCGAAATGCTGTACGACAGCGGATTAGTTAAAAATGTCGCAGATTTATTTGATTTAACAAGCGATACACTTTTCGGCTTGGAAAAAACAATCATAAACGAAGACGGGAAAACCAAAATAATTTCACTTCGAGAAAAGTCTGTCGAAAATATTCTGAAGGCTCTAAAACAAGCGAAAACAGTTCCTTTCGAAAGGGTGTTGTTTGCTCTCGGCATTCGTTTTGTGGGCGAAACAGTTGCAAAAAAACTAGCAAAGCACTTCAAAAATATAAAAAATCTTTCCAATGCAACCAAAGAGGATTTGCTGGAAGTTGATGAAATCGGCGAAAAAATTGCCGATAGTGTTTTGTTGTATTTTTCAAAAACAGAACACCTCGAACTCATCGAAAGACTTGGCAACAAAGGCTTACAGTTCGAACTTCACGAGGATTTATCAATTCCTAAATCAAACACTTTAGAAGGAAAAACTATCGTTGTAAGCGGTGTTTTCTCCAAGCCCCGTGACGAAATAAAAACGCTTATCGAACAGCATGGCGGCAAGCACACCTCCTCCATTTCATCGCAAACATCCTATCTTTTAGCCGGTAACAAAATTGGTCCCGAAAAGCTAAAAAAAGCGGAAAAATTAGGGATTCCTATTATTTCTGAAAGCGAGATTCAAGCGATAATTACGTCAAACGTTTAATGCACGGCATTATGTTATCCGCTATACTCATTGCTTTTATTCGACCGGCGTTATTCGGCCTTTGTAATATCGTTGATCAACACCTCACCAATAATTTATTCAAACGTGTATCAACACTGACCTTTTATGGTTTAGTCTTTAATATCACAACGGTTTTGTTCATGTTGTTGATATTTGGCTTTCCCGGTTTACCGCCTGTTGCCGTTATACCGCTTGTCATCACCATTGTCGTCATAGAGATTTTTGGGTTATTGCCCTATTACAAAGCTCTTCGCAAGATGGATACTTCAACGGTTATGGCTATTTTTCAATTCGGAAAAATAATGATTCCTATACTTGCGTTTTTTTTAATTGGCGAGCAATTGCGTCCGATTCAATACCTTGGCTTCATTATTATTGTTTTGGCATCGGTGGTGTTGTCATTGGACAAATCTGATGTTAAAACAAAACTAAATGTTGGCTTTTGGTTTGTCGTTTTATCGGCGACTTTATTCGCATTCGGAAGCGTGACGGAAAAAGCAGCTCTTGAGCACATCGCCTGGTACGGATTGATATTTTGGTACTTAGTGACAAGCGTGATACTTTCATCCGTATTTTTAATAGGCCGAAAAAGTCGCACAGACATCATTGAGTCCACCAAGATATTCCGCAAAAACATTAAATATTTTGCATTGAATCAAGTTATATTCACAGGCGGCTTGTTCGCCGGAATTTATGCTTTGGCAACAATTCCGGTGACCATATTTGGTGCAATTAACGCAACACGCCCGATGTTTGTTTTGTTATTTGGATGGATGCTTACACAATTTGGGTTTGAATCCAAAGTTCGCGAAGAAACCGACCGACGTGCAATTATGCGAAAATTGCTGGGTTTTGTTGTAATAACATTTGGCGTTGTTTTAATTATAGCCAATTTGTAACGTCACTTGTACTGATGTAGCGAAAGGTCATAGCAGGCAGATGTCTCGCTCCGCTCGACATGACGACCGCTAAAGAAAAAGGAAAAAGAGAGAAGGGATGGGGTGGCAAAGCCACCCCATCCCTTCTCTCTCCTCATGCACGTACCCCGTCATTCCTCGACTTCGCACACGAAGTGTGCGAAGTCGAGGAATCCCCTTGCTATGAAACCCGTTTTATCACCCGCAATTGATGCGTATAAACGCCTAAATCCTCATTAAAAATACCTTGATGATCGATTTTATCGATGCGAACTTCGCCACTTGCGTGAATAATTTGATGATTTCCAACAAGGATTCCGACATGTGTAATTTGCCCTTCCGCATTGTCAAAAAACAACAAATCTCCCGGCTTGGCTTCTGTAATAAGGTTCACAACTTGTCCTTTTTCTGCTTGTTGTGCGGAATCTCGAGGGAGTGAATAACCACACATTTTAAATACATTTTGCACCAAGCCCGAACAGTCTATTCCAAACGGTGAACGTCCTCCCCAAAGATAGGGTGATTTTATGTATTTCAGAGCCCAAAAACCTATTCTTTCTGGCGTTTGTCTAAAACATTGATAATCTTCGTCGCCATCAAATATCCAGATTTTATCTTCAATTTGAAATTTTCCGTTCTCAAAAAAAGGAAGCGAACTACCCAAAAGCACCGGTATTTCGCCGTTTTCCGAACGAACAAAAGCAATCGGAGCGTTCACATACGTTTTTACGGGCTGGTTCAGAATTTGGTTATACGTTTTTTCGTTGATCAAACGTAATTGTTCTTTTTTCACCCAACCTTCATAATTGTCAAATTGCACACGAATTTTATACCAATCTTGATGCTGATCTTCGATCAAACATAACTCTCCAAACAGCAGTTGCGATACCATTTCCGAACGATGCGACATCGTTTCCCGAATGGGAACAGAACTTAATAAACAAATAGCGTAATTCGTCATTTTTTTCTAAAAAAAACTTCGCCAAATTTGTTTTTGACGAAGTTTTTTGCATTGTTTTTTACCTTAACCAGCCAACGTGAATCGAATTGGCATATTAAATTGTACACGCACCGGGCGTCCACGCTGTTTTCCAGGTGTCCATCTCGGCATCATTGAAACTACACGAACAGCTTCTTCATCGCATCCTCCGCCAATTCCACGAAGTACGCGAACATTAGAAATGCTACCATCTCTTTCAACAACAAAAGTTACGAAAACTGTTCCTTGAATTCCGGCTTCGCGAGCAATCGCTGGGAATCTTATGTTTTGTTGCAAAAAGCGATGCATTGCTTCTGTACCACCGGGGAAACCAGGCTGATCTTCAACGATTTGGAAAATTACATGCTCGTCCTCTACTTGTTCTTCTTCAATCACAGGAGCAACCCACTCTTCTATGGCTACTGTTAGATCAATATCCGCATCGACTTCAATTGCTTCAACTTCCACTTCATCGTCCACAACTATCAACTCCGTTAAAACCTCTTGAGGCGGAGGTGGCGGAGGTGGCGGAGGTGGTTCTACCGTTTGGATGATCATCTCGTCATCTTCTTCAACATCTCGAATCATGATATCACCAAAATCTCGGTCGTAGGTTCTCCACTCGAAAGCGAGTAGCACTGCGGCAAGTGTGAACACTAGCCCAATTTGCAAGAACAAACCTCTTTTGTTTTCGAGGTCGGCTTTTTGTGTTTTTCTCTTTTCCATGACGACTTATTTTTGAAGGTTACTTGGCGAAAACACTATGTTCCCGCACGCCAAAGGTACAAATTTTTTTTGAAACCTGCAAGTTTTTTTGTGTTTTTTTTGCATTTTTTTACTTATTTCGTTTGTTTTCAACTACAAACAAGACTGCATATATTCTCCCAAAATATCAATTGCCACTTGATTTTGCCCTCCTTCGGGAATAATGATGTCGGCAAAGCGTTTGCTCGGCTCTATAAATTGTGCGTGCATGAGCTTAACTTTTTTCTCATAGTGTTCCATTGCCTCCGGAAAAGTTCGTCCGCGTTCTTCTGTGTCGCGTCGCATAATCCGCATCACACGATCGTCAGCTTCGGCATCTACAAACACCTTTATGTCTAAGCGTTTCAGGATTTCAGGTTGGGTAAAAATCAAAATACCTTCTACAATAATCACATTTTTTGGCTCAATCGTTGTTGTTTCTTTCAAGCGACTTGTTGTGATATATTCGTAGTGCGGCATTTCGATAGACTTTCCGGCTTTGAGTTCGTCCAAATGCTTTACCAGCAAGTCAAATTCAATCGCATCCGGATGATCAAAATTGTGCTGTTTGATCTGTTCCGGTGTGAAATACCCGGTATCTTTGTAATACGCATCTTGTGACACAATGGCTACGCTTCCTTTCGGGAATAGTTTTTCTGTGATTTTTTTTACGACGGTGGTCTTTCCTGAGCCTGAACCGCCTGCAATTCCGATGATAATCATAGTTAATGGAGAATTGAAAATTGAGAATGGAGAATTATTTTGGGGTGGGTTTTACGTGATTCGATTTATGGTTTGTGGTTGCTATTTGGCGAAGCGTCATTTTCAATTCTCCATCTTCAATTTTCAATTCAACGTAGCTGTCATAGTTCAACCAGTCTCCGGTGTTGAAATAGGTTGATGTTTCGGAAAGTTTGATTTCTAACGGCAAATGGCGATGCCCGAAAATAAAGTATTTTACATCCGGATTTTTTTGCAAAAATTCGTTGCAAAAAATACATAGCGATTCTTTTTCGACAGACTTAAAAACAGCATCGTTTTTTCCTGTGTTTTCACGGCTTTTTCGCGAAAAAAAGTTTGCTAAGCCTGCACCAATCCAAGGGTGTAAAGCAGCATACATACGTTGTTTGAATCGACAGCCAATTACTCCTCTAATGAATTTATATCTGAGGTTTCTCCAGCCCAAACCGTCGCCATGTCCTACCAAACAAAGGGCTTCGTTGATTTTAAAAAGTTGAGGTTTGTGATAAATTTTCAAGCCGATTTCTTTTTCCAAGTAACCAAACGTCCACAAATCGTGATTGCCTACAAACATTCGTATATCTATTCCATTGTCTGCCATTTCGGCTAATTTTCCAAGCATTCTTACATGTCCTTTCGGAACAACATGTTTGTATTCGAACCAATAGTCAAAAATATCGCCGAGTAAAAAAACCGCTTGTGCATCTTTCGAAATTTTGTCTAACCATTGAACAATCCGCTTTTCACGAGAAATGCTTTCCTTTACATTCGGTGCTCCGAGATGAAAATCCGAGGCAAAATAGATTTTTTTTTCAGGGTTTAGTGATATGGTTTCTATGTTTTTCATTTTTTTCCGTAGGGGCGTAATGCATTATGCCCTTACATTTTTTTTATTGATCATCGGCATCAGCACCAACGCCAAAAGTCCGCCGATAACAACAATCATATTTTGCGATGTCCAAATAAGCCAGCCCAGTGCAAATCCGATAGGCTCTGCTATTTCGTAAAGAAGCAATGTGTTTGCTATAATAACCGGATAAAGCCCTATACCGCCTGGAGTTACGACAATACCTATCGTTCCGAATACCATGCACGCCAAACCGGCACTCATCGGAAGATTTGATGTTTCCGGAACAGCGAAAAACACGATGTAAGCCATCAAAAAATAACACACCCACAGGGCAACGGTGTAAGAGATGAACAACCACCTTTTTTTCATATCTTTCAACGAGATTAGGCCTTGCCAAAAATACAAAATCAATATTTTTATCTTTCTGTACACTCGAGTGTGAGCTATTTTTTTTCTCAAAAAGAAAATGAATACGCCAAATATCAAAATACCGAAAACCGACAAAAGCACAAAATTTCTCACAAATTCAGGATTGGAAATTCTCTCGTATAGTCCGGCAAAATTTTCCATAGCAAACCCCGACAGATGTTCGAACTCCAGTGCTAATGTTACGAACAGCAATATGAGAAAACAAAGCATATCCAATGCCCTTTCGGTGATTACAGTTCCGATGGATTTTGCCGTTGGTATGTTTTCGTGTTTGTCCAATAGTCCGCAACGCACCACTTCACCCAGCCTCGGAAATGCTAAGTTCGCAAAATAACCCACTATTACTGCCATTAGAACGTTTTTGGTTTTTGGAAAATAGTTCATCGGCTGGAATTGCATTTGCCAGCGTTTGGCTCTAATCCAAAAACTCAAAATACCGAAAAGTAAGGCTATTCCTACAAATCCATAGTTTGCATTTCGAAATGCGTCCAAAATTAATGCACGATATTCTGCGTCTAAATCTCTTACAAACCACCATGTGATGAAAATCCCAAATCCGAGAAAAAGAGAGAATTTCAAAATGCTTTTCAAGAATTGGGTGTTCTTCATTTCGACTTAAATCTTGTTGTCAACCGGAAAAACAAGTGTTGGCGTAAATGTTTTTGCTTTTTCAAAATCCATAGCACAATACGAAACAATGATGAGCAGGTCACCTACATTCACTTTGTGAGCTGCAGCTCCGTTGACGCCAATGGTTCCGCTACCACGTTTGCCTTTGATAATATAAGTCTCGAAGCGCTCGCCATTTGTGATATTGTAAATATGCACACGTTCGTTTTCAATAAAATTTGCGGCATCGATAAGATCTTCGTCTATCTCGATACTTCCGATATAGTGCAGGTTTGCATGTGTAACCGTTGCACGATGAATTTTTGATTTGAGTATTTCAATCTGCATAGCGGGTGCAAAGATACGAAAAAAAAATAAATTTCAAAAAAAATTGTATCTTTGCACTTGATTTCTAATGACAAAATTAGAAACAACTATGCAACAAAACAAACTCACAACATTGGTTTTAGCCATAAAATCCGGAGATAGCGATGCGTTCACAGAACTTTTCAATTTGGAATTTCGTAATATCAAATTTTTTGCACATCAATATCTCAACAACATGGAGCAAGCGGAAGATGTGGCACAAGAAACCTTTTTGTCATTATGGATCAACCGTACAACCATTGCCGACAACTCTAATCTGAAAGCCTTGTTACTTACCATTGCCAAAAACAAATCGTTAAATGTATTGCGATCACAATTAAACAATAAAAAAGACTCGCTGGAAAAATCCGAAGCACTACTGAATATTAAAGCATTGAACAGTTCTTACATCGAATCGCAAATTGATGCCACGGCTCTGGCGGAAACCATAGAGCATGCTCGTGAAGAATTGTCCGAACATATCCGCTCAAGTTTTGATTTATCTCGTTTGGAAAATCGAACTTACGAAGAGATTGCAAAAATCAAAGGCATAACCGTAAAATCTGTAGAGTATCATATTTCTGTGGCACTCAAACATTTTCGAAACAAGCTTGCTAAGTTTGCTTCGATAGGTATTATTTTACATTTTTTTCAGGGTGTTTAGTTATTTCGTTGTTATTTAGATATGGACAAAAATTTATTACAAGCATATTTTGAAGGAAAAGTCAGTACGACAGAAAAATCCCGAATAAACGCATGGGCGGAGGCTTCGGAAGAAAACACTCAACTATTTATCGAAGCCAAAACCGATTGGACATTGCGACATTTTCCCAACGAGCCGGCAGATGCAGATGATTTTCTTCGTTTCTCAAAACACACCAACAAGTTCGTTGAATCTTTACTGATAAAACAAGAAAAAAATTCACTATCGAAAATATACCGAGTTGCAGCGATAATTGCTATTCCGTTGTTGTTTGCAGCCATTTTTCACATTATTCGATTGTCGCATGAGTTAAGGACGCATGACGCACATTTGATAGCTGCCGAAACAACTATCATTCCGCGACAGCAAATAGATGCGGTACAAGAGCATATCGTCAATACGGGTGTGCAGGGGCGGGTAATCCTTCCGGATGGCAGCGAGGTTTGGCTAAACAACAAAAGTCTGTTGCGCAGTCCGAGCAGATTCGATAGCGAGAAGCGTGTTGTTGAATTGGAAGGAGAGGCTTTTTTCAAAATCAACGGTTCCGAAGACTGGCCTTTTTACATTCATACTCAAAGAGGTGTGAGTGTGAGGGTTACTGGAACAGAATTCAATATTTCATCGTATGCCAACGATCCGTTTGTTAAAGTAACTTTAATTGAAGGCAACCTTACGGTCATCGATCACGCATCATCACAAGTTTTTGAAATGCAACCGATGCAACAGATCATTCTGCAAGACTACAGTAGCGAGCATCTCGTACAAGGAGCAACAGTCAATGTAAAGCAAAACATTTCGTGGAGGGACGGTTTTTTGGTGTTTAGCAATACGCCTTTTGATGCCGTTGTTCGGAGGCTCGAACGGTGGTACGGTGTAACTATAATATTGGAAGATCCAAGCATTTTAGACTTTCGGATTACTGCTAAGTTCGAAAGCGAATCGTTGGCACAGGTTTTGGAAATTTTCAAAATTTCGTCCAATATACGGCATCGTATTAGTGACAATCAGGTGTCGTTGTTCTTGTAAAAATCACTACCTGCCGATAAATCATTGCAAATCTTCATTTTAATACAATAATCCAAACATCCATAGTGGGATTTTATTCCCATAACCGGTCTCCATACCATCGGCAGCAACAAAACTGTTTTTCAAGTTTTTGATTTGATTGAAATTTTTACTTGCGCCTCCAATCTCAAAGATGTAGGTGTTGTTTACCAGAAAGTCGCCTTGTTCAGAAGTATTCAACTTGTGCAATACATTCATCTGATTGGCAAAAAAAGTTTCTCGAATATTGCCTTCATTAACATCGGAAAGTCGCAGTGCATGCAGCAAATTTGTATTGTCCAAATAAATTTTATCGGGCTTATTCATCAAACTCATTCCTTTTTGCGCAGAAAGATAGGACATAATCAGCCCTGCTTTTTGTAAATATCCCAAGTATTTGATCGTGTTTGCACGATTGGCTTCTATTTCGGCACTCAACTTGGTAATGTTTGGAGAGAATGGTGCTAATGATGATATAATCATCAACATTTTTTTTAGTTTTTGAATGGTTGGATATTCCACGTTTTCAACGGCAGGGAGGTCGTTTTCTAAAATAGTGTTCACAACATTTTGCAACCGTATCGGATAGCCTTTTGCTCCCTCTTTATAGATTGGATAGTAACCGTATTCCAAATATTTTTTGTATTCCGGAAGAATTTTTATTTGAGAGGTGATGTCACTCGCAATGGATTGATGTTTTTTCAAAATATCCTCTAATTTGAGTGGCTCTATATCTATGTGATTTTCAAAAGCCAAAAACTCACGAAATGACAGTCCGTAAAGATGATAAGTCATCGCTCTACGAGAAAGGTCTGCATTGGATTTGTAAATTTCCAATATGGATGAACCTGTGAAAGCAATGTGCAAATCAGGAAAATTATCATAGATGTTTTTTATCTCAATCGACCATGTCGGATAGCGATGCACCTCATCCAAAAATAAATGCGTTCCACCGTAAGCATGAAACTGTTCTGCAAGTTCGGTTAATGTGTTTTTAGAAAACCACATATTATCCAAACTGACATATAAGGCTTTGCTCGTGTCCGGAAAACTCGTTTTGATGTGTTGTAGCAACAATGTTGTCTTACCTGTTCCTCGTGAGCCTGTTATGGCAATGAGGCGATCTTCCCAATTTATTTGCTGGTATAAATATCTGTAAAACTTAGTGTTTACCGTACCTATCAAGCGATTGTAGTTTCTGACTAAAGTATCCATAATCTTATATTTTTTTGCAAAGTTACGAAAGAAAAATGAATTTACCAAGAAATCGTTCTTTTGAAAGAACGATTTTTGACAAAAAATGTTCTTTCAAAAGAACAAAACAGACGGTTCCGTTAAATATATTTTTGCCGGTTAGAGGTGAAAAAATCATTTTTTTCAGGGTATAATGGTTTTTTTGTGTTTATATCAATAACACAACCAACAATCAGCAAATCCTATTTTTATGGAAAAGTATGTTTTTCGTCTTCGTACACGGGTTTTTCGTCGCACAATAGCCTTAATTTTGTGCTTGTTTTTCGTGACAAGTCCTTTTTTCGCGCAAAACATCACTTTAAACATTGAGCGAGCCTCGATCAAGTCCATTCTTCAGGAAATTCAATCGCAGACAAATTACAGATTCGTCTATAACGATGCATTGGTAAACGTGGAGGCTATTGCATCTGTTTCAGTACAAAATGCTTCGCTGGAAACTGTTCTCACCACCCTGTTCGAAGGCACAGGAATCGCTTTCGAAACACGAGACAATCAGGTCATTCTCAAGCAACAACCACCCGTTCCTCCACAGCCTTCTCAACAACAAGTATTTTCCGGAAGAATCATCGATGATGCTACCGGCGAAACCCTTCCCTTTGCAACCGTGAGGATTAGAGGAACAGCCATAGGCACAGTTACCACCATGGATGGGGATTTTTCGATTACTGCTCCTGCCGATGCTGTGCTTGTTATTTCTTTTACCGGTTTTGAAACTTTGGAAATTCCCGCAACGGGACTCGGAAATATGCCCGCCATCCGAATGAGGCAAGATGCGATTGCTCTCGAGGCAGTGGTTGTTACCGGTTTTCAAACGCTTTCGCGTGAGCGTGTTACCGGCTCTTTTGCCATTGTGAGTGGCGACAGGTTTGATAATATGCTGCAACCTTCCGTCAGTTCGCTTTTAGAAGGGCAAGCAGCAGGTCTTGTGCTTAATAGAGACGGGGAATTTGAAGTTAGAGGTATATCAACGTTCGATGCAAACAGGCAGCCCTTAATTGTTGTTGACGGGTTTCCTTTAATCGGACAAGGGATGAGTCTTGATTTTATTAATCCGGACAATATTGAAAGCATTACCGTACTGAGAGATGCTGTGGCGGCTTCTATCTACGGTTCGCAGTCGTCAAATGGAGTTATTGTCATTACAACACGAACGGGCAGTGCAAGACGAAACAGAGGACACAGCATAAGTTACAGACACTCACAAAGTTTTACGCTAAAACCTGATTTAAGAAGACTGAACCTCGCCAGTGTTGCCGATTTTATGGATGCAGAGCGTGATTTGTTCAATCAAAATCCTGTGGGAGTCTGGAATGATTTTCTTGCCGGTTTCAGATTGTCCGACTATCAGTATCTTTTAATGGCAATGGACAGAGGGTTGATGTCGGTAGAAGATGCGGAGGCTCAAATTGCGATCCTAAGAAATAACAATGCTCTGCAAGACATTCAAGATCATCTCATGCGAACAAGACGAACGCAGCAGCACAATTTTTCTTTGATGAACAGTTCCGAATATAACAATTTTGGAGCAATGCTGAGGTACACGCAAGAAGATGGGCATATTATCTACGATAGAAATACAAGATTATCATTCGACATTAACAATACTTGGATACCCAACAGGCGGATAACCTTGCGCATGTTTTCCAATTTCAACCGCACAACCACGCACAGACCTGTTCTGAGTTACACCGATTTAATCAATCCGCCCGATAATACATGGTTGCAATTGACAAATTTCGACCAAGCAGGTTTGATACTCCCCTATTCCGGATTGTTTGACAACGCAGGAAACCCAACACCCTGGCAACCTATAGCACAATTCCATAGAGAAACCTATGCAAACACGCCCGGCATGAAGTCTATGTACTTTCACCCGACAGAAGAGTTAAGAAGAGCACACGTGAGCAGCAATAATTTGCAAATCCGCATCGGCGGAGACCTTTCCGTTAATTTTACTGATTTTTTGTCAGGCTCTGTCGGCGGAGCGTGGACTACAGGCTCTTCGTTCGGACGCGGCGTATATGAGGGAAATTCTTTTATGATGCGACGTGCCTACAACGACGGAACTTCCAGAACCAACCACACCGTAAAGCATATTCCCGAAGGTGGACGAATTGACGAAACTAGAGGTAGTATCAATACATGGGTTATTCGCACACAATTAAATTACAACCAGTCGTTCAACAATTATCGTCATCGCATTATGGCGATTGTAGGTACGGAAACCAGTCGAAACACGTTTGAAATGGTATTTTTGCCGACACGTTTAGGTTATGACCCTGTTTCGGCAACGTTTAACTCCGGATTCAATGCACACCAATGGAATCTTGGGCAAGGGCCTATACCCGGAGACCTGTTGTTTGGCAGAAGACCTCAAGGATTTGAGGTAAATCAGATTTCTTTTGGACACAACTATTCGGTCATAGACCGGAGAGCCGTTGGATGGTATGGCAATGCCTCTTATGAATTTAACAACACATACATCATCAGCGGTAGTGTCCGTTGGGAGTTGAGTAATTTTTACGGAACCGATCCGAGATACCGCTACAGACCAACTTGGTCGATTGGAGGCACATGGAAATTGGAAGAAGAGCCTTTTTTTGCAAATATGCGAGACCTGTTCAGCCGATTTCATCTTCGATCGTCTTTCGGCGTGTTGGGCAGCAACTCGTTAAATCATGTGCCTTGGCTCGTGTTAGGCGTGGGACAGCACAATCCGACTATGGGTGGTGTTGCCAACAGCATAAGCGGTTTTCCCAATAGGCAACTGCGTTACGAAAGAAAACGAACGTTCAATACGGGGCTCGACATGACCGTTTTCAGAAACAGAATTGACATAACTTTGGATTACTACCGCAATGTAAGTTACGATTTAATTGCTTCGGAAGCCGTTGACCAAACGTTAGGAACCGACAATTTAATTCAAAATGTAGGCAGAATTACAAATATCGGTTTAGAAGCCACCATCAGTGCCCGTATTGTTCAGACAAGAGATTTCAGATGGGCATCCAATTTGGTTATCAGTTACAACGTTACGAATGTTGACCATTTCAGCGTTAGCCGAATGCATTTCCGTGATTATGCCCAAGCACAATCCATTATGGTGCAAGGCTTTCCTGCCAACGGCTTTTGGGGCGCACGTTTTGCAGGGCTGGACGGCAGAGGTGTTGCAATGTTTCACACAAGCGATGGTCGCATCGTTGACGGCGGTTCTTTGAGCGCAGAAGATGCAATCTTTTTGGGTACAATGCGTCCGCCTTTTAATTTAAGTTGGACGAACTCATTTCGTTATAGAAACTGGGAAGTGTCTTTTATGTTTATTTCCCAACTTGGTGCGAAGTTCCGCAGAGACGCCTTTTCCGGCTCGAACTTCAGCAATCGACACGTGGGACAACGCTGGAGAGAGCCGGGTGATGAACTTCACACCATTTTCCCAAGATTAACCGCTTGGAATATGGATATGTTTTTCTTCCCGTTCAGCGATGTGCTGGTGGCAAGTGCGAATTTTCTGAAATTAAGAGATTTTACGTTGGCATACGAGATTCCACGAGATTGGGTAAGTCGTACCGGACTTAGCGGAGCGAGACTGAACTTTCAAATGCGAAACCTGTTCTACATCACCGCAAGAGGTGTGGATGTCGATCCTGAAGTTATGCAGTTATTGAGCGGTAATGCCTTAACAGGACCGGCAACCAACCAAGCATTTGCCGCACTGCAACTACGTCCCGAATTTCACTTTGGAATATCTCTCACCTTGTAAAAAAACGAATATAAACCCCGCATATAAAATTTCACTCGTATGAAAAACACACTATATATCCTTGTTGCAGCACTGATTTTAACATCGTGCGAAGACTTTTTGGGCGTGAAACCGGCAGGAAGACTTATACCCGAAGCCGGAGATGTTGTCGCTTTTGACAGACTTCTGAACAATCCAAGTACCGCTGTCGGTATTTTTCAGAATAATAACAGCACAAGTGCTTTGAATTTTTTGGGCGACGATCTTGAAATATCCGACATTCAAGCAGAGTTCGGTTGGCATAATGGGCATCCCAACATCGATTGTTATTTTGCTTATATTTTTCAGTTACCCTACGCAGATCCTAATGTGCAAGACCATTATTGGAACATAGGTATTTTCCGACCTGCTACTATTTTCAACAATGTCATTGAAGGCGTCAATAGCGTGAGAACACGTGAAACCGATCGTTTAGCCGACCAGGTTATCGCGCAGGCAACCGTAGCGCGCGCACACCTTTACTTTTACGGCGCTCTCGCCTATGGGCCTGTGTTTAGACCGGGAGGCGATAATTCGAGAAGAGTGCTTCCGTTCAGAACAGCCGGTGATGTGATGGCTCCTATGGAAGACCTGTCAACCATGCAAGAGATTTTCGACCGTGTGCTGGCAGATATTCACAGAGTGCTGCCGGATATTCCCGAATTAGTACCATCCAATACGCGTTTCGGACTTGCTCAAACATACGCATTTTTAGCACACTATCATCTGTTTACAAGAAATTTCGACAGTGTGATTTATTATGCCAACAATGCCCTCGAACTTGCGGCTATGCAAAGAGGCGGTATGCAAAACTTGTTTTTTGATATGAACCTGTTTAGTTGGAGCAATCCGCAAGTAGCAATTAATCCGGATTTGAGAGCCGCCGATGTAATCGTTACGCCTGAAAGTGGCGAAGCCCTGACTGTTTCTTGGCATCGGGAAAATCTTTTGTTTCGATCCTCTGCCACTGCTCAAGGTAACGTGCTTAGTTATCCTTCGGCGGAGTTTTTGGCTTTGTTTGATGCGGATACAGACCTACGGAGAGAGTTCTTCTTTTTTGAACACTATGGATTCCAAACGGTTGTCGGCAATGCACTTCATGATGACGGTCGAAGAGTGCTTAATTTTCAAGACAAACTTAACAGAACGTCCGGATATACATTTCCCGAAGTGCTTTTGATGCGTGCCGAAGGACTCGCAAGAGAGGGACGCACAGGAGAAGCCTTGGCTGACCTAAACTTTTTGCGACAGTTTAGGCATCGCACCGGAACACCGGAACTAACCGGTTTGGCAGGAAACGATCTTATCAACGAAATAATCAACGAGCGAAGAAGAGAGTTGCCGGTAGGCTCGCCCAAGCGTTTTTTCGATTTGAAGCGCTTCGTTTTAGATGACGGTATGCCCTGGAGCAGAACATCAATTACACGAACATCAAGAGGACGAACTGTCTCGGCACAGATAGATTCCGAACATTTTATTCTGCCCATCAGCAACGATGTATTGCGGTGGAATCCGCAATGGGGCGTTCCGTTAGAAACCAGACCTTGGTCAGCCCATAGATAGCAAACATCTAAACCCTAATTAATCATAAAAAACAAATGACTATGAAAAAAATCTTTATCTCGGCGGTGATTTTATCACTCGCAATCGCAATTTCGTCGTGTAGAACCGATGATCCAACCGTTCATGCCACCGGCGTAAGTTTAACTCCCCAGTCTGCCACTTTGGCTTTTGGCGACACACTGAGATTAACGGCAACGGTGTTTCCGACAGATGCTGTGGACAGAACCGTAACATGGGGCAGTAGTGACAATGATGCAGCCACTGTCGACCAATACGGTCTTGTAACCGCAGTAACCGATGATGGTCAAGCAACCATTACCGTAACAACCGTAGATGGTGGGTTTACCGGACAAAGTGTAATAACCATAACCTCCAGTATTCTCGCCAACCAATGTAACACCAACATGCCAAATTGGGGACCCGGACTTGGAACAATAACCTTTGCAACAGAAAATGTTTGGGAAATCCGCGATGAAAGCGGAGCACTCATACAAACTTGGTCGGATGCTGTTCAAGCCTCAAACTGTAGCGACCGACTCCTTTTCAACGGCGGCACAGACAGTCTTGGTTTTAATGCCGATTGTCGTAGCAACCCGAACTTTCCGGGAGATGCCTTTTCTTGGTGTGCCGTAGTTCGCTTTGCGGATGAACTTTGTCCGTCTCCTTGGCGTGTGCCTACTCCTGAAGATTTCGAAACTTTAAATACCCTATTGGGCGGTACTATTGGTAGTATCTTATCAGAATGGGGTGGTGCTTTTGCAGGGTCATGGGAATTTTTACCATCACTCGAAATTGTTCACAATTCAACTGTTGGCAACATGGGTTTTTACTGGACTCTAACCGAAGTTGAAAGACCTCTTGGCATGATGGGTGGCGCTTTAGAAATAGGGACACCTGCATGGGGTGGTTGGGTTACTCCAAATTCTGCAGTATCGAAAGGTACGGGAACTACTCTTCGTTGCATAAAATAACAAAAATCGTAAAATGAACTATTGATTTTGCAGATTCCTCCCTCAAAATACAACGAGGGAGGAATTTGCAAAAATCAACACAATCAAAAATAATATCCGTATGAAAAAATTTGCCCTTATCGTCCTCTCTCTCGTATTGTATGCAGGTGTTTCCGCACAAGGTGTGAACTTCCAAGAATTAACGCTAAGCCAAGCCATCGCTCAAGCGAAAAACAACCAAGGACAAGGCCCTGAAATGGTGTTCTTTTACGCCTATACAACATGGTGCGGGCCGTGTAGGCACATGACCAACAATGTTTTTCCACAACAAATCGCAGGGGATTATTTCAATGCCCGTTTTGTGAGTATCAAAGTTGATATGGAGCGAGGCGAAGGTCCGGATTTGGCAAGAAGGTTCGGTGTAACCGGTTTTCCAACATTTTTAGTTTTCAATAGCGATGGCGATGAAATTGCAAGAATTATTGGCGGTGCCAATACTGCCGATGCTTTTGTAGCAATTGTACGTGCACACATTGACCCCGCCTATTCTCCGGAAAAATTAAGGGCGGCTTACGAAGCAAACAAAACCTTTGACGCAGCAACTGCCTACATGGACGCCCTGATTGCTCTCCGAAGAATGGAAGACGTTAGTACTTTTATGAATCAAGAATTCATGAATTTTCCCGCTCGCGACAGGTTTTCTGAAGGTTTTTGGAGATATGCCTTACATAGTATGTCGTCCATAGACTCTCCTGTTCTCGGTTTTGTGATTGAAAACAAGCCAATCTTCGACGGAACCGTTGGACGATCTCGAGTAAATGACGCACTAATAACAGCATATAGAAACATCTTGTTCAATTTTGTTTCCGGAAACACAACCTTGTCAAGAGCACAAGTAGAAAAGGCAACAACCGCCCTATCACTACTCAACGAAGGAAACCCTGTGTTGCGTTTTTATGTTCTCGTTGCTAATCACTTCGCAGCAGGAGAAATAGACCAAATTTCAAGTCTGTTTAATCCGGGAGCATTTCATTCATCCACCACTCCGGCACAGCAAGCACAAATCGAGCGTTTGTTCACTTCCGTGCAAGGTATGCCGAAAAGCAGAATACGTGAGTATTTCTCGGCGAAAGCCGATATCTGGCGACGTTCTGCCGACAACTTTGAACGACAAATCGAACGGTTTAACGACTAACAGAACGCATTCCGAATTTCGTCCAAAACTTCAATTTCTGCGGTTTCGAACGAAAAATATGTTCCGTGTGCCCTTCGACTCCGCTCAGGGCACGGTTCGCACGGTCGTTGAGCGAAGTCGAAACGCCGTCCCGAATCAAACACTTCCAAATTTTCCATTAACCCTACTTCATCCGGTTGCGGATTTGAGGCATGTTTAGATTTGAGGTATTGCAAGATCCGAAGTGCATCAAACTTTTCGTGACAAAATTTTTGGAGTTGAGCTTCGGTTTTGGAGTTGGCTTTGAGTTTTTGGTAGTCTTCCGGAGAAAAATAGGTTTCGAAGTTTTGGTAGATTTTTGCCACCTCATCCCAGAGTTTGGGTGGATAAATCGGATAACTACTCCAATCGCCTGAAACACCTTTTATCATCGCCGGACCTGTTCCAAAAAAAACTCTGTCGCTCAGGCGGGTAGCGGGATATACAGTAACTGTATTTTCGGTTATCACAGTTCCGATTTTAGACAACTGCTGTAAAAAATAAAAATCCTCTCCGCTTTTTTTGGGTGCCATACCGCCCATTTTGCGATAGGCTTCCACCCGAACAGCCATTGCACTTCCCAAAGCCGTGAAAGCGTACGGACTGCCAATTCTCACAAGGTTTTTCAAATAACAACGCATGTAAATTTCGTAACGGAGAATGGCACGATTTTGGGTTTCGCAATCGGTTAGTTTGTGGTAATATGGGTTAGATAATGCAACAATCTCTGTGGGCAAAGGGTGAAGGGCGAAAGGTGAAAGGCTGTTTGCTTGGCTCACATTTGCTGTATTTGTAGCAACCTTTTGCCCTTGGCCTTTTGCCTTTGACTTGTCAAAAATATTTTTGACACTCTCAAAGTACTCAGGCGGATATTCGGTATCCGCATCTAAACTAATGATAATATCTTCGGGGTTTGCAATCTCGTTTATCGTGTCCATTAAGGTTTTTCTTGCCCAACCTACACCATGATTTTTGGAGTCCCAACCGGTTGTCGATTTATCAATGATGTGGATCGTGGTCGTCATTGCGGGCTTGTCCCACAATCCCCTTGCTATGGGATTCCCGCCTTCGCGGGAATGACGGACAGGGAACGTGTGCAGTACGCTCTTACGGATGGCTTCAATCGTTTTCTGATTTTGTTCGAAAATATGCCGTTTTTCAGGGTCTGTTTTGTAAGTTTCGGGTTGATTCACGCAAACGTATAACGCTTTTGGCGGCTGCGTTTGAGTCAATATCTGTTGAATGGTGTTTTCAACATTCGGTTCGTTCATTATGGGAAGGGCTGCGAATAGATTCATGATTTTTTCCACCAAAAAAAGGCTTGATTTTGTCGGCGTTTTTCATCCAGCGTTTTGGCACTATAGATTTTTTGCTTTGTATTCGGATCGTGTCCTGTAAAGTAGATTTCTGTTGCCAAGGTCATGGGTGTTGGTGTAAAATCCTGAACGGCTTCCAAACGATATCCTAATTTTTTGGTTTTTTCTGCAAGATTTTTCATGTCCTTTTCGGTGCAGCTCGGATGGCTGGAAATAAAGTATGGAATTAGTTGCTGGCGCACTCCTAATCTGCGATTAAGTTCATCAAAATAATTTTTGAAATCAATAAACCTCTCGAAAGAAGGTTTTCGCATCGTTTGCAAAACATGGTCTTCTGTATGTTCCGGAGCAACTTTTAATCGTCCAGAAACACAATTCTTAATCACATATTCAGCGTAGTCGTAATCTGGGTTAGGCGATTTTTTATCAAACAAATCATAACGTATGCCCGAGCCTATAAAAATCTTTTTGACATTTGGGTGCTCTGCAACGCTTTTATAGAGGTCTATTAATGGCTTGTGATCAACATTCAAGTTTTTGCAGATTGTCGGATAAATACACGATGTCTTTTCGCACTTCTCACAAATAGCCTGCGTTTTACCGTTCATTTTCCACATGTTTGCCGACGGGCCGCCCAAATCCGAAATATATCCTTTGAAGTCATCCATTTGTACAACGTTTTCGACCTCTTCCAAGATAGATTTTTTACTTCGACTAATAATCTGCTTACCTTGATGTGCAGCAATCGAACAAAATGCACAACCGCCAAAACATCCCCGATGAATATTTATTGAATGGCGAATCATTTCATATGCAGGAATTACGCCACGTTTGTTATATTTTGGGTGCGGTAATCGAGTATAGGGCAAATCATAAACAGCATCTATTTCGGCGGTATCCATTGCAGGGTATGGTGGATTGATAATCACGTCTTGTAGGGGCACGGTTTGCGTGCCCGTCGGATTATCGTTGGCAGACTCAGCCTGCCAGCATGTTTCGACAGAGGTATGAACCTCCGCCGAACGGATTTGCGTGCCCTGTTTTGGGCAGGCAGACCCCGCCCCTACCACAAACCCCGTTTGCAAAACATCCCGAATTTCCGAAATGGATTTTCCTGAATTTAACTGCCGTGCAATTTCGACAATCGGCTGTTCACCCATACCATAAACCAACATATCGGCACCGGATTGGACTAAAATCGAGGGCATTTTTTTGTCCTGCCAGTAGTCGTAATGCTCAACTCGCCGAAGCGATGCCTCTATTCCGCCAAGGATTACGGGTGTTTCCGGAAAAAGTTGTTTAAGGATTTTGGTGTAAACAATCGTTGGATAATCCGGACGAAAACCTGCTTGGTTGTTGGGTGTGTAAGCATCGTCCGAACGTAGTCGTTTCGCAGCCGTGTAGTGGTTTACCATAGAATCCATACATCCGGCGGTAACTCCAAAAAACAATCGAGGTTTTCCGAATTTTTTGAAGTCTCGCAAATCGTCTTTCCAGTTTGGCTGAGGTAAAATCGCGACCTTGTAACCTTCGTGTTCCAAAACGCGACCGATGACGGCCGTTCCAAAACTCGGGTGGTCAACATAGGCATCGCCTGAAACAATCACAATATCAACTTCTGACCATCCTCGTTTGAGGGTTTCGTCTTTGGTGATGGGTAGCCAGTCGGTTATTGGACGCATGGTGAGCGGAGTGATGATAAGGCTTTCAGCCTTGCTTTTTCTGATAAATCGTGTCTATCGTTACAGACACCAAATTGTCTGACGAAACGTTGCAGGCTGTGCCAAAACTATCTTGCACCATATACAGGGCTATCAGCAGACTTACCATAGCACTGTCCGGATGAATTCCAACCAGGGTCAAGAACGGTAGTGCCACCATAATAGCACCTCCCGGTGCGCCCGGCGCAACTAAAGTTAAGACGCTTAGTGTTATAATTATTGGCCACATTAATGCAGCAGCGGGTGGCATACCATAAATGAACAAAATCGCCATCACACAGCAGATTACACTAATCATTGAGCCGGGCATATGTATGGTGGCACAAAACGGAATCACAAAATTTCTAACCTCTTTCGAAATACCGTTGCGTTCGGCACAAGCCAAATTTATCGGAATCGTTGCTGCCGAAGATTGTGTACCTAATGCTGTAACATAAGCCGGAATCTGGTTTTTCATCATCGTAAACGGATTTCTCTTGCCAATAAAACCGCTGATCGAAAAAAGAATCAACAAATAGACTGTGTGCAAAGCAATAATAACTAAAATTACTTTCCAAAAAACATTTAGAATTGTGAACGCCACACCGCTAACGGCTAAGTTTACGAATGTTCCTCCAATGAAAACAGGTAAAAGAGGAATGATTGCTTTTTGCAAAACCAAGCGAATAACCTGCGAAAATTCGTTAAAAAATCCATACAACACATTATCCGGAGTTTCGCCCTTGCTGCGCAATACGCTGATGCACAATCCAAAAATAAAAGCAAGTGCAATTGCCGGCATAACACCAAAAATAGGCGGAATGGCAACCGTGAAAAACGGCGTCAGCATACCTGCTTCCATATAGCCAATTAAGCCCACAGCGGAGGGATCCAATAGTGCCGGAAAAAAGTTTACAGACACAAAATAAGCACAAATGCCGGCAATCAAAATGGACACATAAGACATCGTTGTGGTTATACCCAAAAGCTTACCTGCGCCGTGTGTCAAGTTTGCAATGCCGACTGTTACAAAAGCCAAAATCATCAACGGAATCACGAACATCAAAAAAGATCCAAATAGGGTTGAAACTGTGATCACTGCACGGTTTATAAACTCCGGTGCAAAATTACCCAATAAAATTCCTGCGATAATGGCGATGATAAGTTTAGGCACTAAGCCTATGCTGAATGTTTTTTTTGAGGTCATAGTTATGTTTTTTGAGACAATGAATATTTTTCCGGAAATTTTGCTACGTGTCCGCGTAAAATATTTTGTATTTCGGCAAAATCTTTATCGAAGTCGCCGGTAATTTCAAATTTTGTCAAAATTCCTGTTTCTTTTTTTTGATAATCAATAAATCCGATGTATAACGGAATTTGAGCCTGCTTTGCGATAAAGTAAAACCCTCTTTTCCACTTGGTGGTGTATTTTCGAGTGCCTTCGGGTGTAATCGTAAGGGCTAATTTTTCTTTTGTGTCAAACAGTTTAACGCAGTACTCTACTGTGTTTCTGGCTTGTTTGCGATTTATGGGAATACCGCCTATATTCTTCAAAAGACGCTTGATGGGAAAAACAAAAAATTCTTTTTTTATCAAAAAATTTGCTGAAACCCCGATGCTCCAATAACCCAAACGCCCCCAAATAAAATCCCAAAAACTTGTGTGCGGGGCAACAATACATACGAACTTTTTTTCAGGCGGAACAAGCCCAACGACTTTCCACCCAAATAAATTCAAAATCCAGTTTGCAATCTTCATTTTCATTGGTCTGCAAAATTACGCTTTTTTTTCGATATACGCAAATTTCGTTTGCAAACGAACGGGTTATTTTAATTTTCTTTCCATCTGCTCCATGCGTTTTTTCAAGGCTTCAAGTTCTTTTTGACCGTAGAGTCTGCATTGAAGATACATCCCCGAACGCGCCTTCTCATTTTCTTGCCTTTACAGTTTCATACTTTTTTTGTATCTTTGCACTATGAAAACAACCTTAATCGCAGGTCCCTGTTCTGCCGAAAGCGAAGAGCAAATCTTGAAAACCGCAGAGTTTTTGGCAACAAAAACATCTGTAAAAACCCTACGTGCCGGTGCTTGGAAACTTCGCACACGTCCGGGAGGTTTTGAAGGGCATGGCGAAAAGGCTTTGCACTGGCTGCAATCGGCAAAAGAAAAATTCGGACTTTCGACGGCTGTTGAGGTAACTACACCCGAACAAGTCGAACTCTGTTTGAGACACAGTATCGACACGGTTTGGATAGGCGCTCGCACAACGGGAAATCCGCTTTTGGTACAAAAGATTGCGGACTCCTTGGCAGGAAGCAATTTGTCTGTTATGGTTAAAAATCCGTTAAACCCGGACTGGGCGTTGTGGCTAGGTGCGATCGAACGTGTTGAAGAAGCAGGGATAACCAATGTTATTGCTGTTCACAGAGGTTTTGGAACAATTCAACATTCGGAGTTTCGCAATTCGCCGATGTGGGAAATTTCGACAGAAATCAAACATCGTCGCCCTGACTTGCCGGTTTATTGCGACCCAAGCCATATTGCAGGACGAGCAGACCTTGTTTTTTCGGTTGCACAACGAGCCCTCGATATGGCAATGGACGGCTTGATGCTCGAAATTCACCCCAACCCTAAACTTGCGCTAACAGACGCTTTTCAGCAATTAAATTTTTCCGAATTCGAAAATTTAGTGTCTCAACTGATCGAAAAAGATGCTCACGGACAACATAACGAATTAGAGCAATTGCGAGCAATCATAGACGATTTAGACGAAGAACTTATCGCTACCCTTGCCAAACGTATGAAAATTGTTGAAAAAATAGACGGATATAAACGCAAACACAATGTTTCCATACTGCAAATGGAACGCTGGAAAAAACTTTTGGAAAACCGTCTAAATCTCGGACGCAAACACAACCTTAACGAAGAATTTTTATTGGCACTTTGGAAAGTAATCCACGTAGAATCGTTGAAAATACAAGATAATGGTTAATAGTTAGTGGTTAATGGTTAGTTTTGTCGTCATTGCGAGGAGCGTAGCGACGAAGCAATCTATTGCCTTTTGGATTGCTTCACTGCTTCGCAGTTCGCAATGACGCTACGCAATCATTAACCACTAATCACTACAATTCGTAGCCAAATCGTTTCAAAATTTTCTCGTTGTCTCGCCAGTCTTTCATCACCTTGACAAAAAGTTCCAAATAAACCTGTTTCCCCAAAAATTTTTCCATTTGTTTTCGGGCTTCTTTACCGACTTTTTTAAGAGCAGAACCTTTGTTTCCGATGATAATCGCTTTTTGTGATTCACGTTCGACAAAAATTAATGCACGAATTTTGTCGATATCTTTTTCTTCAACGTAAGAGTCCACAACAATTTCGACAGAGTACGGAATTTCTTTTTGATAGTATAATAAGATTTTTTCACGAATAATTTCCGACACAAAAAATCGCAAGTTTCTGTCCGAAACTTCGTCTTTCGGATAATAGGGCGGAGCTTCGGGCAAATGCTCCAAGATCATTGCCACTACTGCGTCCATATTAAATTTGTGAAGTGCAGAAACAGGCAAAACTTGTGCAGTAGGAAGTTTTTCTTTCCACTCCTCAATTTTCTTTGCGATTTCTTCTTGATTCGACAGGTCAATTTTATTCAGCAGCAGAATGATGGGAACGCCGGATTTTTGAATTTTTTCAATAATTTCTTGATTTTTGAAATCCTCACCCAGATCCGACAACAAAATAAATACATCGGCATCGTGCAACGCACTGCGAACGCCTGCCATCATGGATTCTTGTAATTTGTAGTGCGGATTTACAAGTCCTGGAGTATCGGAAAAGACAATTTGGTAATCGGAGTGATTCAAAATCCCGATAATCCTATGCCGTGTCGTTTGTGCTTTTGGTGTAATAATGGATAATTGATCGCCAACTAAAGCATTCATAAGTGTTGACTTTCCGGCGTTTGGATTGCCAATGATATTTACAAATCCTGATTTATGTTGCATGTAAAGATGTTTTTATTCTCGCCAAACTTCGACGCGGAAGTTTTTGAAATATATTCGCTCGTTTCTGTAGTTTCTGTTCATAACATAAAGCCTGTGAGCGTCTGTTTTTTCGATAATAATCTGTGTTGTTAGTCTTTGCCATCCCGCAGTGTCCGCCTCGGATACATGTTGTTCGGGCAACCAAAGTCTTGTATTTATTCGGAGGTTGTCACTGATGATCAAATGTCCGAAATCCGAACCTTTTCGCAGCACAGAAAGAGATACTGAGTCGCCACGATGGAGTTCCGACGCTACGGTCAAAGCGAATTGAACACCATTGCCGGTAACTGTTATCGTGTCGGAAACAAAGCTTTCGTGCAACGTTCGGCGGATAAAAGGCTCTGCATATAAGATATAGTCCGTGTTGAAAAAATGAAAATATGATGAGCTAAACGTGCGATTTGGAATGCTCGGAATGGCTTTTGTAGTATCTTCCGGAATGAAAAAAACGCTTTGCACAGGACGTCCGCGAAGGCTCGAAATCAGTGCGGTTTCGAATGCTAAAAAAGTCGGATCTATGTACCGTTCGAGTTGTTGTAAATGTTCGGGAAGAGCAAATCTGTCTGCGGTTTTAGGTGCATGCTCAAGTAACCGAACAACAAAGTTTTGTCGAGTTTCAAACTCCGAAAATGTTCGAAGTTGCCCGAAAACAGCGAAAACAACAAGAGCACACAAGATTGTAAGCTTAGTTACTGTTTGCTTAAACTCGTTTCCAAAAAACAGCACAAAAAATCCGATAAATCCTGCGATCAATGGGAAAAACAACAGTTCAAAACTTACATCCACAAGACCAGTTCGTCCGAAAATAAAAATCAACATCATTGTCAAAACAGCCCAAACGCCCAATAAAATCAGTGGTTTTTTTTGGCTTTGATAAATCCAAAACAATACCAAATAGGCTGTCATCGCAAAAGGAATAACAAACGTGCTAATTGCAATAGCAAAGAAATAACCAAAAGTAGAAAACCAGTGAACTCCGTCAATCACGTCTTGGTAGGCATTCGGCGAAACACGGATAAAGAAAAACAAGCATATACATGCTGTAGCCCAAATTCCCATTTCGACAAGCGGACAAAAATCCTTGCGATATTTTTTCCAAACGAATCGAAAACCCTCAATTACCAAGTAGAACGTTGCAATTAAAATCAACGGCGTGTGCACCGCAGTGAAAAATGTTTGATTAAGCCCGAAAAACAAAAGTAGTAAAAGTATTCCCGAGTTTTTTTGCTTGAAAACATAATTGACGACCAAAAAAACGCCATACAAAAAAACCATTGGAGTAACTGAAAAAACAAGACTTACCAACGAAAGCGGAAGACGGGCACTTACTGCCAAAACGGTCATTAAATTTTGAAACCAATGTGCAGAAAACCATACATCACTTGAAAATATTTTGGGTTCATTGATCAAATTGAACAATATCATTGCCGATTCTCCAAACGTGCTTCGCAAATCATGAAACCACGCAGAAAGCCCGATAGCTACGAAAAATCCAAGATGCAACAAAATATGAATTGACAATTGACAGTTGACAATTGACAATTTTTTTGTAACTTTGTGCGATTTTTCTTGCATAATCTACAAAAGTACAAAAAAAAATTGATATGAAGTTAGTTTTTGCCACAAATAATCCTCACAAACTTTTTGAAGTGAAGGAAAAGTTGCGTTTGTCGAATTCAAATATTCGGATAATTAGCCTTGCGGAAATCGGTTTTTCAGACGCTCTTCCCGAGACGGGTACTACGTTACAGGAAAATGCTCTACAAAAAACACAAACTCTTTATGAACGAATTTCACAAAACTGTTTTGGTGATGATAGCGGTTTGGAAATAGAGGCATTAAACGGCGAACCGGGTGTGAATTCGGCACACTATGCCGGCGAACCGCGTTCGTCCGAAGACAACATAAACTTGGTTTTGTCGAAAATGCAGGGTATATCTAATCGCAAAGCCTGTTTCAAAACCATTATTGCTTTAATTTTAGATGGAAAAATCCATTATTTTGAGGGGCGTGTTGATGGCGAAATCACCACAAAAAAACACGGCACCGGAGGATTTGGCTATGATCCCATTTTCCGCCCCGACGGATATTCGCAACCTTTTCTGAGCTTGGGTTAGAAGAAAAAAACAGAATTGGACATCGTGGGCGAGCTGTTGAAAAGCTGGTAAAATTTTTATCAAATTGATGGTGTTTTTCAACTAAATTTCGTACCTTTGCAAAAAAATATCAAGTATGACCCCTCAACAACGAATCAAGGAAGTCGGCAAGTTGGTCGGCAACACGCCTTTGGTAAAAATCACCTACAAGTACAAAGGCAAAATCAACACTATTTTTGCTAAGTTTGAATGTTATAACTTCAGCGGAAGCATTAAAGATCGCATGGCGTTTTATATTTTAAGCAAATCGTATGCCGAAGGTTTGATCAAGCCCGGCGATTGCATAGTTGAAGCCACCAGTGGAAATACAGGGATAGCATTTTCGGCACAAGGCCGTGCACTTGGACATCCTGTTGTGATTTATATGCCTGACTGGATGAGCAAAGAGCGCATGGATATTATAAAGAGTTACGGTGCCGAAATTCGTTTGGTTTCGAAAGAAGACGGAGGGTTTTTGGGAAGTATTGCACGTGCGGAAGAAATGGGAAAAACGCAACCTAACGTGTTTTTGCCACGTCAATTCGATAACAGTTTGAACTGCGAAGCACACTTCAAGACGACCGGTCCTGAGATTTGGGCACAGTTGAACAGCATCGGCTTAACGCCGGAAATCTTTATTGCCGGTGTCGGAACCGGTGGAACTGTAATGGGTACGGGCGAATATTTAAAAAAGAAAAATCCAAATGCCAAAGCACATCCGCTTGAGCCTTCAAATTCGCCAACTTTGTCGACCGGATATCGTGTCGGAAAACATCGTATTCAAGGGATTTCCGATGAGTTTATTCCTTCGATTGTCAAGTTAAACGAGCTGGACAAAATCGTTGAAGTGGACGATGGAGACTCAATAATTATGGCTCAGAAATTAGCAAAAGTTTTGGGTTTAGGTGTAGGCATTTCGTCGGGAGCAAATCTTTTGGGTGCCGTAAAACTACAACAAGAAAATCCCGATGCAAACGTTGTTACGATGTTTTCGGATTGTAATAAAAAATACCTCTCTACAGATTATTGTAAAACAGAGCCGATAAAAGACGGTTTTTTGTCCACCGACATCGAACTGATTTCGAAAGAAACGATTTTGGTTTCGCGTGAGGATGTAGAGAAACAAGTTATATAAGCAAAACACAACAAAATCAATGAAAAAAATCACAGTAACAGTTTTGGCAATCACCCTATCGTTAGGCGTTTTTGCACAGCAAAATGGAGTATTTAGTTTTGGGGCTCGAGTAGGCATGGGTATCGGATTCAGCGAACCCAGAGAATTTATGAGTTTTGCAAACGAACAATTTTATGCCGGCGACATTGCAAGCATGACACATAATTCTGAAGTTAATTTTAACGTGGCCTTGTATGGAAATTTTGCGTTTGGCAACTTTTTTTCGTTGCAAACCGAATTAAACTTTATGATTTATCAAGGGTATGATATGAGGCTTCGTTTTTCTCAAATGGGAATGCTCCCTATGGAATGGACAGCCAATGCAGACTTGAGTTATTTTAGTTTAGACATTCCACTGTTGGCAAAAATCAATTTCTTAGGCTCGCGAGATGCTCAGTTTGGTCTTTTGGTCGGTCCTCATGCGTCCATTTTTTTGGGAAGAGCCGAATTTTGGAGAGAGTATGGATTTGACGGAACAGAAACATATTTTGACATCGACAATTCTGCTGTTTTCGGACTCACGGCAGGTTTGTTTTGTAGAATTCCTGTAGGACCGGGACGAATTGTTGCGGATTTCCGATTTGTTCACGATTTTGATGCTCTCAGAGCAACAACAATGCTGAATAATCGATTTGATATTTTGCAACGCAATGCCCTCGTTCTTTCGTTGGGCTATGAAATATCATTCTAAAAATCAAAAACCATGAACATACTAAAAACACACACAACATCTGCAATTTTCTGTTTGTTTTTGATGTCTTTTACATTGACGGCATGTGCTCAAAGAGGCTCAGGTGGCGGTTTCGGAGCAGCAGGATTGACAACCGTTTCGGACGTATTAAATATGCGTCGCGATGATGTACCGGTAACTTTACAAGGCAGAATTTTGTATAATATTAGAAGCGAGTATTACCGATTTTCTGACGAAACAGGTCAAATTCGTGTTGAAATCCCTCCGAGAGTTTGGGGAAATTTACGTGTAACAGCAGAAGATTTTATAGAAATAACAGGGACTGTAGATAGAAATTTCCTGAGACGGAACTACATAGAAGTAAGGAGTATTCGTATTTTAACAAGTGAGAGCCAAGATGGTAATCAGGCTACACAACCACCAAATTCCGCCACTACTAGACCACAAGAACAAGGTGGAGGCAGTGATTGGAGTCATGTCGTGCCACGTGCTCCTAAACACCCCGGAGGACCGACAAACCCACCAATCTCTGCACAAAGAGCGGTTGAATTAGCCCATGCACATATTATATCTCTCGGCATAACCGATTATCGCTTTGACTATATCTATATGGACAGAGAGAGAGGTCAGTGGGTATGGAGTGTTGAGTTCGATAGCCGTAGCCGTGGAGATTTGGAATTTTATGTTGATGTAAATACCGGTGCATTCTTAAAATCGCCGAGATAAAAAAAATAAAAACCATGAAAAAATTATTCATTGTGCCGATATTGGCACTCGTTATGAACACGGCTTTCGCACAGGCGAATTCCGAAAAAACCGGCTCACTCCTATGGAGAATCTCTGGAAATAATTTGGCACAACCGTCGTACATCTTCGGAACACATCATCTTTTTCCGCTGAGTTTTTTAGAAACCGTTTCGGGTTTAAATGAGGCTTTTGCAGCAAGTCAACAAGTGGTTGGCGAATTAGTTATGTCGGACATGATGGCGATTGGTGTGGAAATGCAAGCACTTGGCATGATGCCGCGCGACACAACTTGGCAAATGTTGCTTTCGTCGGAGGATTTTCAGTTTGTCGATCAGCAACTGACCGAACTTTTCGGAATGGGCTTGCAAATGCTCGGAGCGATGAGACCTTTTATGTTAAACATGATGTTTACCGTCACACTTTATCAACTACTGTTTCCTGAAACTGATCCAAATCAGTCTATGGACGGGTGGTTTCAGCAACAGGCTGTCGCCAGAGGAATTCCTGTTATCGGATTAGAAACCGTACAAGACCAAATGAATGCTATTGGTGTGGGCTCGCTCGTACAGCAAGCCAATGATTTTGTTTGTGCATTGAGAAATGTTGAATACACGACAAGCCAAGCACATGAACTCAATCGTTTGTTCAAAACAGCTGATTTAACTGGTCTTGGGGCTATGCTTCGTGCAGAAAGCCCTTGTGCTTTCAGTGCAGAGCAAGAGTATGCTCTCAACAATGCGCGAAACGCACGTTGGCTGGAAAAACTTCCCGCGATTATGGCTCAAACACCGAGTTTTATTGCTGTCGGGGCGTTGCATCTTGTCGGAGACGTTGGAATTTTGTACGGATTGGCACGGTTAGGTTACACGGTTGAACCAGTGAAATAATTACTGTAGGGGTCGGAAATTTTCGACCCCTACATTGTTTTTTTTCGTATCTTTGCACCCATGAAAAAATTTGATGAACTATTGGACATTATGTCCAAACTCCGTGCAGGATGTCCGTGGGACAAAAAACAAACGTTTGAAACTTTGCGGTATTTGACTATTGAGGAAACTTACGAGCTTTCCGATGCGGTTATCAACAACGACCTTAACGAAATAAAAAAAGAGCTTGGCGACTTGTTGCTTCATATTGTTTTTTATTCAAAAATTGCCGAAGAAAAAACTGCGTTTACCATTGAAGATGTGATTGACGAAATTAGTCAGAAATTAATCTCTCGACATCCGCATATTTTTTCGGATGCCCAAGCCGAAAATGCCGATCAAGCCCAAGCCAATTGGGAAGCAATCAAACTCAAAGAAAAAGGTCGAAAAAGTGTTTTAGAGGGTGTTCCCAAAGGTTTGCCGGCAATGGTCAAAGCGTACAGAATTCAGGAAAAAGCAAGAGGTGTTGGTTTTGATTGGGATAATGCACATCAGGTTTTGGAAAAAGTTATCGAAGAGTTTCGTGAAATGCGAAATGAAGTTAAAGCCAACGGCTCGCACGAACGAATTGAAGCGGAATTTGGTGACTTGCTGTTTGCATTAATCAATTATGCACGCTTCATTAACGTAAATCCCGACGATGCTTTGGAACGAACCAATCAGCGCTTTATGAAACGCTTCAATTATCTTGAAGAACAAACCATTCAAAAAGGAAAGTCTCTCCATGATATGACGCTTGATGAAATGAATGTGTACTGGGACGAAGCGAAGAAATTGGAAAATTAATGATAACGATGAAACCCACAAATTCAAAACCGCCCTATTTGTTAGGATTGATTTGCTTACTTCCTTTATTTGGAGCATCTGTTGGCATTGGACTTTTATTGTCGGGACTTTTTAGATACAAAGATAAATGGCTTTCAATCATCGGTGCGACGGGTATTGTTTGGTCGACTGTTTTTTATTTGTTTATGATGCACCCTGGCAGTCCAATACACAAACAACTTCGCATAGACCTTTCACAAAATACGTTAGATAGACTGTTTAGAGAAATCGAAATTTATAAATTACAACACGGGCAATACCCCGACAGTTTACAACAACTTTCGTCCGTTCAGATTTTTGACCCTCTTCAAAGTCCGCAGACAAAATTTAACTACCGAAGAGTTGGTGATAGGTATATTCTTTTTGGTTCAGGATTGGACGGAATACCAAATACAGAAGATGACCTATTTCCACGAATTATACTCACAGACAGTAGTAGAATCGGCTTAATAATGAATCCCGCTGAAGTGGGTGTATACTTCGTGTCAACACAGTAAACCAAAAAATGAAGCGTTGATAAAGGAAAACATAGACATAAGTAAAGAAAAATTGAGAAAACTTTTGGTTGTGTACAGAGAACGGAGTAAGTTGCAAAAGTAGTAGCAAGGGGATGTCTCGACTTCGCTTCGCTCCGCTCGACATGACGGCGATTAAAAGTAGGGCAAAAGAGTGAAAACGGAGTGGCTTTGCCACTCCGTTTTCACTTCCCCACGCACGCACATCGTCATTCCGAGCGAGGCACACGTAGTGTGCGGAGTCGAGGAAACTCCTTGCTATTTCATAGTTTTTTTGTATCTTTGCAAAAAAAAGACATGACAATAAAAATCTTCCCCTTCAACCCCATCGAAACCAACTGTTTCGTATGTTACGATGACACTAAAGAATGCGTAATTATTGATCCATCGTGTTCCGATGAAGACGAATACAATCAGTTGTTCGACTTCATTAAAACAGAAAATTTAATCGTCAAACATGTAATTATCACACATCCTCACGTTGACCACATCGCAGGATCGGCAAGAGTTTGTGACGAATATAGTTTGCCGTTGACGATGCACAAAGCCGGATTATCTCAATTTGGAATGGCGATGCAACATGCTGAATATTTGGGTTTGCAATTAGACCGTTTGCCGGAAAAACACGCTTATGTTGAAGACGGCGACATCATTAAATTCGGCAACACCGAACTCAAAGTGCTTTATACACCCGGACACGCTGACGGTAGTATTTGTTTGGTTGATTTCACCGAAAAAACCGTATTTACAGGTGATGTGTTGTTTCACGGCAGTATCGGACGCACGGATTTAATGGGCGGAAATTTCGACACATTGAAAAAAAATATTTACGAAAAGCTCTTTGTTTTGGGCGACGACTTCACGGTAAGACCGGGTCATGGCGGTCGTACTGAAATAGGATTCGAGCGACACAACAACCCATTTTTGTAAAATAAAGACCGTTTCGACTTCGCTCAACGACCTGTGGCTGAACCACCTACTCTTTGCGTTGCAATAATCCTTTTATGGTGTGCAGTTTCATTAACGCTTCAACAGGTGTAAGTGTGTCGATGTCGGTTTTTAGAATGTCATTTTTGATTTCTTCCAACAAAGGATCATCCAATTGAATAAATGATAATTGATAATCGGGCTGTAGGGGCGGGGCGTTTCGGCTTCGCTCAACGACCGTTTCATGGTTGCTGAGCGAAGTCGAAGCATCATGCGATTTTTCCAACCATTTCAAAACCTCTTCCGCTCGGGTTAGAACACGCTGTGGCATGCCTGCCATGCGTGCTACGTGAATTCCGAAACTGTGTCCTGTTCCGCCGGGCAACAGTTTTCGCAAGAAAATCACACGATTATCAACTTCTTTCACGGATACATGAAAATTTTTAACACGTGAAAATTGTTCGGTCATTTCGTTCAGTTCGTGATAATGCGTAGCAAAAAGCACTTTTGCCTTTGCTTTGGGTTGTTCATGCAGATATTCGGTAATTGCCCAAGCAATCGAAATGCCATCGTATGTTGAGGTTCCACGCCCGATTTCGTCTAATAAAATCAAACTACGATTGGAGATATTGTTCAAAATACTCGCTGTTTCGTTCATTTCAACCATAAACGTGGACTCTCCGGACGAAATGTTGTCGCTTGCTCCAACCCTTGTAAACACTCGGTCAACCAAGCCAAGTTCGGCAGATTTAGCAGGCACAAAACATCCCATTTGTGCCATTATCGCAATGAGTGCGGTTTGGCGCAAAAGAGCAGATTTTCCGGACATGTTCGGACCTGTAACCATAATAATCTGTTGCGAAACATCATCTAAAAACACATCGTTCGAAATATACTCCTCCCCAATAGGGAGTTGCGTTTCAATAACGGGATGTCGTCCTTCTTTGATTTTTATTTCGTAACCATCGTTCAACTTCGGACGGACATAGTTATTCGCTTTCGAAACTTGCGCAAAAGACAACAAACAGTCCAATTGTGCTAACAATTGCGCATTATACTGAATGGGCTCAATGTGTTCACTGACAGCAAGTACAAGTTCGTTGAACAGTTTGGTTTCCAATTCCAAAATGCGTTCTTCGGCGGTTAAAATTTTCTGTTCATAAACTTTAAGCTCTTCGGTGATGTATCGCTCGCCGGATGTTAGAGTTTGCTTGCGCGTCCACGAGCTCGGAACTTTGTGCTGATGCGACTTGCTGACCTCCAAATAGTAACCAAACACATTGTTAAACGCAACCTTTAAGTTTGGAATTCCCGTGCTTTCAGCCTCTCGCTGTTGAAGTTTTAACAAATAATCCTTTCCGGAATAAGCAATTTCGCGAAGTTCGTCTAATTCGGGATGGATATTTTTATTGATAACTTGACCTTTATTTATTGCCACCGGAGCATCTTCGAAAAGTGTCTGTTTGATTTTTGAACGAATGGTTTTACATAGATTCAGCCGTTCGACAAATGAGTCCAACGCAGTAGCACTCTGCGTTTCGTACAGTTTTTTAAGTTCTTCGATTTCGTAAAGCGACCGTTTGATTTGAACCATTTCCCTTGGAGAAATCTTACCAATTGCCACTTTTGAAATCAAGCGCTCCAAATCGCCGATACGTTTGATAATTGCTCGAAGATTATCGGAAAAACCGGAGTTTTTAATCAGATATTCAACCACATTCAGACGCTCTTCGATAGGCTGTTGATCTCGCAGAGGAAGCACAATCCAGCGCTTCAACAAACGAGCACCCATTGGCGAAACCGTTTGATCCAAAACGTCTAAAAGCGTTGTCGCGTGTTCGTTTGGCGATTGAATCAACTCCAAATTTCGAATGGTGAATTTATCTAACCAAACGTAGCGCTCTTCCGCGATGCGTGAGATTTTACAAATGTGTGTAGTTTGGTTGTGTTGCGTTTCTGCCAGATAATGCAATGATGCTCCGGCTGCAATCAATCCGTATGGAATTTCATCGACACCAAAACCTTTTAACGATTTGACATCGAATTGCTTTTTTAGTGTTTCGTTTGAAAAATCCGCTTGAAAAACCCAGTCATCAAAGGTGTTGATGTAAAACTTATTGCCAAAAAGCTCTTCAAATTTCGAACGTTTGTTTTTTTGAATAATCACCTCTGCAGGGGCAAAACTTTGAAGTAGTTTATCCAAATACTCAGTACCACCTTGGGCTACATAAAACTCTCCGGTCGAAATATCCAAAAATGCCACGCCCGAATTCTGATCGTTTAAGTGGACACTTGCTAAAAAATTATTTTGGTTATGCTCTAAAATTTTGTCGTTGTACGAAACGCCCGGCGTAACCAATTCGGTAATGCCTCGCTTCACAATTCCTTTTGCAAACTTTGGATTTTCGAGTTGTTCGCAAATAGCCACACGTCGTCCTGCACGCACTAATTTTGGCAGATAGGTATCTATGGCGTGATGCGGAAAGCCTGCCAACTCAACGTGTTGTGCGGCACCGTTGGCACGTTTGGTCAATGTAATTCCCAAAATTTTTGAAGCCTCTATAGCATCATCGCCAAAGGTTTCGTAAAAATCGCCCACACGAAACAGCAGCATAGCATCGGGATACTTTGCTTTCATTTCGTAATACTGCTTCATCAGCGGTGTTTCGGCGTGTTTTTTTTGTGCACTCATAAGATGCAAAGATACAAAAAAAATTGAAACAAAAAAAGCAATGAGGTCAAAACAATTTTTATTTCGATATGTTTAGTCTTCCGAGAGGGGCTTCTGTTTGCACATTTTTTGACGGTCGAGAGATGGTGCCTCGGAAATTTTCCGGCAAAAAAAAGTAGGGGCGGAAAATTTTCCGCCCCTACATAAAACTGTTGTTTACATTCCTGATACAGCTGTCATTTCAAAATAATAGCTAACGCCAGGACCTAACGGCAATCCAAGTAAATAGAAACCGATAAGTAGTCCCACCCACGCGATAAAGAACGTAATCGAGTATGGAATCATGTTACCCATAATCGTTCCGATACCTGCATTTTTATCGTATTTTTGATAGTACACGATAATGAGCGCAAAGTAAGGCAATAATGGTGTAATGATATTCGTTGCGTTATCTCCGGCGTGATAAACTGCTTGTGCAAACTCCGGCGTGAAGCCCATGCTCATAAAGATAGGAATATAAACCGGTGCAAGCAATGCCCATTTTGCGGAAGCACTACCGATAAAGATGTTCAGAATTGCTGTGAAAACCGTAAAGACCAAAATCAACGGTATAGCACGATTTAAGCCGACATTGTTGAGTGCGTCTGCTCCACCAATGGCAAGTAAGATTCCTAAATTACTATCGCGGAACCACGCTACGAATTGTGCACAGAAAAACACCAAAACGAGGTAAGCCGCAAGGGTTTTGAAACTCTCGTTCATACTACCGATAACATCGCCCGGTGCCTTGTACTTTCCGGTAGTATAACCAAACACCGCACCTGCTGTTGCAGCCATTAGGAACAATATCGTGATAATTCCTCTCAAAACCGGTGAACGAAGAAGTCCGTCAGGACTATCAAGTGTTTGGCCGGTTGCAGGGTCAAATCCTCGCAAAAAAGCATCGCCTAATGGAAATATCATGCCTACTACGATAAGTCCAAGCCAAGCCAAAAGAACATATCCGGCTCTTCCCAAAGCTTTTCTTTCCAAGTCTGTTGGCTTGGTTATTTCCTCTTGTGGCGTGTCGCCCGTATATTTGCCCATACGTGGCTCTACCCATTTTGTTGTTACAAATACACCGACAATACTAAGTACGATAGTTGCCGCAATCAAGAAAAAATAGTTTGCAAGTGCTGAAACTTCCGGATAATACGGGTCGAAAATACGAGCCGCTTCGGTTGTAATTCCTGCCAACATCGGGTCGAGTGGTGTAACAATGATATTTGCACTAAACCCGGCACTAACTCCTGCAAACGCAGCTGCCATACCCACAAGCGGATTTCTGCCCAACGAGTGGAAAATCACACCTGCCAACGGAATAACTAACACATAGCCCATATCCGAACCGATACTTGAAATAATACCGACAAAAACAACCATAAATGTGATTAATCTTTTTGGTGTTTTGACGAGCATCGAATTAACAGCCGCCCTAATCAATCCACTTTGTTCGGCAACACCAATACCAAGCAGGGCAACCATAACTACTCCGAGAGGTGCGAAACTGGTGTAGTTTGTCACCATGTTCTGGAGAATGTCACGAATTCCTGCACGAGAAAGCATGTTGTTTGCCGTTTCTTCCACGCCGGTGGCAGGGTGAATTCCACTCCAACCTAAAAGTGAGGCAATCGCCGAAATCACTAAAACAGTTAATGCTAAAAGTCCGAACAAAATTGCCGGATGGGGCAAGGCGTTTCCTCCTTTTTCTACAAGGTACAAAAAGCCTTTTTTGGGTTTTTCAGATGTGTTTGACATAGTTTTGTTGTGTTTATTTTTTTAATTCTGCAAAGATACGAAAAAAAATGAAAATGAAAAATAAATTTTCACGGAACCGGATCAAATCCTTCACCGCCCCAAGGATGACAGCGTGAAATTCGCTTCAATGTGAGCCAAAACCCCTTGAAAATACCGTGTTTTTTGAATGCTTCAATGCCATATTGCGAGCACGACGGAACAAAACGACAACTTTTTGGAAACCATGGCGAAATCACATATTGATACACGCGGATCAAAAAAATAAATGGGAAGGTAAGGGCGTTGCGCGCAACGCCCTTACAATTACGCCATGGACATTTTTTTTTCATCTGATTTTTTCTAATAATTTCGACAAATGCTCTTCGACAAATATATATTCCGGAATTTTTGATGAGGCATAAATTATTGCCAGTGCGTGAATTTTGCCGTTCCCTTCGACAGGCTCAGGGAACGTGGACGTTGAGCTTGCCGAAACGTGTACGCTGGCGTGGACGTCCTCGTCCGTGTCGATATTTTGGCACGGGTTACAAACTCGCGCCAGCAAGTGTTTATGTTTTCGATAAACCTCTCGAATCAAACGCTTGGTGCGGTTTCTGTCAACGGCATGTTTTTGAAAGCGTTTAGGGACGGAAATTAAAATTTTCGGTGTTTCGACTTTGCTCAACATCCGGACATTCGGTAGGGGCGGGGTTTGCCCGCCCTCAGGCTCAGGGCAGGTAAACCCTGCCCCCACGTGGGTACGCAAAAATTTTACCGTGAAGCCGCCCGAACGACGGGACTCTCCATTGGCAAACAGCTCTTCAATTCTGATTTTTGAGCAAAGGCGTTCCGACTTCGGAAACGTTGCGTCCATGTTATTTTTTTGCTTTGGCTAATGTCGTCAAGTAAGCGTCAATTGCGGCAGTCATCGAGGGAAATTCAGGTGTCGGTGCAGAAATTTGCAACTTTAATCCCGCTTTTTCTACAGCCTCGGCAGTAGCAGATCCAAATGCTGCAATTATGGTTTGACCTTGTTTGAATTTCGGGAAATTATCCAGCAGCGACTTAATTTCTATGGGGCTGAAAAACACCAGCATATTAAACCCGGATATTTTTAAATCCGATACATTATCCGGAACTGTGCGATAAAATCTTACCCTTGTAACATCGTATTTGGTTTTTTCTAAAGCCTTAGGCAAGTCCGCTCGTCCAACATTTGACACTGGAAATAAAAAACTTTCGGCACGATGCTTGTGAATTAAATCCAACATCGCTTGAGGTGTTTGATTTTTCGGAAAAAAGATTTTTCGTTTGCGATACTGAACATAGTTTTGCATGTAAAGTGCTGTGGATTCGGATGTGCACAGATATTTCATCTCAATCGGAATATCCACACGCATTTCTTTTGCCATACGAAAATAATGGTCTGCCGCATTCTTACTTGTCAAAATAACTGCAGAAAAATCCAATAAATTAATCCGTTCTTTGCGAAATTCTTTAGCTGGAACACCCTCCACTTTAATGAATTTCCGAAAATCCAACGTAAAATTGAACTTTTCTGCCAAATCTTTGTAGGGAGACCTTTCGCCTTCTTGGGGGGGAGGTTGAGAAATCAACACTTTTTTGACTTTCGTCTCCATTGTTTTTTTTGCCATAATTCCCTCTGTCTCTTTGCTTTATTTGCCTGCTTTCGGCTTTTAATATTGGCTCAAAATCAAGTAAACCAAGAGGTAGTACCCGACTTCAAGGGTGCAAAGGTACAAAAAATTATGGACATATGAAAATTTTGTTGTAGAAATTAGGATAATAAAACTCCGAATAGCCCGCCAAATAAACCATACAGCGAATAAAAGAATCATCGCATAAACGACATAGGTTTGAAACCAAGAATCTCCAAAAAAAGACACCAATAAAAACGGTAAAAGAAGCAAGGCTAAACCGGCATTAAACACAAATAAATTCAATAAGTACTGTCTTGTAGAAGCCTGTTCTTTGAAAATCCATGCAAAAGCTTTAACGATAGCAATTTTGAATAAACACAATAATCCTATGACGACCACCACTTGTCCGAAAATTATCAACGTTTCTGCGCCGGAAATGCCCCAAACTCCAAAAAACATGCCTATTCTAAGCACAAACAGAGAAAAGCAGAGCAATGCCAGAACAATAAACGGCAAAAAAACTTGCCGGAAAAACAAATTGCGTTCTTTTAATAAATTGCCAAAACCACGACTTCCAAAAATGGCATTCGGTATCAGTCGAACATATTTTACGCTAAAGATCAACAACCAAGTTGCCACCACAAAACACAAAAGCAATACAACAAAAATCCATGCACCGAATGAATCCGGCATCGGCAATGCTTCCAAATTTACAGGTTGAAGCAGGTGCTCCTCAAACACAGATGTCCGCTGAAATGTGCTCGGATTGACTTTTTCTGCAAAATCAAAACATTGTGAAATTTTCCTTATCGTCAGCATGTTTTTATATTGCTTGCAATGCTCTAAAACGTCTACGGGCTTCCGGAACGAATAGGCTCGATGGATGATCTACAATCAGCTTTTCGTAAAGAGCCATTGCGGTAATTGTTCGGTTTAGTTGTTCTTCGTTAATTCGGGCAGCAAGAAAAAGGGCTTCGTCTGCCAAAAGTTCGTTGGCATGAAATGTGTAAATTCTTTCCAGATATTCCAAGGCATCTTCGGGATTGCCTCGTCTTAAGGCGATTTCGGCACGTCGCATCAAAATATCGTCAAACAGCGGATGTGTAAATTGTTTTCGACGAATGCTATCCAAAAGTACCAAAGCCTCGTCGTATCTGCGTTGATAAATCAGTAAATCGGCACTTGCAAATAATCTTAAACTTTCAAAACCACCGTCCAAATCAGCATTTTCTCTAATGAGCAAGCTCATTTCCATGGCGTCATTGGCGATTAATTTAGACGTTGCTGCACGTAACACATCCAATTGAGCGAGTGACCATTCAAATTCGCCGATAAAGTAGAATAATCGGGCGTTTCTGAGCATGGCTTCAGAACCAATTTCGTCGTGACGAAATTCTTTTTGGACTTGCGAATAAAGCAAGGTTGCTTTCCACGGTTCACCGATAAACACGTAAATGTCGGCTAAATCCAACTTTAAATCTGCCAACATACGACGAGGTAGATTCGGAATTCTTTTTGCTACATTCAACAACGAATCTGCCTGTTCAAAATCATTTTTATAAAACGCTGAAATCCTTGCCCAGTCACGGATTAAAGGAACAACTTGTGCTGTGAGCGGGCGGTTGTGCAGCAGTTCGATATATTGCTGTTCGAGAGCCAACAGTGCTCGAGTGTCCACCACAACAGCCGTTGTGATTTGATGATAAAGAAAAGACAACAACCCCATTCGTGCCTCAAAATAAAGTGGTGATGCTGCTCCTTGAGCAATGAGGTGTCGATACGCTTGCTCGGCAACGGGCGAACCTGAGTTTTGTGCTATTCGGGCAACCTCAAACACTCTTCGACCGTGATCATTAAATCGTCTTTCGTAAGCTCTTGCAAAGGTCAGTGCGGTTTCAAAATCTTCTACGGACAACAAAAAGCCAATCCAAAAATCTTGTGCGATGTGATTTTGCGGGTTTCTTTGAATGAAATTCAAGGTTGTTCGGCGAATTTCGGCTGCGGCTCTATTATCCCGATCGTTTGCTAAAACCATTTGTATGCGTTGCTGTACAAATGAAAGCGTATTTGGATTATTTTCCAACATGACAAGAAATTCATTGGTCATATCGGCAATTCGGTTTGCCCGTTCGTAAAGTGTTGCCAAATCCCGCGAAAATGCATAAGGATTGTTCAAAATTTCTCGCCCTCTCGTAAATGCCTGAATGGCAAATTCCGTTTGCCCTCGATTGAAAAGTGCAACGGCGATTTCGGCGATTTGATTTTGATTATTGGGCAATCGGTCGATAGTGGATTGAAATTCCCGATTGGCTCTGCTTTGGTCGCCGGACATAAAAAACACATGTCCCAAATCTACTGCGATTGCTGGGCTTTGCGGAAAATTTCGTTGATGCCTTCGCACTAACCTTTCCGCTTCACGCATATTTCCTTGCTGCAAAAGTGCATCCAAATAGAGTCTGTAAATGTGTGGCGATGGCGTTCTGTTGTAAACTTCGCTGAAAAGCTCTATGGCTTTTTCTGTTTTGCCGCTTCTCAAAAATTCAATAGCTAATTGTTCCGTACTGCCTTGTTGACCGAGCAACACAGAACAAAGAAGCAAAGGTATCAAAAAAGCCAAAAAACGTTTTTTCATTGCACAAAGATACGGAAATTAATTGAGAATTGAAAATTGAGAATTGAAAATTATTTTTTGGTTTTTTGCTGTTTTTTTGCGTTATCTATTTCGAGGTCGATGAAACTCGATTGGCAGGCTAATTTCTGTGCGAATGGGACGACCTACCTCCAAGCCGGGCAACCACTTAGGCATTGCCTCTACCAAACGAATAGCCTCTTCGTTTGCTCGTCTACCTATTCCTCGAAGCACTCGAATATCTGTAAGGCTTCCGTCCCGCTCGACAATGAATGTAACATAAACTGTTCTGGAAGATCTGCGGTTTCTGACATTTTTAGGAAGTCTCATATTTTCGTTTAAGTATTTTGTTAAGGCCTCATTTCCACCGCGAAATTCAGGACACCTTGTTATGGGTGTAAAAAACACCTCGAAAGTGTCTATACTCCATACCAAAGAATCTTTGCTGCCCTCAAAAAAACGCCCTCGAACCTTATTCAAACAAATAGAATACACATATTCGTAGTTTCCCCATCCATCTCTGGTCACAACTTTATTGTTTAACACATCTATGGGTATCCCTACCTCTCCTAATAACTCTAAGCATGTTTCAATAGACATTCTTTCGGGCTGTTTAGACCTGTTTGTATATGCTGCGAGTGCACTTGCAATCAATATGCGACGGTTTTCCTCTCCAATATGCCAAGAGCGCATATCAGCGTCTATTTCCGTTGTTTCCCCCGTACCATACCAAAAATCGTGCCAAAGTCTAAAGACTCTATACTCTTTCCCTGCTTTTATCAATGTGTCAGAGGAACGAATAACCATAAAGTAATTCGCAGAGGTATAATAGCCCTCTATTGCAATATGCCGATTCGGACAAAACATCTCTATCATTTCCCTCCTGGATGGACTTATAATAACAAAAGCCTTAACTGTAGAAATTACCCCAAAGAAACAAACCGCCATTATAAATACACACTTTTTCATTCTCAATTCTCCATTTTCAATTTTCAATTAACAAAGAGCACCCTCGGACATCACTGTTTTCAATTCTTCCCAGAATTTCAAATTCATTTTCGGAAAACATTCTTCCCAAATCCTGCGTAGCAATAAACGGACAAGAATTGTAGTTTGCCAAATCAATCACATTGATTCCGCCGGCAACACCGTGCTTTTCAACACCGAAAGGATCGTTCAAAGGTCTTGTAAACACACGCATCCAAGGCGGACATGAAAATTTGTTTTTGCCTTTGGAGTAAGCCTGCGAAAACAGCTCGGTCATGCCGTACTCAGAATAAATTTTTTCAACACCGAATGCTTTGCAAAGCCGTTTGTGAAGCTCGGCTTTACTCAACTCTTCTCTACGACCTTTCATGCCGCCTGTTTCGAAAACTAAGGTGTTTTCGAAAGGTTGCGGAAATTTTTCGGCGAAATCAAGAAGGGCATATGACACACCAAATAAAATTACCGTAGGGGCGGGGTTTGCCCGCCCCATTGCCTGCCCTGCTACTCGCCCTACTGCCTGCTCCACACTGTAATCGGGGTGGGCAGTAGGGCGGGTAGACCCCGCCCCTACACGTTTAATCGTCTGATTTAATTCGTCAAAATTATCAAGATAAAATCCACTGTGTGGAGATTTCGTCTGCTCAATCAACGATTTCATCATGTAGATGAGTGACGAGTTTTTTTGCTCCAAATAATTCGGCAAAAGGGCAAGGATTACATAGTTTTCAGGGGAACCAAAGAAATGGGAAAACCCTTTTGTAAAACTTTTTTCGTACACATTAAAGTCCGCAACAAAATGTTTGGATGTGTTTGCTCCCGTTGTTCCGCTGCTTGCGAAATACTGATCGGTGTTTTTTTCGTCGATTAGGATTTTGTGGGACTTGAAAAATTCTATGGGCAGGCATGGGATTTCAGAATAATGAGGTAGTGCGGGCGTTTCGACAGGCTCAACGTCTGCACTCCGATGGCTGAGCTTGTCGAAGCCACCTCGCACCTCGCCACCCAGCACAGCATGTGCAAACTGAGCATACAACGGATTGTTTTGCATTTGAAAATCGAACATCTCTAATGCGATTTCGTTGAACTCCGTTTCCGATGAAATCGAAAATATTTTTTCAAAAAATGCCACGAATTGATATTTTTTTTGTATCTTTGTGAATTAGAGTAATTGTGCACCATGAAGAACACCATTGCAAAGGTACGATTTTTTTTCATAATTCCGCTTGTTTGTTTGGGATTTTTTTCGTGTATTCCGGAAGAATCTTTTCTGCCGGGAACGGTTTTGGAGTTTAATGGAGTGCAGTTTTGGGTCAATGAGGCAAATCCAGACAGTGTTGTAGGTATGAGTGTGTTTATAAATTATCAAGATGGCGATGGAACTATGGGATTTCTCGGCACCGATACAACACACAACCTCTTTGCTCATGTATTTGAAAGAACTTCCGACACTTCGTACAGACCCATGCAAACCATTCATCCGACTGATCCGGAAAATTGGATTAAGTCTTTCGCCGTTCGGAGCTTCAGTTCGGGACCTGTGAGAGGCATGTTTAGGATTGATTTTATTGGTGACTTCCAGCTTTTACAGCGTGCCCCTCTTGGCATTGTTCGATTCAAAATTTATATGTACGATAGAGATTTGGTTCGAAGTAATGAGGTTATAACTCCCGATATTCGTATCCGATGAGAGATCCACAAAAAAATCGCCAACGCCAAATCGTCATAATGATTGCTGTGGTGTTTTTCATTTTTGTTGTTCGCTTGTTTTACTTGCAGATTGTGAACACGGATTTTGAGCGAGCAGCAAACAACAATTCCTTGCGAAATGTTGTACAGCACCCGGCACGAGGCTTGATTTTCGACAGAAATGGCGTTTTGATTGTTCACAATGTAGTGGTTTATGATTTAATGGTTGTTCCGAGGCAAGTGAGGGAAATGGATACTCTGAAACTTTGTGATTTGATCGGAATTTCCATAGAAGATTTTCACAGAAATCTCCAAAGAGCCAGAAGGCACTCGAGATTTGTTTCATCTCTTTTTGAACCACAACTTTCAGCAGAAACGTTTGGGAAACTGCAAGAACATTTGTTTAGATTTCCTGGTTTTTATGTTGTTCCTCGAACGGTTCGCGGCTATCCAATACCCGCAGCCGCACACGTTTTAGGCTATATCGGTGAGGTGGATGAAAGAATTATAGCAAACGACCCATACTACAGAATGGGCGATTATATCGGAAAAAGCGGATTAGAGAGGTTTTATGAAGAATATTTACGAGGGCAAAGAGGCAATAGGGTTTTCCTTGTAGATGTTCACAATCGTGTGCAAGGTAGTTTTCGAGATGGTGCTTTGGATGTGCCTTCCGTTCCCGGATTGTCGTTGCAAACTACGTTGGATATAGAGGTTCAGAAATTTGCAGAACAGTTGATGCAAAACAAACGCGGTGCGATTGTTGCCATAGAGCCTGCAACAGGAGAGGTATTAGTGCTGGTGAGTTCGCCAACTTTCGACCCGAGTCTTTTGGTGGGACGTCCTCGCAGTGCAAATTTTCGCCAACTTCAAAGCGATCCGCAAAGACCACTGTTCAATAGAGCCTTGCAAGCCGAGTATCCGCCCGGGTCACACTTTAAAATACCGGTAGGCTTGATTGCGATGCAGCAAGGTGTTATGTGCGAAAATACAAGTTTCCCTTGCGACCAATCGCAGGTTAGATGTCGTCCGCATCGCCCTGTACGTAATATGCGAGATGCACAAGCAGTTTCGTGTAATCCTTTTTTTGTTGCTGCTATGCGACGAAGCATACAGCAAGGCGAACACCGAAGTGCCTTTATTGATAGTCGAATCGGTTTGGAGAGGTGGAACAGATATGTTCGTAGTTTCGGTTTAGGCGAACATTTAAACATAGACCTTCCGGGTGGCAGACGAGGACTGATACCTACGGTGGAGCTTTACGACCGTATGCACGGCGAAAACCGGTGGGCATTCAGTACCTTTCGTTCGGTAAGTATCGGACAGGGCGAAGTTGGAATTACGCCTTTGCAAATGGCAAATTTGGCGGCAATTACGGCAAATCGAGGCTGGTTTATTACACCGCATTTGGTTCGAACAATCAGCGATACCATCATTCCGGACAGAGATTTTATAACGAGACGTTACACGATGATTGATTCTATACATTTTGATGCGATAAACTGGGGCATGTACGATGCTGTACACGCTCCCGGTGGAACGGCATGGCGTGCACGAATAAGCGGAATATCTGTTGTCGGAAAAACGGGTACCGTACAAAATCCTCATGGCGAAAATCACGCTACATTCATCGCATTTGCCCCATTTGATAATCCGAAAATAGCTATTGCCGTATTTGTAGAAAACAGTGGATTTGGGGGGGCTTGGGCAGCTCCGATTGCAAGTTTGGTGATCGAAAAATATCTAACCCGTGAAGTAAGACGAACAGAAGCAATGCAACGCATTAAAGATGCAAATTTTATGACAACAGCCGCACATTAGAATTGAGAATTGAAAATGTAGGGGCGAGGCATGCCTCGCCTAAATGAACGTAAAAAATGAGAGAAGAAAGAGGATTTTTAAGAAACATAGATGGATGGCTCATCTTCATTTACCTGATGTTGGTTTTCATCGGATGGATCAATATCTATGCAACAGTTTTTGATGGGTATCACGGTAGTATTTTCGACTTGTCGCGAAGGTATGGCATGCAATTGCTGTTTATTGTTACCGCTATAGCGATTGCATTTGTTATCTTGTTGCTTGATATGCGGTTGTTTATGAACATGGCACATGTGTTTTACGGAATAACCATGCTTTTGCTGATTGCCGTATTATTTGTGGGGACGAGAGTTGCAGGACAACAGGCTTGGATTCAGATTGCAGGATTTTCGATCCAACCGGCAGAATTTGCAAAGTTCACAACCTGTCTGTTGTTAGCAAAATACTTGAGTACAAGCGGAGTGAATTTAAAAAACACATCTGCAAAACTTAGGTCAATGGCTATTATTTTTCTTCCGATAGCACTGATACTTTTACAGCCCGACACAGGTTCTGCATTGGTATTTTTGACATTTGTTATGGTGTTGTATCGCGAGGGTTTGCCGGCTTGGTATATTTGGACAGGTTTTGTTGCGGTAACAGTTTTTATACTGGATTTGCTTTTGCCACTTTGGGTTGTTGCCATAATTTTAGCTTTGGTCACAGGTGTGTTGATTTACTTGAACAAGAAAACGCTTAAAAATATAGCATCTGCAATTTTGTTATTTTCAGCAGCTGTTGGATTTGCATACGTTTCCAACTATGCGTTCGACCAGCTTGCTCCACATCAACAAGACAGAATAAACGTGCTCATAGGAAAAGAGGTGGATGCGCAAGGAATCGGCTACAATATAAATCAATCTAAAATAGCCATTGGATCGGGTGGACTTTTAGGAAGGGGTTTCTTGCAAGGAACACAAACCCGTTTCAATTTTGTTCCCGAACAAGTTACCGATTTTATTTTCTGCACAGTGGGGGAGGAATGGGGTTTTGTTGGCTCAACGATCGTTTTAGCCTTATTTTTAGCCTTGATCTTGCGTGTTATATTTTTAGCGGAACGACAGCGAAGCTCATTTGTTCGAATCTATGGCTATGGTGTGGCGGCAGTTTTCTTTTTTCACGTATTTGTCAATATTGGAATGACGATAGGATTAGTGCCGATTATTGGTATTCCGCTACCATTTATCAGTTACGGAGGCTCATCGCTTTGGGCATTTACGATACTCTTGTTTGTGTTTATTAAACAGGATGCGTCGAGGTTTGTGTTTTGAGATTTTTTTCGTATCTTTGCAAATAAAAACAGTTATCAGTTATGAAAATCGAAAACAACAGCCGTGTAAAATTAGCTTATGTGCTGAGATACGACGATGCAAAAGGCGAAATCATTGAAAACGTTTCCGCAGAAAATCCGTTAGAAGTCATTGTTGGAAACGAAGACCTACTCGAAAAATTTGAGGAAAAAATTATGGGGCTAAAAGAAGGCGATACATTCGAATTTGTTCTTTCTGCCGAAGAAGCTTACGGAAATTACGATGAAGAAGGAATCGTTGCTGTTCCAAAAGCTGAATTGATGGAAGATGTAGAAGGCATCGAAATTTCGGAAGGCGAAATAATCCCTCTTGTTACTGATGATAACGAGGAAATGGAAGCCGTAGTTTTGGAAATAGAAGACGACATTGTTACCTTAGATTTCAATCATCCTTTGGCAGGAGAAACCCTTTGTTTTTCCGGAAAAATCGTGGAAATTAAATAAAAAATCATATGAACAATCACAAAACAACAATTGCGGAATGGATTCACGCCTTTCGCCCCTGGACATGGGCAGCATCGATAATGCCCGTTACATTAACATCTGCATTCGTTTTTTACTTACAGAGAACCGATGGAATTTCGGTTGATTGGTGGCTACTGCCACTTATTCTTCTCGCTGTTGTTAGTTATCAGTCGGGAATGAATATGACCAGCGATCTTGACGATTTTAAGTGGAAAGTTGACACCAAAGATTCTCTCGGTGAGGAAAAATTACTTGTAACGCAAAAATCTACCGAAAAGCCTTGGAAAAAAGTTGCTTTCTGCGTACTTGGTTTAGGAACGCTTATTGGCTTTTTTCTTGCCTACCATTTGTGGCAAGCCGGAAACGGTTTACATTTGCTTTGGATTGGCGGATTCGGTTTGATAACAGGTTATTACTACATTTATTTCAAAAAGTATGGTTTAGGAGATTTGCTGATTTTCACCATATTCGGACCGCTAATCACATTAGGAACATTTTACGTGCTCACAGGAGGATTGTCGTTAATGGCGGTGCTAATAGCGATTCCAACAGGATTGATCAATTGCGGAATTTTGCATGCCAACCATACGCGCGACATCTCTTGGGATGTTAAGGCAGGGGTTCGCTCATTAGCCTCTATGACGGGTTTTCGCAATGCACAGCGGTTATATGCGATATTCGTTTTTGGTGCATTTTTGGGAGTAGGAGCTTTGGTTATGTTCGGTGCTTTGCCTCTACCGGCCTTGTTAGCTTTACTGGTATTTCCAATAGGCTTGGCAAATGTGAAAACCATGTTTAGAGGTACTTCGGAGGAACCGAATACTATCTTGACGCTAGACGAGGCAACGGGAAAATTACAGGTTGCGTTTACAGCACTACTTTCACTTGGAATTTTGGTTCATTCTCTAATTTGGGCATAATGACATATTTGTTTCGATTAAAAAACAATCGAATTTTGTTGCTTTTTTTGGGAGTTTTCTTGTGTTTTGTCGGACATTCGAAGAATACAGAACCTCCGAGAGCATCATTTTTAGAGTTCAATACAGCCTTTGGGCAGGTTTTTAATACAAATGATTTTGTATCGAACATTCCCGGCTATCAAGCATTCTCACTGAGATTTGCACGAGCATCAAACGGCAGTCGCTGGGAAGATTTTGCATACAATATGCCCTTTTTTGGCGTTGGTTTTTATATGCCCTTTTTTGTAAACAATCCGGGGCTTGGAAATCCTTTTTCCATATACATTTTCAGAGGAAATACGCTGCATCAATTTACGAATGATTTGGGATTAGTTTTCGAAATGAGTTTGGGATTGTCAATGAACTGGGATCCATACGATATTTTCGATAACCCTGAAAATTTGGCAATAAGTACACGAAACAATGTTCACGTAGGAGCAGGACTTTTTCTAGAGTATTCTTTGTCGCGAAATTTTGATTTGAAGTTTGGTGTTAACCTAAATCATTTTTCAAACGGAGCTTCCCGCAGACCAAACAGAGGGGTCAATATGGGAGCACTAAGTCTTTCCATGGTGTATAACTTCAACCCGCCGAATAAAGGGGTTTTATTGCGTAATCCTCCGCTTCTTAAACCACCAACAGAAATTCCAAGACGAATTGACCATACTGTACAATTTATTGCTTCGAGCCGCCAAACACGTTTTTCCACATATAACACCGGCTTACCATCGCCCTACCTTGATCGTGATTTCACGGTTTTAGGATTAGCATACAGCCCAATGATTACGAGAGGTTATAGATTCAAATGGGGTCCGAGTGTTCGTTTAATTTACGATGAAAGTTCGAATGCAACAGCGAGGCGAGAAACACACCCCGAATCCGGATTAGAACATGATCGTGTTTTTCTTGCCCCATTTGGAGACAGGTTGTCGTTTGGAATGGGTCTTGCCGGTGAAATTACTATGCCGGTCATATCTATTTTTGCAAAACTCGGGTATAGCGTTTTTCATAGACATCACGACGATAGTCGCCTTTACCAAGTTATAGGAGCAAAAGCATACTTGCAAGATAATTTTTTCATGACATTCGGTATAAGTGCGACACAATTCAGCGTGGCACAATATTTATATTGGAGTTTCGGATACACAATTTCGGCAGAACCCCGACGACGACGTAACAGAACGTAGAGACGCAGAATTGTACGTCTCTACGAACAAAAAAAATAACGACCATGAACAACTTTAAATTTCAAAATCCGACCAAACTTATTTTCGGAAAAGGACAAATCACAAACTTAGCAACGGAAATTCCGTTGGGCAAAAAAATCCTCATCACATTCGGTGGAGGAAGTGTGAAACAAAACGGCGTTTACGATCAAGTGAAAGAAGCTTTGAAAAACCACAACTGTGTGGAATTTTGGGGTATCGAGCCCAACCCGACCGTTGAAACTTTACGTAAAGCTATAGCCCTCGGCAAAGAAAAGCAAATTGACTTTTTGCTGGCTGTTGGCGGTGGCTCTGTATTGGATGGAACCAAGCTAGTTTCTGCCGGAATTTGGAACGAAAACGATGCTTGGGACATCGTGATTGACCCAAAAGCATTGGGGAAATGCGTGCCTTACGGTTCTGTTTTAACGTTGCCGGCAACAGGCTCTGAAATGAATCAGGGTGCAGTGATTTCAAATACTGAAACGGTGGAAAAAAAACCGTTTTACTCAACATTCCCGACATTTTCAATTCTTGATCCGGAAACAACGTTTTCGTTGCCCAAATTTCAAATTGCAGTGGGTATTGCCGACACGTTTATGCATGTGATGGAACAGTACTTAACCAAAACTGACGAGTCGCCGTTGATGGATCGTTGGTCGGAAGGAATTTTACATACACTGATAGAAATCACACCAAAAATCCAAAAAAATCAGCACGACTACGACCAAATGGCAAACTTTATGTTTTGTGCAACCATGGCACTAAACAGAATTATTTCGATGGGTGTTTCGCAGGATTGGGCGACACACATGATTGCTCATGAAATAACCGCACTGCACAATACCACGCACGGACAAGCCCTTACCCTTGTTTTTCCTTCGCTGATGCGTGTTATGGAAGAACAAAAAAGAGAGAAGATTTTGCAAATGGGAGCTCGAATTTGGGGCATTACAACCGGTTCTACGGAAGAAAAAGTCAATCAAACCATCGCAAAAACCGAAGAATTTTTTCGATCGCTGGAATTAGCAACCAAACTTTCAGAGCTGAATATCGGTCAAGATTCAATTGATAAAATTGTTGCCCGTTTCGAAGCAACAGGTCAAGTGTTTGGCGAAAACGGAAATATCACACCCGATGTTGTGAGACAAATTCTGGAATTGGCGAAATAATAATTTGCATTATTACATCCGCTGTGTAAGTTTACTCACAAATTTGGAGTGTTTGAAAAACTCTTTTGCAACAATGCGTAAGAGCGTATAAACAGGAATCGCTAAAATCATACCTTTTATACCTGCGATAGCACCGCCCATCATAATGACAACGAAAATTTCGAGCGGATGTGCTTTCACGGATCTGGAATAAACCGCCGGCTGAATAACCATATTATCAAACAGGTTGCATACACAAAATGCAATGATTACTTTTACCGGAATCCAAATCAGTTCGGGGGCAAACCCTCCGGAAAGTCCGGCTGTGTAGCCCAAAACAGAAGCCAGCACGGCTCCGATAACAGGACCCAAATATGGAATGATATTGAGTAGTCCGCCTAAAAAACCAAACAAAATTGCATTTTCTACACCCAAAAGCCACATTGTTGTCGAAAGTAAAATCATCATCGAAACAACCTCGATAAGCAAGCCTGTAAAATATCGTGTAAGCAGTCTTCTAGAATCCTTAAGGATGTTTTTGAATTGTTGTTCGTAACGCTCGGGAATGAAAAGAAACAAAGCGTTGTAAAACAACCGCTGATCTTTCAAGAAGAAAAACGACATAAAAACAACAGAGAAAATGCCGATAAAAAGGCTCGCTAACACGGATAAAACATTTGAAAAAACGACCTCGAAGCGAATAGAGTTGAACAACTGGCTAATGCCAACGGTTACGGATTGTTCTAAGGTTTGATCTTGAGACATCAAGCCTGTCCTCCAAAGATAATCTTGAGTTCCGCTTAGGGCGATTGACAATTGTTCGGCTAATTCCGGAAAGTTAATTTGCTGAAAATATCTGATTTGTCCGGAAATCAGAGGAACAACCAACAACCAGAAACCGATAAAACAAGCGGCAAAAGCAAGCAAAGTGATTATACAACTCCACGTGTTTGGAATGCGGAATCTTTTCTCCAAAAACTGCACCATCGGCTTTCCTATCATCGAAATGACAAAGGCAATAATCATCGAAATCGTAATTAACGTAAAATACGTGAATGCTATGCCTATCAATACCGCCGCAGATATTAAAATTATCCAAACGTGCCATTTTTTGACTAAGTTTCCTAAAGTATCGGATGTGTTCATATTTTTATTTTTTGTTGGGACGTACCGTAAACATAGTCGAAGGACATGTCCTAATATACTGTTTTAACAATTTCAGCAATGTTTTTTGCCGTGCTTCCAAGCGTGAAAAAGTGTAGGGCGGGAACGTTTGCCATTTTCAGTTCTTTGCACTGTTGAATAGCCCACTCTATACCCACTTTTTTAACGTCATCATTGGTTTTGCATTTTATCACTTCACGTACCAATTCCTCAGGTAAATCAATGTGAAAAATTTGTGGTAAATTATTCAAATTTGCCAGTAGAGAAATAGGCTTTATGCCTGGAACGACAGGCACATTTATTCCGATTTTTCGACAATTTTCTACGAATTGAAAATATTTCTTATTGTCGAAAAACATTTGAGTGACGATGTATTCTGCACCTGCATCGACTTTGCCTTTCAAGTGTCGCAAGTCCGTTTCTATATTGGGCGCTTCGGTGTGTTTTTCAGGATACCCGGCAACACCGATACAAAAATCCGAAGTGTTCTGATTTTTCAAATCCGGCGTAAAAAATTTGCCTTGGTTCATGTCTGAAATTTGGCGAACCAACGCATCTGCATTAGAATGTCCGTTGGTTTCAGGAGTGAATGTCCGCTCTCCTTTTACTGCGTCTCCTCGCAATGCCAATATATTTTGAATGCCGAGAAATTGCAAATCGAACAGCGCATCTTCGGTTTCTTCGGCGCTAAATCCTCCGCAAATGATGTGTGGAACCACTTCCACACCGTACTTAAATTTGATGGAAGCCGAAACACCTACTGTTCCGGGGCGCTTGGTTACCACTTTTTTGGAAAAAGTGCCGTTTCCGTTATCAACCAAAACTGTTTCCGCACGATGCGATGTGACATTGATGTACGAAGGATCGTAAGGCAACAAGGTCTCGATAGTTTGGCTAATATCCTCCATTGTAGAGCCTTTCAAAGGCGGAACAATTTCGAATGTGAATTTCGTATTTGGGGTGTTTAATATGTCTATTACCTTCGCCATTGAAAAGTCTCTATTAAATGATCCATATCTGCTGTCAAAAATTCAATTACCGGGGCAAGAGAGTCGTTGTTTGGAACGTGATTGAAGTATAATGCACCGCGAACAAAATGCCTCAAACTGTCTGTTATGTAAAACTGGTACACAGAAGCCACTCCGGAGCCTCTAATATCGAAAATCATACCAAAAACACGATTTTCGTAGTCTGTAAACACCAATTCGCGAATGCGCGAGGCTTTGCCTTTATGCCGATCGACAAACAGCATAACATCGGCAACATGTTCGTTCAAATTTCCACGGAGAGCGAAATAACTTAAATTAATGGTTGCGTTAAATTGCGGGAAATTTATATTAGACCAAAGCAGTCCGTCATCTGTCCGATAGGGAACAACTTCCGCATAAACAGGAACTTCGAACATGAACGGATACCTTCTGTCATCAAAAAGGATGTATTCTTTTTCCGGAAGATCAATACGATAAAAGGCTCTCGGCATCGGAGTATAAAACTCTCGGCAAGCCGTGAATATCACGAAAAATAATGCTATGATCCATATTTTTTTCAAAGGGAGATACTTTTCCACAATGCAAAGATACGAAAATTAATTGAGAATTGAAAAATCAGGCAGTCAATAGACTCACTATCTCCGTCAATCCTGCAGCATCATCGTCATCGAATGCCGAAAGTTTTTCGCTATCAACATCTAAACACCCTATGATTGCACCATCTTTTTTGCTGAAAACGGGAATTACGATTTCGGAATTGGATCGCGAATCACAAGCGATATGTCCCTCAAACTCATGAACATTTTTTACAACAATCGGTTTTTTCTGATTAATGGAAGCCCAGCAAACTCCTATGTTTTTCGCCAACACCTGACACGCAACTGGACCTTGATAGGTGTTTACGCAAAGGTCGCCGACTTCATCTAAAAGATAAAAGCCTGTCCAAAAGAAATCAGGCATTTTGTGATGTAAAATGGCAACAATGGTAGCCATTTCGGCTTGTACACTTGGCGATTTTGCTAATAATTCGCGTAATTGTTCGGTTAGGCGTTGGTAGCGGGCTAATTTTTTTGACATATTAAATCGGTTTGCCTTGTTCTAATAATAATGTTTTGGATGGTTGATCGCAAACTTCGGTAGGTCCGAAATACTGAATTGGTCCGGGATAGACATAGCAAGTTTCTTTTGCCCACACATCACGCTGCGAAGCAAATGTTTTGAACGGTGCAGCATCTAATCTCACCAAAGCCTTTTGAATGACGGGCTTCATGGCACCGTGACGTTTTTCCATGTTCATCATCATGGTTATAGGAACACCGCCGGCAATCCAGTTTTCTGCGGACTCAGTAGTGTTTCTCACGGATGACATATAACCGGTTTTTCCGTTTGCAATTAGCAAAGATGCGGTGTATCCGAGCGAATAACAATAGTCGGCGTCGAAATTCGATGGGGCGGCACAGCGTCCTTCATAGCCGAAAAAATGTACCATCGATGCAAATTTCCCAACGTATTTACCCTCTTCTTCCCACTGTGCTAACTTCACGGTAACCATTTCTGCAAGCAGTTTTTCGGTTTCGATAAGTGACACTTGAACGTTCCCGTGCGGATCTCTGTCAAGCGTCAGTTGGCGTGCCACATTTTCGGGCAAAGATGCATAAATTTCCGCATTTCTTGGAGAAAGTTTGGATATCACATAATTACGCTGTTTCTTTTTGTGAATCATTGCAAAATCACTTGCATTGTGTGCCAAAAAATCGTTGAGTTCGTCCATCAAAACACGCATTTCGGGAATGAATTCAATTAGCCCTTCCGGAATTAAAACCGTGCCGAAATTTTTACCGATTTTTCCGCGATATGCAACGGCTTCTGCGATATAAGTAACAATCTCGTCAAGTGATTGTTGTTTGGCTTCCACCTCTTCCGAAATGATGCAAATGTTCGGCTGTGTTTGCAACGCACATTCGAGTGCAATATGCGACGCCGAACGTCCCATGAGTTTGATAAAATGCCAGTATTTTCGGGCAGAATTGCAATCACGTTGAATATTTCCGATCAATTCAGAATATACTTTGCAAGCCGTATCAAAACCAAACGAAGTTTCTATCATTTCGTTTTTCAAATCACCGTCAATAGTTTTCGGACAACCAATCACTTGGATTCCTGCATTTTTTGCGGCGTAATATTCTGCCAAAACGCAAGCATTTGTGTTGGAATCGTCACCACCGATAATGACCAATGCTTTGATATCGAGTTTTTTCAAAATCTCCAAGCCCTTATCAAACTGCTCGTGGTCTTCAAGTTTGGTGCGTCCCGATCCGATGATGTCGAAACCGCCGGTATTTCGATATTCATCAATAATTTCAGCGGTTAATTCGATATAGTTGTGATCCACCAAACCGCCCGGCCCCATGAGAAAGCCGTAGAGTTTGCTGTCTTTGTGAATGGCTTTAAGTCCGTCAAAAAGCCCGGAAATCACATTATGTCCGCCAGGGGCCTGTCCGCCCGAAAGAATTACACCTGCGTTAATTCCTTGTAGGGGCGGGGTTTGCCCGCCCGCCGTTCCAACAAATTCCAATATAGGCATTCCGTAGGTATTCGGAAATTGTTTTTCAATGTCTTTTTGATCGGCAACGGATTGCGTTTTTTCGCCTTCAACAAGTTTTACTTGCCCTTTCAAGGCTTTTGGAAGTTTGGGTTGATACGCAGCACGTGCGATTTGCAAGGGACTTTTCTTCATTTTTTGATGTTTTTTAGAGCGATTGTGAAAAAGCACTATTATTCCTCCGGCGCGTTCTAAAAACCTACCTGCGACTCAGAAAAATTTGAATGTACCACAACAGTGTTGCCAACGAACTAAGTGCAGCAATCACATACGTCCAAGCGGCAGATCTTAAAGCAGATTGTGCGTGATGATGATTGCTCGGAGTTGTGATATTGTTTGTGGAAAGCCAAGCCAAAGCACGTTTACTTGCATCTATTTCTACAGGAAGCGTAACGAATGAAAACAACGTTGTCATCGCAAACATGATAATGCCGACAAGTAACAGGTTCGGAAACGTTTGAACCATCAAAATTCCCGCTAATAATACCCACATTATGTAACGTGAACTAAAACTCACGACCGGAACTAATTTTGAACGCAAACCTAACCATAAATAAGCCTGTTCGTGCTGAATGGCATGCCCTGCTTCGTGTGCGGCTACTGCAGCTGCCGCAACATTACTACCATAATACACTTCTTTGCTGAGGTTTATCTGCTTAGTAACAGGGTTGTAGTGGTCGGTAAGTTGTCCGCCTATACATGAGATTTGTACGTCGCGAATGTCGTTTTCTCTTAACATTTTTTCCACAACATCTCTACCCGTTAAGCCGTTGTTGACAGGAATTTGAGAGTATTTTGCGAATTTTCTTTTTAGCGAATTGCTAACTAACCAGCTTGCGAGAGCGAGTACTCCGATAATAATCCAAATAATAGGAATGCCTCCGATGTGCATAGGGATTTCTTGCATGACTTTTGTGTTTTTAAGTTCAAATGCAAAGATACGAAATTTATCTGTATTTAGCAAGTTGTTACAACTAAAAAAAATAGACATGCGACTATTTTTGTAGTTGTAGCCGTTTGAAACGAGCGTGTTCGTATGAAATAGCACAGACTCAGGTCTGCGGCTGCGGCTAAACATTAAACCCTATTGGTTTTCTGTTTTCATAAAGTTTTTTTTGTACAGTTAACTCCTCTAAAACATCAAAAATATCAGAGATGCTACTGCTTGTTGTTTTCATAAACTCGTCTAATCTGTTGCTCAATTCTGCATAGTTTAGTGCATATTGTCGCAAAGCCACGAATGCTCGCATAATAGCAATGTTTACTTCTATCGCTTTTTCGCTTCGTAACACAGATGATAACATAGCGATACCTTGCTCGGTGAAGACATAAGGAATATGCCTTCTACCTCCATGTAAGTTTGTAATCACAAACTGCGAGTTTTCACCGTGTTGATTATCACAGCTTTGTGAACTTGAAATCACAACTTGTGATTTCAAGTTTGTAATCAGCTCTTTTTTAGCCGGTTGAAACATAAAGTCGGAGGGAAAGCGGTTGATGTTTCGCTTTACGGCCTGATTAAGAACTCTTTTTTCCACTTCATAAAGATCAGCAAGATCAAAGTCAAATATAACCTTTTGATTTCTGATTTCATAAATTTTCTTGAAAATTGGTTGAGCGACTTGTACATCAATGGTTTGTTTCATGATTTTTAAGTTTTTGTTGATTATTTTCGGTGATGCAAAGTTACGCCAAAAACTTCAAAGAAAAAACTTAAAAAGTGTTAAAAACCTTAAAAATTGTTAAAATCAACACAAAAAAGGCAGGAAAATCCTGCCTTCATACTACACCACACAACTGGACTTACCTCGCATTCACAAATTTCCCAATCCGCTCCACCGAAGGAATATCCCGCCAAGCCCACTGCCCACGAATGTATCCGTCGTGAATAAGGATTAAACCTGGATTTGAGCGAACAATAGCCATGATGTCTCTTTTGCCGGAAAAATAAGCGTTGAAATCGCTGCGTCCGGCTCTTTGTTTGAAGCTTCCAAGGGTTTCGTCTGAAATACTCGAATCGAATAAGAACATAAAATCATGCCCGTTTTGCATGGCAAAATCCATCAACGCAAAGATTTTTGGCATAGTTCGAACACTGGCTCTTTCTATATCATGAATTGCCACAATGAACGTATAACCAGGGCGGTCTGCAACAAAATTGGACACTTCGTGCGCATTTACACCTCTATCATCGAACATTGGAATCATTATACTTGCTGCGTTCGGATCGTTTGGATCGTGAATGATTGTTTCTACAAAATTCCAAACCGTTCTGTCAAGATGTGCTAATTCTGCTGAAGTAAACTCGCGAATTTCCTGCGTTTCCTGGTTTTGGAATTTGGTCGTAAATGTTATGGGCAATCTCGGAGGGCTGAGTTGTGCACCAACTTGCCAATCCAAAAAGTGAATAATTGGCAAATGGCGTAATCCGTAGATTTGTATGCCGAAAAATACTACCGCTGATACTACCATAATGATCGCTTCGGTTTTGAACGAAAACGGATTTTGAATGCGGTTTCGTCCAAAGAATACAATCACTACCCAGATATTTAGCACTACATTCTTATAGAATGTTTGCCACGGAGTTAGTATTAAAAACTGCCCAAAACATCCGCAATCGGAAATTCTGTCCGAGGAAAATGCGGCATCTGCAAATGTGAGTGCGGTAAAAAATCCCATCATCAAAGCAACCATCCAAGCGGTGATAGCCATTCGGAGGTTTAAAATCAAAGCAATACCAATAAGAATTTCGGCTACGTTTAGACCAAGGGCGAGTATTTGTGCAAATGGATTTGCCCACGTCACTCCGTACGCAGCAAAATAATCCATAATTTGAAACTGTGCACCGAGTGGATCAACGGCTTTGACAACTCCGGAAAAAATAAAGACGATACCAATCAAAGATCGTGCAATAACAATCGCCGGTTTCCCGAAATTATTGCGAAACAAAAGTGCACAGACAAATACCAAAGTCAGTGCGATGGTGTAAAGCCATGTGAATTCGGTTGCGAATACACAAACATAAGCCAAAACAAGCGATGCGATTAAAAGAAACCAAGGGGCTACAGTGTGATTTAGAAATGTTTTCATGGTGTTTTTATTTTTTTGTTGTAGTAGAGACGCAATGCATTACGTCTCTACGGCATTTTGAATCAATGCAAAAACAGCGTAATTTATCATATCATAATAATTCGCATCAACGCCTTCGGAAACAAGGGTTTTTCCTGCGTTATCCTCAATTTGCTTGATACGAAGAATTTTTTGTAGAACAATATCAACAAACGAACATTGTCGCATATCACGCCAAACCTCGCCATAGTCGTGGTTTTTATCCATCATCAAGTCGTGAGCGATTTGTGCGTATTTGTCATAAAACACAAGTGCTTTTTTGAGGGGCAAATCAAAATGTGAGGCTGCTTTTTCGAGTGTCATTTCCGGTTCTTCGGCGGTATTCAGTTCAAGTTGAACAAGAGCCATAATGGAATAATTGACGATTGCCATAAATCCATCGCGAATATCTTCATCAACTTTCCGAACGCCGCTTGTCTGAATACTGCGAATGCGAAAGGCTTTGATGAAGATTTGGTCAGTCATCGAAGGCGTTCGCAAAATTCGCCAAGCACTTCCGTAATCATGCATCTTTTTTTCGAAAAGAGCACGGCATTCGGCAATTACAGCATTATATTCCTGACTTGTGCTCATACTTGGTTATGAATTTTTTGCCATTGTTTTTCGGATAACTTTGGACCAACAATTTGAACTACCTCTGCTGCTAATTTTGCACCCAAATCTCCACAATCTTTCAGGTCCATGTCGGTCATCAAACTGTATAGAAATCCGGCAGCGTAGGCATCTCCGGCACCGTTAGTGTCAATCACATTTTTGATGTCTAATGCATCAATATATTCAATCCTATCTTTATGTTGAACCCACGAGCCTTTTTTACCGGATTTCATGATGATATGCTCAACGTGTGGTGTGAAGAATTCCAATGCTTCTTTGCCTTCTTTTCCGCAAACCGTGCGAGCTTCATCTTTGTTGGCAAACAAAATATCAACATAGTTTTCGATCATTTCCGTTAAAAACGGCAAATTTTCTTCTACCACATTGTAACTTGCCAAGTCGAGCGAAACCTTACATCCGGCTTGTTTTGCCAACTGAATTGCAGTGCGGATTAAGTCGTAATTTTGCACTAAATATCCTTCGATGTGGAAATAGTCATAGTTCTCGAAAAGGCTTGCTGACAAATGGTTTGCCGACATTTCAATAGCGGATCCCAGATAGGTTGCAAACGTTCGTTCGGAATCCGGACTCATTAATGTTATGGCGGTTCCCGTTCCAACAGTTCCTGTAAAAAGCCGAGGTTTTATGCTGTTTTCAAGCATATCGGTTTTGAAAAAAATGCCATATTCGTCGCTGCCCACACAACCCACGAAACTTGCACTTCCTCCCAAATTGGCGATCCCGTTGAGAGTGTTAGCGGCAGATCCGCCCGAAGTAAGTGTTCGAGGCGAATCCTTAAAATAGTCCAAAACCCGCTGTGCACGCTCCAAATCGACCAACTGCATGCTACCTTTCGGAAGGTTCAATTCATCAAGTTGACTGTCGTTTTCGAGTTGAATAACGATGTCAACAAGAGCATTTCCAAGTCCGAGAATTTTTTTCATTAGTTTATCTGTCCGGGGAACGTTGGCAATTGAGGAATAGCGATGCTTTCGTCAACGGTGAGTTCGGTTCTGATTCCGGTTTCGCCACCTCCGCGAGGAATCGCAAATGCGGAAAAAACACTCAACACACACAAAGCAATAGCGAGTGTCCATGTTGCTCTTTCGAGAAAATCTGCGGCTTTGCGAGCACCCATAGCCTGTGTTGCTGCACCTCCAAATGTTTGATTGAGTCCGCCACCCTTAGGATTTTGTGCAAGCACACAAAACACCAAAAGGAGACAGCAAAGAAAAACGAGTGTTGAAAGAATGATGTAAATTGCCATGTTTTTGAATTTTGTTTTTAGACCCTTCGACTATGCTCAGGGCAAGTTTTTAATTTTTGATTTTTGATTTTTGATTTGGTTTAATTTGTTTGCCGAGTTGTTTGAAATAATCGGCTTTTTCGGGATGTATTTTGCTTAGCGTTTTGTAGATTTCGAGTGCTTTTGCGTGAGCACCTTGTGCAACGTATAACCGTGCCAAAGTTTCACTAACTAATTCGAAATTCTCTCGCAAACTGTGTTCTTCTTTGAGTTTCCAATGCGAAGATTTGTTTAGTTTTTCGCTTGAGGAGTCATCTATTTTAGAGATTTTCGGATTAGTTGCAATCACTTTATCCATAATCTCTTTGGTGGTTTTTTTTCGAGTGGGATTTTCTGAAAAACTCGACCTTGTCATAATGTTCTGAGCTTCGGTCAAACGCTCGTGGACTTTTACAAATGCTTCCAAACGTTGCTGTTCCAAAAAACAATCATCGCTGTTTTGCTTTGTTGGTGTCGGTGTGGGTGTTACTTTTTGCAGGTTCAACAGTTCGGAAATCGTTTTGCCTCTGAAAGACTGCGTAGAATCATACCTCGTACCTGTTTCCTTTGAAACAATTTTTTCGACCTGTCCCACCGACAGCTTCAGCCTTTTGCGATCACTTACACAAATAGCAGTGTGCGGCAATCTTGTATCAAATGTACTTATGCCCAAGCGCCTCAAGTTTAACAAGTACAAAATCTGTGTCGTTTGGCTATACGGGTATGCTTCAACCAGATTTTTGAACTCTATCAGGCTGTTTTCACTCATTTGCGAGTAATCGAACATTATATTTTGCAACGTCTTTTCAGTCATCTAACCTGCAAAGATACGATTTTTTTTGATATTTGCAAAATTTCGGTTGATATTCTCGTTTTTATTTCGTAATTTTGCGTGTGTTTTTCTCTGTCGTCATAACAACCTATAATGCTGAAAACTTTCTCGTTGAAGCACTGAATAGTTTGAAAAATCAAACGTTTCAAGATTTTGAATGTATTATTACGGACGATTTTTCAACAGACCTAACGCTTGATATTTGCAAACAATGGCTTTCTGAAAATCCGGAATTTCAATCTCGAACAAAAATTATCGAAGGCAGTGTAAATACAGGTGTTTCAGCAAATACAAACCGTGGACTAAAAGCCTGTTCGAGCGAATGGATTCATGTGCTTTCGGCAGATGATACCTTACCCAAAAACAGTTTGAAAAAAGCACACGATTTTATTATTTGTAATCCGAACATTTCCATTTTTCAAGGCATAGCAGCGGTTTACAACACGTATTTTGCAAAACAAAATTTTCTGGAAAATCGCACAGAAAACAACAAAACAACACGTTTTTTCAACTGTTCTGCCGAACAACAACATAAAAAACTTTTGCGACACTGTCATGTTGTAGCACCGGCAGTTTTTTATAAAAAGTCTATTGTAGCACAAGTCGGTTTTTGCGATGAATCCATTCCGATGATTGACGATTGGCCCCTTTGGCAAAAACTAACCAAAGTCGGTTACAAATTTTATTTTTTGAACGAAATTTTGGTTAATTATCGCATCCATAAACAGTCCATTTCCTACAAGCTTTTCGGGGCAAAAAGAATGCCTTTGGCAAGAAATCCCAAACACATCGCAGTTTTTTTGCAAAACTTTGAACTCGCCGGTATTTGCGTTGTTTGTGCAAACTACGTAAACTTGTTGATTAAAAACGGCTACTCGGTTGACGTTGTTGTATCCGACGAAAAGGGAGAGGGTAGGTCGATTTTTCCGAAACAAGCGACCGTTGTGAATTTGGGCAATATTCGTGTTCGGTACAGCATCGGAAAATTGAGGCAATATTTGAAAAAAACACAGGTGTCAACGCTGATTTGTTTTGGAAATCTGCCAAATTTTGCGGGTATTTTGGCAACGACCAGGCTTCGAAAAAGAATTAATTTGATTGTTTCGCAACATGGATTTACGTCGGATTTGGACGTTCAAGATTTGGGATTTATCGGCAAAATAACACCATTCTTGAAACGCAAACTTTATCCATTCGCAAACCGTATTATCGCTGTTAGTAACGGGGTTTCGGAAGACTTGAAAAGGCTAAAAATTTCGTCCAAAAAAATTTCGATTATTCCAAATTTTATTGATAAAAACCATATTCAAAAACTTGCCGAAAAACCTATTCCACAAGAGCTTCCAAAAGACTATGTTGTTTTTGTTGGACGATTAGTGCGGGTGAAAAACTTGGACTTGCTCATTCAAGCAATGGCGTTTGTTGATGAACACACACATTTGGTCATTGTCGGATCACCCACCCCTCTACCCCCCGCCAGCGGGGGAAATATCCCCCGCTTTGTGGGGGTGTTGCGTAGCAACGGGGGAGGTATCGGCACCCCGCACCCCGCACCCCGCCACCTCGCACCACTTGCGGAGCGAATACATTTTTTAGGCGAAATACAAAACGTGCTCCCAATCCTAAAACATGCGAAAGCCGTTGTCATTCCATCGTTTTCAGAAGCTATGCCCATGGTTGCGATAGAGTCGTGTGCTCTTGGAAAAACTGTAGTTCATACGCCAAATTCAGGCTGTATGGAAATTTTCGGAACTGACGGGAGCTACTGCTCAAAAACTTTTGATGATCCAAAAGAATTTGCTGAATTACTAAAAAAAGCACTGGAAACCCCTATTAATTCTGCTATTCTGAAAGAAAAATTTAGCCGTTTTGACGAATCTAACGCATGGCGGTTTTTGGAAAAAATCATAAAAAATTTGTAAAATTCCTAAAAAAAATCGTACCTTTGCAGTCAAAAATCACATCCCATTATGAAAAAAATCTTGCTTTTTGCGTTAGCTTTTGCAACGCTTAGTTTAAACGCCAACCCAGTTAATTGGTCGTTTTCGGTTAATCCGTTGAGTGGAAATAGAGCTGAGTTGATTTTCTCGGCAAACATTGAGCCCGGGTGGAACCTGTATGCGGTTGAAGTTCCGCCAAATGGCCCGCTTCCGACGGAATTTACCTATAACCCGTCGAATGCATTCAGAAAAATAGGCAGTGTCAGAGAGGATCCTCCCGCGCCTATCGTATTTGATGCAACATTCGAAATGGAAGTTGGAAAACACACCGGAAATGTTCGATTCATTCAAATAATTGAAATTTTGAGTGAACAAAATTTTACAATAACCGGGTCGATTGATTATATGGTTTGCGATGATGTTATGTGTATGCCGTTTGACATTGAATTTAGTATTCCGGTAAGAGGTATTCCGAGAACTCCGGCTCCGGAAGTTGCGGCACAAACTCCTGTTCAACAAGTGCCAGCACAAGAAGCCCCTGCACAAGAAGTTGTTGAAGTCGAAACAGAAGAAACTCTGATTGAAGAAACTGAAATTTCTGTTCCTTTTACACCCGAAGGTGATACTGAAAGAGCATCGAATAATCGTTTTTGGTTGTTTATATTTTTAGCAATAGGTGCAGGATTTATGGCAGTGCTTACGCCTTGTGTATTTCCGTTGATTCCTATGACAGTTTCATTTTTTATGAGTGGGGAGTCTACTCGAAAGCAAACTATGATAAAAGGTGTCGTTTTTGGACTTTCTGTTGCATTTCTTTACTCCATTTTGGGAATAATTGTTGCCATAACGAATAGTCCGGGAATAGCAAATGTACTAAGTACACATTGGATTGCTAACACGTTGTTTTTCTTGCTGTTTATTGTTTTTGCCTGTTCGTTTTTCGGCTTGTTTGAAATTTCACTTCCCGCAGGACTTTCCAATAAATTAGATGCCAAGGCTGACAAAGGCGGACTAATGGCTGCGTTCTTTATGGCAGCTGTATTGACCATTGTTTCGTTTTCGTGTACAGGTCCCTTTGTCGCGGTACTATTGGTTGAAGCCGCAAGGGGAACATCTGCATTGCAACCGATTTTAGGTATGTTTGCGTTCGGTTTTGCATTAGGTTTGCCGTTTATGTTGCTTTCAATGGCTCCTTCACTATTGAAAAAACTGCCGAAGTCCGGTGGTTGGCTCAATTCTGTGAAAGTCGTGTTTGCTTTCATTTTATTGGCATTCTCGATGACATTCTTATTAACGATTGAATCATTTTACAGCTTGAGTTTCTTCACGCGCGAAGTATATCTCGGTATTTGGATTGTGATTTTCACATTGATGGGCTTCTATTTGCTTGGAAAAATCAAATTTGCACACGATAGCGATGTCAAGCATGTAGGTGTATTTCGCCTGTTTTTGGTGATTGCAACATTTTCGTTTGTGGTTTATCTGATTCCGGGCTTATTTGGAGCTCCTCTCAGAGCAATTTCAGGTATGATTCCCACCATGTCAAAACAACAATTTGATTTGCGACAATTTGGTGGAACAACATCTTTTCAAGACCAGACACAAAGACAAGTCCGACATGGCGATATCTTTTCGCTTCCACACGGTTTGCAAGGATTTTTTGACTATGAAGAAGGCTTGGCTTATGCCCGACAAACCGGAAGACCAATACTTTTGGATTTCACAGGACACGGTTGCAGAAACTGTAGAGAAATGGAATCCAGAGTTTGGAGCGATCCCGAAGTGCTTGCCTTGTTGAATGAATTTGTGATTATCGCTCTTTACACCAACGACAGAACCGTTCTTCCAGAAGCAGAGCATTTTACAGGCACCGACGGACGATTAAAAAATACCATTGGCAGACAAAATGCTTACTTACAAATCACACGTTTTGGAACTAACACGCTTCCTTACTATGTGGTTTTGGACAGCGAAGGCAATCCGTTGAGAGATAGAGGTGTTGGTTTTGTGAGCAGAGATGTATTTATTGAGCACTTGCTAATTGGATTGGGACGAAGATAAGCGTTTGCAAGTTTCAGTTTTTTTTCGTATCTTTGTAAAATGAAACTGTTTGTTTTCATTTTGACAGTATGGTTTTCTGCGGAACTGATGGCTCAAGCAGGCGAGATGGTTTTTACCCAATTTAGACACAGGGGTGGCGAAGTTTCGAGTGAAGGCTATTTGCGGAACGGCAAGCCTGACGGTTTTTGGAGAACATTTGACGAGCAGGGGCGACTGGTTAGCGAAGGTAATCGGAAAGATTTTTTGCTTGACGGTGTTTGGAGATTTTACACCAACGGTGTATTGACTTCAAAAATCACCTACGAAGCCGGAAGACGCCACGGTTTGACTACGATTTTTTCAGCCAACGAAACAACGACTATTCCTTTTGAAAACGACTTAGTTTCCGGAACTCGTGAGACTTTCTACGCAAACGGAAACATCAAACGTCGAACACCGTTCGAAGCCGGCTTGGAACATGGCATTGAACACGACTTTTCGGAAGAAGGCGATATTACAGGTATTACCGAATTTCGAAGAGGGTTTGTCGTGAGCCGACAACGCATCAATCGAAGAGATAGAAACGGTTTGAGACAAGGTTTGTGGAAAACATTTTATCCGAGTTTGATTGTAGAAACAGAGGGTACTTTTTTGAACGACCAAAAAAACGGATTTTGGAAGTTCTATGATTCGCTCGGAAATCTTACCGCTGTTAAACAGTTTATCAACGGAGAGTTGGAACAAAGCACACAAAATCTGACTACACACGTTGAAACACGAACGGAATACCATCCAAACGGAACGCAAAAGCTTAGCGTAACATTCAGAAATGGTGTCCCCGAAGGTCTTGCTCGCGAGTTTGATGAAAGCGGAAATGTCACAAGAAGCGTCATCTTTCGAGAGGGTAGGGTTGTTGCAGAAGGTATTGTGGATTATAGAGGGCGGTTTCAGGACAATTGGAGAGAGTTTTATCCCGACGGAACACTCAGATCCGAGGGTCGCTATCGAAACGGCAGACGAATTGGACACTGGCGATTTTTCTTTCCAAATGGCACGTTGGAACAAGAAGGAAGCTTCAACAATCAAGGCGAGCATCAAGACGAATGGATTTGGTATCACAGCAACGGACAAATCCACATTATCCAAAACTTCGAAAACGGCCTGCTAGACGGACCATTTACGGAATTTGCTTTCGATGGAGAAACCATCGTTTCCGAAGGATACTATATTGATGGCGAACGTCACGGAGACTGGATAATCAACACTGGAACAGAGCGTTCGGTGGGACGTTACAGAAACGGCGAAATTCACGGCAGATGGCGGACTTACTCCATTGCTACCGGAAGGGTTATATTTGAAGGTTCATTTGTTGATGGAATTCCGAATGGCAGGCATGTGTACTTTCAAGAAAACGGACGGGTTTTAGAAGAAGGACATTTTACGATGGGAAGACTCAACGGGGTTTGGAGAACATACGACGAAGCCGGAAACCTTTTTGTAACGGTTACTTACAGACATGACGATCAAATTCGTTTTGATCGCGTGCGAACGGACGCACACATAAGAAGATAATTGAGAATGGAAAATGAAAAATGGAAAATTAGGCTTAGCCTCGTTACAGAGGATTTGAACAAGACTAATATCGTTGGCGATACCATCATTCTCAATTTTCCATTTTCAATTCTCAATTAATATGACATTTGCCTCAATAGACATAGGCTCTAACGCTATTCGCTTGCTGTTTGCGAGTATTTTTGAAAATGACGACGGTGTGCTATCGCCTGTAAGAACAGCCTTTATACGAATGCCTATTCGCTTGGGAGGAGATGTTTTTTCGAAAGGAAAAATAGATGATGATCGAGAGCAAAAATTACTCAAAGCATTAGCGGCGTTTAAAATTTTAATTGACATAAACGAGGCTGTGGAATACGATGCTGTTGCTACATCTGCTATGCGAGAAGCATCAAACGGTGCACAAATTATTACAAGAATTGAAAAAGAACTTGGTATTCGTGTGCGAATTGTTGACGGACAAGAGGAGGCAAAAACTATTCGTGAAGCCGGTGAAATCAGCATAAACAGCTCTTCGCCGATGACGATGTTTGTGGATGTCGGAGGCGGAAGTACGGAAATTTCCGTGCAAAAAAACGGGCATCTCATCAATGCGGAATCTTTTAATTTGGGAACATTACGCTTGCTGAACAAAAAAGTGGATGCTGAAGAATGGGTGCGTTTGCACGACTGGCTGATGCAATTCAAAGAGTATTTTGGTGAAATAGAATGCGTAGGCTCCGGCGGAAACATCAATAAAATTACCAAAATATTCGGAAAAAATAAAGCTCTCAAGCTCAAACATCTGGAAAAAGCATACAAAAAACTTTCCGAAATGAGTGTGAAAAAACGCATGGATGCTTACAATTTACGTGCAGATCGTGCGGATGTGATTGTTCCGGCATCGGAAATTTTTCTGCAAATCTTGAAAACGATAGGATCAGACCATGTTGTTGTTCCAAAAATCGGATTAGCCGATGGTTTGATCGTGAATATGTATAAAAAACATCAGCAACACAATGAAAATTTACTCGAAAAAAGGTGATCAAGGAAACACTACAATCGTAGGTGGAACGCATGTTTCCAAAGCCGATATGCGTTTAGATGTATATGGCACAATTGATGAACTCAACGCACAAGTCGGTGTTGTGATTGAGCATTGTTCCGATGAAAACGATAGAAAATTTTTATCAAAAATTCAAGAGGATTTGTTTCGGGTTGGACTGGTCTTTGCTACAGATTGGTATAAATCCGATGCGTCGTTGCATGCCATTTCGAATGAAGAAATCATTGCCATGGAAGAGAAAATTGATGAAATTTCGGCAACTTTGCCCGAAATCAGAGAGTTTATAATGCCGCGAGGTTCGGTGGTTTCTGCGTTTGCACATGTGGCTCGAACAGTGTGCCGAAGAGCCGAGCGTTTAGCCGTTGCTTTTGTCGAAAATTTTCCACTCGAATATCGCCCACAACAAGACTTGGTCAACGAGGTTTATCAGCCTGTAAATTTTAAAAAAACTAAAAAAGCAGATCCGGAGCCGTTGTTTTATCGTAGTATTCAATATCTCAACCGCCTATCGGATTATCTGTTTGTTTTGGCGAGGAAATTTGGTTGATTGTAAAAGTTTTCGTATCTTTGCAAAAAAAATATAACATCATATGAAAAGAGAAATTAAATTCAGTTTTCTGTATCGCGACATGTGGCAATCGTTTGGAAAATATGTTCCACGTGTTGATCAACTTAAGCAAATAGCACCCGTTATTGTTGATATGGGCTGTTTTGCTCGAATAGAAACCAATGGTGGTGCCTTTGAGCAAGTCAATTTGCTGTATGGCGAAAATCCTAACACGGCTGTTCGTGAATGGACTGCACCCTTTAACAAAGCCGGTATTCAAACGCACATGCTGGAGCGTGCACTTAACGGATTGCGTATGTACGCTGTGCCGGCAGATGTACGCAAGTTAATGTACAAAGTCAAAAAAGCACAAGGTGTTGATATCGCTCGTTCGTTTTGTGGACTTAACGATCCACGAAATGTAAAGTTATCCATCGAATATGCCAAAGCAGCGGGAATGATTGCGCAGGCAACCATGAGTGTCACGTATGGACAAGTATTCACAACAGATTATTACGTAAATCTTGCTGAAAAATTTATTGAATTCGGAGCTGACGAAATTGCGTTGAAAGATATGGCAGGTATTGGTCGTCCCGTTTTCTTGGGAGAGATTGTAAAGCGAATCAAAGACCGTCATCCGAAGGTGACTATTCAGTATCATGGACATTCAGGACCGGGTTTTTCGCCGGCGTCGATGCTCGAAGTAGCACGTGCAGGTGCTGATTATTTGGATGTTGCGATGGAGCCGCTCTCATGGGGAACGTGCCATCCTGATGTGATCACGATTCAAGCGATGTTGAAAGATGCGGGCTTTTTAGTTCCTGAAATCAACATGAACGCGTATATGGAAGCACGTCATTTGACCCAAACATTTATTGATGACTTTTTGGGATATTTCATTGAGCCATCGAACCATCACATGTCGTCACTCTTGGTTGGCTGTGGTTTGCCGGGCGGTATGATGGGCTCGTTGATGGCGGATTTGCACGGTATGCATGCGGCAATCAATTCGGCATTGCGACAAAGAAACAAGCCTGAAATGTCGTTTAGCGATCTTGTGGTGCAATTGTTTCAAGAGGTAGAGTATATTTGGCCAAAACTCGGCTGTCCGCCGTTAGTTACACCTTTCAGCCAATACGTGAAAAACATCGCTTTGATGAATATCTATGCTCTTGCTCAAGACAAACCACGTTTTTCTACAATTGACAAAGACAGTTGGAACATGATTTTGGGAAGAATGGGTACATTGCCGGGTGAATTGGCTCCGGAAATCATCCAACTTGCGAAAGATCAAAACATGGAGTTTTTCACAGGAGATCCGCAGTCGCTTTATCCGGATGCTCTCGACGAGTACCGCAAAGAGATGAAAGAAAACAACTGGGATCTTGGAAAAGACGATGAAGAATTGTTCGAACTTGCTATGCACGACAGACAATACCGCGACTATAAATCAGGTCTTGCTAAAGAAAAATTCAACAAAGAATTAGAGGCTGCCCGTGAAAAAGCAGGTGCACCTATCTTTGTGAAAAGACCTGTTGTGGAAGTGCCTAACTTCAGTGTAGAAAAAGTCCAAGAAATGTATCCAACAGCACAGCCGATACAAACACCTGTAAAAGGCAAGGTATTGTGGCAATACGATGTTGTTGATGTATCTACCGCACCTGTTGTCGGAACAGAAATCAAAAAAGGTGATATCGTATGTTTTGTAGAAACCAACTACAACTTGGAGCCTGTGATTGCTCTTGCCGATGGTAAAATTGTTCAGATTGAAACCAAGCAGGGTCAAAGCGTTGACAAGAACCAAGTGTTGGCGTTTATCAATTAAGGATCTTGCGTTGATATTGCAAATGTAATGTGTTCGGTGGTATTCTAAAAAATACTGCCGAACATTTTTTTTATCAGGCAGTGGTGGTTATTAACAATTTGTAAAAGTTACTAACATTTTAACACTTTTTAACATTTCGGATATACGAAAAACGGTTTTTTTGCGTTTATATATGTGAGCGAATGTCGTTCATAAATAAAACTACTCAAAAAAACCAAAAATCATGAAAAGAAGTTCGCAAAAGTACAAACAAACCGTTATTCCGAAAATTTCTACAAAAAAATTTGAATGTATGACACTAACTGGTTTACGCAGGTTTATCAACGATCATTACAAAGAGAACTATTTAGGGCGGACTGTTCAAAACGAACACAAAGGCATAACGGTTCATTTTACGAGCAAGGGAAGAAAAAAAACAGCATTTGGCGAGGCGATGTATTCTAACAAGGCTGTAGCAATTTTAATCCTTGACAAGTTGGTAAAATATGGAAAATTTAATAATTGGGGAAATCCTAAAGAAAATGACTCCAAAGAACTTTTAGGATACTACAATTTTAAAAGTTTCGCTATCATTGACAATAAGAAAAAAAGTATTCGACTGGCTGTTCAAGTTTTCAGAAATGGCAATATCTGCTTCAACCCCTACTACAACTTAGAAGTGAACAAATAAAAAAGAGAACAGGTTGGCGACCCAACAGGACGTTAAACGCTACCTGAACTCTGCTCTCTTTTGCTGAATTATAGTTCGGCATCACAAAGTTACAACAATTTTCTGAAATTACCAAATATTTTCATTTTTTTTTGTATCTTTGCAAATCCATAACTCATAAATTATTAAAATCAAAAATACCATGACTTATTTAGCCACCCGCGTAACAGAAATGGCTCCATCCGAAACATTAGCGATGAGCCAAAAAAGTAAAGATTTAGCCGCCAAAGGTTTTAATGTAATTAACCTTGCTGTTGGAGAACCTGATTTTCACACGCCGGATTTTATTAAAAACGCCGCCAAACAAGGCATTGAAGAAAACTACACGTTGTATCCTCCGGTTCCCGGATATTTGGATTTGCGTGAAGCAATTTGTGTGAAACTTAAGCGTGACAATGGCGTGGATTATAAACCAAACCAAATCATCGTTTCTAACGGTGCGAAGCACTCGATTATGAATGTCATTTTGGCTTTGGTTAATCCCGGAGATGAGGTAGTTATGCCAACACCTTGCTGGGTATCGTATCCCGAAATGGTGCAGCTGGTTGGCGGTATTCCTGTGTCGATTTTTTCAGGCATAGAGCAGGATTTCAAGGTTACTGCAGCACAAATAGATGCCGCCATTACACCAAAAACAAAACTTTTGATGCTCAACAGTCCGAGCAATCCTACCGGTTCGGTTTATTCGCACGAAGAACTGAAAGCCATTGCTGATGTGGTTGCTAAGCATCCTCACGTTTATGTGATGTCGGATGAAATCTACGAACTAATCAGTTTTGGAGGAAAGCACGAATGTTTTGCACAGTTTTCGGAAATCAAAGACCGCGTTATTATTGTAAATGGCGTAGCAAAAGGTTGGGCGATGACCGGTTGGCGAATCGGGTATCTCGCAGCAAATGCGGAGATTGCAGATGCTTGTAATAAAATTCAAGGTCAAATGACTTCCGCCTGTTCGTCGATTGCACAGCGTGCTACAATTGCAGCCATGTTGCAAGATCCGAAAGAATGTGAAGAGTTGAAAAAAATGGTTGAAACGTTCAAAAATCGTCGGGACTTGGTACTCGAAAAACTTCGTCAAATTGAAGGAATTAAAACCAACACCCCAACAGGTGCGTTTTATATTTTCGCAGATATTTCGGCGTATTTTGGAAAGTCGTTTGAAAATTATCACATCAAAACGGGTGCCGATATGGCAAATTATTTGCTTGATACAGCACATATTGCTTTGGTTGGGGGTGATGCGTTTGGCAATAAAAATTGCATTCGTATTTCATACGCAACAAGCGAGGACAAATTGATTGATGCTTGCGAACGCTTGGCAAAAGCCTTGCAAAAACTGAACTAAATGTTCAAGATCACACAGCACCCAATTCTGGATATTCCGAAGCCGGATCTTGTAGAATTTTTGTTTGATGGGCAGAAAATTGCAGGACAGCGAGGATTTACAATTGCTGCAGCACTTCATCAGGCGGGATTTCCGGTACATAGTCACAGTATCCAAAATCGAGAACGCAGTTTGGAGTGTGGAATCGGGAAGTGCGGTGCTTGTGAAATGCTTGTAGATGGCGAAATTCGCCGAATATGCATCACAAAAGTTGATGGCATTAAGGAAATTCGTGAAATTCCGCAAGATTTTTATCCCGATGGAACGCCTTTGCATCCCAACGAATCCAATCGAATTTTCAAAACTTCGGTTGCCATTGTTGGTGCGGGTCCCGCAGGATTGGCGGTTCGTGAAGAATTAAATAAATGGGGTGTTCATAATTTGGTCATTGATGCAAATGACCAAATCGGCGGACAGTTTTTAATGCAAACCCATCAGTTTTTCTTTTTCGAAAAAGAGAAGAAATTTGGTGGAATGCGAGGTTTTGACATTGCTAAAACCCTTGCGGGAGAAAGCCTTGACGGCATCTTGCTGAACTCCACCGTTTGGGATTTGCTTGACGGAAAACGCCTGGCAGTAAAGGATACCGTAACCCAAAAAATCTTTTATGTAGATGCTGATTTTTTAGTGGTGGCAACCGGTGCTGTGCCATTTATGCCGGCGTTTGAAAACGACGATTTACCGGGCGTTTACACAGCTGCGGTTGTTCAGAAAATGATGAACAATGAGTTCACGATGTTGGGAAAAAATATCCTGACCGTTGGAGCTGGAAATATTGGTTATCTCACGTCGTATCAAGCGATGCAGGCCGGAGCGAATGTGGTGGCAATTGTTGAAGCACAAAACAAAGAGGGTGGATTTCCCGTTCAAGCAAACCGCATACGACGCTTGGGAATTCCGATTTTTACATCGCATATTTTGCTGAAAGCAATTCCGAACGAAACACACACGGGAATAGTGGGTGCCGTTGTTGCCGAATGTGAGAATTTCCGTGCCATTCCGGGAACGGAGAAAGTGATTGAAGGTATTGATGCAATCAATATTTGTACGGGGTTGATGCCCGATGATCCTCTGCTTACAAAGGGCTTTGATGTGTTTGGTCGAAATTGCTTCGGTGTCGGTGATGCGATTCGAATCGGCGAAGGGACATCTGCCGTACTTCGCGGACAGCAAGCGGCGTTGGAGGTATTACAGATGATGAACAAGCGTGTGAATTATGACGAATATTTGGCTGTTTCGAAAGAATATATTGATTCGCAACAGCATCCTACACGTGTTTTGGAGTCGCCGCAAATGCCTACTCCCGAACGCATGCAGAAAAAAGGGTTTGTGATTTTCGACTGTTTGTACGGATTTGCTTGCAATCCATGTGTGTTTTCCTGCAAATGCGGTGCAATTACGAAGAGAAGCACGAGAGCTGTTCCACAAATAGACTATGATAAATGCATCGGTTGTATGGACTGTGTGTATCAATGTCCGGGACTGGCGGTTTTTGGCTATAATTTGAAACGAAATCTGTTGTTTTTACCGATTGAATATGCCGTGAGCGAAGGTTCGGAGGTGTTTCTTGTCAATAATCAAGGTCAAAAAATCGGCGATGGCGTGATTGAGCAAATTTTGGAACGATCAAATAAAACGAATATTGCACGGGTGCGTGCTGTAGAGACGCAATGCATTGCGTCTCTACGATTAACCGACGTCCGAGGATTTATCGTCAAAGAAAATTATCCAAAACCCTTGGAATTTCAACCATTTTCGGATACAATTGATACAAAAACATTCATTTGTCATTGCGACGATGTGGAGTTGGATCCAATTTTGAAAATGATTGGAAATCGCAAATTTATTTCGGTTGATGAGATCAAACATAACACGCGAATGGGTATGGGACCTTGTCGGGGAAAGCGTTGTATTCCGCGACTGAAGCAGGTTCTGAGAAGTCATGGCATAGATTTGATTGGTGATGCAACTCCTCGCGGACCGATGTCGAATCAAATTTCGATGGGAGATTTGTATCCAAAAAATGTTTCGGAGAAACAGCAAGTTCCGATTAAACCTAAAGTTTTCAAGACCGCTGTATTCATTGCCGGAGGCGGAATAGCAGGAAGTTCGCTGTTTCGTTATTTTGCGGAAGCGGGACAAAAACCGGTCATGGCAAACAACGACCGAGGAGGCTCGTGGCGAAATATTGCAGGCGGACGACCAGCTTTCGGATTGCCCGAATTGGCGGACATTGCAGCACATAACCTCGAAATTTTCAAACAGCTTCAAGCCCAACAAAACATAGACTTTGAGTCGATAAATTACGTCGGATTTGCACACGACGAAGAATCGTACAATTTACTTGATGCTTCACGTGCTTACTCAGATGCTGAAATGGTAGCTCCGAAAGATTTTCAAGCAAAAATTACGTCGTATTTTAATCCGAATTTGAAAACCTACCAAGCGGCATTAATTACAAAAAATTGTTGGCAAGCCTCGCCGGGCAAAGTAATTGATGTTTTGCGAAAAATCGGAACAGAACACGCCGGGCTCGTTTTGGAAAATTGCGAAGTGATAGATGTGCAAAAAGTCGGCAAGAGTTATCAGATTTTAGTACGAAAAAACAAAACCGACTACGAAGAGTACCATGCAGATATCTTCATCAATGCGTTGGGTGCGGAAGCCGATAAATTTGCACAAAAATTAGGATATCAAACAGGTCTGTATCCCGTGAAACATCAAGCTTTCATCACACGAAGACTCCCGTTGATCGGACCAAACGGCAGAGCATTGGATATGTTGATCGATCGAAGAAAATACAAAAATTTCTCAGCAGTATATGGTCAGCAAATTACGGAAACCGGACAGATTATCGGTTGTGCATCACCGCTGATTGATGCTAAAGAAACTGACAAAAGTTTAAAAATTTCGGATCGAGAATTTTTGGAGATTGTTTCAGAAGTGTTTTGCAATTGGATTCCTGAGTTATCGAGTGTCGGTTTTCAGGCGGTTTGGTCAGGTTATTATGTTGAGCCGAGGTATATTGTTGATCCGGAATTGGGTTTGTTTGTTGGTATGCGAGGGCATGGGTTTATGCTTTGTCAGTATCTCGCCAAGCTTTATGTGGACAAGCTTTCCGGGAAGCCTGTTCCTGAGTATTTTGAGGCACTCAAACTTTCCGGCTCCGGGCTTTCGGAGACGACGTTTAAATAAGCAATTTTGTTTAATAATTTTTTTGTCTTGTTTAGTTTACAAGCAACCACTTCCAAATAGGAACAACCTGAATGGATATGCCATTTTCCAGCAAAGTTGTTTCTTCTGAGAAGGTGATTATTTCAAGTTTTTTCAGCTTGTAAACTTCTGATAGTTTCAACAGTGCCGAAATTTCTCGTTGATAGGTGGTAGTATCGGCAATACTATACGATACTTGCATAGCCCGACTTTCTTTTGGGACGAAAAAATCGACTTCGATATTTCTTTTGTAATAAAACAAGTCGTTTCCATATTTCTTTTTTAGCTCAATAGCCACAAGGTTTTCCAAAAGTTTGGGTTCGGGGTCGAACAAAAAATTATTTAGAAGTCCGTTATCGAAAAAATAGCGCTTTTTAAAGGTTTCTTTATCGCTCAATTTGTCTGAGAAATTGGAAATACCAAACACCAAATAGGCATCAATCAAAAACTGTAGGTACTCCACGAGCGTATTGCGGGAAATTGTTGCTCCGGTCGAATCTACAATGTTTTTCATTCGAGATAAAGACGAAGGTTGCATTACACTTTCCGCTAACTTCTTTGCAAGCACCCGAATTGCATTTTCATTACGAATGTTGTTTCGAGAAATGATATCGCCCAAAAGAATTTTTTGATACAATGAGTTGATCCAATTACGCTTATCATGTATTTCAAACAATTCGGCAAAACCACCATAGTTGAAGTAGTTTTGAAAAAGTCGAACTACCTGTGTTCTTGTGTCATCGTACTCCCAATTTTTTTTCAAAGAAATGTTGTGATAAGTCAGGTATTCTTGAAATGAAAATGGAAAAACCTCGTGGGCAATAAACCGCCCACCTAGTGTTGTATAAATTTCCTTACTCAACATTTTCGCATTGCTTCCGGTAATAAACACACGATATTTTGAATCGGCTAAACGGCGAGCAAATTTTTCCCAACCGGCAATGTTTTGAATTTCATCAAGAAAAACAAGTGGTTTGGAGTCAAACATTTCTTTGTAGGCATCCAGAAGTAAGCCTAAATTTTCTGCTTTGATAGAGGCAATTCGTTCATCCTCGAAGTTGATGTATAAGACTTCCTCAATGGTGTGTTTGTTTGTTTTTATCAAATCTTGAATAATTTGATACATCAAGTAGGACTTTCCGGCACGTCGCAATCCGACAAATACATAATTTGCCGATGCTTCTAAATCAATCGGACGCTTAATGAGTTTGATAGATGCAATTTCTGTTTGTTTTTCAGCAATTAAACGCTTGATAATTTCCTTTTCCATACCTTAGTAATTGTTTCCGGCAACAAAGATACGAATTATTTATCAATATACAAAGCAATAATCCAAAAATACTTATCAGCACGCTGGGCAATTTTTAAAACAAAACGATAGCTACATTTTTGCAAACTGTGCGAACGCTTAGATTCTCAGCATGTGTTATCTTGCAAGTTATCTTCGTTTTGTGAATATACGCAAATTATGCCAAAAATGAGAGATAGGAGCGGCATCGCCGCTCCTATCTCTTTTTGAAAGCACTCGTCATTCCGACTGAACGGAGTGAAGGAGGAATCTGTTTGCTACTGTTTAGCGATCACCACCAAACAACCACGTTGCAGTAAATGCTAGGCCATTGTTTCTGATTGTAGCATCTCCATTAGATATGTTTGCGATTCCCAAGTTGTAACCAACTCCAATTTGAAGTCTGCCAAATTGTACGCCGGCACCAAAGCCCAAACCGAAATCAAAACGTGTCATTTCATAATCGCTTCCAAAACGGATATCTTCTGAGTAATCGCCATCTCCTTCTGTTCCGTTCAAAGCAAGACCCAAAAACGGACCAGCTTGTAATAAGATTCTCGCATTTTCGCCTACTCCAAATCCAAGTTGAGCATTGATAGGCATTTGTAGATAGTTGATATTCATCGTCCAGGTTCCTTCCATTCCAGGGATGTCGTCAAAGCTCTGACGAGCCCCCTGTTGAGCAAACAAAAGCCCCGGCTGAATGCTTAAAAATTCGCCAAGAACAGGAATATTCGCCACTAAACCGGCTTGGAAACCCGGCTTGAAGTCGAAAGACTCTGTTGTTCCGTTGCTGACGGTGATGTTTGTCAAGTTAAACCCTGCACGCGGACCAAATTGAACTTGTGCTGTTAAGCCTGCTACAAAAAGCAAAGCAATAGTTGTTGTTAAGATTTTTTTCATGTTGTTTTGTTTTTGATTTAGTAATTTAATTTGTTAGTGATTGCTATGTTATACGTAAAATTTTCCGCAAAGTTACAACTTTTTTTTGAGATAGCCAAATTTTTCGTACCTTTGCAAAAACTTACTTCGTATGAAATCCCAACTCCTTCGTTTTTTCGCAAAGCATCCGTTTGATGCATTTAATCAAAAGCAAATCACTGCTCGTATGGGCATTGGCGATAAAGCCGGGCGACAGCAAATTGCATCGCTGATTTTGGATTTGGCTGAACAAAACGTTCTTTTGGAACAAAAACGCGGAAAATACAAGTTAAATCCGAAATATGTTGTAGAAGACGAACCGAAAAGTGTGATTTTGGGAACCGTTGACATGAAATCCACCGGAAAAGCCTACATTTTGCCGAAAGACGAAAATATGGAAGATGTTTTTGTTGCTCCAAACAATACTAATCTTGCATTGAACGGGGATTTGGTAAAGGTGTCTTTGTTTCCGCAACGCAAGGGCAGACGTCCGGAAGGAAAAATCATTGAAATCGTTAAACGCCAAAAAGAAAATTTTGTGGGAATTTTGCAAATTTTCCCAAAGTATGCTATGGTTGCGGTGGACAACAACGGTGTAGATATTTTTATCCCTAAAGAAGATATCGGCAAAGCAGAAAACGGTCAAAAAGTGTTGGCAAAAATCACGGAATGGAATCCGAAAATGCGAAATCCAACAGGCGAAATCGTTATGATTTTAGGCAATCCTGGCGACAACAATGTGGAAATGCAATCTATTTTGGCAGAGTTGGATTTTCCGTTGTTTTTTCCAAAAAACGTGGAAGCCGAAGCAGAAAAAATCCCTATAGAAATTCCGGAAGCAGAAATTGCCAAACGCCGCGATTTTCGCAATGTTCCAACAATTACGATTGATCCTGCGGATGCCAAAGATTTCGACGATGCATTGTCGTTTCGCACCTTGGATAACGGAAATTTTGAAATAGGTGTACATATTGCAGATGTAACCCATTATGTACAGCCGAATTCGATCATTGACAAAGAAGCGTACGACCGTGCAACCTCGATTTACTTGGTGGACAGAACGATTCCGATGCTGCCCGAAAAACTGTGCAACGGTGTGTGTTCGCTTCGTCCGAACGAAGACAAGCTCGCTTTTTCCGCCGTTTTTGAGATGAATGAAAAAGCACAAATTATCAACACGTGGTTTGGGAAAACAGTCATTCACAGCATTCGAAGATTTGCATACGAAGAGGCACAAGAGGTCATAGAAACGGGCAAAGGCGACTGTGCCGAGCAAATTCTGCCCATGCACAAACTGGCCACAATCATACGAAAAAAACGATTTGAACAAGGTGCGATCAATTTTCACTCCACGGAAGTGCGATTTCAGTTGGACGAAAATGCCCGTCCGATCGGTGTTTACGTAAAGGAAAGCAAAGAGGCAAATTGGATGATTGAAGAATTTATGTTGTTGGCGAATAAATACGTTGCCGAATTTATCGGACGCAATAAAAACCAACTTTCACAATCGGGAAAACCCACAAAAGCCAAGACCTTCATCTATCGTGTGCACGCTGAACCTCAATCGGAAAAATTAGCGACTTTTGTACAGTTTGTCGGAAAATTGGGCTATAAAATGAAGACAGGGAGTCGTTCGGACTTGGCGTCTTCATTCAATAATTTGTTCAAAAAAATCGCAGGAAAAGGGGAAGAAGCCATGATTGAAACCATTGCCATCCGCACGATGAGCAAAGCGGTTTATTCTACTGAAAACATCGGGCATTACGGCTTGGCATTTCCGTTTTACTCGCATTTTACATCGCCCATTCGGCGTTATCCCGATGTGATGACGCACCGCTTGCTGGAGCGTTATTTGGAAGGGAAAAGTTCTGTAAACGCAAGCGAATACGAAGAATATTGTGAACACTGTTCAAAAATGGAAAAAAAGGCTGCCGATGCCGAACGCTTATCGATAAAATACAAGCAGGCGGAATTTATGAAAGACCACATTGGTGAGGTGTTTGACGGGGTCATTTCGGGCGTGAGCAAGTATGGAATTTTTGTAGAAATCGAGGGTAATAAATGCGAAGGAATGGTTTCGTTGCAAACCTTGCACGATGATATTTATTATCTCGATGAAGATAACTATCAAGTAATAGGTCGTCGTTACGGACAGCAATACAAGCTTGGTGACAAAGTCAAAATCAAAGTACAAAACGTTGATTTAGCCAAAAAACGAATGGACTTTTTACTAATTGAGAATTGAGAATTGAAAATTGAGAATGAATAAGGTCGTCATTCCCGCGTAGGCGGGAATCCCCTTGCTATAGAACTATTAACCATTAACTCTCATCTCTTTTCGCCAGCCCAAAATTCCTTTTATATCAAGGAGCCAATAAATGCTGCACATCAACACCATAAAGTAGGCACCCGACAAAGTAAACAGAATAATGCCGGCCGTATCGGACGATAAAAACACAAACCAATTTTCGATTTTTTTCTGTGTGCGAAGATACATACCTGTTGTTGCAGCAATCAAAACGAACGCATCAAAATAACCCAACGCAAAACTGTCGTATTCCTCAGTAAAAATGGTTTGCAAAAAATCGGGTTTTGCAAAAAGCATCATCGAGCCCCAAACCGCTACAAATGTAAGAAGTCCAACAGCGAGAAACCCTCGTTGCTTATTGGTTAAAACTGTAATTTTTTTCTGTTGATTGGCTGTTTTTCCCTCACCTTTTTTTGGCTTCGTCCAACTGTAATAACCATAGATACAAAAACAAACCAAAATAACTTGCAAAATCATTGAGGAATAGAGTCCTTTTTGGAAGAGAAATACCGCTAAAAACGACATTCCTACAGCACCAAGCAAAAAATTAACAGCTTTACCACGTGTAGCAAGGTAAACCGAGCATATGCCTAATACCACGCCCACAAATTCCAAAAGAGGAACGCCGTAGCCTAAAAGTGTGAAAAGCGGGTTTTCGATGTTGAAAATTTCCATGTGAATTCATTTTGGATTGCAAAGATACGAATTTTAATTGAAAACTGAGATATGGAAAATTATGAAAGATTTCGTACCCTTGTCAAGAATTATTCGTATCTTTGTCCAAAGTTATGCAGTTATGAAAAATTTATTCAAAAAAAAATGGTTTTTCGGGTTGATTTTCCCGATGATTTTTATTGCATGTAATGCCGCAACACCCGAAAATGAAGCCTGTGGCACAGTTTTGACACTTGTGCAAGACAACCCGCGAACTTACATTTTACCTTCGCCCAGATTCGATGGTACGATGAGTGTGGAACAAGCCTTAGCGAATCGCCGTTCGCACCGAAATTTTCAAGACAAAGCTTTGTCTGCCGAACAAGTGTCGCAGATTTTGTGGGCAGCCTTTGGGGTTACCCTCCCAAGAGAAGACAGGCCGGATGCACCTCCCAATCGTCCATCTTTTAGAGGCGGATTCCGTACAGCTCCTTCTGCCGGAGCAACTTTCCCACTCGAAATATATGCTGTAATCGGAAATGTAGAAGGTATTGAACCGGGCGTGTACAGATATATTTCGGAAAAACACAAGCTCGTAAAAGTTATTGAACAAGATGTGAGAGAAGAGCTCGCTCGTGCTGCATTGGGTCAAATCTTTGTCAAAGAAGCACCTTTTTCGGTGTTTTGGAGTGCAATTTTTAGTCGTTCGGAGGTTCGTTACGGACGTCGAGGTCGTGAAAGGTATGTACCTATGGACTTGGGGCATTCGGCTCAAAATGTCTACTTACAAGTCGAAGCCCTTGGCTTAGGAACTGTTGCTGTTGGTGCTTTTAATGATAGTGAGGTTAGTCGTGTCATGCAACTACCACCTGAAGAAGAGCCGTTGTATATTATGCCGGTGGGGTATATTGTGAGGTAAAAAGTATACTACAACTAAAAACTATTTCTTTAAAAACGTAAACCTATCGACAAACCTATTCGACTGATATCTTCGGACTGTCCTCTCTCAAGGCTGACGGATTCTTCAACCCCATTGCGAGTTACTGTAAATTGTGAATATGAGCCAGCCATCATTGTGAGTTGAATTCCTAATGATGTTGTTGCAGATAGCCAAATGTCGTAACTAAAGTTGAGGTAAACCCCTAAAGTATTAGCGTTAACTCTGTATTGTTCTGATGAATTCATGGTAACTCTATGTTGATGTCCTAACCAACCCAATCCGAAATCGATTATCCAACAGTTTCGTTTTTGTCTGTCAAAAAGTCTCGTTGAAAATGTTGGGCCGAAAAATGTTATTCGGTCTTGCATACCCATTCTTCCGTGCATCGTTGAGCCTCCATCCGGTGGAACCCAAGACCAGTTATCTTCCTCGTTGCTTGCAAAGAAAATATTGTAATTAAGCCCAAAGCCTAACCACTCCGAGAAGAAGTATGTTGCTCCCGCATCAAGTTGAAATCCCAATCTCATTCTTTGATAGAAATTTCTCAAAGGTCTGTACATATCCTCCGGAAAACTTGCTGTGCGATAGCCGAAACCGGCATTTACAGCAAACCGAAAACGCGGAAAAGCAAAACTTGTAAGCTCATTCGCAGTATCACTTACTGTAAAAAAACTTGTTGGTGTTGTAACAGCCTGAAACTCTATTCGCCCGAACTGATTGTCTACTAATGTTAGTGCAGGACGTCCTACAAAAAAACCTTGAGTCACGCTACTTCGAACGTAAAACTCCTCTCCAAATCTGATATTGAGCGGAAGTAGTGCAGTTTGCTGTGTACGTCCTGTCAAAGTATATTGCCCCTCTTTTTCAATTCTCAATGTTGTTCGCCAATTATTGCTCGAACGACCAACGATTATGCTATCCAAATACAGATCATAAGAAATCCTTGAGCCTGGACCGGGTGGGCGATATAAATGTAAGAGTGCATAATTTGCATTTTCGGATATTGTTGGTATTAGAAAATCCTCAGGGTGATCTACTCTCAGAATAGTTGCCGTAATTTGATGACAGCCGCTTGAATTTGGTACATGCTCGGTTATGTTTAGAACATTTCCACCAACTTTTCGAGCTTCCGCCATAATTCTTGAAAGGACAGTGGGCAAATCGCAAGAGATAGATGTCATAGGACTGCCGATTCTCACAACTCCGAGCATTTCGGCATTACCAGGCTGGGGATCTTGCATTCCAAAAACAAAAACTTCCTCTTGAGGATCCAACGGTGGGAATTGTCTTGTAATGGAAGTCGAAATTCTTGGTGCACAAGAAGCCATAAAGAGCAGTACTCCAATAATGAGTATTAATTTTTTCATGTGTGATACGGTATTAAGTTTGGTCTTGCAAAGTTAAAAATTATTTCTGAATTAACCAAATTTTTCGTATCTTTGTAAATCGTAAACTTAGTGTCATGCAAATTAGAACCGAAAATCTTGTAAAAAAATACGGCAAACGCACCGTTGTCGATCATGTAAATATCTCTGTCGAACAAGGCGAAATCGTTGGACTTTTAGGTCCGAACGGAGCCGGGAAAACGACGTCGTTTTATATGATTGTGGGCTTAATTCGTCCACTCGAAGGGAAGGTTTTTCTCAACGATTTGGACATCACAGGCATGCCTATGTACAAACGTGCACAAAACGGTATCGGCTATCTGCCGCAAGAAGCCTCCGTTTTTCGTCATCTTTCGGTGGAAGATAACATTGCTGCTGTACTCGAATTTACCAAACTTTCGAAAACCGAACAAAAAGAAAAACTAGAACATTTGATCGAAGATTTCGGACTGCAAACTGTTCGAAAAAATTTGGGTGTTAAGCTTTCGGGAGGGGAGCGTCGTCGTACGGAAATTGCACGTGCATTGGCAACGGATCCGAAATTTATTTTACTTGATGAACCTTTTGCAGGCATTGATCCTATTGCCGTTGAGGATATTCAAAAAATCGTGGCAAAATTGAAAGAAAAAAATATCGGGGTTTTGATTACCGATCACAATGTTCACGAAACGCTTTCGATTACAGACCGTGCTTATATGCTGTTCGATGGAAAGATCTTTGCTTCCGGAACAACCAAAGAATTGTCGGAAGATCCGACAATCCGCGAAAAATATCTCGGAGCAAACTTTGAATTGCGATAGTCTTGGAAAACGTTAGAGCCAAAAAACATCTCGGACAACATTTTTTGAGAGATGAAAATATTGCCCAAAACATTGCAAAGGCTTTGCCTGATGAGGTTCGCAATGTGTTAGAAATCGGTCCGGGAATGGGCGTTTTGACCAAATATTTGCTTCAAAATCAAAACACTTTACTGAAGGTTGTTGAAATTGACACCGAATCCGTTGCGTATTTAAATCAAAAATATCCCGATTTGACGGTAATTTCAGACGATTTTCTAAAGATGAATTTGGATAATTTATTCGACAAAAAATTTTCGATAATCGGAAATTTCCCCTACAATATTTCATCGCAGATTTTGTTCAAGCTTTTGGAATATCGAAATGCTGTACCAGTGTTGGTTGGCATGTTTCAGAAAGAAGTTGCAGAACGTGTAGCGGCAAAACACGGAAACAAAACCTATGGAATTTTGAGCGTGCTTTTGCAGGCGTTTTATGATATCGAATATCTGTTTACTGTTCATGAACATGTGTTTTCGCCACCGCCCAAAGTCAAATCTGCTGTTATTCGTCTCACTCGAAACTCTCGTCAGCACTTGAATTGCGATGAAAAATTATTTTTCAAAGTTGTGAAAACCGCTTTCAATCAACGGCGAAAAACCTTACGCAACGCACTTTCCGTAATGTTTGATAAAACGTTGCTAACCGATCCTATTTTTGACAAACGTGCCGAACAGCTCACGGTTGAAGATTTTGAGAAAATCACAGCCGATTTGTCCTTATGATTTTTGCAAGCATTCGCTTATGCTTGCAATGGTTGCTTTCAGCTCTCTTATTTCCTCTTGCAGAATTTGGATGTCTTGTGTAATACTCGGACCGGTATCACTTTTTATGGTGCGTTTTCCTTTCATAAAACCGAAATTAAATCCAACTGAAGTTTCTGCCGAAGTTATAGGTAGTTCGGAAAAAAAGAGGTCATTGAGAAGTCCGCCGGTTTTTTCTACCGTTGCTTCCACGACTTCCGGTTCGACAACTTCCGGGTCAATGGAATTTAGGTAGGCGATGCTATTAGAAAGTTGCTTTAGTTTTGCAAACGTAGTTACAATGGCTAACGTAGTTTGTGTTGCTCGTGGACTTTTAAGGATTGTTGCCAACATATAAAGCCCTTGTTCAGTAAACGTTTTTGGGCGATATTTGATGTTTGAGCTTCGTCCTTCGTTCAAGGTCAAAATTTTTGACCTTGAACGACTGCTCTCTAAATCAGTCAATTCAAAAACAAAGCCCTCCGGAAATTTATGGGGATTGTTTTTAATCGCTTGATTTACTTCTTTTGTTTGCACGCCATAAAGTTGTGCCACATCGCTATCTAATGAATTGCTACTCCCGTATTAAACCTTGAAATGTTTGTCGAAAAGCATCCCACTCTGTGGTCCTGTGAGCATCTGAGCCAAAAAAACGTAATATGGCTTCGAAGTGTGCCGGAGGTTTGAATCCGGGCGAAATTTCAATAACACTTCCTCTTTCATCAATGAAAACCTGTGTTGGATAACCTACTTGTCCGCCTAACAGAGCGAATGTCAATTGATGCGGATTTCCTCGGGCTGTAGGGTTTTCGTTCACAAATATTTGGTTGTTGATGATAACGGTATCTGTGCGTTCGCCATTGAGAGAAACCGGTATCCATTCCGTATTGAGAATGTCGGCAATCACGGGATGGGAGAGTGTAATGTTGCTAAAATGCCTGCAAGGAGCACACCAATCGGCATAAACATTCACAAAAATTTTTCTTGGAGGCAGGCCGTGGGCTACTCGCTCGGCATTCAGCATCAAAGCATCTTCAAAACTAAACCAATGAATAGGTGGAATCAGCGACCGTTGCTGAGAAAATCCGACCGTTGCAAAGGTTAATGCCAGTACAAAAACAAATGTCTTTTTCATCATTAAGATATATTTCACAGGCACAAAGATACGAAAAAAAATGATATTCGAAAAAAACATTTCGACAGATGCTTTTTCCATTTCAGTCATTAAAATGTCCATCTCGGACAGATTTTGGTATTCCGCTTACTAAAGAAGCAGTAATTTTGCAGCGTGAAACAAGAATTATTCCGATGTAGCTTAATGGTAGAGTATCGTATAACAATTGCGAAGGTGCAGGTTCGAATCCTGCCATCCGGGACAAAAATTTAACAAAAGAGCAATAGCATGAAAAAATTATTTTTAACACTACTCATTTCGACTGTTTACCTGGGCGTTTATGCCAAAGACACGTTGCGATTAAATCTGAATCAAGCGATTGAATTGGCGTTGAGCGAAAACCCAATCGTTAAGATTGCCGATATGGAAATCCGGCGTGTGGATTATTCCCAAAGGAGTGCTTGGCATAATATTCTACCTTCGTTAAGTGCATCGGGACAATATGCACATTTTCTCACGTCTCAAACAATGAGTTTGGGAGGGATGGTTATAGACCTGCCAACGTCTTTCAACGCCACAGTAGGTGTGAACTTGTCGTTACCGTTGTTTGCTCCGGCATTGTGGCACACTATTCACATGACGAGGCTTGATATGCAAATGGCTGTTGAGAGAGCAAATGCGTCTAAAATCACACTTCGCAATGAGGTTACAAAGGCTTTTTATGGCGTTTTGCTTGCTAAAGAATCTTATAATATTCTGCAAAATGGTTTGGCACTCGCTGAGGATGTTTTGGAACAAGCAAGGCATCGTTACGGACTTGGCTTAGCCACAGAATTTGATGTGATTTCTGCACAAGTTCAAGTGCAAAACTTGCTTCCCACCATTATGGACGTTCAAAATGGCATCACGCAAGCCAAATTATTTTTGAAAGTGTTGATGGGTGTTGATATTCAACAGCCGATAGATGTTGTGGGTAGTCTTGCAGATTATGAGTATATCATCAGCAACAGAAACTCGGAACGCAGACTATCGTTGGACGGAAATACCGATCTTCGTCAGCTGGATATTCAGCAACAGCAATTGCAACGAGGGCTGCAACTGCAACGTACGCAACGCATGCCAACACTCGCAGCCTTCGGCTCTTTCACGTATGCAGGAATGGGTAATAATGCAGGTGTTAACTTTATCACACAACAGCCCACACCTGCAACGAGCGATTGGTTTTCGCAAGGTTTGATTGCCGGCGTACAACTGAATATTCCGCTGTCGGGAATTTTTACAAATGTTCCAAGAGAGCGACAAATAAGAGTGCAAATGAGTCAACTTGCCGAACAACGCCACTACATGGAGGACATGCTAAATGTGCAAGCACATGTGGCTCTTAACAACATGGACAGAGCGGCGATGCAAGCAGAGGCTGCACGCCAAAACAAAAATTTGGCACAACGAGGTTACGACATTGCTTTAGCACGCTACGAAGCCGGTGCAGGCATTATGTTGGAAGTGCAAAATGCATCGAATCAACTAATGCAAGCACAACTTTCGTTCAATCAAGCCATCTTAAGTTATTTAAACACAAGAGCAGACTTGGAAATGCTTTTGGGAACTCTATAGCCGTCATTCCCGCGAAGGCGGGAATCCCCCAGTGATAAGGGGGGATGCTCAATAGCAAGGAGATTCCCGCCTTCGCGGGAATGACAAACGAAATCAAAATCAGAAAGAACAAAGAAATATCATACAACAATGAAGAAAATCACATTGACAATCCTCGTAGCAAGTTTATTTTTGGCATCTTGCAATAGAGGTACAGAACAAATTCAAGCCGATATCATAGAAAGAGTATTGGTAAATGTTCAAGCCGTATATGAACAACCGGTAGAACAATTAACGGAACTCACGGGCAATATCGTGGCTTACAGAGTGAACCATATCACGCCAACGATTCCGGGACGTATTGATAACATCAACGTAGAAATTGGAGACCGTGTTAGAGCAGGGCAACTGCTCGTGCAAATGGACAGAACTAACCTTGTTCAAGCCCAATTGCAATTAGAGAATGTTGAAAGAGAATTGGCACGTGTTACCGAATTACGCAAATCGGGCGGTGTTACACAACAGCAAGTGGATCAATTAACAACGCAAGCAGATGTCGTGCGTGAAACCGTTAGAAATCTTCAAGAAAACACCAACCTAACTTCGCCAATTAATGGCGTTGTAACGGCACGAAATTTCGATGCCGGCAATATCTTTGGCGGAGGAGTGCCAATTCTTACGGTGATGCAGTTGTCGCCCGTAAAGGTTATGGTTGATATCTCAGAAGCACATCTTCCGAGAGTTAGGCCGGGAATGGAAGTGCGTGTAAGATTTGACACTTATCCCGGCAAGTATTTTGTTGGAAGAGTAGGCATTATACATCCAACAGTAAACCCGATGACCCGAACGTTTAGAACCGAAATAATCATTGCTAACGACGATCTGTTGATTCGTCCGGGTATGTTTGCTCGTGTAGAATTAAATTTTGGAACGCAGGAACGTGTAATGATTCCCGATGTAGCCGTTGTTAGGCAACCCGGCAACAATGCACGATTTGTGTTCGTTGTAGAAAACGGAATTGCCCACCGCCGTGAAGTGGAGTTGGGACGTTTAATTGGAGATCAGTTTGAGGTGATTTTGGGTATTGAATCCGGTGCGCGGGTTGTGGTTGCAGGGCAGTCACGATTGATGGACAGAATACCTGTGAGGTTACAGTAGTCTGTGCAGAGGGCTATTGAGCCGTCATTCCCGCGTAGGCGGGAAACGAAGTTCGACGAAGTCAATCCCCCAGCAATAGGTGGAACGGTCAATAGCAAGGAGATTCCCGCCTACGCGGGAATGACAACCAGAGTCAAGAAAAATAAAAAAAACACAAAAAAACTATGAAAATCTACGAAAAATCAGTTCGCAACCCCATTTCGACATTTATGATTGCAGTCGGGATATTTATTTTCGGGTTGTTTTCGCTACAAAGGCTGTCTATTGACCTTATGCCGGATATGGATATTCCGATTCTTGTTGTGATGACAGTGTATCCGGGAGCAAGTGCCGCCGATGTTGAAACAAACATAACCGTGCCTCTTGAAAACAGTTTGACTACGGTCAGTAATCTTAGAACGCTAAGTTCTACATCCAACGATAATGTCTCGATAATTATGCTACATTTTGATTGGGGAACCAATTTGGATGTTATCGCTAATGATGTTCGTGATATTTTAGGACGTACCGAGCGAAACTTGCCCGACGATGCAGAAAGTCCGACGATGCTAAAATTAGATATGAGTATGTTGCCGATAATGTTCCTTACGGTAACTGCCGATGAAAGTTTTAATGCTCTTGAAACATTGCTTGAAGACAGGGTTGTTCCTCAATTAAATCGCATTGAAGGCGTAGGCTCAATAGGTATTTCAGGTGCTGTAACCCGTGAGGTTCAGGTCAACCTCGACCCGATGAGGATGGAAGCACTCAACCTCACGCTTGAACAAATCGGACAAATCATAGCAATGGCAAATGTGAGTATTCCTTCCGGGACAATGAACCTTGGCACCGGAAATTTTCCGGTGAGTACATCCGGCGAATTTACAAGTAGTGATCAGGTTGGAAATTTGGTTGTTAGCCGTCCGGGAACAAGCGTTGTGAGATTGTCGGAAGTAGCCTCGGTTAGCGACACGATACGTGAAATTACTCAGGAATTGTTTGTAAACCAGCAACGTGGCGTACAACTCACCGTACAAAGTCAACCGGGTGGCAATACGGTGGCAATCGCCAATGCCGTTCTTGCCGAATTGCCATACTTGATGAGAGATATGCCGGATGATGTAAACATCGAAGTAATGCTCAATACGGCTGAACGTATTCAAGATAGTATCAACAGTTTGGGACGAACGGTTTTGTTTGCTTTTATCTTTGTAACACTCGTTTTGCTTTTCTTTCTCAGAAATTGGCGAGCCACGTTTATCGTCGTTGTTACCATACCTATTTCGTTGGTAGCGTGTTTCATATATTTGATGATTACCGGAGGGAGTATCAACATCATATCGTTGAGTGCGTTGGTCATTGGACTGACTTTGGTTGTGGATAATGCTATTGTGGTACTCGAAAATATCACCAAACACGTCGAACGAGGCAGTTCGCCACGTGAAGCCGCTATTTACGGCACAAACGAGGTGTGGCTTGCTGTGATTGCATCTGCTTTGGTATTGGTTGCCGTATTTTTACCATTAACAATGATGGGTGGTATGGCAGGCATTTTGTTCCAACAGTTGGGTTGGATTATTGTGATTGTAACCGTTGTTTCGACTGTTGTCAGTATCACGCTTACGCCGATGCTTGCTGCAAAAATGCTGAAATTTCAATCAGCCAATAGCACCAATGGTTCGAATATGGTGTCAAAATCTATTGAACGTTTTTTGGATTCTGTGGACAGAGGTTACACAAGTATGCTCACGTGGTCGGTGCGTAATCGTGCGAAAATTATCATTGGTGGCTTGGCGATATTTGTATCAAGTATTATGCTTTTGAGGTTTGTTCCTGTTGAATTTATGCCTGCTTCGGACGATGGTCAAATTACATTGAACATTGAACTTGAACAAGGTCGAGGTTTGGAATATACCACACGTATTACCGCAAAGGTAACTGAATATATTATGGCTAATTTTCCTGAAATGGAAATGATTTCCACAACAACCGGAGCCGCTCAAGGTGGCGGTCTCTTGGCGGCTCGCGGGCCTTCGGGTTCACACGCCATCAGTATGACTTTGCGATTTTCAAATGCCTCGGAACGTCGCCGTAGCACGTTTGAAATGGCAGATTTGTTGCGTGATAAATTCGATCAAATTCCGGCAATTGTGAATTATACTGTTACAGCCAGTAGCGCTATTGGCGGTGTGGTTGGCGGTGGCGACATCGAAGTGAAAGTCTTTGGACACGATTTTCATGAAACGGAATCTTTTGCTCGATATTTGATGGCGAAACTCGATGAAATCGAAGGCACACGTGATGTTCAATTGGGCAGAGATGATATGCAACTCGAATATCGCATTGTTTTTGACACAGACAAACTCGGATATTACGGGCTAAACGTAGCCACAGCGGGGATGTTCATTCGTAACCGTATCAACGGAATGACGGCAAGTGTGTTGCGAGAGGGCGGTATGGAATATGATATTATTGTTCGTTATGACGAGCCGTTCCGCCGTTCGCTCGAAGACCTTGAAAACATTCGTTTGTTTGGGTCTGCCGGACACGTTGTCCGTGTAAAAGATGTGGGTGTTGTGGAAGAATTCTTTTCGCCACCGTCCATTCAGCGTGAAAATCGCCAGCGTTTGGTTCCAATAACTATGTCGCTACACGATGCGGCATTGGGCGATGTGGTTAACGAAATAAACGCTGTATTAAGTGAAACGGAAGTGCCGCAAGGTATGCACGTTGTTGTTGGTGGTGCTGCGGAAGATCAAGCAGAAGCGTTTGCCGATATTGGATTACTGCTGATTTTGGTTATCTTTTTGGTTTACGTTGTAATGGCAACACAATTTGAATCGTTCCGTACGCCGTTTATCATTATGTTTACTTTGCCGTTTGCTTTCACAGGCGTGTTCCTTGCTCTGTTTATCACAAACACACCGCTGAGTCTAATAGCCCTTATCGGGTCGGTTATGTTAGTCGGAATTGTAGTAAAAAACGGCGTTGTATTGCTCGATTTTGCTAATCTGATGCGAGATAGGGGATTAAGCATTAATCAATCTGTGATCAGTGCAGGAAAATCTCGTTTACGTCCGGTGTTGATGATAAGTATCACAACTATTTTAGGCATGTTGCCTTTGGCAATAGGTGTTGGCGAAGGTGCCGAAACGTGGCAACCGATGGGTATTGCAATCATTGGAGGATTGCTGATTTCTACGGTTCTAACGCTGATTGTTATTCCGGTATTGTATTCCATTTTTGGCGGACGGATGGTACTTGCCCAAAAACGTGCACGGATTATTCAAGCAGATGACGAATAAATTTGATACGAGGTGCGGGGTACGAGGTTGGCCAATAACAAACTCTTCTACAACCAGACACACCACGCACCTCGTACTTTGCCACTTCGTACCACTTAGCAAATAAATCGAAAATTAATAATTAACCGCATATAACAATAAAATACCTCAAAAATGAAAGCAGTTTTTATCGTCCACAATCAGGCACTTACAGAAGCAATAGACACAATCCTCGCTCGTCACACCGTCAGAGGGTACACCAAATGGAAAGACGTACAAGGACGTGGCACCTACAACGGCGACCCACACCTCGGAACACACACATGGCCTGCCATGAATTCGGCAGTCATCGCCGTTATTAGCGAAGAAAAAGTACAGCCGTTACTCGCAAGTCTCAAGAAATTAGATGCAAAAGCCGAACGACAAGGTTTGCGAGCATTTGTGTGGAATGTTGAAGGAATTATGTAACCCCCAATGAAATACCTCCTACATCCTTTGCTTTGGCTCATCGCTCATTGCCCGATTAGCGTGTTGAAAGGCGTTTCAGTGCTTGCTTCTTGGCTGAATTGGCATGTTATCGGCTATCGAAAAAAAGTGGTGACGGAGAATATAAAGAGAGTGTTTCCGTATAAAACAAAGGCTGAACGAAAAAAAATCGCACGAAAATTTTACACACAATTATTGGATTACCTACTTGCTCTTGTTCGCCAACGCTACAACAAGGCACCTGTTTTAAATAAAAATATCTTTTACAAAAATCCGGAATTGATACATACATTGCACAAACAAGGAAAATCAATTATTTTAGTTGCCGGGCATTATTTTAGTTGGGAATACGTGAACACATCTCCGCAGATTTACGACTATTTAATTGTAGCAACTTATAGCCCACTATCTAACAAATTTGCTGACAACTTGGTAAAAAATGTTCGTCAAAAATATGGTGCGGTGATGCACAACAGCGACAAAATTTACCGTGCACTATTAGAATATTCGCAAGAAGAAATGCTAACGATGACCTTAATAGTGGCCGACCAAAGCCCAAAATCCAACAACTTGAAAAACTGGATCAGATTTCTCGGACAAGACACACCTGTACACGTGGGCGTAGAACGCATTGCAAAAAAACTAAATCAAACCGTAGTGTTTTTAAAAGTAACTCAACCGGAACGTTTTGTGTATGAATACGAATATGTGTTGATAACCGACAGTCCAACCGAAGAACAACCTATGGAAATCACCAAACGTTGGTATGCCGAACTGGAAAAAGAAATATATCAGCAACCGGAATGTTACTTATGGAGCCACCGTCGCTGGAAACACAAGCGTCCTGAAAAAACATCTTTTTAACGGAAATTATGAGCCAAGATAAAAAAAATACGTAACTTTGCAAAAAAATGGTCATACAACGCCTTTCATATCGCAACGCTTTTTATATTGCTTTGGTATTTTCGATACTTTTCAATACCATTCTTTTGCTGATGTTTTTCTATGTTCGAAGCGTGGCGATAAGTTCCGGAGCATTTGAATATGTGCAAACTCCGATATCAACGCATTCCGAAATCATACAACTTGCAACAAATTTTATTAACACGTTGATTATGTCATTTATTCTTTGTGCGGTAAATTTTAAGTTGCTCACAACAGATATAAAACAGAAAACCCGTGTGATTTTAGTCATTGCATCTACGGCTATACTAACCGTATTTTTGAGTTATTTATTTGCAGGAATACAACTGTATCTCAGAGATTTCGGGATTTGGGTGTCGCTTCGTGGATTCATTATGCGTGATATATTCATTGGGCTTTTTGTTCTGTTAATTTCATTCTTGATGTATGCAGTTACCAGGCAACAACAAACGGCTTTAGAAAATGAGATATTGGTCGCCGAAAATATGCGTACACGTTATGAAGTGCTGAAAAATCAGGTTGATCCACATTTCCTTTTCAATTCGTTGAACACCCTGAATACATTAATAAAAATAGATGTTGATAAGGCACAGCAATACGTTCAGGAATTGTCGTTGGTGTTTCGTTATACACTTCAAAACAAAGAAGTCATTTCTCTGGAAGAAGAGCTGAAATTTACACGAGCCTATTGCAATCTCATGCAAATTCGCTATGGAGAAAGTTTGAATTTTGAGTATAAAATAGACGCAAATCTTTATGGTCGTAACATTATTCCGTTAAGTTTACAGGTCTTGGTTGAAAACGCAATCAAGCACAATGTCCTTACAACGCGAGAACCGTTAATAATCAGTATTATTTCCGACGACAAAGGGGCTATTTCCGTATCCAATTCTATTCGACTGAAAACAGAAGGGGAGTCAGGTGAAGGCATCGGATTGATTAACTTATCGGAACGCTATCGACTGATGTGGCACAAAGATATTGTTATTAGTCAAAACAACGGCATATTTTGTGTGAAAATATTTTTAAGTGAACAGACATGAGAGCGGTTATTATAGAAGATGAAAATTTTGCATCGCAAGCTTTGCAAGCTCTTATTCGTGAGATAGATACTTCGATTGAGATAATAGCAACGCTACAAACCATAGAAGAAAGTGTGCAATGGTTTAAGTTCAGCAATAGCTTAATTCCGGACTTGGTGTTTATGGATATTCACTTAGCGGATGGTCCTTCTTTTGCCATTTTTGACGAAGTAAAAATTACATGTCCGATTATTTTCACTACGGCTTATGACGAATACGCTTTAAAGGCTTTCGAGGTAAACAGTATTGACTATTTGCTAAAGCCGATTAGTCGAGAAAACTTGGAAAGAGCACTTGTAAAATATAAAAACCTGATAACTAATCCAGACAGCCATGTCGAGTTGATTAACACGCTTGTTGCAAGTCTCAAAAAAGGAGAACGCAGTTACAAATCCTATTTTCTCGTTCCCGAAAGAGACAAGCTTATTCCGCTCGCTACGGTTGATATTGCTTATATCTACATAGATGTAAAGGTAGTAAGGGCAGTTACTTTTTCAAATAAAACGTATTATCTCGACCAAACACTTGACGAATTGGCTTCATTACTAAATCCCGACGATTTTTTCCGTGCCAACAGGCAGTACATCATTTCTCGCAAAGCGGTGAATGATTTGTCGATTTGGTTTGGTGGTAAAATGATCGTAAATCTCACGCTGTCTGTACCCGAAAGAATTACGATTAGTAAACTCAGAGCGAAAGACATCAAACAATGGATGTCGGCATGATTTTTATTTTTGTTTTCAATTTTTTTGTATCTTTGCAAAAAGTTTCGCCATGAACACACAAATCTTCGAACAAATCCGCCAGCTCAAACGGGAAATTATGCCGGACGAAAAACTTATTCTTTTCGGCTCACAGGCTCGTGGCGATGCACGACCGGATTCGGATTGGGATTTGCTTATTTTGCTCAATAAATCAAATGGCGAATTTAGCGATTACGACAATTACGGTCATCCATTTACTCGAATGGGTTGGAATTATGGCACACATATCAGTCCGCAGATTTATACCATAGCAGAATGGGAGCGACAAAAACCATCTATCTTCTACAAATTTGTTGAACAAGACGGAATAGAAATCAAATGACACTTACAAACGAAGAAAGAAAACAAGTCGTTACACATCGCCTACAAAGAGCCAAAGAAACATTGCAAGAAGCAAAAATAATGGCAGAAACGGAGTATTGGCACGGTGCTGTAAATAGGCTTTATTATGCTTGTTACTATGTGGCGAGTGCTTTACTCATCAAGCATGAACATATCGTACGCACTCATTCGGGCGTAATCAATTTATTGGGACTGCATTTTGTGTCAAAAGGGCTTATTAGTGAGGAGAAAGGAAGTTTTTATGGCAGACTTTTTACACTTCGCCAATCCGGCGATTACAATGATTGGGTTGAAATCAATCCAGAGACGGTAAAATTAATGATGGCTCCGGCAGAAGAGTTTATCACATCACTCGAAAAATTGATTTTATCTTAAAAAAATCGTATTTTTGCGAAAAATTGCAATGCTGTTTCCCAAAGCCCAAAAATTTTGCGACTACCAAGAGCGTTACCAGCAAGAAGTTCGCGACAAGCTCTACTCGTGGGGAGCAAAACCCGATGAAGTAGAGCAAATAATCTGTAAATTGATAGAACAAGATTACATCAATGAAGAACGTTTTGCACGTGCATTTGCACGAGGAAAATTCCGAATCAAACACTGGGGTAAAAATAAAATTCGTAGAGAATTAAAGTTTCGAAAAATTTCCGAATATTGCATCAAACAAGGGCTTTTGGAAATTCCGGATGAAGATTATTTGGAAGTGTTGAAACAGATTATTGAAAAAAAATCACACACCGTAGGGGCACGGTCTACGTGCCCCGATAGCAAGCAACAGGCAAACCCCAATAACAAGCAGGGCGGGCAGACCCCGCCCCTACGGTATAAAATCGCCCAATACGCCATTTCTCGGGGATTTGAATCAGATTTGGTTTGGAATGTTTTGAATAAATTGTAGGGGCAGCCCCTACGTGTTTCAAAATTTTTCGTATCTTTGCAAAAAAAACGCAAAAACATGAAAAAATTATTCTTCTCGTTCTTTTGTTTGGTGGGAATGGCACTTTTTGCACAGAATACCCCGATAACAAGAGCAAACTATGACCTGGCGGAACGCTTTTCGCAAAGAAGACTTGAGCAAATGGTATTCTCTACAACAGTGAATCCAAACTGGCTCCAAAACTCTAACCGTTTTTGGTACGAATGGCGTACGCCACAAGGCAGACGATTTATGATCGTAGATGCCAACAACGGACGAAGTGCCGAGTTGTTTGACCCCGTGAGAATGGCGGCAGAAATCACACAGATTGTCAGAGATCCGTTTTGCCCGGTATATCTGCCCATCGAAAATCTGAGATTTATCGAAAACGAAACACAAATTCGTTTCAGCATCAGGAGTAGTGTGCAAAGACCCGGAACTCCTGTAAACAACCGCGTTGCCTTTGGATCTGCCCGCAGAGCAGGTGCTGACAGGCAGGTGTTTTGGTTTACCTACGACTTGCGAACAAGCGTTTTAACCCACTTGGAAGATTTTGACCCTGAAAGACGATTTCCGGGTTGGGCAAACATCTCGCCCGACGGACAATTTATCGTATATATGAGAAATTGGAACCTCTATTGGATGGATAGAGAAAATTTTGAAAAATGGCGAAGAGATTCAACCGACGCAACTATTGTTGAAAACCGACTTACCGAAGACGGCATAGAGCATTTTGCTTGGGGTAGCAGAACACGTGGAGAGACCAACGTAGATAGAAGAAGAACCGAAAACAACCGTTTCCGTGTAGGTGCTGTGTGGTCACCGGATTCCAGACATTTTGCCCTCGTTCGTTGGGACGTTCGCGACGTTGAAGATTTGTGGGTCATCAATAGCGTTGCAGAACCACGTCCAACTTTGGAAACTTACAGATATCACATGGCAGGAGAACCCAATGCAGCTCTCGCTTCGTTGCACCTTTTCGACATGACAACGCAAACATCAAGAGAGATAGACGCTTCGGCGTTCAAACACCAGTGGCTTAGTGTTTACACCAGACCGCTTCGTCCGAGCGATCGCAACAACGACTACAACCCTGTAGTTTGGCAAGGTACCAATGATAGATTTTTCGTTCAACGTACTAGCCGTGATCACAGACGAATTGATATTTGTGAAATCAATGTGGCAGACGGAACGCTTCGAGTTCTTGTCGAAGAACGCTCAAATGTGTCTATGGAGCCTGTACAACTACAAGTTGTAGAAGCAACAGGAGAACTCATTCACTCAAGCACACGCACCGGATTCCAACACTTTTTTCTTTCCGATGCGAACGGAAATTTGAGAAATGCCATCACATCGGGAGCATGGCACGCACACAGCATTGCCGGTTTCAATCCAAGAACACGTACGCTGTTTGTGAATGGCATGGGGCGTGAACAAGGCATACACCCATACTATCAAATGCTTTACAGCGTGAGGCTTGACGGTGCAAACATCCGCCGCTTAACACCGGGCGATTATTTCCACACTTCGCACCTGAACGATGCTGCAACACATATTGTAACCAATTTTTCACGCGTTAACACTGTTCCAAAATCCGAATTAATTGATGCTAACGGCAGAGTGATTACCTTGCTCGAAACAGCTGATTTATCAAGACTTTTCGAAGCAGGATACCAATTCCCTACGCCGTTCAGAGTGGTGGCATCTGATGGGGTTACGTACTTGTACGGTGTCATGTACAAACCGTTTGATTTTGATTCTACAAAACTTTATCCGTTGATTTTATATGTATATCCCGGACCTCAAACAGAGGCGGTTTATTATGCATTCTCATACCACATGAACCGAACCGACAAGTTGGCTCAAGTAGGATTTATCGTTGTAACCATTGGAAACTTGGGCGGACACTCTTGGCGAGGAGCAAGATACCACACCTTTGGATATGGAAACTTACGTGATTACGGTTTGAAGTGTAAAGTCGTAGCGGTACAACAATTAGCGAATCGTCATAATTTTATTGATGGTAACAACGTTGGTATTTTCGGCTTGTCGGGTGGAGGCTTTATGAGTGCTACAGCAATTTTGAAATATCCCGATGTGTTCAGAGTTGCGGTTGCTCACTGCGGAAACCACGACAACAATATCTACAACCGTTGGTGGAGCGAAAAACATCACGGTGTTTTGGAGGAAGTTCTCACACGAGAAGATGGTACAAACGATACTGTTTTCCACTTTGATATGCCTACAAATCAAGCACTGGCAGGCAACTTAAGAGGCAGACTGCTATTGACTCACGGTGAAATCGACAACAATGTTCACCCTGCTGCGACGATGCGTTTGGCGTATGCGTTGATTCGAGCAAACAAGCGTTTCGATATGTTCATTATTCCGAATTTACGCCATTCATACCGAGTTCCGTGGATACGAGAATACATTTTTTGGATGAAGGCGGATTATTTTTCGGCACACCTTTTGGGAGATAGAAGCGAAAAAGACAGAATCGATATTCGGCAGATGAATCGATAGCGTAAAAAAAACGAACAAAAAGGCGCTCAATTCAAATTTTTTTCGTATCTTTGCGGACTATTTAGTGTCCTACGTGGTATGAAAAAATTGGTTTTTTGCTTTCTAATTTGGGCGTTGGCTTTGTCATTGACATTTGCACAACGTTCTGAAGTAGGCGTTTTTGCAGGAGGTTCGTTCTATATGGGAGACTTAAATCCGTCCATGCCATTTTACCAGACACAATTTGCCTTTGGTGGTGTTTATCGCTACAATTTGACTACACGCTGGGCACTTCGCGCCAACGTTCTTTCGGGATCGGTTCAGGGAGGAATTGCGGAGCCCGAGCGGAATACTCTGCATTTTCGTTCGAGAATTAACGAATTTTCAATTCAAGCGGAAATAAATTTTTTGACCTATTTTACAGGAAGTAGACATCACCGTTTTTCCCCCTATCTTTTCGGAGGTGTTGGTGTGTTTACGTTTAATCCGCAGGCTCTTGATCACACAGGCGACAGATGGATCGACCTGCAGCCTCTGCGTACCGAAGGACAGGTGAGACCTTACAACAGAACGCAGATTACATTCCCCTTCGGGCTGGGTTTCAAATTCAGTTTGAGCCGAATGTTCTCTGTCGGGATGGAATGGGGTATGCGAAAAACGCTTACAGACTACTTAGATGATATCAGTGGTTTTTACGCCAATCTGACCGACCTACCGAATGGTCTGTCGCAAATTATGGCTCAGCGCTCGTTCGAGGGGTGGGTAGATCCGGCACAAGCTCCTGTGCCCGGTTCTCAACGAGGGCGTTCCGGCAGATCGGATTGGTATTCTTTTGCAGGCATAACACTTACTACAGTAATAAGAAGCGATCAGTCCGTGCCGTGTCCGGCTAACCGAGAAAGGCAGGTAGAGCGCACAAGACGACAACTTGAGGGACGCCGTTAATTTTTGAAAATGAGTTTAAAAACAGACATACAACTTGATCGCTTACCGGAGCACGTTGCCATCATCATGGATGGAAACGGTCGTTGGGCAGCTCAACGCTCGCAAGAAAGAAACTTGGGGCATGAGCAAGGGGCTATTGCTGTTCGTCAAACTGTGGAGGCCGCAGCAGAACTCGGCATACAGTTCTTAACGCTTTACGCATTTTCTACCGAAAACTGGAACCGTCCAAAGGAAGAGATAGATGCTTTGATGAAACTCTTGGTTCACAGTATTCATAATGAAACGCCGACCTTGATGGACAACAATATCCGTTTGCTTGCTATTGGCGATTTAGACAGATTGGACACAAAAACACGTGAAATTCTAAACGGATCAATTGAGAAAACCTCACAAAACACGCGGACAACTTTAGTCTTGGCACTGAGCTATAGTGCACGCTGGGAAATCACGGAAGCTGTGAAAAAGATAGCAAAAGCTGTTCAACAAAATGAAATCTCGGTAGACGAAATTTCGAAGAAAACCGTGAGCGAAGCTCTAAACACAACATTCATGCCAAGCCCGGATTTATTAATCCGAACTGGTGGCGAACATCGAGTTAGCAACTTTTTGCTTTGGCAATTGGCTTATACAGAACTGTATTTTACCGATGTGCTTTGGCCCGATTTTAACAAAGAAGAACTTTACAAAGCTTTAATCAACTACCAAAAACGCGAACGCCGCTTTGGACGAACATCTCAACAACTTGAAAACACTCCAAACTAATCCAATGACAAGATATATTTTTACATCAATTTTTTGCTTTGCTATCCTTTCCAACGTTTTTGGACAAGAAGCCATCACTGAACAAACTTTGGAAGTCGAAGCTGTTTCAAACACAGAAACAGTTGTTGCTGAAAATTTGGATGTTGAAGAAGCACAAGAAGAAGTGTCGGAACCAACTTCCGAGCCTGCCGTGACAATGATGAGCCACCTCAATCCACGAACGTTCGAAATCGGCGGAATTACCGTGATGGGTGCAACTTCGCTTGACCCGAGAAGTATCATGCTGTTGAGTGGTTTGGAAATGGGCGAACACATACAAATTCCGGGCGACAGGATTTCATCGGCAATTGACCGCTTGTGGCGACAAGGCATCTTTGGAAACATCGAAATATACGCAACGCACATCATCGAAAACAGAATTTTTTTGGTTATAGCATTAGAAGAATTGCCACGTATCAACACCTTTGAAATTACCGGAGTGAGGCAATTTGAAGCAAACCGATTGAGAGACGAACTCGAAATCAGACCAAACGAAGTTCTCACGGAAAACAGACTGAACCGCCTTAGAACGCAGGCTGTAAACCATTTCAGAGAAAGAGGTTTTTTGAATGCAAACGTAACAGCAATTCAAAGATTTGACACCTTGACCGAAGGTATAAATTTGACATTCGAAGTCGATAGAGGGCAACGTGTTAAAATCAGTAGCATCGAAATTATCGGCAACGAAGCAACGCGACACGACGATCCAAACGAGTCTTTCCGCCCGGTCAGACAAGTGTGGAGATGGGCGTTTTCCGATGATTTGGAGTTTTCCGATGCAAGCATTCGTAGAAACATGTCAAATACCAAACAACGAAATTTTTTCCGTTTTTGGAAACGCTCAAGATTTGTTGAACCGGATTTTCGGGAAGATTTAAGAGAGTTAGTGGCAGCCTACAACAGCAGAGGCTTTAGAGACTTCCGCGTTGTTCGTGATACGCTTATCGTGGTCAATGACAGACGTGTAAAATTGCAAATGGAACTGTCGGAAGGAAGCAGATACTTCTTTGGGGATATAAGTTTTGTGGGCAATACGAAATATCCCGATGAACTTTTGAAGCGTATTCTGAACATTCAAAGAGGCGATGTTTTTGATGAAGAGAGACTGCAAAGAAACATCCAGTTTAATCCTCAACAAGGTGATATTTTTTCGTTATATACCGACGATGGGTACTTAGCGTTTCATGCGTTTCCTGTTGAAGTTCGTGTCGAAAATGATACGGTGGACATAGAGATTCGTATGCGAGAAGGCAATCAGTTTCGCATCAACCGTGTTGGCGTGGAAGGAAACACCCGAACCAACGATCACGTTATTGTCAGAGAACTTCGCGTGATTCCGGGGCAATTATTCAGTAGAGCCAATCTTATCAATTCTATGAACTCACTGCGAATGATGAGATATTTTGACGATGCAACCATCCATCCCGATGTACGTCCGAACATGGCGGACGGAACAGCAGATGTCATTTTTTCGGTTGAAGAAATCGGTTCCGATCAAGTGGAACTCTCCGGAGGATGGGGAGGTGGCATGATTGTGGGAACCCTCGGATTTGCGTTCAACAATTTTTCGATTCAAAACATATTCCGAAGAGATCGCTGGAGACCTCTTCCTTCGGGAGACGGACAGCGATTGACCATTCGCGGACAATCTAACGGACAAGCCTTTCATTCGGTAAGTGTATCATTTATGGAACCTTGGTTAGGTGGAAGAAGACCGTTTGCATTTAGTATTTCAGGATTTACAACTATGCAATCCAACGGACTTAGACGTGGACACGAAATGAGAGGACAAGTCCTTACAACAGGTGTTTCTCTCGGACTTGGTCAGCGTTTGCGTTGGCCCGATATGTTCTTTACGCTTCATCAATCAATCAGCTATCAACAGTATAATATCACCAACTTCTCGCACGTATTTCCTGTTGATGACGGAATCTACAATAATTTCAGTTACACCATCAGTTTGAACAGACAAGATTTAGACGGTGCTATATTCCCAAGAAGCGGTTCGGATATTAGTGTTTCTTTGCAAGCAACTCCACCTTTTTCGTTGTTTAATGGAAACCGCTCGTTGGACGAACCTGATTCGGATCACTTTAGGTGGTTAGAGTTTTACAAGTGGAATTTCAGAGCAAATTGGTTCTTTAATCCTGTAGCTAATTTGGTTATTAGTCCGCGTGTGAGATTTGGGGCTATCGGACGATTTAGCAACAATGTGCGTTATACACCGTTTGAACGCTTCAAGTTGGGTGGCGACGGTATGGCGATGTTTTCTTTTGCAGGAGTTGAAACAATCGGTATGAGAGGCTATACCAACGAGTCGCTTTCTACACCTACCGGAGATTTAGCGTTTAACCGACTAACATTTGAAGTCAGATATCCGCTTACACTCAATCCGGCAGCAACTATTTTTGCGTTGGCATTTGTTGAAGCAGGAAATTCGTGGGAGAATCCTCGTCAGATAAATCCATTCCGCAACTATCGCTCGGCAGGAGTTGGTGTACGTCTATTCTTGGCAGCAATGGGTATGTTCGGCTTAGACTGGGCGTATGGCTTTGACAACGCTCGCGGAAACGGCGGAAGCCAATTCCACTTCTCTATAAATCAATCACTCGATTAAAAAATGACTTTGGCACAGTTTTTGCATAAGGTAACTAAATGAACACGTCATGTCGAGCGTAGTCGAGACATCCCATAGCAAGGAGATCCCTCGACTACGCTCGGGATGACAACAAAAAGACAAACGTATGAAAAAATTACTTATCACCGCAGTTCTCGTACTTTCAGCAAGTATGCTAAGTGCACAGGCACAGCGTGTAGCCTTTGTAGATTCGGAATTTATCTTAACCAGTATTCCCGAATACAATCAAGCAATTGAAGATATTAATGAGCTAGCGATTAGATGGCAAGGAGAAATTGAAGAGCAATTTCGAGAGGTTGAACGGCTTTTTCAAAGGTTTCAAGCAGAAGCACCCTTGTTGTCGGACGACATGCGAAGACGTCGCGAACAAGAAATCGTTGACAGAGAACGCGAAATTCAAAACATGCAACGCAGGCGATTTGGTGCGGATGGTGATTTGTTCAGAATGCGTCAGGAAAGGATTCGTCCGATTCAAGACAGAGTCTATGCATCCATTGAAAGAATAGCAAGAAACAGAAACTTTGATTTTGTACTTGACCGTTCGGATAACGCCATCATACTATTTGCCAATCCGGCAAGAGACATCAGCAACGATGTTCTCCGTGATATGGGAATCAATCCAACGGCCGCCGACCGCCGATAAAAAGTTGTGAATTATGAGTTATGGATTATGAGCTGCTTCGCTTAACCGTAATCATCACTCACAATGAATAACTACTTAATCACTACCATTAATCACTTAACACATAACCAATAACTCACAAACAACATCATGAAAAAAATCCTAACAACAACAATCGCCCTTGTAGCACTCACATTCAGTGCATTCTCCGCCCAGTTAAAACTCGGACATATCAACTCTGCAGAACTCATGAGTTTGATGCCTGAACTACAGCAAGCAGAGGAACGCTTACAACAAGAAGTTAGAGAAGCCGAGGCGGCATACAGCACAATGATAGCTGAATTTCAAAATCTTGCGCAAGAATTTGAAGCTAATCAGCATCAATGGTCGGATCTAATCAGAAACACGCGATTAGGAGCCATACAAGACCTCCAAAGGCGTATTCAAGAGTTTGAACAGCAATCGCAAAGAGAACTTCAGTTTTTGCAAGAAAGTTTGATGACGCCAATCATCGAAAGAGCGAGAGGAGCCATTGAAGATGTTGCCAGAGAATACGGATTCACTTACGTTTTTGATACAGCCGGTGGCGTGTTGCTTTTTGCAGCAGACAGCGATGATATACTCCCACTTGTTAAGCGGAGATTGAACTTGAACTAATCGTTTTTTTTGCAAAGCATTTGCAAAAAAATGCAAAAAGCATGAAAACGTTATTTCGCCTACTTTCTTTTGCACCGCCATTGGCTCCAATAGCGGTAAGGTATTTGATTTTAATTCTATTCGGCGTGATATTCAGTGTTATCAATTTAACGCTGTTAGTACCCATAATCAATGTTCTATTTGGTGAAGCGAGTGCTGTTGCGGATCAGCCGACAGAGATTCCTGCATTTGCATTAAGCGTGGATTATTTCAGAAGCCTTTTTAACTTTCATTTCTACAATCTTCAAGCTAATCGCGGGGCAATGGGAGCACTGAAGTTTGTATGTGCAATTGTTGCGATTTCCGTGGTATTGGCTAATATCCTCAAATATGCCGCACAACGCACAATTGTGTCCACACAAAGTTTTGTTATGCGGAATTTGAGAGAAACCTTGTTCAACAAATTTATGCAGTTGAATGTTGGTTTTTTTTACAAAACCAAAAAAAGGCATTTACTTTCGCTCGTGTCAAATGATATGAGTGAAATACAAAATGCAATTGCCAGCTCGTTGATAATCATACTCAAAGACCCGCTGCTTATTATTGGTTATGCGATTGTGCTTTTTTCGTGGTCGCCACAACTTGCAATTTTTTCTTTGCTGGTTCTGCCTGTGGCGGTTGGTATTATCTCCCTTCTTGTTCGTGCGTTGAAACGAAGTGCACATCAAGCACAAATTTTACTCAGTAATCTTATTGGGATAATCGATGAAGTGGCAAGTGGCATACGTGTAGTGAAGATATTTGGTGCCGAAAAATACATAGGCAAAAAATTCAATGAGCAAAACGATACGCATCGCAAAGTGTTCAAACGCATTTCGAATCGCACGAATCTCAGTTCGCCGTTGGCGGAAGTTTTTGGTGTCATCGCCGTTGTTTTCATTATGCTGTATGGTGGAAGCTTAGTTTTGTCTGAGGCGGAAGGAGCACTTACAGGTGCTCAACTTATTGGTTTTTTGATGGTTTATTCTCAAATTTTGACTCCTGCTAAATCGTTGGCAAAAGCTACTACACAGCTTCAGCGAGGTATAGTTTCCGCTGATAGAGTCTTTGCGGTTTTAGACACAGAAACGGAAATCAAAGAAAAGGAAAATGCGATAGAACTATTGCCGTTTCAAGAGTCCATACAAATGGAAAATATCAGTTTTGCTTATAATACGGACTTGGTTGTTGAAGATGTAAATCTTACCATTCGGAAGGGGCAAACCATAGCTTTAGTGGGTCAATCCGGTGCCGGAAAAACAACGTTGGCAAATCTTATTCCTCGTTTTTATGATGTTACCAAAGGGCGTATCTTGATTGATGGCGTAGATGTCAGAGATTGCACATTAAGCTCTGTTTATGCACAAATGAGCATGGTTGCACAAGAGCAAATGCTGTTCAACGACACGGTATACAACAACATTGTTTTCGGTCTGGAAAATGTTACGGAAGACGATGTAATTCATGCGGCAAAAATTGCCAATGCTCACGGATTTATTACAGAAATGGAGGAAGGTTATCAAACCAATATCGGCGATCAGGGCAATCGCTTGTCGGGTGGACAAAAACAGCGTTTGGCGATTGCACGTGCGGTACTGAAAAATCCGGCGATTTTGATTTTAGACGAAGCCACTTCGGCATTAGATACGGAAAGCGAAAAATTGGTACAAGATGCTTTGACTAATTTGATGAAAAACCGCACCTGCATTGTGGTTGCACATCGCTTGTCCACCATTCAGCATGCCGATCAAATTGTTGTTTTGGAAAAAGGAAGCATCGTCGAACAAGGCACTCACGCTGAATTGACAGCGAAAAACGGTACCTATAAAAAGCTTTGTGATTTGCAGTATTTAGAGTAATTAGGGCAACGGCATCAAAAAAGATACAGTTTTGTAACTTACAACTTTGTAACTTACAGTTTTGTAACTTACAATTTTGTAAGTTTGTAAAATTTTCGTATCTTTGCAAAAAATTGTTTTAACATGGAAACATTCCCTTTTGTTTACGGAAAAACAGCCGAAGCTAAAAACTTTACCAACAGAGAAAAAGAAGCCGAACATTTGGCACAAAACTTTTTCTCATTGGTTAATACGATGATTATTTCGCCTCGTCGTTGGGGCAAATCATCGTTGGTTAAAAAAGTTTCACAACAAGTAATGGCAAAAGATAAGACGATAAAGATTTGCTCGTTGGATATTTTTAACGTTCGTAACGAAAGCGAATTTTATGTGCAGTTTGCACAAGCCATACTTAAAGCTACTTCGAATCGTTGGGAGGAATGGGCAGAAAACGCAAAAACATTTCTTTCTCGTTTGCTGCCAAAAATCACGCTTTCGCCCGATAATCACACTGAAATTTCGTTTGGTGTGGAATGGAAAGAATTGCAGAAAAATCCGGACGAAATTATCAATCTTGCCGAAACGATTGCCAAAGCCAAAGGGTTAAAAATTGTAGTTTGTATTGACGAATTTCAAAGTATTGCCGGTTTCGACGACTCTCTTGCTTTTCAACGCAAACTTCGATCGCATTGGCAACACCACCAACACGTTGCCTATTGTCTTTATGGTAGCAAGCGAAACATGTTGTTAAATATCTTCTCGAATGTTGATATGCCGTTTTATAAGTTTGGCGACATGATGTTTTTGGAAAAGATTGAAAATAAAATATGGGGAAAATTTATTCAAAAACGCTTCAAAGAAACAGGTAAAGATATTACCCGAGAACAAGCCGAATATTTAGCTGAGCTGGTCGAAAATCATTCGTATTATGTTCAGCAATTGGCTCAGCAAACGTGGCTACGTACAGAAAAAACATGTTCGACTGAAATTATTGATACTTCCTTGCAAAGCATAAAAAACCAATTGAGCTTGCTGTTTGTAGGCTTAGCCGAAAATCTTACCGCAACACAACTCTACTTTTTACAAGCTATCATCAATGGTGAAACTGTTTTTGGGCAGGACAATTTAAAAAAATACCGCTTGGGAACATCTGCCAATATTCTTCGAATAAAAAATGCATTGATATCAAAAGACGTTATTGATATTACCGCAAAAACTATCGAAATTCAAGACCCTGTCTTCAAACTTTGGTTAAAAGAGGACTATTTTTAACCAAACAAAAATAAAAAAAGGGCGGTAGCAAGCCCCGCCCTCCCAAAACAACAAACCAAATAACCAAAATGTAAAGGCGACGCTTGCTTTCGCCTTATTTTTTTTAGAATCTCCAACCAAATGTTAGCTTAAACTGCTGTCCCGAAACGTTGTATCGGTTCCACGGCATGTATGAATACGGTTGCATTTCAAATCTTCTCAATGAGTTGACATATGCTAAATCTATTGTTGTTGAGCCAAGTACAAACCCAAGTCCTGCAGAGAATGAGTGTCCTGAAAAATTTCTTCCTGCATAGCTATTCGCTTCAAAAGGCGATATGGTGTAGTTGTAGCCAACACGTATATTGACTGGGTCTAGTCGGAATTCTCCGCCAACTCTAAACACACCACCTGTGCGATAATTATCTCTGATAAAATCGTTGGTTCTGTCAAGCTCAGGGTCGTCTCCGGTTAGTCTCATGTTTCCGAAGTTAATGTGCTCATACTCTATACCTATCATTGCCTGTCTTCCAACCACAAAGCCCAATGAACCAATCAAACGCATCGGTGTACGCAGGTTATATTCGAACTGATCTAATCGCTCTCTATGGGTTCTTGTATCTACAAACGTTCCTATTCCGGACGCTTCTATCGTCATGTTTTCTCTCAAAGCGAAACGCGTTGGTGTGTGAAAAGCAAATCCGATACGCATAAAATCAGTAGGTCTTACAATTGCACCCAGCTTCAGATTTACACCTGTTCCCGTAATTTCCAAACTTTCTCTAAGTGTCCAAGAATGGAGATCCGAATGTAGTCCGTCTCTATCTTCTTCTCTGAGTGTTCGGTTTTGACGAAAATTCACAACCGGCATACCAACCGTCGCACCTAAATACAACACATCGCCGTAATTTCCACCGAAAGTCATAAACCACTCGTTGATACCGCCTCGGGTTTCGGTGCTTTGAAATTGGGTTAGTCCGGGTCCTGAATGCCAATCTACACCATCAAACCACCACATGTCATTTGAAAATCCTGGTATTCCATCACTTGTATCACGAAAAATTAAATCTGTTCGAAAGGCTACCTCACGAATAGTTCCTCTTGGCACTCCGAAGTCATTTGCTTCCGCAGTAAGTTCATCTAAATAGGTCCAGTTCACAAAGCCGGTATATCTCGAACGGTTCCAAAAATCCGCTTTCCGGTTTACGCCGAATCCAAATTGTACCATTTTCCACTCGTTTGGAGAATCTGATCGGCTAATATCCCAAACATTAACCATTCCAAAGTTCATCACATTGAAATTCATTCTATCGTTATCCCGCCAAGGAGAATCTATGCCGTCTATTTGCTTTGCTTGGGTTGACCCAATACTCAAGGTTGGCGTAAACGAAAAGTCACCTCTCCTGTAAAGTCCGATACCCGCAGGATTTGTCGTAAGACCTGAAAGGTTTGCACCTAAGGCTCCGAAAGCACCGCCCATACCTACAAAACGTGCATTACCGTGTAACGATGGCATGGAGAAGGCGAGAGCATATTGATCTGCAAACTGCAAATCAGTAAACTGTGCAAACAGCGGTGTTGTGATTAGTGAGATTACTGCTATTTTTAGGATTTTTTTCATTGGTTTGATTATTATTGTTTGGTTACTGTGTTTTATTTCCGGTTGTCATTTTTGCTTTTGGTTGTCATTCCCGCGAAGGCGGGAATCCACCTGCTATTTACCGTTCCCTTCGTTGGTAGGGGATTCCCGCCTTCGCGGGAATGACGGTTTAAACCGCCCCTACGGTGTTATCTCCTTGTTCCGCCACCACCACCACCGCCTCTCGATGAACCTCCGCCTGACGATGTTCCGCCACCTGATCCTGATGAACCGCCACCTGATGTCGGTCTCGAAACATTGCTTGAAGGTGGTGTTGCAGGTTGGTTACTGCCTCCCTGTGCCGGTCTTGAAACGTTTTGTTGGCGAGTGTTTCCTGACTGTTGTTGTCTTGATGCGGGGCTACTAAACTCACTGCTTGATCTTGACGATGGTGTAGTTGTCGGTTGGTAGCGTCTCGTGGTGGATTGCTGTGTTTGACCTTGTTGAGTATTTTGTTGTGCTGGTCTTTGCTGTGTATTTTGTGCCGGTCTTTGCTGTGTAGCCGTTTCGTTCCTGCCCGTACCCGGACGAGTAGTAGTTCCTTGTGTTGCCGGTTGAGGACGATTATTTTGAGGAAATGAAGACACCTCTTGTTGTCCACCGCTTCCGCGAGTTGCAGGACGAGTTTGTTGTGGTTGAGCAACACCAGGAGTTTCCTGTCTTCCGACTTCGCCTCCACGTGTTGGGCGACCTTGTTGAGTTGTTGGAGTAGTCGCCGGAGCAACACCGCCACCTCTTGTTGGACGTCCACCACTTTCTCTGACAGCATTTTCATAGTTGGTTACGAAGTCACCTCCGCGAGTTGGACGAGAGGATGTTCCGCCGACATTTTGACCTGCAACGGCTCCTCTGCCTGTTGAAGGACGTACATTGTTGGTTGGCAATCCTGAGCCGCCTGGTCTTGGACGAGGTTGGAACTCACGAAATCTTACCGTATTTCTGTCGAAGAAATTGTAGTTCCAGCGGTAGAATGCCCAGTCGCAAGGACGGTGGAACGGACGACGGTGCCACATGCAATGCGGGTGATGCCAATGCCACGAAGGACCCCAACCCCACGCATGATGATGACCCCAGTGCCACGAAGGGTGTACCCAAGTCGGACGCCAGTAAAAACCCCAACGACTTCTTGGAACCCACCAACTTGTTCCAAAGTGGATACTTGTTCCGAAGTACATCGGATTACCGTTGAAGAAAAACATGTTGGTGTAGAAGTTGTCAAAGTAGCTTGGCATAAAGAATCCGCTATGAAAACGACGTATTCTTGATGAAAACATAAAGTCGTGATAATCTTCCATACTGAGACCTCTTACAACAGGCTCCTCATAGAAATAGTGGAATTCTTGCTGCTGAGCTTGTTGTGCTTGCTGTTGCTGACGACGTGCTGCAGCTTCTGCTTCACGTTGTCTCAAACGAGCTTCTGCCTCTGCTACAGCCTGTTCGCGAGCGATACGCTCCTGCTCTCTTTGATTGGCGGCGTCAGATCTTGTAAAGAACTGATCATCATTAACTCCACCTACGTTCTGCGTTGTTTGGCAAGAAGTAAAGGCAAATGAGACAAGTGCTAAAATTCCGATAATGTGTAGTAATTTTTTCATGGCGATCCCCCTCTCTTTGTTATGGGTGGTTTGGTTTTTTGTGCAATTTTTTGTATCTTTGCAATCGATTTTAGTATTCTTAACTTTGTATCAAGCAAAAACCGTTCCAAACTCAAAAAAAGATATGGCAAAAAACTTCACTTCTCGGAAAGAAAATTATTCAGAATGGTATAACGAATTGGTTATTAAGGCTGATTTAGCAGAAAATTCTGCGGTAAGAGGATGCATGGTAATTAAACCTTATGGCTATGCGATTTGGGAAAAAATGCGTGATGCGTTAGATAAAATGTTCAAAGACACCGGACATCAAAATGCATACTTTCCGCTTTTTATTCCAAAATCGTTTTTCAGCAAAGAGGCTTCGCATGTAGAAGGGTTTGCCAAAGAATGTGCTGTAGTTACGCATTATCGCTTGAAAAATGGTGCTGACGGAAAAATAGTAGTGGACGAATCTGCGAAATTGGAAGAAGAACTAATTGTTCGTCCGACTTCGGAAACTATTATTTGGGACACGTATCGTGGCTGGATTCAATCGTATAGAGACTTGCCGATTTTGGTCAATCAATGGGCAAATGTAGTGCGTTGGGAAATGCGGACACGCTTATTTCTACGCACGGCGGAATTTTTGTGGCAAGAGGGTCATACCGCTCACGAAACCGAACAAGAGGCTATGGCGGAAGCACGTCAGATGCTGGACGTTTACAAAACCTTTGCAGAAGAATTTATGGCTTTGCCGGTGCTGACCGGAACAAAATCACCCAATGAGCGCTTTGCCGGAGCTTTGGAAACATTTTGCATCGAAGCTTTGATGCAAGACGGAAAGGCTTTACAAGCCGGGACTTCACACTTTTTGGGGCAAAACTTTGCGAAAGCATTTGATGTGAAGTTTTTAAGCAAAAACAATACACAAGAATACGTTTGGGCAACATCTTGGGGCGTTTCCACACGATTGATGGGTGCCTTGATTATGACGCATTCCGATGATTTAGGATTGGTTTTGCCGCCGAAATTGGCACCTATTCAGGTGGTTTTTGTTCCGATTTACAAACAACAAGAGCAGTTAGACGCCATTTCCGAAAAGGTCAATCAAATTAAGAAAAACCTCATCGCAAAAGGCATTTCGGTAAAATATGATGATCGCGATACGCAAAAACCCGGTTGGAAATTCAACGAATACGAATTCAAAGGCGTTCCGATACGTGTGGCTATAGGTCCTCGTGATATGGAAGAAGGTACAGCGGAAGTCGCACGTCGTGACACGTTGGAAAAACAAACCGTTAAACTGGACGAGTTAGAAAATCTCATTCCGGGCTTGTTGGACGAGATTCAAGAAAACTTGTTCAAAAAAGCCTTAAATTTCAGAGAAACCAACACGTCTAACGCCGACACGTGGGACGAATTTCAAGAAAAAGTAGAAAAAGGTGGTTTTATTTTAGCACACTGGGATGGCACTTCTGAAACCGAAGAAGCGATTAAAGCGGCGACTAAAGCGACCATTCGCACTATTCCGTTGCCTTCGGATGCGGGCGTTTCGACAAGCTCAACGTCCGCGATGGCTGAGCCTGTCGAAGCCACCGGCAAATGTATTTTTAGCGGACAACCTTCGAAAGGGCGAGTCGTTTTTGCGAAAGCATACTAATTTCTTTGTTTCTTTGTGACTCCCTAAGCAAGTGCTTTTTATGTTATCAACACTTTGTTGAAAAATTTTCGTGTTGTTCTTCACACTTTTGCGGCAAACCTTAAAAAACTTTAAGGAATTTTTTATACGAAAATCGGTTTTTTTGCGTTTATATATGTGAGCGGTGGCTTCGGCGTTTCGACAAGCTCAACGACCGTCTGTCACCAAAACAAAAAATATTCACAAAAAATCCAAAAATTATGGAAAACCTAATCAACTTCGATGATGTAAACACAAAAATCATCACAGTCAGAAATCAAAATGTCATTCTTGACAGTGACGTGGCAACACTTTATGGCGTAGAAGCAAAACGTGTAAACGAAGCAGTCAAAAACAATCCTGACAAGTTTCCCGAAGGATATGTTATTGAGGTCAGTCATGAGGAGTTTACAAACTTGAAAAAGAAAAACACCACTTCAAACAGTGAAGAATCTTTAAGGTCGAAAATTTCGACCTTAAACAAACAGGGCAGAGGACAGCACAAAAAGTACCTGCCTAATGTTTTCACAGAAAGGGGGTTGTACATGCTTGCCACAATCTTGAAGAGTCCGCAAGCCACGCAAGCCACTATCGCAATCGTAGAAACCTTTGCAAAGTTAAAACAACTAACTAACAGCATTGCAATCTTAAACTCAATAGACCCGGAAGTTATCGAGCCCGAAATCATAGAGTCAACAGTAGAAAAAACAGGCGGACTACTCAACGAGCTCTTTTTTTGCGGAATACCAACTTCAACGGAAACATCTGTTGAGTTTAATATCGGCATTATGAAAGGAAAGCGTACCGTAAAAAGCGAGGCTGGCTCTGCGGTACTCAATGAACTTGAAGCCTTGAAAAAACGTATGGAACAACTTGAAAAAACGTTGAAACAAGGGTAAAAAAAATATGGGTCGAAAAATTTCGACCCATATTTTTTAGTTGTAGCTTCTATCGGCGCGCACGGCGTCCTCGACGACCTGTTTCGACTTCAACTACTTCTTCAACAACAACCGGCTCAACACCAAACATAATCACTTCTGTGATGTTTTGTTGGTTCAAAATTGAACGCATCAAATTTTGAATGTCCGCAGGTGTAACTGCATTGAAAAGTGCTTCTCTATTGGTAAAGATTTCCGTTTGGAACGTTGCATACTCATTGATAGCACCCAACCAAGCCCCATTCAGGCGACGTTGATCTTCTGTAGTACGTACCAAGGTCGCAATTGCAGCGTCGAAATCGTCTTGTGACGGACCTTCTGCGGCAATTCTCTCCATCTCACGATAAGCAATCGCCAACAAATGCTCCGCCAAATGATTAGCTGTGTTAAAGAAAATCTGCAATGAATAGCTTCCTGCAGGCTGACGGTTAAGAGTAAGTTGCACGGACACGCCATACGTTCCACCTTCATCTTCGCGGATTTCTCTAAAGAGAACCAAACGCAACATTTGTTGGAGCATCGTAAATTTCATGCGATTTTCCGGTGTGTAATCCAACGTGCCTGTAAGCGTCGTAACAACCGATGCCTGTGCGGTTTGCACCTCACGCTCGAAGTGTGCTTGAATCGTGCCGGCCAATGGACGTGGAGTAACATCTCTATACGTTTCTTGACGATTCAAATTCGGTAACGCACCCAAATATTGTTCCATCAATGGAATAAATGTTGCTTCGTCAATATTTCCAACAAACGTGAATGTGAAATCGCCCATACACGCAAAACGACTCTTATACAATTCGATGGCTCTTTGATAGTTAACTTGGTTCAACAACTCCGGCGTCATACGTTGTGCTCGTGGTTGATCACCAAATGTACGAGCTGTAATTGTATCTACAAAAGACAACATCGGATTTGCGGCCATTCCCTCCAACAACGTGCGTTGACGTGCAAACCAGGAGTCGAACGCATCTTGGTCGAAACGAGGCGAAGTGGCGTGCAAATAAATCAACTGCATAATTGTTTCCAAATCTCTTGGAGATCCTTGACCGTTGATCTGTTCGGTTGTTTCGCCAATGATCGAAGTTACAGTGGCTTGCTTTCCGGCAAGTGCTCTGCTCAAGTTGATGCGGCTAAAATTACCCAAACCTCCGATCGTTGCAACTTCGCCCAAAACGCTAAATGTTGCAAAATCAGCATCGTCAAACAATGAATTTCCGCCAACCGAACGTCCTACGAATAGAACTTCGTCTGCTCTAAAATCAGTAGGCTTGATGATAACTCTCACGTTGTTTGACAATGTAAACTCGGTTACATTTTCGCCAAAGCGATCCAAGTTACGACGGCTAACAACGCGTCCCGGCGTTAGGTTTTCCGTAGCAACAAGTGGCTCGTCAAGCGCTTCGTCCTCGAAAGGCTCTTGTGCAATACCGATTGTTCGTGTAAAAACAGCCAAAAGCTCATCTGTGGTTGGATGAACCAAGTCTTCTCTTTGAGGTGCGATGCCATAAATCACGACATTTTCGGGCGAAATAAACCCTTGAACCAACGTATTGAGTTGAGGCAACAATTGCTCTATTGGAAACATTGCAGCAATTTGGGTCATTGTTTGAAATTCAAATGCTACGCCCGGAAGGGGTAAATCTTCAAAAAAACTATTTGCAATTTGTCGAGCATGAATGACACTTCTTGTTGTATAGCGCTCGTTGTATCGTCTTTCGAGATTGCTCATAAACGTGGCTTGTGCACGCTCAAGTTCGCTAAACGTAAAGCCGTGCTGACCCAAACGGGCCAATTCGACAGTAATTGCCTCCAAAGCCTCTTTCATTCGACCTTCTCCGCTCACGGCAGTTGTGGTAAACGAATTCATCGTGCTTGCTACGCCCAGCATAAAATTACCTGTACGCGATCCTGCGAAAAGGAACGGAGCATCGGCTCTTTGCGAAATTTCAGATAAACGCATATTCAACATAGATGTGACCAATCCGGTCATATAATCCATAACCAAGCCCATCATCGAGTGTTGCATTTCTCTTGGCATTGGCTCGAATTTGAATTCAATAGCGATTTGAGAAATTGTCATTTCCGGATCTGTTCCGAAAGCAACAAGTGGCTCAGTGTTCATTTCAACCGGCACGGTAATGCGTGGCGAAGGTGTTGTTGGCGTAGGAATTCCGCCAAAGCGCTCGTGAATTCTGCGTTGGATATCATCTACATCAATATCACCAACAATGACAAGGGCTTGATGATCCGGACGATACCACGTTCTGTGAAACGTACGCAATTCGTCAGTCGTAAAGTTGTCAATTACTTCGATCGTTCCGATAGGCAAGCGATGCCCATAAAGATTGTCACCAAAAATAGTTGGCAAAATCTGTTCAAAAATACGCATTTGAGCACTTTGTCCCCAGCGCCATTCCTCACGGATAACGCCACGCTCAAGCTCAATTTCCTCGTCAAGCAGCATCAATCCGCTCGCACATGTCCAATCATAAAGAACCAACAGCACGGAATCGATAACACCCGGACGCAGATTAATAGGAACGCTGGAAATGTGAAAGCCGGTGCGGTCAATACCTGCAAAAGCATTGAGAGTGCCACCCATAAGTCCTACGCCGATACCATCCAGAAAACTGGACACGGCTCCTTCAGGAAAATGTCTCAATGCTCTGAATGCCATGTGCTCAACGATGTGAGCCATACCACGCTCGTGCTCTTGCTCTTGAAGCGAGCCAACATTCATGACCATCCAAAAATCGGCTTGGTCTCGAGGTTCAGCGTTGTGAAGAATAAAATAGGTTAGTCCGTTCGGCAAGACGCCTTTACGAATGTTTGGGTCTAACGGCATCGGCTCAAACATAGCCATTGCCGGAATGGTTAATAAAATAACCAGTAGGGATAATAGTAATTTTTTCATGGTGTGTGTTGTTATGTTGATTGCCACAAAGGTACGAAAAAAAAATGATATGTCAAAAAACAGACAACTATTTTTTGTTTTATTTTTTTTCGTATCTTTGTGGAATGATTTCAAAAATAAACTACCGCCGCAGTGTCGGCACAGAAAAACCGTTAATTTTGCTTCACGGATTTATGGAAAGTCAAGCAATTTGGGATTCGTTTTTCGATGCTTTTGGTAAAGAACGTTGCGTGATTACGCTTGATTTGCCTGGTCATGGACAAACGGAACAGTTTGCCGAAATACACACGATGTCGCTTATGGCAGAATGTGTGAAAACAGTATTAGATGCCGAAAATATTGAAAAAGCAACAATCATCGGACATTCGATGGGTGGATATGTCGCTTTGGAGTTCGCAAATTTGTTTCCCGAACGAACGGTGCAATTCGGATTATTTCATTCGCAAGCCGCTGCTGAAACCGAGCAAGGTATCGAAAATCGCAACCGTGCTGTTGAAGCCTTGAAGCAAAACAAAAAAGGATTTATTTCGCAACTGATTCCCGACTTGTTTGCTCCGGAAAATGTTGAAAAATTTCAAAGCGATATTCAAAAACTCATCGAAACCGCACAAGGTATGAGTGTTGAAAATATCATTGCCGCAATACTTGGAATGCGCGATCGCTTTTGTCGTTTAGATACTTTAGAGAACGCTAAAAACGCTGTCATTTTCATACAAGGAAAACAAGACAAACGTTTTCCCGATGAATTGATTTTTTCGCAAGTTCAACGTTGTAATCAGGCAGAATTGCTGTATTTGAACTGCGGACACATGGGTTTTTTGGAGTGTGAGCAGGAAACGATTGATTTCCTTCGATAGCAAAATCTTCCGATCACTCTTGAAAATTTTCCGCCCCTACAAGTGTTTTCTATCTATCCATATCTCCAAACGTGTATGACACGCCGAAAGTAAATACGCTATTGTTGGCTCTTGGAGCAGCACTAAAAACAGACATTAAACCGCGATGAAAACTTAACCTTGCTCCATAGCGACCCATTTGAGCTCCAAACATAATTTGCCAGCCAAGATCAACGAAACGGTGCTCATCGTTATCATTAAAAAAATCAATTGCACCACCACTTCTTGGACTAGAGCCCCAAAGTCCAAAACTACAATAAAGTCCGGCACCTAAAACAAAGCGAAGATCTTCGTTGATGTTATACCCCAGCATCATGTTAACAGGCACTTGAAGGTAGTTTAGACGAGTAGTTCCTCCTTCCAAATCTCCTCCACCTTTGCTGATCAAAAAAACACCCGGTTGAATAGAAAAAAGTCTGTTCGAAAAAGTGGTTACACCTATTTGTCCACCGAATATCGAACTTGGATAAGCAGCCCCCGTGAGTTGCGAGACATTTCCACCACCGTGGATAGAGACTTGAGGAAACGCCGTTGCTGCAAATGCTATGATAGCAACGAGTGTAATAATTTTTTTCATGGTTTGTATGTTTTGTACTCTGCAAAGGTACGAAAAAAAAATGTAACTTACAACTTTATTTCTTCTCCATCACTATTTAGAAACCGATATTGTAGATAGTGCATATCCGTGGACGAAGTAATTTTTATGCTTTGCTTGTACTTCCAGAGCCATTTTTTCGAGTAGTTCCAAAAGCCGTTTTTCAAAAAGGCATAAACGAACGGATTAACTTCAAGAACAAGCTTTTTTAAACTTTGCTCGAGAATTAAATGGTTCAAATTTTGTTCAATGTCGTCAATCAACAGTAGGTTGGATTTCACCTGTCCTGTACCGTCGCAAACCGGACATTTTTCTAAAACTTGAATGCGAGTTTGCTGACGCACACGCTGACGTGTAATCTGCACCAGGCCAAATTTGCTCGGAGGCAAGATATTGTGTTTGGACGAATCACGTTTCATCAACTCCTTGATTTTTTCGTAAAGAATTTTGCGGTTTTTAGCACTTTTCAAATCAATAAAATCAATGACAATAATACCGCCAAGATCACGCAAGCGTATTTGTCGTACAATCTCTTCCGCTGCCACCAAATTCACATTTAGGGCGTTTTCCTCTTGTGAAACCTCAGGATTCACTTTCTGACCACTGTTTACATCAATAACCTGCAGAGCTTCGGTGTGTTCTATGATTAAGTAGGCACCCGTACGCTTGATCGGAACCACCCGTCCAAAGCCGGATTTAATCTGCTTGGTAACACCGTAAGCGTCAAAAATCGACTCACCGTTTTTGTGATATTTCACAATATCCACCTTGTCTTTAGCTATTGAGCCCAAATAAGTTTTGATTTCGTGATAAATTTCTTCATCGTTCACCACAATATTGTTGAACTCCTTATTGAGTAAATCTCGCAAAACCTTCATAGTTTTTCCCTGTTCGCTCAACAAAAGTTTTGGAGGTTTGGCTTGCGGAAGCTGTCGTGAAATACTTTCCCATTTCGACATTAAGAGTCGCAAATCGCCGTCTAAATCTACAACGGATTTACCTTCGGCAACCGTTCGGATAATTACTCCAAAATTTTTCGGCAAAATACTTTGAATAGTATATTTCAATCTATCCCGTTCTGCAACGGATTTGATTTTCGAAGAAATCGAAATTTTGTTGGAAAACGGTATCAAAACCAAATAGCGTCCGGCAAACGAGAATTCGCAACATACACGAGTTCCTTTGGAGGAAATAGCTTCTTTTGAAATTTGCACAACCAAACTTTGATTGGGATTTAAGGACGAAACGTTGCGTTCGCCTTTGTCCAAATCTTCAGGCAATTCCCAACCGGAAATATTTTTGCTTCAGGATTTCCCGCAATTGCGAGTTCGGTAAATCTTTCAACCGTTTTTATTTGTGAACCTAAGTCCATGTGATGCAAAAAAGCATCTTTCTTGTCACCGATATCCACAAAAGCAGCGCTCAAACCCGGCATCACTTTTCGGACACGACCCAAATACACATCACCTACAGCATGATGACTATCATGCTTTTCGCGATGAATTTCTACAAGCAACTTGTCTTCTAGCAATGCAATAACTACCTCGCTTGATGACGAATTGATAATTAGTTCTTTATTCAATGTTAATATGTTTTATATTCGCTATAAAACACACCTCGAGAAACATTGATTTTATAACATCGCAGGGGCGTATGCAATACGCCCTTACGGTTTATTTCTTCTTTTTATGACGATTTTTACGCAAACGTTTTTTTCGTTTGTGTGTCGCCATCTTATGGCGTTTACGTTTTTTTCCGCTGGGCATAAAATTTACGCTTTTACTTTATTTTTAACTTCGCTTGAAAACGGCTTTGCCGGCTTAAATGCAGGGATGTAGTGTGCAGGGATTTTGATTGATGTGTTTTTTGTGATATTACGTCCAATTTTTTCCGCACGACGCTTCAAGATGAAACTTCCAAAACCACGAAGATAAACATTCTCACCTTTACTCATAGTTTCTTTCATTACTGCCATAAACGTTTCAACGGTATTCAAAACCGTTACTTTTTCTATACCGGTGCGATTCGCGATTGCCGATACAAGTTCTGCTTTTGTCATAGTGTTTTTATTTTAAAAATTTAACAATAGTTTCAATTTTCGGACTGCAAAGATACAATTTTTTTTTAACTTTGCAAAATTATTTGTGTGTTTTTTTGTTGATTGTGTCTTTTTCATAAGAAAATACGCAATCTTCACAAGTAATACTTTCTCCGTTGAGACGACGTTTGATGATATTCTCCAAGTATTCGCGAAGAGGTTTAAGATGCACATTTCGAACAACATCATTTGAGAAAGCATACATCAGTAATGTTTTTGCTTGTTTTTCGGCAATTCCTCGTGTTCGCAAATAAAACAAGGCATTTTCGTCTATTTGTCCAATTGTTGCACCATGTGAACACTTTACATCGTCGGCGTAAATTTCCAAAAACGGATGTGTTTGAACATTGGCTTTGTTGGTCAAGAGAATGTTTTTGTTGTTTTGTATGGCTTCTGTTTTTTGAGCATTTTTCGCAACAAGAATACGTCCCTCGAAAAACACCTTTGCCGAATCGTCCAAAATACCTTTGAATAACTGATTGGATTGCCCGTTCGGAAAATTGTGATTTAGTCGAATGCGATGCGAGCATTCTTGGTTTTTATCTAAGAGGTACAATCCTTGAATGTCTGCATTGGCGGACTCTTCTGTAAAATCAACAACCTGGTGCTTGTTTAGTGTTTTTCCGTTAAGGGTATAAGTGTGAGAAATCAAGTGTGAGTGCTCATGCTGTTTTACAAGCGTTTCATTGTTCAATGTGCTGTAATTATTGATGTTTTGAAGGTTGTAATAGTGTAGTGTGCTGTGTGATTTCAGTTCGATGGAAATGTTGGATTGAATAGTGTTTTCAACTTGATTCAACGATTCATCGCAATGAATTAGCGAAAGCGAAGAACCTTGTCCCACAACAATTTCAAAAGCATGAACAACGTCTAAAGGTTCTGCGGTATCAATGATATTTACCAGTTGGAGCGGTTTTTCAATGACTGTATTCGGAGCGACCTCTATCCTGAAATTCCCTGTTTTTTCAGTGTCCGCTGGCGCGGACTTGCAGTCCGTGCCTACTTTCGGTACGGACGTGGACGTCCGCACCAGCGGCGTAATTTCAACCCCTTTTGGAGGTGCAAAATGTCGCATACTTTTTTGGTCAAAAATACCGTTGTGCAAGACCAACAGATAGGCGTTTAGATTTTTTATTTTACAGTGAAATTTCATTTAATCCAATCGTAGCCTTTTTCTTCCAACTCTAATGCAAGACTTTTATCACCCGTTTTCACGATTTTTCCGTCGTACATAATATGCACAAAATCGGGAATGATATAATCTAAAAGGCGTTGGTAATGCGTAATTACAACAGTTGCATTGTCGGGACGTTTGAGTTTGTTTACGCCGTTTGCTACAATGCGAAGCGCATCAATATCAAGCCCTGAATCAGTTTCATCCAAAATAGATAATTTAGGTTCAAGCATTGCCATTTGAAAAATTTCGTTTTTCTTTTTTTCCCCGCCGGAAAAACCCTCATTAACACTCCGTCCTGCAAGTTTGTCTGTAAGTTCGACGATTCTTTGTTTTTCTTCCATCATCGTTTGAAATTCGAAAATAGGCATGGGGTCTAATCCGCGATATTTGCGTTGTTCATTCACAGCAGTTCGCATGAAATTTGCAATGCTCACACCCGGAATTTCCACAGGATATTGAAAACCCATAAAAATTCCCTCGGCGGCACGTTCTTCGATCGAAAGATCAAAAATATTTTTGTTGCAAAACGTGATACCTCCTTGCGTTACAACGTATTTTTCGCGACCGGCAATTACTGAGGCTAATGTGCTTTTCCCCGTTCCGTTGGGACCCATAATGGCGTGCACTTCGCCTGCATTCACTTGTAAGTCCAAGCCTTTTAGGATTTCTTTTTCGCCGATATTGACGTGAAGGTTTTTTATAGTTAGCATGTGTGTGATTTATGGAAAGTTTGCAAAGATACGAAAAAATCTGAAATTAGCGAATTTTGGCGAGGCAAAAAAGCTATTCACAACCACGATTATATCAGAAAATAATTCGTACCTTTGCAAAAAAAAGAATCTAATGAAACCCTTTTTATTCTGTTTAGCACTGCTCTTGTCAACAACGCTCCACTCTCAACATCCGACAAGCATTGCACAGCTGAGATATGGTGGCGGTGGTGACTGGTATGCCAATCCGACCGGATTGCCTAACTTAATTCGTTTTGCCAATCAATATTTGGGTACATCCATAAATCCCGTTCTTACCTTTGTTGATGTGGGCTCACCTGATTTGTTCAACTTCCCGTTTGTGTATTTGACAGGACACGGAAACGTGCATTTTTCCGAAAGAGAAGCGGCAAATTTGCGGCAGTTTTTGACCGGTGGAGGCTTTTTGCACATTGATGACAACTATGGCTTAGACCCGTTTATTCGTCGAGAAATGAAAAAAGTTTTTCCGGATATTGAGCCGATCGAATTACCTTTTACACACCCGATTTTTCATCAAAAATTCAGTTTTCCGGGAGGATTGCCCAAAGTTCACGAGCATGGCGGAAAACGCCCGCAAGGTTTTGCGTGGATTTACAATGGACGCGTGGTTGCGTTTTACACCTACGAAACCGATTTGGGGAATGGTTGGGAATCTCAGGAAGTTCACGGAAACAGCGAGGAAATCCGCACGAAAGCGTTGCAAATGGGAGCAAATATTCTACAGTTTGCGTTTACGCAGTAGGGGTAAATGATTATTTGCCTCTACGTGCGTCATGAAATAATCCAAAACTTGCTTGTTTCGAGAATAATTTGTATCTTTGCGGAAAATTAAGACTGATGAATTATACGGCGATTATAAAAAAAATGGAAAATGGCTATTATTTTGCCCAGTGTGAGCAACTTCCGGCTGCGATGACACAAGGCGAAACAATAGAGGAAGCAAAGGAAAATTTGAAGGAAGCTATTAACTTATTGTTAGAGGATGAAAAGGCAGATTTTCAAAAGCAACGTCTCGGCACTCGATTTTTAAGACGAAAAATAGCCGTATTGTCGTGAAACGAACTCAATTTATAAAACACTTACAATCTCATGGTTGTCGCCTAAAACGAGAAGGTGGTGGACATTCGATATTTATGAACACTTTAACAGGGAAGAAAAGCGCCGTGCCTCGTCATTCGGAGCTTGGCGATTTTCTTTGTAATGAGATTTGCAAGCAACTTGGTATAGAAAAAATAAAATAAACTAAAAATCACCTATGAAAAAATCTGCGCGTTGCACTGAGCTTGTCGAAGTGTAACTGATACGCAAAATATACATAAAAAGCGTTTACGCTGTTTTCGCACTGAAAAATTCGACACTTTCAAAGAAAACCCAAAAAAAAGTAAATGCTCGCTGTTGCGGGTTTACTTTGTTTGGGTTTTGGGTCGTCGAATACCTTTAGTGCGGACATTTTAAGTCCGTTTTTTTTTATGCCGGAAAATCAACTCATCAAAAATAAAAGATGAGTTCCATTGGGCTTTGTTTTTCAGCATCAATTATTATTTCAATCAAAGCAGGTAAAGCAAAACTATAGAAGGATGTTGTTTCGACTACTGTAAAACTGATTTTGCAGTGGTTTCAGTAATGTCCAAGTCAAGGTTTATCCTCGTTTGAACGAAACATATTTTGGTTCGGTTGGCTCGTAATCCTTATCGTCCCAAAGTGTGCTGGTAATCATCAAGTCAGCACTATAACGATTGCAGGCTATCGGCACATTGTGAATGCGGCATTGACGCAAAAGCATCTGAATATCGGCTTCATGAGGCTGTGCACTCAAATCGTCAATCAGAAAAATAGCTAAATCCACCTGCTTGCGAACAACTAACGCTGCAATTTCGGCATCGCCACCCATTGGCCCGGAGTTCATACAAGTAATTTCTGCAAAAAATCCTTTTTCTGCAAAAGCCTGTTGAATTAAACTTCCGGCTGTTCCGGTACAAACAAGATGATGACGACTTAAAAAGTTGGCATTGAAAACAGCCCATTCCACCACGTCTGCCTTACGAGCATCATGTGCGACAATGGCGATTGTTAATTTGCGATTTATATCCATAACCAAAAAGTGTACATTTATACAGGGTACAAAGATACAAAAAAATAGCCAAAAACAACAATTCGGCAAAAAAATTTTGCTATGTCCGAAAAAAGTCGTATCTTTGCAGTCCTTTTTTGAAATTATATTAAAATCTAAATTTCGTCATGGCACATCCCAAATCGAAGATTTCTCATTCGAGAACCCGTAAAAGAAGATCGCACGACAGGTTAACTGCCCCTCAATTGAGTGCATGTTCCGGTTGTGGAGCGGCAGTGGAATATCATCGCGTATGCTCTGCTTGCGGCATGTATAGAGGCAAACAAGCTATCGCAGCTACTGCATCTTAACTTTTCTAAACCGACAACGTTATGAGTCAAATTAGGGCGGCTGTCACAGGTGTGGGAGCTTATCTTCCTCCAGACCTCATTACAAACGAGGATCTTAGTCGTATGGTTGACACCAGCGATGAGTGGATTATGACTCGTATCGGTATCAAAACTCGGCATATCCTTAAAGGTGAAGGAAAAGGCACATCTGATCTTGCCGTAGAAGCCATAAAAGAATTATTTGCAAAAACAGGAACGAAACCCGAAGAGGTTGATTTGTTGATTTGCTGTACAGTCACGCCCGATATGGCTTTCCCGTCAACGGCTTGTGTTACTTGTGATAAACTTGGCATTAAAAATGCATTTGCGTTTGATCTTAATGCTGGTTGTTCCGGATTTTTGTACGGCCTTTCTACAGCTGCAAGATTTATTGAAAGCGGAAAATACAAAAAGGTTGTTTTGGTTGGTGCCGAAAAAATGACATCTATCGTTGACTATACCGATCGTGCAACAAGCCCGATTTTCGGAGATGGGGCAGGAGCTGTACTGCTTGAACCCACGATTGAAAACGTAGGTGTTTTGGACGAAGAATTGAAATCAGACGGTATTGGTCGCATACACCTACACATGAAAGCCGGGGGCTCTGTGAAGCCTTCAACACACGAAACTATTGACGCCCGCGAGCACTATATCTATCAAGAAGGGCAGGCTGTTTTCAAATGGGCTGTTGCTAAAATGGCAGACACTGCCGTGGAAGTGATGGAACGCAACAATCTCGATGCAAATAAAACTTGGCTTGCTCCACATCAAGCCAATCTTCGAATTATTGATGCTGTGGGACAGCGTATGGGTATTGATAACAGCCGAGTGATGTTAAATATCGAGAAATTCGGCAACACCACAGCTGCAACCATTCCACTTTTACTTTGGGAATGGGAGTCCAAGTTGAACAAAGGCGATGACATCATTCTTGCCGCGTTTGGAGCAGGTTTTACGTGGGGAGCAATTTGGCTGAAGTGGGCCTATTAAACTGAGAATTGAAAATGGAAAATTGAGAATGTTGCTCGTGCCTATGGCAAAGGGCGGGGCGTGATAATTTTCAATTTTCAACTCTCCATTTTCAATTATTTTTGTATCTTTGCACCATGCGAATCCTCTTTGCCATAGTGCTTTTGTGTTTGAGTGCCACACTGAAGGCTCAAATTCCCGACGGACAGGGCGGTTTTGTTGTTCGAGCCATTGTTACAGGTAGCGACACAATCATAACTATGAATTTGCCGGAATTTGAAGTTACCGCAAGGCATATTTTCAGAAACAGACGAGAAGCAGAACGTCATCACCGATTAGTTCACAATGTGAGACGCGTGTACCCTTTCGCCAAACTCGCAGGAGAAATACACCGAGATTTAATGACTGTTCTTGCCAATGAGCCTTGTGAACGCCGACAAAATCAATTGATGAGGCAAGCCGAAAGAGATATCCGCCGACAATTTGAACGAGACCTTCGGAATTTGACCGTTTCACAAGGACAGATTTTAGTTTTATTATTGGATCGAGAAACCTCTCATTCCGCATTTGATTTAGTCCGAGATTTACGAACGGCTTTTCTTGCCAATGTGTTTCAAGGTGTTGGGCGAATATTTGGCTATAATTTGAGAATACGATATGAGCCGCACGGAAGACATGCCGATATAGAGAGCATCGTTCGTGCAATTGAACGTGGGGAAATAGAGCCGTTTCCTTTGCCGGGACGATAAAAATGGTTGTTTTTTGCCGTCATTGCGAGAGAGGTACGACCGAAGCAATCTATAACGACATTGGATTACTTCGCCTATGGCTCGCAATGACGTTGAACATATCAAAAAAAATCGTATCTTTGCAACCTTAAATAGACCAAATGTCCGAAACTAAAGATATTTTACAAAATCTGACCCAAAGCGATTACAAGTGGGGTTTTATCACAGATATCGCCACGGAAACCCTGAAAAAAGGGCTTAACGAAGACGTGATTCGATTCATTTCCGAAAAGAAAAATGAGCCGGATTTTATGTTGGAATTTCGTTTAAAAGCCTTTGCCAAGTGGAAAACAATGACAGAACCGCATTGGGCACATTTGGACTATCCACCGATTGATTATCAGGATATCGTGTATTGGGCTGCACCAAAAGTCACAGAAGAAAATTCTGACAAAATAGATCCGGAACTGATTGAAACGTTTAAAAAATTAGGCATCTCGCTTGATGATGAAAAAATGTCGAAAGTGGCGATTGATGCGGTTATGGATAGTGTTTCAGTAAAAACAACGCACAGCGAAGAACTATCGAAACACGGTGTTATTTTTTGTTCGATTAGCGAAGCCGTTCGTGAATATCCGGATTTGATAAAACAGTATTTGGGTTCGGTTGTTCCGATTGGCGATAATTATTTTTCGGCGTTAAATTCTGCGGTGTTTAGCGATGGTTCGTTTGTTTACATTCCGAAAGGCGTGCGTTGCCCGATGGATTTGAGCACATATTTTCGGATCAATGCCAAGGATTCCGGACAGTTCGAACGAACATTGATTGTTGCCGATGAAGGCTCATTTGTAAGCTATATGGAGGGTTGTACGGCTCCGCAACGCGACGAAAATCAGCTTCATGCGGCAGTCGTAGAAATTGTGGTGATGAAAGATGCCGAAGTCAAATACTCTACCGTACAAAACTGGTACCCGGGCGATAAAGACGGCAAAGGTGGAATCTATAATTTCGTTACAAAACGCGGAATTTGCAAAGGTCACAACGCCAAACTTTCATGGACACAGGTTGAAACCGGCTCATCCATCACGTGGAAATATCCCAGCGTGATTTTGAAAGGCGACAACACCGTTGGCGAGTTTTATTCCGTGGCACTAACCAACAATCACCAGCAAGCCGACACCGGCACAAAAATGATTCACATCGGAAAAAACAGTCGAAGCACGATTATTTCCAAAGGAATTTCCGCAGGAAAAAGTTCGAATGCTTATCGCGGATTGGTAAAAGTGCTTTCGGGAGCGGAAAAAGCACGAAATTTTTCGCAATGCGACTCGTTGCTTTTAGGCGATCAATGCGGTGCACACACGTTTCCGTATATTGACTGCAACAATTCGTCTGCCATTATCGAACATGAAGCCACAACCTCAAAAATATCGGAAGATCAGTTGTTTTACTCTCAACAACGCGGAATCTCAACTGAATCCGCCGTAAGCCTCATCGTCAACGGCTTTGCAAAAGAAGTGATGGATAAACTTCCGATGGAATTTGCTGTGGAGGCACAAAAATTGTTGGGAATTAGTCTTGAGGGTAGTGTTGGGTAGAAACCCCTGTAGTAGAGACGCAATGCATTGCGTCTCTACTACAGGGGTTTCTGGGATTGCGTCCTTGCACAACGTTTGACAATTTTTTGATTTGAATTGTGAAAATACGAATAATTTTGGAATGTGGTAGAAAAATCGTATCTTTGCAGTGAGCAATAATTTGTATAAAAAAAGTAATGATATGGGAAAGTCAGTTTTAGTATTTGTTAGCCATTCATCAGAGGACAAAGAGTCGTTAATTGAGCCGATTGTTTCGGATTTAGAAAGTTGTTATATAAATGTATGGCTAGACAAAAGAAAAATTTTGCCAGGCGATAATTTGAGAAAATCTATATTTCGAGATGGGCTTGATAAAGCAGATGTTGCTCTAATATTTTTTACAGAAAACTCTTTAAAATCATCGTGGGTTGATAGAGAAATAAAACATGTTTTGCGAGAGGAAGGTAAAAAGGGGAATGATTTTGATTTGAATAAAATAATATCTATTTTTGATTCTAGTGAAACATATAAACAAATAGCAGAAAGGTATCCGGAATTAACAGATGACTTATGTCATTTAATGCCTGAAAATTATAATAAAATTCAATTTGGGCAGTTAGTTTCTGCAATTTGGAGCAAGTATCTTTCTTTGCAAGGAGGAGATGTTGAAACACAAAGAAAATTACTTGAAAAAGACAAAGAGATTTTTCAGAAAGACAAAGACATTGAAAAACTAGTGCGAGAAAATACAGATTTGAAAAATGAGAATGATGGCGACTTTGATGATGAAGCTAAGGAGTTCAATAAAATATTCAAGTCAGGCGTTTTAGACGGTTTTATTAACTTTAGAGATACTATTCTTAGCAGAGCACTCGTAGGAGTACAGTATATAGAAAATTTGCCTGAGGCCGTTGCCTTTGGACTGATGGAATTAGTTGGACCTAATGCGAAAATTACTGAAAAGGGGAGGGACTTTTTTAAATACATAATTTTGAATTCAGAAGAAATCGAGGCTAATGAATAACCGTTGGCATGTCCCCTCATTCTGTGCCGTCAGACACAAGATATAGATTAATGTCGTGTGATGTTCAAGGGAGTCAAAACCCTCTACAACTAAAAAAATGGTTGTGCGACTAAATTTTTAGTTGTATAACTAGTTTTTTAGTTGTGGTGCCGAAAACCTTAAAAGATTTTAAGTTTTAACACTTTTTAACTTAATTTTTGCGAATTGTGTTTGTTTTTCATGTAATTTTGCAGAAAAAAATCATGTCATCAGATAAATTTAGAAATAAATACCGCACAGATTCTGCACGGGCACAATGGTATAACTACGGTGGCAATGGGGCGTATTTTGTTACAATATGCACAAAAAACAGAGAACATTATTTTGGGAAAATCGTGAACGGTACAATGCGGTTATCCGAAATAGGTGAAATCGCACAATCAGAATGGCAGAAAACAAAGGAATTGCGATCAGACATGAATTTATTGTTGGGCGAATTTATTGTGATGCCTAACCATTTTCATTGTGTTGTTTGCATTGGCGATAATCCATATAACGATTGCCGTAGAGACGCAATGCATTGCGTCTCTACAATAACAACGCACAATAACAAATTTGGCGTACAGTCAAAAAATTTGTCATCAATAATACGTGGATTTAAAATTGCGGTAACAATGTATGCTAAAAAACACAACATGGATTTCGCATGGCAACCCCGATTTCATGATCGTATCATACGAAATAAAAATGAATACAAACGTATTGCTAATTATATCATTAATAATCCTGAAACTTGGGATATGGACAGATTGAATTCCGTTGTAGAGACGCAATGCATTGCGTCTCTACCGTAATTTGCAATAATTTTACAAAAAAATTTGTTTTTTTGAAAAAAAAACACTAAATTTGTATAAGTCAAAACAGCACAAACAATCATTTTTTGAATTTTTATGGAATTCTCATCAGAGAGGTTACACTCGGAATTGAAGCGTATCTTCGGGTTCGATCGGTTTAAGGGTGCACAGGAAGAAGTGATCAGCAGTTTGCTGGAAGGTCGTGATACATTTGTGATCATGCCTACCGGTGGTGGGAAATCGCTGTGCTACCAGTTGCCGGCATTGCTTTTACCTGGAACAGCCGTAATTGTTTCGCCGTTGATTTCGTTGATGAAAAACCAAGTGGATGCAATTCGGGGGTTTGGCTCGGAATTTGGGGTTGCACACTATCTCAATTCTTCGCTGTGTAAAGCGGAAATGCTTCAAGTGAAACATGAAATTTTGCAAGGAAAAACCAAACTGCTTTATGTTGCACCCGAATCGTTGACCAAAAAAGAAAACATAGAGTTTTTTAAGCAAGTCAATGTTTCGTTTTATGCGATTGACGAAGCACATTGTATTTCGGAATGGGGTCACGATTTTCGTCAGGAATATCGTCGTTTGCGACCGTTGATTAACGATGTCGGTCATCAAGTTCCGGTGATGGCACTCACGGCAACAGCAACACCAAAAGTTCAAAAAGATATTCAGAAAAATCTGAGTATGCAAAACGCACAAGTGTTTATTTCGTCATTTAATCGTCCGAACTTGTACTATGAGGTTCGTCCGAAAACGCAAAATGTGGACAGAGATATTGTGCGGTATATTCGTGAAAACAAAGGAAAGTCGGGGATTGTATATTGCTTGAGTCGAAAACGTGTAGAAGAATTTTCACAAGTTTTGCAAACCAACGACATCAAGGCTCTACCTTATCACGCCGGACTTGAGCAACATATTCGAGCCGAAAATCAAGACCGATTTTTGAATGAAGATGTCGATGTGATAGTGGCTACCATTGCGTTCGGAATGGGAATTGACAAGCCCGATGTGCGATTTGTGATTCACTACAATATGCCGAAAAGTCTGGAGGGTTATTATCAAGAAACCGGTCGTGCCGGACGCGATGGAGGAGAGGGAAATTGTATTGCGTTTTACAACTACGATGATATTACGAAATTAGAAAAATTCATTCGCAAAGAAAAAGCAGTTGCTGATCAAGAGATCGCTTCACAACTCATTGCGGAAACAGTGTCGTACGCAGAAACAGGTATGTGTCGCCGAAAAAACATCTTGCATTATTTTGGAGAAGAATTTAGCATCGAAAATTGCAATAATTGCGATAATTGTTTGTTTCCAAAAGAAAAAATTGATGTTACGGAAGATGTGCTGACGGTTTTGGAAACCATGGAAGAAATGACATTTGGCTACAAAATCAAACACATTTGCCATGTGATTATCGGTCAAACAACATCTCAAATCAAAAACTACAAACACGAAAATTTATCAGTATTCGGACAGGGTCAGCAAAAAGATGTTTCGCACTGGAATGCCGTAGTTCGCCAATGTTTGATGCTTGGCTTTATAGAAAAAGATATAGAAAATTACGGCACAGTAAAATTGATGGAAAAAGGCCGGAGTTTTATGCAAAACCCACAACCGATTACGATAGCCAAAGACCGAGATTTTGAAGAAAATACGGAAGTGGTTGTATCCATTGGAAAAGAAGGCGACGAGGGTTTGTTGGTGCTTTTGAAGGAAGAATTGAAAGCATTAGCCAAAAAACACAAGGTGAATTCGTGGGCAATTTTAACCGAACCTTCGTTGATTGATATGACCATTCAATACCCCATTACAATGGAGGAAATGAGCCATACTTCCGGTATGGGTGTTGCGAAAACAGCGAAATTCGGACAGCCGTTTATAGATATCATCAAGCGATATGTGGAAGAAAATGAGATTGAGCGTCCGCAGGACTTAGTGGTGAAATCCATTGTGAACAAATCCGGATTGAAAGTTTATATCATTCAAAATATCGACCGAAAATTGCCACTTGAAGATATTGCGAAAGCAAAAGGATTGACGATGAACGACCTGCTTACGGAGATGGAACGCATTGTGGCAAGCGGAACCAAAATCGACATCAATTACTACATCAGAGAAAACGTAGATAAGTACCATGTTGAGGATATTTATGAGTATTTTGCGGAAGCAGAAAACGATTCGGCAGCAGAAGCACTAAAAAACCTTGACGAAAACGAATACACGTTGGAAGAAGTTCGTTTAGTTCGCTTGAAATACATGACAGACGTAGGATTTTAGAATAAAAATAACGTGGGCAGACACGTGGGTCTGCCTCAGCAAAAACAAACGTAAAGACGAACCCACGTGTTCGCCCAACAAAACAAACAAAACATGAAGAAAACACTCATTTACGCAGCTTTTATTTTTGGCGTAGTGGCCGTAAGCTGTCAAGGCAGACCTACCGAAACCATCGTTGTAGAAGCAATTTCTGTGGAAGGAATTACTATCGCAATGGTTAACACCGACTTGATTTTTGCAGGCTACGACATGGTCGCGACTGTACGTCAAGAATTTGAAGAAACAGAGAGAAGGCTCACCAATGATTTGCAACAACAAGCAAGAAGACTTGAAACCGATTTTCAAAACCTTCAAAATGATGTCCAAAACTACACAAGAATTGGACATACACTAACATTGAGTGAACAAAACCAAAGAGAGGCACAATTTAGGACTCGAGAAGAGCAAATCCAACGACGTGCAGAAGAATTGGGACGATTGGAACAAAGATACATGCAACAATTGATGGAGCTGCAATCACAACGAAATCAGGAAATAGAAGAAGCCATTTTTTCGTTCGTTGAAAGATTCAATGAAACACACGGTTTCTCTATCATTATGTCGAGTGCACGTGGTAGCGGAGTACTGTACTCGTTGCCATCTATGGATATCACTCCACAAATACTCGAAGGTCTGAATGCGGAGTATGCCCGAACTCGTAGAAGCAGATAGGCTTCGACTCCATTCAGCCGTTGGAGTGCGGTCGTTGAGCGAAGCCGAATCGAAGCACGAAGTGCGAACTCAACGAAGTTAAACACCCGGCATACCATGCATCTAATAATCAATACACGACCATGAAACGAGTTGTCAATATAGCTTTTGCTGTTTTTTTTGGTGTAGGAACGTTGTTTGCACAGCCTTCCCAAAGACTTCTAAATTTGATTGAAGCAACGAATTTAATCGCCGAAAGGGAAGAAGACCCGTTAGTACGAACAATAGCATTGTTTCAGTCGGAACTTGAAAACTTCAATGTGGTTGAACAAGCCATTGTCCATTCAATGATTGCAGAATCTTTGTGGGCATATCTGCAACAAAACCGCTTTGAGATTTTTGGTCGAACACCGCTTGCAAATCCCGATTTGACGGATGTTCGAACGTGGGATACCCGCTTGCTTTTAGAGCAAACCATTCAGCACTACACAGCATCTTTAGAACCGCGAGAAGCCTTACAAAATCTGGGTGTTCGTGATTTTTCTGCGATTTTAACGTTGGGTGATGATGAAAGCGAAATCCAGCGCCCGACAATGTTTGACTTGTTGGCACATCGAGTAATCAATGCCTTTAGTCAGCACGATATGCGACTGACACAACCGCAAGACGGTCTATTGCTCGATGATAAAATTGGAAAAGTCTATGAACATCTGTTTGAACTTCACAATCAAGATGAAGAAAGAAATCCTAACATCGCAATTCCTTTGCTTTTGCAATACTTGACTTGGGAGCGAACGTGGCATCCTTCTGAAAGTTCGGACACTCTTTACAGAAATACATTTAAATTTCTTTTATCAATTTTTCCTAACCATGAAGTCAATGCACAAATTTATTGGACACTCGCAGAGTTTCACTACGAACGGGGGAATCGTCACAACAATTTGATTTCCGAAGATTTTCGTTGGGACAGAAAAGAAGCCTTGCGTTACACAGAAAGCATACGAGACCTATTTCCTCAATCACGTTTTGCAGACGCAGCAAGAGCAATGGCAGAACGCATCAAAATGCCAAGAATTTCATTGCAAATGCAAGAAGTTGTTTTGCCAAATCAACACAATTTGTTTCTCTTGCACGGTGCAAATTTAGACACGGTTCACTTTTCGCTATATCGAATATCAAGTGCGGAGGCAGAGCGTTGGGCAAGAGACAGACAGCCGATAATTACGGAACTAACAAGAAGAAGCAGAACACCCGACAGACAATGGCAAATGATAATTCCGAATCCGGGAGACTTTCAAACACATCGTGTTGAGTTACCGATAGAGCCGTTGTCCGTGGGCTATTACGTGCTGTTTGCTTCGACAAGCGAGGACATTTCGCAAGACGATATTGTTTTGGCAGCGCATTTTTTCGGCGTTAGCGAATTGTCATTATTTGTAAACACAGTAGACGAAAAATTAGAAGGTATTGTTCTAAATCGCAGGACAGGACAAGCCATGAGAGGCGTAAACATCCGCGTTTTTTCGACCGAATACGATTGGCGCAGGCAACAAACCACTACCACAGAACTTGCAACTTTGACCTCTGCAAGAAACGGGCGATTTGAATTTTCAGGCAATACCAATGGTCGTTCGATTCAGGTTGAATTGCAACACCGTTCAGATACGTTGTTGGCGTTGGGCAGTTCGCACTGGTGGAATCAACAGGCGGGACAACCGGAAACTTGGCGGAGACAACTGTTTTTGTTTACCGATAGAGCCATCTATCGTCCCGGACAAACCGTTTACTTCAAAGGGATTTTGGTTGAGCGTTCCGGCGATCAAAGTCGAATCGTAACCAATGAAACTACAACCGTACGCTTGTTTGATGCCAATCGCAGAGAAATCAATTCGGTCGAGGTCAGAACCAATGAGTACGGCAGTTTCAGCGGAAGGTTTGTATTGCCGATCAGAGGTTTGCTTGGACAATTCTTTTTGCAAAACGAATCCGGAATGAGTTTTTTCTCGGTGGAAGAGTACAGACGCCCGACCTTTGAAATCGTTTTCAATCCGCTGGAAAGTGCGTATCAATTGGATCAAGAAGCGATAGTTTCCGGTGTTGTGAGAACATACGCTGGTGCGAATTTGGGGAACTCAACAGTAAGGTACAGGGTTACTCGCTCTGTGCGCTTTCCCGTGTGGAGACCGGTGATGCAAGTTCGCCCGCCGACAGAAGAAATAGTGATTTCTCAAGGCGAAGCGAGCACAGATGAGGACGGACGATTTAAGATTTGGTTCATGGCATATTCCGACAGGCGGATTCCGGCTGCACAAAACCCAACCTATACATTCAGGATAACCATTGATGCAACAGATATTTCCGGAGAAACACAGCGAGGTGTTCAGAGTATTCCTATTTCACACAGAGCCTTGAATTTGAGGTTGAGTACAAGACCATTTATGGACAAAACCCAAGACAGCGTTTTGCGAATTACGTCAACAAATTTTTTGGGTAAAAACGTTCCGGCACAAGGCATACTTCGTATTTTCCGCCTACTTCCGGATGAGCGTCTGCTTCGAAATAGATTGTGGGCAGAACCGAATTTATTTGCACTCTCCGAAGAGGAATTTGTGAGGCTGTTTCCAAACGATCCGTTTAGCAACGAAAATTCACGCGAAGGGCGAATGAGAGAGTTGTTTTTAGAAAAAGAGTTTAACACAGAAACGGACTCGATAGTCATTCTCGAAGGCTTGCCCTGGTGGGAATCCGGCGACTATTTTTATTTTATTGAAGCGAATGACAAATTCGGAAACCCAGCACATTACATGAGTTTTTTCACGATATTTTCGCCAAGATCAGAGCGGAGAGAGCCGATAGAGCGGTTTTTTTACACCATTGTTCCGAGAAACACCTTTGAACCGGGAGAAACGATGTCTTTTATTGTCGGAAGTGCTTCAAGAATAACCGTTTTTTATGAAATCAGGGGACGAGACGGCGTTTTGGAACGACGAGAAATTACGCTGAACAACGAACAAAGACGCATAGATTTTCGTATTCGAGAAGAACATCGAGGGAACCTGAGTTTACAGATTTGGAGCGTTCTCGATGGGCGCATGTACAATACACAAGAAACTATTTTTGTGCCGTTTACGAATAGAAGGATTAACATTTCGTTAGAAACATTTCGAGACAGATTAACACCGGGTGAACAAGAAAATTGGACACTACGCTTGCTGTCTAACACCGGACAACCGTTGCAAGGCGAGTTGTTGTTGAGCATGTACGATGCTTCGTTAGATGTGTTTCGAAGAAATATTTGGAACATGGACTTAAACCGCTATTTTCATGCCGCATCGGCTTGGCAAGCGAGAAATTTTCGAGCGCAATTTTCGCAACAAATAAAATTTTCGAGCATTTTTTCGGCATCGGTGCCTGTTGTTCAGTACGATAGACTTAATTTTGAGCCACCGTTTTTCCATCGTGGAATTATGCCGTTTGCGAGAGGCGGAGGTTTGAGGCTTGCAACAACGGCAATGGCGGACGATAATCAAGCCGCCGTTAGAGCAGAGGCAGAACCTACTTTTGCAACAGATGCTGATGTAGCGCAGGAAGATGCTGTTGCAATGCAGCAACAAGCACCGCAGACCGCACAGACTTCAATGCCTGCAACCATGCGAACCAATCTTAATGAAACCGCATTCTTTTTTCCGCATTTGCGAAGCGATACAGACGGAAGAATAACGGCATCATTTACCGTTCCCGAATCGCTCACACGCTGGCGGATTCAGGCTTTGGCACATACTCAAGACTTAATGATCGGACTCAACGAGTGGTCTGCCGTAACGCAAAGAGAATTGATGATACAGCCCAACGTGCCTCGCTTTTTGAGAGAGGGTGATGTATTCAAACTTCAAGCGAGAATTGTAAACTTGTTGGAAGAACCTCTTTCCGGAGAAGCAAATTTGGGGTGGTCTATTTCAAATCAATTTGGACCGATTGTTGCACAAGAAAATTGGGCAAAAGATTTTTCGGTTCCCGCACTGCAAAACATGTCGGTTGCTTGGGCACATCGCGTACGTCAGACAGGGTTTTTGAATTTGAATTTTTCGGCAAGAGCCGGAAACCACACCGATGGCGAAGCCAGAATGATTCCTATTTTGAGCAATCGGGCAATGTTGACCGAAACCTTGCCGATGTTTGCTCTGCCAAATTCCGAACGAACATTTTCGTTACCGAGATTAGCCAATCCGAATTCGACAACGTTAGAGAACCATCGTTTGACACTACAAATAGCGACCAATCCGATTTGGTTTGCCGTGCAAGCCCTTCCGGAATTGAGCGACCCGAATGCCAATAATTCGATTGCGCTGTTTGGTGCGTTTTTTGCAAACGCTATGGCACTCGATATTTTGCAGCAAAATCCGGAAATTCAAACGGTGCTTAACCGCTGGAAAATGACGGATTCCGACATGTTGAGGTCAAATTTGGAAACCAACCAAGAACTTAAATCCGTTTTATTGGAGGAAACGCCATGGTTGCTTCAAGCCCAATCCGAAACACAAAGAAAGCACAGCATTGCGATGTTTTTCAACGAAAATAATGTTCGAAATCTGCAAGCCGATGTACTTTCTCGGTTGAGAAACTTACAAACCGCAAACGGCGGATTTGCTTGGAATCCGGGCGGTAGAACGAATTTGTGGACAACGCAGTATATCCTTCAAGGTTTGCAACGCTTGCACAAAAGAAATATCGAACGTGACAATCCCGAATTGCAAATGATTTTGCGAAATGCGTTGAGATTTACCGATGAACAGCATATCGAACGATTTTCTCAAACCCACCCCCTAACCCCCGCCAGCGGGGGAAACCGGACTCCCCAAATCACATTAACCCCAAATGACATTCAATTCTTATACTTGCGAACGTATTTTGCAGAACAACACCCAATTTCTACTGAATTAGCAACGGTTTTGGTTGTTTACGATTCATTGGCAAGAGCAAGCTGGCGAACGCAATCACGACTTTTACAAGGCGTTTTAGCACAGTATTTTTATCTGATTGGTGAGCACAGTCTGGTGCAAGAAATTATGCAAAATTTTCAACGTTTGGCGTTGAGATCACCTGAACTAGGCATGTTTTGGCGTTCAGAGCCTTCGTGGCGATGGTACGAATCGCCGATCGCAACACAGGTTCAACTGATTGAAACGTTTACAACATTAGGACATACGGAGGATGTTGAGGAAATGAAACGTTGGTTGCTCAGTCAAAAACGCACCACGATTTGGAATACACGAAAGGCGTCTGTGGAAGCGGTTTATGCCTTGATGCTCGGTACGCCGAACTTATCCGAAAATACCGAAGTGGAAATTCAAATCGGCAACGAACGAATAACCACGCCAACCATAGCGGAAGCGGGCTCCGGACTTTTTTCAAAGTTTTGGACAGCCGATCAAATCCGACCCGAACAGTCGGAAATAACCATCAGAAATCGAGGAAATTCTATGGTTTGGGGAGGTCTGTTTTGGCAGTATTTTGAAAATATGGACAGGGTAGCACCTGCGGAAACCCCGCTGTCGGTACGAAAAACCTTGTTTGTCGAACGCATGACCGATCAGGGTGCGATTCTGGAAGAAATTCCAAGAGAAGGACTGGTGATTGGGGATGTTGTTGTGTCGAGAATTGAAATTAGAACGGATAGAAATTTGGATTTTGTCCACCTAAAATCCCTGCGTGCCGCAACTTTCGAGCCGATGGAAGTTCGTTCGGGTTATAGAGTTCAAGACGGACTATTTTACTATCAAGAAGTGAGAGACGTTTCGATGAACTTCTATTTCACGCACTTGCCGAGAGGCACGTATGTGTTCGAATATCGTATGGTTGCCTCTCAAATCGGTAATTTTTCGAACGGATTTACAACGATTCAATGTTTGTATGCACCTGAGTTTTCGGCACAGTCGGAAGGGCAGAGGGTTGTTGTGAATTAGAGTTCTCCGACGATAGATGAAATGTCGTGAACACCGTGCCTGTCGCACCATTCAGCGATGCCGTCAACGATTTTTCTGGAAATTGACGGGTCGATAAAGTTGGCAGTTCCCACTTGAATCGCTGTTGCTCCGGCGAGCATAAATTCGATAGCATCGGTGCCATTCATGATACCACCCAAGCCGATAATCGGGATTTTTACAGCCTTCTTTACTTGCCAAACCATGCGTAAAGCAATCGGTTTTATTGCAGGTCCGGACAGTCCACCTGTAACGGTGGATAAAATCGGCTTGCGCTTTTCAGCATCGACTGCCATTCCTAAAATGGTGTTGATTAATGAAACCGAATCAGCTCCTGCTCCCTCTACCGCTTTGGCAATTTCGGAAATGCTGGTTACATTTGGTGAAAGTTTGACGATTAACGTTTTTTTGTAGATTTCTCGAATCGTACGAACAACCTCGCTTGCAGCGTTTGGACAAGTGCCAAAAGCCATTCCCCCAAGTTTCACATTGGGACAGGAAATATTTAACTCGATTGCAGGAATTTTTTCCAGATCGTTGATTTTTCGGGCAACATCAGCATATTCTTCGATGGTTGAACCTGATACATTCACAAGGATATTTGTATCGAAATGTTTTATTTTCGGATAAATTTCGCTAACAAAATAATCTACGCCTTTGTTTTGAAGCCCTACGGCATTAAGCATTCCGGACGGCGTTTCAGCCATTCGCGGATATGCGTTTCCTTCGCGATGCGCTCCTGTTGTTCCTTTTACAATGATACCGCCAAGTTTGGACAAATCCATGAAATCGGTGTACTCTTCGCCGTAGCCGAATGTTCCTGATGCCGTGAGAACAGGATTTTTGAGGAGTAGATTGTGTATTTTTGTTGTTAGGTTCATTTGCTTATTTTAGTGTTTTGTCATCCCGAGCGAAGTCGAGGGATCTCCCTGTTTCTTGGGGATATCTCGATTACGCTTCGCTCCACTCGATATGACGTATGTCAAACACGGGGCCTTCCGTGCAAACACACTGATGCCCATCGGTTGTTTTCGTCACACAGCACAAACACGCACCAATGCCACAAGCCATCGTGTTTTCCAACGAAATCTGACAGGGTATGTTTTTTTCAATAGCCCATTTTCCAACGGCTTTCATCATAGCATCTGGTCCACAACAATAAATTTGGTCAAATTTTTGCTGATTAAAAATGGAATGTTCGGTAATCAACCCCTTTTCACCCAAAGTTCCGTCTTCGGTAATGACCAAGACTTTGCCGTATTTGACATACTCTTCAATGCGAAGGATGTTTTTTTTAGAACGTCCGCCGATTAAAATTGTTGGAGAAATACTGTTTTGATTCAATGTCTTTGCCAAAAATAATAATGGCGCAACACCACAACCCCCGCCAACCAAAAGGGTGCGAGGTGCAGATTCGCTTCGCTCGTTGTGTGACGGTATCACCTTGTCGTCATTCCCGCGAAGGCGGGAATCCCCTTGCTGATGTACGTCCCCCTCATTATGGGGGATTCCCGCCTTCGCGGGAATGATGGTTTCATTCGATGCCACCCCGTACCCAAAAAATCCGTTTCCAAGTGGAAAAAGAACATCAACGGAGTCTCCCGATTTGAGTTTCGAGAGTTGCTCCGTACCTTTGCCGATTTTTTGAATAAAAAATTTGATGAAATTATGCGTGAAATCTACATCGTGAATAGAGAACGGACGGCGTAAAAACACATGGTTTGTGTTCTCTATCAAAACATTTGCGAACTGTCCGGGTTTGATTTTGGGTAGTGATTGGTCGGAGCCTAAAGTCAAAAGAAAAACCTCCGGCGAAAGCGGACGGTTCTCTATGACACGCAGACGACGATTAACTTTCTTCATTTGCTGATTCTTCAGAAATTTCAGAAGTTTCGTCCGGCTGTTTTTCTTCAAGCGAAATCAAATTTTTCCCTACCAGCAGGTTGTACCAAACAATCACTTTTTTGATGTCGGAAGCATATACCCGATCTCTGTCCCAATCGGGAAGAATTTTTGAAAAATAGGCTTGAAGATCTTTATTGTCGGCTTTTGGCGAAACATTTGCTTGACCTCCGTCCTCTTCACGAAACATGTTTTGAAAAACTTTGGTCAGCGGAACATCTTCACCGTTGGTAAACATTCCGATTTCTTCCAACGAGGAAATTTTGTCGGAAACAAAAGCCGGCAGGCGCTTTCCGTCAATAAGCGATTCCATAATGGCACCGGTTTTCGACTGGGAAATCATTTTGAACACACCGGGCTTTCCGGGAATAGTATAATATTCGCTTAAATCCATAATAAAATTGAAAATGGAGAATGGAAAATTGAGAATGAAGTTGTGTCAAATAGCAACGACTGGGCGAAGCAAATTCTCCATTTTCAATTTTCAATTCTCAATTAGAACTCGTCTGAAACGGTGAGTCTTTTACGACCTTTAGCACGACGGCGTGCCAAAACTTTACGACCGTTTGCAGTAGCCATACGCTCGCGGAAACCGTGTTTGTTTTTGCGCTTTCTGTTAGATGGCTGAAATGTACGTTTGCTCATGATATTAATGCATTAAATCTGTAATTCGTATTGAAAAAAGGACTGCAAAGATACAAAAAAAAAATGAAATTGCCAAATTTTATTTCGTTTCCGCCTCATTAAATTGGGAATAATTCCGCCATTTGTCCAAAACCGTTGCAAAATCCGCAGGCAATTCCGAATCAAACGATATTTTTTCTTTTGTCGCAGGATGGATAAATTCGAGAGTTTTTGCATGCAAAGCATGCCTCGGAATCATATCAAAACAATTTCGAACAAATTGTTTGTATTTAGAATAAACCGTTCCTTTTAGGATTTGATCGCCACCGTAAACCGCATCGTTGAACAACGGATGCTTGATATAACGCATGTGTGCACGGATTTGATGCGTTCGCCCGGTTTCCAAAATGCATTCCACAAGGGTTACATAGCCGAAGCGCTCCAAAATTTTGTAGTGAGTTACAGCGTGTTTACCGTAGTCGCCATCAGGAAACACAGTCATTACTTTTCGGTCTTTCAAACTGCGTCCGACATTTCCAACAACAGTGCCCTCATCCTCTTGAAAATCGCCCCAAACTAAGGCCTGGTATTTTCGTCCGACCGTATGATCGTAAAACTGTTTAGCCAAAAATGTTTGTGCCATTTCGGTTTTTGCAACCAACAGAAGCCCGGAAGTTCCTTTATCAATGCGATGTACCAAATAGGGTTTTGCCTCGCTGTCTTGAAAGTGAAACGCCAAAGCATTGACCAGCGTTCCACACCAATTTCCAAAACCGGGATGAACAACCATTTCCGGAACTTTATTCACAATCAAAATTTCCGTATCCTCGTAAACGATATTCAACGGAATCTCCTCGGGAACAATTTCCGTATCGTTCGGAGGATAAGACATGACAACACTGATAACATCGCCCGGTTTCACCTTGTAATTTGATTTTACAGGCTTATCGTTTACCAAAACATTTCCCGCCTCTGTAGCATTTTGAATCTTATTGCGAATAGCATTTTCCAAACGAATCACCAAAAATTTATCAATGCGTAAAGGCGATTGTCCTTTATCTACAATGATTCGGTGGTGTTCGAAAAATTCCTGTTCGTTGTCGCTGATTTCTATGTCGATGTTTTCTGTCATTTGGGTTGCAAAGATACGAAAAAATCTGGAATTGGCAAAGGACTAGACACACAAAAAAAGTTATTCACAATTACAACTATATCAAAAATATTCGTATCTTTGTAGAAAATTAAATAAATTTACAATTAAACAAAATATTAATGAAAAAATTTACACAGTCAGAATTAAAAAAACTACTAATCAATTTGACATGTACTGCCGAGAGAATTGACTCACAGACCACAAGATTAGAACAATGGGATACGTGTTATAAAGCATTAAAAGATTTAGAGATATTTCCCGTTTTAGCACACGATGTTAAAAAAGTGTTAGAAATTAATCATAATTTTTCACTATGTGAACCATTCATACTTGTTAGTACTACGAGTTATAGAGATTTTAACACTGTAATAACTCATATTCGAACAAAACTTCAAGCAGTCATTGACTATATGGAAATCACAGGAGTGGAAATCAAGGAAGGGTATGGAAATATAGAGATTTTACTACCTGCAGACATTTCATTTGAAGAGTTGCAGAAAATATCTTCCGAATTTAATTTTATTTTTACTGAAAGTTCTATTTTTGATGAAGAAGTTCTATTAAATGAGGTAAAAAGTGGTTCGATCTGGTTAATCATAACAATATCACTTGGAGCCGTAGCACTTTTAGGAGGAATTTCTAAACTTGCTTTGGAATTGAGAAAAAAACACATAGAGAATAAAATCATTCTTGAGCAGTTAAAGTCGCTGAAATCAGTAAATAATTTGAATGAAAAAATAAAGGAAGAACTTGAAGAAAAGTTTAAAATAGAATCTATGCATTTTGCAGAAAGGTTTAAAAAGGAAAATAAAGATAAATTAAAGGATAGGAAAACAAAAGAAGAAGATTTGATAGCAATAAGTTTTTCTATACAGAAATTATCAGATTTATTTATTCAAGGTGTCAAAATTGTATCTTCGGTGGATAATTCAACAGCAAAAGAACTAAAAGAGTTACCAAGTGTGGAAGATTATAGATTGCTCGAAAAAAACATTAAATTATTAAGTGATAAAAAGTAAAAACCACAGTCTTTTACAGGTAATAATTCCATCAATGACGAAAATTTCGCAGAAGAAATCAAAAAATCCAAGTGCAATAGTTGTGGAAAATCCACTTTGTAAAATTTAGGAAAACCAAAATAATTCCGTACCTTTGCAAAATAGAAGTATGAACAAACTCAAAAAAACAGACAACACTCAATACGATTTGCTACTCACGCAAATCTCAACGCTTATCACAGAAGCTAAAAGGCGCGTAGCAACTACAATCAATGATACACTTGTTGAAACCTATTGGAGCGTTGGTAAGTATGTTGTCGAATTTGAGCAAGGCGGAGATGCAAGAGCAAAATATGGCGATCAGTTGTTGATTAATTTGTCAAAAGACTTAACGAGTCGGCTCGGCAAAGGTTTTTCAAGGGCTAATCTTCAGAATATGAGATTGTTTTATCAGAGGTTTCCAATTTGCCAGGCACTGCCTAGCAAATTGAGTTGGACACACCTGGTTGAAATAATACGAATTGATGACGAACTTGAAAGAAATTTTTATCTCGCAGAAACAGCAAAGGAAAATTGGAGTTCAAGGCAACTTATCAAACAAAAGGAAAGAGGATTATTTATGCAACTCGCTTTGGGCAAAAGCAAAGAGCAAATTTTAGAGTTAGCAGAACACGGAAACATTATAGAAAAACCGGAAGATACCATAAAAGACACCTATACTTTGGATTTTCTCAATCTACCCGAGTTCAAATCTTCGGAATCCGTTTTGGAAGATGCTTTGATTGAAAATATCGAACATTTTTTGCTCGAACTTGGCAAAGGCTTTGCCTTTGTTGGTAGGCAATACCGCTTGACGGTCAATAACACGAACTATTATGCCGACTTGGTGTTTTATCATGTTATTCTGAAGTGCTATGTAATTATAGACCTTAAAGTCGGCAAAGTAAAGCAAGAAGACATCGGACAAATGAATCTCTATCTCGGCTATTTTGCGATCGACAAAAGTAACGATGGCGATAATCCACCAATCGGTATTATTCTCGCAAAAGAAAAAGACGAAGTCATGGTGCAGTACGCTATGTACGGTAACAACAACAATCTGTTTGTTTCAAAGTATCAGTTTTATTTGCCGGACTTGGACGAGTTGCGTAGCTTGCTGTCTAAACAGATTGAGCGGTAAGACACGCAGAAATTTGCAATTCTAAAAAAAAACCTTACTTTTGTGAAACTATGATCACCATTACAAAAATATTTCACTACGAAATGGCACACGCTTTGCATCGCTACGACGGTGCTTGTGCGAATATTCACGGACATTCCTATCGCTTGGAAGTTACCGTAACCGGAGATATTATTAGCGATACCAATCATCCCAAATGTGGTATGATTATGGATTTTTCAGACTTGAAACAATGTGTTCAAACAGCAGTTTTGAACGAATTTGATCATGCGTTGGTTTTGAACTCAGCTGTTTCGACTATGCTCAACGACCGCCGTACCCTGAGCGGAGTCGAAGGGCAGGTGTTCGGAAATATCATTTTTGTGGACTACCAACCCACCAACGAAAATCTGCTACTCGATTTCGCTAAACGCATCAAATCGAAACTTCCGACCGGAACCTCATTGCTTCGTTTAAGAATGTACGAAACAAACTCCTCTTTTGCAGAATGGTCTGCGTAAAAAAATCGAAAACTTTTGACAAAGGTCTCTTTAAATAACATGCTATTTTTCGCTCATCACGGTTGTTTTGAGGAAGAGCGAGTTGTGGGAACCCGCTTTTGTGTTAATCTTTCGTTTGATGTAGAAACGGTAAGAGCAGAGCGTTCCGATGAACTTTCGGACACGGTAAGTTATCTGGACGTTTACCAATTGGTGAAAGCCGAAATGCAACAACCGTCGAACCTTTTAGAACACGTTGCCAGACGAATTTCGGACGCAATTTTGCAAGCATTTCCACAAGTTTCAAACGTAGAAATTGAACTGAAAAAATTAAATCCGCCACTCGGTGGCGAAATAGAATCAGCCGGAATTACACTCGTTACTGCGGGTTCGTAACCCGTCATCGCACGTGCCGTCATTGCGAGGCACAGAGTGCCGAAGCAATCCAAAAGGGCAATAGATAGATTGCTTCGCTTCGCTCGCAATGACGAGTAAAACAAACAATGAAAACAACAAGATACATAGACCGAGAAATCAGCTGGCTTAGCTTCAACGAACGAGTTCTTCAAGAAGCCAAAGACCCCACGGTTCCGTTGATTGAACGCCTCCGGTTTATGGGTATTTTTTCGAACAATCAAGACGATTTTTTTAGAACCCGAGTCGGATTGCTGAAATATGGTACCGATGAAGAAGGCTATATACAAGAATTCGGCTATAGTCCTCGCAAAACACTGAAAGATGTGAATTTGAAATATACGGAACTTCGCAAAGAATTTAACGCAGTGTTCAAAGAATTACGAGAGGAATTGCAACAAAACAATATCTTTTTTGTGGACGAAAAACAGGCTAATGAAGATCAAAAAGCCTTTGTTGAAAGCTTTTTTCGCAATGAAGTTCGTTCGCATTTGTTTCCGATTTTGTTAGATGAAGTTGCGGATCACACATCGCTGAATGAGCATTCGATTTACTTATTTGTGAAATTGTCGTCGTCCGAAAAAAAACTTCAAAAAACCTGTCAATACGCAATTTTAGAATTTCCAACCAATGTGATTTCACGTTTTTTGGTTTTGCCGAAATCGCAAGAAAAAGAATACGTGATGATGTTGGACGATGTGATTCGATTGGGATTTTCAGATATTTTTATGGCACAGGGCTACGATGTTTACGAAGCCTATACGTTCAAAATTACGCGGAATGCAGAAGTCGAAACCGACACTTCGGATGATCCGTTAGGCGTGATAAAAGAAATGATCCGACTGCGAAAGAAGTCTGATGTGACACGATTTTTATACGATCAAGATATGCCGAAAACCATGCTTCGACATCTTTTGAAAGCTTTGAAAATCGAAGAAAAAAACAGCGTTGGAGCAGGTTCTCGTTATCACAACAGTAAAGACTTTGTAGGTTTTCCATCGAAACTGGGAAGCGGCCAATTAGTTTACAAGCCACATCAGCCGCTTGGAATAAAGACTATTTCCGTTCGAGACAACAAGTTGAAATTGATGAAGCAAAAAGACTATATGTTGCATTTTCCATATCAGTCGTTTCAAATGGCAATTGATTTTTTGCGTGAAGCATCTATTGACCAAAACGTAGAATCCATCAAAATGACGATTTATCGTGTTGCGGAAGATTCTTCGATTTTGAACGCTTTAATCAATGCGGCTCGCAACGGAAAAAAGGTTTCGGTTTATGTGGAAGTCAAAGCTCAATTCGACGAAGAAAATAACCTGTACTGGATCGAACGTTTGCAAAATGAAGGTGTAAAAGTAATGAGTGTGTTGCCCGACTATAAAGTTCATGCAAAATTGATGTTGGTAACAACTAAGGAAAAAGGAAAAAAACATCGCTATGCCGCAATTGGCACGGGAAATCCGAACGAAAAAACGGCGTCTGTTTACACTGACAAATTATTGTTTACTGCTAATCCGAAAATTACCGATGAGGTAGATATGGTGTTTCGTATGATTGAAAATAGGTTGGTGTTTCCGAAATTCAAAACGTTGATGGTTGCTCCAATTAATTTGCGTGAAAAAATGACAGAATTGATTGACTTCGAAATTAACCAAGCAAAACTTGGAAAACCGGCGTGGATTATAATAAAATCGAACAGTCTGTCCGACAAACAAATGATTGACAAATTGTACGAAGCAGCAAATTGTGGTGTAAAAATTCGATTGTTGATTCGTGGTATTTGTGTATTAAATCCAGATTTACCGGAATGCAAAGGTAATGTCACGGCCTGTTCGGTGGTTGATCGTTTTTTGGAACATGCCCGTGTATTTGGCTTTTGCAACGCAGGAAACCCGCAGTATTTCATCGGTTCTACAGATTTTGTAAAAAACAAAATGGACAAACGTATCGAAGTCATTGTACCGATTCTTGACACAGACCTCAAAGAAGAAATGCGGGATGTTTTGGAGTTTCAGTTCAAAGACAACACGCATGCACGTTGGATTAATCCTGAAAAAATGAACGTTTACGTGCAAACTGCTGGAAAAAAACGGCGTTCACAAGAAGATATCACGAAATATCTGTACAAAAAACACAATGTGTAGGGGCGAGGTTCACCCGCCCTACATCGCAGGGCAGGTAAAGGGTCACCAGTAAAAGTTGTGGGGCAATAAAAAAAGTTTTATCTTTGTAGCCTATAAAGAAGATATGACTATGCAAACAACACCTAATTCAATTGATTTATTGAAGTACATTTTACCGGAAGAAATTTTTAACTATTTCACCTTGATTAAAGTAGAAGAGCAAAAGGGACAATTGCATTTCTATTTGGAGGAGATTAACTCTTTACCGGAAAAGTATGCTGGGCGTGGTATGGAGTCCAATGGATTTCACAAAGAGTCTCTCATTAGGGATTTTCCCTTGCGTGGTAAACCTATGTATCTGCACGTTCGCAGGCGGCGATGGTTAGATTTAGACAGTGGGCAGTCGGTCAGCAGAGACTGGAACGCAGTGGCCAAAGGTACCCATCACACGCAAGATTTTGCGTTTTTTTTAAAGGAACTTATTGGATTTATACCCGATTACGGCCCACTCGCTTGAGCGGATTTTTCCACACCTTGACGGCAACCAACCGGCACGTCAATACAAGGAACATCTTAGTGATTTCAAGTCTTGGAAAGAGCGTGGTCACGCCAGAGACTGGTTGGTTTTCCCAAAAAATATCGGCACACATTTGAATATTGACGAGACATCTCTTTCCGACGGCGAACTTTACACTATTGTCACCAACAAGGCTGCCAAAGGTCGCAAGGGAGCATTGGTTGCCATTGTCAGCGGAACACAGTCCGACAAAATCATCAAGGCATTGAATCGCATTGCTGCCAAAAACCGTGCCGTAGTGAGGGAGGTAACACTTGATATGGCTTGGTCGATGCATCGGATTGTAACTTTTTGTTTTCTAAATGCCGTCCGCGTTATCGACCGTTTTCACGTACAAAAATTAGCCTACGATGCCCTTCAAGAGATGCGTATCAAACATCGCTGGGACGCTATTGATGAGGAAAACAACGCTATAGCACAAGCCAAACTTTCCGGCGAAAACTACACGCCACAACTGCTCGAAAATGGAGATACTAAAAAACAACTCTTGGCACGAAGCCGATATCTTTTGTTTAAATCTGCAAACAATTGGTCTGCATCTCAAAAACGAAGAGCCAAACTGCTTTTTGAACTTTATCCTGACATCAAAAAAGCCTACGATTTAACGCAGTCCTTACGGATGATTTTTACCAAAAATACCGTCAAAGATGCGGCAAGACGCAATTTAGCCTTGTAGTACAACCAGGTCGAAGAGTCAGGCTTTAAATCTTTTAGCACCATCCTAAAAACCATTCAGAACCATTACGAAGACATCTTAAACTTCTTCTACAACCGTTCAACCAACGCTTCTGCAGAATCGTTTAATGCTAAAATCAAAGCCTTCAGAAGTGCCCTCAGAGGGGTCGTAGATGTGGAGTTCTTTCTATTCAGATTAACAAGCATTTATGCGTAGTCCACAACTTTTACTGCTGACCCCAGGTAAACCCTGCCCCTACGGTTTTGCAAAAATCAATCCACACACGCTTGCAACCGGTGTCATCATAAAGGTTTCCGTTAATCGAATACCGGTGATTTCTTCTGCCGAAATCAAATCAAAAAGTTCTTTTTTTCGAGAATGATCGGGGTAGGAGGGATAGCCTACCGCAATGCGTTGTCCCGCTGGCGCGGACTTGTAGTCCGTGCCATTTAATTCCTTGCGAGTATACTCATACAAATATTCTGCAAAAGCCTCTGCCAAGCGATCCGCAAGAGTTTGCACGAGTAATGCGGAATAACTGTCGCACTCTTTTTCGAATTGTTTTGCCAATTCGTCAGCACCGTGTATGGTGCATGCAAAAACACAAACCTGCTCGCTTTGCTCGCCGGTGCGAGATACGGGGTGCGGGGTGCGGGGTGTCGATTCAAAAATTCCGTAGGCGGAATTTGCTGTCAATAAATTTTTATCGACGATTTTTTCTAACAAGATATTTGCATCGTCCTGCAATTTTTGTCGTTCGTTTTCGGTGTTTTTGGGCAACTCCCATGCATGAAAAAAATACCGCCAATCAATGTATGGTACTAATTTTTCCAATGGGAAATTTTGTAGTTTTTGGATTTCTGTTTTTTTAGGATCAATGATTTTTTTTGCATCCCAATCAATGATTTTTGTGGTGGGACGGGCTCTTCGACTCCGCTCAGAGTCCGCTCCATTGCGGTCGTTGAGCGAAGTCGAAACGCCCGCCCTGCCTTGTTTACGTTCGTATGTCGTTTTAAGATTTTCGTAGTGTTCCTGCGTCCGCTCAACGAATGTTTTTTTCTGCGTTTCGGATGTTAACTCTCTAATAATTTGTGTGCCGTGCGAAGCGTCCTTTGCGTGATAAACTCCGCCGTTGTAAAGCGGATTTAAGTAAACAGCGGTATGCAGTTCGCTTGTCGATGCACCACCGACAACTAACGGAATGTTGAGATTTTTTTCCTGCAATGCTTTCGCAACAGTCGCCATTTCGTCGAGTGAAGGTGTGATCAATCCGCTTAATCCGACTAAATCTACGTTGTGTTCAATCGCAGCACTCACAATATCTTCGCAACTTACCATCACGCCCAAATCAATAATTTCGTAGCCGTTGCAGGCTAAAACGACACCGGCGATATTTTTTCCAATGTCGTGTACGTCGCCTTTTACGGTGGCGAGTAGGATTGTTTTTTTGTCGTCATTGCGGGCTTGACCCGCAATCCGCTTGTTGCAAGGGGATTCCCGCCTACGCGGGAATGACGACGCAATACTATTTTTTTTTGCTTCGATGTGTGGTGTGAGAGTCGCAACTGCTTTTTTCATCACACGTGCTGACTTTACGATTTGAGGCAAAAATAATTTTCCTTCGCCAAACTGTTTGCCAACTTCGCTCATCGCTGTCATTAAAGGACCTTCGATGATTTCAACGGGATTAGCATAATCCGGCAAAACTTGCATCATATCTTCTTCTATGAAATCGGAGATTCCGTTTTTTAAAGCATATTGTAAACGCTCAATAGGTGGGGTTTTTCGCCATTCTTCGCCGGCGGAATATCCACCCCCCTGCCCCCCGCCAGCGGGGGATATGTTCTTTAGTTGTTCTGCAAAAATTAATAATCGGTCTGTTGCATCCGGAGTGCGATTTAAGACGAGGTCTTCAACGGCTTCACGCAAATCTTGCGGAATGGATTCGTAAGGCGGAGTTTTTCCGGCGTTCACAATCGCCATATCCAAGCCGGCTTGAATGGCGTGATATAAAAACACGGAATGCATCGCCGAACGCAACGCTTCATTCCCTCGAAATGCAAACGACAAATTGCTGACACCTCCGCTAACCTTGGCATTTGGAAGGTTTTGTTTGATCCAACGACAGGCTTCGATGAAATTTACGGCGTAATTATCGTGGTCGGAAATTCCGGTTCCAATCGACAAGATATTCAAGTCAAAAACAATGTCCTCGACAGGAAATTCGGCATTTTTCAAAAGGTTGTAAGCACGCTGGGCAATCTGAATTTTGTGTTCAAAAGTTACGGCTTGACCTTGTTCGTCGAACAACATAATAACGACAGCACCGCCCAATTTTCGTATGGTTTTGGCACGTTGCAAAAATATCTCCTCGCCCTCTTTCAACGAAATAGAATTGACGATAGATTTTCCCTGAACGCACTTTAATCCCGCTTCTAACACCTCAAATTTCGAACTGTCAATCATAATCGGAACACGGGCAATATCGGTTTCGGATGCCAACAAGTTCAAAAAAGTCTGCATTTCGTGCTTTGCATCTAACATCGCATCGTCCATACACACATCGAGGATTTGTGCGCCGTTGTTGATTTGTGTGCGGGCGATGCTCAACGCTTCTTCGTAATTCTTTTCGCCGATTAATCTTGCGAATTTTCGTGAACCTGCGACATTGGTTTGTTCGCCGATGCTTACGAAATTGGTGTTTTTGGAGATGATTAATGGCTCTAAACCAGTTAAAACCGTAGGGGCAGGGTTTACCTGCCCTGCGGTGTGGGGGCGGGCAGACCCCGCCCCTACAGGACGTGGTTCGTATTTCGCAATAATATCACCATACTTTGCAATATGCTCGGGCGATGTTCCACAACAACCGCCAATGATATTCACCAATTGATTTTTTAAAATTTCTTCTACGTGAATTGCCATAGTTTCAGGCGTTTCGTCGTACTGCCCCAACTGGTTTGGCATTCCTGCATTGGGGTAAACCGAGGTGTAAAACGGCGAGATCTTGCTCAATTCTTCCAAATACGGACGAATTTGTTTTGCACCGAACGAACAATTGAGCCCGATACTCAACAACGGCACGTGCGACAACGATTCGACAAAAGCCGAAATGGTTTGTCCCGAAAGGTTTCGTCCGCTTTTTTCCAGCGTTACGGAGATCATAATTGGTAATGTCTTCTGCAATTTAGAAAACACATTTTGAATCGCAAACAATGCCGCTTTTGCGTTCAGTGTGTCAAAAACCGTTTCGACTAAAAGCACATCAACTCCGCCAACAATCAAGCCTTCGACTTGTTCGGCGTAAGCCGCAGCCATTTGGTCAAACGTAATTGCACGAAAACCGGGGTCTTCAACCTTTGGCGAAAGCGAAAGCGAACGATTGGTTGGTCCCATGGAGCCTGCAACAAATCTTGGCTTTTGTGGATTTTTTTCAGTAAATTTATCTGCACAGCGGCGGGCTAATTTTGTTGCCTCAACGTTCAGTTCGTAAGCCAAGTTTTGCAGTCCGTAATCTTCCAAACTCACGGATGTGGCGTTAAACGTGTTGGTTTCGATGATATCTGCTCCGGCATCCAGATATTGTTCGTGAATGTCGGCAATGATCTCCGGTTTGGTTAAAACCAACAAATCGTTACAACCTTTCAGGCTGGCTTTTATATCGGAAAAACGCTTTCCGCGATAATCGGATTCGGTCAAATTGTGTCGCTGAATCATTGTGCCCATTGCACCATCCAAGATGAGTACACGGTGTTTGAGTTGAGAAAATATAGAGTTGCTCAAGATAATATTTTTTTTGCAAAGGTACGAAAAAAAATGAAAAAAGGTGAAGTGGTATAATCGCCAAATCTAAATGCTCCACCTTGTGCAAGTAAAAAGTTCGCAGGAATATTCAGTTCACTATGCAGTTTTTTGTTTTTTGTCTGAAAATACAAAAATGTAAAGCATTACCCCGATGGCTAATGCGATAAGTCCCGACATCATAATAATTGCTTCCATAATTACTTTTTGTTTAAGATTGCTACCCCCACAAAGAAAAAAATCAAAACGAACGCCAAACCAAATATGTAAAGCATATACATCTGCTCAAATCCGCCCAAAAAAGAAGTGATTAACGCTGCGGTTGCTGTGTATTTTGCAATATCCATAAACCATATTGCCAACTTCTTTTTCTGTTTCTTTTTTCATTTGCTACATTTCGATACTGCAAAGTTACAAAATTAAAATGAATTTGCCAAGTTTTCAAAAAAATGGACTTGACTTTATACTGAAAAACCTGTCATATTTGGCTAAAGATACGATTTTTGCTTAACCTCGCCAAACATAATCCCCGCTGTCATTTTGCTGCAGGCTGTCGTTGTCTAAATGCCATTGTAAAAAAAGCAGAATTTTTCGTTCGCTGAACGTATTTAATGCATCTTGAATTTCCTCCAATGATGCGGGTTTCCATTGTAGCAGAGGCTTGATAATTTCAACCATTTGGTCGGATTCCTCATTGCTCAATTCGATCTTGTTTTGCTCAATACAATAATCGCAGCGTCCACAACGCTTGCTGTTGGTTTCGCCAAAATAGGTCAGTAACAACTGACTTCGACAGCGGCTTGTGTTTTCGGCATAATCCAGAACGAAATCCAAACGTTCGCGAGCAGCGTTTTTTCGCTTTTTGTAAACGTCCGGATCAAGCTGTAAATTCGAAGATTTTAATCGGGGTTGAACATATACAACCTGCGGTTTGATTGGGGTTGGAATGTATTCTAAAATCTCCCACTTCATGAGATTTTGCAGGGCAATTACGATTTGTTCTTCGGAAATTTTCATGCGACGTGCCAAATCTTTTTCATTGATTTTTACAAAATCCGAAAACAATCCACCGTACGATCGCAACAATGTTTCGACGAATGTGCCGTATTTTTCGTTCTTGACTTGAAACTCGTACAAGTAATTTTTATCGGCTCGAATCCATACTTTTGGCGGAACATTCAAATCTTCCGTAAAGCCGATCAACCCTTGTCGTTCGATCAATCGCAATGCATTGTAAGTTTCTACTCTTGGAAAATCAAATGCTTGTGAAAAGTCGTTTAAATCAAAATCGAGACCTGCTCCTGTTCCGCTTCCTACGGGAATTTTACAATAATCACCTAATTTATTGTAAACGGTTTTGATAAATGAAATCTCGGGATAAGTTTTTTGAAAATCATCCTCTAATTTTCGTTTGTCTGCATATGAAAAGAGCATGACAGCATGCGCACGCTGTCCGTCTCGACCTGCTCTGCCTGCTTCTTGGAAGTATGCTTCCAACGAATCCGGCAGATCCAAATGCACCACGAAGCGACAATTCGGTTTGTCGATGCCCATGCCGAAAGCATTGGTGGCAACGATAATTGGCGTTCGGTCTTGAATCCAATCGGCTTGTCGTGTGTTTCGCACAGACTGGTCTAATCCCGCGTGGTAACAAGCGGCTCGAAAACCTTGAGTATTCAAATAATCCGCAATTTCTTGAGTTTTCTTTCGATTGCGAACATAAATTACGCCAGCACCTTGCACTTTTTGAATAATTTTTATCAAACGTCCCAGTTTATCTTCTTCGTGAAACACATAGTATGTCAAATTTTCACGTGCAAAACTTTTTTGGAATACATTTTGTTTTCGGAATGCTAACTTGTCTTGAATATCAACGACAACAGAAGGTGTAGCGGTTGCCGTAAGTGCAATAACCGGCACATCGGGTAAAAAATCCCGAATTTTGGCAATTTTTAGATATGGCGGACGAAAATCATAACCCCATTGCGAAACACAATGTGCTTCGTCAATCGCTAGAAGACTAATTTTCATCAACGGAAGATTTGCCAAAAAGGCCTGTGTTTCCAAACGCTCGGGCGATACATACAAAAATTTCAGTTGTCCGGTAATGGCTTTATTCATGACCAATTCCGTTTCGAATTTGTTCATGTCGGAAATGATTGTTGCTGCCGGAATACCGCGTTTTTCGAGGTTGTCAACCTGATCTTTCATCAAAGCAATGAGTGGCGAAATTACTAAACACAAGCCATCTAAAGCCAAGCCCGGAACTTGAAAGCAAATGGATTTTCCGCCACCGGTTGGCAATAGGGCCAAAGTATCTTTTCCTTCGAGAACTGACAAAATGATTTCTTCCTGCATCTCTCGGAAATGCGGGTGTCCCCAATGTTTTTGTAATATGTTGCGGATTTCTTGTTGCACGCTAGAGTATAATTTACTGACACAAAGGTACGAAAAAATCCGGAACCACGCAAAACTTAAGGTTCAAGATAAGTTCAGAGGATTTTTTCGTATAATTTTAAGTAGAAGTTTCTTTTAATCGTTTCCAGCTCTTTTCTTCCGCAAAAGAAGATTTTTTTAATGTTGTATTAATACTTGTAGCGGCTACATCGCCCCATTTATCGCCTAATAAGCAAATCATTTAGGAACAAACACAATAATGGAAGTACCCTAAATTTTGTCCTTTAAGCCGCACTTTTCGCATTCTGCAATATTAGCAATTTTCTTTGAACTAAGACAAACTTAGTTTAGAGATCATCTCATGTCTGTAGTGCAAACGTGGTGCAAAACCAAAAAAAAAATCGTCAACCTGTTGATTTTTCAATGATTGACGACTTGCTTGGAGGTTCCGAGCGGATTCGAACCGCTGTACACGGTTTTGCAGACCGCTACCTAGCCACTCGGTCACGGAACCTGAATGGGGGTGCAAAGATACGAAAAAAATTTGACATATCAAAATTTTTAAGTTCTCATTTTTTTTCGTATCTTTGTCAGTTGTAATAAGCGTAACATTCCAAATGTCTGCACTGTATCCATTAAAATTTTCACCAATCCTCAAAGATAAAATTTGGGGTGGCAAAAAAATTGCAAAATTACAAATCTCTGAGCAGGCTTCTGAAAAAACCGGAGAAGCATGGATTTTGTCCGGTGTGGAAAGTGATGAAACCCTTGTTACAAACGGTTTTTTAGCAGAAAACACCATCAACGAACTTATCGAAGTTTACATGGAAGAACTCGTCGGAGAGAAGAATTTCGAAACGTTTGGTAACGAATTTCCATTGCTGTACAAAGTGATTGATGCAAATGACGACCTCTCAATTCAAGTGCATCCAAACAACGAACTGGCGCTCAAACGCCACGACTGCAACGGAAAATCCGAAATGTGGTACATCATGGACGCCGAAAAAGATGCTGAAATTATTTTGGGTTTCAATCAAGATATAAATCAACAGAAATTCTTGAAGTACCTTGAAAATGACACAATTTTAGACATCCTCGCTCAACAAAAAGTACACCCCGGCGATGCTTATTATATCCCTTCAGGGTGTATTCACGCCATTCGAAAAGGCGTTTTTTTAGCTGAAATTCAGCAAACTTCTGACATGACCTACCGTGTTTGGGATTGGAATCGCAAAGATGAAAACGGAAGTAGTCGCGAGTTACACGTGGAAGAATCTCTTGAAGCCATTGATTACAACGCCCGAAACGATGGTTCAACACGCTCGCAAGGCATTATCAACGGAACATCATCACTCATCAAAACGCCGTATTTTCACACCAATGAAATCGTTTTGACGCAAGGCGTAGAAAAAAATTATGCGGACTTGGATTCGTTCATAACCCTGTTTTGTGTGAAAGGGCAAGGCTCTGTACTTGCAAACGATGTGAGTGTTGAAATCAAAACCGGTGAACTCGTTTTAATTCCCGCAAACATAGATACCGTTCGAATTTTTCCAACAAACTCCATGCGAATTTTAGAAACATATATTTTGTAATTTTATGGATAACGCAACAACAATCGCAGTCGTCTTTCTCGGACTGTTAGTTTTTTTGGCACACTTGTTTGCTGCATTTTATCGCAAACGAAGAGTGCCTGATGTGTTGATGCTGATAGTCATCGGATTGGTTATCGGGCCTATTTTGGGTTTAGCGGGACCGCAAGATTTGGGAGCTTTCGGACCAATATTCACAACAATAACTCTTGTTGTAATTTTGTTTGTCGGCGGAACAAATCTGAGCATTGCAACATTAGAAGCATCTTGGAAAAGCACGACAACTCTGACCTTGAGTGCATTTATCGCTTCTGTGGTTGTACTTGGAGCAATTGCACACACGCTTCTCGGATTCTCAATCAATAGTGCAATCATCATTGGTGGAATTTTGGGAGGGACATCTTCGGCAATGGTCATTCCGATGGTACAACAAATGAAAAATCTCGGTGATGAATCGAAAACGGCGCTGGCTCTGGAGTCCGCACTAACTGATGTATTAAGTATCATGTTGGTTTTGGCTTGCATACAAGTGGTTCAAGATGGCGAAATCAACATTGGAATAACTATCGGTTCGGTTTTTTCGGCGTTTACATTTGCTACATTGATGGGCATTGGCGGGGCATTACTTTGGTCAAGATTTATTCGATATATTCGTAAAATAAAAGATTCTATTTTCACAACACCGGCATTTGTTTTTGTGATATACGGCGTTGCCGAATTGTTTGGATTTAACGGTGCTATCGCGGCTTTGGCGTTTGGTATAACCATGGCAAATATCGAAACTTTCAAGAATTTTATCTTTCGAAAAATCATGGGTGGAGAAGGCAACAAGTTCAGCGAAGCCGAATTAGTTTTTTTTAACGAACTTTCGTTTTTGCTCAAGACTTTCTTCTTCGTTTACATCGGAATGTCTATTGTTTTCGAGAATGTAAAAGCACTAATTGTTGGTCTGATTTTCACTGCTGTCATTTATATTGTTCGCTTGTTTGTTGCAAAATTTGCAGCTCCTAGAACGGCAAACCTGTACGATAAATCCATCATTTCAATGATGACGCCCAAAGGGCTTGCTGCCGCTGTTCTTGCTACAATTCCTGAAATGGTCAATCACAGTGCAGGAGAAGAAATTATTCCGGAAGCAACAATGATTAAAAACATCACGTATGCTGTGGTACTTTTCTCAGTGATATTGACATCCGTTTTGATTATCGCAAGCGACAAGTCCAAAAAACTGAGTGGTTTTTACAGCTCATTTTTCGGTCAAAAACTTAAAAAAAACCAAAATGAAGACGAGGCAAATCAAATTTAATTCAATAAAATTTTAAACATGGAACTTTTTCTAATAACCGTTATATTACTCGCCTTTGCTCTCGTAGGAATCGGCATAAAAATGTTCGTCAAAAAAGGCGGAGAATTCAAAAAGCAATGCCTGACGATTGAATTTGATTCGGGCGAAAAGATAGGCTGTGTTTGCGATGCCGAACGTCACGAAGACTGTCAATATTATGAAGTCCATCACGGAAAAAAAGAGGCAGAATAATAATTGTAGGGGGCGAACCTACGTGTTCGCCAATCAAAAATAAAAAACAATGATAGCAAAATCCGAAAAAACAATCGAAAAAAAAAGTAAGATTTACGTTGTAGATAACGTGAAATCTCTTGAAAAAACAAAGCTCTCCAAAGACGAAATCAACTATGTAAAACAGCAGTACAACGATCACAAGATTACGTGTTTCGAATTTAATCGTTTTGCATACATAGATTTTGTTTTTATTTTGGACACATCCAAAACGGATTATACAAATTTGGAGCAAGCCCGTATCGCCGGAAAAAATATGTGCTCACGTTTAGGTAAATTGAAATTTTCTGAAATTCAACTTGTGGACGAATGCTTGCAATCTGCGTTATGTCTGGCTTTCGCCGAAGGTTTGTATTTGTCGAGTTATCAGTTTACCAAACATAAAACCAAGCCGAAACATCAACCTTTGAACATTCAAATTGTTTCGAAAAAGTTGCCAAAAACGGACATCGAAAACTTGAATTTATGTTGCGAAGCCGTTTATTTCTGCAAAGATTTGATTAACGAGCCTCATAACTATCAAAGTGCCGTTCAATTTTCCAAAAGCCTTGCCGCCAAAGCAAAAACACTCGGTGTGAAAGCCACAATTTTCGACAAAAAACAAATCGAAAGTTTAAAAATGGGTGGTTTGTTAGGCGTAAACAAAGGTAGTGCAAATCCGCCGACATTTACAATCTTGGAATGGAAACCAAAATCCGTAAAAAAATCTCAACCCACCGTTTTGGTAGGAAAAGGTTTGGTATTCGATACCGGCGGAATGAATTTGAAACCGGAAAATTTCATGGAAGACATGAAGTGCGACATGGCAGGCGGAGCAACGGTTGCAGCGACTATTTTTGCACTGGCTGCGATGAAATCCAAACATCATGTTATTGCACTGATTCCTGCAACTGACAACCGTCCGGGTGCACATGCTATGGTGCCCGGCGATGTGCTTACGATGCGTTCGGGAAAAACTGTTGAAGTCGTAAACACCGATGCAGAAGGTCGCTTGATTTTAGCCGATGCATTGGATTACGCCAAACTTTACAAGCCGAAACTCGTCATTGATGCGGCAACCCTCACAGGTGCTGCTGCTCGAGCCACCGGAAAATACGGAACAGTAGGTATGCAAAAAAACGCAGAGGACTTTTTTCAAATGCTTCAAAAATCCGGCGAAGAAGTTTGCGAACGCATCGTTGAGCTTCCATTGTGGGATGAATATCTGGAAGAATTAAAATCCGAGGTCGCCGATATAAAAAACTGTGGTTCGGCATATGCCGGAGCAATCACGGCAGGAAAATTCATGGCTGAATTTGTTGATTATCCATACATTCATTTGGATATTGCAGGTGTTGCATTCAATACATCTGCTTACAAGTATTTCGGTAGTCAAGCCTCCGGTTTCGGTGTGCGATTGTTGGTGAATTTCTTTGGAAATGTGAAATAAAATCGTACCTTTGCAAAATGAACCCAATCGTTTTAATCACAGGAAGTACAGCAGGCATCGGAGAAGCTGCCGCAGAACGCTTTGCAAAAGAGGGTTATGATTTGATTTTGACCGGACGCCGAAGCGATCGTCTGGAAACACAAAAGAAACAGCTACAAGATGCATACTCCAATCAAGTGTTGACACTGTGTTTCGATGTTCGTTCGCAAGCCGAAGTTGAACAAAACCTGGGAAATTTGCCGAACGATTGGAAAAATATCGCAGTGTTGGTTAATAATGCAGGACTGGCAGTTGGCCTAAATCCCGTGCAGGAAAGCATTGTGGACGACTGGGAACGCATGATTGATACGAACGTAAAAGGCTTACTTTATGTCTCCCGAGTTATCGCTCCGTTGATGATTCAGAACGGACACGGACATATCATCAATATAGGTTCTGTTGCAGGCAAGCAAGTTTATCCGAACGGAGCCGTGTATTGTGCTACAAAACACGCTGTTGATGCGTTTTCGAAGGGGTTACGAATGGATTTGGTTTCGCATGGGATTCGGGTTACACAAATTTGTCCGGGAGCTGTCGAAACTGAGTTTTCGGTAGTGCGATTTAAGGGCGATCAAACCCGTGCAGACAGCGTTTACAACGGTTTTGAACCACTGAAAGCCGATGATGTTGCAGACGCAATTTTTTATTGTGTGAATCTTCCGAAACACGTTTGTATCAACGATATGCTCATTATGCCGACAGCACAAGCAGCACCAACAATTATTCATAGAAATCTCTAAAAAATTTGTAAAAAACAAATCACGATGAAGTACAAAAAAATCTTGCTTAAACTCAGCGGAGAGTCGCTCATGGGTGAACAAGACTATGGTCTTGACCCAAAAATGCTGACACAATACGCAGCAGAAATCAAAACCGTTCATACTGCAGGTTGTCAGATTGGTATAGTGATTGGCGGTGGAAACATTTTTCGGGGTTTACAAGGTACTGCCGAAGGTGTTGATCGTGTACAAGGCGATTACATGGGCATGATGGCAACACTCATCAACAGCATGGCACTGCAAGCCGAGTTGGAAAAACAAGGTGTTCCTACTCAACTATTATCGGGGATCTCTGTGGAGCCAATCGCAAAAAAAATGTGCCGTTCACGTGCAAAAAAATATTTGGCACTTGGCAAAGTTGTGATTATTGCAGGCGGAACAGGCAATCCGTTTTTCACTACGGATACGGGGGCTGCTTTGCGTGCCGTCGAAATCGAAGCAGATGTTTTGCTCAAAGGAACTCGTGTGGACGGCGTATATACCACCGATCCGGAAAAAGATCCGAAAGCAACAAAATTCAAGTCCATAACATACGACGAAGTTTATGAAAAAAGGCTATCCGTCATGGATTTAACTGCATTTACGCTTTGCAAAGAAAATCAAATGCCGATTTATGTTTTTGATATGAACAAGGTTGGAAATTTGCTGAAAGTCGTAAACGGTGAGGAAATTGGGACGATTGTCCTATAAATGAAGCTCATTTTTTCAAAAAAAACAAACAAAATTTGCTAAATCGAAAAAAAAGTGTTAACTTTGCAAACGTTAAATCAAAAAACAATACAAATCAAAAACAAAAAAATTATGAAAAAAATTATCGTATGTGTTGTATTAGCACTAATGACAACAGCCCTTGTGGCACAAGAACAAGGAAAAATCCGCGGTGGTGCAAACTTTGGCTTTGCTATTCCATCTGGTGGTTTCGGTGTGGCTTATGACCTCTTTTTGGGTTACAACATTGCAGACAACATGAATGTTGGTGCAAGATTGGGACAAGCCGCTATGATCAGTGTGAGTGACGATGGAGCTGGTGCTTCTGCAAACACTAACATTTTAGCTACGTTTACCTATTTTCTTAATCCGGGTGGCGGACGTTTTGCTCCTTTTGCAGGAGTTGGTACAGGAGTTTATATGCTGGGTGCAGTTTCTGTCGGCGACGATGGAAGTTCTGTTGAAGGAGGCACTCTATTCGGAGGTATGCTGACTGCAGGTTTTGAACTTGGATGGTTCAGGTTAGCTGTAGAGTACAACTTAATTCCAAGCTCTCCTGTTGTAATGACTGTTGGAGATGCTCCTGATAGACGAAACAGCTATTTGGGAATTACCCTTGGCTTCGTTATTGGCGGAGGACGCTGGGGTGGAAGATAACCCAAAACAAATCCATATAAAAAAACAGATGCAACTTGCATCTGTTTTTTTTATCCGAACAATTCCGAAAAAACCTCGTATATTCCGGAAACGGGAACGATTTTGATTTTCGACGCCGGCACGGATTTGTCCGTGCCTTTCAAATTATATTTCGAAACAAAAATCCGTTCAAACCCCAATTTTTCGGCTTCCGCCAAACGCTGTTCAATGCGGGGAACAGGGCGAATTTCGCCCGTCAAACCAACTTCTGCCGCAAAACAATCTTTTGGCGAAACGGCGATATCGCTGTTCGACGATAAAATCGCTACAACCACCGCCAAATCTATCGCAGGGTCATCTACACGAATGCCACCGGCGATATTCAAAAATACATCTTTTGCAGAAAGTTTGAATCCGCAACGCTTTTCAAGCACCGCCAACAACATATTCAGCCGTCGCAAATCAAATCCTGTTGCCGAACGCTGAGGTGTGCCGTAAGCTGCCGAACTAACCAATGCTTGAATTTCGATCAGCATCGGACGTGCACCTTCAACCGTTGCAGCAATCGCAGTTCCGCTGAATTGTTCGTCACGTTGCGAAAGTAAAATCTCCGAAGGATTAGGAACTTCACGTAATCCTGAACTTTGCATTTCGAAAATTCCCAATTCGGATGTTGAGCCGAAACGATTTTTGATCGAACGTAAAACCCGATAACCGTGATTGCGAACGCCTTCGAATTGCAACACCGTATCGACCATGTGTTCCAAAAGTTTCGGACCGGCAATACTACCGTCTTTGGTGATGTGTCCGATGATAAACACGGGAACGTTCGATTGTTTGGCGTATTTTTGCAATTCGCCGGCACATTCCTTAATTTGCGAGATGCTTCCTGCTGAAGAATCTATACTGTCGGTATGCAACGTTTGAATAGAGTCGATTACCACAATACTCGGCGATAATTCAACAATTTGCTGAAAGATATTTATCGTGGAAGTCTCATTCAAAATATAGCACGGTGCGTTGGTCAAACCCAAACGATCGGCACGCATTTTGAGTTGCTGTTCACTTTCTTCGCCACTCACATAAAGCACTTTTTGGTTTTGCATTTGCAACGCCACTTGTAGCATCAATGTCGATTTCCCGATGCCCGGCTCGCCACCCACCAAAACCAATGAGCCGCCCACCAATCCACCGCCCAACACACGATTAAGTTCGCCATTGTATGTGTTAATGCGTGCTTGTTGATCGGTACTAATTTCCGCCACCAACTGCGGCTTGGAAGTTTTTGTAAAACCAGCAGATTTTTTCCACACCGATTTGTCCTCACGTTGAACAATTTCTTCGATATACGTATTCCATTCGTTGCAAGACGGACATCTTCCAATCCATTTCGCCGATTGTGCGCCACAATTTTTACAGAAAAATGTTGTTTTTGTTTTTGCCATGTCTCAGTCTTATCATGTGCTGTCTCTAAACGCCACCTTTCTGTCCCACAAAATAATCATTCTTGTCTTTGAAAAGCACGTTGAATGTAGTCAATGAGCCATAAATACGTGTGATATATTGTTGAAGAGAAACCTTATCTTGGTCGGTTAGTTTCGGATGAGAGTTGATGTTTTGTTCGAGAACTCTCAGTCTGTCGCGAACCATAACAATTTTGTGAAAGAAAGTTTCGATAGGCACATCTTTGCCCTGTAGCTCCTTGTTTCCTGCCTCCATTTTGAGGGTTCCACCTTGCCACTTTTCGGCGATTTCAACAGGTTGATCAATACCATTGTGCTGAAACAAAATGTCCTCCAAAATGACTCGCATATCATCGTACGAAAACACACCTGTATCAGACTGCTCCTCGTCTTCGGGTTTTTCAACAACTGTAAATTCGGAAAGATTAGATTTCGAAAACGACACTTTTCCACCACGTTCAAAAATAACTTCAATTGTACTGAACTCGTCTTTTACAACAACGCCTTCGCCATAACGTTCGTGGTCGACAGTTGTGCCTTTGGTAATTTTTTCCATAATGTTGGTTTTTATTTGCAAATATACGAAAAATTTCTAAAAAAACAAAAAAATTTGGTCATTTCAAAAAAAAATCGTATCTTTGCACTCCTGATTTTGAAAAAAGTATAGAACAATGGCAAAGAAAATCAAAGAAGCCCGAATTCAAGTGATTCTTGAATGCACCGAGCACAAAACAAGTGGAGTGGCTGGTACATCACGTTATATCACTACAAAAAACAAAAAAAATACTCCCGAACGTCTGGAGATTAAGAAGTACAACCCCGTTTTGAAAAAGATGACGGTTCACAAAGAAATCAAGTAAATTTTTAAGATATGGCAAAGAAAACAGTTGCAAGTTTGAGAGTCGCCGGTGCCGGCAAAAATTTAGCCAAAGTTGTGCGCGTGGTAAAGTCACCGAAAACAGGTGCTTATACTTTCAAAGAGGACATCATTCCCAGCGAGGAAGTGAAAGCCTATTTTGCAAAAAACAAATAGTTTTTGCATCTAATGCTCACAAAAGCCTCAATTTTGGGGCTTTTTTTATACAAGATACTATGGGATTTTTGAAGTTCTTTTCCAAAGAGAAAAAAGACGACCTCCAGCAAGGTTTGGATAAAACCAAAACATCGGTATTTTCCAAACTGACTCGGGCTATCGTCGGAAAATCGCATGTGGACGACGATGTGCTTGATAATCTGGAAGAAGTATTAATTACTTCCGACGTTGGCGTAGAAACCACACTCAAAATCGTAGAACGTATTCAGCAACGCGTAGCAAAAGATAAATATGTCAATGTAAATGAATTGAATCAAATTTTGCGTGGGGAAATTGCAAATTTGTTGAGCGAATCTGAGGTTGGAGCACAAGCGGATTTTTCTTTGGCAAACACTTCAACTCCGCACGTAATTATGGTTGTCGGCGTGAACGGTGTCGGAAAGACAACCACTATCGGAAAATTAGCCTATCAGTTCAAACAAGCCGGGCACAGCGTAATTTTAGGTGCTGCTGACACGTTTCGTGCTGCCGCTATTGATCAATTGAAAATTTGGGCGGAGCGCACAGATGTACCGATTGTGGCACAAGACATGGGAAGTGATCCGGCTTCCGTGGCATTCGATACACTGAAGTCCGCTGTAGCAAAGGGCTCCGACGTCGTAATTATTGATACGGCAGGGCGTTTGCACAACAAAGTCAACTTGATGAACGAACTGTCAAAAATCAAAAACGTGATGCAAAAAGTTATTCCGAATGCACCTCACGAAATTTTGTTGGTACTTGATGCTTCGACCGGGCAAAATGCCGTAGAGCAAGCCAAACAATTTTCCGCAGCAACTGAAATCAACGCACTTGCACTAACCAAACTCGATGGAACCGCTAAAGGTGGCGTGGCTATCGGCATTTCCGACACCTTGAAAATTCCGATAAAGTATCTTGGTTTGGGTGAAAAAATGACCGATCTGCAAATTTTTGATAAAACCGAGTTTGTGAATACGTTGTTTGAGTAGAGTTTGGTAAATTCATTTTTTCGTAATTTTATGAAACGAAAAAAAATCGTATCTTTGCAGTGAGTTTAAAAAAAACTGAAATGAAAGTTTTTCACGGTACAAATATTATCATCGAACAGCCGAAAATAATAAATCGTTTCAAAACGCTTGATTTTGGCGAAGGATTTTACACAACCGAAAATGAAGATCAAGCGAAAGACTTTGCGATAAAGGTTTGTGAACGTAGAGAACCAAAGCTTTATCCTATCGTGAATTGTTATGAATTTAATAAAAATCTCGATAAGTTTTCTGTTCTCAAATTTGATGCACCAAATGAAAAGTGGTTGGACTTTGTTGTTGCACGAAGAAAGGGAGTCGTCTTGGACGAAATTTACGACCTGATTATTGGTCCGGTTGCAAATGATGATGTTTTTGGAACAATAATTTTGTATGAAGCCGGACAGATAGACAAAGAAAGTGCTATTAAAAAATTCAAAGTAAAAGAATTGTACAATCAAGTCGTATTTTGCAACGAATCTGTTTTGAAGGATTTAGTTTTTGTAGAATCGTACAACGTGGAAGCTTAATAATGAAAGATAAAAATCAAATATCGGCTCTTTTAGGCATTTGTATTATTCCACAAATTATTGCAGATATAAAAGGCTTTTACAATGATCAAGAAGAAGTTGCGCTGAAAGAATTTTACAAATCAAATTTATTTGATAAATTGCAAAATCCGAATACAGGACTCTGGCACTTAAGCTCTAAAACGCTATCGCAGATATTTTTATCAGAAGTAAATGAACAAACAATTGAATTTCCGGAGGAACAGTCATGAGTAAAGAGAATGTTTTTTTGATTTTTTTGGTTGAATATTACCGTAACAAAAAGAACTTGTCGGGAAAGGATGTTATTGCCTTATTCGATAAGTTTCATGTGTGGGATTTGGCAAAAAAATCATATTTTCTTTGGCATATTGAATCTCCCGACAATTTTGTGCGAGAAATTGATAGTTATATACATTTATAGCATTATTTTTAGAGAAAATATACAAAGAATAAACTATGGCAACAATCAGATTATTTTCACTCGGATGCTCGAAAAACACAGTAGATTCAGAGGTTATTCTCGGAAATCTACAAGTAGCCGGACATGAAATTTTAGACGAACATTCGCCCAGAAATCCACAAGTTACAATTATCAATACCTGTGGTTTTATTGGCGATGCAAAAGAAGAATCGATACAATATATTCTGCGAGTAGAACATTTGAAGAAAAAATTTCGCACAGAAAAGTTAGTTGTGATGGGCTGTTTGGTGCAACGTCATCGTGAGGAATTAAAGCATGAGTTTCCTACTATTGACGGTTGGTTTGGCGTGCATGAGATGGACGAATTATTGAGTTTTTTGTCTGAAGACATCGAAAAAACCGTTGAAAAAGCAAATCTTTACGAGCGTTTACTTTCGACGCCTTCGCATTATGCATATTTAAAAATTGCTGAAGGTTGCGACCGCTCGTGCTCGTTTTGTGTAATTCCGTTGATTCGCGGAAAACACGTTTCACGCTCAATAGAAAGTTTGGTTGAAGAAGCAAAAATCCTGGCTAATAAAGGTGTTCGGGAAATCATTCTGATTTCGCAAGATGTAACGTATTATGGAATTGACTTGTATGGCTCGAAAAAAATCGCCGAACTTACGCAAAAAATTTCCGAGGTAGAGGGCATTGAGTGGGTGCGTTTGAACTATCTACATCCACATCAGTTTCCTATGGATTTGTTAGATGTAATGGCAAAAAATCCAAAAGTTTGCCAATATTTGGATATTCCGTTTCAGCATATTTCTACACGGATTTTGCAGTCTATGAAACGAGCTTCGACAAAAGAAGACACTTACAATTTGATAAAAACGTTTCACGAAAAATTGCCGAACGCAGCCTTGCGAACTACACTAATTGTGGGCTATCCGGGCGAAACAGAAGAAGAATTTGAAGAATTGAAAACATTTGTAAATGATGTCAAATTCGACCGTTTGGGTGTTTTCAAATATTCGCCGGAGGAAGGAACAGCATCTTTTGAACTTGCCGACGATATTCCGGACGAGGTAAAACAAGAGCGTATGGACGAAATCATGGAAATTCAACAAGATATTTCACTTGAAAAAAACCAAGAAAAAGTCGGAAAAGAATTACGTGTTATCACCGATCGTTTCGAGGGCGAATATATTGTCGGACGCACCATGCAAGACTCTCCCGAAGTGGACAATGAGGTGCTGATTTTGGATGAAGATGACATTGTTGAACTTGGAAAATTTTATGATGTAGAAATTACCGAAGCCGATGTTTTTGATGTAATTGCGAAGATTGCGACTAAAAATTAGGCGTTAGTGGACAGTTAGCGTGCGGACATCCACATTTGTACCTTACAATTCTTTGCTACATCTGCACGGACAATTAGTGTGCCGACTTACGCGTACGTTCTACATATCTATTTGCTAAATAGCCTACAACGGCAGCAAACAAGGCACATAATGCTCCCCAAAATAAACCATTGTTTAAGATTGCTTCCATATTATTTTTTGTTTTTGCTTGATAGTATATAGAAAAATATTCCGCACAAAATCAATCCCGTCACTAAAAGACTACTTGCAATATAAAGTGTCGCAGGCTCTTTAAAACCTCCTAAAAACGATGTAATGATAATACCTGTTATCACGTATTTTGCAATATCCCAAAACCAGTCAGATATTTTTTCTAATTTCATAATTTAAGTTTGAATTGCACCACAAAGTTACGATTTTTTTTTGACACATACAAACTTTTCTAAAACGAAAAACAAAAACGACAAAAATCGTTCTTGTTGGTGCGGACGTCCACGTCCGTACCTTGTATAAGTTTCTGCATATCCCATTTTATTCTAATCACATCTAACCAGCTAGTTTTTAATCCTTGACACGGACATGGACGTCCGCGCCAGCGGAATTAATTTTGCGTCGAATGGACTGTTTTTGCTTTTTACCGATTAAAAGTTGAACGTCCATACCCATTGCTCGAAAAATTCGACTGACATTAGAAATCGTGAGGTTCTGCCCTTTTTCTATTTTGCAGATTTGAGCGGCTTGAACTCCGATAAGTTCACCAAGTTGCTTTTGTGTATAATGTTTTGCTTCACGCAACTCTCTAACCTTCTGACCAATCAACGAAAGTTCTAATTGAATGTTGTAATCCTCTCTTTGTGGTGTTCCTCGTTTTCCAACATGCTTGTCCAATACTTCGTCGAACGTGTAAAATTCTTTTTGTGTTTTCATTACTGGTTTTTTATGTATTAAAATAGCGTTTCATGACTTGTTCGGCTTTATGAATTTCTGCTTGCGGAACTTTTGACATTTTTTTGATAAAGCCATGCGTAGCAACAACCAAAGTGTCAATTTTGTTTCGTTTATCCCAAAATGCTAACATCCGATAGTGTTTTCCATTGTATAATGTTCTGAATTCCCATATATCGCCTGTCAATCGCTTGAATAAATCCGAATTTAACGTACGCCTTGCCAAATCCATATTCAGAATGATTTTTTGTTTTGTTTTTTCATCAACTTTAGATAAGAATCTATCCGCTTCTTTCAACAAGATGATGTTAAATTTTGGTTGTTCCATTGTGTTTCGATTTACAAAGTTACGAATAAATTTCCATATATGGAAATTTTGAATGGTAATTTTTTACAAAGTTACGCCAAAAAGTCCAAGGAAAAAACCTAAAAAGTGTTAAAAAGCCTAAAAAATGTTAAAATTCCAAATTTTTTTTGGCAAATCTCAAGTGGTTTCATCGTTTTTATTGTTTGCTGTTTGAAAGATAGAATCTATTTTGATAGTCGAACGGCGATAGAATCGCCGCTCAACTGAGTTGCGCCCTAAAAAATTGTCGACTTTTTTTGTTGATTTCAAGTTTTTTTGTATCTTTGTAGTTCAAAAGCAAAAAAATTCAACTTGTAAAGGCGTGGATAATAATCAATCAAGAAGACCTTGTGGCAAACTGGAATTTAGCAGTAGAAGGAAAAACATTATTCAAAATTAAACCATTATCCTGACATATCATGAATCCAAGAGTCGCAAATGTAAAGCCGGAAAAGGACTACACGCTGCGCGTGTGGTTCAAGAATGGCGAGGAGGGCATTTTTGATGTAAAGCCTTTTTTGAATTATGAGATGTTTCGACCGTTGAAAGACATTGATTTTTTCAATTCGGTGCGACCTGAACACGGAACAATACAATGGGCAAACGATGCCGATCTTTGCCCTGACACCGTGTATTTAGACAGCGTAAAGATACAAAAATTATAACAACGCTGCTGCGGAATCAAAATTTTGCCAATTAACCGTTGTTTATTGATAGAAATGTTGAACCTATTTTTTTGTTATCTCTGCTACCTCGCTGGCGCGGGTCTGCGACCCGTGCCGACACTAATCTTTGCTTATATTCTCGCTTTTTCCTGCACTTCTTTAATTTATATTTTCAATGTATTTTTCTTACTTTGCTTGATTGGCACGGGTCACAGACCCGCGCCAGCAGGGTAAATGTTGCTTTGTTTGGAATTACCGCCAACGGAGTGTAAAAATACAATTTTTTTTGAATTATTCAAAAAACTCAATCTTTTTTTCAAATGGATCTATCGAAAAACTTGAAAATTGTTTTACAAATTTCATGCCCAACAGGCGAGTCCTTTCACCGAAAAAAATCATTTGGTCTGAAAAATTCACTCCGTTAATCTGTACTGTGTCGAATTGACTGGCGTAAAGTCGACGAGTATTGTTTAAATAGCCTGTAGTTATGGCTGGTAGTGTTTGTTGTATGTCAAATTTAGTTTTGTCTTTTTTCAATAATGATAAAAAACCATCAAAACCCGTATCAAACAACACATTTTCAAACGTGTTTCCATTGATATGTAAATCAACAAAAGGCATTATTGGTGCCACAAAAGGCATTCCTGGAGGCATTTTTGGCGATTTGCAGGTCAAAATCAAAGAAGGAGGTTTTGTTTGTGCTTTCTTTTCGCTCGAAAGAGTTATGATTTGATTTTTAATGTCGAAATAACTGTATTTTTGTGACAAAATATCCATGGCCATAGTCCCAACGATTGTTGTATCGTTTTCAAAAACGGTGCCCTTCGATTTTTCGAATGTAAAATCATGATTTTTAACCGTTAAGCCTCCTATTTGAAATGAATCCACTCGCCTAATTTGCGATAAACGTCGCCAGTTTACTAAAGCAAATCCTCCAAACGTGGAGTTTATGTTTACTCTATCTTTGTAAAAATCACTCTCGCTAGTACCTGTGTCTAAAAAGAGAAATTTTCCATCCTCAAAAGGTATAATTATTCCTTGATCACAGAGAGAATAATGAAATATAGCATCACTGTTCATTTTATTCAAATTTTCACACCCACAAAAGAGCCAAAAACAAAGCTGAACACCAAAAAGGGAATGTTAGTTTTTTAATATATTTTGATAAATTCATTGTACAAAGATACTGAAAATAGTACAAAACTACAAAAAACAATACCAAAACTTGAAAATACAGCCTACACTTTTCATAAAAACGAAAAAGTAGGCTGTAAGTTGGTTCTTTTTAGTGTTTTTGTTCACTTAGCTACACCCACGAAAACTGGCTTTAACTACGAGCGAAGTAGCTGCCTTAGTCTTTTTATATTTAAAAAGAAATTTCCCCCCAAATATTATTAGTGGGAGAATACCACCATTAGTTTCCACCATCTCCTGATGGCTCATTGCTTGTACGCCATAGGCGTTTAAATCTAATGTTTGCATAGTTTTATACGATTACCTGTACATCGCGAGGTTTTTAGTTTTGTTTTTCAGAAACATCTTGCCGGTACCGTTGCTAAATATTTCCGACTACAAAGATAGCGTTCTTCCGTCAAAAAAAATTGTACGGAAGCAAAAAAGATGAAAACATTTTGCTTCCGCCATTGGTATTTTGCATTTCCTCTTTGCTCATTTCTTCAAGTTTTATCTCAAAGAAGATATTAACAACTGCACTATCATCGTAGTGAAATGTTTTGTCGGTGCGAGAGAATTTAATACTTGCACCATGTGTTTCCAACACTTCAATAATGTTGTACAATGTACCTCGACTTACAGAAAGTCGCCGTGCCAATTCGTTCGGAGTGCCGGTACGTTTTTGACGAATAAGTTTTTCGATTAAGATAAGTTTGTTTAGAAAATTAGCGAATTTCATAGTTTTGAGTTTTTATGGTTAATTGAATACTTGGGTTTGTGCTCGCCAATAGTCAGCATACTGCCCGTTGGTTGCAAGCAATTCTCCATGCGTGCCTTGTTCTACGAGTTTTCCGCCGTTGATGACATAGATTGTATCGGCTTGTGTGATGGTTGCTAAGCGGTGGGCGATGATGATGATTGTTTTTCCCTCTGCTCGAAGTTTTGCGATTACGTCTTTGATATATTTTTCGGATTCGCTGTCGAGAGCAGACGTGGCTTCGTCCAGCGCTAAAATTTTGGGATTGCGATACAATGCTCTTGCAATGGCAATGCGTTGTCGTTGCCCACCCGAAAGTTTTGCACCCTTTTCGCCTACCTGCGTTTGCAGCCCTTCCGGCAAAGATTGAATAAACGGCATCAAGCCAATTTGATTGCAGAGTTCAAACACTCTCGGAATATCAGGCTCAAAATCGCCAACGGCAATGTTTTCCAAAAGTGTACCATCGAACAAATCAATCTGCTGTGGAACAAGCGAAATCAAACCCCGCAAACTTTCCGGCTCAATATGCCGAACATCCACACCACCGATGCAAACCTGCCCGTTTTGTAACGGATATAGGTTTTGCAAAATTGCCAGAAGCGAACTTTTTCCACTGCCACTTTCGCCAACAACAGCACTGATTTTACCTTTTTCAAACGTAAGATTCAATCCCTCAAAAACCTCTGCTCGCGAGCCGTAACGAAAGTTCACATCCGTGAATGAGATGTTGCCAATTTGCTCTTTTGCAAAAGGTAGTTTTTTTGTGGTGTCATCTCTTTCCAAATCCATAATCTCGAACAAACGATCGGCTGCAATGCGTGCATCCTGCCAATCGCGATTCATGCCGATTAGACTGCTTACAGGACCTATAAAATAGCCAATCAAGGCATAAAACGCAAGCAACTCGCCGGGCGTAATTTGATTATCTATTACAAACAAAGTTCCCGCCCAAAGCAAAATAATGGTAAACAGTCGGGAAACAAACTCGCTTGATGTGTTTGCCCACAAAGCGGTTTTACTTGATTTGTAGATGGTTTGCAAGAGTTTTACAAAACGTACTTCGGTCTTTAATCCCGAAAAATCTTCCATGCCAAAACGTTTGATGGTGCCAATGGTGTTGAGCGATTCCACAACATGGGCTTCGAGTTCGGCGGAATCTTCCATGAGTTTACGCTGAACCTTTCTGTTTGCCAAATTGTAAAGGTAGTAAATCAATGCATAGAGCGGAATCACACAAGCAATAATCAACGCCAGTTTCCAATAGTAGGTAAACATCAAAAAGAATGAAAACAATAGAATCAGCACTGACACAAAAAGGTTTATCAATGTTTCGTTGATAAACAAACGAATGTTCACAGCATCGTTGATACGAGAAATAATCTCTCCCGAACGCATATTGTCAAAAAACGTTTGGGGCAAGCGAAGCATGTGTTTGTAATAGCCCAAAATCAATCGCACATCTATTTTTTGTCCGGTACGCACAACAATCAGTGTTTTGAAGAAGTTGATAAATATCGCCATCAGAAGCAAGCCAACCATTACAACGCCCAGCAAGTTCAGCAGATTTTGGTTGCCTTCGGGGATCACATTGTCAACGATTTTTCGTATATAAATTGCCGATGCCAAACCGATAATGGTATAAACCACTGCACCAAAAATCGCCTGCGACAAATCTTTCAAATTCGGACGAAACAAGTGCCACATACGAGTTATGACCGAGACTTTTTGGTTGCCTTTTTCGAATTTTTCCATGGGGGCAAGTAAGATTAAAGCACCTGTCCAGATTTCTAGAAATTTTTCGTACGTGTAGGTGTGCATTCTTCCATCGCCCGGATCCATAAACGTTACCTTTTTTCCATCGGCACTGTAGATTACAACATAATGCAATAAATTTCCACCCATAACTACGTGAGCAATGGCAGGTTTTGGGATTTTTTTTAACGGCTCGGTTAATTTATTTCCTTCTGCGTCCATTGCTTTAGCAGCCTTTGCTTCAAAACCAAGTTTTTGGGCAGCTTCCACCATACCCAAAACATTGGTGCCTTTTTTATCGGTTGAGGCAATTTGTCGAATGTGGGCGATGGACAACTTCAATCCGTAAAATGCCGAAACAGAAGCCAGGCAAGCGGCTCCGCAGTCGGTGATGTCGTGTTGTTTTATTTTCATAGATAATGGTTAGTGGTTAATGATTAATGGTTATTAGTGGTAGGTAGTTGTTACATCTCTGTAGGGTTGGGGCTACGCCATAGCCGGGGGATTCCTCGACTTCGCACACTACGTGTGCTGCGCTCGGAATGACGACACTAAAAGAGGAACAGGGGGAGAGAAGAGGATTTGGAGGCTTTGCCTCCAAATCCTCTTCTCTCCTCTCTCTAGTCAACCCCCCGTCATTCCGAACGAAACGCAGTGAAGTGAGGAATCCCCTTGCTATAGTCAAGTAGTCTAACATTTTTGTTATTGAGTAGTCAGATTAGGATTTAACCAATTA
>Ga0123355_10000004_pt1 | contig 221201 bp, 216 predicted proteins | sample TergutEmb28metaG_3_FD_89872 | JGI IMG/M metagenome (GOLD analysis project Ga0123355, IMG submission 89872) | Embiratermes neotenicus P1 segment gut microbial communities from Petit-Saut dam, French Guiana - Emb289 P1 | ecosystem: Host-associated > Arthropoda: Insects > Digestive system > Gut ...
ACCATCGCGCATGGGGTTGACCACGCGCAAATTGCCGGGGTTGGTGCGCCCCACCATTTTCACGGCGGCGTTCCCCAGCGCGAGAATATCTCCGGTTTTGGCATCAAGGGCGGCCACAGAGGCCTCTTGCATCACAATGCCGCGGCCCTTCACATACACCTGGATGGATGTGGTGCCAAGGTCAACGCCAATTTGCAGCCCGGCGATTGTGCTCACCTCCTTGATTTACCTAGATTTACGTCGCTGTAGAAAATGCTTATTATCTGCTACACAAACAAAATGGGTGTCCTTCTGTATCAAACAATGTGACGAAATGATCGCCGCCATACTGCGCCGCGGCTTTGGTCGCGCCAAGCCGGATGGCTTCAACCACAGCGGATTGTAAATCATCGACTTGGAAATTGAAGTGCATTTGCTTTTGCTGTTTGCCTGGTTCTTCCGGCCAAACCGGCGGTACATATGGAATAAAGTCCGGCTCCCAAAACAGTATCGTCATGCCATTTTCTGCTTTGAGCGCCAAAGCACCAAATGCAGTTGTCTTTGTCCAACCCGTAAGGTCAGCGTAAAAATCGCGGGCGCGTTCGGCGTTTGCACAGTCTATTGTAATATCTCCGATGGTTAAATTAGTTATCATGTTTGTCCTCGATTCCCAATACAGAAAATATAAATTCCCACATCAACCGCTCATTTTCTTCGCTTGCACTTCCGTGCGCAAAAACGCCAGTCTAATCACCTGCGCTGCACCTGCTTGTTCCAACATATGCGCACAAGCCTGCATGGTAGCACCAGTGGTGCAGATATCATCGCACAGCACCACGCGCCGCCCTGCAACTTGCTCGGGCGCAATGACGGCATAAGCCCCCGCAACGTTTTGCGCACGCTGCGGGGCGGGTAGGTCATGCTGAACTTCGGTCTCGCGCGCTTTATATAGCAACGTTGCGTGCGCGCAACCCAACCAGCGTGCGGCTGTTTTTGCAAGCAGCTCGCTTTGGTTAAAGCCGCGCTTCTTCACCTGCGCGGCGGTCATGGGTACGGCGCAAAACAGCAGATCATCATCACAATAGCCCGCTTCACGCAGGGCATCGCCCATGGCATAGCCTATGCTGTGCGCCAGGTTGCGTTTGCCGCGAAACTTCAGCCTTAATAGTATGCGACGTGCGCGGCTGTGGTAAACGAAACAGGCGATGAGGACTTGTGTAGGGGCGACCGTCTCGGTCGCCCGTGAGTTTGGATGACAGTTTGCGGGCGACCGAGGACGGTCGCCCCTACAGGCATAGCGACTTTTTTCGCCTTCTTCAGCGCAGTCGGGGCAAAGCATTTCTGTGGGCGCGGTTACGCCAGTGCACCACACGCAGCGGCGCGGAAAAAACGCCAGCCAAAGGCGTTCGATGAGTTGTGTGTTCATGCTGCCACCGCGTGGTCAAGAATGAGATATCTAACTTGAGTGACTATGCGTCGTTGAAGAAACGTTTCACGACTCAAATTTTCATTGAACCGAGCCTCGTCAAAGTATTGCCATTCCCAAGGAAACATAAAGTCCTCTAAGTCCTGAAATTGTTCTGTCCGCCATTGTTCAAATTCTTCATCTGTTATCGTGATTGAAAGCCCTTCTTGCTGCGCCACGGCTAAAGTGAACAACACGCGGCTTTGATGTCTGATTACGCGCTCTTCTTCCGTCAACTCGGTAGATGTTGGTATTGGGATAGGTATTCCCCACAAGATATCGCTTGCGTGCTCGATCCAGATAGGCAACTGATGAATAATTGCGTTATCAAATGCAGCATCAAATGCGAAACCAAGGCTTACGCTCTCCACCTCAACACCCCGCACCTGCCCCAACGTAATGTAAGGCGACAAGTCCATCTGCATCACCTCGGCGAGGTGAAACACTGCGGGTGATTGCTCGGCCACAGTTTGCTGCGCGGGCGCACAGGCAGCCATGGCAAGCGCAAGTACAGCTGCAAACGCAGCCAAAACTAACCGTTTCATCCTCAACCTCCTAGCACGGGCTCTCTGCAACATGTAGGGGTGGCTTGCAAGCCACCCGGGCAAAAATACTGACTTAAGTGGTCATCACGGGCGGCTCGCAAGCCGCCCCTACATACTGGTTATGTGCTCATTATTCTTCCGCCTGGTCGCGCTGTTGCGTTTCTAAAATGGCGCGGTTTACAAAGCCGTTGAGACTTTCGCCGCGTTGCGCAGCATAGGCTTTCAGGGCTTCTTTTTGGCCTTTTTTTACTTTGATTTGGAGCCTGTCGTATGCCTTAGCGTCATACTTCGCATTTGCCTTTAATCTTGCTTCGCTAGATTTTTTTGTCTCTTCGCTAATGGCCACTCACCCCTTTTGAATTTGTCTATTTGCTTGTTCAATGTAACCCCCCGCGCCGTCTATGACGGCACTCCCCCCCTACAGGGGGGCCTTGGCAACAGCCGAAAGGCCGAGTTTCGCCAGGGTCTCCCCCGTGGGGGAGATGTCGCGAAGCGACAGAGGGGTTTTGTGCGAAATAGCAAATACTTGCAATAATATACAAACGACGTGTACGGTATGCTTGGTAAGTTTGTGCACTATTCCATCTTGCAATTGTACGGTATGCTTGGTATAATAGGACTAACAGGAGGAAATCACCATGAAACGTGACCTTGCAACCATCGACGCGGTCGGCCTCATTTACGAAAACCTTAAACTTGTTGTGAAATGCATCACGCTAGAGGATGTCGACCGCGAAGAAACGCGGCTGCTTGCCTACATCGCAGATGATTACTTGGACGACATGTGGGCAACGGTCTCCTCTTTAAAAAGAATCGAATAATGCAAATCGCAGGTGGTGAGAGTTGGCCTGTAAGCCGGGTTCTGTCATTGAAGGCGTCATTTATCTTGTGCACGCATTGCTACGCACATCTTTGCCAGCCGTTGCAAGTTTGTTTACGCAGGGCACGCTGTGCGATTTCACGCACACTTGCTGTCGCTGTTGCTGCGGATAGGGTTTGCAGGGCCGCGCGGTTCCCCACGCGCCGGTGAGCTCTTACCTCGCCTTTCCACCCTTACCCCTTGCGGGGCGGTTTCTTTCTGTTGCACTTTCCCTAAGGTCACCCTCGGCGGCCGTTAGCCGTTATCCTTGCCCTGTGCAGCCCGGACTTTCCTCGCTAGCGTTACCGCCACGCGCGACTGCCCAGCCAACTCACACACTTTATTTTACTCTATTTTGCCGCACCTGTCAAGCGTTATGCGACATATAATGGGGAAAATCCCATCATTTGGAGGCTGCTATGACAACCAACAGCACTTGGACGACGGTTAATGGCATGGTTATGCCCGGCTCGGGCACGCAAACCTTCGGCGGCAACTGCATGCAAAACCCATTTGGCTTGCCGGGCATGGTGCCGGGTTTCGACGGCTGGTTCGGCGGGCAGGGCTTTAACAACGGCGGCGGCATGCAGCCCAACTGCTTCGGCAACATGTGGTCAATGCCCTGCTGTTGCATGCAAGGCATGCCTACATATACTGCGGGAAATCAGGGCTCGCCGTTCGGCATGTAAGCGGCTGTTCATCCAACATAATCTGCGCAGCCAGTTGAAGCAATCGTTCATCTTTGGCTGTGCGGTCATGGTGCACACCTTTGAAATACCACGTGGTATCCGGCAGTGCGCCAGTGGCGGCATCCACGATGTGATCCGGCGAAATATACGCCGGGTCTGCTTTGGCTAAATAATCAGCAGGCAGCGGGGTATCATGCCCCATACTGGTTGCGCCCATGGACGTGGAATGCAGGTCGATCACACCGTCGCCATTATATGTTTCGCTACAATCAAACAAGTCGGGCAGCTTTGTGTTGTATTCATTGATGTTGTATAGCTGCACACCCTGCGCCTGCATGGCTTTGATGTTTTTCACCGCATTCACCTGCGCCTTATAGTAACGGTCGGTTTGTGCTTTCAGCGGCGCAAGCTCAGGATCACTGAGCCAGCGCGCTTTCGCTTCGGCGTAGTCCTCTTGCGGCAAGAGTGCCCACAGCATCGTCGCGCGGCTCAATAGCCCGCCCACCGCAACCTCTAGTGCGGCATCCAGGCTGCGGCGCACCGCCCGCTCGGGGAGCAAACGCAACACGAAAGCCCCTGCCTTGCTTTTTTTGCGCAACATGGCAAGGCGCTTTTGCTTGTCAACAATGCTGAATCGTCCAAGGAAAATATCCCCTGCCACGACAGAGCCGTTGAACGCCGGCACGAAGTACAGCACTTTGTGCAACTGCTGATGCACAGCGGGGTAATACTCCGCCAAGGCGTTCATTAGCGTAGCGCCCAAACTCATGGGCATCAGGTTAATTTTGTCTGTGCCATGCTTATCTAGGACATCTTGAATGAATTGATACAGCTCGTCCACCACATCGGCGTGGTTACCCATGGTATCATAAGCAAAATAATACATACGCTCGGCACCCAAGCCCTCCGTAATCGCTTGCATAGGCACCATGCGATGAACATAACCCATGTTTTCGTCGGGCAGGTCGGCAAAGCTTGTGGGGGTTGTGCCACCCATGCGATGCAGGCTCACCACACAAAAATCGTTGCGATGGCGGCCGTGGTTATCATATTGATAATGCCCGTTAGCCACGGCTTTGTTCAAACCACGGCGAATAGAGCGGCTCAACCCTGCGTCGTGCCGAAACAGCAGGCTAAGCACTGCACGCGGTGCCACATGCTTGAGCAGCGGCTTTTGGTCAATCACTTGCCCAAGCCCGCCAAAGCCGCCGCGCACATGGCGGCCATTTGCGCCGGCAACACGCTCGCCTTGGGCGCAGTGCAAAAACACATCGGACATGCCCGAGCCGTGGACGATGATGGTGGGGTAGTTCATAAAGTTCTCTTTCACGGAAAATTTTGCAAAATGGCACAACTCCCTTGACAAATCTACATAGCTGGTGTATAATAGACTTGTCGGGAGTTGCTTGCTGCAGACGGCAAATCCCCCCGACGATTCAGCTAGTCACTAAAAAAGAACTAGCCGCTGCCTTTGGTAGGGAGAGCGGCTAGTTCTTTTTACGCCCGAAGGCGCGAAAGAGCAAATCTGCTAAGGCAATAAGTACAATGAGCACTTGCGCGATTGCACTGATTATATTCCACATAGCTTCACCTCCCTTCGTCAAGATGACTCCGGGGGCTACGGTAGTTTTGGGCGAACCCAAACCAGCAACTACCGCGATTTTTTTGCCAGCTGCAACACATTCATTATATCAAATTTTAAGCGCAATTGCAAGGGATTTTTTTGCAACTTTTACACATTTTTTTGCAACTTTTACACAACTCAGCCTATTTAGAGGCTATTTTGGCTTTCCTTCCTCTGAGTTGATAACGCATATACTTGACATAATTAAAAAATCACGTTATAATAAGATATCATGCAAAAAATAATGACCAAACTCATGCGCAAGCATGCTGCGTTATTGAATATTTTTTGAATTAGTAAGGACAAGCCCATGGAAAAACGTTATGACTTCAAGGCGATTGAACCACAAATGCAACAGCTGTGGAACGACCACGGCGTATACAAATTCAACAAAGCCGCTCCGGGCGAGGTTTATGCCATTGACACACCGCCGCCAACGGTCAGCGGTAGCTTGCACATCGGCCACTTGTTTAGCTATGTGCAGGCCGAAATGGTTGCCCGTTTTCGCCGCATGCAGGGCTACAATGTGTTCTACCCATTTGGTTTTGACGACAACGGCCTGCCCACCGAACGCCTAGTGGAACGCGAACAGGGCATCCGCGCAAACGAGCTGCCACGCAGCGAATTCACACAAAAATGCCAAGCTACGGCTGCGAAGTATGAAGATGAATTCAAGGCACTGTGGCAAAGCTTAGGCGTAAGCGCTGACTGGAGCTTGTGCTATCAAACCGTTAGCCCGCAAAGCATGGCCACGTCGCAAAGGCTCTTCCTCGACCTCGTGCAAAAAGGCAAAGCCTACGCAAAAGAATCACCCGTGCTGTGGTGCGTGGAATGCCAAACCAGCATTGCGCAAGCAGAGTTGGACAGCGCAGACGCAGCCAGCACCTTCAACACCATCCCCTTCATGGTGGAGGGCAAGCCGCTGCATATCGCTACCACAAGACCTGAGTTGCTTTATGGCTGCGTGTGCTTGTTTGTGCACCCGGAAGATGGGCGTTACACGCATCTGGTTGGCAAGCAGGCAACCGTGCCACTATATGGCTATGATGTGCCCATTCTCACAGACGAAAAAGTGGCGATTGACAAAGGCACCGGCGCGGTCATGTGCTGCACCTTTGGTGACCAAACCGACGTGGAGTGGTTCAACACGCACAAGCTGCCCTATCGCCGCGTGATGATGCCCAACGGCCACATCGCCGACGATGTGCCGCACATCGCAGGCATGTATGTCACTAAAGCACGTAAGACGATCATCGCTATGCTGGACGAGCAAGGCCTGCTGATCAACAGCGAAGCGATTTCCCATGCGGTGCAAACGCACGAACGCTGCGGCAAACATGTGGAGATCATCCCCTCTCGCCAGTGGTACATCGACGTGATGACCGACCGCGAGAAGTTCCTTGAACTGGGCGAAAAAATCAACTGGTACCCCGCCAACATGCAGAATCGCTACAACGCTTGGGTGGAAAACCTCAAGTGGGACTGGTGCATTTCGCGCCAGCGCTACTTCGGCGTGCCCTTCCCGGTGTGGTATTGCCAAGACTGTGGTGCTGCTGTTTTCGCAACGGCCGAGCAACTACCCATTAACCCGCTTGAGGCGGATTATGACGGCATTTGCGCCTGCGGCTGCACGAACTTCACGCCCGAAAGCGCGGTGCTTGACACTTGGGCAACCAGCTCCATCACCCCGCAAATCAACGAGCTTGCCGGCGGCCCAGTGCCGATGGCCGTGCGCCCGCATGGTCATGATATCATCCGCACATGGACGTTCTACACAATTGTGCGCAGCTATTATCACACCGGTGATATCCCTTGGCGCGATGCGATGGTCAACGGCCATGCGCTGGCGAAAAAAGGCGAAAAAATCAGCAAGAGCAAAAACAACAGTGCCAACGACCCCGCCACGCTCATCGCCACCCACTCAGCAGATATTCTGCGCTATTGGGCGGCCAATTCACGGCTGGGCACGGATGTTTTCTTTGACACCGATGAACTGCAAATTGCCCGTCGTTTCATTACCAAGCTGTGGAATGCTTGCAAATTTGCCATTGGGCATTTGGAAGATTACGCAGGCGGTGATATCACCCTGCCAGTTGACAAATGGATGGTTGCCCGCGTGGACGAAGTGCTGAGCAAAGCCAAAAAGCATCTGTATGACTACGAAATCGGGCTGGCGCGGCACGAAATTGATACGCTGTTTTGGCATGACCTGTGCGATAATTACATTGAAATCGTAAAGGATAGGCTGTACTATCCTGAAAATCATGGCGAAGCTGAGCGCAAATCCGGCCAAGCCGCACTGTATTACACCCTGCGCGAAATTCTGAAGATGTACGCCATTTACGTGCCGCACGTCACGGAGTATATTTACCAAGCATTCTTCAAGCAACATGAACAGGCTGAATCAATTCATCTGCTGCAATGGGCGCAACCCGCTGCGCACGACCCCGCTCTGCTTGCCTTTGGCGAGGTGTTGAAGGAGCAAATTTCGGCAACACGCAAAGTGCGCAGCGAGCAAAATTTGTCGCGCAAAGACCCTCTTGACAGTTGCACGATTGACGCGGGCGAATTCGCCGCTTGGTTTGAGTTGACCAAGAAAGATATTGCAGCCTGCGAGAACGTGCAAGAGATTATTTTGGCGTGATTTTCCCCCACCTGCACGCCTAGCGACGTGCCTCCTCCCCCGGAGGGGGAGGCCTTGGCAACACCTACACAGCCCATAAAAATCCCCCGCGAAGCGTCTAAAGTTTTTTGCGCCACTTTTTTTCAAAAAAGTGGCAAGAGGAGAATACTATGAACAGACCCACATTCCCTAAACGTGCCGTGGTAACAGGCGGCATGCCCTATGGCAACAAGCAGCTGCATTTTGGGCACATCGGCGGCTATTTTGTGCACGCCGACATTTACGCCCGATTTTTGCGTAATAGAATAGGCGCAGAAAATGTTGTGTTTGTAAGCGGCACCGATTGCTATGGCGCAATGATTGAACTGTCGCGCGATAAAGAAAACTTCAACGGCACATTGGAAGAATACGTTGCGCGCAACCACGAGCACCAAAAGAGCACGCTTGAAGCCTACGATGTTTCGCTGAACCTGTTCGCTGCCTCTGCATTGGGTGAAGCAAGCGAAATGCACACGCAATTGAGTGCCGATGTGTTCAATCGTCTGCACGAAAATGGCGTGCTGCTGCGTGAAGATACCCTGCAGTTTTATGACGAAGAAAAGCAGTGCTACCTCAACGGCCGTCAAGTGACCGGCCGCTGCCCCATTCAGGGCTGCAAAAGCTCGGTTGCCTATGCCGACGAGTGCGACTTGGGGCATCAATATAGCCCGACCGAGTTGATTGCACCCGTCAGCGTGCTATCGGGCAAGCCACCCGCACGCCGCACGGTGACCAACTGGTTCTTCGATTTGCCGCGCTACATGGCATACATGAACGACTTGGCAGCGCTGTGGGAACAAGACCCCGCTTGCCGCCCCGCCCTAACAAAAGTTGTGCGCGAGTTCCTGCGCAAGCCTGCCGTTTACGTAAAAACAGAACCCGGTGGGCCTTCCGAGCTAATTGAATATGAAAATCTAGCTGCCCGCGAGCAAGGCGTGGCAGAGCTTGCCGCGCAAGGCTTGCGCTACCGCACAGGAAAAACCCTCGTGCCGTTTCGACTCAGCGGCAATGTGCCTTGGGGCATCGCTGTGCCTGAGAAAGACGGCCTTGCCGACCTCACCTTTTGGGTTTGGCCCGAAAGCCTTTGGGCGCCCATCAGTTTTACCCGTGCTGTTGTTGGCGAGCGTTGGCCTGATTTTTGGGCAAGCGACGATACAAAAGTTTACCAGTTCATTGGCGAAGATAACATTTATTTCTACGCCATTGCCGAAATGGGGCTGTTTGCCGCACTGGATTGGAATCTCACCGTGCCGACCATTGTGCCCAACAAGCACCTGCTGTTTGGCAAAAGCAAGGCCTCAAGTTCCAGCGAAATCAAGCCACCCATGGCTCACGAGCTGCTTGATCACTACACGGTGGAGCAACTGCGCCTGCACTTCATGAACGCTAGCTTGAGCGAACGCTCTGTGGGGTTTGCGCCCAAGATGTTCATGCCTAACCAGCCCGAAAATGCATTTGACCCCGTGCTCAACGAGGGCAATTTGGTCACGAATGTGTTTAACCGACTGGCACGGTCGTGTTTTTATACCGCACAAAAGCATGAGTACACTACCCTGCCTGCGGGTGATGTTTCGCCCGAAATCAAGCAGCGTGGTGACGAAACCATCCTCGCCTATGAGCGTATGATGGCGGAAATCAAGTTGGACGGTCTGTTTGAGCTGCTCAATGTATATCTGCGCGATGCCAACAAATACTGGGCTGCGCACAGCAAAATCGATGACCCCGCCGTAATCGCCCAGCTGCTGGTGGATAGTTTTCATGCCGTGCGTGTGGCGGCGGCGTTATTGCAGCCGATCACACCACAGGGCTGCGACATGCTGCGGGAATATCTGAACGTGGACGAACGCTTGTGGAATTGGCAACACATCTTCGAGCCACTCAATTATTTCTTTGATGAACAGCATGCGTTTAAGTTTCTAGAACCACGCATTGACTTTTTTAAGAAGCACGAAAGTCAGCTATAATTTTTCTCCCCCGCGCGCAGCGCGACACAAGTTTTTTGCGCCACTTTTTTTCAAAAAAGTGGTAAAAGACTCGCACACAGCACGGTGAGGTCATCCTCACGCATGCCGCCAAGTTCGCGCAGTTCCATCGCACGCACTGCTAGGTAATCCGCAAGCTCCTGCATGTCGTTGCCATCCCAGGTTTGCAGCGTCTCGCAAATCCAGGCGTCGTCCGTGCCCAGCATGCCATCGCTAACCAACACGATAATATCCCCCGCCGCTAGCGTGCTGTGATGCTCGGCGGGGTTTATGTTGCCCAAAATCCCTGCTGGCAAGGCCGAAAGCTCAACCTTTTGCACACGCCCGCTGCGCCGCGTCCACGATACCGCGCCGCCCGCCTTGCAAAACTCCACCTGCCCGGTAAAGAGATTCACGCCCACAGCATCAAGCGTGGCGAGAGATTCATCGCTGCTTTTGAGTAGCAATGCCTGATTAACCATGCGCGTGGCCGCCGCAAAGCCCAGCCCACCACGCACCAGTGTGCCGAAAATCTCTGCCGCCAGTGCGCTTTCCAGCCCCGCGCGGCTGCCGGTGCCCATGCCATCGCTCACCAGCAGCACATGACGACCCTGGTTATCCGCAAAATTGTCGTGATAATCGCCGCACACACTGCCTGGCGTTGCGCCATGCTGTGCCGCACCAATGGCCATGCGAAACACCGCTTGCTGCGTCATTGTGAGCTTTGCCGTGCCCGCACCGGGGGCAATGTCAGGCAGCGTAAACGCAATGCCCGTATGTTTTTTCAGCGCATGCACCAGCTGCCTGCGTGTGCTGTGATCATCTTCGAGAGTGACCTCCGCGGTGAGTGTGGCGGTGTGATTGCTGCCGCGCACACAAGTCACTTCGCGCGGCACATAGCCATGTTCGCGCAGCACTTGTGCAGCTCGATACGCCGTGTCATTTTGCACGGTATCCTGCCGTGCCAGTTGCACAGCAGTGTCCTCCAGCAGTTGCCCCACCGCAGCATATTGCGCGGCGGCAGTGCGGCGCAGCTGCGCGTTGGCCTGTGCACTTTGATGTTGTGCGGCATGGGCATCAAAGGCACGCACCAGCTGCGCATGAAACGCTGTGCCGTTGCGGCAAGCAGCGGTTAACCCGCATTCGCGGCGCAATTCCGCGCATTGTTCGGGCGAAAACACATGGCTTTTCCCCAGTAATTTCACGGCGTTTAAATAGAACTTTCGGGTTTCCAGCGCGCGTTTTTCATAACAATGGGCATGCCGCGGGCAGCGTTTGCACAAGGCCTGTTCCACGCTGTCCACAATATTTTGCTCCAGTGGCGGCGCGGTTTCGGCCAAGCCTTGCGCCACCTCGCTCACGTAATCGCCCACACGCTGCAACGCCTGCGCCAAGTGTGCCACACGCTTGCTCGCATCACCGGGTTGGGCAAGCTGCGCCTGTGGCTGTGCGAATTTATCTGCCAACTTGCTTAACCAGCTAATCCGCTTGCTGCTGCTGAACACGCCAACAAGCAGCCCACCCAGCGCAAAGGCCGTGAACACCGCTGCATTGCTGCCCACTAGCAAAAAGGCTGTGCCCGCGCACACGCCTGCAATCGCGCCGCCTGTTTCATGCCAAACATACGCCGCCGCCAGCACAAACAGCGCAGCCAGTAGGTATGCAGGGCGAAATGCGCCCCAAGTGAAGCCGCCCAGTGCCGTCAGCAGCATGACTGCGCACAGCGCCGCCGCCGCCCATTGCCGTCGTGTGAGTTGCCAATGCCCATGCTGTTGCGTCACGCCTTGCAACATGTGCATAAAATACGCCACGCAACCCGCCAGCACCGCGCCGCCCAGCATCAGCAGCCACGCCAGCCGACCTGCCGGTTGCGCAATCAACGTGACCACACCGGAAAGCATCGCACAAGCACTCGCACTCAATGGCGCAGCCACACCGCGCGAAAACTTCACCTGCCGCAGCCCAAAATTGCACAACCCCGCCAGCGCAACGGCGGTCATCACGGTAAAATTGCTCGGCCAGGCCAGCAACAGCAAACTGCCGCCCGCCATGCCTAACACACCAGCAGCCAGAAATTTCACCGGCAATGCAGCAGCCAAACCAAGGGCGAACGGTGCTGTGGCTGCGAATACGTCGCCTGCGAACGTCGCTTGCACCAGCAACATGCCCAGCAGTGCAATACCCAGCTGCTGAGCGAGAGCCGTCATCACTCGGCGCAGCTTGTCCGGCGAAAGCGCGGGCAAGGCAAGCTCTTGCGCAATTTGGCTTTGTCTTTTTTCGGTAACCATGATTGTTTAACCCCCTCTTGCGTCTTAGTCTTTATTATACTAAATTGCGAGAGGAAGTTTTGTCGCTTTATGACAGTGATGTGATAAAATTAGTGGCTTTCGGCGGGATGTAGGGGCGGCGATTACGCCACCCGCTCCTCTTTCACCTGTGTCAAACATTTCGGGTGGCTTGCAAGCCTCCCCTACATGCTGACGCGAGTATATAAAAACAAACAACACCCCGCAAGCCATATGCCTGCGGGGTTGCTTATTGGTTGTGTTATGGCGCGTTGATGATAATGTCCACTGTGGCGACGATTCGAGATGCACCAGCAGTTGCGCCAGGGATGCTGGCTTCAAGCCTTGCAGCACCAGGATTGGGACCGGCTACCACATTTGCGGTTACGCTGTTCTCAAGAACACCGTTCGCATTTGCACCAACAAGTGTCACAAACTCTGCGCCTGCCACAATTCTCCAGCGCACTTGGGCAGTGGCTGGTGTGCGAATTGCAGTAAAGCCAACTTGCGTGCCAGTGTTGATCGTTCTATTGCCGCCCAGAATGCTGATGCTGCGCGCAGCGGTTGTGGTGGTGGGCTGTGTGGCAACAGGCGGGCGTGTGGGCGAGGCAATTGTTGTGCCGGGGGTAATGGGCGTGGTGGTCCAAGTGGGAATATTGATATTGGGGAGCGTAATATCCCACCAAGGCCTGGTTGTGGTGGTCGTTGTTGTCGTCGTGGTTGTGGTATAGTCCGGACCCGGGCCAGTTGCAGTCGTTGTAGTGGTGGTGGTCGGCATGGTGTTTTGCGCACCCGTGGTGACCTCCAAGGGTTCTGTGGTTTCAGTTTCAATGGGTGCCGTGGTGATGGGAGGTGGCGGCGCAGCTGCTATGGTGAGCGCGCTCACCAGCCGCACATGCTGGGCGGCCGTGCCCGCACCGGGGGCAAGGCGCAGCGGCGGCTCGGTGTTGATGGGCGAGCCGTCTTGTTCCCATGCCAAAATGGTGTCTGCATGCATGGCAAGCTCTTGGGGAAGGTTCACGTTCGTGCCATCCACGGAGCTAACCATGACGTTATTCACATTGTGCACGCCAAGAAAACCCAGCAGCGAACGCAAGCTAACGCCACGGAAGGTTTGCGAAACCGTGAAACCCTGCGCGGTAGTCACCGGCATGCTCACTTCAGCCACAGGCAACAATGCGGCGTCCAAGTTGGTGAACTGCGTAATGCCAGCCACGCCGCGAATTTCCACGCGCCATGTGATTTGGTTGTCGGTTTCTTCCACGGTAGTGGTTTCACCATTCGTGTAGCCGGTGGTGATTTCATTATCAACCGGAGTGCTGCCGCCCCCACAGGCGGCAATGGTCACCAGCACCGCTGCAGTCAGCAGCAGTGCGAGAACTTGTAGGATGCGATGCTTCTTCAAAAAACCATCTCCTTTTTCAAAAACACTTCTTTCCCAGTGTACATTCTATGATAGCACATTTCGTGCGAAAAAGCAAGAGTTATTTTTTTACGGCTTGGCATATATTTAGTAAAGATTTTATGAATAATCTGCTACGAGGTATCGCATGACCAACTCACGAAAGCTCATTTTCAACACTGCGCTGCTCACGGCTGCTGCCTTTATTATGCGCACGGTCGACGTTTCCTTCAACGTGTTCATCACCAATCGCATTGGTGCGGCGGGCATTGGCTTGTTTCAACTCACGCTCACGGTTTACGCCATGGCGGTCACCTTTGGCTGCGCGGGCGTGCGCTTTGGTGCCACACGGCTGAACATTGACCTGCTGTCGCGCAATCCTCAAGCGAGTTTGCGCCGCCCCATGCTCATGTGCCTGAGCTGGGCACTGGGCGTGAGCACTGTGATTGCCATTGTGCTTTACACCGCTGCACCTGTGATTGCCGAGCATTGGCTGCACGACCTGCGCACGCTGCCCAGCCTGCGTACACTGGCCTTTGGGTTACCCATGGTGTCGCTCACCGCCGCGATGACAGGTTACTTCACCGCCGTGCGCACAGTGTATAAAAGTGCACTGGCACAGGGCTTCGAGCAGCTGGTAAAAATCAGCTTTGTGGTGTTCTTTCTGCAACGCATGCTGCCGCAGGGCTTGGAATACGCGGCACTGGGTATCGTGTATGGTATGGTTATCGGTCAAGCGGCAGTGATGCTGCTGTCGTTCATTTTGCTGCGGCAGTCGCGATACATCAAACGACGCGGCACGGGCGAACGAATAAAATGGGGCAGCCTGCTGCACATCGCCGGGCCCGAAGCCGCCGGAGCCTGCGCCCGCAGTGTGCTGCTGACTACCGAGCATTTGCTTATCCCGCGTGGATTTGAAGCCAGCGGCCGCAGCAACGAAGAAGCCATGCGCATCTACGGCGTAGTGCAGGCCATGACCCTGCCCGTGCTGCTATACCCGTCGGCGGTGCTCAGTTCACTCAGCAGTCTGTTAATACCCGAATTTTCGCAATTGCGCGTGCAGCGCCAACAAGATAAAATCAACGAAAGCGTGACCAAAGTGCTCAAGCTGGCGTTGATGTACGGCGTGTTTGCCGGCGGCATGTTCTATGCCTTTGCCTATCCACTCAGCCACGTGATTTATGGCAACCACGATGCCGCAAAATATCTGCAACTGCTTGCCCCGCTGGTGCCTGTCATGTACCTTGACATGAGCGTGGACGGCATGCTCAAAGGCTTAGACCAACAAAAGGCATCCATGATGTACAACATCATCGACTCGGCCATTTGCGTGGCATTGGTATATATTCTGCTGCCGCGCATTGCCATCAAGGGCTATATCATCGTGCTGTTTGTCAGCGAGCTATATAACTTTTTCTTCAGTATTCGGCGCTTGCTCAAAGTCACCGATGCCCCACGTCCCACACTGACGCAAGTGGTCAATCCTATTTTGTGCGTGGCCTGCGCGGCGGTAATCCCCATCGGTATTTCGCGCTTTGTGTTCCCCACAATGCTCAACAGCGTGCCGGGGCTGGTGTTCGGCATTTTGCTATCAATCGGCATTTATCTGGGCACATTGCGCGCCACCGGCTGCGTAAAAAGTTTTTCCTTGCGACGCCTATAGGCTCAGCTCAATTGCCTCACGATTGCCTAATAAGGCAGGTTATTTGCAATGTTTTAGTTTGCGTCGGTTGTAATCAACACAGGCTGTTTATAACCACCACCCTCACCCGACCCGAGGTCGGGAGCTCCCTCCCGAGGAGGGAGCGTAGGCTTGCAACAGAACGTTTCGCTGTCGTTATCCTCTTAACCTCCGCTCCCTCCTTTGGAGGGAGCTCCCGACCTCGGGTCGGGTGAGGGTGGGTAGTGGCGGTGGGGGTTACTCACGATTATCCACCAACACAGGCTGTTTGCGCAGTTTTGCGATGCGGCGCTTATAATCCGGCAACACGCTTTCCACAACTGCCCAAAATTGCGGGCCATGGTTCATTTCTCGCAAATGAGCAAGCTCATGCACCACCACATAGTCAATCAACTCATCGTCGCACAGCATCAATCGCCATGCAAAACTCACACGCCCGCAGCTGCTGCAACTGCCCCAGCGGGTCATCGCGCCGGTGATGCGCACGGCCTTGGGTGCTACCCTCATGATGCCTGCAAAGTGCTCTACCCTGCCCGGCAACACAGCTGTGGCCTGCAAGCGGCATTGTGCTTCCAGCTCAGGTGTAATCTCCACTGCATTCACCTGCCGTTGCTGCATCATCTGCTGCTTTTCGGCAATCCAAGCGGCTTTTTCCCGCAAAGCACGTTCAATTTCACGCGCGGGGCAATGCATCGGCGCACGCACTTCCAGGCTGCCGTCCGGGCGAACACAAAGACCAATTGTCTTGCGGTTAGACCGCGTCAGTGTGTAATTCATGATCGCTCCAGACGCATATTAACCGGCGTGCCCACACCAAACATCCGCGCCGCAACGCGCACCAAGGGGCTGGGTTTCTCGCTGCGCACAAAGCCCAGCTTGCTATATAGTCGCACAGCGGCGGTGTTTTCCTCGGTGGTTTCCAGCATATAGCTGCGATAGGGCAGCGTGCTGCACAAGTGATTAATCAACTTGCCGCCCACACCCTGCCCGCGCATGCTTTCGCAAACGGCCAGATATTCCACCCGGCCTTCGTCATCGCGTGTTAGCTTGGGCTGCGAAACATTCAATCCCACATGCACGCCAATTCCATATAACCCCAGTTGCTGCACCAACAATTTTCGGCAGGATTTTGCAGCGTGGCTGTCGCGATTGCCCCAGCCCAAAATGCCCACAGCACAGCAATCTTGCATCGCAACGATAACCTGCGCGGGATCCAGCATTGCTTTGAACAAAATATGCAATTTTGTTTTGTCTTTGGTGATAGACGCGCCCATGTATTGATATAAGCCCTCAACGAAAACGGTGATGGCTTGATCAATTTGTGTTTCAGTTAGCTCGGATAAATTAACGATTTGCATATAAGTAGCTCCAGAGATTTTTTCACTTGGATGCCTTCAAATAATCAACATGACTATAATCAGCATGTAGGGGCGGCAATCATGCCGCCCGAGATGACCACTTTAAGCCAGTATTTTTGCCCGGGCGAAAAAATCAGCTCACGTCTGCCATGGCAACCCATTTGTGGCCGTGGTCTGCAATGTGCGCCTTGCGGCCGGCGAGGTTATCGCCCTCCATCAGGTCAAACATGTCGGCAGTGGCCTTGGCGTCCGTCGGGCACACCTTCACTAGGCGGCGCGTGCCGGGATTCATCGTGGTCAAACTCATCATGTCGGCATCATTTTCGCCCAAGCCTTTGCTGCGCTGAATGGTGTATCGCTTGCCCTCAAGTTCTTTCAACGCCTGTGCTTTTTCTTGCTCGTTGTAGGCAAACCAAGTTTCGCTGCCGCTGTTGATTTCATACAACGGCGACTCTGCTATGTAAACTTTACCTGCCTCAATCAACGTGGGCATCAGGCGATAAATCATCGTCAAAATCAGCGTGCGAATCTGAAAGCCGTCAACATCAGCGTCCGTGCAGATAATCACTTTGCTCCAGTTGAGGTTGTTCAGGTCAAAGCTACTTAGTTCTTTGTGGCTTTTGCCCGTGACCTCCACGCCGCAGCCAAGCACCTTGATTAAATCCGTGATAATCTCATTCTTGAATATCTTGCCGTAGTCACTTTTCAGGCAGTTGAGAATCTTGCCGCGCACAGGAATGATGGCCTGAAACTCGCTGTCGCGCGCTTGTTTGCAGGCCCCCAATGCACTGTCGCCCTCCACGATGTAAATCTCGCGCAGCTCGGTGTCGCGGCTGCGGCAATCCACAAACTTTTGCACACGGTTGGTGAGGCTATTGCCGCTTTGCAGCGTTTTTTTGATGTTCACGCGCGTTTGCTCAGCCTTCACGCGCGAACGCATATTGATGAGAATTTGCTCGGCAATGCGCTCTGCCTCAAGGGGATTTTCCAGAAAGTATACTTCCATCTGGTGGCGAATGAACTCCGCGGTGGCCTCTTGAATGAACTTGTTGTTGATGGCTTTTTTGGTTTGGTTTTCATAGGAAGTTTGCGAACTAAAGCTGGAAATCACCAGCAGCATGCAGTCCAAAATATCCTGAAATTTCACTTTTGGGTCGGTTTTGTTATACTTGCCCTGCTGCTTTAAGTAGCCATCAATGAAACCCACAAATGCGCTTTGTGCAGCTTTGTCGGGCGCGCCGCCGTGCTCCAAAAAGCTGGAGTTATGATAATATTCCTTGAGCGTTTTGCTTTTGGAAAACGCCACCGCCACAGCAACTTTCAGCTGATAATCCGCGTGGTCGGCACGGTCGCGGCCTTGGCGTTGGGCTTCCCAATATTGCACATCGGTCAGCAAAGCATCCCCGGCGATTTCCTTGATATAATCTACAATGCCGTTTTCGTAGTAATACTCGATATCCTCAAACTTGCCGGGCGTCGTCTCGTGGCGCAGAATGAACCGCGTGCCGCTGTTCACCACCGACTGCCGCCGCATCACATGCTCAAAAAAGCGCAGCGGAATATCAATTTCGGTGAACACTTCCAGGTCAGGTTTCCAGTGAAAACGAGAGCCTGTTTGCTTTTGTTTAGTGGGTTCTTTTTGCATTTCACCCACGATATTACCTTTTTCGAAGTTAAGGGTGAAGCGATAGCCATCGCGGAAGATCTCGGCGTTCATCCACTCGGACGACTGCTGGGTGGCCGTCAACCCAAGGCCGTTGAGCCCCAACGAAAACGTATAGCTGCCGCCGGAATTCGTATCATATTTACCACCGGCATAAAGCTCGCAAAACGCAAGCTCCCAGTTGTAGCAGTTTTCGCGCTCGTTCCAGTCCACCGGGCAACCGCGGCCGAAGTCTTGCACGGCGATGCTATTGTCGAGATAGCGCGTCACAATCACGCGGTCACCATGGCCTTCGCGGGCTTCGTCAACGCTGTTGCTTAAAATCTCAAACACGGCATGCTGGCAACCTTCAAGGCCATCGCTGCCGAAAATCACGCCGGGGCGTTTGCGCACTTTGTCCGCCCCAACGAGCTTGGTCATGTCTGTATTGGTGTAGTCTTTTTTGGGCATGGGGGCTCCCTTTGCTATGTAATGCGGGCGGATTTGCATCCGCCCTTACAGATTTATTGTTGCATTTCCGGCAGCGTTTCCCCCGCCATCACTTGCTTGAACTGCTCGCCCGAAATAGTTTCAAGCTTCAGCAGCACGCGGGCAACTTCGTGCAGTTGCGCCATGTTGGTGTTGAGAATCTGCTCGGCATTTTTGTAGCCGGTGCTGATGACTTTCTTGATTTCCAGGTCGATATTTTCAGCCATGTGCTCGCTGTAACTACGGGTTTGGCCGTAATCACGCCCAAGGAAAACCTCGCTGTTGGTGGTGTAGGCAATGGGGCCAAGCTCGCTGCTCATGCCGTAGCGCATGACCATGTCCTTAGCCAAACGGGTCGCACGCTCAATGTCATTGCTCGCACCGGTGGAGATATCGCCCAGCACCAATGCTTCAGCGACTCGACCACCCAAAAGGCTAACAATGTCTTCTTCCATGTCCGTTTTGCAGATGAATTTTTTGTCATCTTGCGGCAAATACATCGTGTAACCGCCTGCCATGCCGCGTGAGATAATACTGATTTGGTGCACGTCATCCTGGCTCTCCAGATAATACGATGTCACGGCGTGCCCGGCCTCGTGGTAGGCAAGGAGCTTCATGTCTTTTTCGGTTTTGTGTTGCGATTTCTTTTGCGTGCCAATCACCACCTTCAGCATCGCCGATTCAATTTCGTCGCGGGTGATGGCCTTATGCTCATGCCTTGCGGCAAGCAGTGCAGCCTCGTTAAGCAGGTTTTCCAAATCTGCGCCGGTGAAACCTGCGGTGGTTTGCGCAATCACTTTTAGGTCAACGTCGGGCGCGAGAGGCTTATTCTTGGCATGCACGCGCAAGATAGCCTCGCGGCCTTTCACATCCGGCACAAGCACCGTCACTTGGCGGTCAAAGCGGCCGGGACGCAGCAATGCCGGGTCAAGAATATCAGGCCGGTTCGTTGCCGCGATGATAATCACGCCTTCGTTGGTGCCAAAGCCGTCCATTTCCACCAGCAGCTGGTTGAGCGTTTGCTCACGTTCGTCATGGCCGCCGCCCATGCCTGCGCCGCGCTGGCGACCCACGGCATCAATTTCATCAATGAACACGATGGACGGTGCAGCTTTTTTCGCTTGGGTGAACATGTCACGCACGCGCGATGCGCCCACGCCCACATAAAGCTCCACAAAATCGGAGCCCGAAATGCTGAAGAACGGTACATCGGCTTCGCCGGCCACCGCACGCGCGATGAGCGTTTTGCCCGTGCCCGGCGGGCCCACCAACAGCACACCTTTGGGAATGCGCGCACCCAGTTCGCTGAATTTCTCGGGGTTACGCAAAAACTCCACAATTTCTTGCAGTTCTTCTTTTTCTTCCTCGGCACCGGCCACGTCATCAAACTTGGTTTTGCGCTTGTCATCTTTTTGCATCAAGCGCAAGCGTGCCTTGCCAAAGTTCATGTTGCTGCGATTTTCGCCGCTGATCATGTTGCTGGTGCGGCGCATCATGGTGATGACGGCAAACACCAATATTCCGCCAATGAGCACCATGGGCAGCAAGTTCCACAGCATGGCGCTGGTGTTGTTGCTCACAATGTCAAAGCTAATTTGGTATTGTGGATCGTTCACACGATCTTCGTGCCGGTTAAACTCCCACACAATCGGGTCAATGTTTTCGATAAACAGCGCATGGCTAACCACCGTCGCCGTACCAAAACCACGGCGTCGAAACTCCGAAAGTGGACGCAGTTGCCCGCTTTCTTCGTCAAATTCCACTTGATGGCGCCGCCAAAATTGAACCGCACCGTTGCCGGTGTTGTAGGTGAAGTAAGCAATCTCCCCGCGGTCAAACAACGCAACCAGCTCGGAATACTGCACTTCTTCGCCGCGGTTATTGTTCAGCGCATGAATGGCAAAGCCAAAAATCGCTGCAATCACCAGGCCAATGGCAATGAGTTTCAATAAATTGTTTTTGTTCACGTCAAACCCTTTCGCTATGCATAATGTATATTGTTAATTATTTTCATCATTTAATACCGCAATATGCGGCAGATGGCGATATTGTTGCGCATAATCAAGTCCATAACCCACCACAAACGCATCAGGAATCTGCTTGCCCACGTATTTTGCCTGCACAGGCACGAGGCGGCGGCTGGGCTTGTCCAACAAGGCACACAGCGCAAGGCTGCGCGGGTTGCGGCTTTGCAGGTGGTCAAGCATCACCGAAAGCGTGTTGCCGCTATCCAAAATATCATCCACCACCAGCACATCGTAGTCCTCTAGGGGCAGCGATAAATCTTGCAGCACCTCTAGCTTGCCGGGTTCTGTGCTGTTGCGATAGCTTGATGCCGTCACAAATTCCACCTCGCAGGGGATAGTCAGCGCACGAACTAGATCTGCCAAAAACACAAACGCACCCTTGAGCACGCAAACCAGCAACAATCGCTTGCCAGCGTAATCACGCGAAACTTGCGCCGCAAGATCTTGCACCATGCCTGCCAGTTCAGCTTGGCTAATGAATATTTCCATCATTCCCGTCTCTTTCTTCTTGAGCTTTGCAACACATCACAGTCTATTGTATCATAGTTTTCGGCATTTGCCAAGCCTTGTTTTTGTATGCCGCGTAACTTTTTTGTGAACTTGGGCGAGCGCAGCTGGTTTTCTAGCTCTTGCATGCGCACCTGGGTCACATCACGCCCCGCCCGCTCAAGCAAATGCCGCAGGGCGCGATTCTTCAGCGGCGCGGGAGCCTGCAAAAAATCGCCAGGCTGCAACGCCCGCTCAGTCAAATGAGCCTCGTCCTGCTCCAACGCGGCAAACATGCGGCGCATGTGGTCGGGGTTCCAGCCAAGCTGCGGCAAAATTTCGTGTCGCACATGATTACGTCGATATTGCAAATCGGCATTGCTTTCATCCACGCGATAAGTCAAGCTGTGTGCCGCGCAATATTCTTCCACCTGCGCACGCGTGCAGTCAATTAGCGGACGAATAATTTTATCGCGTGTTGGCGGAATCGAACACAGACCGCGCAGGGTTGTCCCCCGCGCAATGTTGAGCAAAAATGTCTCCATGCGATCGCTGAGCGTGTGCGCCAAGGCCAGTTTATCACCGCCCAGCTGCGCAAAAAACGCATAGCGGGCATCACGGCCCGCCGCTTCAGTGAACTTCTCAAACTGCGCCTGATGCACCTGTAATGGCACCTGCCATTGCTCACACCGCTCTCGGCAAAATTGCTCGTCCCCCTGCGATTGCTCGCCCCGCAGGTTGTGATTCACGTGTGCAGCGGTGATGGTCAATTGCAGTTCATCACGCAGGCTACACAGCATATGCAGCAACGCCACGCTGTCTGCACCGCCCGAAAGCCCAACAACCACATGGTCGCCAGGCCGCAGCATGCTGTGTTGTTCGATTGTATGTAGGGCTTGTTCGATCATGCCACCATTATAGCACACCTGCGGTGAGCAGTTCGCGCGTTTATTTTGCACTTTTTATAATCAAGCGCCCGCGTCTAGCTATGTTTATCATTATAGCACATACTTGCGCACAAGTCAAGCTTGACAACTCCACCTTTTTCCTATATAATAGTATATAATTATGTCGATAGGAGGACTAACCATGTTTTGCAACCAATGTGGCACACAGCTGCCACAAAACAGCAAATTTTGCGCAGCTTGCGGCGCGCAGTGCTTTGTCCCTGATACACCTCTGCCGCCACCTGCCGCCGCTACTCCCCCGCCTGCGCCCGATAAAAGCTACATGCAAAAGCTGAAAGATGGCATTGCACAATCGCAACTGCCACCGCAACCATCGGCAGCACCGCCTTATGAACCGTTCACAAGCCCAGCGGTGCAAGAATTTGCGCAGAAAGAAATCGATAAACAGCAGATCAAAAACGCGGCAATTTTGTGGCTTTGTCTACTAGGTGCTGGTCTTTTGTTAGGGATAATTCTTGCCTTAGAGAGCGGCCTAAGTGGCTTAGTAGCAGGGCTAGGTATCGGCGCGGGCGTTGGTACGATTGCAGCACTCACGCATTGGCTAGTTAATCGAATCCCCAAAGTTGTTGTGCATCATTATAGCATCAGCTGCGCAACCCTGCCCAAAAACGCATTGCAATCTGCGATGATGTCACAAAAATCCACGCAACTGTTGGAAGACGTTCCTGTGCCCGCGATTGCCGTATTGCGGCCAATGCGTATGGGCGGCAGCCGTGGCACCACAACGGAGGTTGTTGTTTTCGCTGCAACAGAACACATTGATGCGAGCACAACAATGATACACTTTTGCGCCATCGGTCGCGGGCAACATGTAACTGAAGAAACAATCCGTCGCATTGTGCAACACTTACGCTAATACATAAAAAGGAGCATTCCCATGAAAGTAGTACTTACCCAAGATGTGAAAGGTCTTGGCAAAAAAGGCGACCTCGTCACCGCCGCCGACGGCCACGCACGCAATTTTTTGTTTCCGCGCAAGCTGGCCATTGAGGCCAATGCCCAAGCCATGACCGAGCTAAAAAACCGCGATGCCGCCGCAGCGCACAAGCTCGCCACCGAAACCGCAGCCGCAAAAGATGCCGCTGCCAAGCTCAACGGCAAAACGGTGAAAGTCATCGCCAAGGCGGGCGAGCAAGGCCGCTTGTTCGGCAAAGTGACCGCTAAAGAAGTCGCCGACACCCTGCAAGCGCAGTTGGGTATCGAAGCCGACCGCCGCAAAATCACCATTGACGACATCAAAAACTATGGCTCCTATGAAGCGGACATCAAACTGCAACACGGCGTGAGCGCGAAGTTTTTTGTGTTGGTTGCAGGGGAGTAGGATTTTCCTACATATCTTGTATTTTCGCTCGCATTTCAAGCAAGAAATCTTCTGCGATATAGGCGAGCAGTATTCTATCGTTGGCTTCTATATCGTAGAGTGTGATGCATTTCACGATGATTGCCATTTTTTCGTGTATGAGATTAAGCGCATCGATGGCTGCGAGGTTACGTTTCATGGGATTCCTCCAGTTTTTGTTATAGTATAACATATAACAAGAGTTATATCAAGACGGAATAATCAACAAACTTACAAGACATAACCAAGGTTATGTTGTGCGAGGTGATGAATTTTGGCAAAAACAAGTGAGTCCATGCTAAAAGCAATCGCGAAATACAAAGAAACCAAAGAAACAATTCACGTATCAGTAGATAAAGGCCGCAAGGCCGAGTGGAAAGAACACGCCACCGAACAAGGCGAAAGTCTCAACGGCTTTGTCAACCGTGCCATGGAAGAAACACGGCAGCGGGACAAGCAACGGAAAACATAGGAGAACCTCATGCCCCCAGAAAACCTGCAAATGCCCTTTAGCATGGAAGCCGAACAGGCCGTGCTGGGCAGCATCCTCATCGACCCCAGCTGCTTGGCCACCGCACAGGTTGCCGTGCGGCCTGAATATTTCTTTTTGCCGCAACATCAAGCGATTTTCGCCGCCATGGTGGAAATTGAAACACACGGCGGCAAAATCGACCCGCTTGTGGTGCTCGAACACCTCAAGCGCGACCAAGTCTACGACGACGCCGGCGGGCGCAACTATCTGCTGCAAATGGCGCAAAGCGTGCCCAGCACGCAGAACGTGGAAAGCTACGCCAACATCGTGCGCGAGAAATATACCACACGCCGCCTGATGACCATTGCGCAGGAGATTATCGAAACCGCCGCCGCCGAAAGCGAAACCGCCGACAGCCTGCTCGACAACGCCGAGCAAAAAATCTACGAAATCCGCCAAGGTCGCGGCACCGATGGCCCCAGTCGCTTGCGTGATATCATCGTCAATGATGTCTACGACCATCTGGCCAAAATGTCATCGCCCGACAAAGAGCAATTCCAAGGTTTTAAAACCGGCTTCACCGAGCTGGACACCTGTCTAACCGGCTTCAACCGCGCAGACCTAGTGCTCATCGGCGCGCGCCCGGCCATGGGTAAAACTTCGGTTGCCCTGCGCATTGCCCAGCAAATTGCCACACACAGCAACCGCAAAGTGCTGTTTTTCACCTTGGAGATGACCAAGGCGCAGGTGGCCACACGCGTGCTTTCGATGGAAGCCCTGGTTGCGGGCTATAAATTCCGCACAGGCGATTTTTCGCAGGACGAATGGCGCAAAATCGGCGATGCGGTGGGCAGGCTAAATGACTGCGAGCTGTGGTTTGACGACACCTCAACCATCACTGTGCCGGAGATAAAAGCACGAGTGCGCAGATTGAAAAACGTGGATTGCATCGTCATTGACTACTTGGGGCTGATTACGGGTGCCAAGCGCACCGAAAACCGCACACAAGAGGTCAGCGAAATCACGCGCGGGCTAAAAATGATGGCCAAAGACCTGAACATCCCTGTCATTTGCTGCGCACAGCTTAGCCGTGCAACGGAAGGCCGAGGCAAATCGCACCGGCCACAGCTCAGCGACCTGCGTGAATCCGGCTCCATTGAGCAAGATGCCGACGTGGTGCTGATGCTCTACCGTGAGGAGTATTACAAAAACGAAAACGACGACGCCAACACCGTGGACCTGCCCGAAGCCAACACCATGGAAATCATCGTGGCGAAAAACCGCCATGGCTACACCAAAACCGTGGAGTTCATTTGGGATGGTGAGCACACGTTGATTATGCCCAAGGAAACTGACCGCACTTGGGTGGAATAAATTGAGGAGAACGCGATGAAAAAAATTCTATCTGCTGCTTTGGCACTGGTGCTTATCGTCGGCGTGCTGGGTCTCAACGCAAGTGCCGCCAACGAAGACGTACAATGGGTCGCTGTTTCCGCAGGGCTTAACCACACCTTGGCGCTTGACAGCCACGGCAACGTGTGGGCATGGGGCAGCAATGCCTATGGCCAGCTGGGCGACGGCTCTCGAGTAGATAGAAATATCCCTACGCAACTCACCGTGCCTGGCAGAACATTTCAACAAGTCGAAGCAGGCGGCGACCGCTCCTTTGCCATTTGCGATGAAGGCAACATCTGGGCTTGGGGAAGAAGTGGTCGAACTGATGTTTCTGCTCCTCACGATGAATTTTCAGGGCTTTTGGGATTGCCGCAAGTATCTTATCACGAAAATGCAACGACAGCACGTTTGAATCACGGGCGTTGGAGTGGCGGGAGTGTTCACGCATCAGTTCCAACACAAATCACAGGGATCATCGTTACACGAAATGGAGTTGACCAATATAGGGTTGGGCTGCCAGTGTACGCAGATAATTTGGCACCAATCAATCCGTTTATTCAAATTTCTGCCGGACCGCGCCACGCGTTGGCTCTGGATAGCAGCGGCAGAGTCTTTGGTTGGGGCGACAATCGATACGGCCAAATCTGTTCACGATCAATTACACGAGATGCCTTTCCAATCAACCATGGTGCACAAGACCAAAATAGTACCGGTGTCGATTTACGGCATGTGTGGTTGGCACCAAAACATTTGCATAACATCCAAACAAACCGAGCCGGTGCGGACGTTGCCATCGTCCAAGTTGCGGCAGGCGATGACCATTCGTTGATTTTGCTGAACAATGGGGAAGTTTGGGCAGGCGGTCTGAACACCGACGGACAGCTAGGCGCGAGAATTGGACGCATTGGTTGGCCAGTGTTCGGAAATATCGCCGCGAACCACACTAGACAACGCTTTTTGTTTTATCGGGGTGGTTTTGTTAGAGTTGGTCAGCGGCAAACGAGAAGCTTCATCGGCATCATTCGTGCAGGAAATGTAACGGCAAGCTTTATCACGGCTCAGGGCAACGAATCTGTCATATCCCCAACGTGTGGGTGTGATACAATATCTTAAAAGACGCATTCAGGAGGAAAACATGGACAAGCTCAAACACTGGGCAAAAGAGAACTGCTACATCGCAGCAGCGGGGATTGGCTCAACCTTTTTGATGGTTTTCATGTGGTTTGTGCACAACATGGTGCCGTTCATCAGCGGCGACCGCGGCGTGCGCAGCATCTTGCACATGGATTTATTCCATCAATACGCACCGTTGTTCGGCGAGCTGCAAATGCGGCTCACTGGCGGCGGCAGCCTGCTATATTCCTGGTACAGCGGCTTGGGCGGCAACTTTTTGGGCAACTTCTTCAACTATCTATCCAGCCCAATTGGTATCATCGTTGTGCTGCTATTTGGCCACCAGCGTGTGCCCGAGGCCATTGCCGTGATGGTGCTGCTGAAATGCGTGATGGCTGCCATGACCTTTGCCTACATGCTGAAAAAAATGTTTGGGCTGAATAATTTTTCCATCGCGGCATTCGGCATTCTCTATGCCTTTTGCGCATGGCTGCTGGCCTATTATTGGAACGTGATGTGGCTGGATGCCCTTGCATTGCTGCCGCTGATTGCCCTAGGCATTCACTACTGCGTGACCAAAGGCAAGTTTGCGTTATATGCCGTGAGCTTAGCCATTGCCATGTTCAGCAGCTTTTACATGGGTTTTATGCTGTGCATTTTCAGTGTGCTGTTCTTCTTTGTGCACTATTTCGCCAACTACGACGTCGATGCACTGATACCCGAAAAAAGCGAAAAACTGCCCAAATTTCAACGCTTGCGGCTACCACGTGCGGCATTGGCCTTTGGCGCGGGTTCACTGCTGGCTGGCGGCCTGGCAGCCATTGCACTGCTGCCTACATTTTTCGCACTGCAATCGTCGTCGGCCACAGGTGCAACCATGCCCGACAACGCCAACATGTTCTTCACCGCCTTTGATTTCTTGGCGCAGCACATGGCCAGCCTGAGTGTCACCTACCGCGGGCACGGCATGAACGCCATGCCCAACGTCTACAGCGGAGTGATTGCCTTGCTGCTGGCACCGCTGTTCCTGCTTGCACCCAAGATAAAACTGCGCGAAAAAATTGCCTATAGCGCGCTGATGGTATTCATGTTCCTCAGCATGAATGTAAATATCCTCAACTGGCTATGGCATGCTGGCAAGTTCCCCAATGACCTGCCCCACCGTTTTTCATTCATCTATAGCTTCCTGCTGCTGCTCATTGCGTTTCGTGCGTTCCAGCACATCCGCGATATTTCAGCCAAAACACTGCTAGGCGTGGGTGGTGCAACCGCTGCGTTCGTCATCATCGTTGAACGCGTGGGCACGCCCATGCTGCAACGGCACACGCTTGAGAACAACGCGCAAGGTAATTTCTACACCACCATTGTCATCACGCTTGCATTTTTGCTGGTATACGGCATTTTGCTGCTGGCAAACATGAAAGGCGACAAACGCTGGAAAGCAGGGCTTGCATTGCTGCTGTTTTGCGCAGTGATTACCGAAGTGAGCGCGGCCAGCATCAACCAATTTAGAATCACAGCCGTTCGTGAAAACTTTACCTCAGGGGTCACAGAATTCCAGCAAGTGCGCGATAGCATTTTAGACTTTGACGACGAGCTGTTCTTCCGCATGGAAGTCACCGATAGCCGCACGCATATGGCACCGGCCTGGTATGGCTATCGCGGCATATCCACCTTCAGCTCCATGGCCAATGAGTACGTCGCCAACCTGCAAAACCGCTTGGGTATGGACTCCAACCACATCAACAGCTACATTTATAACCCCAACACACCGGTGTTCAACGCCATGCATAACCTGCGCTGGCTGATTGAAAATCACGGCCACGATCACAACCACCCGCCGCGCGGCAGTTCGTTTGTGCAAACGCTTAACCCCATGATTTATCAACGCCACCCGCAGCTAGATTTTGAACGTTACACCGTGTTCGAAAACCGCTATCCCCTTGCGCTGGCCTTTTGGGCGCATGACAGCCTGCGTCAATGGGAAACCGCTTATCTCAATAACCCCATTCATTTGCAGCAAGAGTTTTGGAACCGCGCCAGCAATGCAGGGGTAAATGTGTTCTCCCCTGTTGAAATTCAAATTAACCATGGCGCGCAAGTGCCGCACAACATTAACCCGGAAATCACCGGCGATAATATGATTAGCTTCAGCGGCCGACCACAAGGACAGAACGCCGTCATTCCGCTGCTGCTGGTTAGCGAAGTGGACACTAATGTGTATATTCATATCGATCGCAATTATGTTCATGGCCTGCATGTCATTCGTCCCGACCGCACCGAAATGCGCCATCGCCGCAATACGGTCATTGACATCGGTCCAATTGAAGCCGACGTGCCCCTTGAAATTGAACTGCACCTCACAGCCAGCCACAACAACGCCACCGCTGGCACATTCCGTTTTGATGCCTATGCGATTAACATGGATGACTTCCGCGCAGGCTACAACGTGCTGGCACAAGGTGCGCTGCAACTCACACACTTCAGTGAAACCCGCCTAGCCGGAACCATCAACGCACCGCAAGCCGGGCTAATGTTCACCTCCATCCCCTTTGACGAAAGCTGGCGGGTATTCCTTAATGGTCAGCGCGTTCCACTGCTCAACATCGGCAATGGCGCCTATTTGGCCATTGATTTGCCCGCAGGCTCGCATGAAGTTGAAATGCGCTTCCGCCCGCGCGGGTTTGCACTAGGCGCAGCGGCCACCGGCGTTTCGCTGCTAGCACTTGCGCTTGTGATTCTGCTGCAAATTTACGAAAAGAAAAAAACGCAACAGCAGCCCCACACCGAAACACCCGCACTTGTGTTCGCCACCGCAGGCTTAACAGCCAAGGATTTCTCGTTGGACATTGATGATGCGCAAAACGAAGACGCAACACCTGCTCCGCCGCCTGAAGAGCCCGTGGAACAAAACGCCGCCATCCAAGCCGCACAGAAGGATTTGCGCGGCATGCAACAAGAGATAGAACGCACGCAAAAAAGATTGGGCGTGGACAAAAAAAACACTTGACAACGCCGCAAACCTATGTTATACTAATGATCTGAGCAGGCGATGCTTTGCATGGTGCCGGGCTGCGCAAGCAGCAGCAGATGAAAACTTTCCACATCTGCGGGACAGAAATGTTCCGCAGGTGTGTCTTTTTATATGCCCGCGGAATAGCATGATGAATAGAAAGAGGTTTTTATCATGAAAAAGACTCCGCAAAAAATGGCCATGACCACCGCACGCAACAGCATCCTCGTCAACACGCTGCTTGCAACATTCAAGTTGCTCGCGGGCATTTTTGGCAATTCCGCTGCCATGGTCAGCGATGCCGTGCATTCCATCGCCGACCTGTTTAGCACCGTGGTGGTGATGGTTGGCATCAAGCTGGCCGGAAAAAAAGCCGACGCCAAACACCCCTACGGCCACGAACGCTTTGAATGCGTAGCAGCATTATTGCTTGCGTTGCTGGTGTTTACGGTAGGTGTGGGCATTGGCTGGGGCGGCGTGCAACGCATCCTGGCTGGCAATTATGACGAAATCGCCGTGCCGGGCTTGCTTGCCCTAATTGCCGCCGTGGTATCCATTGCGGTGAAAGAAGGCTTGTTTTGGTACGTACGCGCCACCGCCAAGAAAATTGACTCGGGCGCATTGATGGCCGATGCCTGGCACAGCCGCGCAGATGGCTTATCGTCCATTGGCAGTTTTTTCGGCATACTGGGCTCCATGCTGGGCTTTCCCATTATGGACAGCATCGCGGCGATTATCATTTGCCTGTTTATTCTGAAAACCGCCGTGCAAATCGCCCTAGATGCCATCGGAAAGATGACCGACAAAGCCTGCGACGAAGATATCCAGCGGGCCATGCGCGAGGTGATTTTGGCACAGCCACAGGTGCTGGGGATTGATAAACTGCATACGCGCTTGTTCGGCAACAAAATTTACGTAGACGTTGAGATCCGCGCAGATGCTGCATTCACGCTCGTGCAAGCACATGAAATTGCGCAGCAAGTGCACGATGAAATTGAAGCACAGTTCGAGAAAGTCAAGCACTGCATGGTGCACGTGAACCCAGAATCATAAGTTAAAATAGTGAAACCCCCTTGACATTTCCCATCATATATGCTATACTGGGAATGTCAGGGGGCTTAGCGCTAACAGCGCGGCAGTTCCTCACGAAGACTAACTAACCGCAAACCTTGCTACGGGGGCGGTTAGTTTTTTTATCGTTTTTTTTCAACTCGGCAAGCCTAAAATTCGATGGGACTAGCATAGAACACAGCGAAGCGACGAAGCTCCGCCGCAGGCGGCATAAGTCGGACATCCTCTGCATAAGCATGTAAAAATGCGCAAGGGGGTGTTCGCTTTGGTTTTATCACTTGGCGCAAAGCCCTTTGACCAAGCCACAGCACATTTGCCCGCCTTCGTGCGTGATATGCTTGCCTGTGTGCCTGAAGACTTACGCACACAAATCACCGAAATCCGCATGCGAGCAGGTGCAGCACTTTCGCTCACCCTGCCCAGTGGACCACACTACATCACGGCTTCTCAGCGTGTCACCCCCCTATGGCGCAACGATTGCCTGCGCCTAACCGCCGAGCAACTGGCGCAAATCTTGCGCAGCCTGTGCGAATTTTCCGTGCACAGCTACACCCAGGACATCGCACGGGGCTACATCACCTTGCCCGGCGGCCATCGTGCGGGATTGTGCGGCACAGCCGTGCTCGAACATGGGCAAGTGAGTGCTGTGCGTGAAATTTCAAGCGTGAATTTGCGCGTTGCACGAGAAATTCCCGGCGCAGCAGCTGAGCTTTGCAGCAAGATTTATACCCATGCACAACCGCCCAATGTGCTCATCGCAGGGCCGCCCGGCAGCGGCAAAACCACCCTGCTGCGCGATTTATCCCGCCGCCTTTCAGACAACCATGGTCTGCGCGTGGCCGTCATTGACGAGCGCGGCGAACTTGCCGGTGTGCGCAATGGCATGCCCTGCTGCAACGTTGGCATGAACACCGATGTGCTCAGCGGCTACCCCAAGGGGCAGGGCATTATTCTCGCGTTGCGCAGCCTTGCGCCGCAGGTGATCATCTGCGATGAATTGGGCGGTGAGGAAGATGTGGCAGCATTGCAGGCAGGTATGCACGCTGGCGTGAATTTCGCCGCCACGGTGCACGCAGGCGGCGTGGAGGAAGCACTTGAGCGCGCGGTGGTGCGGCAGTTGCTGCACGCGTTTGACTGGCTGGTGCAAATTGAACTGCGCAATGCACAATGCGTCATGCGCAATTATAAGCAATTGAAGGAACGTGAGAAAATATGCTTAACTACATAGCCATGGCCTTGGTCTTTCTGGCTTGCGCAGGCACAGGTGCGCTTATTTCCCGCACGATGATGCAACGCGCCCGCCAGCTGGAGCTGAGCCTGCAAATGATTGCACAACTGCGCGCACAGTTGCAATATAGCCGCCCGCCCGTGCAAACCATGATTGCTGATTTGTGCCAGCAATCACAACACCCGGCCTTTTTGCCGCGCTGCCTGCATAGCATGAACACAGGCACAGATTTTCCGCAGGCCTGGCACGGTGCCCTGCAATCGCCCGGGCATGGGCTAAAAGACGACGACTGCAGGCATCTGCTTTCGCTGGGGCAACTGCTTGGCGCAAGCGATGCCGCCGGCCAACGTGAGGCCTTGCAGCTGCACGAAACCCTGCTGTCCACGCAGCTTGATCAAGCCCGCACCGTGCGCGACACACGCGGCAAGGCGGCCTTCACGCTGGGTGTGCTAGCCGGACTGACGGTGATGATTTTGTTTATTTGATTTGCGTTACTTTTTTGAAAAAAAGTAACCAAAAAACTTTAGTCGCGCTTCGCGCGGGGTTAAATGTAGGGGTGGATGCGAATCCGCTCGCATGACTTGAGGAGTGTATATTATGGATCTTACGTTGATCATTCGCATCGCATCTGTCGGGTTAATCGTGGCCATTTTGCAGCAAATTCTCGCCAAAATTGGACGAGAAGAATACGGCATGCTGGTGGTGCTTGCAGGCATCGTGGTGATTTTGATGATGCTCATTCCCGAGCTGCTGCGCCTGCTTGAAACCGTGCAGAGTGTGCTGCCCATATAACGCTAAACTATTTAGAGGGGGGGAGCCCCAACGGGGCGGGGGGTGCAATGATACAGCTAGGTGTTGCCGCCATCATCGCGGCTATTGCTGCACTGGTTGTGCGGCAAATCAAACCAGAATTCGCTATTTTTGTGCAGCTCGGCGGCATCCTTGCGGTGGCCTTGCTCACCTTTAGCTCACTGCAGCAACTCATCGGTGGCGTGCAGGAAATTCTGCAGTATGCCCCGCTGGGCAATGACAATCTGCTGGGCGGCAACAATGCGTTCACCATGCTAGTGCAAGCCTTAGGCATCTGCATCACCACACAAATTGCCGCCGATATTTGCCGCGACAGCGGGTCAAGCTCTCTGGCGAACATCGTGGAGCTAGGCGGTCGTCTGCTCATTTTGGCACTCACCCTGCCCATGCTCATGAGCATTGCGCAACTTGCGGTAGGACTAATTAGAGGTTGATTGGTAGGGGCGACCGTCCTCGGTCGCCCGCTAACATTTCATCAAAATCCACGGGCGACCGAGGACGGCCGCCCCTACAGTGAGTACAAAATCATGCTGAAAAAAATCTTCGTTACGTTGCTTCTTCTCATCGTGTTTACCGTTTCTGCCCAAGCCTACACCCCAAACATGGACGCGCAGTTGCAAGCCAGCGGTGCCGCGCAGCTGGCCGACACCCTGCCGCCCGAAACCCGCAATCTCTTAGCTGACCTGGGCTTGGCCAACATGGATTTATACGGTCTGCTCAACGTTTCCCCGCGTGACATCATCAATCAACTGCTGAACATGCTGCAAGGCAGTTTTGTGCGCGTATTACGCTCGGGCGCGCTTGCGCTGGGTGTGATTATGCTCATGGCCTACGCCTTTTCCATCTTGCCCGAAGACGAAAAAATGCGCCGTACCCTAGAAATCATCGGCAGCATGCTCGCGCTGATTTTGCTGCTGCCAGGGCTTGCAGATCTCATGCGGGCAGCGGCAGCGGTGGTGCAGCTTGGCGCAAACTTCAACCTCGCGCTCATCCCGATTCTAGCAGGCTTGCTCACAGCAAGCGGTCGCCCAAGCGCGGCGGTCAGCTACCACGGGCTGGCATTCATGGCCGCACAAGGGCTTTCGCAGTTGGCGCAAGGAGTAATCATCCCTACCACAGGCATTGTGCTGGGCCTTAGCCTCGTTGATGCCGCCGCGCAAGACGCACGGCTTTCTGCACTAGCCAGCGCGATTAAGAAAACCGTACTAGGCACGTTTGCTGTGCTAGCGAGCTTATTCACTGCGCTACTTTCCATCAAAAGTGTCATCACCAACACGGCCGATGCACTGGTCATTCGCGGCGTGCGCGTCCTCGCAAGCAGCATTCCCGTGGTGGGCGGTGCCATCAGCGAAGCTACCGGCGCCATCCTCAGCAGCGTGAGCTTGGTCAAGGGCGCAGTAGGCGGCTTTGCACTGATTGCCGCGTTGCTGCTTTATGGTCCCGTACTGGCCGAGCTGCTGCTGTGGTCGGTGATGCTGAAAGCACTGGCAGGCGCAGCCGAATTGTTCGGGCAAGGGCGCGCAGGCGGGGTATTCAAAAGTGCAGCAAATGCCGTGGCGATTCTAAGCGCATGCGTGCTCTTCAACGCCGCGCTACTAGTGATTTCCACTGGCATCGTTTTAACAATGCGTAATGCGTAATGATTGATGGGCTTCGCCCATACCCATTTCAATCGCGCGCAGCGCAACCACAATTACGCATTAAGAATTAAGCATTACGAATTGGAGAGTCCATGGAAGTTTTCCGCACCTGGGCGTTGTCGATTGCGCTTGCTGCATTGGCGGGCGGCATTGTTCGTCTGCTTGCGCCCAAGGGCGCGGTAGAGAAATCCGTGCGGGTGGTGGTGGCGGTGTTTTTGCTCAGCGCATTTTTGTCGCCGATTATCACCCGTGGCGGGGCATCGTTAGACTGGGTGTTTCCGCAGCTGCAGGCACCGCCGGTGAATCACGCGCTGCAACAGGAGATGGCACGGCAAATGCAAAGCGCAATTGAAGTGCAGCTGCGCAACAACATGCGAGCCGTATTGGATACACGCGGCCTGCAAGGGCAAATTTACCTGGGCACGTCTATTTTGTCCGACGGCAGCATAGATATCATATTGGCGCGAGTGGAAATTCCGCATGGAAGCAACACCACAGGCTTGGCCGCCGCGCTGCGTCACGAAGTTGGCTTTGATGTTGAAATTGTAATGAATTGACGAGGCAAACACGATGGCAAAATTAGATGACATGCTGAAAAAGTGGAAGATTTCGCGCTGGCAGGCGGCGTTGTTGCTGGCAGGTGTGCTTGGCCTGCTACTCCTTGCGGTCAGCGGGCTACCCTTTGGCGGCAACCGCGCACCGGTGAATGTGAACCCCGCCAGCGAGTCTATTCGCGTGGATTTAGCAGACTTTGAACGACAGCTGGAAAATCGTCTGGAAGAGTTGCTTGGTTCCATTGCCGGTGCGGGCGATGTGCGTGTGATGCTCACCATTGACGCAGGCAGCCAGCCCATGTTCGCCACCCAAGGCAGCAGCGACACCCGCATTGTGCAAGACGGCGACCGCATTGAAGAGCACATCAACGTGCGCACAGAGTACGTGGTCATCGGGCAGGGCGCAGGGCAGCAAGGTTTAGTATTGCGCATGATTGAACCACAGGTGCGCGGCGTGGCCGTCATCGCGCAGGGCGGCGGAGATATTCTGGTGCGGCAAGCGATTGTGGAAGCAGTGACGGCTGTGTTGGGCATTGGCAGCAACATGGTATCTGTGGCACAGATGGGCGCCTAGCGGCGAGCAGGCGCTTCGCGGCAGTACCTGCAAGCCGCGTTAAGTTATAAATGCAATTTTTAATTCAATAAAGGGAGGCATATATTTCATGAAAAAACTCTTGCAAAAACGCCAACTGGTGATGGTCACACTTGTGCTGGCATTGGCAGCAGCGGTGTTCATCAATTGGTATTACAGCGACCCCTATCGCGCAGTTAACGCACAACCCATCACCACTGCAGTGAACAGCGAAGACCAAAGCGAAGGCAGCTTGGGCGATGCGCAATTTGTGCATGGCTCAAACATCCAGCACCCCATGGGTGCCAGCGCGCGTGAATACTTCGCCGGGGCAAGGCTCAACCGCAACGCCGCGCATGACGAAGCTCGTGCAGTGCTCAGCAGTGTGATTGCCGACAGCCAGGCTGACCCCACCGCGGTGTCGCAGGCCAGTGAATCCCTGCAAGTGCTGTCCAACGCCATCCGCTTGCAAAGTGAGTGCGAGGCACTCATCACCGCACAAACAGGACGCGAAGCACTCGTAGTCATCGGCGAGAACAGCGTACGTGCCGTGGTGGGCGGCGGCGAACTCGACCGCCAAACTGTGACGCAAATCACCGAAATCTTGCTGCAAAAAACAGGTATGACAGCAGAAAACATTCAAATTGTTGAACTCAATCGCTAATTCGCAATGCGTAATTCGTAATGCGCAATTTTGGTTGCGTGCTGCGCACGATTAAAATGGGTATGGGCGAAGCCCGTCATCCATTACGCATTGTTTACACATCCTTCATAAACTCTTTACTGTTTAGCCGTTGCACATCACGGCATACTAATGGTATAATTACGGTAGGAAATTGTAAGGAGTGGATGTTATGAAGTGGCTTAAACAACAAAGCAATGCGCTAAAAGCGATCATTCTCGGCGGTGTGGCATTGGTGCTGGCGGCAATTATTGTGCTGCTCAGTGTGTTTGTCATTGCCCCCAACGTGCGGTATTCACGTGCTCAACGGCTCATCGACACCGATCCCGCCGGTGCGCATGAAGCGTTCTACAACATGGGCGACTTCCGCCAAGCCAGCGATATGATGCAGCAAATCCAAGATGACATCATTGCCGGCCGCACTGAAGATCGCATGGAATTCGACGGCGCAACATGGCTCGTGTTAGAACAACGCGATGGTCGCATGCTGTTGCTGCGCGAAGAAGCCTTGCCGCCGCGTGCTTATCACGGTGCGTTTGTCGAAATCACGTGGGAAAACAGTGCCCTGCGCGACTATCTCAATGGGCAGTGGCTCAACCGCATGTCGCCTGGTTACCGCGACCGTATTGTGCAAACCGAGGTCATCAACCGTGACTCCCGCTTTGGCATGGACGGCGGCGAAAACACGCAGGATTACGTCTTCCTGCTCTCCATGGCCGAAGCACGGCTATATTTCGCCAACGACCAAGCGCGCATTGCCCGCACGAACAACGTCAACGTGTTTTGGTGGTTGCGTTCACCGGGCATGCAGGCTAATCTCGCGGCCACCGTCAGCGCAGATGGTTCGCTGGGCATCACAGGTACACCGGTTCACGGCAGCATGGCAGCCAACCGCTATGTGCGCCCAGCTGTTTGGGTGACTGTGTAATAGAAATGATGGAGAAACAACATGGATAAACGAAAAGCATTGGGCATTGCGGCAGCTTGCGTGTTGCTGTTTGGCTTGATTTTTGCAGCCGTAGGCGGCGGCGTGTTTGCCGGCCTTGCCCTGCCGGAAATGCGCGATCAAAACATTGCGCGCAACGAAACTTATCCGGTGCATAGTGCAATGGTAACGCGCGAAGTGCGCACCAGCACCATGGTCAACGGTGAATGGCGCTATCGCGTGGCCTTCAGCTGGGACGGCAACCACGGGCAAAGCAACGCGATATACACCCGCGCACAAGCCGAGGCCATGGTAGGTGATACCATTAATATCCGCGTGAGCAGCAACAACCGCGCCGTGCCGGTGGATTTCCAAACATCGGCGCTCAGCACCGTGGGTTGGGTCTTCCTGCCCGTGTTTGGCGGCATTGGCCTGGTGGCAATACTCATTGCAGGCGGCTTAATGCTTGCACGCGGCAAGATCGACAACCGCTGGGAATAAACGATAATCAGGGCGGAGAAATTCGCCCTGATTTTTTGCTTGCATTTTTGCGCGGGATGTGGTATAATAGTTAAGTCAAGCGCGGGCACGTGTGCAAATTGATATCAATCTTTGCGCCGAATTGCCCGCCGCTAGGCGCGGATGTGGCGGAATTGGCAGACGCGCTGGTCTTAGGAGCCAGTGGGCAACCGTCCGGGTTCAAGTCCCGGTGTCCGCACCAGCGGCGAGTCGCCGCTCACAAATCGCGGTTTTCCTTTTGTGATTTTGTGAAACAGCGGCTCGCGAAACAACCCCTTTGGTTGTTCGCACCACGCCTGCGGCGAGCACCCTCGCGCGCAGGCTTTCATGTTGTCTAACGATGCGACCCGCGATAGGGTTGCATCTTTTTCGTAGCATGCCTTTTTCCCGCGCCAACGTCAAAGCCAACGAAAGGATTTCATGTGAAAAAGCTTTTATTGATCATGTTAGTTTTACTCGTGTTCATCACAGCCTGTGCGCAAACGGAAATTTTTTCAGAAACTGAAATAACAACCTCTTCTGTCCCAGAAACTGAAACTAGCGTATGGGATGAAATAGTCCTAAGCTCACTGGGTGAGTTGAGCATTTGGCGTGATGCTGATTCGACCATAATCGGTCGCTGGGGGCCTCATGCTACCGATATTCCAACGACAATATATATTCAAAATGCCGGGAATAATAATTTAGATCTTCTGGACGCAATGACCTTTGCGGTAAATGCATGGAATGAAGCATTGAGCATTCCCGGGCATATGTCTGTTGAGGAATTTCAAGGCGATAGCCCGCCCGCCGGAGCCAGAATATGGTTTGTTGGCGGCACTGCGGAACAATTAGTCGCAGTCAGACGCACGCTTCTGCCTTGCTTCACTGAAGTTTTTCTCACGGGAACAGATCGTCCTGATAGCAGCGGAAATCCCAGACCGCGCGCAGGCGCAGCGTGTCAACAACACCGCAGACGTGAAGGCCACTGGATTTATATCAACAACTATGGCCAAAACGTTCGAATAACAGGTCGAATATTAATCAGGAAATATGGGTTTATACGCGCTCGCGATCAAGGCAATTTAACAAGCGAACAATTGCAAAACTTATATAGAAATGTAGCGATACACGAGCTTGCGCATGCGCTAGGCTGGTGGATACACTCCGGCCAAACAGTAGATATTATGTATCGGAATAACATCAATAACACATGGCCAAACGCAAGACAAACCCTGACTGTGCCAGAAATCAATCACTTGCGGCAAGTGTATGGATTAGCGCCATTAATAGAATAAACATTAAGCCTGATTGTATCGACATGCACAATCAGGCTTATATTTAGTTTATGTAGCGTTACGCGGACAAACCAAAGTAGACGCCGATGTATCTCACTGCCACGCCACCCACCAAGCCGATGAACGGATTCTTGGTCAGGGCAGTCAAGGCCATGGCAACGGTAGCCGCCGCGGTGTTGCCGGTGCCGAACGAGCGCTCAAGGTTTGGCACAAGCGTGGAGAAAAAGCCAATGATGAACAAAAAACCCGCAATAGCTTGCACGGGGATGTACTTCACGGCCTTGGTCATTAGACCCAAGAGCAGCAATAGCGCGCATAGCAGCATCATAATCACGCCTGCCGTAACCGGCCAAGGTGCCGCTGCTGTGGCCGAGATAATCGCGCCAACAGGTGCACCACCAAAAATCACGCTGGGGACATCGGCTAGGCTGTTGATGACGGTGAGGTGATCCATGTTCTGCGTTGCACCGGCAAAGCCTGCGGTGATGTTGCCGAAAGCGATGTTCGTGCCAATGTTTAGGCTGATGAAGGCCAAGGCAAAATAGATGGCCTTGATGCTGAACTTGGGTTTCATGATCTTGAAGTCAGTCCAGTAGGCTTTAGTCCAGAACTTGGGGTTGTCGGTTTGCGCCATGTCGCCAACATAGCCGTCTTTTTGGGCTGTGGCGAATAAGTCCACGCGGCGCTTTTGCAAGAACACAAAATCCAGGGTCGCCAAAGTGACGGAAACGCCGATGACATATACCAAAGCATTGGGATTACCCAGAAAGATAACATGCGTGGCAAGTGCGCTAACAAATGCGATGATGCCAGTGCGTTTTTCTTGCTTAAGCATTTTAACGCTGATGCCCGCAACCATGATGCCCACACCGGCCATCATGCCGCCCACCACTGCAGGGCCTGCAAAATCCGCAATGCGGGTGACCATGCCAAACAGCCCCAGCGGAATCATCACCAAAACCGCCAGCAACAGTGCGCCAATGCGCTCGTTGATGTTTTTCATGAAGTGCGAAACAGTGAGGATGGATGACTGCCCCGAAATGGGCGTGATGGAGCCTGTGAGCAGGTTGCCCACTGCGCCAACAATGAAGGCGAAAGCCGTCGGCTTCATTTTGTAGCCCTGCGCAGCTGCCCAGGCCAGCATGGTTAAGCCGTTGATGGCGACAAACACCACCGCAATGACAAGTACCGATACATCTGAAAACATAAATTCTCCTCGCATTCAGCATTTTTTGTGGTTTTTCTACCAATTCCATTATACACCAACGCGAGAGAAAAAACAAGCTCTAATTTAAGAAAAATTTCACAGTTTGGACATGTGGTTTGTTTTGAGACTGCGGGACGTCCCCCTCTGAAGAGGGGGACTGGGGCTTGAGAGGATAACAGCAGATTTTTTTTGCCTTTCTTAATGCACAGCGAAGCGACCGAGCCCCACCGCAGGTGGTGCCTGCACCGAAATAAAATCAAAGGCCTCCACATCAAACAGCCCCATATCTGTGAGTTTGAGTTGCGGAATCACCGGCAACGCCATAAAACACAGCGTCATCAGCGGCTCCACGTTGCCGTGGATGCCCAATGCTTGGTGCGCAACGTCGTGCAACGCATTGAGCTTTTGCTCCACCCATTGGCCGCTTTGGTCGCTCATGATGCCACCAACCGGCAATGGCATGCTCTCGAGGACCTGCCCATCTTTCACCAACACCACACCGCCGCCTTGCGCAATCAGACTGTGCACAGCAAAGGCGATGTCCGCGTCGTTGGTGCCTGCGGTGATGATATTGTGCGAATCGTGCGCAACACACAGCGCAACTGCCCCAGCCTTGATGCCATAGCCGCGCAGCAACGCTACAGCGACATTGCCTGTGTTTTGGTGGCGTTCCACCACAGCGATTTTCACGATGTCTGCGCTGCTGTTGTGCACAAAATCGCCGGTTGCGCTCAACTGCACTTGCGCAATGCCCTTGCCGGTGGCCACTTCGCTGGGCAGAATATCAATCACGTGAACCCTATCATGCATTAACGCCAACTTGAGCTTGTCCTGCGTAAAATCCTTCACGTGGAAACTGCTTTGCATCGCGCTGCTGTCATGGCGAGTTACCTCGGGCAGATATACGCCATCATCAGCCACCAAATTGCCCGCAACAAACACCTGCGCCACACGAAAATCTGTCAAGTCATCCAGCAGCACAATGTCAGCCCGAAGCCCGGGAGCGATGGCACCGCGGTCATTCATGCCATAGCAATTGGCCGCGTTGAGCGTTGCCATGCGAATGGCCGTGATTGGATCAATGCCATGGCGCACACAAATGCGCAAGTGATCATCTAAATGCCCTTGCTGCAAGATCGTTTTGGGCTGACGATCGTCAGAGCAAAGCAAGCAGCGGCTGCTGTTTGCCGGGGTTACACCACACAGCAAACGCGCTAGATTGTGGCAGGCAGAGCCCTGACGCATGAGGATATACATCCCGCGTGAGATGCGCGCGTGCATTTCTTCCACCGTGGTGCATTCATGGTCTGTGGAGATTCCTGCAGCAGCATAGGCGTTCAGCGCTGCACCAGACAAGCCCGGACTGTGGCCATCAATGGGCACAGCCGCGTGGTGTGCGGCCAGCAAACGGTCAAGTGCCGGCTCTGTGGCGTGCACCACGCCGGGGAAGTCCATGAATTCGGCAAGGCCCAACAGACGTTTGTCTTGCAACGCTTGCTGAATATCCTGCGCCGTCATGGTCGCTCCCGCGTGTTCAAACGAAGTTGCAGGCACGCAAGATGGCAGCATATATTTGATATCTAAGACCGTGTGTTCGGCCGCTTTGAGCATATACTCAAGGGCAGTTAAGCCCTTAATGTTCACAATTTCATGCGGATCTGCAACAATGGTGGTCGTACCGCAAGGCACGAGCAATCGTCCGATTTCCTCCGGGGTCACATAGGCCGACTCAATGTGTATGTGGCCGTCGATAAACCCAGGTGCCGCAAAGCGACCTTGCGCATCATGCACAGTCACGCCTTCATAGGCACCAATACCAGCCACGCAGCCATCCACAATTGCGATGTCGCCGTCCAATATCGCGCTGCCATATACATCAATCACCTTGGCATTTTTGATCACCATGTCCGCCAAACAGCGTCCCGCTGCCACATCAATGCGCTTTTTCAGCTGTGCTTTCGTCATGCTATTCCCCCGCAATATTTACTCACTTCACCATCCTTATTTTATCATATTCGCGTTAAACTGTCAACCTGTTGCAAGTCATCCTAAAATTTTAACCAGCCACAAGGCTTTTCCTTTGTGGATGGCTCTTCATATTTACCCATTATCGCAATAACTCATCAGTCCACGCCAAAAACTCCATTGTCATTTCATCATCTTGGGCGTGTTCTGCCAGCAGTTGAATTAAATATAATTTATGCATTTTGCCCGCATGGACAATTGCCATCGCCTGCAAGGCATCCAGTTTTTGAGATAACCTCATATTTTACCTCTTTGTTGTTATAAATCATTAGGGTAGAGCAAGCTCTACCCTAATACCATGGAATCTGCTTTTTTCGCTCTGAGTTGTTTTTCAACCACAGCCAACACAAGCGCAAATGCACACAGCATCAAGCCCATGTTAACCGCCAAGCCTACTGATGGAGAAATCCATTGAAAAAATGCAATTGACAAGCCGGCCAACACAACGCATATCGCCCAAGAAATCAAGCGGTACACTTTCTTCTCTTTTGCGCTCAACGGTTTGTTTGCGTGTTCTACCGGCGCCAGCAAAAAAATCGCAAGTGCCGAAACAGCCAACAACACGTAAAAGAAAACACTGCTTTGTGTGAGCAGAAGACTTGCCAGCAACAACGCACCCGTTACTGTCACAACAGTGAATAAATAACACTGCCAATGCTTTGACGCGTGGTAGCCGCCTGCAAACTTGCGCGCAAGAAAGAACGTTGAAAACAGCACTAAGCTTTCGAGGAACATGCCCAAAAGCAAGCCAATGAATAACACGGTAAGCGAATGCAATACGCCCATCAATAGGATGTTTAATGCGTATTCATATACCTCGCGGTCTTCTGTTTCAATCGCTCCGCTTGCACACAAACGGGCAACTGCTTTTTCACTGGTTTTTCTCATCGTTTTTCTCCGGTTATTTAAAACGTCTAAACTTGTCGAGACCCTGCGGTGCCTTGGGTTGGTTGAATACCCAAGTTGCTGCTGTAACCCCCTCCAGTGCCGCTACTGCTACCAGAAAAGCCGCAGCGGTTGGCGCCATTTGAACAAGCAATTTTGTGATTTTTTTCATGCTTAATAACCTCTCTTTCTGTAGTTTTGTCCATTGTACTATACGCAATGTTTTTTGTCAAGCAATTATGCAAAACTGCAGCAAAAACGACAAAATTAGTACCTTTTCGCTTTTGTTCTTGACTTAAAGGCAAAAATCATGTAAAATATTCCAAAAAGGATGTGTCCAACCAATGAGACTAATACTATGCGATGATAACCCTGATATCTTACGAAAACTTCACAAGCTTGTGGCTGCTTTCTTTGCAGAAAAAGAACTGCAGGCAAGCTATGCATTGTTTCCTGATGGAGAATCTGCCGTTGCGCAAAACGCGATTTATGACTTGGCTTTCATTGACATTGAAATGCCCGGCATAAACGGTTTAGCGGTGGCAAAGTGCTTGCAAGAACGCAATGCTCACATCATCATTTTCATGGTGACGAGCCATCCCGGCTACATCGACGATGCCATGGACATAACCGTGTTTCGCTATTTGCCCAAACCCATTAATCAGGAACGATTATATTGCGGGTTAGAAAAAGCACTCGATAAGTATAATTTGCAAAACCAAACCATTCTTTTGGATTCCGAGGACGACTCCATTCCTGTTTTTACTCAAGATATTTTATTTATCTGCATTCAAGGACGCGCAACGCAAGTGAAAACAAAATCATGCGAGTATCCATCCCGCAAAACTCTGGCACAATGGCAAGACGAATTAAGCCAAGGCTTGTTTGCACAGCCACATCAAAGTTATCTGGTGAACTTGCAGCATGTTAGCAGCTTGAGAAAAAGAGAAGTAAGGCTGACTGAAGATAACAAAGGCAATCATGTTTTTGTTCCAGTTTCACAACGGAGATATGCCGCTTTCAAGGAAAGTTTTGCTCGTTACTTGGGAAGGAAAAAGACATGATTTCTGCGATCAGTTATGGTGTTATCCTTTTGTTTCAGCTTTTTGTTATTTTTATTTATTTTGAAAATGCTTTGCCGGAAAAAAAGAAAACCTTGTTTCATTACTTTGTGTTTATTATGGCTTGGGCAATCTCATTGAGCACAACGCTTCTTTGGCTGCCGCTAGTAAACTTATTTGCTTTTATCCTTACCGTCTTTTTTATTGGCCTGTTATGCTATGGAGCAAAAATTAGGTCATGCATTTTTCATGTTTTCACATTGTCCGCATTTTTGACAGCTACGGAATTTTTGGTTCTATCTCTTTCTACACTGCTATTTAGCATTGATTTAGCAAGCCACAGATACGATGATTTAACATTTATGTTGCAGGCAGCGTTGAGTAAACTTTTGTTCTTTATTGTCGCATATCTGGCTGTTAAAATTCGAAAAAAACACGAAAGAGATTTGGTGAGTATATCCATCTTGCTTGCGCTATCTCTTGTGCCTTTGTTGTCCATTGCATTTCTAGCATTTCTATATCAACATATTTTTACCGCATCATATGATTACCCATTCAATACTTTTTTGTGGATAAGCATGGGAATAGCATTGATATCGATTGCCAACATGATTATCTTCTTCGTGTATGAACTCACCCGGCGAACACACGCAAAATATACACAGATTCAACTGGAACAACAGCGCGAGAAAATCAGCATGGAATATTACGAATTGCTGCTGGAAAGACAAGAAAGCCAAAAGATACTCATTCATGACATTAATAAACATCTGCAGACCATCCAGCATATCGAAACCGCATCTGCCGAAGTTCGGCAATATGCCGCTTCGCTAAGCGGCGAATTTGGGCTAAGAGATGCCGTGGCCTACAGCGGCAATAAATATGTAGATGTTATCATCAATCGCTACGCACAAGCCTGCAAAGAAAATAATATCGACTTTCAAGTCGACATCCAAGGCGTTTCGCTAACGTTTATGAGTGACATTGATACCACTGCGCTGCTGGACAACTTGTTAGAAAATGCATTTGAAGCCGCCGCACAAGCAAGCACGAAAAAAATTCGCCTATCATTACATAAAGGAAATCAAAATTATATCGTTATCCAAACGCAAAACAGCTGTAACCGTGCGCCTCGTGTTCACAATGGCAAAATTTTCTCATCGAAAAAGAACGCGCAAGCCCACGGCATTGGATTAAAAAGTATCCATCGCATTGCGGTGAAATACAATGGGGTTGTGGAATGGGAGTATTTCGAAGATATTTTTACATTCGAGATGATCGTTGCGCTAGAACAGAAGTGACCCTTGCCATGCAAATTATGCTTGCATTTTTGCTGTTTATGTGTTATAATAAAGCTGTTCCGCCCAAACAACTTGCGAGCGGGACACATATGCGCCTGTGGCGAAGCTGGATATCGCAGCAGATTCCGATTCTGAAGGCCGGGGGTTCGAATCCCTCCAGGCGCGCCACGCCTGCGGCGAGCACCCTCGCGCGCAGGCTTTTCATTTCGCCTAACGATGCGGCCCGCGATAGGGTTGCATCGTTGTTTATCCAATGTTTACGTATATAAATACTCGGAGGCAAACATGGACGTTCATGCAAAACTTGGACTCGTATACATTCTAACCAATCCGTGCCTTGATGGATGGATTAAAATTGGGCGAACAAGCAACGCCATAGAACAACGACTAGCAGAACTAAATCAGCCGACGAATTTGCCGCTTTCTTTTCGCGCATATGCTGTATATCACACCCACGAGCCCGAAAAACTGGAACGCTCAATACATAACATTTTTGACTTAATTAACAAAGAACTTCATGCGAGTGAGACAGTGAATGGCCGCTTGCGCCAGCGTGAGTTTTTTAAATTTTCTCCCCACGACGCCTATTCTGTTTTCAAGGAAATCGCGAAACTTCGCGGCGATGAAGATTATCTTAAGTTGGTTGAGCTAAACGATGAACAAGAGGAAGAAGAAGCTATCCAACGTGGAGAAAGGGCGCGGCCGTTTAGGTTTAGCATGGTTGACATTAACGTTGGCGATGAGATAGAACATATCAATGATTCGAGCATACGTTGCACAGTGATTGACAACAGAAAAGTTCGCTATCAAGGAGAAATTTACTCTCTTTCGGCGCTTGCAGAAAAAATCGAAAATCGAACCGGCCTTGCAGGACCTTGGTTTTTCAAATTTGACGGCGAAACGCTTGCACAACGCCGCCAACGTATGATTGGTGATTACAAAAATATTTAGAAGGGCTTGCAGCGCAAGTCGCTTTGCCGCGTCCTATGCAAGCCTGTGCTAGCATGGGACATTTTTTTGTTCACACAAATTCACAAAAATGTTGCGAAAATCACTTAACTTCTCCAAAGCAAACTGCTATACTGATATGCAGAACAACCAAAGGAGAAAATCTCATGTTTTGCAAAAAGTATGAAGCCCCGCGAAAAGTCCTCATCGCCATTGTGGCAACGCTGTTAGCAGTGTCGCTCCTTGTGCTTGGCGGCTGTTGGTCCCATTGGAGGTTTAGGACCGGCGGCCCTGACCCACACCCTGCCCTGCCCCACCCGCTCGCCCCCGGTGTTGACCCCTTCTCCCTGCCCGAAGCCGAACGCCAAGCCCTCATCAACCGTTATCATCTTGACCCCGACACATTCAGCATCTTCCCGCCGCCCGATCTGTCATTCGAGCAAATCGACATGCTGCCGTCGTTTGCCGCTGTCTCCGCTGACGGCGAACGCACCGTGTTCGAGCAAAGCATCAACTGGTACGAACTTTTGCAACCCGAAGGCTTTGACTTCGGCGTTTCGCGCATTCAAGCAGCTTTCTTCAATGCCACATTCGGCAGCCGCGTGCGCATGATTTTTGAAGCCGAGAACACCATCATCGTTTTTCCCGAACACAACGTCTTGCTTAGCTTTAATGACCTTGTTGACTTCTTCGGCGAAGAAATCGCACACCTGCAACCCAAGCAATTCATCACCGCAGATATTGCCTTCATCGAAGACCCGCCCGCGGAACTCTTCACTACCCAAGGCATGAACCGCATGCCCATGGCCCAGGTTATGCAACTGTTGGAAGGCATCGACCTTTTATGCTAACATCGCATTGTCACGCACTCATTGTTGTGGGTGCGTATTTTTTGTAATTAAAGCTTGCAATTGCACATGTTTATGTGCTATAATAGCTTTACCCTAGTAATTTAGTAATGGATTAAAGGAGTTTACCCATGAAAAAAGTCATTTCTCTTCTCGTCGCGTTACTCATGATCGTGGCAGGTGCCGTTGTGCTCAGCGGCTGCGACACACAACCCGAAACGCCCAATGACCCTTACACCCCCAACGACGCGCGTGAGTTCCATGTGGGCATTCTGTCCGGCGGACCCATTCCCGCATTTGCGCTGGGCGTTCCAGGCTTTCAAGAACGCTTGACCGAACTGATGCAAGATGCCGGACACACCGTTCGCTTTACTTATCAAAACTCAAATTTCGACAGTGCCACGGCCGTTGCCATCGCCAACACCTTTGCCGCACAGCGCGTGGACCTCATGTTCTGCTTGGGCACCGGTGCATCGCAGCAAGCGTTGCCTGTCGCCACCAGCGCAGACATCCCCCTAGTGTTCGGCATCATCACCGATCCCGTTGGTGCAGGGCTGATGAGTGACATCTCCACCGGCTCATCCAGCGCGCTGCCCATGGAAACCCAAATTGACCTGCTGCAAGAGCTGATTGGCACCGACTTGGATGCCGACAACCGTGTGGCGTTCCTGTATACCACCGACGAAGACAACTCTGTTGCTTCGCTGGGCCGCCTGCAAGCCGTTGCGCCCGAAGGCACCATCGTGCCATTCGGCATCCCCGCAAACGGCTTGGAGCACCTGACACAGCAATTCATCAACATCGCCGCAGACTCCACCATCCGCGCCATTTATATCCCGCAAGATAACCAAATCACCGAGCAAATGCAAATGGTGCAAAACCTCAACCGCATGCAAAATCCTGGTCGCCGTCTACCCGTTGTTGTGGCCGACCTGCCCATCGTAGAAGGCGGCGCAGTTGCCTCGCTTTCTGTTGACTTCGCAGCCAACGGTGCTGCCGCCGCAAACATCGCCTTTGACATTCTGGTCAACAACAATTGGCCGCAAACATTCTATGCACCCACAGCAGCTTCGCTTGCGCTCTATATCAACGAAACCGAAGCGCAAGCCATCGATTTCGAGATTCCCGAAGCCATGGTGCAGCGCGCAAATCGCACATTCTAGATTTTAGATGATGGAAATTAGACAATGACAACCGACTTATTTCTCACCAGCTTATATGGCGGCTTGGGGCTAAGCATGCTCCATGCTCCGTTGGCCATTGGCATTTTCTTGTCTTTGCGCATCATGAAAAAGCCGGACCTCACCATTGAGGGTTCCTTCGGCTTTGGTGCTGTGCTTGCCATGACCATGCTGCATAATGAACACCACTTCATCATCGCGTTGCTGGTTGCGATGTTGGGCGGTGCAGTGGCGGGGCTTGCCACCGCGCTCATTCATACTAAACTGAAAATCGACGGCATCATCTCCGGCTTGCTCGTTACCATGGCCTTATTTTCCATCAACCTGTTTGTGATGGACAGCAGCAACATTTCCGCACCGATGGATCGTTTCATCTTCACCCCTGTGCGCGACCAATTGGTGACCTGGGGCGTTCCAACCTTTAATGCGTGGCTATGGTCACAAGCCATTGTTGGCGCAGCGGTGCTGGCCGTGGTTATCACGGTGCTCTATTTGTTATACAACACAGCGTTTGGGCTTTCCATTCGCGCCACTGGCGACAACGAACGCATGGCCTGCTCCAACGGCATCAACACCGACAGCCGCAAGCTGGCCGCATTGATTATCGCCAACGCTATTTCCGGGCTTTCGGGTGCCTTGGTCGCACAACAGCTCAACGGTGCCAACGTCAACAGCGGCGTCGGCACGCTGATTATCGGCCTTGCTGCATTGGTCATCGGCGAAGTCATCACGCCCAAGCGTGCTGGCATGCTCACACGCTTTTTGTTCATCACGCTGGGCTCGTTTATTTACTTCGCCTGCATTTCGTTAATCACAGCTGCCCAGATTCTAGACACCACCTGGACACGTTTGCTCACCGCTGTGCTCACCTTGTTGGCCTTGTGTGTGCCCAAGCTGCGGCAGTTGGTGCCTGCATGGATAGCAAAACTGCGCCAATGGCTCAGAGCGCGCAAGGGGGTGGCAGCATGATTGAACTGAAAAACATCTCACAAGTGTTTGACAATGGCGTGGAGAAAAAGCAAGTGTTGCACGAGCTAAACCTCACTATTCCCGAAGGGCAGTTTGTCAGCATCATCGGCGGCAACGGCGCGGGAAAAAGCACGCTATTCAACATCATCAACGGCAACTTGCGCCCCAGCACAGGCTCAATTCTGTTTGAGGGTAAAGATATCGCCCGCAAAGGCCACGCTGCACGTGCGGCACTCATTGCGCGGGTATATCAAGACCCTAACTTCGGCGTTTGCCCCGAACTCACCATCGCCGAAAACATGGCATTGGCGAATTCCCGCGGCAAACTGCGCGGGCTGCAATGGGCAATCCGAAAAAAAGATCTCGCCTTCTTCGCCAAAAAACTCGCCGAGTTCGATCTCGGGCTTGAGACCATGCTGCGCAAAAAAGCGTCGCTGCTTTCGGGCGGGCAACGGCAAGTGGTTACGCTGCTGATGGCCGCGCTGCAAAAGCCCAAGCTGCTGCTGTTGGACGAACACACCGCCGCGCTCGACCCCCGCATTGCACGGCAGGTGATGGAGATCACCAAAACCATGGTGGAAGAGCAAAACATCACCACCATCATGATTTCGCACAACATGAGCGATGCCATTGCCTACGGTGACCGGCTGATCATGCTCAACGGCGGCAAGATTATTCTGGATGTGTGCGGCGAAGAAAAACGCGCACTTACCCCGGCACAACTGTTCGCAATGTTTGAATCTTAAACATAACCAAATCAAAGGAGTATCTCATATGCGTAGATTTTTCACAGGCGTTTTGGTGTTGCTGATGGCAGCAGGCATGCTCATGGCGTTCACTGGTTGCGGCAACGCTGATCCTGAGCTAGTTGGCACTTGGGGATGGGATGTTGACAACAATGTGCAGTACGTATTCAACGCCGATGGCACCGGCAACCGTGGCGGCTTCGTCGAAGCCAACTGGAACCAAAGTTTCAACTGGCTAATTAGCAGCACTGACATTCTGGTGCTCACCTTCCATAGTGCCGACGTTGGCAACGAAATGATGGACTTTACCATCAGCGATAACACGCTCAATCTCGTGCGCCGCGATGATCCCGCCCAAAACTTCAACTACATCCGTATGCCCTAATCCTTACATCACAACAAGCACCTCCATGCGAGGTGCTCTTTTTATCGCTGATTAAATAATCATTTTTTGATAATTATTACTATTTAATAATTATTTTTAATTTATCGGGTATAAATCCCTTGACATTCGTCTTAAAATGGTGTATAATAAGATAGAAAATAATGATACAGGAGAACCCATCATGAAGTATACACAATGGAACCATTTTATCGCAGGTCAATGGCAAGATATCGTCAACGTGCGCGATTTTATCGCACGCAACTTCACCCCCTGGCACGGCGACGAATCTTTTCTTGCACCGGCAAGCACAAAAACACTGCACGTGTTTGACAAAGTGAAAGACCTTTTCGCGCAGGAACGCGCAGCTGGCGGCGTACTCAGCATTGATGCCCACACCATTTCTGAAGTGGACGCGCACGACGCGGGCTACATCGACAAAGACATGGAAGTCATCGTTGGCCTGCAAACTGATGCCCCCCTGCGCCGTGCTATTTTGCCGCGCGGCGGCATTCGCATGGTGCACGCGTCGCTCAAGGAATACGACACCGAAATGCCTGCTGACGTTGACCGCATTTTCAAATATTGCAAAACCCACAACGACGGCGTATTCGATGCCTACACCCCCGAAATGCTCGCTGCTCGCCGCAGCGGTGTCATCACCGGTTTGCCGGATGCTTACGGCCGCGGCCGCATCATCGGCGACTATCGCCGTGTGCCGCTTTATGGGGTAGATGCTCTCATCGAACAAAAGAAAGCCGCCAAAAACAACTGCAAAGCCAGCGTGGTAGACGAAGACCTTATCCGCGCGCGTGAAGAAATCAGCGAGCAAATCCGCGCACTGGAATCTCTCAAGCGCATGGCAGCTAAATATGGCCATGATATTTCACGCCCCGCACAAACGCTGCAAGAAGCCATTCAATGGCTATATTATGCCTACCTTGCCGCTGTGAAAGATCAAAACGGTGCCGCCATGAGCTTGGGCCGCGTGTCGGTTTTCCTGGACATTTACGCCGAGCGCGATTTGGCAAACAACGTGATTACCGAAGAACAAGCTCAAGAGCTATTCGATCAATTCATCATCAAGCTGCGCATGGTTCGCTTTTTGCGCACCAAAGACTACGATGCACTGTTCAGCGGCGACCCCACCTGGGTCACCGAATGTCTCGGCGGCATGCACTGTGACGGCCGCCCGCTGGTGACGAAATCCACCTTCCGCTTCCTGCATTCACTCACCAACCTCGGCCCTGCGCCCGAACCCAACATGACCGTGCTGTGGGCCAATGCACTGCCCGAAGCCTTCAAGAAATACTGCGCCCGCTTGTCGGCCGAAACTTCGTCCATTCAATATGAAAACGACGACCTGATGCGCGAAAAATTCGGCGACGACTACGGCATTGCCTGCTGCGTGTCCCCCATGCGTCTGGGCAAGCAAATGCAGTTCTTTGGCGCACGCGCGAACTTGGGCAAAGCGTTGCTGTATGCCATCAACGGCGGCCGCGATGAAGTCAGCGGTGACCAAGTTGGCCCGCTCATGGCCCCCATCACCAGCGATGTGCTGAACTTTGAAGAGGTGTGGGCACTTTACGACCAAATCTGCGAATGGCTCAGCACGTTGTACGTCAACACGCTTAACGTCATTCACTATATGCACGATAAATATTGCTACGAAAAACTGCAATTGGCGTTGCACGACGAAGAAGTTGTGCGCACCATGGCTTGTGGCATGGCCGGCATGAGCGTGGTAGCGGATAGCTTCAGCGCCATGAAACACGCCAAAGTGCACGTGATTCGCAACGAGCAAGGCTTGGCGGTGGACTTCAAGATTGAAGGCGACTACCCTGCTTTCGGCAACCACGACCCCCGTGCCGATGAAATCGCCAAAGAGCTCGTGCGCAACTTCATGGCCAAACTGCGCCGCCAAAAAACCTATCGCAAGGCAGTGCCCACGCAGTCGATTCTCACCATCACGTCCAACGTGGTATATGGCAAAAAAACCGGTGCCACGCCCGATGGCCGTGCCGCTGGTGAGCCTTTCGCACCTGGTGCTAACCCCATGAGCGGCCGCGACACCAAAGGCCCCGTGGCCTCCATGGCAAGCGTGGCAGGCCTGCCGTTTGAAGACAGCCAAGACGGCATTTCCTACACCTTCAGCATCATTCCCGCTGCATTGGGTAAATCGGCAGAGCAACGCACGCAAAACCTCGTGCAGCTGCTGGATGGCTACTTTGGTGAAGGCGGGCACCACGTCAACGTGAACGTGCTTGACCGTGAACAACTCATTGATGCGATGGAAAAACCCGAGCTTTATCCGCAACTCACCATTCGTGTGTCGGGTTATGCAGTAAACTTCATCAAGCTCACGCGCGAGCAACAACTTGATGTCATCAACCGCACCTTCCACGCATTTGTGTAGGAGAAAATACGATGGCTAAATTTGAAGCACAACTCAACGGAGACTTTCAAACCATCCTGCGCGAAATCGAGCAAGGTATTGTGCAGGGCAGCGCATCGGCTACGCTAGAAAATGGCAGCAATTTTGACAACGGCAGTTTTCGTTGCGCGGTGCGCGTGTTTGAACGCCACAGCATGGCCAGCAAAAGCCGCGTGAGCATGAATGTTACGCTGCTGGGCGATGGTCAGCGCGTGTTCCTTTCAGCGATCACCGCAGGAGGAAGTGCAGCGATATTTTTCAAAATCAACACCATCGGCGAAGAATCTTTTATCAGAGAAATCGAACGCGTTACCGCAAGATTCCGCTAGGCAAATATATCACAAGGGCGGGTGAAAATCCGCCCTTTATTTTCACCAAAAACAAGGATACGCATGAACGAAACGATAATAGGACACAGCGAAGCGTCGGAGCCGCCCCGCAGGGGCACAACCGGTCGCATCCACCACGTTGAAACTTTCGGCACCGTTGACGGCCCGGGGGTGCGCTATGTGCTATTCTTGCAGGGCTGCCCGCTGCGCTGTTTATATTGCCACAACCCAGATGCCATGGATCCCCGCGGCGGTGAAGAGTGGACAAGCTCCCACGCCGTGCAAGAGGTATTGCGCTATGCCAATTTTATCCAAGGTGTAACATTCTCGGGCGGCGAGCCGCTGCTGCAACCCGAGTTCGTGCACGAAGTCACACAACGACTGAAAGCACGCGGCCTGCACGTGGCAATTGATACCGCCGGTGCGCCCAACCTCACCCGCTGCAAACCCGCCATTGATGCCGCCGACATGCTGTTGCTGGATATCAAAGCCGCATGCCCCGACCTTGCAAAAAAACTCACCGGCCACACCAACGCACGGTCGATCGCCACGCTAGATTACTGCGAGGAAATCGGCAAGCGGGTTTGGCTGCGCCATGTGCTTGTGCCGGGCTACACCCTCGTCAGTCGCCAGCTGGAGATGCTTGCACGGCTGTTGCAGCCCTATAAATGCATCGAGCTCATTGAGCTTGCGCCCTTCCATCAACTGGGGGTTGAAAAATGGGCCGCCGCTGGTATGACTTACCATTTCAAGCACATGCCCCCAGCCGACCCCGCGCAAGTTACGCAAGCCGTTGACTATCTTGAAGACATGGGATTTAAAGTGCAGTAAAACTGACAATGCTGAATGCTAAATTCTTAATGCTTAATTGTTAATGTTTCGGTGAGGGTTCTAGATCACACGAACGACTAAATATTAGCACTACAAATTATGAATTAAATCGCGAGGTAGACGATATGAAAAAGATTCTTGCTATCCTGCTGGTTGTTGCGCTATTGTTCGGCAGCCTAGTCCTTCCCGTACAGGCGAATACCCGCTCACAACGCGCCGCCACGCGCTATCCCGTCATTCTCGTCAGCGGTGCAGGTTTTCGCGACCATATGCTGTTCGACCGCTTCATTGGCTACTGGGGGCGCATCCCCGGCGCTTTGGAGCGCAACGGCACGCGTGTGTTCTATGGCGGCACCGAAGCCTGGGGCAATGTGGAGGACAACGCTGCCATTTTGCAGGCCACCGTGCGCCGCGTTCTCAACGAAACCGGTGCCACACGTGTGAATCTCATCGCGCACTCGCGCGGCGGCATTGAGGCACGCTATATGATTTCCTCGCTGGGCATGGGCGGCCAAGTGGCCAGCCTCACTACCATCAGCACGCCGCACCACGGCCTGCGCGTGATGGACTTTGCCGAAACCACCACCGGCTGGTTATGGGGCGTTGCCGCCTTTTTTGTCAACCTCTGGTTCCGCATCATGGGTGATCGCAACCCCGATTTCTTCAACTCTGTGCGTTCATTCACCACCGGATATATGCAAGCCTTTAATCGCGCCAACCCCAATGATTCCCGCGTGTATTATCAATCCTGGGCTGCGCAAATGCAAAATCCCTTCAGCGACATCATGTTCGTCGTGCTCAACCCCATCGTGCACATCTTTGATGGCCCTAACGATGGCCTTGTGTCCGTTGAATCTGCCCAATGGGGCAATTTCCGCGGCACCATTCGCGGCACAAACTTCCGCGGCATCTCCCACGCCGATGTCGTTGACGCCCGCCGCTTCAACTTCCGCCTGTTCCCCAGCGGCAACGGCACCAACGACATGCGCGACTTCTACGTCAACCTCGTCGAAGATTTACGTCAACGTGGATTTTAATGTTCTTTTTTGAAAAAAAGAACCAAAAAACTTTAGTCGCTTCGCGATGGACGATTATAGAAATAGCAAAACCCAACTTCCTGTTCAACAGAGAGTTGGGTCTCATTTTATCCAGCTAATCTAGGTTTTTTTGATTACTTTTTTTGCAAAAAAAGTAATGCCCGCGCGGCGAGCGCAACTATCGCGCGGCGAGTGCAACTATCGCGCAGCGAGCGCAAAATCACGTCACGTAATCAAACTCAAAGTCGTAGATGGTCACAGTATCGCCTTCCTGCACGCCGTGGTCTTCCAGTGCGGTGATGATGCCGCTGCTGTGCAACACGCGCTGAAAATGCTGCAAAGACGAGTAGTCGTCCATGTTGCAGGCACGCAAAATGCGCAGCAACCAGGGAGCATCTTCCACAAAGAACACGCCGTCTTCTGCCCGCACGGTGAATTTGGCTTGCTCTTTTGGCGCAAGCATGTCGGGGGTGAGCTCCTCCGCCTCAAAGCGTTTGATGGGCGGCAGCTCAGCGAGCTTGGCGGCCACGGCATTGATGAGTTCCTGCGTGCCCTCATGAATGGGCGCGCAAATTTCATAGTATGGCAGATCTTGCTGCGCCACAAATTCACGCAAGCGCGTGAGTTGTTCCGACGTGGCTAGGTCAATTTTATTGGCCGCTACAATCTGCGGGCGACCGGCCAGCTCCGGCGAATAGCGTGCCAATTCAGTGTTAATGCGTTCAAAATCCTCAATGGGATCACGCCCCTCGCTGCCCGCAGCATCCAACACATGCACCAGCATACGGCAACGTTCCACGTGGCGCAAAAACGCGTGCCCCAGCCCCACACCCTCGGCCGCGCCCTCAATCAGCCCGGGGATATCCGCCATCACAAAACTGTGCCCCAAGCCAAGGCTCACCACGCCCAACACAGGCGTGATGGTGGTGAAATGGTAGTCTGCCACGATGGGCTTGGCTTGGCTCACCACGCTAATGAGACTGGACTTACCCACATTGGGGAAGCCCAGCAGACCCACATCCGCGAGGAGTTTCAGCTCAAGGGTAACCTCAACGCTCTCGCCGGGGGTACCCGCTTTGGCAAAGCGCGGTGCTTGGCGCGTGGGCGTGGCAAAGTGGTGGTTCCCCCAGCCGCCGCGCCCACCTTTGGCCAGCTGCACAGGGGCATCGCCCGAAATGTCAGCAATCAGCCGCCCAGTTTCCACGCATCTCACCAACGTGCCGCGCGGCACCCGAATGGTCAGATCCGCACCTTGCTTGCCGCTGCGCCTTGCCGCCTCGCCGTCCGCACCACGCTGCGCGGCATACTTGCGCTTATAGCGAAAATCTGACAGCGTCGAAAGCGTATCACACGCCAGCAGGAAAACGCTGCCGCCATGGCCGCCATCGCCGCCGCTCGGGCCGCCCGCCGCCACATATTTCTCGCGGTGGAACGCCACGCAGCCATCGCCGCCCGCACCCGCCGCCAGTGTTACTTTTGCAATATCAACGAACATGTTATGCAACCTTTCTTGTTCTTTTTTGAAAAAAAGAACCAAAAAACTTTAGCCGCTTCGCGTGGGATTTTTATAAACGCGTTAAGGTGTTGCCAAGGCCTCCCCCTTGGGGGAGGAGAGCACGTCGTCAGGCGTGCAGGTGGGGGTTCGCCTCGCTTCGCGTGGGATTTTAATGACAAGCTGAAAAAGCAAGCTTCGGCTCCTTCCTTGGGAAGGAGCTCCCCGAGTCGCGAGGGGTGAGGAAGGTTCGCGGAGCGAGATTTTTCACCCCTTTAGCCGCCTCAACACCTCATCCTCACCCAGCACCTGCATCACTGCCCACAAATCCGGCGAGTTCTCGCGGCCAGTTACCATCATACGAATCACACTGCTGACATCGCCCACATGACCTTTCCACTTGTCAGGCTCTGCCTTGTAGGACTTTACGTCTGAGCAAAAACCCAATGGTTCGCAAATGCTCTTAATTTTCTCGAACCAAGTTTCTTTATCATCCTTAGCGGAGTAAACCTCGGAATAATTTTTTAAGATTTTAAGCCAATCATTACCAGAACCATCACCCGAGCCATCAGAATAACCATAGCCCCAACCAGCACCAGAGCTACTATATAAGTTCTCATGAAAACAGTCGTAAAAATAGGCATAGGCCTCACGCACCTGGCTCCAGCGTGCGATGTCTTTGCGGGGCTTTTTGCCGCCGCGGTCAATGGCAAACATGGCCGTGGCAAAGTCCGCATCGCGTGCCAGCAGTGCCGCCAGCTCAGCGTCATACTCACTCGCCCAAGCCAGTGCCTGTGCATAAACTTCTTCAGCCGTCATGCGTGAAATGACGGTTTTGCTCACGTCATCAAGCTTTTGCAGATCAAACAATGCACCGCTGCTGCTCATTTTTTTCAGCGAAAACGGGAACTTAGCAAGATCTTCAGTGGGATTCGCACGCCGCCATTCCTCAAAGTTCGAATTTAGCAGCGTTAGCAGATACTCCCGCAACGCAGCAGCTGGGTAGCCCTGTGCAGTGAAGAAACTCACCGCTGCCTCGGGATCTTTGCGCTTGCTTAGTTTGCGTTTGCCGCCAGTTTCGCTGTCGATTTTCATCAGCGGCGCAATGTGCGCATACTTAGGCGGCTTGAACCTCAGCAGGCCAAATAGCTGCACATGCAGCGGCAACGTCGCCAGCCATTCATCGCCGCGCACCACATGCGATGTGCGCATCAGATGGTCGTCCACCACATGCGCAAAATGATAGGTGGGGATACCGTCGGCTTTCAGCAGCACCACATCCATGTCGTATTCCGGCAGCTCCAACTTCCCGCGAATCATGTCCTGCACGATAATCTTTCGCGCTGCATCACCCGGCGAACGCAGCCGCAAGGTATAGCTCTCCCCTGCCTGCAAACGGCGCAATTGCTCGGCCTCAGGCATGCAGCGACATTTTGCCCACTGCCCATAATAGCCTTTGTTCACACCCGCGGTGTCTTGTTCATCGCGCATATGCTCAAGCTGCTCAGACGTGCAAAAGCAGGGGTAGGCCAGTCCATCCTCCACCAGTTGCTTGGCAAAAGCATGGTAAATCTCACGCCGTTGGCTTTGCGTGTATGGCGCATACGCGCCGCCGTCAACACCTTCGTCCAGCGAAATTTCAAGGGCATTCAGTCCGCTTAATATCGCCGCTGCGCCATCTGCTACCTCACGCTTTTTATCCGTATCTTCCAGCCGCAGATAAAGCACGCCATCGGTCTGGTCCGCGAGGAGTCTGTCCACAAACGCACCCAGTACATTGCCTATATGCATAAAACCCGTGGGGCTTGGTGCAAATCGCGTCACCGCCGCGCCCTCGGGCAGGCTGCGTAACGGGTATTTGCTCTCCAGCTCAGCTGCGCTTGCCAGCGGCTGCGTGAAAATCGTGTTGGCTAATGTTGTACTCATATGGGACTTCCTTCCGTTAAACAGGTAAAATGTGTAGATTTTCTTAAGAAAATCCATGGCAGATTTGGGCGTTTTTTTGTGTGTTATCCACATTGTCCACAGAGTTGTCCACCGCGCGTGCCCGCTCATCCATGGATTTCCAGCTGATTGCAACGTTTATGGAAAATGCAGGTTATTGTTTGCCGTTATTTGGGTATTTTCATCCACTGTAATGATAAGCCCATTTTCTTGCACGGTGGAAAGATAAGGCGCACGCGCCGCTAGGGTAACATTCCACATCACGTTGGGATACACACGCCCAGCAAAATTGCCCACTACGGTCAGGCTTGGCCGCAATGTGCGTAAAAAATAGGCCGACGAACTGCCTGTGTAGCCGTGGTGCGGCAACTGCAGCAGATCTACAGGACCAACTTGTCGCGCAATTTCACGTTCAACACCGCGCCACGCTGTAATGTCGCTGGTCAGCAGCGCACGAAATGCGCCAAATTCCACTAGCGTTACAATGGAGTTATCGTTTTCTTTGTGCCGTGCCCGCCATTGCGTGTTTAAAAATTGCAGCTGCATGTTGCCCATATCGAAAGCCTGTGCGGGCAAGTGCTCAATCACGGGTATCTCACGCGAGCCTGCGATGTCGCGCAATCGTTCGCGCATTATCGGCACATACCAGCTAACTTGTCCATCATCGGGGCGAAACGGCAGATACAATCGCCCTATTTCAATGGCCGGATCGCTTAGCACAGCGGGCAAACCACCCACGTGGTCATAGTGAAAATGTGTGGCCAGCACAAAATCCAGCCGCACCACGCCATCCTCTCCTGCTGCTGCCCGGTGCAGATAGTCCACCACGCGCTGCTCGGTGCCGGGGCGCCGCACCGCAGCAATGGGATTATCGCTGCCCCAGCCAGCATCAATCAACGCAAACTGCCCGGCACTTTGCAGCAAAATGCTGTCACCGTTGTATACATTGAGAAAATGCAAACGCGTCGCCTCCCCGCATTGCTCGAATGTTTCGGGCTGCACAGGGAAGCGGTTTTGTAATTGGTTTTGCGCAAATGTGACGGCGATGTCGAACAAAAAAATCAACACCATGCCGCCTACTACGATAATAGTCGCGATTTTTTTAATCTTCATACCTTACGTGCCTCCCCCTTTTTGGGGGAGGTGCCCCGACGGGGCGGTGGGAGTTACCATAGTTACTCCATCGAATCAAAATCAATGCCTGCCAGGGCGGCTTTCAGCGCTGCCACTTCGTCGCCGCTGAGTGTTACGCCTTTGCCCATTTTTTCGCGGCCGGGTGCCCACTCGCGAATATCATACTTAGGCTCGCGGCCATTCCAGCTCACCAGATTCAGTTCTTTTGTCCAACCTTTTGCGGTTTCGCTCAGCACGCCCAGCTCTTCCGTCACTTCATAAGTAAATTCTGCTGCCATATGTTTTTCCCTTTCTATATTAAAGCTTTTATTGTATGGTATGCAAGGCAAGGCATAAATGTCCCACCCTGCATATTATACCATGTCCCACGCAAAAATGCAAGACAAAATTACAACACCAATGCCATAATCACCGCAGCCATCAACGCCCCAACAAACGCCGCCCCCAGCAACGCCAGAATCGTTAGCTTGCGGTTTTTGGCAATTTGGCTGGGCGGCGGCGCACTGCAATTAGTCGCCACAGCACGTGCACGGTCACGCAAGGTGCCCTCACTGAGCGCCGAATATTCTGGCTTAACAAAAAAAAGCACACGAGTAAAGTATTCACACTCACTTTCCATCACTTCAATAATGCGATGATTGACACCTTTGATCATAGCAAAAATTCCCCCTGCAGCACTTATTTTTCTTAATACTATTGTGGGCCATTTTTCAGCGTGGCATACGCGGCAGCACAGCAAAATTTTACGCACAAGGTGTCCACCAATCGCATAGGATGGCATGACCGACCCAATGGAGTGCTTGCCAATCAGCACACCCTGTGGTCTTCACATATTTTTCCATAGAACGGATGATAGTTCAATGTTTGCAACTGAATCTATGCCCAGCAACTGGGGCGGTGGAAGCACCACCATCCTGCCCAATGGCTGCGTCGTCAAATGTCCGCCTTGCACATCGTCTGGCTGGCCCGGTGGCTGGTGCCCGCCCAAATGTCCACCCAACTGTTGGCCACCCGGCGGCGGCTTTTGCCCACCCAGGCCACCCGGTGGTTGGTGCCCACCCAGACCTCCCGGCGGCTGGTGCCCACCCAAATGTCCACCCAATTGGTGCCCGCCTAGGCCACCCAGCGGCTGGTGTCCGCCCAATTGGTGCTCATCCGGCGGCGGTTGGTGTCCGCCTAATTGCGGCGGTGGTGGCTGGTGTCCACCCGGCTGTAATTGCAGCAATTGTTGCAGCAGCGGCGGCGGTAATGGCTGCCCGCCGGGTTGCTGCTGCAGCAGCTGTTGCGGCAATGGTGTTCAGCCGCCAGCGCAGTGTCCGCCCGATCAACCTTCTTGTCCCAGCAACCCTTGGCAAGATTGCAGCGCAGTGTTTGGCGGCATGTATCGCTCGGGCAACAACACCATGCACTTGTCCAGCGGGTCAAATGGCCAAACCATTAGCATGGATGCCCCCCTTCCGCTGCAAAATGTAGGCTTTACCGGCAACAGCACCCTCGCCATTCAATGCAGTGGCACCTATGAACTCACCTTTTTCGGCAACTTCAGCTTTAGCGCCGATACCGTCTTGATGTTTTACGTAACCGCCAACGGCACCCGCCTTGACGAAACCATCGTGTTAAAATCCGCAATTGCAAATGATGACACCAGCTTTGAGCGCAGCGTAATCGTGCGCCTGTGCGCCAACACAAGTTTAACTGCCAGAGTAGACAACGCCCCCGCCTCTGAAGGCGGCGCGGATGGCATACTGGAAATTCCGCCGCACGGCTTCCATCTCAGTGCAGTGCGCATCGGTCCCTAACCAAAAATAGGATGCAAAAATCCGGGGCAGCTTAGCTGTCCCGGTGTTTATTATAAGTTTGCCATGTAGTTTTGCATGAACCGCACAAAACCCTGGCGATCAACATCATCGGGCTGCAGCGTGAGGATTTCCTCCTGCGCAAACACCCGCTGCTCGAGGTAATTCACCAGCGATTCTTCAGATGCTTTTTGCGCAACATAGCTCGCCAGCAGTGCCATGCCCCACGCACCGCCCTCGCCCGCCGCCGACTGCATCACACTCACGGGCACGCCGAGTGCCGCAGCCATCAACTGCTGCGGCCCGTGCGACTTAAACAGCCCGCCGTGCCCGGTAATGCGCGCAAGCTGCACGCCCTCTTGCGCTAATTTGCCCAGCCCCGTCGATAAACCTGCGAACATCGAAAACAGCATCGCCCGCATCATATTCGGCAAGGTAAAATTCGCGCCCCGTATGCGGGATAGGCTCGGCATGCCGTCAGCCACGCCCAGCATGGGCTCTGCCGCCACAAAGTTAACATTCACCACACCGCCGCAATCCGGCTCACCCTGCAACGCCGCCGCGTAAAGCCGCGCATATAGCGCAGATTTATCCTCGCCCGTCAGCTGCGCAAACACGTTCATCCAAGCATCTATGTCACTCGTGCCGTTGTTGCAATGCACCATCGCCACCGGCTTGCCCGCAGGCGTGGCTACGATATCGATACCTTTAATCGGCGGCAAGGGCTGCTCCAGCACAATCATCGCAAACATCGATGTCCCCGCCGACACATTTCCGCTGTGCGGGGTCACCGCATTGGTTGCGACCATGCCGGTGGCTGCATCGCCTTCGGGCGGGCAAAGCACAATGCCCTCAGGCAGACCAAGCCGTGCTGCGCCGCTTTCACTCAACTTGCCCGCAGATTGCCCGGCTTGCAGCACACACGGCAGCAATTCACGCAAATCACGCGCAACATAGCCCTGCGCGTTGCACTTCGCTAACATGTCGGCATGGTAATCATCACCTGCCGCATTCAGCGGAAACACACCGCTCGCCTCACCTGCGCCCAGCACTTTTTCACCGCTAAGCTGCCAGTGAATATAGCCCGCCAGCGTGGTGATGAAATCCACCTGCGGCACATGCGCTTCTTCGTTCAACGCCGCCTGCACCAAATGCGAAATGCTCCAGCGGCGCGGCATGGCAAAGCCAAGCAATTCGCTCAGTTGCTGCGCGGCGGGGGCAGCATTTGTGTTGCGCCAGGTACGAAACGGCACCAGCTGCCGTCCGGCTGCATCAAACGGCAAATAGCCATGCATCATGCCCGAAACACCCATGGCCGCAATATCATCCAACGGTACATTCAACGCGGCTACGCAGGCGCGCATGCCTGCCCAAGCTTCGTCCAAGTCATAACTCCACAGGTCATCAACCAGTTTGTTTTCCCATGCATAGCTCGCGCTGTCAATCACTTTATGCTGTGTGTCAATCACCACCGCTTTGATGCGCGTGGAACCCAGCTCGATGCCCAAAAACATATTTCTCCTCCTGCAAAACAACCCCCAGCGGCTACACTGAGGGTCGCCAGTTATTTCATTACGCATTGTTACGCCGGCCAGCTTTCACGCCAGTTAAAGTTGTTGAAATCAAACACCGCGTCCATGCGAATCGGATGATCAGTTGTGTCAATGCGTGCGATAGTGCCATGGAAGTTTATCGTGAGACGGCCAACTTTGTATATTTGCACCGCCTCAAGGGTCACAGGGTCATAAATCGCGCGAATGGTGGAGCCGCTATACTCCATCCACGAGCTGGTGCGCAGGTTCACGCCAAGCGCAGCAAATGCGTTGCGAACAATCCTGTTTTCAATCATTTCCAGCACTTCGGCAATCTCCACAACCTCCATGAATGCAGCGATGGCGTTCGGTGCAACAGCAGCACCTTCGTCAATCGCGCGGGGGTTGCGTGCATCTGCAATGGTGAATTCAATTTGACGCATGCCATCGGGTCGATCTTGCACGCGCAGCGGGCCGCGCACATGGTCAAGTGTGCCCAAGCTGCCTGCGTTATTCCGCGACACACCAATCCACCGCGCAGTGGAACCTAAGCCGCCCCCCGGGAATCTGCCGCCACCGTCAGGTCGGCCATGCACGCGACGGTCTGGGTTTGCACGCGCGCGGCTTTCAGGGGTTAGCATGCGGCTGTCTTGGCCTACCAATCTTGTCACAATGGCGGGGAATAAGTTGTTGCTGCCGCCTTCAAAAAAGCTATCGTCCAGCATCGCCAGCATATCTTCCGGTATCTGGTTGCGGTTGGTGATGCGCTGAAAATTCACCGACGTATACGTGGGCTGGCGGTCTTTGATTTGCTGCATCACCGCGGCATACTCTGCCAAAATGGCGGCATTGCCCACGGGCAGCGGCGGACGGTCATCATCATTGTCTTCGTCCGCATCAGCGTCTGCGGGCAGCACATCTTCCTCCGGCGCAGTGGTTTCTTCCTCTGGCTCTGTGGTTTCATCAACCGGCTCAGTGTATTCTTCCGTGTACAATTCGGTGGTGGTTTCGTCGTTGCCATTGTCATAGACCGCTGAGCTGCAAGCGGTGAATAGCATCACCATGGTCATCAGCAGGGCCAACAAGGCAAGGGGCAGTTTTTTCATGCGAATTCTCCTCCCTAACTATCGTCGCGTTGTTCAAATTGCTCTTGGATTTCGCGGGCATATTCTTTTTGCGCTTGCAGCGCAGCATGGCGGCGTTCGCCCAGTTCAGCGTACATCACTGCACGCTCTTTCTTGCCGATGTTATAGAAAAACTGCGGAATCGTCGCCAGCAACGCGAAGGACTGCGGAATTAACGTGGTCATCAGCCAAATGCCATCAGCGGTGTCGGGCGGTTGGTCACCAAAGGCTTCGCCAGTGCGGAAGCCAAACTGGTGCATGATAAAATCGGTGAGCGCACGGCCAACAATGCCCATGACTTTTCGCGGCACGCCGCGCAGCATGCCCACCATGGCCTCACTGCGGAACCCATTCTTCCACTCGCCATAGTCAATGACCTCATTGCGAATTTCATCGGGAATGACCACCGAGGCGCCCCACATCGCTTGACGTGAAAGATCGTAAATCATAAATACGCCAATCATCGGCCACAGTCGTGCATACATGCGATAATATCTATACTGCCCACCCGGTGAATACGTGCCGCGCGTGGGTATCATGCCAAAGAAATAAATGAGAATAAGTATCGGTCGTCCAATGCTGCGCGACACCACCCACAACACCTTCGTGGACATTATCTGGCGAAGCTTGCCGATGTAGGAATAACTAATGGGGTTAAGAATCGCACCCGGTGCGCCGAAAATCGTGCCGAAGTTGCGGAAGTTCAAAATCGCGCTGGTGTAGGTGCCCATTTGGTCATCCACACGCACGCCTTCCAGCATTTCGTGCAGCACAATCATCAGCAGCGGCCGGTTGCCCTTGAGCGCACTGAGTGACTCGCGGAACGTTGGCGGTTTTTCTTTCTTTTGAATATTGGCCACACCAATCACGCGTTCTTTGGATACCGCGGCAAAGTAGACGCCCAGTGCGCCGCTAAGCAGCACCGTGCCAATGCCAAACCCTGCGAACATGCGGCGCATGGCCACTTCGCGCGCAGCAAACTGCACAGCGGTTTCAGCCGGACGGCGTGAAATCACGTCGGCGATAATATCACGCAGCAGGTTAATGGGGCCACTGCCAGTGGAGAAAAACCGTGCCTTCACAATCAACGAAAGCCGTTCCTCGGGGTCTGCGGTGATGTTGGCGATCATGCCCACGGTGGCAATGTTCCACAGCGTGTCGGCCAAGTCGTTCATGATGCGCAGCACGATCCAAAACAGCAATTTAGTCAGCAATGCGCCTTGTGGGTCATAAACTTCCCAAAAAAACACTGGCAACATCGCCATCGCCACAGACATCACTGGCGCGTAAATGGAAAACACCAGCAGCAGCGGCCGAAACTTGCCCCAGCGTGTGCGAATTTTCTCCACCAGTGTGGCCAGAAAAATGTCACTAAAAATGTCACCAACGGCCACAACAACGCCACCTTGCGCCTGTCGTGCCCGGTTAATATTTAAAATGCGGTCCAGCCATTCCTGGTGGTTGCCAATGCGAAACGGCATGCCGTTTGCCGATTCAAACGCCACCAAGCCGATGGTTTCTTTCAAGCTCACGGTGCGGCGAAACTTGGATGGCCCGGATTGCTCATCTGCGGTTTGCACGGTTTTTTCGTCCATGTATGTTACCCCTTCTTCATCATGATGGGCACAATCTATGTTTATGCTATTCTATTTTAACATATTTGACGAAAATTGCAAGTGTTTTTTTGTATTTATATCAAAAGCTTGTTTCTGCGGGCATCGAGGTCTGTTTCAAGCTGCATGCGCAAAAAGCGTTGCGTTTGCGCGAACGTATGCGGCAAGACAAGTGTCAATTTCTTTGCTGCAAGCAACGTCAAACTTCTTGTCAAGTTCACGCTCGCGTTCTTCTGTCTCAGTTGTATCTTCATAATCGAGTAGACAATCGCCATTTTCGTCATACATTTGCGCAAAGAACGCCTCAGCCTGTGCAAAAACTTCAGCCGCCTCGTGCATACCCACCACCGCGTAGCCCGCCTTGGCAGCAGGAATATATTCGCGCATATCCGCAAAAATATGACTTAATCCGCCATTCATCGCGCAATTGTATACGGTGGAACAAGCTGCGACATATTGGCACGGCTTGGGCGCGGTGTGAAACACATCTCCAAGATACGTTTTATCCACCCACAAACCTGCTTGAATCACCAATGCATTGTCTGTCACGCTGGGGATGTTTTCGGCATTGAAGCTGCGTTGCATTTCTTCGAATTTTTGCATGTTTTTGATTATCTCATCCTGCATTTTGGGGCTCAAGATTGAGTTGCGTATCATCTCTGGAGTCAAGACAGGCTTGTGCTGCAATTCAGGATTCAATAAGCTTGAATTTGGTTTTTTGCGTTTCCAAAACATAGTCATTCCTCCTGCAAATTATCAACATTCCTGCCCAGAATTTTCTGCCCGCGCCATGCATATGCACGGTCTTCAATGGGCGTGGTGTGCGTCAGTTGGGCGATTGCACCCTGCAAAAACTCGGGCAGCGGTGCGATTTTTGCTTTGCGGTTGTGCGGGCACACCTGCTGGCAGATATCACAACCCCACGCACTATGCATGGCGCGCAGTTGCGCGGCGGCTGTGTCACTTGGCGGCTCTTTGCGCTGCGAAATGTAGGACAAACACTGCGTGCGATCGAACTGCTCGCCGCCCAATGCATTCGCCGGGCAAGCTTTGATGCAACGATTGCAGTCTCCACAATTCAGCATTAAGCATTTAGCATTTTGCATTATCGGCAGTTGCGCAGTCGTGACGATTTCGCCCAGCACCACCCAGCTGCCATATTCTTCGGTAATCAGCAGATTGTGCCGCCCGCGCACACCCAAACCGGCATGCTCCGCCAGTGCAACCTCCGGCAGCGGCGAGTGATCACAGTAATGCACGAACTCGTCGTTGGGATAAGATTCACGCAACACGACGCAAGCTTGCTCCAGCCGCGCGGCAACCACTTGGTGGTAGTCTCGCACCACAGCATAGCGCGCGATGTTGCGATTAGCGTAATATTCTTCAGGCAACAAATACGGAAACGCCGCCACAATCACCGAACGCGGGTTTTGAGGCAGCGTCTTGCGTGTGGGCAAAAACGGCATATCATATGGAAAATCACAGACCGTCCACAGCGGCAATAACTCGTTAAGCCTATCTTGCATATTATCCCCCAAACATAACCACACCAACGTTGTCGATGTGCTCGCGTAATGCCGCATGGGTAATGTGTGTATATTGCACTACATCAAATGAGTAGGGCATGGGTAATTCTTCCAAATCATCTTTGAGCTTGCCCAAATTCAGTTTGTTTCCCCACACGGCAAGGTCAATGTCCGAGTTGTTTCGCCATGTGCCTTTGGCACGCGAACCAAACACAACCGCCTTGCACACCCCCGCCTGATTTAACGTGGTGCAAATCAGTTCAATTTGCGCACAAGACAGCCCGAACTTCATACCATTTTCCTTTCAAGCGTAGCGCGAAGTTGTGCTAGGGCAGGTTCAAACTCTTGCTTGATTTGTAAAAAAATCGTCTTGAATGTATTTTCATCATACTTATGCGCCATCAAATTGCGTGCTTGCAACATGTCGATAAACAACTGACCATTTTCAATGATGTTTGCTGCAAAAGCTTCTTTCACTACGGTGCGCGGCGTGGGCTGCACGTGAATTCCTTCATGCTCCATCAAATCACGCATGGTTTTCCAAGCCAAATCAAACGCAACCTCAAACCGATGAATAAAACCTTCCCGAATAATCGCAGGCGTGTTATGCACCTCATATTGGTTAAGTTCAGATAGCAATGCGCAGGCCTTTGAAAAATTTTCAAAGCGCTGTTGCCATCGAATATCCTGACTAGGCATATACGAACTCCTTTCAAGGTCATCCCGCAAGTGAAAGTGCCAGTGCAATCATCGTTGGCATGGTGATAATCGAAACCAAACTGATGAGCGAAACCACCTGCGCGGCATAGCCCGCGTCGCGATCATGCAGGGCGGCAAACACCACGGTGTTGTTCGCGCTGGGTGCCGCAGCGGGGATCATCAGCGCATGCACTAAGGTGCGATCGGCACGCAGGGCAAGCAGCGCAGTTAACACAATGGACGGCGTGATGAATAGTTTAATCAGCCCAGTGAGCAACACTTTTTTGTTGCGCAGCATGCTGTTGAAGCGCGTGCGCGAAAGAAACGTGCCGAACATTAGCATGGCCAGGGGGGTGTTCATTCTGGCGATGGTATCAATGGGCCAGCGCACAAGCTCGGGCACGGGCACGCGAAACAAAAAAAGCGGGAATCCCACCAGCACCGCAAGCGTGGCGGCATTGAACAACAGCTTTTTCCATTCGAAGCGTGCAATCCCCTGATTCCTGTCCCCTGCTTGCGGATTTCTGACCGCTGCGCCGCTCATCACAAACATGCCGTGTGTGAAGGCAAACATTGAAAACGTGAGCACCACGATGGACACATAAAACACGCCAATATCACCCACCATGGCCTGCGCAAGCGGCAGACCCATGTAGCCATTGTTACCGTAGATGCTGCCGTAGTGCAAAATGGGGTCGGTGTCGGGATTTTTCTTGCCGCGAAAGGCATGCCAAGATATCGCAATGCCAAGCCCATGCAGCAGCAATCCGCCAAGCAATGCTATGCCCAGATTACGCAAAATCTCGGGGCTATATTCCATCACCAAAAATGAGCGAATAATGATACACGGTGCCACCACATACATCAGCAGCTGCGCGCAGCGCTTGGCAACATTTTCGGGAAACCATTTCATGCGTTCAGCCAGCACCCCCACCGCAACGATGAGATACAGCATTATCAGCTGCCGCAGCACAATGAGCGCATTTTGCAGGAAATAGGACATGGGTTTAGACTTCCTCGATGCTTACTTGCTCTTCAAATCGCGGAGCTTCTGCTGCTGCGGGGGTTTCTTCGGGCTGGGGTTCATCCGCAGGTTGAGATTCTTCGGGTGCAGGTTCATTCGTGGCTTCGGTGGTTTCTTCGGGCTGGGGTTCATCCGCAGGTTGAGATTCTTCGGGTGCAGGTTCATTCGTGGCTTCGGAGGATTCTTCTATTGCACTATCTTCTGTCGGTTGAGTTTCGGTCGGGGTTTCGTCCGTCGCTTCAGCTATCTCATCTGTTGCTTCTTCTACGGTTTCATCTTCCTGTGCTTTGGCGCAAATGCGGGTGAGCATAAACACACCAATAAACACTGCCACGCCAAGATCGGCCAAGTTAAGCACAGCGTCTTGTGCAGGCAACACATTGGTGATTGGCGTCGCAACCATGCGCGGCAAAAACGCCAGTAGCAATAATACCGCTGCGGGCAAGCCCACTGTCATCAGACGCCACAATTTTTTCTCGGCGTTCACGCCGCTCATCACTTGTGCCGCTGCCATGAAAAAGATTAACAGCAACACCATGGACATGATGTTTATAAACAAATCCGACACGCGCAGGTAGGAAATCGTGCGTGAAAAATGTCCCAACAGGCGGCCGATTCCCCACAGCAGAGGCATCAGCGTAAGCACACGGTTGAGATATATATTGCTGGCGGGGAAAAGATTCACCAACCCCAAGTTAACAAAAAACACCACAACGCCCAACCCAGCGATGCCCTCCAACAACACTGCGAAAAACATGGCTGCACCTGGGGTGTCTGCAGCGAAAGCTTGCAGCAGCGCCAGCACGCAACTGATGAGCACGCAAAGTGCCGCAACCAAGCTAACATAGCCTTCGGTTTTGCGCGTGCGGCGAGTTAGGTCAACATCAATCGCTTTGTGCGTCAGCAATGCAACCGCCAACGATGCCACCAATGGCAGTGCCATGAACACATACAGCACGATGATGCTGGGGTGGCCTGAATCAAACCAAAAGCCGGTATAGTCCTCCACCAAAAACAACTGCTGCCAAATGCGCACAGGCAAAGCAACGGCCAAGCCCGCAGCGGCGGCAATCAAAAGCCACAGGCGCGGGTTTTGGGCAAGGCGATTTTTTATGTTTTGCATGATATCATCTCACTTTTGCATATAATAGAACCCAGACTATCATTATACCTGTTTTTGCGGGAAAAGTCAAGTGTGAATATAACGAGGGAAGATTGATGCGACAACATTTATTTTTTGGTCTGCTGGTTTTGTTGCTGCTGCTGCTGGTGCCGCTGCTGAGTTTAGCTTGGCGCGTGCCGGTGGAGCCTGAGCAGCCGCAGCCGCAAACTACCCAAGCGCAGCCCCCCGCGCAGCAAGACAGTGATCGCACCATTCAGGTGTTGCGCCAAGCCACCGGTGAAGTGGAAACCATCAGGCTTGAGGAATACCTCATTGGCGTGGTGGCTGCCGAAATGCCCGCACTGTTTCACGAGCAAGCCCTGATGGCACAGGCCGTGGCGGCCTACACCTTCACACGCTACCGCCTTGAAGTGGGGGGCGCAAACACCATCAGTGACGCATGGGAGAATGACCAGGGCTATCTTTCGCCCGAACAACGCCGCGAACGCTGGGGCGCGAGCTTTGCGCAGCACGAGGCCACCATCACCCATGCCGTGCGTGAAGTTTACGGCTACTCTCTGCAACACAATAGCCTGCCTATCTTTGCAGCCTACCATGCCATGAGTGCCGGGCAAACTGAAAACGCCGGCGACTATTGGGGACGCGACCTGCCCTTTTTGCGCAGCGTGGAAAGCCCCGGCTGCCGCCTAGCCCCCAATTTTGAGGTCACCACAACCTTTTCGCTCACGGAGATTCGTCAAGCCTTGGGTGAACTGCCGGGGGTTAGTCTCACCGGTGAGCCCGCAACATGGTTCGGCACGCCCATTCGCACGCAAGCGGGCACCGTGGCGCAAATTCCTGTGGGGGGCGAGAATCTCACTGGGCGACAGCTGCGGCAAGCACTTGGGCTGCGCAGTTCTAACTTCAGCGTGGCATTCACCGACGGCGAGTTTCGCATCACCACACAGGGCTTTGGGCATGGCGTGGGCATGAGCCAAACCGGTGCAGACCACATGGCGCAGCAAGGCAGCACTTGGCGCGAGATTTTGATGCACTATTACCAAGGCGCAGAATTGGTTAATGCGTAATGCTTAATTGGCGGTGCGCAGGCGGTGGGCTTGACAACCTCCCCTCTCATCCTGTATAATAGACCCTAATGTTACACACATGGGGGTCTTTTATGTTAGTGAAAACTTATCGCGGCACAGCAAGCGAACGTTGCGTGGTTGCGCTGGAAACGCAACGGTTCATGCTGCGGCAGCCAGCCGAACTTGTGCTGGCGTTTTTGCATGATGACTACAGCACATTGCATGGCTGCGATGGCAACCCGCCCACGCCCGAACAAGCCGAACACTATTACGAGCAATTTTCGCAGCACAGTGCTGCGCCGCTGCTGCGTGATATGATCAACCATGTGCTGGTGTGTGAACAAGAGCGCGGGTTTGACCCCGTGACGCGGCTGGCAGCCTATGCCTTTGCACACGACATGTTTGACCTGAGCCGTGTGGCCAGCTTTAGCCAACGCGTGACGCTTGAAACCAGCGTGGATAGCCAAAACCGCGATATGCTCAGCCGCTGGAATATACTCGCACAAAGCGGCAAGACGCAGACGCAGCGAGAGCTGTTTGACGCCCTGCTGGAAGATGCACAGGCGGCGGGCAACCCGTTTACGCTGACCCTTGCGGCGGAGTTTTCGTCGCCGTCACAGCTGTTGAAGTCCATCGTGGTGGAGATGGTGCATATGCGTGTGCTGCTGTGCTGCTGCGATTGTGGCCGTTATGCACTTGCAGCCGACACGCTGCCTTGCGCATGCACATAAAAATTTCACAAAATAATGAGGAAAATTTAACAGTTGCACGACAAACCAAGTGTACCCATTACATATGAAGGAGAAAAATCATGAAAAAGATACTTAGTGTTGTTCTTTCTGCTGCGTTGTTGCTGAGCGTGTTCGGCATTGGTGCAAGCGCCGTCGTTGACCATAGCTTGCAATTCCAGCTGCCTGTTGTGACGGCCATTGAAGCCGAGTGGAATGGGGAGATTGTGCTCAGCCGCTGGCTTGCGCCTACATTTAGCTCTGCAAATGTTGATGTGACCGTGTATTTCGATGATGGGACCTATGAAGCGCTTGCTGACAGATGGTCGAGTAGCGTTCATGACCAATGGTGGCAAGTGAGTACCGCACTTTGTCATGAAACCTCGGTAGTTACTGTGTTTTATCAGGATTCTCGTTTGCAAAGCGAATGGTTTGGTGATGCAGAGTGCTGCTGCGAGGTGGACTGGGATGGGTTTTATGCCACGCTGCCGCAAGCTGCATTTGATTTCCCCGCCGACTACATTGAGACGTTTTTGCAAGAGTTTACACCATTCACTGCGCTTTCGCTAGAAGATTACGCAAGCCCCCCTTTCTATGGCACGCATGTATTCACCTTCACCGCACCCGAGAGCTGTGATTATTACTTTGGCTTTGGCCACACGGGCTGGGGACCCATTACCGTGCTGGATGCGCAACACAACATCATTGCAAGCAGTTGGAATCAGATGCTCGTTGCATTGCAAGCTGGCGAAACCTATTATGTTGTTGCATATTCGCTGCATGAACATGAAGCAACTTTTATTGTTTCCGAGCGGCAACAGCAACCGTCGGGGCAGCTCACTTGGTGGCAGCGAGTGAATAACTGGGCTGGGCAGTTTTCTAATAGCCTGTTGGGGCGCATTATTCTTTCACCGTTTGTGATTATATTTTGGTCTGGTTGGGCACTGTTTCAATTCATCAGCAATGGCGCGTATGCATTGCTTGCTTGGTTGTTGTATGGCGGTTGGATCTGGTTCTGATAAACAAAACGCGACTATATAAAGGAGAAAAATTCATGAAAAAAATACTTAGCGTTGTTTTATCCGCTGCGTTATTGCTGAGCGTGTTCGGCGTTGGTGCAAGTGCCGTTGTTGACCATAGCTTGCAGTTTAACCCACCGATGATTGAAGACATTGAGGTTAGCTGGAATGGCGACATTCTGCTGGGAAGTCGCTGGGCAGATAGCTATTCGCAACAAGTTTTGGCACCTGTTTTCAGTCCCCAAAACCTAGATGTTACTGTATTTTTTGACGATGGTACTTCTGAGGTGTTAGAGCATTGGTATGGCGAATTCTGGGTGACTGGAAATAGTTTTTGGTGGGAAGTGCGTTTTGTCTATAATCTTGATGCCAATAATGTAGCGGTGCGCTTGTTCTGCTCTCGTTTGCGTGACGCTGCGCTACAAGAAGATGATTTTGATTGGACAACGTTCTACGCTACGCTGCCGAACGACACCATTGAGAATATTCCTGAAAATTTTGTTGATGAATTTCTTGCGCAGCAATCCCCTGCAATGGAGATTGCGCTTGGGAAAAGCACTACGTTCACTGGCATGCGTGTGCTCACATTCACTGTGCCCGAAACTCGCCGATATGGTTTAGGATGGCTTGAAAATAGGGGGAGCCTTCTTGTTTTCAACGCACAACATGAAGTCAAAGTAGACACTTGGGGTGGTTTTACAGCTGAATTTCAAGCCAATAACGTCTATTACGTAGTTGCAACACCTCAAAACGAAGACCGCGCTCTAGTTATGCTGCTCAACGCCAGCGAGCCGCAGCCTTGGCAACCCACGCTATATCAACGCTGGCTGAACTGGCTGGATGATATGAGTTGGCGGTTGAGTCGCAACGCGTTAGGCAGGATTTTGATTATTTTTGCTGTGCCGTTTGTTGTGGTCATCAGCCTTGTGTTGCTGCCGATCTCGTGGGTTATCCACGGCTGGTGGTTTTAATCTCAAACAACACAACAGGGTAGCTCAACTGTGAGCTACCCTGCTTTTTAATGCTGATTAGTGGATGCGCCAGATATCACGCGCATAGTCCCCCACTGCGCGGTCGGCGGCAAAGATGCCCGACGCAGCAATGTTGTGCAGTGCCATGCGGTTCCAGTGGGTGGTGTCGCGATAGGCTGTAGCTGCGGCGGCTTGCGCTGTGCGATAATCCGCGAAGTCCGCGAGGACGAGGTAGGGATCCCAGTGAATGGTGCTCCACAGCTCGCGGAACTCACGCCCGGCCACGCCATTGTTGATGAACTCAAACACGCGGCGGATTTCAGCGTTGTTGTTGTGGAAATCCATGGGCATGTAATCGTGACGCAGGCTTTCCACTTCATCCGTGCGCAGGCCAAAAATGAAGATGTTATCATCACCCACAGCCTGATGAATTTCTACATTTGCGCCATCAAGGGTGCCCAATGTGAGCGCGCCGTTCATCATCAGCTTCATGTTGCCGGTGCCGCTGGCTTCGGTGCCCGCAAGGGAGATTTGCTGGCTGATTTCCGCGGCGGGAATGAGTGCCTCGGCCATGCTGACACAATAATTCTCGAGGAAATGCACTTGCAGGCGGCCGGCCACGTCGGGGTCGTTGTTGATCAATTTGCCCAGCTGAATAATAAAGCTGATGATCTGCTTAGCCATGAAATAGCCGCTGGCAGCCTTGGCCGCAAACAGATAGGTGCGCGGCACAACCTCACGCGCGGGATTTTTTTTGATGGCCAGATATTCCGCCAAAATGTGAAAGGCGTTGAGGTGCTGGCGTTTATACTCATGCAGACGTTTGATTTGTACGTCGAAAATCGTGTTAGGGTTGATGGTAATCCCCTGCTGCTTGAGGATTTTTTGCGCAAATTCCTGCTTGTTGGCCAGCTTGATTTGCTGCAGGGCTTGCAGCACTTGCGCGTCGTTTGCATAGTCATGCAGCTTGGCGAGTTCTTCACCACGGCGTACAAAACCGTCGCCAATGAGTTCTTTAAGCAGCCCTGTTAGCCGTGGATTGGCTTGGCAAAGCCATCTGCGGTGAGCGATGCCATTGGTGACGTTGCCGAATTTGTGCGGGAACACACTTGCAAAATCGCTAAACAACTCTTGACAAATGAGGTCGCTGTGCAGGGCAGACACGCCGTTGACGTAATAACAAGCGGCGCAACACAGGTTTGCCATGTTCACGCTGCCGTGGTTAATGATGGCGGTGCGGTCTACTTTTGCAGCATCGTGGGTAAGCTCCCACATTTGTGTGCGAAAACGATTGTTGATTTCCACGATGATTTGATACACCCGCGGCAGCAAACGACGCACGAGATCCTCGCTCCATTGCTCCAGAGCCTCGGGCATCACGGTATGGTTAGTGTAAGCAAATGTACGCGTGACGATGTCCCAGGCTTTATCCCAACTATAGCCACAGTCGTCCAGCAACAGGCGCATGAGTTCGGGAATCGCCATGGTGGGATGGGTGTCGTTGATATGAATGGCGGCGTGGTCCGGCAAACTGTCCATCGTGCCATACTCGCGCAGGTGACGATGCACGATTTCCTGCATGCTTGCGCTAACGAGGAAATATTGCTGGCGCAAACGCAATGCCTTACCTTCGGGATGGTTATCGGCGGGATATAGCCCTTTGGAGATCATCTCGGCCATGGCGTTTTCTTCCACGCTGGCCATATAATCACCGCTGATGAATCGTTCCATATCAAAGCCTTGCTTTTTTGCGCTCCACAAGCGCAGGCGGCTAACGCCCTTGCCGTCGTGCCCGGCCACCATCATGTCAAATGGCACAGCGGTGACGGTTTGCGCACCCACGGTTTTCACGTGGTGATGGCCCTCGTGCCACATTTCCTCCACTTGCCCCTCAAAGGTCACCGTGCGGGCTTGTTCATCGTGTTCCACCAGCCACACTTTGCCGCCGGGCAGCCAGATGTCAGGCAGTTCGGCTTGCCAGCCGTCCACGATTTTTTGCGCAAAGATGCCGAATTCATACAGAATGCTGTAACCCGTAGCCGGAATTTCAAGCGTGGCAAGTGCGTCGAGATAGCAAGCGGCCAAGCGGCCAAGGCCGCCGTTACCTAAGCCTGCGTCTGGCTCGCAAGCATAGAGATTATCCAGCTGCACGCCCATGTCGGCTAGGGTATCTTGGGCAAGTTCGGTTAGCCCCAAGCTGTGCAGGGTGTTCTTGAGCGAACGCCCCATGAGGAATTCCATGCTGAGGTAATACACACGCTTTTTGCCGCGGGTGGTCTCGCTGAATTCGCCGCGTTGTTCGCCCAGCATGGCGCGCAGCAGCCCTGCCAAGGCTTTGTAATAGTGCTCATCGGTGGCATCTTTGGGCAGCACGCCCAAAAAGCGGCTGAGCCGATTGGTTAATTGTGCCTTGAGTTGTTCTTTCGTTTGTGGTGGTTGCATAAAGTGTCCTTTAATTATGTTAAAATTTGGTCGAGATTCCGACGACCATAAATAAAACGTTGAATATAGACTGTATTCGTTCTTTCATCTACGCTGTAAAACAACGCATAATTGCGTATGTTGATACGACGATATACGGTGGATGTGCCATCAGATAAAGTGAACACACGCCCTGAGCAAGGTGAATTCGCTAGAGATTTTATGCTTTGATAGGCATCCGCAACCAGTCGTTCGGCGGCTTTGGGAGCACCCAAGCGATACGTGATATAATGCGAAATTTCTTCCGCATCTTTATAAAATGAAGCCGTCAGAACGATATTATACTTCATTTTCATCATCCTCGTATTGCGCCAAAGATGCGCGTAGCCGTGCGAAACCTTCCTCAAAAGGTATCACATTGCCAGTTGCTATGTCGCGTTCGCTTTGCTCCAGCATTAACAAGATGCGCATTTCATCCAGCTGGTCAAGCATGCGTTCTAACATTTTGGGTTGCAGCGTTCTAGACATAAAAATCACCTCTACCATAGTATACACGATTTCCGCTAAACTTGCAAGTCCTCAAATACCACTGGCACGAACTGCTGCATCGTTTGCAGCATCATGCACGCGATTTCGCGCATTTGCGGGTGCGATTGTTTGGCGCAGCGCAACTTGAAAAAATGCCGCCATGCCCGCAGGTTCAAGCTCATGATAATCTCGGTTTTCAGGCTGTTTGGCAGGATAGACCGCGCCTGCTCTGCTGTGGCACCGGCTTGCACGAGAGCGAGATATTGTTGCTCGATGTGTGCCATGGTGCTATGCCATAGGGCGTACTGCGGGGAATCTTCTGCCCAAAAGCAGGGCTTGATAAACGTGAGTTCGCTGCCGAACACGCCTTTGGCATAGTTACAATAGCGTGTGCTTTCTTGGCTGTAGCTAGCCAAGCGATGGCGCACGATTTCGTGGGTTACGCCGCGGTCACACACCACGTGGGCGGTGATTTGCGCGTGCTCAAGCACAGACTCATGCCCATGTTTAATGAGCATGGCCACGAATTTTTGCGCGCTGGTTTCGGTGATTTTGTCTTCGCTTTTGTAGCACACGCGGCCAGCGCGCTCAATTTTGCGCAGGATTTCGTCGCCGCAGATGGGTTCAAATTCAAATGAAGGGCTGATGATTTTCATGGTTAGGCCTTTCTATGTTCTCCAAACGATATATGTACTTAAGTGCAATTTTATTTGGGGTTTGGGTTTGCCACCCTCACCCCTCGCTACTCGGGGAGCTCCCTCCCAGGGAGGGAGCGTGGGCTTGCAGCCAAAAATTTCGATATCGTTATCCTCTTAATCCTCAGCTCCCTCCTTGGGAGGGAGCTGGCCGCCTCGGGCGGACTGAGGGTGGCATGCGAGCAAATCAATTTGTTTGAAAGACACGCCCTACTCCAGCAACAACGCGATTTCACTTTCGGGCAGGCGCTCCACCTCGCGCAGCTTGCGGGTCATTACGTTGGTGCGAGTGCCCACGAGTTTGTCCAGTTCGCTGTCTGCCGCGCGAATTTTCTTCTGTGCGCTGTCGAGTGCTACGGCAAAGGTTTCGAACTCCGTGCGCACAGCACCCAGCACCTTCCAAACCTCCACCGAGCGTTGTTCAATCGCCAGGGTTTTGAAGCCCATTTGCAACGCGTTGAGATACGCAGAAAGCGTTGACGGACCCGTAACCGCAACGCCGTAATCACGTTGCAAGGACTCGAACAGTTCGGGGTGTTGCGTTACCTCGGCGTATAGACCCTCGGTGGGCAAAAACAAAATGGCGAAGTTGGTTGTGTGCGGTGGATTGATGTATTTTTCCGCAATATCCTTGGCAAAACCACGCAGTCGTGCGGCCAAATTGCGGCGCGCAAGCTCAATGATATCTTTGTCGCCCAGCTCCATGCCTTCCATCAACCGCTCATAATCCTCTGTGGGGAACTTCGAGTCAATGGGCATCCACACGCCCTCGGGCAAGCGCAGCGCGAAGTCTACCCGCCGCTGTGAATCAGGCACCACCGCCACGTTGCGTTCATATTGCCCCGGATGCAGCATTTGCTCAAGAATGCGTTCCAGCTGCACTTCGCCAAATGTGCCGCGAATCTTTACATTGGTCAGTGCCTTTTTTAGACCACCGACATCGGCGGCAAGGGTTTTCATCTCACCCAGGCCGCGCTGCACATGGTCGAGATGCTCACTGACGGACTTGAATGATTCCGCTAGGCGACGCTCAAGCGTGGTTTGCAGTTTTTCGTCCACGGTGGCGCGCATTTGCTCCAGCTTTTGCTCGTTGGAGTTGCGCAGCACCTCCATTTGACGGGCGATTTCGCTGCGCTGCAAGGCTTGTCCCTGCCCGATTTCCTGCCGCGAGCGAGCAAATTCGTCGCCGATGTAACGCAGGAGCACGGGCGTGTTATCTTGCGTTTTGTTGCGGCGCAAGTGTTGCAGGATAAGCACAGCCACGACCAGTGCCCCCACCGCTGCGATAAATGCTAAAATGGCGAATAGTTCTGTCATGATATATACCCCCAAATTATATTGTAGCACATTTGCGGCAGGAATGCAAGAAAAAATCACTTGGCATCAACCAAGTGAGCGAGCGCAAACATATCCTCCATACAAAACTATTAGAATGACGCGAAGCAGGAAAAAGGATAACCCCCGCTGTCAGGGGAAACAGCGGGGATAAAGGGGGGAGGAGAAGTCCACATGGGACATGAAAAAATCTAAGTTAGGCTGCGGCTTTGTCTTCTTTCACCTTTTTGGCATAGGCAATGCCAAGGTAGCCTGCACCAGCGGAAAGAATCAATGCGGCAACTACTGCGCCTGGGGTTAACGCAAAACCAGTTTGCGGCAAGCCGGGCAGCACATCTTTGTCATCATCGTCATCGTTGTCATCGTCGTTATCTTCAGCAACTTCGATGGTGCTGCTGGTTTCTTCACTGGAGCTTTCAATGCGCGGCCAACCGGGGATAACCGCACTAACGGCATTCCACGATGCCACATCATCATCGCCCATGTATTCCACCATGTCGTCAAGAAGTTCGTCTACACCAATGGTCTGTGAGCCGAAAACGCCTTCTGCATGATAGACAATGAAACCTTGTTCAAAGTCAAAGCCGTCGATGGGACTGTTGCCTTGGATGGCAAGGAACAAGCCAGAGCCCGGCAATGCAATGTAGTAGGTGTTGTTGTGATACCGAACCGGCATCACGGTATTACCCACGCCCCACTGAAACACGGGCGGGTTTTGTGCGGCACCGTTGGCCATCATAACTTGATATAGCTGTGAAAAGCCGCTGACGCGAACACGCGTGTTTGTTGTTGTTAGCACTTCTGCATCTTCACTGCAGTCGCAATCATAGTCTTCGTCGCAGTCGATATCGCAATCTTCGTCGCAATCGCACACGCAAGTGCTGGTTTGGCTAACATCAAGTTGTGCTGCAGCGGGAATCATTAGCCATGCTGCCAAAAGCAAGCAGGCCAACATCGCGGTAAATAAGCTGATTAGTTTACGGTATTTTATATTAATCATAAATAATCGTCCTTTCTTTTGCAGGTCGCTTTACTACAATACACCGTTAACGCGCTACAGTCAAGCCCTTTCGCCAAGAAAAGTGAGCATGTTTGGGCACGAAAACACCAAACCCCCATTATTCGGCAATAAACAGCCAAGCAATGGGGATTTTTATCCAATTAGCGCAATGCAGAATTTTCCGCTGTGCAATTACACGCGATAAGCGATGCATAAATCAAAAGCACGCGCATTTGCCGTGGCTGTGGGCATAATTTGAATCGCGCCGGCCATTGTGATGCGCACCGGTATGCTCGGATTCAATATAGTCCCCGATGCGGTGACTGATGTGCGATTGAGGTAAGCGCCTGCAAACACCATTTGCGTGTGCGGCCTAAACCCCTCTGGCAGTGTTGCAACAGTGAACGCGTTGCCGCTGTTTGGGAAAAGCTCCGGTGCTTCTGGCGTTCCGCGCATCACGGATAAATGCAGATAGACCATACCAAAAGGATCCCGTGAAAGGCGAGTGAGGTTGTCTCGGTCAAAATAGTTGCCGGGGAATGTAATTCTATGCGGCGTGATCCATTCCACGCCACCACCAATGGCTGCGGTTGGAATTTCGCGCCAGGTTGTCCATGACGTATTGTGCCAAGCGCGTGAAAAAATGCGGCCGTTGTTGTGATAAAAAAGCTGTGTGCCACGGTTCACGGTTGAGGCATAGTAAATCAAAATCGCACTATTGCCAGCTGAACCCGTTGTTGCCACCGGCGCATTCGTTGTGGCAACTGCAACGCGATAAATGCCCTCTGCGCGAACTTCGTTGAGGTTCGTGTTCGGCACATCAATTGAAGTGCCGCCGGTCGGTCCGGTTGGGCCAACTGGCCCTTGAGGACCTTGAGGGCCTTGGGGTCCGGGTGGAATGACTAGGTTGTCAATGTCATCAAAGATTCCACGGGCAGAGTCTAGCTGCGCCATGAGCTGGTTGATATGACCCAGCGCAAAGGTATGCAGGGTTTCGCCTTGGCCGGCAATGCCTTGCTCGAATTCCAGCACAAAACTGGCGGATTTTGCAACCGTTACGCACTGTCCTTGCACTTGTCTGTGTGCCTCCACCTGCACACGCACAAAGCTGGCGTTGGTGATGAGCTGCGGCAGGTCACAGAAAATAACGCCATTTTGGGTGTAGGCTATGCCCGCACTGCCGGGATATATGTTGCCGATGGGCACGCGATTGCCCTTATCCATTGGATCAAAACTGAGGGTATAGTAGTCGAAACCGCTGCGCAGGCGTTGCGGCAAGGTGACCTGCAACTGCACGGCGCGATGTTCTCCCATGTAGGTGGCGGCTTGCTCTTGCTGCACGGTTTCGTCGTCACGCAGCACAACTCTGATGATTCTCATGCGATGTTTCCTCCTTTGTGATGTGGTATGCTTCGGTGCCCTTTTCATAGTAGTTGCGCAGCCAAACCGAAAGCCGCAGCAAATCATTACGCTGCTGCATATGCAGTTCGATCAGCCGTTCTTGCCGTGTAGCCTCCTGGTGGTTGCCGCCGCGCATGGCGAACATCTTGCGCTGCTTGCATGATTCTATCATGCTGTCTAGGTTGTCCACTTCTGCCTTGTACTGCTTGCCCATGTTTGCCAAACTTTGCTGTGTCATTCTTCTCTTCCTTTCTCCCCGTCTCATTGGATGGACATGTTGTTGCAAAAAAATTATTCCCCTTCTTGTTGCTGCACCAGTTCGCCGTAGCGCATCGCATAGCCCAGTGCGCGTTGCAGCTTTTCCTGTGCACAGCGGCGAATGCGCCCCACTTTGGAGTGATGCAAGTCCAGTTCGCGTCCCACGGCAGCCTCTGTTTTTTCCGCAAGAAGCAAGCCTTGCAGCACCGCACGCTCGCAATCGGTCAGTTCTTCTTGCCAGAGCTCGCCAAGCAGAGCCAGCAAGGCGGCGTGATTAGCGTCGGATTGCCGCTGCTGTTGTGCCTGCCATTGCGCAAAGACCTGTTGGTCCAGCGTGTCGATATTTTCCATATGTATCGAAGGTGGCTGCACACGGCGCAGCAGCCAGGCTCCAATGCCAACGGTTTGTGCGTTCATCACACATCCTCCTCCTTTTCGCTTTCGCGATTTGACTCACTGAAGAATAGCCGCACTATTATCTTAGCACTAATGGCACAGTTTGTCAACAGTTTTTTGTATTATTTTGCAAATTTTCTCAATTTTCGCCAAAAAGGCACGTCATGTGACAAATATTCACTTGACGAAATCAATAGCAACACTCATAATAGAAGAAAGAATTTTGCAAAGGAGCTTTTGCGATGGCAACTATATTGCGGCGATTACGCAGCCAAAAAGGGCTGACGCAGGCACAGCTGGCGCAGCAATTGCGTGTGCACCAAACTGCGGTTAGCCAATGGGAATGTGGCCGCACCTACCCTGACCGCGAAACCATCATTAAACTAGCAGCGTTTTACAGCGTGAGCGCGGATGTTATTTTGGGGCTGTAGCGATTTGAAGGCATACAAAAAAACACACTCGCAGGACGGGTGTGTTTTGGGTTGCTCTATATATTCTATTATAACCGACTTTTAGAGGATTGTCAAGTGTTAGGCGAAGGTTGTTTCGGGGGTTGGCAATATAGCTCGCTGGCCCGCGCAAAATTCGCCACCTTAAACCACGCATCAATATAATCTGCGCGCACGTTGAAGTGCTTGAGATAATAGGCGTGTTCCCACACATCAATGCAGGCAAGGGGGCATAGCCCCTGCGATAGCGGCGTATCTTGCCCGCAAGTGTTGACGATGCACAACTGCCCGCGGCGGTTGCAGCACAGCCAGGTGTATCCTGAGCCGAACACATCCAACGCCCGCGCTTTGAACTGTGCCTGAAACGCTGCCGCGCTGCCATATTGTCGCTGAATTTGTGCGGCAAGCCGCCCGCTCGGCACACTGCCACCCGGGGTCATGCCGAGGAAGTAGAACTCATGGTTATATACACCGCCTGCGTTGCGCAAGATGGCGGTGTTGCGGCTGCGCAGCAGCAATTGCTTAACGGTGCATTTTTGCAGCTGTGGGCAGGCTTCCAGTGCGGCGTTGAGATTGTTGACATAGGTTTGCATGTGGCGGTCATGATGCAATTGCATGGTTTGGGCATCAATGCATGGCTCAAGAGCGTTGTAGGCATAGGGCAGCGGCGGCAAGGTGAATGGCATAATTCCCCTCCATATGTTCCATTTTTATTATGTTTATGCAATGGTGGGCGGGGGTATGCAAGAGGGGCGACGTCATCGCCGCCCCTGAAATTTGGTTAGCATCTGCAATTGCAGTCACATTGGTTCGCGGCTTCCAGCGCAGCGCGTGCATCCACGATGCCGCCGCTGGCTACTCTGCCGTTGAGCGCAGGCACTCGCCGCGCACTGCGCATGAGCACTTGCTTGAGATTCGCTGTGGTGAGGCTTGGCTTGTGGGCCTTGACCAGTGCAGCCACGCCTGCCACATGCGGTGCAGCCATGGATGTGCCGTTCATGGAGGAATAGGTGTTATTGATGTTGGTGCTGACGATGGCAGAACCAGGTGCTGCGATATCTACGCTGCGTACACCAAAGTTTGAAAAGCCCGACAGCGAGCCGTTTTGCGTGGTAGATGCCACGGAGATGATATTGGGGCTGTCATATGATGCGGGATACATGGGCTGGGTATCGTTGTTTGTGCCGTTGTTGCCTGCCGAAACCACAAACAGGCCGTCATATTGCGCAATGGCAAGCCGCAGCGCGCGGGAATAACCACGGCTGCCCCAGCTGTTGTTGAGAATCGGCAAACCTGCACGCCGCGAAAAATCAATGGCGGCGATAGCGGTGGCTAGGTCAAACATGCGATTGCCCAGCTTGAAGTTAGCCAAGCCAACGCGCCAGCACACACCCGTCACGCCCAGGTGATTATTCCCCAGCGCACCGATGGTGCCTGCCACGTGCGTGCCGTGGCCTTCTTGGTCGCGGCCATCAAACTGACCGGTGCCGGTGGCAACGTTGGCGCGCAAGTCAGGATGGGTGCTTTCAATGCCGCTGTCGAGCACACCGACGATCACTTGGGTCGTGCCGGTGGCGATGTCCCAGGCTTGCGGCGCACGGATAGCTGTCATGCCCCACAGATTGCGAAACAGCGGGTCGTTGGGCACCACGTGTGGATACTCTACATAATCAGGCTCTGCAAACACAACATCTGGATGTGCGTTAAGGCGGTCGATGGCCGCAAGCACGCCCATTTCATCTTTGTTTCGCAGGTGCAGCAGCACGATTTGCGCAATGCCCTCTTCGTTGTGCTCGGGGCGATAAATCACCTCGGCGTTGGTGAAGTCAATGCCGGCGAGCATGGCTTGGCCGGTGAACTCGCGCCGCAACGCAACAATCACCTTGCCGGGGAAATAGCTTTCATTCACGGGGTTAGTATACATAAAAACTCGTCATCCTCCTGTTTTATACATTATAAGGTATACTATGCCGAATGTTGCACAGATGTGCGCTGTGCGACATTTTTGCAATTGCGCAAATTTTTTTTGGCAAACGCTTGACAACCTGCTCAATCTGTGCTATAATGTTTTTTGTTCTGCTGAAGACAGCTGGTGGCGGCCATGTGCTGCGTAAATCCCGCCGAGGAGGAGCACAAGTAATTACATGATTATTGTGTGTCTTTTTGCATGGCAGAAAGGTGCATTTTTTGTGCCTTGCACTAACGACGAAAGGAGAACGAAAGCCTATGCCAAGCCCCAAAATTCTGGAGCAAAAGAAGGCCGCCGTGTCCGCCTTGGCCGAAACCCTGCGTGGATCCGTCACGGGCGTGCTGGTAGAGTACAAAGGCATCAGCGTGGCCGACGACACCAAGCTGCGTGCTGATTTGCGCGCTGCAGGCATTGAGTACCACGTGGTGAAAAACACGCTGTTGGAACTGGCCGCCAAAGAGGTTGAACTGGACGGTATGGAAGAACACCTCAAAGGTTCAACTGCACTGGCAACTAGCGTTGAAGATTACACCGCTGCTGCACGCATTCTGGCTAAGTATGCGCAAACCAGCAAGACCTTCAAAATCAAAAGCGGCTATCTGGATGGCAAAGTGATTGACGCTGCACGCGTTGATGCCCTTGCCAAACTGCCCTCGCGCGATGTGCTGCTGGCCACAGTTTGCTGTGCATTCCAAGCGCCGATTGCGGCATTTGCACGCGGCCTGCAAGCCATTGTGGACAAAAGCGGCGAAGTGGTTGAAGCCGCAGCCGATGCGGTTGAAGCTGCCGCAGAAGTGGTTGCCGAAGTTGCAACCGAAGCCCCCGCAGAAGAAGCTCCGGCACCTGCCGAAGCGTAACCTTAACATTACATTTTACAAGGAGAAATTATCATGTCTGACAAAACCAAACAAATTCTTGACATTCTCGACAGCATGACCGTGCTTGAACTTTCCGAAACGGTGAAGGCCATCGAAGAACACTATGGCGTAAGCGCAGCTGCTGCTGTTGCTGTTGCCGCACCTGCTGATGGCGGCGGTGCCGCTGCTGCGGAAGAACAAACTGAGTTCGATGTGGTGCTGACCAAAGCTGGCGCCAACAAAATCCCCGTGATTAAAGCAGTGCGCGAGCTGACCGGTCTGGGTCTGGCTGACGCGAAAAAACTCGTTGACGGCGCACCCAGCACCATCAAAGAGAAAATCAGCAAAGACGACGCCGAAGCTTACAAAGCAAAATTGGAAGCCGAAGGCGCAGAAGTGGAACTCAAATAAGTTTTACAAAACGAACAACCCCTGTCATCAACGACGGGGGTTGTGTTTTTTATGGTGAGCCTGTGTAGGGGCGGCAATTTTGCCGCCCGAAATCTTAAATTGCCATGTTTTTATAGCCCGGGGGATTTATATCCGCCCCTACAAGTTGCGGGTTAACTCGGTGAAGAAGAAAGAGGCAAGTCGCGTCGCTCCGCGAACCTTCCTCAGACACGCCCGAGGCGTGCCAGCTCCTTCCCAAGGAAGGAGCTAAGGGCTTGTTCTTCAACCAACATTAATCAGCTACCGCAAAGCAGCTAAAGTTTTTTGGTTCTTTTTTTCAAAAAAGAACAGAAAAATCACGCGCCAATCATGTCATAATACCGCCCAAACCAGTAGGGAAAGGTGTAGACGTAGCAGCTTTCCACCAAGCAGTCTTGCCCCTCGCCGTCATCCCAATCGCGGAACTGATGCGGATTGCGGTCATATTTGGAGATGAAACGCTCGTCATCAGGCAGCAAAAAGCCGGTCTCTAAGTAGGCACTTTGGTCAAGGCTATAATTACTGTCACGGTTGCTGCCACGCCACAACCGCACGGGAATATCATGCCGCACACTCAGGCTGACGTTGGAAGCTAAACGACTTTGCGGGCTTCGATAGAACCAATGCTCCAGCTTTGCCCAGTCGATGGGTTCATCCGGGCAAGCAAGATGGAAAGGCAGGTCATAGCCCGGATTGTGCTCGCGGCCAATGCTGCCGCGCCAGCTTTTGAAGCCAGCAGTGAACTTCGCACGCAGCTCTTCATCCGGCTCAAGCAGCAACAGCAGCCAAAACGCAGTGACTGCCAGCATGTGGTCGCCATACATTATCGACTCAGGCAGATCAACACCTTCGTCTTGCGCCATGATTTCAAAGCGTTCGGCATGGTGTTGCGGGCGTTCAGCATAACCCTGCGAAATGCACAGGTCATACTCTTCTTTCCACTTGCCTTGCTCGCCGGCGACGTCCATGGTCACACGCAGATACATGAGATATTGTGCGCTGTTCAGGCAGCTATCAATCCAGCCAATGTCACTTTGGAAATAACGCAGGCTCCATTTGCCCCAGGTGGTGGGCCCCCATGGCTCGCTCATTTCGCGGTTGTTGCGCATGAGGTGTTCCATCACGTTGATGCAGGCTTGACGGCTCAGTGCGGCCAGTTCGAGGTCATCTTCGCCGAGAATTTTGTTCAGGTAATAGAAATGCGCAAAGTGCAAGGTGAGTTCATCGCTGCTGGTGTCGCCTTTATAAGCAATGCCGAGGTCGCCAATGCCTTCGTCCAGATAAAGCTTGCGCAAGCGGTCGGGTATCAAACTCACGTCATGCGGCGCACTTTTGCCAGCTAGCCCGCGGTCATGCACAGTCGGTGTGGGCACGATCTGCGCGGTGCCATCGGGCATTTTCCGAAAGAAATAATTGAAGTTGGGCACGGGTTCGTGCGGCGCAAGATAGGTGCGTGCCACAAAGCCATCACCTCGTGCGGGAATATACGTAAGCAGCAGCATGGCCTCGCTGGCGCGTGTGGCTACTTTTTTGATACGCTGTGTTTCGGGGTGTTCTGCGCCAAGTTCACGCTTGAGCACGGCATAGTGCATCAGCTCGCCGATGGCAAAGCTGCAACCAAAGCAGCCGTCGTTGTCGCTTTCGTTATAGGGCAGCGCAGAGCTCATGTCGCGCGGTTTAGCCAGCCAGCGTTGCGTCACCATGCCGCGTCGGTCAACCACATCCAAGGTTTCTTGCAGCAGATGGTTTGCCTTTTGCTCGGCATCCATCCATTTCATGTCAATGCGTGCTGCGCCGCCTTTGGTCAGCACCCAAAGGCTTTCGTGGATAGTTTCGTCCATGGGCTGCACGGGCAACAGGGCAAGCACTTCGTTGTGCGGAATATCCCGTCGTGCGCCGAAGTACATGAGTACGTCAGCTTCAACATGCGCATTGGGATCATAGCGCGTGAGGCCTGTTTTCGCACCAAACCACACAATGCCATCGCGTGTTGCTGCTTGGCAAGTGTAACCACTGCGTTTGCTGGGCATGGGCAGTTTTACCTGGCTCGTGTTGGCAGGTTGCATGGTGATGTGATAGAGCTCGTTCGGAATGAGAGGGTCGCCATCAGCATAGAACGTGCAAAAGCGGTTAAGGTGACGCTGCAAGGTGATCTTCGGCATAGACGTGCTCCTTTGGCTGTAGTATGTCCTATTATACACCATGCGCAGGTTGATGTCAATGCGAAATCATGTTTCGCACCCACAACTTATCCCGCACATATCATAGAATAATTAGAACTCGTATGCACAGCAAGAGGCATTGAATTTGCGAGAGATTTTTTTGCAGTTCAAGGCAAAAATGTGCAGCACTAACGTAAGGTGCGGATTTTTAACGCAGAAATGCGAAAAAAGATTCGCGAAGACGATGACTCTGGTTGTGAATACGAGTTCTTAATGTTATAGCAAGGGGAGGGTTCGCCTTGGAAGAACTGACCGCATTGGCAAGCATGGACGAAAAATCCCGGCAGGCTTTCATCGCGCAGCTGGCAGAAGACCCTGCGTTTCGGCAGGTGATTGTTGAAGCGGTGAAACCCGTTGCCGCTGCCGCACAGCAGCTTCCCATCGTGTATCTTGGCGAAGAAGAACACGCCGTGATGACCTCTGATTCTCAGGTGGATTGCATCAGCCCTATTCTGATGCCCGGCGGCGGCGTTAACGCGACGTTTTATGGCGAAGTAGGCCCCGGTGTGGATAACGTAATCGGCTACGACACCGATGAACATAATCTGTGGCTTTATCCGTATTCATACCAAGGCACGCGCGGCTATGCCTACTGCTTAATTCGCGGCGTGCCTGCGCCGCATGGTCCAATCGGAAATATCTCGGCGTCACAAGCCATGCCGGGTGTTGGGGCAACGATACACCGTGCAGTGGCCTTTATTGTTGCCAATGCACCCGCGCCGCCCGACGGCGACAGCGAAGGCACCGCACGCTTTTGGAATCTGATCGGCATTGACTGTGGTCGCGGCTGGGATGCCTATGCGATTTCTCAGTTGGCCATTTGGACGCTGTTGGGACAGATAACACGCAATGGTTTCACGGTGTTGCCGCCCGGCAACCACGCCTGCTTTATGGCTGCGTACAACCGGCTGATGGATGTGGCCGTTGACTATGCTACCGGCAATCTCAACTGCTCGGCCAGTGGCGGAGCTGGAGGCGGCGCGGGTTGCGGCGGTGATAGCGGCGGTTCGGGCAGCTGTTGCTGTAGCTCTGGCGGCTCGTCATGCTGCGGCAGCCAGGCCAGTTGCTGCTCAACCATGGTGCCGTTTGGTTGCCAGATTGGGCGCGTCATCTGCTGCAACACAAGTCGGCGACCCACAAACACCGATGAAGCTTTTCTCATCTTTGTGGGCTGCCCGAATGATTTGCGCGAACATTGCGGTCGTGTGCTGGTTGGACCGTTTCGTTTGGCGGCAAGCGGCAGCGGCAGCGTTGAAATCACCCTGACGCCCTGCAATTGCTGTGCCAGCGTGGCCTTTGATGTGGTTGACCACTGCGGCAACCGCATCACACCTGAGATTTGCAATGAATTTTACATATCGTTCCGTCCGCCCAGCCCCAATTTTTGCTTTGAGCTGTGCGCCGAAATTGAGGTGACCACAACCGCAGTGTACTTTTTTCGCGACCCGAGCGGGCTATATCAAAACATGGCAATTCCGCTGCGCCGCCGCATTCGTCGCCGTGCCTGCATTCAAGTCTGCATTGAAATCACTCCACCAGCACCGCCGCCGCCTGTGCTGCTGCCGCCCCCACCGCCGCCGCCGCCCGACATCACCGTGAACAACAATAACAACAACGATACCAATGCGAACCTCGACACCAATTCCAGCAACAACAACTCCACCATGCAAACGCTGATGGAAACGCTGCTGTTGAGTTCAATGCTGGGCAACCAACCTGCCCCGCAAGCCGAGCCGCAGTTGATTCCTGTTCCGCAGCCCTATCCCGTGCCGCAGCCGGTGCCTGTTCCGCAACCTGTGCCTGTGCCGCAGCCGGTTCCCGTGCCACAACCTGTGCCAGTTGAACACCCAGTGCATGTGCCTTATCCAGATCCTTGCCCGGTGCCCTATCCGGAACCCTGCCCCGTGCCTTATCCGGAGCCCGTGCCTTATCCGGAGCCAGTGCCCTGCTTTGTTCCACCGCCAGATATCTTTATTTGTCAACCGCCTCCCTGTCCACCCGATTTTGCCAGCATGCTGGGAAACTGGTGATAAAGATTAACACACCTAGCACAAAACTCAAGTGCTTCATAACACGTGAAGATGCCTTGGCTTGCAGCAGCAAATCAGCAACAGCAGGCAAAGTGCAATGCAATAACACACAATCCCACCGTTGCGCAAATGTGACGGTGGGTAACTTTTTTTGCGTTTTTACAAATTATCTATTGTTTCGGCAAGCGAGATGTGGTATAATGAAATCTAATTATGCAAAAGGGGTGGTTGCGTGCTGCTAGATATCGCATTGTTTGTGCTATTTGTGGCGGTGGTATTATGGTCTGCTAAGCGCGGGCTGATTGTTACCACGCTGCGCGTGGCTGCGTGGGTGGTGAGCTTTGTGCTGGCGCGCATGTTGGGTAGTATGTTGGCACAGCCACTATACAATGCCATTGCTGCACCGCCTATTCGCAACGCCATCGCCGCGAATCTCGACCCGGTGATGCAAAACGATGCCGTGCAAAGCGCACAGCAGCTGTTGGTGAGCATCCCCAATTTTTTCTTGCAATTGGCACAGCGCACTGGCGGGGTGACGCAGGAATATCTGCTAGACAACGCTGCCACACAACCTTTTGATGCGCAATCCGCGGCCTATGCACTGGAACAAAGCGTGATTGCACCTGTGGGTGTTGCGGTGTTTCAGTTTGTGTTGACCCTGCTGGGGTTCGTTGCACTCATGCTCATCTGCCGTCTGGTGGTGCACAAGCTGGCCAAAGTGCGCAAGTTGCCGGTGATTCGCCAGTTCGACGGTGTGCTGGGTGGAGTTGCAGGCTTGCTCAAAGGCGCATTATTGGTGGCCATTGCGGTGTTGTTGGTGCAATTGATCGCAGCACTTGCCAACCAGGATGGCGCGTTTGTGCAACAAGTAGACAGCTCAATTGTTGTGTCGTGGCTAAGCTGGGCTTAACTGCCCGCGAACATAAAATCACGAGGAGAACTGACATGAAGAAATTTTTCACCATCCCAAACATCATCTCCATCATCCGTATTTTGATGATTCCGCTGATCATCTGGACATTCTTGGTGCAGCAATACCGTGTGGCAGCGTTGATTATCGTGATTTTGTCGGGCATTACCGACAAGCTTGACGGTTATTTTGCCCGCAAGTTCGGTCAAGTGACCGAAAGCGGCAAAATGCTTGATCCCGTGGCCGACAAGCTGACACAAATGGCCCTTTGCGCCATGATGTTTGTGGCACTTTCGGAAACCGAACAGCAATGGGCCACCTTTGTGGCTTGGGTGTTTGTGGGCTACATTGCCAAAGAAATTTTCATGCTGCTGTTTGCGCTGACGATGCTGATACTGAAAAAACGTCCCGCTGCTGCAGAGTTTTGGGGCAAGTTGGCCACCGTGGTGTTCTATGTGGTGATGAGCTTGTTCATCTTGGCCGCACCCGAAATCGGCATTTTAGCCTACCATTTTGATGGTCTTGCCATGCCGGAAATGGCAGCCAATGTGCTGGCGGTGATTACCCTGGTGTTGACCATCGTAGCCTTCTTGAGCTATATCCCTGATACCTATCGCAAATTTGTTAAGGATGCGAAACAAGCAGAGGAAGTTAAGGAAGAAAATTAAGACTTAGAAGGAATGAGTAAAATGCCACAACCCACCTGCACGCGCTGCCGGGAACAACCGGCAATGCTGTTTGTTAACCAAATCGAAGGCACACGTCAAGTGCAAAAGGCACTGTGCGTGCGCTGCGCGTTGCAGTTGAACATTGGCCCGATTAAATCGCTGTTGCACAGCATGGGTTATGAAGAAGACGGCGAGGCCTTGGAAGAGCTGCTGGAAGATGATAATGCCTTCCACGAGATGCTGGGTGCGATGCCGGGAGTGACTGCCATGCCGGGCGAGTTTGGTGCCTTGCCTGCACGAGACGATGACGCGGACGAGTCGCCTGTGATTAAACCTGTGGGGCGTGAGCCGGTGAGTGTGGGTGCAAGCAAGCAGCGCAAAGGCAAGAAAAATGTGGATAAATCCCGCCGCTATCTGTCGCAGTTTTGCACAGACTTAACCGCACGTGCCCGCGATGGCAAGCTTGACCGCGTGATTGGCCGTGACGATGAAATTGCCCGCAGCATGCAAATTCTGTGCCGCCGCAGCAAGAATAATCCCTGTCTCATCGGCGAACCCGGTGTGGGCAAAACTGCCATCGCTGAGGGGCTTGCACAGCGCATTGCCGCCGGCGAAGTTCCCATGCGCCTGATTGACAAAGAAATTCAATTGCTGGATATGACTTCCATGGTTGCCGGCACGCAATACCGCGGGCAGTTCGAGGCACGCATCAAAGGCCTGATTGAAGAAGTGAAAACCGCAGGCAACATCATCTTGTTTATCGACGAAGTGCACACCTTGGTGGGCGCGGGCGATGCTGAAGGAGCCATGAACGCCGCGAACATCCTCAAGCCTGCATTGTCGCGCGGCGAAGTGCAAATTATCGGTGCGACTACGTTCACCGAATATCGTAAATACATTGAAAAAGATAGCGCGCTTGAGCGCCGCTTGCAGCCGGTGAAGGTGGAGGAACCCTCCATTGAAGACACCGTGCGCATGCTGGCAGGCGTGAAGAGCTATTACGAAGATTTTCACCGCGTAAAAGTTGGCGACAGCATCATTCGCAAAGCCGTGGTGCTCAGCGAACGATATATCAGCGACCGCTTTTTGCCCGACAAAGCCATTGATTTGCTGGACGAAGCCTGCACCTGCGCTAACCTGCGCAACAAAGCCATTGATGACTGCGAACGCACGCGGCGGCATATTCAAAAGCTGCTGGAGCAACAGCAGAAACTCATGGACCAACCCGAACCTGACTATGAGAAAATCAGCGAAATCCGCAGTGAGGCCATCCGTGAAGAAGCGCGTGTGGCTGCCATGAAAGAGCAAGCTGAGGATAACCTAGTGACGGAAGATGATTTAGCGCGGGTCATTCAATTGTGGACAGGCGTGCCAGCGCAGAAAATCATCGAAAGCGACATGCGCCGTCTGTGCGGCATGGAAGAAGCCCTGCAAGCACACATTATTGGGCAGGACGAAGCCGTGGCAGCCGTGGCCTGTGCCATTCGCCGCAGCCGCGTGCAAATTAGCCCGCAACGCCGCCCAGCCTCGTTTATCTTTGTTGGTCCCACCGGCGTGGGCAAAACCGAGCTGGTCAAACGCTTGGCCGCCGAATTGTTCGACAAACCCGATGCACTCATTCGCCTAGATATGAGCGAGTTCATGGAAAAACACGCGGTGTCACGCATCATTGGCTCGCCGCCGGGTTATGTGGGCTATGACGACGCCGGGCAGTTAACCGAGAAAGTGCGTCGCCGACCCTACAGCATTGTGCTGTTTGACGAAATTGAAAAAGCACACCCCGATGTTATGAACATCTTGCTGCAAATTCTCGACGAAGGCCGCATTCACGATGCGCAAGGCCGCGATGTGGACTTTGCCAGCACGGTGATTATCATGACCAGCAACGCCGGCAGCGAACGCCGCGATGCCGCGCTGGGCTTTGGACAAACCAAAGCTGCCTTCACGCAAGACCGCGCACAAAAAGCTTTGAAAGACTTCTTGCGGCCAGAATTTTTGGGTCGTGTGGATGAAATCATCTACTTCCGTGACTTGAACGCGGAGGACTTCGTAAAAATCGCGCTGCTGCATCTGGAAGAATTACGCGAGTCGCTGCTGGAAAAAGGCATTGTGTTCACATGGAGCGAGCAAGCCGTGCGGGTGATTGCCGAACAAGCCGCCCAAGGCAGCCGCGGTGCGCGTGACCTGCGCAATGCACTGCGCCGCCGTGTGGAGGATCCCATTACCGCGCAAATTGTGCAGGCGGTGGACGGCGGGCTGAGCCAAGTTGCGCTGAGCGAAGACGCAGGCGACGTGCTTGTGGTGGGCGTGTGAGTAATTTTTAGCTTGACAAATATTCAAAAATATGTTATGATAAGACATCCTAGGGATATTATCGTGCAACTATGCGCATAGTATGCCTAGAGGTGATATGTAAATGAAAAAAAGGAGGCAACCAATGAGCACAGATACATTGACGATGAATGTTGCCCGCCAAACAGTTGCCGCAAAAGCTTGGCAAAATATTATTGCGCCACTGGAATTACTTCAAGTGAAAATGGAAGCAAGATTGCAGGGCGAAGAACTTAGCGAAAACGAGTTGGTACTACGAGCATTGCAACAGGAAAACAACAGACTGGAGTTGCAGCAAAGATATTTGGCTGCGCTGGCGGTAGCTATGATGTATGAAAAGCACATTAAGACAGCGAGGGATTCCGCGGATGAATGAGAATGAATTGCTTTCAAAGGAAAACACTGAAAACGATAAAACGCCAGAAGAAATTGATGGCATGCCAATGGAATTTCATCAATTTACGCAACAGGCGATGCATTTTATGATGAGGTCAGAGACTGCGGAACATCCTCTTGTCAAACACCTTACGCCCGAGCATATTACGCAAACAATCAAGAATGATGATAAAAAAGATTTGCGTAAATTTTGGTTGACGATAATTTTAGCTGTCTTTGCACTTGTAATCCTTGGTTTTGTCGTGCTTGTATTCAGAGAACAACCAGATATTTTGATTCCTGTCTTGACTTTGTTATTTGGTAGCGGACTTGGTTTCGGCGGTGGCTATGGTATAGGAAAATCAAAACGCGGATAAAATATAAGCACCCCCGAAGGGGGTGCTTAGTTTATGTACTATTCTTCGTCCTTTTTGATTTTGAACAACAGCCGTAAAATCCCGCTCAAGGCTTTGGGACTGCGCACAACAACAACCTTCATGGATACCTCCTTTGTTCAGTTAACGGTTCATACGCAAAAATAGCAACACAGTGGCGGCGACCGCCATGCACAACAACACAACTGCAAGCCACGGCAACAGCAATGCTAACGCCAGGCCTGCAAAAAACGCAGCCGCCAACAAATTCCTGCCGCACGGCAGCCGCGAGTATCCGCGCATGGTCGTTCTCCTTTCCGTAATATGGTGCTATTTCATCTTATTCACGCCGGGGAAAAGGGGTGAAATTTTTTCAAAAAACATATTGACAATCATCAATTTGTGTGGTATAATAGCAGCACAACACATGGATGATTATCCATAGGAGGGGAAATGAGCGATAAATTCAAGGCCTTATCTGACCCTAATCGACTGGCGGTGTTCGCGCTGCTTTCGTGCTGCGAGCTTTGCGCTTGCGACATCCTCAAGCAGCTGGATATTCACCAAACCACGCTGTCGCATCACATGAAAATCCTCGTAGATTGCGGCCTCGTGCATGCGCGACGCTGTGGAAAGTGCACCTACTATGCACTTAAACACAATGCCGTGCGTGAATGTGAAGCGTTTTTCACCGCCGCGCTAAGCAAAGCTTGCCATTGCGGGCCGAACTGCAGCTGTCCGCATTGCATTAATCATGCCGGAAAGGAGACTGCCACATGAACGAACGCACCTGCACCAATCCGCTGTGCACCTGCGAAAATTGCACTTGCGACCCTTGCCTTTGCACAGGCGAAACGCATTGCGAGTGCCCCAACTGCTGCAGCACAGACTGCTGCAAATAGCCAAAACAACGTCCCCCTGTTAATATGGCAGGGGGATTTTTCGTCAAGTTGCACAAACTTTAACTTTTTGCCCAAAAGGGCTTGACAGAATATACAACATGATATATGATATTTGCACCTAAACATTAAGGGGGTCACTTTAGATGAAGAAAATACTTAGCGTTGCGTTGGCAGTGTTGATGCTGGCAGGTGTGTTTGCCATGCCTGTTGCGGCCTGCTGGTTCCGCATGCCCGAAAGCATAGATGATTTATTCGGCTGGTCTAATCTTGTGGTGGTTGGCACGGCCGTGGATGCTGAAGCGCGCATAGAGATTGAAGAATGGAATGGCATGCGCTATGCTCGCGGTTACATGGTGGTGTTTGTGCAAGTGGAGCAAGTCATCGCTGGCAATGCACAGGTGGGTGATGTGTTGCAGGTGCTACACGGCGGCTATGAAAGCCCGGACTATGATGTAGATGACTGGGAACTAATGTCCATTGACCCGCCCCGCGACACCTGGTTAGAGGTCGGCAATCGTTACCTGCTATTTGTGCATGTTTGCGAAAGCAGCGGTGACGCAACGCCCATCACACCATGGCACGGCTCTTATTTCATTGACGATGCGGGGAACATTACCGCGCGCCCGGGCAACAATGTGAATATTTGCTCCCTAGCGCATTTGAATGCATGGTGGGCTCGCCTGCCGAATTGGCTACAATTCACCTTGCGCTGGGTATTCTTCGGCTGGCTTTGGATGTGTTGCTGATAAAAAAACACGATCATCAATATAAAACACCCCTCCAGTACAGGGGTGTTTTTTTGGGGGCTTCACTGTGTGAAAATAAACGCATCCTTAAAGCCTAATGCTTTGGCACGCGCTAGTGCGGCATCTGCATTGGCCTTAGAGCTATACGCCCCCACCTGCACGCGATAGAGCGTTTGCGGCGTAGTGGGCGGCACAGTTGTGACTGGCGGCGGCGGCGGCACAGGATTAGGGGTACCGTCTAGCAGTTGCTTCACCAGCTTGCGGAAATCATCCATCGTTTTGCCGTGGCGGGGGAACCAATGCCCAGGGTCGGCGTGGTTGCTGGCAACGCCCAGCTTGTGCCCCTCATAGTGCCCGATAATCACGCCAGCGGCCATGGGGTCGAGCTTATAAACCGTGCACAGCATCGCGCACAGCTCCGCGGATTCACGATACACAGCGTTGAAATAATTGGCATCAGCTAGGCCGTCTTCGCAAATTTCAAAGCCGATGTGCGTGCTGTTGGCACTGCCTTTGTTGCCGCTGGCCGCATGCCAGCCGCGGTGATTCCACGGCAGTGTTTGATAGGTGGCCACCGTGCCATCAGCCAGCTTGCCGATGAACGCATGCGGACAGATTTCACGGCCGTCGGGGCGAGCGGTGTTCCAGTGGTTGTTGTTGGGGTTCTTGCCCAGCAGGCCGTCATCTGGACCAACATAACGGCTGAGCTTGGGGTTGTTGGCACCGGTGGAGTGCACCATGATGCCTTTTGGGGTGATGGTTTGCCCGGTTTTAAAGCAGGCATTTTCGGTGAGAATAAGTTTTTTCAGGTTCATATTTATAGCCTTTCGGTGTCGTTAGACATATAGTCTTTGGCAAAGTAATAGGTGATAATGGATGATGCGATCATCACAAATTCGCTGGTGATATCGACGTTTGCGAGTGTTTTGTAGCAAAACACCACGATAATCATCAGGGTAATGATGGTTTTTACTTGCAGCAGGCAAGCCAAACTTTCTTTTAGTGCATTCAGAGCGATCCCTCCTTTTTTATTAACAGCATATGCTGGCTTGGCAGAGATGGCGAATGGTGGCAATCACTGCGTGACAAATTTCCAAGCCTGCTTGGTTGACTTGTGCGGAGTTATCCGTTATACTTAGTACAGATAGGAGGTGCACATCTATGAATATTGGTGAAAAAATTCAAGAACATCGCGTAAAAAACGGTTTATCTCAGGAAGCATTAGCGGACAAGCTGGGCGTGACGCGGCAGTCGGTTTCGCGCTGGGAGCTTGGGCAGGCATTGCCGGAACTGGACAAAGTGGTGGCCGTCAGTCGCTTATTCAGCGTGACAACGGACGAACTGCTGCTGGAAAAAGAAAATACCTTCAGCAGACCAAACCAGAATGTGCTGCATCTTGGCTCGGTTTATCTCATCGTGAAGAATTTTCAGAAATCCATCGATTTTTACGAGAAATTTCTATGCATGCGTGTTTCGTCAATCAATCCGGGCGTGTTTGCGGAATTTTACTTCGATAACCAAAATATCTCTATCATGAATGAGTCTAATTTGCCCGGGCACAACACGACGATCCTCGACACCACTGGCCACAACGACCATAAATTTGTGTTGAATTTTTGGATAGACTGCTTGCGTTGCGAACACCAACGCGTGAAAAGCTTGCATATTGGCGAAGTGACGGACATTCGCAACGCGCACACAGACTATTGGTATTTCAACGTATACGACCCCGACAACAACGAAATTGAAATCACAGGAGGATACGAGCCATGAAAACCCCGCAACATTGCCAAAGCTGCTACATGCCCATGAAAAAGAAGAAAGAGTTTGGCCGCGAAGCCGACGGAAAACCCAGCGTGGATTATTGCTGTTACTGCTATCAAGAGGGTGATTTCACGTGGAAGCCAACCTTGGAGGAGTTTGTTGAGGGTAACCTGCAATTTTGGCGCGAGGGCTGCAAAGATGACGATGAAGCACGCGCGAACATGCGCGAAGTATTCACTTCACTCAAACGTTGGGCGGAATAACAAGTAGGGCGGATAAGCATTCCGCCCGCTTTTTTATGCGTCTTAAAAAATTCTTTCTCTTGCATGGTCGTTGTCTTTGGTGTATAATAAGAACAACCCCACGACACGAAAGGAGCACCGCCATGAAATATCACAAAGCGGCCGAACGCTTGCCCACGCAGTTGCTGCAGGAACTGCAAAAGTATGCCGCCGGTGAGTTGCTGTATATTCCGGCGGCGCAGCGCAAGGCTTGGGGCGAGGGCACAGGCGCAAAAGCGATGTATGCCCGGCGCAACGCGGAAATTCGCAAGGCACACAAGCTCGGCACAGCCATGGATACCCTGAGCGAAAGCTATTTTCTTTCGGACGACGCACTGCGCAAAATACTCTATCCATCAGGAGGAAACACGATGAACGAAATTAACTATGATCAATACTATTGGCAAAACGAACTGGTGCGTGTGCGCCGCTCGCGGCCCGAAGATTGGAAGCTGCACAAGTTTGATATGTATGACAGTCCGTGGCGCTTTTTCACTGACTATGAGCAAGAACTGCCCATGGACGAAAAGCTGCGCCAAGAGGGCTGGGAAAAGTACATCAACGAAAACTGGGACAGCGAAACCCGCATTTGTTTGGCATTTGAAACGCCTGAAGGTGAGTACATCGGCGGCGGCAATTTGCACGGCATTGATCAACGCAACGGTACGTTTGGTTTATTCTTTGGCAGCACCGAAGAGAACTGCGCACTGGCTGGTGCACGGCTGATGCTGGACTATGCCTTCAACGAGCTGCGTTTACATCGCTGCCACACGGGATTCATCGCCGAAGATGCAGTGAACATCAAGCTGTTTGAGCAGCTGGGCTTCACCAAAGAAGGCACGCGACGCGAGCAGGTGTTTCATCAAGGGCGCTTTTGGGATGAAGTGTTATATGGCTTGCTGGCCAGTGAATTTAATGCGGCGAAATAAAAAGAAACACGCATTCATCGTTGTGAGTGCGTGTGTGTTTTATTAAGTGTGTAGCCACCAACCTATGCCGAACTTATCTTTCACCATTCCGCTGATTGGCGCATGCGGCCACGATTGCGTCGAATAATTCGAACCCTCCCGCGTCAGCGTATCATAGGCTTTGCGCCAGCTTTCTTCGTCACTGAAATGCATGTTAAAACTAACCGCACCGTATGGTATAAGTCCCTGATCACCTTGTGTTGTGATTATGAACCCAAAGCCGTTGATTTCCATGCCAATGTGCAGGTTGCCAGGTGGTGAACCATAGGGCAGGTCTTCCCACGTTTTCACCGCGCCGAAGGCTTCTTGATAAAGAGCGAAGACTTCGCGGGTTTGCTCATCGCTTTCAAAGCCGCCCAAGCCAACGGAAAAATGCGGATATTTCTGCACGATGTTCTCTTTCTGAGAAAATTTGTCTGTCACTTCACTCAGCTGTGTTTCAATATCTTGCGCTTTTTCATACAGCAGCTTCACATCGCTGTCGCGGCTGAAATCCGCAGCTTTGATTTGCTCGATGAACGCCAGCACAACTTCTTTCAGTTCATGCAGCAGGGCTACTTCATCATCAATATCGTCAACTTTTTGGTTCAGCACTTCTAGCACAGCCTCAGAACCAGGAGAGGTAAAAATGCGTTGAATATTTTTGATGCTGATGTTGAGCTTGCGCAGAATTAAGATTTGCTCCAGCCGCTGCACGGCAGCATCGTCGTATAAGCGATAGGCGTAGTCGTCGCTGCGGGTGCTGGCAAGCAGCCCCATGTCCTCGTAATAGCGCAGCGTGCGTGCGGAAATTTCGTACTTGCCGGTCATGTCTGTGATTTTGATTAACTCGTTCATGGGAAGCCTCCTTTATGTGTGTTAAACCTAGTATACACGCTTCCCCAACGGCAGAGTCAAGAGGAAAAATAAAAAAAGTTACACGCATTCATAGTGTTGAGTGCGTGTGATTTGATATGGCTGAAGTTTTTTGTGCAACCCCCACCTGCACGTCTGCGACGCGCTTTCCTCCCCCGATGGGGGAGGCCTTGGCAACACCTACACAGCCCATAAAATCATTCGCGAAGCGACTAAAGTTTTTGGGTTCTTTTTTTCAAAAAGAACAAGAACGTCACCCCAGCAAGTCCGGCCGCTTGCGCTGTGTGCGCTCAAGTTGTTGCTCGCGTCGCCACTTTTCTTGCAGGGCGTGATTGCCGCTGAGCAGCACATCGGGCACGGCACGGCCCTCCCACACGGCAGGGCGAGTATAGTGCGGCTGCTCCAGCAGACCATCCCAGTGGCTTTCGCCAATGAACGCCGCGTCCGCCTTGAGCACACCCGGTTGCAGGCGAGTGATGGCGTCTGTCAGCACCAGCGCGGGCAGCTCGCCGCCGGTGAGCACGTAATCTCCCACGGAGATTTCTTCGTCCACTAGCACTTCGATCACGCGCTCGTCCACGCCTTCATAGTGCCCGCAAAGCATAGCGATAGCCGGCAGTTGAGCGAGCTCTTTCACCCGCTGCTGGGTGAGCGGCTTGCCTTGCGGGGTCATATAGATAAAATGCGGGCGGCAGCCCCAGTCGTCGCACAGGGCGCGAAAGCAGTCGGCGATGGGCTGGCACTGCATGACCATGCCCAGGCCGCCGCCGAAGGGTGAGTCGTCGGTGCGACGGTGTTTGTCGGCGGTGTAGTCGCGTATGTTGCGGGTGCCGATGTGCACGAGATCTAGCGAGCGGGCGCGGCCGATGATGCTTTCGCTCAGCACGGCGTCGCACATGGCGGGGAAGAGAGTGAGGATTTCGATTCGCATGAAGTTTTCCTTTCTCAGGGAATGTAGGGGCGGCGATTACGCCGCCCGGGGTTGAAACAACGCACATATTTTTATGGTTTCGGGCGGCATGATTGCCGCCCCTACAGGTCGAGTGAAATCACAACCCCTCATAATAAGCAAGCTCCTCAAACCACCGCCCAGCCATCTTCGCCGCATAATCCCCCGAAAACTTGGCCAGCCGACGCAAGTCATCCTCGGGCAACGCAAGCTTGAAAGATCGCGCCAAAGGCATATCACACACATGGCGTATAACTGGGTTTGGCACATCAGGCGCATAACCCGCAAGGCAAAGCAGACGCAACTCCACAATTGCCTTCAGCAAAAGCTGCGGCCGCGTGCCCTCGCACAGATAATACAGCGCGTTCATCAACAGACGCAATTGCTCGGGTGCGGGCTCTTGCTGCGGGCAGAACTCAATGCACAACGCCGCGAAGTAATTCGCCAGCGCAAGCCGAGTGATATCCGCCGCTAGGCCTGCAAAAAACACGCCCTCGGCCTGTGCTTCGCGCACGGTGTATGTATCACGCCGCGTGGTCAGCTGCATTTGCCCATAGGCAAATGGCTGCGTGGCGGCGTGCAGCGGGCTCTTTGGGCGGCGTGCACCGTTGGCAAATGCCCGCATGAGTCCGTGCTGCTCAGTGAGCACCGTGATCAGGCGGTCGTTTTCTTTTAGCGGGCTGGCCCGCAAGGTGAGCGCTTGTGTTTGCATTTGTTACCCCTGATGGTTGATCGGCTCGGTTTTCCAGCGCACGATAGCGCAGATAGTCGGTGACGCTGCCGGTTGCGGCAAAGCTTGCCCAAGCTTGGGCGGCGTTGTTGGGTTGTTGATTGGCCACGTGATTTCCCCCTCACATCGTTTTTGTTATTATGTGTAGGGGGCAAAAAATTATAAGTTCAGATACCAAATTAGCTGTGTTTCATGCCGCCATTGCGGTTCGTTGTAGTAGGCATATTCATCGATTTTGCCCAGCGTGCCACCCTGCTTGTGGTAGAACTTTACAGCAGGCACATTGTTGTTTTGGCACTCCACTTTCAGTTGCGCAAGACCTTGTGCACGTGACCATTCTTTTGCCATATCCCATAACACTTGCCCAATGCCCTGTTGCTTGTAGTCATCGTGCACGCGTAAATCCCACAGCACAGCAAGGTCGTCGCGGCCTTCCAGCATATTCACGCCCTCGGTGCGGCTTGCGATGGTTGCTGCACCCACTGGTTTGTCTCCGTCAAATGCGATAAAATATACCCAGTTGGTCAAATCCCAGCGTTTCCAGCGAGCGACATTTGCGTCTTCGCCAATGCAAAAGTCTTTGAGATAGGGTTGCTCCACTGGCGTTTCTACGAGGAGAATGCCGCCCAAGCCGCGGTTTGGTCTTTCGAGCTGATACACGCTGCACACCATCAACCGTTGCGGCACTTGGTCATACAGCGCAAAGCAGCTTTCGTCCATTTGCTTGTAAGTAATCATAGTGTCTCCTTTGTGTTAATACTGTATTTCTGCGGGCGAGCAAAGCTCGCCCCTACGCGTGATTGCGCCAAAGGCGCTGGAAGTCACGTGCGTTGGCTGCGTGGGTTGTGCTGCGGCGTGTAATACACGCCGCCTAAAACGTATATGTAGCAGGGTGCGCGTGATACGCGCACTCACTCGCCGAGAACACGCGGGCGTATTACGCACGCCCCGCAGGTGATTCGTTTTAGGCGGGGAGTATCACTCCCCGCACCTCTTCACGGCAAACAATCTCATCACGCCTTACGGCAAATCAACAGCGCATGGTTGGCCATGCCCGTGCACGACGGAAATTGCAGCATATATTCCGCACATTCCAGCCAGCAGGCATATTGTTCTTCGTCCATGTGATTGATTTGCTTTTCGTTCAGTTTGATGTCCACGCCCGCGTTTTGCACAATGCTCAAGTTGCACTGCACAGCAAGCGCTTCCATTTCTTCGGGCATGGCGAAGAAAAACGGGTTGTCAGTGTCGCTAACACCAGCCAGCAAAGCAATGTTGCCTTTTCGGTTGGGATAAAGCGTGCCATGCTTGCGCTTGCGGCGGGGTATTTCCTTGAATCCCCAGCGATTGGTGATTGCCGACATCAGCACGCCAGCGTTGGGGATATAGGCAAACGCGGCAATACCGCCAGGTTTGCAGATGCGTGTCATTTCCCGCATGGCAACCAGGCGGTCCTCTTTGTCCAAGTGATACATCGGCCCCAGGCACAGCACAACATCAAACGAGTTGTCGGCAAATTCGGGGCAAGCGGTTGCGTCGCCGAGCTGCGCATTGGCGTTGCTCAAGCCCTTTGCGTTGAAGAAATCCACGTGTTCTTGCGAAAGATCAACACCCAAGTAATGCGCGCATTTGTCGTGCCAATGCGCGGCATAAACCCCTGTGGCGCAGCCGAACTCCACCACGCGGCTTTCGGGCGTGATGTGCGGGTCAAGCACCAGCTTGGTGTGACGAAACTCCATGGATTGCGCGCGCGAATTGCGGCGAGCTTCTTCCCGTGCAGGGTTGCTGTAACGTGCGCGTACGCGGTCTTGTATTGATGACATGGGCCCTCCTTATTCTATGTGCACCGCCCTGCGAGTGTTGCGTGGGGTTGTGCTGCGGCGCGTAATACACGCCGCCTAAAACGTATATGTAGCAGGGTGCGCGTGATACGCGCACCCACTCGCCGAGAACACGCGGGCGTATTACGCACGCCCCACAGGTGACTCGTTTTAGGCGGGGAGTATTACTCCCCGCATGCCTTTGATATCAACAAATCCTCAGGTATCCAGCCCAAAATTGCGAATGAGCCCCTCGCGATTGCGCCAATCTTCCTTCACCTTCACCCAACATTGCAGGTTGACTTTGCAATCCAAAAAGCGCTCAAGCGAATGCCGCGCCGAGGTCGAAATCTTCTTCAGCATCGCACCCTGCTTGCCAATGATCATGCCTTTGTGCGTTTCGCGCTCGCAAAAAATCGTGGCTTCGATGTCCATCAAGTCTTCGCGCCCCTCACGCATGCGCATTTTTTCAATCACCACTGCCGTGCCATGCGGAATCTCCTGCTCCAAATTGCGCAACAGTTGTTCGCGCAGCAGTTCTGCCGCAAGCACACGCTCGGGCTGGTCGGTCAGGGTATCTTCAGGGAAGAAAAAGCCTTCATCAAGCGGCAACACGTCAAAAAGCGTGTGTAGTTCCTCGCGCAGCACAGGCATGTTTTTGCCGCTGGTTGCACTGCATGGCACAACCGCAGCAAAATCACACTCCGCGCTAAACTGCGCAATGCGCTCCGCTAAATCCTCGCGGGATTTCAGCAGATCAATCTTGTTCAGCGCCAATATCACAGGCATACCCTGCCGCTTGAAGTCTGCAAGCAGTTTTTCTTCTTGCTCGCGCAGACCGTTGCCCACGGCCTCGGTCACCAGCAAGCAGGCGTCCACGCCGTCCATGCCATCGCGAATGGCGCGTGCCATGTGCTCGCCGAGCTTGGTACGCGGGCGGTGCATGCCGGGGGTGTCGGTGAAGACAAATTGGCGTGCGCCCTCGGTCATCACGCCCATGATGCGCGTGCGCGTGGTTTGCGGCTTGGGGCTAACGATGGCGATTTTCTCGCCCAGCAGAGCATTGAGGATGGACGACTTGCCCACGTTGGGGCAGCCGACGATGGCGATGAATGCAGAACGGTTCATGATTTTCTCCTTAAGACGAATAGTGCTATTTGATGTTTCACGCTGAAGCTTTCGGGCAAAGTTTGCATATACGTCCGGTGTTCTTCATCGAACGCTGCAAGGTCTTGCGGCGAAAGCGAAGCCTCAACGCCACGGCAGGTGAGCATGCGGCCATGCCAACTTTCACGCGTGAAGAGAATATCCTCGCCGAACAACACGCGCTTGTGCACGCGAAGCAACGGCTTAACCCACTTTGGCTTGGGCAAACGTCGTCTACGCGCAAAATTGCCGCCGGTCCAACTGGGGTTATACTTGCGAATGATATCTTCACTCCCACGTGAGATTTCGCACTCGCGCGGCAGATAAATCATGCTGCAAATGGCGAATAGCCCGCTGGCTTTTAGCACGTGATGCAACTTGGGCAGCAACTTGGCTTTATCCATATAATGAAAACACTGCACGGCGGTGGCGGCATCAAACGTGCCTGCCGCAAAGTCGATTTCCTCCGCCGGGGTGATATGATATTCCACGTCCATGCCCTGCGAAAGCTGCTGCGCCATAGCAATTTGCTCGGGAGAAATGTCCGTGCCAGTGTAGCGCGCGCCGCCGAGGTTTCGCGGCAGCACACCCGTGCCCGTGCCCAGGTCGAGCACATGTTGCCCAGGCAAGCCAATGCCCAGCTTGCGCAACTTGGCATAAAAAGACGGCGGGTAAATGTCGCGGAACTTCGCGTAATTCTCCGATGTGCGGCCGAAGTCGAAGGTTTCGCCTTTGTCGATGTTTTGCAGGTTGAGGTCTGGCATGGGGTGCTCCTTTCAAATTATAAAAAAATTGCAAAATAACGCTTGACAAGCACAAGAAATTATGATATTATGTAATCGCGTAAAAACATAACAATAGGAGGTCACACATATGGAACGCGATTACGGCAAAGAAATTGATGAACTAAAAGGCATGATCGCCCAACTAACCCAGCAAAATGAGGAGGGTGTAAGAATGCTGCCTAAAAGCCACATGCGGCGCATGGCAGCCAGCACCAAGCATTTGCCTAAGCAGTTGCGCGAGCTTTGCGAACGCTCTATGAGCAACGGCGGCACGGGTGCGGTGAGTTACGTGGGCGTGTTTTCGTCGGGCGGGCGACAGTCGAACTGGATAGGCGAAGCAGACACCGACAACCTGCTGGCGCTCATCGAAAGCGGTGCTGCTGCAAGGGTGCTTGCCTGCATTGGCAACAACGACCGGCTGAATATGCTGCTTGCTTTGCTGCGTGCGCCCAAAACCGTGGCGCAGCTGGTGGAACATTGCGGCTGCAACACCACCGGGCAGGTTTATCATCACCTCAAGCCATTGTTGGCCGCTGATTTAGTTGCGGAAGACGACAAAAAGCGCGGGTATTATGCGATTGTGCCGCACCGTGTGCAGGGTGTTATTTTGATTTTGGCGGGTATTAGTGATCTGTTCCCTCAACACAGGGCGGGCAGCACATGGTATACAGAGGACGATGCGCAATAGCAAGGCTGGGTAGCAGTCGAAGGCCCCCGCTGTGGTTGGTTAGGTTGGCTCCTTCCAAAAAATAACTTGACAAAATAACATCCAATGTGGTATACTATACACAGAAGCTAACGTGCAATTGCGGGTGAATCGGATTCCACCGCCGAGAAGGAATAGCTTAACGCTTATTCCAGTATGCGATGAGGGGAGTCATCCGTCCCTCCACCTTAGCTTCTTTTTTCATGCGCTGTGCGCGTTTTTCGCAGCGGTCACGTGCAGCATCGTCGATGAAATGCATGTTAATAATTTCAAAATAGCCCGAACACGACCCTTGCACTTGCAACAGGGTCGTGTAATGTTTATCTTCACCAGCGCGGGCGATAAACTGCACATAAGGCTTGTTAGGGTTGGCTGGCAAAATTAGTTCGGGCTGATAGAGTGCGTGCGAGAGAATCTCTGCGTAAATCGTTGGCGCAATATCTGGGTGGTTCATCAGATTTTTCGCAATGATACGCTGTTTTAGCAGCACCGCATTATCGACAACACCTAGTTGTGCAAGTGTTGCCGAGCCTAAGCCCGGCAACATTGTATCACCTTTAAAATTAATCTGCATACTTACGGCCGCAGTCTATCCCTATCCCGCGGAAACGCCGTGGCACGCCGAATGTTATCAAGCCCCAGTAGCTTTTGCACCACGCGCTCCATACCCAGCGCAAGCCCGCCGTGCGGCGGCATGCCGTATTTATGCATGGCAAGGTAGTCGTCAAAGTCCGCGATATCCATGCCGCGGGCTTGCATTTTCGCCACTTGCTCGTGATAATCATGAATGCGCTGGCCGCCTGTGGTCACTTCCTGGCCATACATCAGGCAGTCAAAGCTCAGTGTCACTCGTGGATCGTTCGCGTCATCCATGGCATAAAACGGGCGCTTTTTGCTGGGATAATGCGTGATGAACACGATGGGCGCATTGTGCTCTTTGAGGAAGTATTCGCCCAGCCATTTTTCTTCATCGGGCGAAAGATCAGCGAGGTCTTGCGCGGGCTTGTTGTGCGCATCAGCGTAAAGCCGCTTGGCCTCAGCAAACTTAATTTGCGGGAACTGCGTAATTTCCGGCAAGCGATTCCCCTGCCCCAAGAACATCTCCAGCTCGGGGGCATATTCTTCGTTCAAAAAGCGCAGCATATGCGTAAACAAACGGCACTCCACCGCCATCAGGTCTTGGAAAGAATCGATGAAACCCATCTCAAAGTCCAGGCTTTCATATTCACACAAGTGACGGTTGGTGCTGTGTTTTTCACCGCGAAACGCCGGCGCAACGCAGTAAGCCTTGTTCACCGCGCCCACCATGATTTGCTTGTGCATTTGCGGGCTTTGTGTCAGATAAGCCTTGTCGCCAAAGAAGTCCACCTCGAACAACGCGGCACCACCTTCTGCGCCCGCTTGCACGAGTTTCGGCGGCACGAACTCCACAAAGCCTTCGCTGCGCAGATGCGTGCGGAAAGCATGCATTACGCCGTCAGCGATGCGCATGGCGGCGCGCACTTTGGGGTTGCGCAATGTCACCACGCGATGGTTCAATAGCGTGTCCAGTTGCAGCTTATCAATCTTGCGATCATTGCTGATTTCCACAGGCAGCTGCTCGGCGGCACTGCTGAGCTTCTCCATGCTCACAATGCTGATGTCGAAACCCAGACGGCTGCGTTCTTCCATCACGATGGTGCCGCTGATGACCACGCAGTCTTCCACGGCGTAATCTTTGATGTTGCCTTGCGAGATGTCGTCGTGCCAAATGCACTGGAACACATGGCGTGCGCCGCGCACGTTAACGAACGCAAAGCCGCTCATTTCTTTAATGCGATGCAGGCTACCTTGCACGGTCACGGCGTCGCCGTTGGCGAGCTTGCCGGCTTGCACTTGCGCGATGATGCTCGCGATGTCGCGGCACGCGCGGGGTTTATCGAATGCTACAAATTCCATGGGGTTCTCCTTTAAGGTTGTTTTGTGTATGTATTGCTCCCCAAAAGGAGAGGAGCTGGGGCTTGTTGCTGAACGTCACGCTGTCGTTGTCGTCTTAATCCTCCGCTCTCTCACTTGTGAGAGAGCTGGCCGCACTCGGCGCGGGCTGAGGGAGGCTTTTTTTGTTGTGTCGCCGCACGAGCAGCACAATCAGTAGCGCGGCGGTGAGGTAGAGTAATGGTGTAACCACGCGTAACGCAGGTGGCAATGCATCACCTCGGAAGGATGGATCACTTGCAAAAGCGCGTTCAAAAAACCAGCTGTGCAAATAGGGCATGATATGTGAACGCCACACGTGCACAATCACGAAAAACACAGGCGCAGGCCAAAGCACTGGCCACTTGCGTGGCTTGTGCACGACCACAACCAACGCAGCCAAACTCACCAGTGCAACTATCACGTTGATTGAATCGGCAATCCTGTGCCATTGCCATGGGTTGTTGACAAACACTAGCCACTGAAGTGTATTCAACAGCGCAGAACTCACTAGCTCAAACAGCCATACGCCCACCAGCACGGTGAGAAAAGTCGTCAGCCAGCTGTGCACTACTCTGCCGTGTCGCCGCACCAGCACAAACGTGAGCGTTGCCGCGGCAAGATAAATCAACACAGTGATTGCCGGAAACACGCCCCAGACCCATCTTGAATCCCTGTGCCATAAGCCGTTTAGCGTATAAATTAAATGAACGAGGCTGATGAGATGAGGCCAAATCATTCCCCAAAGCCGCACGAGTAAAAATCCCGCAAACACAGGCCACAGCACGTTCCACTTGCCCAGCTTGGTGATAACAAGAATGAATACAACAATCGTTCCAAGTGTTATCATTCCGCCAAACAGCTGCACTGGCAATGGCTCACTGAGCAACGGTGCATCTGCGCACACTGCGCTCCACAACAAACGGTTGAGTGTGCCTAGCACAGGCGGCACCACCCAAATCCCCACCAACATGGTTAGAAAAATGACCAGCCAGTTGGATTCGTATTTACTGTGCTGTTTCATCAAAACACTCTCCCACGATAATATTTTGTATGCTGGCTTTTTTGTTGTACCGCCGCACGAGAAGGAATGTAAGTGCTGCGGTAACAAGATATATTGCTATCTGAGATGCTGCGGGCAGCGCAATGGAAACCAACGCAAAGGCAACAGGCACAGGCCACAGCGCGCTCCACTTGCGCAGCTTAGAAATTACGATAATCAGCGCAATGAGCGCGAGAACGATTGAACCAAGATTAAACACGGCAATGAAAAGCCTGGCATGTGCGGAGCCTGCGTAGTGCTGTGCCCAAAGCAAACTAAATAACACACTGAAGATTTGCCGAAACAGCCACACACACACTAATGCGCTCAGGAAAATCGCTAGCCAGTTCTCTTGTGTGGCTGGGGGTTGCGTCTTTTTGTTGTGTCGCCATACGAGGAAAAATGTGACCAGCACAGCGGTGAAACGTATCACTGGCCCAACAGCAGCAGCAATCAGCCAAAAGTTGTCGTTTTCAAGCATCACGTCTAAATTTGATGTGATGTTCACACCTATCGCAGACCAAGCCCAATTAAGCGCGAAACCCGCGACCACTGGCCAAAGCACCTTCCACTTGTTCAACACAGAAATCGAGGTAATCAGCGCAGCAAGAACGATAAGTGTAGCTATGTTATTCAACCATAGGCGGCCAACCATAAGCCATATGATTTGGCTAACTGGGTTATCCCAAGCTGTGCGCAGCACAAAATCTATTGTGCCAGTGACCTGCTGAAATAGCCACACGCACACCAACGTGGTGAGGAAAACGACCAGCCAATTGGATTCGTATTTACTGCGCTGTTTCATCCAAACACTCCCCCAACATAATATTACATACTATTATAGCACATCACGTTTCTCACGTCAACCCACAATCTCGCGTGTAGGGGCGGCAATCTGCCGCCCGCTCCTCTTGCGCCCGCCATAAAAATCCACGGGCGGCTAGTAGCCGCCCCTACACGCGACACACATGCCCTAAACATTTCACTTGACTAAACCGCAAATCCATGCTAAGATAAAGTGTGCACCCCGTGTTGTGTAGGGGCGGATGCGAATCCGCCCGAAAAAGCAACCATGTGGGGTGACTATTTTTTTGAGGGAGTGACCCATTTGAGCGTATTTCTTACGCCAAACCAAACAAAAACCGTGCACATCGGCCGTGCACAGCTGACTATTCACAAAAAAATCATCCCCGATGGCATGCGCGCAACCCACAGCGTGGCCAGCTGGGTGCCCAAGGGCGGGCTGATGAAACCCAATCAGCCCTTCGGCAAGCCCGGCGAGACCCTGCGCGGACAAGCCCGCGGCATCTGCGTACACAACACCAACATGATCCAAACGCCCGCGGCAACCAACCCCGCCGAGCAATACACCCGCGCGACCTTCAACGGCAACATGAAGGGCGTGGTGGTGCATTTTTATGTGTGGCGTGAGGAGGTGTGGCAAAATCTTGCACTGAATGAACGCGGCTGGCATGCCGGGGATGGCCAAGGCCGTCGCGCAGGCCGCCGTGCGGGACAGAAAATCGGCGGCAATCTCGACACCATTGCCATTGAAGCCATTGGCCGCGATAAAGAGACTACCCGAACCATCGCATTGCTGTGCGCATGGCTGTGCCGTGAGCATAATCTCGACCCTGCCCTCGACATCTGGCAGCACGCGGATTTCTCGCCGCGCAGTGGCTGCCCGGTATATTTACGCCCGCGGTGGTCTTGCTTTGTGCAACAGGTGAAGGCGGACTATTTCTGCGCAGGTGATGCAACAGAAAAACCCGCACGGCCTGTGCGGGCTTGTGTTGGTTCGCCAAAACGCCGCAGGGTTTGCCGGGCAATACGGGCTGCGCGGAGCTAAGCTTTGGCGGGATGCCGCGTGTAGGGGCGGCAATCTGCTGCCTGCGGCTAGTGATACAAAGAGATGCGGACGACCACAGGTCGCCCCTACACGAAAAACGACCAAAGGTCGATCAACGCACAGAACCCTTTCAGCGCCTTTGGCGCAATCACGCGTAGGGGCGAGCTTTGCTCGCCCGCTGATAATTCGAATGTGTATGTGGAGTAGCGTTTTCGTTTTATATGTTCTCAATCTGCCAATCAATCGGCGCGTGCCCATGCTGCACCAAAAAGGCATTGGCCTGCGAAAAATGCTTGCAGCCAAAGAATGCCCCACGTGCAAGCGGGCTGGGGTGCGCGGCCTGCAACACCAAGTGTGCAGGGTTGGTGATCAGCTCGGCTTTGCGCTTGGCATCGTTGCCCCACAGCAGAAAGACAATGGGTGTTTCTCTGGCGTTCAACTGCTGCACCACGGCGGTGGTGAACTCCTCCCAGCCTTGCCCAGCATGCGATTTACTCTGGCCCGCACGCACGCTCAGCACGCTGTTCAGCAACATCACACCTTGCTGCGCCCACTTCACCAAATGCCCATTGTTGGGCACGGCGCAACCCACGTCATCGGCGATTTCCTTGAATATGTTCTGCAGCGACGGCGGCGTGCGCGACGGCGGCTTGACCGAAAACGACAGCCCATGGGCTTCCCCCGCGTTGATATATGGATCCTGCCCGAGGATGACCACTTTCGCGTCCGCTAGGGCGGTATAACGCAGTGCATTGAACAAGTCGTGCATGTCGGGGTAGATGGTTCGCGTGCGGTATTCCTGCTTCAAAAACTGCCGCAGCGCAAGATAATACGGCTTGGCCATTTCTGCAGCCAAAAAATCATCCCAGTCGTTGTTGAGTTTAATCATGACATATCCGCCTTATGTTAATTTTGATTTTTATGTAAACTGTAGGGGCGGCGATTACGCCGCCCGAAACCCCAAAAACACTCTATTTAATTTGCGTCATCTTGTTCCCGTCCACCATAAACGCACGCTGGGCAAGGTCCATCATGGGCTTGTCGTCCATAGAGTCAGAGTAAAAATTTTCAATCACTGCATCAGGAAAACGCTCGCGGAACGCCTTGACTTTGTTGTCGCGATAGCACACGAAGTCCAGGTGTTTTGTTTGTTCATTCACCACACTGCCAATGTAGTGCTGCACACCCAGCCGTCCGCAGATTTCTCGCAGGCTTTGCTCAGGCCCAGCCGACACAATCACGTCGTCAGGCTGCTGCAACTCGCGATATAGCGGGCGAATATTCTGCTCGTGGGCATCCCAAAATTCGCGCATGTCCGTGGCAATGTCCCCGCTGCCGGCTTTATCTAAAAATAACGCGAGCAGGTCACCCGCTTGCTCGGCAACTTGTTCGGCTTGCAGGCGGCCGGTTTTATACTTAAAGATACCCACCGCAGCACGCGGCAAATGGCGCGCCAATGAAGGCTTGCGCCGCAAGAAAAACCGCAGCATGTGCATGCCGCTTTCGCCGTCATAAATCGTGTCGTCAAAATCCCAAACATTCATGATTAAATCGGTATACTTTCTTTCAATTCTGCCGGTTGCCCAATCCACATGTCATCCCATGGCTGCCCGGCGATTTCACCCATTCGGGTTTTCACTTCATCGGGCGGGTCAACAAAACCATTTTCGTGCTTTTCAGCAATGAGCTGCTTAATCAGCACGTGGTCATCTTTGGTCATGGTGAACTTGCGCAGCGCAAGCATGGCCCCGCCCACAAATAGCATGGGCAAAATCCCGCGCATTAACCGCAGGCCTGCGTTGGTGCTACCGAAGAATGAACCAAAGTAATCCGTTGCGCGCGCGGCAAACATCGGCGGTGAGGGATTCCCAGCAGGGGTGCGCCCCTCCACGCCAAAGAACTCCAGCATCGTGCCAATGAACCAACCCAGCACAGCCGCAGAACTCGTGCGCACCAAGTTATCCACCGCGGTGATAGCACCTTCTCGACGGCGACCGGTGATCATCTCATCCACGTCAGTGGTGTCGGGCTGAATATTCGCGATAGCCCACTGCATGCCCGTCATGCCAAAGTTCGCAAACAATTCTTGAATAATCAACAAGGGCATCCAACCCGGACGCAGCACCAACACCAGCGCAAAGCTCAAGAATAAAACAGGGGTGGTGAACCACACCATTTTTTTCTTGCCCACTTTTTTGGTCAACAGATAATTCGGAATAAACGTTACCATTTCGGCAACGCCTGCCACGGTGCTGATGAGCATAACCAAATGACCTGCGCCCATGGTTTCACGCAAGAAGAAACCGCGCCCCATGGCCGTGTTAAAAAAGCCCCAACCAAACATCCACAAGTAGCGCATGAAGAAAAACTGGCGGAACGAGCGGTTGCGGAACACTTGCTTGTATTCACGCACCATCAGCGACAAATCAAATTTTTGTTCGAGGGGGGGTGCTAGCGAACTTGGTGTTTTGGTAAAAATGGGCGTAACAGTCATCAGCGGCACAGCAATGGCAATGCTGATGATGGCCAGCAGCCGCCACGTTGCGTGCGGAACATCTGCCATGGGCGTTAGACCAATAAAAATCATCAGCAACGCTTGCATGGTGGGCATGGTCACGCCGTTGGTGAGCAAACCCATGGAGTTAAACTGCGCGCGCTGGAAGTAACCGGGTGCAAGTTCGGGCAGCATGGCGACATGCGGCATATTCATAAAGCTGTTGACTGCTGCCATCACCATGCTCACAACGATGTAGTACCACGCCACGGCGGTGAAGTTGCCGCTTTGCGACAGCCCAAAAGAATGATATTGCATGAAATATAGCGCGGCCCATGGCAAAATGCCCAGCAAAATATAGGGCCGATGGCGCCCCCAGCGTGTGCGGGTGCGGTCAACCATGATGCCATAGAACGGGTCAACAAAGGCATCCACCAGGCCGCCAAGCAAGCTGCGCACGCCCACAAACCCGGGGCTCATGCCCTCCACTTCTGTCACGAATAGAGAGTTAAATCCGTTCAGCGGGCTGCCCGCCGCTTGCCCCGCACTAAAGGCGTTGTAGGTGATCATGGGCAGTAATTCATCGCGCAGGTTTCCCTCAATGCCAACAATTTTCTTCACGCGATCGCCTAATGTCACGGGAATTCCCCCTTGTTTTGAACCCCCACCGCCCCTACGGGCACCTCCCCCAAGGGGGAGGCTCTGGCGTCCCCTTGCAGAAAGTTGAAGAGGTTGCCAAGGGCTCCCCCTTGGGGGAGCTGGCGCGGCTTGCCGCGACTGAGGGGGTTACATATAATGTATACTATGATACACGATTGCGCGAATTTTGTCAACTGAAAATTTAGGCTTGACAAACATCTCCATTTGTGCTATAATGAATATTCCGTTCAAAATATTCGTTATTATTCATCATTTATTCAACAGGAGTCATCTTATGCAAGCCATTTCTCATGCCGACCGTGCCACTATTCTCACCGAAGCCCTGCCCTACATCCGCCAATACCACAACAAAATTGTAGTGGTGAAATACGGCGGCGCAGCCATGCTCAACGAGCAGCTCAAACGCCAAGTGATGGGCGACATTGCCTTGCTGCACCTAGTGGGTGTGCGCGTAGTACTGGTGCACGGCGGCGGCCCAGAAATCAACGATTTGCTGAACCGCGTGGGCAAAAAATCCGAGTTTATCAACGGTTTGCGTGTCACAGACAAAGAAACGGTGGACATTGTACAGATGGTCCTTGCGGGCAAAGTCAACAAGGGCTTGGTGGCATTGATGGAGTCGTTCGGCAGCCACGCCATTGGATTAAGCGGCCTTGACGGACAGATGATTCTCGCCACCCAATTGGACCCACAATTGGGCTTTGTGGGCGAAATTCAGTCCATCGATCCCACCCCCATCACCACTGTGCTGCAAAATGATTATATACCGATAATATCCACTTTGGGCTGCGATGCCCAAGGCAATGTGTATAACATCAATGCCGACACCGCTGCGGCGAAAATCGCGGGTGCACTGGGTGCCGAAAGCCTAATGCTGATGAGCGATATCCCCGGCTTGCTGCGCGATGTGAAAGACGAAAGCAGTCTGATTCGCCGCGTGAATGCCAATGAAATCGACGATTTAGCTGCACAGGGCGTGATATCCGGCGGTATGTTGCCCAAGCTTGATTGCTGCCGCGAAGCCTTGCGCTGCGGCGTGAAGAAGGTCTTCATCCTCGACGGCCGCGTGGAGCACTCGATTTTGATTGAGCTTTTAACTGACGCGGGAATAGGTACCATGGTATCTCAGGGGGCAAAGAGATGATAATTCGACCTATGCAAATAGAAGATTACGACGACGTGCTTGCCCTGTGGAATGCAAGCCTGACCAGCACGCGCGATGTAACCGACACCCGCGAAGCCATCGCCAAGTTTTTGCAGCGCAACCCCAACATTAGCGTGGTGGCAACTGTAGGGGCGGATGCAAATCCGCCCGCGCCAAAGATAGTAGGTAGTATCTTGTGCGGGCACGATGGACGACGCGGCTTTCTTTATCATGTGGCAGTGGACGAAACTATGCGCCGCCAAGGTGTAGCACAAGCCATGCTGAATGCCTGCCTGCAAGCCTTGCGCGATGAAGGTATTCACAAGTGCGCACTCACTGCCTTCAAACACAACGAACAAGGCAACGCCCTGTGGACACGCATGGGCTTTTCAATCCGCGAAGATATATATTACAGAGATTGCTGGATTATAGAGGAGAAATCATGAACACACAACAACTTAGCGAACAATACGTTGCCACCACTTACGCGCGCTTTCCCGTCACCTTCACGCACGGCAAAGGATCACAGCTGTGGGATGACGCAGGCAAAGAATACATCGACCTGGGCAGCGGCATTGCCGTGAATACCCTCGGCCACGCAGACGAAACTTGGGCAAATGCCGTGCACGCGCAACTGCTGCAAGTGTCGCACACCTCGAATTTATACTACACCGCACCGCAAGCCGAACTTGCGCAAGCCCTGTGCACCCGCACGGGCATGAGCCGCGTGTTCTTCAGCAACAGCGGTGCCGAAGCCAACGAATGCATGATCAAAACTGCACGCAAATGGGGCGCAGGCCGCAGCACAATTATCACCCTTGAAGGCAGCTTCCATGGCCGCACGATTGCAACACTCACCGCTACAGGACAGCCCGCCATGCACGGTGATTTCGCCCCCCTGCCCGCCGGGTTTAAGTACGCCAAACCCAACGACATTGCCGACCTACAGGCCAAACTCGACGAAACATGTCGCGCGGTGATGATGGAACTGGTGCAAGGCGAAAGCGGCGTGCTCACCCTTGATAAAGACTACGTGCAAGCCGTTGCACAGCTCTGCAAGGCGAATAATATGCTGTTGCTCATCGACGAAGTGCAAACCGGCAACGGTCGTTGCGGCAGCCTGTTTGCGTGGCAACAGTTCGGCATCGCACCGGATATCGTCAGCACAGCCAAGGGACTGGCAGGCGGCTTGCCGTTGGGTGCCACGATGTTCGCAGCAAGCACAGCGGATACCCTCACACACGGCACACACGGCAGCACCTTCGGCGGCAATCCCGCGTGTTGCGCAGGCGCGTTGCATGTGCTGAATAGACTTGACGACACCCTGCTGGCCGACGTGCAAGCCAAAGGCGAGGCCGTTCGCGCAGCCCTGCAAGGCCATCCCGGTGTCAAAGGCATCAGCGGCATGGGCTTGATGATCGGTATCGAAACTGTTCGCCCGGCTAAAGATATCGTGGCAGACTGCTTGGCGCAAGGCGTGGTGCTGCTCACCGCCAAAGACAAAGTGCGGCTGTTGCCAGCGCTGAATATTCCCATGGCACAACTGCAAAAAGGGCTAGATATTTTGGCGAAATACCTGTAATTTCCTGCATTTATCTTCAACATTGTTAAGTTTTGCCGAAGCTTGACAAACGCACGCAAATCCTGTATAATTGACTGAGACGATACAGGAAATGATGTGATGATGTGAAAAAACAGAAGTTGCGAATCAAACTGAAAATAGTGGTGACGCTCGGCGCCATCGCCTTAGCCGCTTTGCTGGCCATGCCGGTGATGCCCGTGGTGCCGGCGCAGTATGTTCCGCCGATGGAAGAACCCGCGGAAGAGCCCATTTTTCAAGACCCATATGCCGTCAAACCCGAGGTGATGGGCGAGTTAAAGCCATTGCTTGGCCACCCGCTGATCGCCTTAACCTTTGATGACGGCCCGAACCCATATATTACTGTGCCGCTGCTGGATTTTTTGGCGCAGCACAATGTGCTTGCCACGTTTTATGTGCTGGGGGCGGAGGTTCAGCGCCACCCTGATATTCTGCGGCGCATGGCTGCACAGGGGCATCAGGTGGGCAACCACAGCTTTGGCCATGCCGAATTCACCCGCGTGAACGCTGACCGCCGCCGTCGTGAATACCAACAAGGCGCGCAGGCTATTTATGACGTGCTGGGTTTCATGCCCACCACCACGCGCTTGCCCTATGGAGCCTACAGTGCCACTGTGCTGGCCGAAATGACCACCCCGCACATCCATTGGTCCATTGACCCGCAGGATTGGCGCAACCGCAATGCAAACTACCTTGCGCAACATGTGATTGACCGCGCCGTGGACGGCGACATCATTCTGCTGCACGATGTATATCACAGCACCTATCAGGCCACGCGCATGATTGTGCCAGCCTTGCTGGAACGCGGCTTTGTGTTCGTCACCGTTGATCAGCTGCTTGCCCTGCGCGGCGAAGCACAAGCTGGCGATGTGGTTCGCCACCGGCGATGAACGCTTAGGCTAAAACTGCAAACAACAGCGCCTCTGCTTTGTGCGGGGCGTTTTTTTTGCGTCAACGCTTCAATGTTCACAAAAATTCACGACAGCCCTTGACTTTTCACGCAGGCTCAAGTATAATAGATTTGGTTAATTACTAATTTTAATGTTGAAGAGAGGTTTTACACACATGAACATGAAAAAACTATTGGCGACCCTGTTGGCAATTTTGATGCTGGCCGCTGGCGCAGTGGCTGCACTGAGCAGCGCGGCAGCAACAACCGAAGGCACACACGCCTACCTGTCGAGTTGTTACGCAGAGACTGGTGACATTAGCAATTCATGTGGCAATTTAGGTTGTCTTGCGGTGAAGTTTGTGTACTACCCGGGTTATTTTATCGCGCATACGACAATAGGCCCCAACGCGTTCATTGCAGGCGATGGAATTCCGTCCTCGTCCATCCCAAGCGGCAGCCCTAGCGGATGGTTTGACACATACATAGAGCTTGTGAGATTTTTCCATTCGCTGGCGGAACAATATATCTTGCCGGAAGCGATTGCTGCTTTTACAGAGTTCATGCGATTTAATCAGCTTGATCAAGTTTATAGTATTCCTGAAGGCGCCGTAGTTCCAGCAATGGCTGCATTGCAGGAAGCGGGCATTGCGATGGAAGAGATTCAGTGGAGCTTTGTGTTGCAACAAGGCAATTGGGCAGAAGCGGCGAGGGGATGGACAACGCTGAATGTGGCGGTGGTTACATATCTCGCCGACCAAGGCGTTCAAGTGCGCCACTGGCTGCGCAGCCCGGTTGCAGCACCTGTTTGCCCAGTTGACCCCGAAGCAGACGTTTGCCTGTGCGCAGAAGAAACCACGACTGCGCTAGCTGAAACAACAACCGAAGCAACAACCACAACCGAAATTGAAACAACGACCGTGGCCGAGACGGCAACGACAGGGGCAGATACTACGACGGTAGCCGAAACCACCACTGAAGTGACTACAACGGAAGTTACCACCACGACAACAGAAGCCACGACGACTACAACGGTAACAACAACTGAAGCAATCACTACAACAGAAGCTACGACCACCACATCAGCCACAACCGAGGCTACGACAACAACCACTGAAACAACCGAAGCGACTACTACAACGCAAGCAACGACTACGCCTTGCGAAGGCAACCGAACAGCCAACGTGCTGGGCATCATCGGCGTCATCGTGCTAGTGATTATCAACCTCTTTGCCATTTTCAGCTTTGTGCGCATTTTAATTAACCTGTAACGTTAGCCATAACTTAGCCCCCTCTTCGGAGGGGCTTTTTCATGCCAAAAAAGACTTGCGCAACGCTGCCGTTTGTGATATAATGTATACTGAGATATTTTTTTCAGAATGGAGATTTGCCCATGCGCAAAACCAAAATTGTATGTACCATCGGCCCGGCCAGCAACGACGCTGCCACGATTAGAGCCATGCTTAAAGCAGGCCTAAACGTCGCCAGGCTAAATTTTTCGCACGGCAGCCACGAAAGCCATGCCGAAGTCATCGACCGCTTTCGCCAAATCCGCGATGAAATGGGCCTAGCCGCCGCTGTGATGCTCGACACCAAAGGCCCGGAAATCCGTGTGGGCAAGTTCGCCGGCGGCAGTGCCGAGCTTGTTGGCGGCGCACAGTTCTTGCTCACCACCCGTGACGTGCAGGGCAACACCGAGCAAGCAAGCATCAGCTACGCCGACCTGCCCGGCCAAATTGCGCCCGGCACACGCCTGCTGCTGGACGACGGCCGCATCGCGCTGCAAGTGGTGAGCGTGAAAGACACCGACATCACTTGCCAAGTGGTCAACGGCGGCACGCTGACCGACCGCAAAGGAATCAACATTCCCGGCAGCAAATTGGATATGCCATTTTTGAGCGAAGCCGACAAAGCCGATCTACTATTTGCCGTTGCACACGATGTAGACTTTGTGGCAGCCTCGTTTGTGCGCCGCAAGCAAGACCTGATTGACCTGCGCAAATTCCTCGATTTTCATGGCGGCCACAAGCTGCGTATCATCAGCAAAATTGAAAGCTTGGAAAGCATTGAGAACTTCGACGAAATTCTTGCGCTAAGCGATGGCATTATGGTCGCACGCGGCGACATGGGCGTGGAAGTTGCCTACGAAAAACTGCCCGGCCTGCAAAAGCGCTTCATCAAAGCCTGCTATGGCGCCGGCAAAATGGCCATCACAGCCACACAAATGCTTGAGTCCATGGTCAACTGCCCCGACCCCACCCGTGCCGAAATCACCGACGTCGCCAATGCGGTGTTTGACGGCACCAGCGCGGTGATGCTCAGCGGCGAAAGCGCCACCGGGCAATATCCTGTGCGTGCGGTGGAAGTGATGGCAAAAATCGCCCAACAAGCCGAGCACGATGCCTTTGCGCTGGATGCCTTCAAAAATTTACACTTCCCCATCGCAGCCAACACCACCACGGCAATTTGCCACTCGGCCTGTTCAACAGCACACGAGCTCAATGCCGCGGCGGTCATTGCGGTCACGCAGTCGGGTCAAACGGCACGCAGCATGAGCAAATTCCGTCCGCAGGTGCCCATTGTGGCTGCCACACCCCTTGAGAAAACCTTCCACCAGCTTTCGTTGTCTTGGGGGGTATATCCGGTCATGGCCGTCACGCAAAGCAGCACCGATGCCCTGTTCACTCACGCCATCGATTGCGCCAAGCAAATTGATTTAGTAGAGGATGGCGACATGGTGGTCATCAGCGGCGGCGTACCTCTCAGCACCCGCGGCACCACCAACACCATCAAAGTGCAAATGGTGGGCGAGCGTTCGTAACTTTACACGAGAGGCACGACCATGAAAAACTTATGCCCAGTTGAAGTATATACCCCGCCAGTGCTGCCCACATTGACCGAAAAGCCAAGCCTGTGTCCGCTGCCCAAACGCTGGCTGCGCAATGCTGCAGTGGTGGCGTGCATTGGCGTGCTTGGGGCAGCGAGCCTTACGGGTTGCATGGGTGTGCGCGATTACCCCAGTGATGTCACCGCGCCATATGTTCGCACGCAAGAGACCGCGCCCGCAGCGAATTACAGCGAGCTAGATTTCGAGGTGCGCATGAACCACGGCGGCACTGGCGTAGCCTGGTATGTTGTGCATCTGACCGAGCAAGAAATGCAGGGTATTATTCTTGCACAACTTGAGGATGCAGGCCTGAGTTTTGGCGCAAACCCGCCAAGCTATGCGGTTAACGACGACGAAGAGAATCGTTGGCGACCACGCATTGGCTTGGATTTGTTCGACGAACAGCGCAACACCGCGGCGGCGTTCATCGGTTGGGAAGAAAACAACCGTCACTTTGTTTCGTGGGGCGGCGATAGATTGGCTCGCGAAACAGCTGAACGCTTTGCAGAGCTAACCGACATGCCCATTGGGGTGTTCTATAACCCCGATAAACGAATGAATTCGCGCTGGGTTGACGACGAGCGGGTTACGCCAACCAGAGAAGAAGCTGCCATGCATGTGCCCGCACTGGTTGCCAACCTCAACGCGCAAACGCAAGCTTTCGTCGAGCTCCTGCAACGCGAGGGCATTCTCTAGCGCAAATGAAACAGCAAACACCCCCTGCCACACGGCAGGGCTGTTTTTTGAAAAAAATTCTCATATCGCGCAAACATCTTGTCCCCCTCAGCACCCGCGGCACCACCAATACCATCAAAGTGCAAATGGTGGGCGAGCGTTCGTAACGAAAGCAAAAACGTGAAAATATTTCACCTATCTTTTTATGCTCTCCATTGTCTTTAATGTTGGAGGCGCGTGAAAGGAGGTGAAACAAAATTGAGATGATTGACTTAATTGGAGCCTCACAAGGCAACAAAGCAGCGTTTGAAGAAATCGTGGCTATCTACAACGAGAAAGTGAAAAAAATTGCAGGCATCTACGTTGGAAACAATGCCGACGATGTTGCGCAAGATGTTTGGGTAAAAATCTTAAATAAGCGGCACTTGCTTTCTCGTGTAGATAATTTTGATAACTGGCTGTTTCTTGTGGTGCGAAACACGTGTTTTAATCACCTGAAAATTGAAAAGCGAAGAAGACATCATTTTGGGTTACCGTTGCACGATAACATTGGCTACACAGATAATTTGCTTGACGAAATGGTCCGCGATGAGTCAATTGAAGCGTTGCGTGCTGCGATAAACAATTTGTCGCAAGCTTATTCGCTGCCTCTACTCATGCATTATTCCAAAGAAATGACACTGGCAGACATATCAAACGCGTTAAATTTGCCTTTGTCAACCGTAAAATGGAGAATCCATGCGGGCAAACTTCAAATTAAAAATGAGTTTAGAAAGGGCGGCTATGATGACCAAGCAAACGATGAAAGGAATACTAAAAGGCATTAGCCAATCAGCACAAGAAAGTTCTTTAACCGGCAAAACCGTTGACGGCGACCTTTTGTTTATCCAAACGTACAACAAGCTACGCAAAAAAGCACTTGAAAACAACTGGATTGACGGTGACATCGTGATCGAAATAGACCTGAAAGACGATTCCATATTCGGCGACGCAACGCAAAGACTTGAAATCGAAAGAATGGATGTCATTGATGCGGCAATCGTGATTTTCATGTCCTCGTTGGATGACGATGCGTAAGCACTACATAACCCCCGCCATGCGGCGGGGTGTTTTTTGAAAAAAATTCCCATATCGCGCAAAAATCTTGCAAACCCCCTTGACAAACGTCGCAGACCGTGCTATAATAAAGATGTATGGGAGTGTTCCCGAGCGGCCAAAGGGAGCAGACTGTAAATCTGCCGTCAACGACTTCAGTGGTTCGAATCCACTCACTCCCACCAGCGGCGAGTCGCCGCTCACAAATCGCGCTCTTACTTTTGTGGGAGCGTGAATTTTATTTCCCGCGAAAAAGTTTGTATCTTTTTTATTCAATGCTACAGCGGCGAGTCGTCGCTCACAGTTCGCGCATTCACTTTCGTGGGTGCGCGTTTTCATTTCCCGCGAGAACGTCGCATCTTTTCGCGCAGTGACCCTCCCTCAAAAAAACACCCCCGCCGCAAGGCAGGGGTGCTTAGTGGTTATTGCGAAATTACATGTTAATCAAAATGCGCACAAAGCTGAAGATAGCAAAGATGTTGATAATCACCAGCGCGATGATGCCGATGATGCTCAGCACATTGGCCGCTGTGTTGCCTTCAGACGGCGTGGTAGCAGTGGCTTGGGTTGTTGTGGTCGTTGCTTCAGTCGTAGCTACTGTCGTAGTCGTAGCTGCTGTGGTCGTCGTTGTTGCCTCGGTTGTTGCTGTGGTGGTGGTCGTCGCTGCCGTGGTTGCAACCGTAGTCGTTGTTGTTGCAGCTGTTGTTGTCGTGGTCGTCGCTGCCGTGGTTGCAACCGTAGTCGTTGTTGTTGCAGCTGTTGTTGTCGTTGTCGCCGCAGTCGTCGTAGTCTCTGCAGCCGTCGTCGTCGTGGTAGTGGTGATTGGTTCGCCAATGCTTGGGTTGCTGCGTTGCCATTGCGGCACATTCACACCTTGGCCAACCAAGTTTGCCACCAGCACATCATTCACGTTCATGATGGCAGTTCTCGCAGCTGCCCAGCTTGAAGTCGTAGGAAGTGTAAAAATAACATGCGAACCAGCTAACCCTGCGCTCACAAAGGCTTGATTAATCGCAGCAGCTGAAACATTGTTGAAATCAGTCAAAGCGTCCAAGCGGGAAACTTCAACGCCATACGCAATCGCTGCAGGTAGTACGTATTGATCTAACAGCGCAACGGTGAGCCGAACTGTTTCAATCCCGCTTAATGTATCATCAAGCCCAACAGCAAGAAGGGACATCAAAAAAGACATCGGAACTTCGCCAGCAATGAACGCACTGGGAAAGCTAACGGCAATATCTGCGTAAAACGTGCTGTAGTAGGTAAAGATAAACTCGTTACAATCTCCGCAATCAAAGCAGATATCGCATGCCGGGAAGAAGGAGTATGTGCTTTCGGCAGCAACCGGTGTTGCCGCCACGCTGCTCAGCGCAGCCACTGCGCCGGTTGCCAGCATCAGCACTGCCAGCAGCGTTGCCAGTAGTTTTTTCATGTTCATGTGTGTGAAATTCCTCTCTTGATTCCATAAAATAATTGTGTCCAAAACACATTATACCCCCCCCCCCCTATTGAAAAGTCAAGTCTTTTTTGTAAACAATTTATGAATAATGTTAATGTTTGTGCAACAGCACCGCGCATATGCTCAATACGCTGTCCACTCATGTGCAAAAAAAACGCTTGACTATTTGCGCGTAATGGGGTACAATAAGAGTAGTAAAATTTGCAACAGAAAGGTGAGTGCGATGAACGCTTCGGAAATTATTCGCGAAATGTCGGCGGAGTTGGAATTGTATCGGCTGTATGCCTATTCTACCGGCTTGAAATCAAAAGAGCAAGTGGAAGAGGCTGTTAAGCGCATTCTCGAAGATACTGAGGAGGAAAGCCCCAATGAATGATGAACTATTCCGCCAAGGCGATGCCGCCGAGGAATTTGACGGCGATGTGCTGGACGATCTGGGCGCAGACATCGTCAGCGTGGTTGACGAAGAGGGCAAAGAGCACGTGTTCGAGGAACTCGACCGCGTGGACGTTGGCGAGCACACCTATGTTGCGCTGGCCCCCCTCGTTGGCAGCGAGGAAGACGAAGAAGGCGACGACGAACTCATTCTGCTGCGTGTTGAAGAAGAGGACGGCGAAATTTATCTGTCCATCATCGAAGACGAAGCAGAGTTCGACTCCGTTGGCCGTGTCTTCAGCGAACGCTTAGGCATCCCATTTGAGTAGAAAATAATTAGCCGCGGTCTGTCGTCGCTTGTTGAGAAAACCGCGAAGCGACTGCTCACCGCAGGTGCTCTGCTGAGTGCGATAAGCACGCAAGAATGACCCTACAACGTATTAAATCGGGAGCTTAGCTCCAACGAAGGATTGCAGACCTCCCGGCTGGGTTCGCGCAAGCGGTGCTCAGTTGGACGAAGGGAGCGTGAGCGCGTTGGGCGGCAACCCACCTGCTTTTTGTGGGCAGGTCATTTCATGCGTGGCGGCTTGGCGGAGCGTACTGAGAAATAGGAACAATGGAATTATACACCCTTGCGCAGCAAGTGATTGACTTTGCTGCCACCGAACACGCAATTGCATATGTCAGGCAGGATACGAGAATGGATGGTTCTGTTTTCGCATCCTTTCATTTTGTTGACTGTGAAACCATGCAAACCCGCCCCATTTCCGAAGGCGCGTATCTGCAAGTGAAGTTCGGCGACCTAGGTCCTTATCTGGCCGACAGCCTAGCCGAGCCTTACGCCTGCCGCAGTGCACGGTTGCCCGGCGGCGGCTGTGCCGTGTTGCGCAGCGACGCCATGCTGTGCCTTTATGAGCCCGATGGCAGCCACGGCGCGGAGTTTTTTCTGGGCTATCGCGATGCCCCCGCGCACGACATTGTCTCCACCGACGACGGCCTATGGTACACCGTGCCGGCGCGCAACGCCATTGCTTTGTTTTCGTTGCATGCCTGCGAAATGGTGCTGCGTGTGGGCGGCTCGGGTGTGTTCAATCGACCATTGGGCATTGCCGGTTACGGCGAGCGCCTGCTCATTAGCTGCACAGCCTCAAACATGGTGCGCACGCTGCAAATGCCCGGCTACGACTTAAAAGAAACCGTCGATATTGCCCGGCCATTTGAAAAATTTTTCATGATACAGGGCAGGCGTTTTGTGTTTAGCAACGGCGAACTGCTCGCCGCGGAGGTATTTTAGCGATGTTCAAAAGCAACCATTCTGTTGCCTTGGGGCCCAATGGTGAAATCACATTCCCCACTGCTGTGCGGCGCGAAATGCAGCGTCAATGGGGAGGGAATCCACCGCTGATGGCCTTTGGTGTGCAATTTTTATACATATGCCACGTGGACGCAACCGAAGAATTGTTCATGCGCATCCACGATCGCTTGTGCGCTGCCTTTGGCACACATGACCCGCAAGTGGTTGATTATCTGCACGCCGTTGAGCGCAGCATGGCCAAGCTAGAGCTGCTGCCCAATGGACGTTATGCGCTGCCGCCGCAAACGCGCGCATTGCTCAACTCCCCTAAAGACGGCCTGCTGACGCTGCTGGGCATTGACGACCACTTTGAGCTGTGGAACCGCACAGAACTGGAAACCCAGGTGCGTCTGCTGCAGCGCAAAGGCGACGACGAACCCCGCGCGCTGTTAGAAACCAACATCTGCCTGCATGGTGAGCAGTGCTCGTTGATGAAAGACGGCATGGCGGTGCCCAAGCGTTGCGGGCAGTGCTTGTATTTACGCCTGCCTTAACCACTGCGGTGGGCTCCTCGCTTCGCGGTGTTCTAGTTATAGCCTCAAAAAAATCCCCCGCGCACAGCGCAACTAAAGTTTTTTGCGCAACTTTTTTTCAAAAAAGTTGCAAAAAGGAGAAGATATGAACATACTCGTCATCAACGCAGGCAGCTCGTCGCTGAAGTATCAGCTGCTGAACATGGAAAACGAAACGCTGCTGGCCAAAGGCGGCGTGGAGCGCGTGGAGGATTATCTGCATGCGCTTGACCAAGTGCGCCAAGAACTCACCGAGCCCGTGCATGCCGTGGGACATCGCGTGGTGCACGGCGGCGAAAGCTTGAAAGAAAGCGTGGTCATCACCAACGATGTCCTCGCGGAAATCAAGCGTTGCAGCGAGTTCGCACCGCTGCACAATCCGGTGAACATCGCCTGCATTCGGGCAGCCACAGAAATTTTTGGCGCAGACGTGCCTAATGTTGCGGTGTTCGACACCGCCTTTCACACCACCATGCCACAGCATGCCTATATGTTTGCCCTGCCCTACGAATACTACGAACAATATGGCATCCGTCGCTATGGCTTTCATGGCACGTCGCACCAGTTTGTGAGCCAACGCTGCGCCGAGCTGATGGACAAGCCCAAAGAGCACCTGAAACTCATCACCTGCCATTTGGGGCAAGGTTGCTCCATCACCGCCATCGATGGCGGAAAAGTGATTGACACCAGCATGGGCTTCACTCCCTTGGATGGCTTCATGATGGGCACACGCAGCGGTGGTGTGGACCCCTCTGCAGTACTTTATCTGATGGAGCGGGAAGGTTGGAGCCCTGCGCAAGCCAGTGATGTGCTCAACAAGCAATCCGGCGCGCTGGGCATCAGCGGCGTAAGCAACGACGAACGCGACATCAAAGTTGCCGCCGACCAAGGCAACACACGCGCCCAGCTTTCACGCGAGATGCTGCGCTATCAAATTCGCAAGTTTGTGGGTGCTTATGCTGCCGCACTCAACGGCGTGGATGCCATTGTGTTCACCGGCGGCATTGGCGAAAACAACTGGGATACCCGCGAAGCCATCTGCGAAGGACTAACCTATCTTGGCATGAACATTGACACCAACATCAATGCCGTGCGTGTGCGCGAGGGCGAACTGCGCATCAGCACCGATGATTCGCGCGTGCAGGTGTGGGTCATTCCCACCAACGAAGAGCTACTCATCGCTCGTGAAACCGCACAGCTGCTATAAGTGCCTGCGGGCGCGAAGCTCTTACTACTTTTTTTGCAAAAAAAGTAGTACAAAAAAACCTAGAATTTATAAAGCCCCCAATTCTCTGCGTGGCAGGAAGTGGGGGTTTGCTATTTTCATAATCGTCCACCGCGAAGCGGCTAACGTTCTTTTTGGTTCTTTTTCTTTCAAGAAAAAGAACAGAAGCTAGCGAATATTGCGGATTTCATCCCACAGGCTGTAGCGCAGGGAGATGAACTCGCGGGATTGGTCAACAAAGCGTTGATAGGGCGGCAAGTTCGTCGGGAACAAGACTGGGTCACCACGGCGGCTAAAGTTTTCATAGTCGACCACTTCGGTGTGCGGGAAGGCGTAGAATACCGCTTCGGCGTTCTGGCGTGCCACAGCGGGTTCCAGCAGGAAGTTGATGAACATTTCGGCACCAAGCTGGTTTTGCGACGTGGCCGGAATGATCATGCTGTCTACGAAAAAGTTCACGCCTTCTTCGGGGAACACAAAGCGCAGGTCTTCATCCGTCAGTGTGCGCATGAGCAGGAAGCAGCCCACATAGTAAGGGCCCAATGCAGCATTGCCGCCAATCATAATGTCGTAAATTTCGTCACCAACATATTGACGCACCAGCGGGGCTTGGTCACGCAGCAGTGCGGCGGCGGCGTGCCAGTCTGCTTCGTCTTCGCTATTCACATCAAGCCCAAGAATAAACTTGGCCACGGCAAACGCATCGCGCGATGATTCAAACATCAAAATTTGCCCAGCATAGCGCTCTTCCCACAGCGCAGTCCAGCTGGTGGGCGGTTCTTGCACAAGGTTGTAGTTATAAATCAGCCCAGTCATGCCCCACACGTAAGGCACGGAATATAGCCCGCCGGGATCAAACCACAGATCAAGCATATCAAGGCCGTGCACTTCGCGCTGAATGAATTGCAAGTTGGGGATGTTATCAAAGTTGATGCGATTGAGATTGCCCTCGTTAATCAGGCGTTGAATCATGTAATCGCTGGGAAAAGCTAGGTCAAAACTCTCACCACCGGCGGTGAGACGGGTGTGCAGTTCGTCGTTGGTGTTGAAGGTGGAGTAGTTGACGTTGATGCCGGTGAGTGTTTCAAACGCGCGCACGATGTGCAGCTCTGGTCCGGTGGCGATGAACTCGCCCCAGTTAACCACGTTGAGGGTAGTGCCGGCCAGGTCGCGGGTGTATTCGCCTAGCAGTTGGTCTTGAATGAGGCTGAGACCGCCGTCGTTGGCTGTTGCGCCGCAGCCGGTGAACACAACGGCCACGCTTGCGAGCATGACCACGCCCAGCACCAAGGCAAGAATGCGTTTTTTCATGTGGATCTCCTTTAGGTTTGTTTATTTTGGCGCTTTGCAGCGCGTGCTTGCAACAGATTGCTGCCCAGCAGCAACAGGAACATCATCACGAAGATCAGCGTGGTTAGGGCGTACATATCCGGCCGCACCAGCATGCGGATTTGCCCGAAAATATGCAGCGGCAGCGTGGTAAATGGCCCAGCTGTAAAGCGGCTGATGACGAAATTATCCAGCGAAAGCGTGAAGGTGATGAGAAACGCACTGGCAATGCCTGTGCTGATGCTCGGCAGCGTAACGCGAAAAAACGCCATCACCTGCGAGCAACCCAGGTCTTGCGCAGCCTCAGCCAAGTGGGGGTCAGTTTGGCGCAGCTTGGGCAACACAGACAATATCACATACGGCAAACACATGGTAATGTGCGCCAGCAGCACCGTGCTAAAACCCAGCACAAACTGCTGGTTAAACAACGCACCACCGAAGATAAACAGCATCATCATCGAAATACCCATGACGATTTCGGGGCTCATCAGCGGAATATTATTGGCCCCTAAAGCAATGCGTTCGGTGAATTTTCGGCGCAGGCGGTCAATACCCACCGCAGCCAGTGTGCCCAGCAGCACGGTAATCACCGCCGTGGAAAGCGCGAGAATCAGCGTGTTGCGCAGCGCAGCCTGTGCTTCAAAGTTGGTGGTGAACAGGCGCATATACCAATAAAAACTAAAGCTTTCGAAGTTGCTGGTGGTGCGCCCACTGTTGAACGAAAACACCACAATCACCGCAATGGGCAGATACAAAAACAGAAATATCAGGCCTGCATACACAGTAGATAAAATACCATTTTTTTTCTTCATTGGCATTTCCTCCAATGTACAATTGACAATGGACAATGAACAATGTTTGATGGGCTTTGCCCATACCCATTTCAATTGCGCAAAGCGCAAACTAAAATTGTCAATTGTTCATTTTTAATTGTTAATTGACAAAGGCTCCTTTCTCACGGTCGCCCATGCGGTTGAGCACCAGCATGCACACCAGAATAATCAACATCAATATCAACGAAAACGCGGCACCTAGGTTCGTTTCATTCAGCACGCGGTCGTTGATCACATCGCCAATCAAGCGCACACCACCAAGGCGATCGTTGATGAAAAACACGCTGACCGATGGCACAAACACCATGATAACGCCGCTCATCACGCCGGGCATGCTCAGCGGCACAATCACCCGCCGCAGCACCTCCCAACGGCTGGCACCCAAGTCTTGCGCAGCCTCAACCAACTGCACGTTTAGGCGTGCCATCACCGTGTAAATCGGCAAAATCATGAACGGCACAAAGTTATACACCATGCCTAATATCGCCGCGCCGGGGGTGTTGATCATGCCTAGGCGTGGCAGACCAATGCCCGCAAGCAAGTTGTTAATTAGCCCGTTGTGCTCCAGAATATAGCGCCATGCATTCGTTGCAATGAGGAAGTTCATCCACATGGGCACCATAATCAGCAGCATGAGCACGCGCTGCACCGATTGCTTGCTTTGCGCCATGAAATGCGCAAGCGGAAACGCCAGCAATAAGCTGATGCCTGTGGCCAGTGCGCCATATAGCAGTGAATCGCCGAACATGCGCAGATAGGTTTCGCGTCGGGCTGGGTCAAAAATGTACTCGAACCATTGCAGGCTAAAGCGGCCATCGTTGCCAGTGAACGCGAAATAGGCTACCAGCACCAGCGGTGCGAGGATAAAAATCACGGTCCACAGCGTGAATGGTGCGTTGAGCAATGCCGTGCCGAATGGGAGTTTGCGCTTATTCATCTTCATCCTCCTCCAGAGGATTACTCAGCTCGTCAAACTCATCTGAAAAGCTGGAGTAGTCGCCGATGAGGTCGGAATACTTCGATTTTTTCATCACGTGGATTTCTTGCGGATCAATCATAATGCCAATCACATCGCCTACAGCATATGCGTCGGTGCATTGTATCATCCACTTAAAGCTCTGCACATCCACGATGTATTCATAGTGCACGCCCTTGAATGTTGCGCTGGTAATGGTCCCAGGCAACACACCATGTGCAGCAGGCACAATGTCCACATCTTCGGGGCGAATGACCACATCAACCTTCTCGTTTTTGGCAAAGCCTTTGTCCACACAGGTGAAAGTCATGCCAGCGAATTTCACCTTCAAATCTGCCAGCATAATGCCGTCGATGATATTGCTTTCGCCAATGAAATCTGCGACAAAAGCGTTTTTCGGCTCGTCATAAATATCTTTGGGTGTGCCGATTTGCTGAATGACGCCCTCGTCCATCACCACAATGGTGTCGCTCATCGAAAGCGCTTCTTCCTGGTCATGCGTGACATAAACAAAGGTAATGCCCAGTTGCTGTTGTATGTTCTTGAGCTCCACCTGCATGTCTTTGCGCAGTTTAAGGTCAAGTGCGCCGAGGGGTTCGTCCAGCAGCAGCACGCGCGGTTTAACCGCAAGTGCACGGGCAATGGCTACACGCTGCTGTTGCCCGCCGGATAGCGAAGCAATCGTGCGTTTTTCGAAGCCGGTGAGGTTCACCATCGCCAGCATTTCGGTCACACGATCATGTAATTCTTTTTTCGATAGCTTGGCCAGTTTCAGCCCGAACGCCACGTTTTTGTAAACATTGAGATGCGGAAACAAGGCATAGCGCTGGAAGATGGTGTTGACCTGCCGCTTGTGCGGCGGCACGCCTGCGCAGTCGGTGCCGTCGAAGATGACTTGTCCGTCATCGGGTTGCAAAAAGCCTGCAATTATCCGCAAGGTCGTTGTTTTACCACAGCCGCTGGGTCCCAGCAGCGTGATGAACTCCTTGTTGCGAATATACAGGCTTAGATCTTGCAGGATGGGCTGGCCGCCCAACGCAATGTTCACGTTGCGCAAGTCGATGATGATATCTTTTTCCAATTATCTACAACCTTCCATTGCTAGACGTAGCTAGGTATTCTATGTTAGACGATGGGCACGAAATGATGTGCCTCGATGTAAGAACCCGAGAATATGCCATAAAACCAAAGAGCATCTGCCTCAATGAACATATCTATGTTAATTCCCAAAATCTCCAATGCCTGTTCAAAAACATGGTCAAAACGCACTGCTGCTTGCACGCCATCCTCCTCGATTATTAAAAGCACAGCGTGCACACGCTCTTCAATAATCACACTCCAATCAACCACTTCGCCCATCACGCGAATCAACTGCCCCTCATAAATTTGCGGGATTTCAAGCAGCTCAGTAAGTGTAACAGACATATAAAGCGAAAAATCAGGCACCTGCATCCATATGTCAGGAATGGTTTCCATGTGCCATTCATCACGCGTGTATTGCGTGTCAGCGATGAGAAACATCGTCAGCGCAGAAATGGTCGCCAACGCGACAATCACAATGATCGCAACCGCAATAGCAGCCGAGCGCATGCCGCTTGCCTGTGCGGGTTTAGGCGTGGTTAAGTCACGCTGCTTTGCCACCGCACGGCGGCGTGGGCTTGCGTTGCAGTGCGGACAAATGCGCTCGCCATCATCAATGAGCCGGTCGCAGTTTTTGCAATACACAAGCGCAGCCCCCTCGCAGCAGTTTTCACGTTATACTATACAGCAAATGGGCACAAATGTCAAGCGTTTTTTTGCAAGAATAAAAATGTCCTATGCTAGCAAAGGCCGGCATAGGACATAGTAGCGATAGCAAGGCAGTCTATGCGCAGTTTTCCAGATACCAGCAGAACAACGTGCCTGCCAGCCGGCCGCCTGCAAACATCAGCAGCGGCACGGCAATGCCAAGCATAACACCTGCCATAATCACCAGGAACGTGCGCCACCAATTGTTGTTATTGTTGTTGCCGGGCGCTTCTTCCCACGCGGCGTAAACGGTCAGGTAGCTATCATCGGTTCCATCGGTCGCAGCGGCAATAGACGCAGGGTTGCGCGGCGTGCTATCCAGTGCCCAAACTTCGGTGGAATTGGTGACAATCACAGTACTGCCGCCTACATTCACATACCAATGCAGGAAGACATGACCCGGGCGAGTGGCTGCAGGCACCGCAAAGTTGTGGGTATAGGTTGCGCTGCGGCTGGTGGTAGGCGTGCCCTCACCGGTGATGCTGCCGCCCGTGGCATCAAACAGCACGGTATAAATGCGCACAAACTGTGCCACTAAGGGGTCAGTGTTCTGCAACACGCTGGTGGATTGCAGCATGGTTTCGCCATCTTGTGACCAACCCACGAAGTGCCAGTTGGTGCCGATATCCGCAGGTGGGGGCAACGCACCAATGGGAGCGCCGATGGTCACATAGCCGTGCGTGCCGTAGCTTTCGCCATCAGCAATCAGTTCAATGCGGAAGGGGGCTTCATCCCACTGGGCGGTGAGCGTGGCATTGGCCGTGCCCATGGTGACTACTTCACCTTCCAGCGTCGTGCCTGCACCGGTGATGATCCAGCCGGTGAATACGTAGCCGATGCGGGTTGGGCTGCCGCCAAGGTTGAATTGCTCACCCCAGCGCAGAGGCTCGGTAGGACCAACCACGCCCGTGCCGCCTTCAAGGTCAACGGTTAGCGTGAAAGCGCGGCGCACATAGCGCAACACAAGCACCGTGGAGCCATCTGCGGCAATGGTGCTGCTGAGCAAATTGCCCGCATAGTCAGCGTCAAACACGTAATTTGCGTCATCGAAGAAGCCGGGAAATGCCTCAACCAATACGCCGGTTGTGCCGCCAATGAAGTTGGTCACTATCGGGTCGGCAAAGGTGCCATCAGCATTCTCCAGTATCACATGCACTGCCCAGACGGTATCATTGCGCGGGGTGAAGCGTGCCAAGAATGTCGCTGCAATGCCGGGGTAGGCAATGGCGGGGTCAATGTTGGTGTGGTCTACAATGGTGGCAGCGGTAATTTGCATGCCGCCTTCTGCTGCGGTAAACCAGCCGTTGAAGTCATAGCCCTGGCGGTTGAGTGCTGCGGGCAAGGTGAAGTTTTCGCCAAAGGTAACGGTGAATGCTTCATATGTGCCATCAGCCAACTCAAATTGCACGCTGTAAGAACTGGCCTGCCAAATGGCAAAGAATTGTGTGGGAATTGAAGGATCTGCAAGTGTGGCTTCGCTCAACAATGCTGCGGTGACTACGCTAGCGGCGGTGACCCAGTCACCTTCTCCGTCGGCTTGAGTGTTCCAGCCCAGCAAAGTGTGGCCGGTGCGCTGCACATTGGCGGGCACAGGCAAGGCATCATCAATTTGCACCTGTGCGGTCACGTCAGCGGTGCTGCCGTCAATGTTGCCGCCGCCGAGCACAAACTGTACATTATACTGCCCATCATAAAGCCACAGCGCATAAACCGAAGTGGGTGTTGACGGGTTTTGCAGACTAAGTTCGCTGAGCATGGCAAGGGTGAGCGGTTGGCCAGGTGTGACCGCAATGCCGCCGCCATTGGGTGCGGTGAACCAGCCGCCAAAAGTGAAGGCAGTGCGAGGTTGCAGGTCGGGTTCGGGCACATCGGCACCCAGCAACACGTCAAACTGCGTATCGCCTGCAATCGTGCCGCCCATGGGATTGAACACCAAGGTGAAGGTGTCGGGGCTCCATTGGGCATAGAGGGTTTGGTCGGCGGCCACATTCCAGATGGTGGTTGCATCCACCGCATCTCCGCCTGCGTTGTGCCATGCGTCAAACACATGTCCCGCGCGGGTAGCCGTGGGCAATGTACCAACGGCCTGCTCAAACGTCACCGTGCGTTGGAACACAGGCAGGTGCGAGCCGTAGTTCAGGTTGGTGTATAGGCGGAACTGATTGGGTGCCCAGGTGGCCGTTACTGTGGTGTTAACAGTCGCCATGGTCACTGTGCTGCCCACCACGCTTGCGCCGTCGTCCTGGCCAACGGTAATTTGCCAGCCGCTAAAGGCGTAGCCGGGTTTTGTGGGCGTGCCGACGAGCGTGTGAATCTGTCCCCAGCGTAGTGGTTCGCTGGGTGAAGCAACGCCAGAGCCGCCATCTAAATCAACGGTGAGGGCGACGGTGTTGCGCAAATAATGCACAACCAACACAGTGGTACCATTGGCCGCGATATCGCCGTTGAGCACATTTGATGCATTTGCGCTGTCGAAAGTATATAATGCTGCGTCAGGCGAGGTGTAAGTTGCATCGGCAATGGTGATGGCTGCGCCGGTTGTGCCGGTTTGCGGCACGGTGCCTGCGTGGCTAAAGTTGCCATCGGCGTTTTGTGTGTAAACACGCAGGTTCCAGGCGGTGTCGTTGCGCGCAGTCCATTGCGCGTAGATCGTTACATTGCCATTGACGGCCAAGGTGGTGGCATGGTCAACTGCCGTGCCGCCTTCAGATGCCGTGAACCAGCCTTCAAAGCTGTAACCCGCACGGCTGAGCGTAGGCAGCACATCATAGGCTTGCCCAAACGCCACGGAACGCAGGAATACATCCGTAGCATCGCCGTGGTTGACGTGGGTATATAGGCGGTGCACGTTGGGCGTCCAGCGGGCAGTGACAACGGTGTTCACTTGACCAACGGTGACTACATTGCCCACCACAATGGCACCCTCGGTTTGGCCGGTGGTGATTTCCCAGCGGTCAAAGATGAAACCGTAGCGTGCTGGCGTGCCGGTGAGGGTATATTGGCTGCCCCAGCGCATGGCGTCGCTTGGTGAATCAACGCCTGTGCCGCCTGCCAGTTCAACCGTGAGAGTGACCGTATTGCGCACATAGTGCACACGCAGCACGGTGGAGCCATCTGCTGCAATGGTGCCGCTGAGCAAATTGAGCGCATGACTAGGGTTGAAGGTATACAATGCCGCGTTGGGCGAGGTATAGGTTGCGTCAACAATGGCAATGGCTGCGCCGGTGGTGCCGGTTTGCGACACAGTGCCTGCGTAACTGAATGTGCCATTCGCGTTTTGCGTGTAAATGCGCACAGCCCAGGCCGTGTTGGTGTTGGGCGCCCAGCGGGCATAGAACGTAGCCGCTGCCGTGGGCGGTAATATAGCCGGATCAATGGTGGTGGCGTTCACCGGGGTTGCGGTGGTGATGCGCGTGCCGCCGCTGTCTTCGTCCGTGTCATACCAGCCCACAAAGTTGTAGCCCGTACGCAGGGGTTCGGCGGGCAGCACCATAGTACCATTAAAGGTCACTGTGGTGTTTTGCGCGGCAGGCGCGCCGCCGTTTGCGTCAAAGGCAACGGTATAACTGCGCGCCGTCCACACCGCAGTGGCAGTGGTGGCTGCCGTGCCCATTACCACGGTGTTGGTGCCGCTGAGCGATGCGTTTTCGCCTGTTACCGTCCAGTGGCTGAAGATGAAGCCAACACGGGTGGGCGTTTGCGGGATGATATATTGCGTACCCCATGCTTGAGTTACACTGAGCACATCAACGCCGGTGCCGCCTGCTAGGTCAATGGTGAGCGTAAACATGCGGCGAGCATAGTGCAGGCGCAGCACGGTAGTGCCATCGCCGGCGATAACGCCCGTGGGTGAATGATTGTCGTGGCCTGTGTCCAGCACATACCAGTCCGGGTTGGGCGAAGTGTATTCGCCTGCAGCCGACACCGCGCTGGCCGTTTCGCCTTGGCGTTCAATTACATTTTGCACCGTAAAGTTGCCGCTGGCATCTTGACGGTAGATATGGATGGCCCAATTGGTGTCGGTGCGGGGCACCCAAATGGCGTAGATAACCAAGTTGCCATTATGAGCGAGCTCGGTGTCTTCGTCCACCACATAGCCATCGTAAGTGCGCCACTCCACAAAATCCCAGCCTGCGCGTGACGGATTAGCGGGCATCACACTGCCCACAGCTTGCCCAAAGGTGATGGCACCCGCGTCCACATAGTCATGCTCGCCATAGTTGAGATGGGTCATCAGGCGATGTTGGTTCGCACTCCACTGCGCAATGGCGTGGGTCGCTGCCGTGCCCATGGTGATGGTGGTCATCGTAGCACTTGCGCCCGCTGGGGTTACATTCCAGCCGGTGAAAGTGTAGCCGTAGCGCGTGGGTTCGCCGCCCAAGTCATACACATAGCCCCAACGCAGTTCATTCGCGGGCTCAGTCACGCCCGTGCCGCCAGCCAAATCAAGGGTGAGCGGGAAAGTGCGGCGGGCGTAGTGCACAACCAGCACACTGCTGCCATTGGCTGCGATGTTGCCGGTGACAATATTGTCATCATGCGTGCTATTAAATACATAGCGTGCTGAATCGGGCACGGTGTAGTTGCCCGCTGGAGTGATGGCCGCGCCGGTGGTGCCGGTGCGCAGTGCATCCTGCGTGCGGGTGAACGTGCCATTGACGTTTTGCGTATATACATGCATGCGCCATTCGGTGTCGTCACGCGGTATCCAGCGCGCATAGATGGTAACATTGCCATCCACGGCAAGTGTGGTCGCATCGGTAACCAGAAGGCCGCCGCTGGTGCGCCAGTCACCAAAGTTGTAGCCGGTGCGCGTGGGATCTGAGATTGTGTCGATCCCCAGAGACTGCCCAAATGTGACATTGTGCCGGAACACAGGTTCATGGGTGCCGTAGTCTAGGTTGGTGTAGAGGCGGTGTGTGTTTGGTGTATAATGCGCATACAGCGTGATATCACCGTCAACGTTGTGCACAGAGGTAGCCGAAGCCGCATCACCTGTTGTGCTGCCGATTCGCCATTGCCCAAAGGTGTGCCCGGTGGGTGGAGTTGGTTCGGGCAATGTGCCGAATTCATCAGCAAAGCGGCTGGGACGATCGGCAGGCGTAACACTGCCGCCACCTGCATTAAAGTTCAAGTTGTGCATGTTGCCCAACCAGCGAGCATACAGCGTGTGGTCAACCATGTTGGTCACGGGGTCAATATTTTGCCGTTGCGTGCCAGCGGTAGGCGCAGTCCACCAGCCCTGAAAACCAAAACCGGTGCGCGTTGGCGTGGGCAAGTTATGCTCTGCGCCTTCGTTGCGGTCAACGAAAGTTGGTGTGACAGTGCCGCTTTGGGGATTGAGCGTGATGCGCACAGGGGTTTCCACATAGCGGAAGCTCACCGTGCGGCCTGCGGTAATGTGACTTTGCCAACTCGCCACGGGCAGGTTACCTTCAGCGTCGGCATAGATGGTTTGCAGCCAAGTGTCACCTGCTTGATTGAAAATCGCCACAGCATGCAGCCGGTGGCCAGGAATGACCAGCGGGGTAGCTGTTACATAGTCACCCGTGCGCACGTCATCAAGGCGTGTTCTGGCTTCGCCCGGCCACGGGCCGTTGGTGAACTGCACGTAGTCGTTCATCAACGCTAGCGTGTCTTGGTTACGGAACTCCACAATTACGTTGCCCGCCACTGTGCGATAGTTGCGTGCAGCGCGACGCGCGGCACCGCCAAACTCTACATTCCAACCCGCAAAATTGGTGTGCGGCACGCCAAGGCGCAAGGTGTTGTGGCGCAAGCGAGCATAATTATCGCCGCTATAGGCCGGACGCACAAAATTGTCGATCGATTGCCAATAATTCCACCAATATGCAGAACTTGCGTTGCGGTAGGTCGTGGTGTCGCGCCAGTTGATGTTAATGCGGCCGCGCATGCGAATTTGACTGCCGCCGCCCGCCCCGCGAGAAAAAACATTTGCAGTGAAATAGTTGCGATTGGTAGATAACATATGCGTGGTGCCCGAAGTAGCTCCGGGGGTATAAGTACCTGCACCGAGACCAGTGCCTGCAGCGGTGCCTGCTGCACCACGTCCCCAGCGAAATACTGCATCCGCTTGCCGTGGGTCAGGCGAGTTTGCGCCACCGTAATAAGCATAGCGCCTTTGCGACGGCACGTTATCGTTATTCCAGTCGATAATCACGCGGGCATCTGCATTTCCGGCTACTTCCACTTGCTTGTAGCCCAACACTAGATCTGGAATCGCGTGTGCTGTTTGGGCAGTGGCCAGATTAGCAACGGGTGTAAAGCGTTCGCCACGCGGGCTTAGACCAACAGCAGCAGGAGCTCGAAAACGCTCATTAACCGTGATTGTGCCCCAAACACTGTTGGTTGTGCCCATCCAAATTTCATTGTTGGCGTTATTTCTGTTGCCAATATTGCCGTGAATGCGACCGCCTAGGTCAGGGTAGTTAGCGGCACCGGCTAAGTAAGGTCCGGCCATGCCAGCACCAAAAGCAGCTTGACCATCATAAAGACGACCTGACTGACTGGCAATACCACGAATCCAGTCAAAGGGTAGGTGGTTAGTGTGACGATGCGGTTCTGCATGCTGGTTCCCGGGACCAACCACGCCAACAAAGCCACCTTCATCGTAAAAACGACCGCCTATTGTGTGCAACCCAACAAAGGCCATAGTGCCGCGGCCACGATCGCCGCCTATCCAGTTGCCCAGCGATGTGCCGCCGGCCATGAGTGAGCGCCCCCACACAATGGAATAAGCCTGAATGGTGTGCCCGGGCACGCCATCTAAGTCAAACGTAGCCGTCCAGCGCATCAGATCGTAGCTGCGGCTATATAGACCAAGCGCAGTGATATACCCACCAGTGAGCTGCCACTCGCGGTCAAGATGCGTAGGAGTGTTCACGCGGTTAGTGTATGTTTGCGTGAAACCCGCTAGGCCGCCTGTGCCGCCGCTGCGCCCGCCAAGATTGTACATCTGCGTGCTGATGACAATGTTGGTGACGCGGGCGGGAGATGTGGTTTGAAAACGCACGCGGGCAAATGGCTCGGTGTGGGCAACACTGTCGTCATAAGCACCTGCGCCGAAGTTCGAGTTCGTCCACTCGCGCACAGCAGTTTGCCGCCCAGCCATGGTTTCATGATTGGTCATGTCTGGCTGCAGCCACAGGGTTTCGGGCACCTGCAACGCCACATGCGGCGGCGCAAGCGAGGTAATCACATCAGCCGTGGCGGGTGTAACCACTGTTGGGCTGGCTGTGGCACCAATGGCTAGCATGCTCGCTAGCACGGCGATAGCCAGAAGCACGCTAAGCATGCGGCGTAATGATTTCTTCATGTTACATTCTCCTCATCAACAATAGAGTCCGAATAAGTATAACATGAACCATAATAAATGTCAACAGTTTATGGAAATATTGTTAAATTACACAAAATAAATATTCGTTGTGGCAATGGTATACGGTCGCTGAAAATAAAAAATTACGCATCCACAAAAGTGAATGCGCGAACTGTGCGCGGCGACTCGCCGCTGTAAGCATTGAACAAAAAAGATGCACGTTTCTCGCGGGAGATAAAAATCACGCTCCCACGAAAGTGAAAGCGCGATTTGTCTGCGGCGACTCGCCGCTGGCGGAAGCGGAGAGATTCGAACTCTCGTGCCCTTGCGGGCAACCGCATTTCGAGTGCGGCTCGTTATGACCACTTCGATACGCTTCCGTACCTTACTATTATAAGGCATTGGGAGGCGAATGTCAAGCAAAAATTGCAAAAAGATATCCTATGCTAGCACAGGCCAGCATAGGACACAGCGAGGAGACTCTCGTACAGGCTGGCGTAATGCACAGCGAAGCGACCAAGCCCCACCGCAGGTGGTGGCACCCCCGGCGCGACTCGAACGCACTACATTCCGCTTAGGAGGCGGACCCTCTATCCTGGTGAGGTACGGGGGCGTGTTTCATATGAGATGCGCCGAGTAATACTCGCCGCCTATAACGTATGTGCGGTGGGGTGCGCGTAATACGCGCACGCTGTTGATTAAAGCACGCGCGAATATCATTCGCGCCCAACCTCTTAGGCCTTATAGGCGGGGAGTATTACTCCCCGCATTCTTAATAATTGCCCATGTCCAAGACTGTTTTCAGTATACCCTTAGTAACACCTTCTGCGGCTGCAGTAAGAATCGACAGGGAGCGTGGTGCACCAACTTTTGCGGCAACCTCTTTTGTCTTATTCCAATTTTGCTCGTTGTGGATATTCGCGAGAAACTCATGCCCAGCTAAAGTAATGTCTGCTATTTCATATGCCGCACCGCCGAAGGAATAACGAGCCTTTCCTTCTATTAAGCCTCGTTCAATCATCTTGATGGTAGAATAAATCATATCTTCTTGAGAAAAGCCCAAGTCAGGCATACAATGCAGCATGATGTGTTGAACTCGCTCGCTAACCATCCCTTGATTTTCTTCTAAGCACAATAAAATCGCACGAATACAATCAGGGTTTAGCTTCATTCGCTGCCTCCCACTTCGCCGCCACAAGCTCATGCGCGGCATTGAAGACCGTTTCGCCCAAGCGGTGCAAGTCAACGTTATCCTCTTGCGCACACACGCGAGCGAAAACCTTGCCCATCACCTGCGCCTTGGTGGTGTCGGGCGTTTCGCGCTTGGCAAGAAGATATTGCGTGAAGGCACTGCTATCGGCAATGGTGTCCCAAAACTCGCGGGAATGATTGATGAGCGTGTTGTTCATGGTGGTCACCGCAGCCTCGGCCAGCAACGCAGGCTGCAAAATTTTACGCAGCGCATACTGCGCGGAATAGACCATCAACACTTGCAAATGCTGCTCACGCGCAGGCGTGAGACTAAAACCAAAGCTTTCTGCAATGGCAATCACCTCGGGCGACTTGGCCGACATGCCCGCAAGCTCGCGCCCGAGCCGCTTGGCAGCACCAAGCAACCCGGCTTGACGCAGTTGTTCGGTCTGTGCCGCCATTTCGTCCAGATTTTCGTTATTTTCTTGTTGCCCAAAGATTTTGATGTCAGTGTCCATGCTCTAACCTTTCGCTGCCAGTTTTCGTTTCATGCGCGATTTATACCCAAGCAACAACGCCAGCTGCGCATCGTTCATTTGTGCCTGCCCCACGGTCGCTGTGCCATACATCCCACGGAAATCGCTGCCGCCAGTCACCAACATACCCGCTGCTTTGGCGATACCAAGCAGTTGCTTTTGCGTGTCGCGGCTATTTGCCGGGTGCAACACCTCAATGCCGTCAAGACCTGCGGCAATCAGCTCGTCAAGTATATCTAGGGCACAGGCATTTTCGCCAGGATGCGCCAACACCGCAATGCCGCCCGCCTGATGAATGGCCTGCAATACCTCTTGCGGCGAGGAAAATATTGCGGGAGATAGTATATTATCGCGGCTTTGGGGGTCAAACAGCTTGTGATAAAACTCGCCGCAAAGCTGGTCAGTCAATCCGCTTTCCGCCAGTGCGCGCATCAAATGCTGGGGATACACACAGGTGCTGCCCTTTGCGCATTCTTTCACCAGCTCAAGGCTCACGGGGAACCGTCGCAGAAACTTGGCCACAATGGATTGCATCGACTGTTTTCGTGCAATGATGTTTTGGTGACACAAACCCTCCAGCCGTGTGGGATTGTCCGCAAGATAGCACAGCAAATGCAGTTCACAGCCATCGGCAGTTGAGCAAGAAATCTCCACGCCGTGTAGCACCGCAATGCCGTGACGTTCACCCAGCATGCGCGCACGCACGGTGCCTGCCATGCAATCTTGGTCAACGATGGCAAGGTGAGTAATCCCCTGCGCTTTGGCTAGCGCAAGCAAATCGTCAATGCCCATGGAGCCCATGGAAAGCCGTGTGTGACAATGTAAGTCGCCGGCCATTGCGCTGCCCCCTTATGGAATAAGATGGGTATCTATCTTACATTATACAGCATTTGAGTTGCAATTGCAAGCATTATTTTGTTCAATTTAACATGTTTCGCTGATGGTATTCACATATACGCCACTTCAAGCCTTTATATTGCTGCCATTCGCCGGTTTTCACCAAGTTCCAATCAGGGTGATTATCCAAGTTCGGAAAGAACGTATCAGCTTGTTCTGCGGTAACTTCCACTTGGGTTATCATGGCTTTTTTGCACTGCGGCAGCAACATTTCATAAACCACTCCCCCGCCTGCAACGAACACCTTGCCCAGCGATTTTGCTTTGGCCACGGCTTCGTCAAGCGTGTGGCAAACATGCACATGCCTGCCACGCGGCTTGAAATTCGTGTTACGCGTTATCACCACAATTTTGCGCCCAGACAACGCAGGAATGCCGGATGATGACTTGGGCAGGCTGTCATAGGTTTTGCGGCCCATCAGCACAACATGGTCTATGGTGGTGTGCTTAAAGTGCGCCAAGTCGCCGGGGATGTTAAACAGCAGTTCGCCCTCGTTGCCAATGGCCCAGTTTTGGTCCAGGCAGGCAATGGCGGTGAGGGGGGCTTTTTTACGCCGCCTTTTTCGCCGCCAATCTCGCAAAAATTGAAACAAAATAAATGAGACATAAAGCAAAAGCAAATGAATATTATCCCGCGCCCACACCTGTGCACGCCAAAGAAAGCTTGGCATTTCAACAGCAAAAAATTCTGTTGCGAAATAAGCATCCGCATACAAAAAGCCTTCAACGCTTAGTTCATCCAGCAGGGCAAAAAAGTTCACGCGCACTTCGTCGTATGTAGTTCCCCGCATTATATGTGTGCGAAAATTATCGTTGCGCGGCAGCAGCGAAATGGGAAAGGTGTCGCGCAGACGTTCAAATTCTGCAAAGCTAACTGCGTGATCGCCAAAATAACGAACATGACGGGTGCGCCCAGAGCGCCGCTCATATACTTCCCAGCCAAACAGGCGTTGGGTGGTGAACGTGAGGTTGTCCCAGTCCACAATGTATTCGTCCACATGCCAGTTACGAAAGCGCAGCATACGCAATTCGTTGGTTTTCGGGTCTAATGTAGGGGGAAATAGAGGAAAGTTTTCATCTATACTGTAGCGCAACTGACCATCTATCACCGTAGCAATCAAAGGAGATTCACCCGGCAGCAATAACTCCGGCACGCCATCGTTATTCATGTCCAGCAGCACTATTCTTGGCGGTGTTCGCCTGGCTGTATGTATTGGCTCTGCCACCTGCCAGTAAACCTGCCAATATTGCTCCTGCCAAGCGGGTGGCTCGTCCTCCTGCGCAACAGCAAAGAACGCATAGCCGCCCAGCAACGCAAGCACAGCAAGTAATATCGCGAATTTCTTCATGCTCACTCCTCTTTTTCTTTGGGCAGCAATGCCCACACCAGCACATAACCACCCAAACACATCGCCGCAAAAATCAGACTCAGCCGCAGGGCGTTGCCATCCATTGCACTGAAAATCTCCCCGAGGGTATGCAGCGGGCGGGTGAATAAATCCCAACTGTTCAGGCGCAACGCACCGCGACCCATCCAAATTGCCCAGCCTGATAGCAGCGATGTGACCAACACCAGCAGCCAACTCCATAGCGTGCCGAGCCGCCGCGCAACCTGCCGTTGCAGCATCGCAAGCGAAACAAAGCCGAACAACACGCCCATGCCCACACCCGCGATCATCAGCAGCAGCGAAAACCACGCAGCGGGGTCGGTGGTGAAGAGGAAAACCCACTGGTTATTTCGGCTTGCAACAAAGTTGACGTCGTTCAAGTGCAGCAGGCTGGTGAGCAGATATGGCGCGTTGGGGTAAAATAGCAACCACAGCGGCCAGCAGATCCACCCCAGCACGCGCCGCACGCGTTTGGGGGAATCCGCACCGCGAAGCACGCCGCAGGCAAACACCAGCGGCAGCCATGCGAGGAACATATTCCAGGGCATCCACCCCCAGCCATAGCGAAAGCTGGTGGCGAACAGCACAATTTGCAGCAATGCGGTGCCGACACCCAGCACGATGAATATGCGGGCGAACTCGCGCGGCAGCCACGCGGGATGCAGGGTGATGAGGTGGTTTTTCATGGGGACTCCTCAAAATTCGATATGATGGTAGGGGATGAATGCTCCAGTTAGACGCACACGATTGCCTTCCCACGTGATTTCTGGATGGCGAGCGATATCGTGCTGCGCATCGCGCTCTAAAAAGAAAACACGATGTCGCACCGGGTAAGCAATTTTGCTGCGTGTGCGTGGACCCGGTGCCCAACGCACAAACACTTGATGCTGCTCACAAGGGGAAACGTGAACTTCACCGTCCACAAAGAAAATGAACCGCACACCAAATGCATTCAATACTACAAAGACCAGCAACGGTATTAGCAGCCCCAGCATTGCCCAGCGTAGCTTTCTTTTCTTCACGCTATCACCCCATCCCCATCAACTTCAGCGCCTGCGCGGCAGCAGCTTGCTCGGCGAGCTTTTTGCTGCGCCCACGCCCCACACCCAGCACATTGGAGTGCAGCCGCACCTCCACCACAAAGACTTTCTCATGGTCGGGCCCCTGCTCCTCCACCAGCACATACTCCACGGACTCAGATGGGTTTTGCTGCACGATTTGCTGGAGCTCGGTTTTGCTGTCGGCCATGGCAAACTTGCCCTGCTGCAAAAAGCGATGCACGAAGGTCTTGCAAGGCTCAATGCCGCCGTCGAGGAACATCGCAGCAAGCACGGCTTCAAAGGCATCTGCCACCATGCTGGGGCGATTGGCACCGCCAGTTGCAGCCTCGCCGCGACCAAGCCGAAGCGCACCGCCGAGGCCGATCTCCTGCGCATAGCCGAACAGCGCGGGCTCGCACACGGCAGCGGCACGCATCTTGGTGAGCTCGCCCTCGGTTTTGTCGGGATGCTGTGTATGCAGCCATTCAGCCGCCACAAAGCCCAGCACGCTGTCGCCCAGGAACTCCAAGCGTTCGTTGCTACCATGCGCCAGCTTACGCTCGTTGGCATAGCTCGAGTGCGTCAACGCCCGCTCAAGCAGCTCAGGCTGGCGGAAGGTGTAGCCGATGTTTTGTTGCAGTTGGTTGAGTGTCATGTTAATCCCTTTCTGGCGTGAGTAGGGTTTGCGTGGCGGGGCAATATAGCGCAACCACATGCGAGCCAAAGCCGCCACCATAAACAAAGCGGCTAATCAAAATAAAGTTGCCTGCACGCAGCAGATAGTCGCCGCCATTCATGCCACTATAACCACGAAAAGCTTCTTCGCCGACTGTGTTGCCGTTAGTATCTAGGCGATATAATATCAATTCCCCGCCATCATAATCGTAAAAACCATATTCATCGCAGATGATGAACGCATACAAATGACCATTAACTTCCAATATATCACCCACATCATCGCGCAGCAATGAACTTTGTGTGCCATCGGGACGATATCGATACAATTCGTGAGGCAACTCAAGCGCGTATACCCACCCGCCCACGGTCACTGTTCGTGGGTGCGGGTCAACTGACCATTCTTGCAGCACGCGATTATTTTCATCAATGCGTAGAGCTCCGCCAAAAGTTCGAAGCATCACACTGCCATCATCTAGGTTATGCCAAATGTGCGAATCCCACTCAAGCCCACCTTGCGCTGTGTGGATAACATGACGTTGCATTGTGTCAAACTCAAATGCCTCCATTTGCCACGAATCATTGCCAAACGCTGTGATCAATAACAGCGAATTGCTTGCCGCATTATACCAAATTTCAGTTGCCGCCCACCAAATGTCATCATTTATTCTCGCCCCCTGCGCAAGGCGTATGCGTGAGCCATCGGATTGTATCAAATACAATGTATCATGGACTGGTCGCGCATCAAAATTGCGCACACGCACAAGCAAGCCCTGCGGCGTGATGCCCGCGATAGTATCCCATTCCTCCAAATTTGTGCGCCGATTAATGTCATCTAGTGCAATTCTTGTGCCCGCCGTCCCCCATCTTCTTCCTGACATATAAAAATGCGTGGGCGACAACGCATAATGCGCAGCAAAACGATATCCCTCCCCGCGCGTGAATTCTCGCGGGAAGTTTTCGGAAAAAATCGTCCACTGCCCCAGAGGACTGAATGGCTGCGAGTCAGTTTCTTCCGCTGTTGTGGTTTCTTCTTCCAACGTTGTATAAACTTCCACGACAGTTTCGGCATCATCGCCAGTTTCATCAGGGCTGCGGTTGCCTAACATAGGCACAACCAGCAACGCAATCATCCCCAGCAACAGCACTGCAAGTGCCGCCGAAATAATCATAAGCACGCGTTTGTTCATGTTAATCCCTTTCTGGCGTGAGTAGGGTTTGCGTGGCGGGGCAGAACAATGCTTCAAAAGACAAGTTACGGCTTCCGTAGTAAAAACCATTGGCGATCATATAAAACTCGCCCAAACGCCTCACGCCATGGCCATTGTTGTGTCCGAAGCCGCCACGCCAAATTTCGTTTTGTCCATCCAATGTGAAAATGGTAAACCCGCCATCGCCGTCACCTTCATAGAATTCATCGTAAAACATGAATGGTCCAGCTTGCCACAAACGTCTTCCATCATGCTGAATCTCTTCGTGCGGAACATTGCCTAGTGGCAAGTCAACATCAAGCGCGCCAAAACGACGCATGCTCGTGCGGTTTTGTGCATCAATATGCATGACTTCGCTATCGTCATTTGTGCCCCAAAAGTCATAAATCACGCCCCCATCCGTCAAGTTAAGCCAGTGTGTAAAGTCAAACCACTCATACGGATACGTACTGCGTAACCGTTGCATAGAATTAGTGCGCAAGTTCAAGCCATGCAACTCGCGATTGCCATCACCAGAAAAGAATAGCAATGTGTTGCTCGCAGCATTCAGCCATGGGTCAAAAGCGTGATCCAGCACTATACGTAGTTCATCTTGACCATGCGGCAAAAACCAAGTGCGTGCCACAAAATTCACCTCATCAGGGTCATCTGTCCAAAAGCCTAGGCTCGCCGCTAATATCAGCCCTCTATCCGTCACACCAACAATTCGCGGGTTTAACGTCCGGCCACTAAATTGTCTTGGCAAAATAATTTCTGTGCTGTTGCGAATATCGTTAATGTCTGCACGCAACAAAACGTTATCCACTAACCCATTGCCTTGCTCGTCCAAACCACGAAATGCAAAGCTGATACCATAAAAATATTGCGGTGTTGTTGCCCACGTGGCTGTAAATACATAATCACCGCCAACGACAGCATTGCCTAACGCTACCCCATCATGCAGCTGCACTGGCACGTTGATTGGCGGGCGTGTGGTCGCTTCCGTCGTGGTTTCCTCTTCAGTTGTGGTGATAACCTCAGTAGTGGTTTCGACATCATCGCCGGTTTCGTCAGGGCTGCGCCCGCCTAGCATAGGCACAACCAGCAACGCAATCATCCCCAGCAACAGCACTGCAAGTGCCGCCGCAATAATCATAAGCACGCGTTTGTTCATCGCAAAGCCCCCCTTTTCCCTACATTATACCACGCGTGCGTGAAAATGTCCAGTTACAATCTTGTAACCATTTGCACAAAAAGCAAGCGACGAGGCCGAAGCCCCGCCGCGAATATTATGTCACTTTACGGTTGATGAGATTCCGTTGTCCAATACCCATCGGTTTCAGCTTGGTCTGTGTCAGGATTGCGCGCATTATAGATGTTGTACATGTATCCTGTTTTGCCGTATCTGCCAAATTTGCTTTGGTCATATCGATCACTATCCATGCAGATATGTGTTGCTTTCAGCGCAACCACTATTCTGTCACTGCGTTTAAAATTTTGTTTTTCCCATAAATATTCGCACTCTATGTTTAAAAAACATTCCGCAATTCGTGGTGCATTCACAACCACGGCCTTTTCAGCGGTCAAGCCAGAAGCGGTTATTTCATCGGTCTCGTATTGGTTGTTTTCAACAGTTTTGAAACATTTTTCATACAGATCGCTTGAAGGAAAATTCAACACGCAACAGCCTGTTTTCTTTAATGATTTATACATATGCCCGCCCTTAGAAACCCAACTCATAATACAGATAAACTCACCAGAGTCTGTGACGAAGGTCGTGTATTGTTGCAAGCAAGCATTTTCTTTGCCGTTCGCTTTCCAGCCTGTCACAAGAAACATCGGTGACGGAATAGCTGTCATCAGTTCTTGCCACGAAAAATGCTGCAACTCGCCCGGCCAAGCCTCTTGCATATTTTCGGGCTTAGTTGAAAATTCTTTTTTCATCGGGGTTAATCTCCTTTAAAAGGGACGAGAATACCTCTCGCCCCTCTAGCTATTAAAATTTACGCCTTCGCTTCTTTCTTTTTGCTCAGCGCCCAGCCCACGCCCATCACAACCACGAACAGCGCGAGATACCACGCAACCATCCACTGTTGGCGATCAATCACGGCATAGATCAAAAAGATTGCACCAGCCGTGGCAATGCCCGGCGCGATGAAACGGTTAAAAATGCCCAAGTCTTTTTGCTTCACCATCACCATGATGAACATGGGAATGAAGAAAGCGTTGAAGGTGATGGGAATCAATGCGGAAATGTTGAAGCTGAACACCGCATCGCCTGGAAGTAGGAAGCTAAGGTAACGGAACCAGCCTGCATGTTGCGCGCCGTTGATGAACATCCACACAGCAATCAACAGCAAGTTAAGCGCGGCCGAGTTGTTCGGCATATTGGTTGCAGCGTCCACCTGCCCGAAAATGGCGGGTTTGGGGCCGCGTTGGCGTGCCGCAATGGTGTAGAACGCGCGTTGCCCGGCAACCGTCAAGCCATTGAGCGTGCCCAAGCACGAAATGACGATGAACACAAACAGAATAGTGCCGCCGGTTTCGGTGAATATGTTGGCAAAGGCTGTGCGTGTGCCGCCGCTTGCCGCAAGGACTTCGGTTTCGGCCGCGCCGAAAATACCGATGAAGTATAACACATAAATCGTGGTGATAATCAGCAGCCCGCCGGTGAGCGCGATGGGCAAGTTGCGCTTGGAGTTCTTGATTTCGCTGTTTAGGTTCATCACGCAGTCAAAACCAACATAGGCGAACACGGTGGCGATGAGTGCCGACAAAAATGCGCTGCCAGCAGACTCTGCACCAACGGAAATCCCAGCCACGCCAGTGAAATCGCGTGCTACATAGGAGAAGTTTTCCACGGTTACACCATTGGCAAGCCCGGCAATCAAGCCGATGATGCCCATGCCGATGAGTGGAATAACCTTGATGAAAGTGCCCGAAATCTGAATTTTTTCGCTGATTTTGGGGCTGAGTGTGTTGATGACATAAATCGCAACCAAATATACCAGTGCGATGGCGAAGGTTTCGCCGCTGAAGAATTGGTTAACGCCGCGGCTGGTGTGCCAACCGAACAGCTCCACCGTGAAGCGTGCCGACACCCATGCGAGGATGCCCGTCATAGATGGATAGAAGAACGTGGCCATGAACCAGCCGAACAGGTAGCCGAATTTGTCGCCCACCAGCACGTCAGAGAAGTCCAACAGGCCGCCCACTTTTTCGTGCCGCGTGGACAACACGCCCAGCACATAGGCGAATGCCAGAGTGATTAAGCCGCCGATTGCCCAGGCAGCAATGCCAATCCACATGCGGCCGCCAGCATAGGCGACGATTTCTTCGTTGCGGAAGAAGATGCCGCTGCCGATGATCGTGCCCACCACCATGCACATAGCCATCAGCAGTCCAAATTTGCGTTTTAGTTTGTTTTCCATGAAAAATTCACCTTTCAGTCATATTTTATCTATTATATCACGTTGCGCGCGCGTTGTCCAGAAAAATTTTTTGCAACATTTGCATTTTTCATGCATTTATGCTAAAATGGATAGGAAAGGATGGTGCAACCATGGACTTACGACTAACATTCAATGAGGTTCCAGCGGAATACGACCGACTGCGGCCTCGCTACACCGCGGAACTGTTTGCAGATGTCATCAGGTTTTCTGCGCTTGATGCAACAAAGCACGCGCTGGAAATCGGCATTGGCACAGGGCAAGCAACGTTGCCGTTTTTGCAAACTGGCTGCGCAATAACCGCAGTGGAGATTGGCGACCGCTTGGCGCAGTTTTCGCGAGAAAAATTTGCAGCATTTTCACGTTTTTCGGTCATCAATCAAGATTTCGAACTTGCCGAGCTGGAGGGAAACAGCTATGACCTTGTGTATTCTGCATCCGCGTTTCATTGGATTGCGCCAGAAGTCGGCTTGCCGAAGGTGCTGCGGCTGCTAAAGCCTGGCGGCGTGTTTGCGTGGATATCCGTGCAGCCAACTTACGCGCAACAACATATGCATACTGAAATACAGAAGATATACGAGACGTATGGCGATTACGGCTTCGGCACAATACCATTCGACCGATTGCCCGAAGCGCACGCAAAGCAACAGGAAAGAAGAAGTGCGTTGGCCAAGTATGGCTTTGTTGGCATTGAAGACAACTTGTATCGCGGCACAAGGACATTAAGCGCCAGCGACTATGCAACATTGCAAAGCACGGCAAACGATCACAGGGCAATGCCCCTAGCGGAACGCACTGCATTGCTGCAAAAACTTGAAGATGCAGTTAACCGTTGTGGCGGTGAGTTCACCTTTGCGGACAAATATCTGTTGTGCATGGGCAAAAAGCCCGCAAAAAAGTCTTGACAAGCACCCCCACCTGTGCTATACTATAAAATTGCGGAACCTATCCGCACCCTGCATGCTTTCATCAGCACAGGGAAATCTTCTTGGCCGCAACACGCGGTCCACCGTCCATAAGGAGGAAACTATGGCACAACACAACTACGAAGCGATGATGGTGTTTTCCATGCTGCCCGGCGAGGAAGGCATCAACGCGCTCAAAGAGCGTTTTCAAACCCTCATTGAGCAAAACGGCACACTGGATGCAGAGCAGACCAAAGACATGGGCAAACGTCGCTTGGCCTACCTCATCAACAAAAGAGAAAACGAAGGCTACTACATGCTGTTTGTGTTCAGCGCGGCACCGGAATTCCCCGCCGAACTTGAGCGCGTGGCTGGCATCACCGACGGCGTACTGCGCTGCATGGTGATTCGCCGGGAGGGTTAGCATGAACTATGCGATGGTTATGGGTCGTCTCACTGCCGACCCGGAGCTCAAAAGCACAGGCAGCGGCGTTTCGGTTTGTTCTTTCACCGTGGCGGTTGACCGCCGCTTCAAAGGCCAAAACCAAGAGCGCGAAACGGACTTCATCCGTTGCGTGGCCTGGCGCCAAAGCGCGGAATTCCTCAGCCGTTACTTCAAAAAAGGCAGCATGGTTGCCGTGATGGGCAACATTCAAGTGCGCAGCTATGAAGACAAAAACGGCAACAAACGCGAAGCCGTTGAGCTGGTGGCAGAGAACATCCACTTCACTGGCGAGCGCAACCAAGGTGGTGGGGGCGGAAACTTCCGCGATCAACCTCCCCTGCCCGAACCCCCACCCGAACGCGGCAACGCCCAGCAGCAATCGTCTTATTCCACCGCAAGCGCGGCAGACTTTGACGAAATTGCAGGCGACGACGATCTGCCGTTCTAATGTAGCCCCCTCAGCCGCAGCTAAGCTGCGCCAGCTCCCCCGCAAACGGTGGAGCCTATCTATACACTTAACATTTAAGGAGAAATACCATGGCTTATAATCCCAACTCGCGTGACCGCGAAGATCGCGACGACCGTCGGCCGCAACGCCGCCGCCGTCGTAAAGTTTGCTCGTTTTGCGTAGACAAAGTAGAGCATATTGACTACAAAGACGTGGCACGCCTGAACAAATACATCAGCGAACGGGCGAAAATTCTGCCCCGCCGCATGACTGGCACCTGTGCCAAGCACCAGCGCACCCTCACCACTGCAATCAAACGTGCGCGCATGGTGGCCCTGCTGCCCTACACCGCAGAGTAACGCGTATTAATTTTTTGCGGCGTAATTTACACGACCGAAGCGAAAAATCTAAGTTTGTTTGGCGGGTTGCTGTAGTGTGCAGGTTCTGTGCGGCACAGCACTGCCAACCATGTCAGGCGGGGAACCGAGCAGCATTCCGCAGACCGTTGCGCGCGCCACAGTCCGCCTGTGCGCTACATCAACTTGCCAAACAAACAAAGCAGTCAACATAAGTTGGCTGCTTTTTCATGTTTAACTTGACTTCTCAACTTGCGTATGCTATAATGATGGCAACTTAGATTTGTGGGAGGCATTACGATGAAAAAAACACTTTGTTTGTTGCTTTGCATGCTCTTGCTGGTTGCCACACTTGCCTTGCCGGTCTCTGCTCAGGCCGATGTTTCCACCGCTACATTTAACATCGATCTTCCTTATTCCACCCATATTTCTTCCCGTGGGGAAGACCTAATCATTTCGCTGCAAGCACCTGGTGATTGGGCAATTGTCGCTGTCGCTGTTGTCAATGACTCCGTGGATTGGTTAACATTTTCGACTACACATGGGCATGGCGACACAGAAATTATCGCTCGCATTGCGCCGAATCAAAGTCATTACCGTGCCGTCTTGTTGAATTTTACATCTGCCTGCGGCGAAACCCGGCAGATTCACGTTGCGCAATATTCTGGCAGAGCCGATAACAGACTAGCACGCTGGTGGGGCAGCCTATCTTTCTCGTCTCCGTCTGGTTGGCAATGGGTGCCGTTTGTGTTGCTTGCGCCATTTTATATAATTGCTATGTTTGCAATTACGGTGTGGGACTCCCTTCCATATTTCCTGTCGATATTGGCTATTTTGGTTTTACCAATTTTCATGATTTGGGCTTGGTTTTCTATCTGGTAATTTGCACTAAAAATAAACATGCTTGCAAAGCAGCCAACACAATGGCTGCTTTTTTATTACCAAAAATCGCCATGTAAACACTTGCATAACTTTCCTGCTTTCGCGCACAATACATCTTGTTACCACAAATTGAAGTGAGGATGATTGCAGATGAAAGCAACCGGAATTGTGCGGCGCATTGATGACCTGGGCCGCGTCGTGATACCAAAAGAAATTCGGCGCACCATGCGCATACGTGAAGGCGACCCCTTAGAAATTTTCACCGACGCAAACGGTGAGGTTATTTTCAAAAAATATTCGCCTGTGGGCGAGCTTAGCTCTGCCACCAAGCCCTATGCCGAAGTGCTGTGCCGCAGCGCAAACCTGCCTGTGCTCATCACCGACCGCGACCGCGTGATTGCTTGCGCGGGTCTGAGCAAAAAAGAAGTACTTGAGCGCCGCCTGACTAGCGCCCTCGAAACGCTCATCGAAAACCGTGCGAGCTTTAACTCCACCAGCGGTGAACGCCTGCGCCCCATTGAAGGCTTGGAGCGCGATGCCGCCGTGGCCTATCCCATCATCGGCGGCGGCGATGTGTCCGGCTGTGTGGTCATGCTGCAAGATGAAAACGGCACGCCGCCCTCCCCCACCGACGTTAAGCTTATTCAAGTGGCCGCCTCCTTCCTCGGCAAACAAATGGAGGATGGCTAGCGTTTTGCAACTTTTTTAAAAAAAAGTTGCGCAAAAAACTTTAGTCGCTTCGCGATGACCATTTAAAACACATGAAAAGCCCATTCTCTGCGTGCCAGTGAGTGGGCTTTTCATTTTATCTAGCTAATCTAGGTTTTTTTGGTTACTTTTTTTGCAAAAAAAGTAACACGTTTCTTCTTCGCGCGATTAGCCACAATCCCCATCACTTTCTCCAGCTCCAGCACCACAGTGGGAATCATCGCAAGGCCAATCACCGCCCACCATTGCCGCCCTGTCATGGCCATAGTGCCAAACAAGGCGTGCAGCGGCGGCAGCGTGACCACCAGCACCTGCAAGCCAATGCACAGCACATTGGCGAAGTTCATGCGGCGGTTGCTGAATGGCCCAATGGTCAACAGCGGCCGTGATGAACGCATGCTGTTGGCGTGCAGCACCTCCACAAAACTTAGCACGGTAAACGCCATAGTGCGGCCGAGCACCACGTCATCGCCGCAAATGCCAAAGATACGCCGCCCCAGCATGAACGCCAGTAGCGTGACCGCGCCCATGAGAATGCCCTCCATGGCCATGTGCACCGCCATGGTTTTGTCAAAAAAGCTTTGCCCAACCGATTTAGGCGGCTGCTTCATGATGTGCGGATCAGCGTCCTCCAGCCCCAGCGCAATGGCCGGCGCGGAATCCGTGACCACGTTCACCCACAACAGTTGAATGGGCAGCAGCGGCGTGGGTTGACGCATCAACGATGCGGCAAACACAGCCACGACCTCCCCGATATTCGAGCTGATGAGAAAGTGCACAGCCTTTTTGATGTTATCGTAAATTCCCCGTCCGGCCTGCACGGCATGCACAATGGTGGCAAAGTTGTCGTCCGTCAATATCATATCCGCTGCGCCCTTGGCCACTTCCGTGCCGGTTTTTCCCATAGCACAGCCGATATCTGCTGCCTTAAGTGCGGGCGCGTCGTTCACGCCATCGCCGGTCATGGCCACCACATGGCCTTGTGTACGCAGTGCTTTCACAATGCGCATTTTGTGCTCGGGCGTTACCCGTGCGAACACACGGCAGCTGCGCAGCCGTTGGTCAAGTTCGCCGTCATTGAGGCGATCTAATTCTGCCCCTGTGATAGCCGCCTGCGTGCCATCCGCTCCCACCATACCTAGTTCTCGCGCGATGGCAACGGCTGTTGCTGCATGGTCGCCGGTAATCATAATGGGGATAATCCCGGCGGTTTTGCACACCTGCACGGCATGTTTGGCTTCGCGGCGCGGTGGGTCATGCAGACCCAGCAAACCCACAAACATCAGCTCATCTTCTGTGGCCTGCTGCGTGCTCGCCACAGGTTTCTGCGCCACTGCAATCACGCGCAGGGCTCGCCCGGCCATGCTCTCCACCTGCGTGGTGATTCGCGCCCGCTCATGTTCGCTAAGTTTACAGCGCGGCAGCAACACATCCGGCGCACCTTTGGCGATCATCTGCAAGCCCTGCGGCGTGCGACAAACCACACTCATGCGTTTGCGGGTGCTGTCAAAGGGCAGCTCAAGCAGGCGCGTATAACTCGCTCGCTCCTTCATCACGGCAATGCGTCGCAGCGTGGCTGCCTCCACAATAGCGGTTTCTGTTGGGTCGCCGGTGAATGTTTGCCTTCGGCGCTGTGCGGCCACTTGTGCGTTGCAGCACAACGCAGCCAGCCGCAGCATCTCTTTGGCGGGCACGCTGCCGGGAATTAAATCGCCCGAAAGATCACACTGGTGCGTTACGGTCATCTTGTTTTGCGTGAGCGTGCCGGTTTTGTCGCTGCAAATCACACTGGCACAACCAAGGGTTTCCACAGCCGGTAATCGGCGGATAATCGCGTTTTTGCGTGCCATGCGCTGCACACCGATGCTCAGCACCACGGTGACCATCGCAGGCAGCCCCTCGGGAATGGCTGCTACGGCAAGCGAAATGGCCAGCATAAAGCTCTCCAAGGGCGGCACATGCTGCAAAAAGCCCAGCAGAAAAATCAACACGCTGATGCACATTGCACCAACGCCCAGCTGTCGGCCCACTTTTTCAAGGCGTTGCTGCAGAGGGGTGGGCGGGGCTTTTTCGTCGCTCAGCATCCGCGCGATTTTCCCCACTTCGCTGGCCGTGCCCGTTGCCGTCACCACCGCTTTGCCGTGCCCGGTGAGCACCATGGTGGAACTGAGCAACGTGTTGCGGCGATCACCCAACGGGGTTGCTTGCGCCAGCTGCACATCAGCCAGCTTGCGGCAAGGCAAGCTTTCGCCGGTGAGTGCACTTTCCTGTGTGGTCAGCTCCACCGCCTCAATCAAACGTGCGTCTGCGGGAATCAAATCACCGGCCGTCAACAACAGGATATCGCCGCGTGCCAGTTGCTCCACCGGCACACGCATGGTTTTGCCGCCACGCAGCACATGCGCCGTGGGCGCGGTCATTTTGCGCAAGGCCTCGAGAGATTTCTCCGCACGGCCTTCCTGTATCACCCCAATGAGCGCGTTGATCATCACAATGCCGGTGATGATGACAGAATCCAGGTAGTCACCGCTGCCGTGAATCAACGCAGACACCGCTGAAATGCCCGCCGCAACCAGCAGCGTAATGACCATGAAATCCTTGAACTGCGCCAGAAAACGCACAAACCAAGAGCCCCGTTTGCGCGTACTTAAGGTATTGAGTCCATCTTGCGCAAGGCGGCGACGCACTTCATCCAGTCGCAACCCCTCAGCAGCATCGCTGCCTAGTTTGCGCAGCGTTTCGGCTGATGATAACCAATGCATAGTTTAGTCTATCCTTTCTCGCAACGTCGGCAGCGGTGGTTGAGTGGGCAAGTGGCGCAGGCAACTCAACCTAACATATCGCCCAGCTTCGTTGGCAGCATAACTCACCCGATAGCCATATCGTTCAATCGTATGCACACCCCGCACAGGCAGCACGCCAACCTGCAACTCGCCCAGCAACCGTTCGGCGCGGTCACCATTAAGCGCTGCAAAGGCTTGCAGCAGATGCAGCGCAGCGGCATAGAAATCACGATGCGGCATGTCAGGCAAGCCAGTGAGAGCCGCTGTGTGCACACGTCCACTGGGCAAAACATACACTTCCAGCAGTTCGTTGTTGCCCACAAAAGCTTGGTAGTTTCGCCCGCCCGCGTCGCCATCCTGCACGATAAAATGCGCTAAATCTAGGTGAGCACGACCCCGCGCGCTATCGTTGAAGCGCTCAGCAAACAGATATAAGTCCATGCCGTAGCCCGTACTGCACGCAAACATGGGCACCAGCAAAATTGCACACAAGATGATTAAACTTGCGCGGCACACAACACGCATAATTTCTCCTGTTAGTTGTATTGCGGGGCGCAAAAAGCCCCCATGCTTGTATATGCATGGGGGGACAAAGTTATGAGGGTTACGAGTGTTGACGTTTTTCTGCGCACACCAGCAATTGCAGCTCTTTGCTGGTGTGCGGCTTGCCCGTGTAGTCTGAAAACACGCGCAAAATCTCCATGCCGCGTGCTTGCAGAATGCTGGTCAGTTCATCTTTCGTATATAGACGCGTGGGGTTTTGAGGAACAATAACAGGTGCTTGCGCAACCTCGCCGAGGCGAATGCTGCCGCCGCCGAAGCGCATCCTGCGGGTTTCGCCATCCCAGTCAAACGCCGCTAGAGCCAATTCTTTCTCGCCCAATTGCCAATGCCGCTTGGGAAAGAAACGCTGTGCGTGTTCCGCGTTGCAAATATCCATAAAATGCTTGCCGCCGGGCTTAAGCGCACGTGCAATCACGTCAAAAATCTTCAAGTTTTCTTCATCTGTTTCCAAATAGCCAATCGCACCATCTGCTAGGTTGAGCACAACATCAAATTCGCTTTCAAACTCCACGGCGCGGATATCTGCACAGATAAACGTTGCGTTCAACCCATGTTTCAGGGCTGATTCGCTTGCGTCATCCACCAACTCTTGTGTGATATCCACGCCCACAACGCAAAAGCCTCGGCGTGCAAACGCAAGCGCGTGGCGTCCATAACCACAAGCCAAGTCGAGAATCCGCTCGCCGCCTTGCAGCTGCAACGCTTGGATGATAAATTCCACCTGATTTTCGGTGTCTTCCGTCCACGTTTGATGTTTCATGTCAAGCGACCAGCCGGTTTTATACCAACATTTATCTTGCATGAATCAGGCTCTCCCCATCCATCGCGGCTGGCTGCGCAATGCCCATGATGCCAAGCATCGTCGGCGCAATGTCACACAACCTGCCGCCTGTGCGCAATGTGCAATCGCGCCCAGCTACCAAGAAAGGCACTTCATTCGTTGTGTGCGCGGTAAAGGGCGAGCCATCGGGCTCTGCCATTTGGTCAGCGTTGCCGTGGTCGGCGGTCAACAGCATAATGCCGTTTTTCGCAGCCAGAGCATCCCACACACGGCCAACGCAAGCATCCACCGCTTCGGTGGCGGCAACGGCGGCAGCGAAATCACCTGTGTGCCCCACCATGTCGCAGTTGGCAAAGTTCACCACAATCACATCGTATTTATCCTGCGCGATGAGCTGTTCGAGTTTTTCCGTCACAACATACGCGCTCATCTCCGGCTGCATATCATATGTGGGCACGTCCGGCGAGTCAATCAGCACGCGATCCTCACCGGGATACACCGTCTCCGTGCCGCCATTGAGGAAGAACGTCACGTGTGCGTACTTGGTATACTCCGCGATGCGCAGCTGCGTCAGCCCCTGCTCAGCAATCACCTGCCCCAGCGGGTAATCAAGCGATTGCGGCGCATAAGCCACTTGCACGTTGGGCATGGTTGCATCATATTGCGTCATGCACACGAAGGTTAAGTCAAGCATGTTTTCACGCGCAAAGCCATTGAAATCAGGGTCAACAAAGGCGCGGGTGAGTTGCCTAGCACGGTCTGGACGGAAGTTAAAAAATACCACGCTATCGCCGTCAACGATAGGCTTGGCATCGTTGGCCACGCCGGGCAGCACGAACTCGTCGGTCACGCCAGCGTCGTAGTTGGCCTGCACATATTCTCGCCCACAGGTGAATTGCTCGCCTGTGCCATGCACCATGGCATCATAGATTTTCTGCACACGGTCGAACTTGCGCTCACGGTCCATGCCATAATATCGCCCTGCAACGGTCGCGATTTTGCCACCGAGCTCCTGTGTTTTCTGCCAAAGTTCGCCTAAAAAGTCAATACCCGAAGTTGGCGGCACATCGCGGCCGTCTAGCAGTGCATGCACGTAAACTTCCGTCAAGCCTTGTTGTTTGGCAAGCTCAAGCAACGCATACAAATGCGTGTTGTGGCTATGCACACCGCCGTCGCTAACGAGGCCAATCAAGTGCAGGGCAGTGTTGTTTTGCTTGGCTTTGTTGATTGCATCAAGCAGCACAGCGTTGGTGAAGAAGTCACCGTCGTCAATCGCCTTGCTGATGCGCGTGAGTTCTTGATACACCACACGCCCAGCACCGATGTTTGTGTGGCCAACTTCGCTGTTGCCCATTTGACCCTCGGGCAGACCAACAGCCATGCCGCTGGCTTTGATGGTAGTGTGTGGGTATTTGGCGAACAGCTCGTCCAGCCGAGGGGTTTTCGCAGTCGTGATTGCATTCGCGGACGTGGCATCGGCGATGCCGTAGCCGTCCATAATGCACAGGCAGATGGGTTGTTTCATAATATCCTCCGATGTTTTATTACAGAATTCACCCCTTGACAACGCCCTATTATTATGGTATAATAGAGGTGTCAAGGGGATTGACGCTGCCGACAAGGTAGCCCCTCGTGATTTTACAATCCCATAAAGACTAACCGCTGCCTTGGCTACTGGAGGCGGTTAGTCTTTTTTATTGCGTTTGTCTTCTTGGGTCATCAAAAACAAAATAATTGCCATGATAACTAAGTATTCCATACGCTCACCCCCTTTCGTTGACCGAAATCAACGTCCGGAGGAACTAACCACGCCACAGCGCGCCTGCGGCGGGCAGGTCGCTTCGCTGTGTTCTATTACAGGCTCATAAAATTATAGCACAAGATTGCGTGGGTGTCAAGCGGGCACAAACAGCGGCCGCCAGTCCAACACAATATCCCCTCGCGGGTCAGTGTCATATCTCGCCCAAATGCGCTCAGCTTCTTCCTCACTAACTGCTATATACATCACAGTTTCCCAGTTATCTCTGCTTTCATGCGTTATATATTGCCGAACATAATGATTCATGTCCTCATCCCAGCTATCACGTGAACGAAATCCCACGGCAAAGCGCAGCTGCCCGTCTACAAAATGATAGAGGTCTGTCCAATAGCTGCCCATACGCCCGCCATATTGTATTGCACCGCCGGGATGAACGCGCATATGTGTGTTGTTTGATACACCCTTTTGCAACTGCTGCACCGCCACGCCATCAACAATGGAGTACATGTCGAACAATACAGGAAATCCGCCCGCAAAACGTATGAGCAAATCATCCACGCCATTGCCACTAATATCGTACAGCGCATATTCGATGGGCATTCTCATGCCGCTCCAGCCGATTGAAATCGCATTTATTTCTTCAAATCCCCACTGCGGTTGCATGACAAAATGTTGCTGCAATGGATTTTCTGCTGCACGCAAGAAAGCGCTCTCAAAGTTTTCTCTAAAATCTTGTATAAACTCCGCATAAGCCCGCAACACAAACGAAAACGGGTCGGCTTCATCCACCTCAACGGCAATGACAAATGGCTCGGTGACGCGAGCGGGTTGGGTTGTGGTGGCTTCTTCGGTCGTTTCATCAACATAGGTAGGCAGTTCTTCCCCCACAGGCGCAGCACAAGCCGCCAAAAACAGCAAGGCAATCACCAGCGTAAGCACACGTTTCATCATAATCATCCTCTTTCCATTATAAATTGCCAAAGCAAAATTAAACCCATCAACACTGGCTGGTGCGCGAGATATACCCAAATGGCACGCCGACCCAGCCACGCAAGCGGTCGGCAGCGCGGTTTCGCCAGCCATTCGGGGAATCGCTCGCGCCACAAGCCCACCGCTGTGCCCGCCAAGAACAAAAACACCCACGGCAGGAGCGGAAAGTAATCCGCTGTGAACCACGCTGTGCTGGGCACACCCACGATAAACAGCACCAGCGAACGCGTGTGCGGCAACATGGGCATCACCATGCGCGCGACGACGAACAGTACGCCAAAGCACGCCAGTTGCAGCCACGCGGGGAGTTTATCCAACACCCGGCGCAGCAGGGCGAACAGCAGAATCGCCGCGGCAAGAAAATGCAGCACGCCAAAGAGGATCTCCAGCTGCATGCCAAACAGTCGCAGCGAGAACGTCACGGCTGTGACGCCCATGGCGATGCCTGCGAGTATTAGCCCGCGCTTGGTGTTGCTGCGCGAAAATCTGCAGCTAATGCCGCACAGAAAAATAAACGTGCCTGCGATAAACGGCTGCACGGGCATAGCTGCAGTGAACCACCTCGCCCACGGCTGCAGGCCAAACTCAAAGCCCCACAAAAACAGCGCGTGGTAGCATACCATGGCCGCCACGGCAAGGCCGCGCAGCTCGTCCAATGTGTGGTAGCGTTGTGGTTGCATAAAATTTCCTGCGCTTTCTGAAATAGTTACAACATTGTAACTTTACAATGCCGCACGAGCATGATATAATAGGCAAAAAGGAGGGCATTGCCATGAAATTGATTGCGATGTTGCTGGTGTTGGTGCTGTTGGTGGGCTGCGGCTCGGCGGCAGTGGTGAACGGTGATGACGACTACACCTCCACGGAGTACATAACCGAAACCACGACTGGAGAGACTGCCACGACCACTCCCGTTTTCCCGCGCGAGGCTTTCGTTACCTATCTACACGAAACACTGGTGCCGCGCCACGGGCTTGATCAGATTCATAGCGTGTTTTTTCACGACGAGCATATGCTTGTTGTTTATGGGCATTTTCCGAGTTCCATAGCAATTTACAGCGTTGATGGCAACGATGTTGTATACGCAGAAACTCTCTCTTTCGGCAGTATACGCGGCGAAAAATATGGTCCCGATTTAGTCGCTATTCACGTGTTTGCATTTGAACACAACGAACAACATGGCATTGGCATAGAATATCGCGCCAAATACACCTATTGGGGCTCGATCGACCACCACCTATTCATCAACGACGAGCGCATTACTATCACGCACGACACCACCACCGATAATATGCATCTTTGGCACGAATACAACAGCCTCATTACTCAATACCTGCCCGGGGCATACATTACTACTCTTCTTGAAGCAACCGACTTTCATACCATCACCGACCATACAAACTGGCAACAGCTGCTCACTGAAGATTTCTACTATATTAGCCTGCGCTTCCCCCTTGAATTCGGTTGGACTATTGAGCACGGCAGAGCTTGCTGGCAAACTGGCGAAGGCATGACAGCAGCCGTGGGAACGCCAATATCCATCGGTGTTTCGTTTCGGGATACCGGCGCCCCGCGCCGATTAACGCGCTGGGCACTCGAACCTGCAGCCAACTTTAGCAACCGCACCGAAGGCGAAATTCACTGGATAGATTTTATCATGCCCGACCACGACGTGACTGTTGTCATGTATATAGAACTTTTATAGGATTCAAGCGCATTGATAATCAAAAAAACCTTGCACTTTCCCTCTATCTATGTTATCATTAGTATACCATAATTTAGGGGGATTTGCAATGTACAAGTTATTCTGCCGCGTATTCCAAAAAACCATGAAATTATCAGCCTGCTTCTTGCCATGGAACGAGCCCACTTTGCTGCACAGCATCGACGAATTGGTGCAGCACATCGCCAAAAGCGGCGCGAAACACGTGCTAGTCGTCACCGACGAAGTGCTGATGAAACTCAACCTGCCCACAGCCATGCTCGAGGGCCTGCAAGCCGCGGGCGTTGCCGCGCATGTGTATGACAAAACCTGCCCCAATCCCTCCATCGAAAACATCGAAGCCGCACGCGCGATGTACGTTGAACAAGGCTGCACGGCTATTGTTGCCTTTGGCGGCGGTTCGCCCATGGACTGCGCAAAACTGGTGGGTGCACGCATTGCCAAGCCGCACAAAACCGTGGTTAAATTACGCGGGCTGTTCAAAATTTTGAAGAAACTGCCGCCGCTTTATGCCGTGCCCACCACAGCTGGCACAGGCTCGGAAGTGACGATTGCGGCCGTGGCCACCAACCCCGCCACGCATGAAAAATTCGCCTGCATGGACCCCAGCCTGCTGCCCAAGTTCGCCGTGCTGGACCCTGCACTCACCCTTGCATTGCCCCCGCATATGACCAGCACCACCGGCATGGATGCTCTCACCCACGCCGTTGAAGCTTACATTGGCGGTAGCAACACCAAAAAAACTGCGCAAAATGCAGTGCAGGCAACCAAGCTAGTTTTCGCGCATCTTGAGACAGCCTACCAAGATGGCAGCAACCTCGAAGCCCGCAAAGCCATGCTTGAAGCTTCTTACATGGCAGGGGTAGCGTTCACCCGCGCATATGTCGGCAACATCCACGCCATTTCGCATGCGCTTGGTGCGTTGTATCACGTGCCGCACGGCTTGGGCAATGCAATTGTCATGCCCCACGTCCTACAATTTTACGGCGAAAAAGCACACAAACGCCTGGGCGAATTAGCCCAAGCGGTTGGTTTAAACACTGCCGAGGAGTTCATCGCCGCCATTCGCGGCATGAATGAGCGCATGCAAATTCCCACTGGGTTTGCGCAAATCAAGGCTGAAGACCTGCCAGCAATTGCTGCCCGCGCCACCAAAGAAGCCAATCCGCTTTATCCCGTGCCGGTGATCATGACCCGCGAGGATGTGATGGCGGTTGTGCGTGGGATGATGGAAGCGTAAAAAGGACAATCGCGCTTCCTGCAAATAGTCAACATGTCTATAATCAGCATGTAGGGGCGGCAGTGATGCCGCCCGAAAGTTTAATGTTGCTATAATTTAATAGCCTCGGGCGGATTTGCATCCGCCCCTACATGCTACGGCTCGCAGCAAATTTTATCCACCTGTAGGGGTGGCAATCTTGCCACCCGGGATTTTTTATTGCGAGTGAAAACAACACGGGCGGCAAAATTGCCGCCCCTACATGTATGCCATTATCCTAATCCTGCTCCGGCGCATCACGATATACCCGCTGCGGTTGCTGCATATACTCCGGCGGCGCAGCGTTGGGCTGGCACGGTGCATGCGCATAACGCGACGGCTCATAATACCGCGCTGTTTCATATGTATTGCGCTGCGGCTGGTCAAGCATATAGCGTTGCATCAGCAACTGCGATGCCGTCATGCAGTTGTCTTGGCGCGGGCTTTCTTCCATCTGCGCGGGCATTGCCACAGGCGCAGCGGGAATATCCACGATTTCGGGCACCGCGGCATCTGTCAAAACGGTTGAGCCCGCTATTGGTGCCACACCGCCAGTGGGTCCGCACGCCCACCAAGGCATTGCCACAGGAAAACTGCACTCGCGGCCATCCGGCGAGATGATGCGGAAATTGCGCACACAAAACCCGCGGCGGCATGGGTCGTTGCAGCTTTCGGTGTCGCAGCAACAGTTGCAGTTGGGCATCAGCGGCGGCATGGGCGGGAACGCCGTGGTTGTGCCGCAACACCCGCCGCCGCCAAATCCGGGTATACCGCAACCGCCCATGGGCACGCAACCCGGAAACATAGAACCGAAGTTATTCATTAATCCACCAAACATATTGCTATTACTCCCTGTTGTGTTATTCATGTTGTTTGCGTTTGCATTGTTGTTCGTGTTATTGTTTGTGTTGTTGTTGATGTTAACGTTTTGGTTGGCGTTCAGCCCGCCAAAACCGCAAGGATTACACAGGCCGCCGCCAAGCCCCCAGCCAAACCCGCAGGGAGCACCACCAAAGGGTGCGCCACCAAAACCCGTGCATATCCCGCCGCCAAAGCAAGTGCAATCGTTAGGCATATGTAAATCCCCCTTGTTGGTATTGTATGCGATAATGCATTCATTGGTGCGGTATGACAACAAGTGAAAAAAATCTTGCGTATTTGTTAAAAATATGTTATACTATAAAGTAGTGAGGAATTTTTCGGCAATCGCGCGACAAAGAAGTATGCAAGGGAAAACTAAACCCCTGCAAACAAATTTCAGGAGGAAGAACTTATGAAACGCATTGCCCAACTTACCCTCGCCCTGCTGCTTGCCCTTGCCTTGATGCTGCCCGTTGCAGCCATCGCAAACCTGGACGGCTCTGACCCCGAATGGGATGGCTATGCAAGCATCCGCCCCGCATCCGACATCCTCATCATTGGCGACATTGAGCCCGACGCCGAACCCGACTATGACATTGACGCCGACGAACCCAACCGAGCACAATTCGCACGCACCCCTTACGACGACGTGAATTCCGTTGACGTACCCGAACTCGGCGGCAGCGGCATCATGGCCATCAGCGGCGAACTCGAAGAAGGCTACATTGGCATCGAACCCATCGATGGCTATTTGGACATCGAGCCCATTAGCGCAAACGTCGGCCACAGCATTCCTGTTGCGCTGTTTTATGTTGCATTGGGCGTGGCTGTGCTGGCTTTGTTGCTGGCTGTTGTTGCACTGGTGAAGAAAAAATAATCATCATTGCATCTCTCAAACAAAATTTAGGAGGATTATCTCATGAAACGTATTTTTCAACTTGCTTTAGCACTTGTTCTCGCCCTTGCTTTGATGCTGCCCGTTGCGGCCATCGCAAATCTTGATGGCTCAGACCCCGAATGGGATGGCTACGAAGGCATCCGCCCCATGAGCGATGTGCTCACCATTGGCGAACCCACTGACGAACCTGTGGACGCTGTGGACGGTTATTTTGAGCTAGACGACAGCTACGAAATCCCCGAACGCAACCCCCTCGCCCGCGACGCAAATGCCAACGACGAGCTAGACTTCATTGACGTGCCCGAACTTGGCGGCAGCGGCATCATGGCCATCAGCGACTATCTGGACATCGAACCCATCAGCGCAGAAACCGGCCACGGCGTGCCTGTTGTTCTGTTTTATGTTACGCTGGGCATTGCCGTGCTGGCACTGGTGCTGGCCATTGTTGCACTGGTGAAGAAAAAATAATCATACCGCATCAAACCCTTAGGAGGAACCCATGAAACGCATTTTCCAACTGGCGTTGATTACGCTGCTTGCAGTGGCACTCATGTTGCCCGCAGCCGCCATCATCAACACCGACGGCTCTGACCCCAACTGGGATGGTGTCGAAGGCATCGTGCCCGCAATGAACGATATCATCTCGGATGAGTATGACGAAACCGCCAACCATAACGATGATTATCTCGGTTATGTTGAAGTGGACGAACATTACGAAGTCCCCGAGCGTCATCCCCTGGCGCGTAACAACGAAGACTACGCAGAGATTGAGCCCATCAGCGCAGAAACTGGCGGCACCAACGGCTTGTCCAACACAATGGCGATTTTGATTTATTCCGCGCTTGGTTTGGCTCTGTTCGCGGTATTGCTGTCCATCATTGCGCTGGTCAACGCTGGCCGCAAATCGTCTCGCAAAAAAATCAAGAACGATTTCTTCTAAGGAACTGCCATGGCATTACCCACGCAATTGTATGCAATGTTAACGCACGAAAGCCTCCCTCACGCCTTGTTGCTTGAGGGGGGCACGCAAGCTTTTCGGCGTGAAGTTGCCCTCGAACTCGCACAGGCACTGCTATGCGAAAGTCAGCCGCACGACCCTGATCAAGCCAGCCTATTCGGCGAACCCGAGCCCACCCCAAAGCCCTGCAGCAGCTGCAATCACTGCCACAAAGCCCTGCAGAACATACACCCCGACCTGCACTTGGCCGAAGGTGGCACCGGCACACGCTCGTTTCATATTGATGCCATTCGCGACATTCGTCGGCAGGCGTCGGTGTTGCCCAACGAAGCCGAGCACAAAGTCTTTGTGCTGCACAACGCCCACAGCATGACTGCTGAGGCGCAAAACGCGCTGCTAAAATTGCTGGAAGAACCACCCGATTATGTCTGCTTAATTTTAACCGCACCGGCACGTAAGCTGCTGCTGCAAACGGTCATCTCCCGCGTGGCGACCGTTAATCTTGGCCCCGCCGCCGAAGAAGCGCTTGACCCCGAGCGCGAGGCATTGCTGCAACAACATGCCACGGTCATCACGCAGGCGATGTTGCATGGCGGGCGACCCTATGCCATGTTGCAAGCCACCGCTCCTCTCGAGGGCGACCGCGAGCTGCTGCGCGAGCTGCTGCCCTGCCTGCGCCGTGCCCTGCACGCACGGCTGATAGAAGACATCACCCTGACGCCGCGCGCGTTGCGGCTCATCGACGAACTGCGCACGCTGGAAGATGCGCTGCACCGTAACGCCAACCTGAATTTGCTCATCACACGGCTGGCGACAATGAACGAGAAATAAACATGCGGAGTTTGTTCTGCATTGTCAAATAGAAAGGGAAACCCTATGGCCATCATCATTGGCGTGCGATTTCGCGAAATCGGACGCGTGTATTATTTCGACCCCGGCGAACACGAGGTAAACAAAGGCGACCGCGTGATTGTAGAGACCGCTCGCGGCATCGAATGCGGCGAGGTTGCGCAAGGCCGCACCGAAGTGCCCGACGAAGAAATCAAGAAACCGCTTAAACCCCTGCTGCGCATTGCAACGGAGCAGGATCTCGCAAACGTGGCAGGCAAAGCGGCCAAAGAAGCCGAAGCCTTCAAGGTTGGCGAAGAAAAAATCGCTAAGCATGCGCTAGACATGAAACTGGTCAACGTTGAATACACTTTTGACGGCAGCAAGATTGTCTTCAATTTCACCGCCGATCAACGTGTGGATTTTCGCGCTCTGGTGCGCGATCTTGCTTCCAGCTTTCGCACACGCATTGAGCTGCGGCAAATCGGCGTGCGCGACGAAGCCAAACTGCTGGGTGGCTTGGGCATTTGCGGGCGACCGTTTTGCTGCAGCACCTTCATGGGCGACTTCCATCCCGTGAGCATCAACATGGCCAAAGGGCAGGGATTGAGTCTCAATCCCACGAAAATTTCGGGCACCTGCGGGCGACTGATGTGCTGCCTGAAGTACGAAGAAACTGCCTATGCCGACGCCGCAAAAACGCTGCCTCGCGTGGGTTCAACGGTGCAAACACCCGAGGGCCCGGGCCGGGTGACGGAAGTCAATGCTGTGTCGCAGGACATCAAGGTCAAGCTTGAAAGTCGCATGGACGGCCCGCCTACGGTGTTCCGCTATGACAACGAAAAAGGTGTGATTCGCAAGCCTGCCAAGGAAACCGGGCTGCGCGACAACTCTCTGCTGGGCGAGCTGGATGCCAAACCGCTGCGTAGCTATGCAGAGCCCGCCGCGCCACCGCGCCGCGCCGAACAAAAGCCACAACGCCCGCGTAATCAACCGCGCAACCAAGAGCAAAAGCCCCGCACGCAGTCTAATCAAACACAAAAGCCCGCAGGCGAGCAAAGCGAAGCTGCACGCCCGCAGGCACGCAGTAATCAACCACAGAAACCTGCAGTCGAGAGAAGCGAAGCGACTCGCTCGCCGCAGGCGCGCAACAATAACCGCAACCGCAACAACAAAAACCGCAACCCGCAGCAGCAACAAGCTAATGCTCCCGCCAGACAACAGCAACAAGCCACAACACCTGCGCCAAACCATAACGAAGCAACTGGCACACCGCAGGTGAGACGTGCTAACGCACCCAAGCCTGAGGGTCAACAGCAGCAGAGCAACCGCCGCCAACCGTGGCACCGAAATAAGCGAAAAAACAACAACAATGGCAACAATAATAACCAAAATTAGGAGGAAACCCATGGCTTTTCGAATCAACGAAGAATGCATTTCCTGCGGCCTTTGCGAGGCCACCTGCCCCAACGAATGCATCAGCGAAGTGGACGGCGTGTTCGTCATTGACGAAAGCAAATGCGCCGGCGACGACTGCAAAGAGTGCGTGGACATGTGCCCAGTTGGCGCAATTGTGCCCGCGCAATAGCCCGCAAAAACATAAACGCCCCGAAAATTGGGGCGTTTGATTTTTTTGTTGTTTTACTTGAGAACAGACCCTCGTGTAGGGGCGGCAATCTGCCGCCCGTGACGTTTTATGGCGCATGAGAGCGATCCCCCGGGCGGCTAATAGCCGCCCCTACACGAGATCACATTTCAACTTAATACAATTTCGCCAGCATCTCGCGCGGCCACGCCAATTCAGCCTCATAGCCGCGTTCACTCAGCCAGTCAATCACGGCTTGCCAAGCGGTGCGCGCTTGTGCAACATTGCCTAGCTCGCTGTGCAGGCAAGCAATCGAGTATAACGCATCGACCAGTTCGCGATCTTGTTCGTATGATTGCTGCCACAACGCAAAGGCTTCATCGAAATTCCCCTGCGCTTTGGCGGCGTCTCCTGTCGTAAAATACGGCTTTTCGGCTTGCCCCAGTTTGTGCAACAGCAGCATATTCTGTCGCGTAGCTTTTTCACAGCCCAACTCGGCCGCCTGTGCATAGCCCGCCTGCGCACGCTCAAGATATTCCCAGCCGCGCAGTTCGAGCAAATAGGCATAGCTCAAATGATCTTCAGGGTCATTCTCAGGCAAGCGCTTTTCCAACTCCGCACGTGCAGCGCGGTAGCTTTCTTCATCACTGCGATCAGCTTCATAGGCCGCAAGCAGCCGCTCGCCACGATGACGATAAGGCGTTTTGCCCGGCTCAAACAGCGTGTCAATGCGCACGCCCAATGCCTGCGCCAACAAGGGCAGCATGGCAATATCCGGCGCGGTTGTTTCGGTTTCCCACTTGCTAATGGCCTGCGCCGTGCAGCCCAAACGTGCCGCAAGCTGCTCCTGCGTGAGGTTAAATTCTGCCCGCAGATTCTTAATGTTTGTGCCAAGATGAAGTTTCATGGCATATTCTCCTTTCGGTTGATAATACCATGATACACCAGCGTGCACACAAAGTCAATCACCGCGTCGGCAAGCCGCACTCACCGCCCAAGCAAGTGCACAACCCAGCACCACCCACAGCGGGTTGAACCAAAACATCGTGCCCACAATCACACACAGCAAAACAATCTGATGCCACTTTAAACCCTTGAGCTTGCCATAAGGCACATGCTCCCACGCAGTGAAAATCAGCAGCATCGCAAGCGGCGACGCGGGAATGCGCAAAAACAGCTCAGGGATAATCACCCGCGTGGCATCGAAATAGAGGGCAAGGTTGAGCAGTGTCGTCACGATAATTCCCACCACGCTTGCAGGCAAGAATCGGCGAAGCCGGGGAAATTTACGCGGCCAAGTGATGAGCACCACCATCATGATGGTAGAAAACAGCACCGTGCGCCAGTTGGGGTGAAAGCCCCACATGCGATAGCTCAACAGCAACTCGTGCATGCTTGCGCCCACCGCGCCTGTGGCGAAGTAGCCCGCCGTTTGATGCATCGTCACACGCACCGCCAAGCCCATGCCCAGCCCGGGATATAATCCCGGCAACGGCCAAAAGCGCACAGGCAGTTTATGCGAAACATGCATCGCAACCAGCATCGCAACGCTCACGCCCCATTGCGCAAGCAACACGCGTGGCTCAATCACCAGCACGCTCAGCAGCAGCGGCAGCGCGGTGAGTATATATCCCAGAATCTTCATATAGTTTAGTATAACACACCCGCCCAAGAAAGGCAAGAATTTTATGCGATTATTTGATTTGCACTGCGACACACTAACCACAAAAATGGGGCACATCTCACTTGACCACGGCAAGCTATTCAAGCAATGGGCACAGCTGTGGGCGGTCTTCGTGCCCGATACCCTGCAAGGCCAAGCCGCTGCGGATTATTTCGACCGCATCGCTGCGTCTTACCACACACAGCACAGCGAAATTTCACGCGTTTGCCAGCCTATCCTGGCCCTAGAAAACGGCAACGCCCTAGCAGGTGATTTGCAGCGCCTTGACCACATGCATGCGCTGGGCGTGCGCACCATCACCCTCACCTGGAATGGCGAAAACGAGCTTGCCTATGGTTGCCGCACGGGTTCGTCACAAGGGCTAAAGACCTTTGGCAAGCAGGCCGCGCAGCGCATGGTTGAGCTGGGCATCCACCCCGATGTGTCGCATCTGAACCCTGCCGGCTTCTGGGATGTCGCAGCCCTCGATAAGCCCATATTGGCCACGCACAGCACCTGTGCAACATTGGCACCCAACTTCGCCTGGCGCAATCTCAGCGACGACCAGCTGCGAGCTATCTTCGCAAGCGGCGGCCTCATAGGACTTTGTCTGTGCCAAGATTTCCTCGGCGGCGCGGGTGATGCACAAGCTGTGGCGCAGCATTTGGCGCACATGTTATCGCTGGGCGGCGAAGATTGCGTAGCACTGGGCAGCGATTTCGACGGCTGCACCGTGCACGAAAGCTTGGCAGGGCTGGATAAACTGCCGCAGCTGCATGATGACCTGATCAGGCTAGGTTTTGATGAACATGTTCTGCCTAAATTTTTCTGGGAGAACGCTGAGAAATTCTTTATGAGCCCTGAATAGAACACAGCGAAGCGACGTGCTCCCCGCAGGGGCGACGCGACGAAAAAGCCACCCCAGAGGGTGGCTTTTTGTTTTTCACGTCCTGCACATTTCACGGTCTAAGCGTGGAGTGCAATATCATCATAACAAAACGTTAACCACAAGTCAATATATTTCGCGCTGAATTGTTGCAGTGCAGTGCAGAAAAATCTCGCCTTGGAAAATCCTTCCTGCCTGCTTTGCATCTTACGGAAAATCCTTCATCCACATCACAATTTGTGGCATCACGAATATTCACGCGCGAGAGCGGCAGAATAAATGCAGCTCTGCACATCAAATCATATAGAAATGAGTGTATTTATGCAGTTTTTTGAAAATATCCGCCGCCGTCGCAGCCGTGCCGCAGCCGCCCGCCACCGTCAATGGTGGGAAACCGCAGCTGAATTCCCTGTTGAGCCACCTCCGGATTTCGATCCCGACATCGCGAATTTCCCCGCCAGCGAGTTCGACCCCATGGGCAGCTACACTGGCAACCCAATCGACGGTGGCTCGCCCGTGCAAGACGCCGACGACCTGTAAGATGGCGCACAAAAACCACTCTGCGTGCTTGCAGAGTGGTTTTTTATGTCATGTTAACTAACAGCAGAAAATAGCCCCGAGAATCCCGCGCAGCACGAAAAAACTGCCCACTACGCCAGCAATGGCTACCAACGAACTGGTGATATACGGCCAAACAGTATTCATGTCAACACTCCTTTATCATGCAGCATCAGAAGTTATATGCTCCGGCGGCTCTTTTTTGCATGCCCGCTCAAACAGCAGCAGGAAGCCCAATTGCACCACAAACATCCCTGCTAGGGTAAGATACAAAAAGTTCAACGTCGAGCTTGTTTCTCCAAGCGGGCGCGGTGTAATGTCTAAAATCATCGTGGCGATTTGCGGCCCCACCAGCGCGGCAATGGCCCATGCCGTGAGCATATAGCCCTGAATGGTGGCCAGTTGCTTCATGCCATATTGTTGGTTAAGAATCTCCGGCAAGCACGCAAAGCCTGCGCCGAAGAAAAATTGAACCACAAAGATGATCCCGAACGACGACAAGTAGTGAAGTCCTCCAATGCCCACAGCCAGCAAGCAAATGGCAATGGATGCAATGGACATCACATAATAGGGCAAATGTTTTTTGTTGGTTTTGTCTTGCGACGACGCCATAATCAAGCGGCCCACCAAGTTGCCGCCGCCCGCCGTGAGCGTGCAGAACAGCACAATGAGTGCGCGGTTGAGGTTTTCATCTAGGCCCAGCATGATGTAAATCTGCTGCTCGTGGCTCATCAACGCCAAGCCAGCCGCAATGTTGATAAACAACACCACCCACAGGAACGCAAACTTGGGCTTGAACACAACCTCTTTGATCGAAAGCGTGCGTGCAGCAGCCTCGTAGGGCTTGAGCGGAGGGCGGTCAATAATGACATACGCCACAAAACACAGTACGCCATATAGCCCAGTGAGAATGTAGAACGCTTGATAAACCGTGAATGTTTGCAGCAAAAAGCCGATAATCGGATTACCAATCAGCCCCGCCAAGCCAAACGCAGCAATCGCCAAGCCAGCCGCAAAGCCTTTGCGGTCGTCAAACCACATCATCAGCGTTTTCACGGGGGTCAAATAGCCAAGACCCAAGCCAATGCCTTGAACCGGCCCAAAGCCGATGACCGCCACCAGCGGGCTGCCAATTTGCACACCAATGGCGGTAATCAACCAGCCAGCGGTGAAGAAAATGAACGTGTATAACGAAGCACGTTTCACGCTGCGTTCCACCAGCTTGCCGCCAAAGGCCGCTGTCATGCCCAAGAAAAACAACGCCAGCATGAAGCACAAGGTGAGCAAAAACGGCGTGAACGCAGGAGCATGCAAGGCAATGTCCTCGCGGAACAACGTCCAGCAATACACGGAACCAGTGGAAAAGCTCATGAATATCATTGGCCAAAAGCCACTTATCCACTTTCCCTTTGGAATTTTCATAGCAAAAGTCCTCACTTTTTATAATATATAAATTCCGCTTTTGTCGCCCCCTTTGGGGGAGATGTCTCGAAGAGACAGAGGGGGTAACCTTTATTATGTCAAAAAACCAAACACGCGAAACAAGAAGATAAACAGCGTCAGCGTCAGCGCCGAAAACGTCATGGTAATCATTAGCACCGAGCTGCCGATGTAGGTGTCACCGCCTAACTCCGCCTGCATCACATATGCACCAACGGCCATGGGCAACGCATTCAAAATCATGATGATGGTCAAGTCGCTGCCACGGAAGCCGAACGCAAGCGCAATGGCCACCGCAACCACGGGCATCAGCATCAGCTTGAACACTGAGGCGATGATGACATACTTAAACTTGGTGTCGAACCCATGGAACTTTAAGTTCGCGCCCACGCAAATCATCGCAAGGGGCATCACAATGCCCGCAAGCGCATTGAGCGTGTTGGCCAAGAAATCCGGCAAGGCATCTCCATAAAGGTTATCACCCAGCGCGTTTTGCCCAACAATCGTGTCGCTCAAGCCCAGCCCCAGCGCATTGAAAATCAGCCCTAAAATCACGCCAATCACAATGGGATTTTTGATGACCGAAAGCAAAACACTCAGCGACACTTTGCCAATATTTTTGTCGCTGCCTTTGGCATCTTGCACGGCAAACAGCACCGATGCCGTTGCATAAGACATAATGAGCAAAATCGACACCGCCAACATGCTTTTGGGCAGCACATCTGGGTCGTGGTAGCCAGTGAACATCAACACAAACAGCGGTGGCGCAACCACGGATAAGCTGCTGCGATATGCACTGTTCACAAACGCCGAAACCGAGCTTTTGTCGCGCATGAGCTTGGCCGTTAGCAGCCAAACCCCAAAAAAAATCACAACCATCAACGCCATGTTGAAGAATATAAACTGCATGTCAAGCACGTTTGACAAATTGGCACGACGAATGGAGTTGAAGATAGTAACCGGGATGCCTGTGTAGAAGATGACTTTGTTGCCTTTTGCGGCAAATTTGTCGTCAACCATCCCCAGCCGCCGCAACACAATGCCAAGCCCCGCAAGCAAGATGAAGGGCATGGTGGTGTCTAGGGTGCGAACCATGTAGTCTAGCACAGTGATTACTCCTCAAAAAAGCAGCGAAGCACTTCACAGTGCCCCACCGCGGGGTGGATGTGCGGTGAAACGGGCCTCTTGCACGTGCTCAAATAGAACACAGCGAAGCGACTTTTGCGCGCCTTAGCGTGCACAAAGTAGAGCCCCACCGCAGGTGGTTTTTCGCTAGGCAAGGCTTGAGCAAGGGAAGTGTACAAAGGTACACGACCGAAGCGAAAACGCAGCATAGCGGAAAAAGAATGGCGGAGAGCAAGGGATTCGAACCCTCGGTACGTTTAAGGCGTACACACGATTTCCAATCGTGCTCCTTCGACCAACTCGGACAACTCTCCATATAATACACTATTATAGCACAGCCCTGCGATGATGTCAACTAAAATTTCGCGCAGACGGCAAAACCCCAGCAGCAGGTGAGCTGCCGGGGTAGCGTAGTTGACAAAAGTTACTTAAAGAAAAAGCTTAAGCCGGAGAACAACGCTGCCGTGCCTGCGCTGCTGGCTGCTTTGCCGGCCAGTGCCGCCGTTTGCGCTTGCAACAGCAGGGCTTCTTCGCTGTTTGCTTCTAGTTGCCACCTGTGCAGCTGTTCTTCGTAGAGATTCACGGCTTCTTTCCATGATTCCGCCCTGAAGTTGACTAAGTAAGAGTAAATCTCATTCAGCGCAAGCGGATAGCGATAGTTTGGCGGAATCAGGTTTACGTACTCCATTTTTGCGATGAGTGCATCTTCAAACGGTTTGCGTTTATAGTCCATATAACGCTGCAAAACGCCCTTTTCCTCAAACAGTTCTCGCAATTTTAACGACGTTAAAGACAATGGTATCTTGCCGTTTAGTATACGATTGATGTCTTTTTTCTGCTTTTCACTTATGTCGAAGCAGGCGTTTAACTCATAGAAATTGCGAAATTCGCATACATCGGATATTTCTTCACGTTTTATCAACTGGTATAGATATTGGTTCGCGGGAATTGCTTTATATTGCATCTGAAGCGCATCAACAAAATCCGATTCCGATGCTTCCAAATACGGCGTAATCACCGAATTCGCGGTTTGGATGACCTCTAACAGCGTTGGTGTATCTAGGGTTAAAACCGACGCTGCTTGCGGAATGGAAAGTGCTGTTGACATAACAAAAAATCTCCTCTGTGAAATAGTAACTAAAATTATACCCCCCCCCCCCTTGTTTTTGTCAAGCCTTTTCGACAAAGTTTTTCATGTTTGTGAAAAACGACGAAAAACGCGCAGCACTTGACAGGCTTTGCATTTCGTGATAATATAGTATATGTAACAAGGATGGGGAGGGTTGCGAAATGAACAAAGTAATTTCAATCGCACTGTTGGTTGCTGGGTTGATTTTGGTCGGCATGTCTGGCTACTACATCGTGCAAATCATCCGCCTTAACCTGTGGGATGACGTGATTTTCCGCGTGGTTAGCGTGCTGGCGTTCATCGGCGGCGGCGTTTTTGTCGGCCTCAGCAGAACAATACGAAACCAACAAACCTTGATAGAGCTGCTGCGTGACAAAGGAGAATGACATGAAATTTCTCATCCTCATCGACAACTCCGCTCTTGCGCCTGATGTGGTTGCTGGTATGATAAAAGATAATTTTTCACTGTAACATAACAAGGAGAACCCCATGGCAAACTTCACCGTCTGCGAAACCAACCAAGTGACATATCTCGACATCCGCATGGCGATGGTGCAAGGCCTGCGCACGCCAGATGAAATCAAAGCCGCAACAAATGCTTGCGGCACGTGCGATGGCTGCAATGAGCATCTGCCGTGGATTTTAACCACCGTGTGCCGCTGCTTGGATATCACCATGACCGCAGTGATTGAAGCCATGCAAAACGGAGCCGACACCGTGGAAAAAGCCTGTGCGGCAACCACCGCAGGCACAGCACCAGATTGCGGACGCTGCAAAATCTTGATTGAGAACATTGTGGCCATTGGCCGATAGGAGGAAAATATGGACAGACCAACCAAACCATTCGCCGAGGTGGCAGCCTTGCTCGGCCAAGCCACCCCCGCATGGGAGGCGCTCACCGGGCAAATTCGCTATCATTACGAGATCGACGAAATCTGGCAAGAGGGCAAACCCACCCATAAGCACTACAACAACTTGTTTTTCAAGCGCAGCGGCAAAGCCCTGATTTCTTTGCACTTACGTGAGGGCTATTTTCTTGCTTGTGTGGTGTTGGGTGCAGCCGAACGCGCAAAATTTGACGAGCAGCGCGCCGACTTTAGCGCAGCAATTTGCCAGGTATACGACGAAGCTGAGGTTCTGCACGACGGCAAATGGCTTGGCTTTGAACTACGCGATGATGCTCTCGTGGATGACATCTTCCGCCTGCTGCCGCTCAAGCGCAAACCCAACCGCAAAGTTTTCCCCGCAAGCGTTGATGTGTGCGGCCAGCTCGACATCGGCTTGGCGCACGGAGATATTACGCAAATTTTGATGAAGTGAAGGAGAATAACATGAACAACATACAATCTCGCTGCGGTCTTTGTTGCGACACTTGCGAATACAAAGTTTCCGCAGGTTGCAAGGGATGCATCGCCAGCGCAGGTTTTCCGTTTTGGGGTGAGTGCAATGCGGCGAAATGCTGCATGGAAAAAGGTCATGCACATTGCGGCGAATGCAAAAAATTGCCGTCACTTATCTCTGTCGACACGCGAACATATGACGCAACCATGTGCAACGAAATTTACGGCATGTCAATCGGCGACGGCGAGGACGAACACAACGACACTCCGCCTGGCAAGCGCATAGACCAATGCAGAGAATGGGCAAAGCAAGGCGCAAAGATAGGGGAGTAATATGATGACAAACCCAAACAAAAACATGCTCGTAACCCTCGGCGTGCGAGATGTGGCAAAGGCCATCGACTTTTACAATGGACTAGGATTCAAGGTGACTTTTGATGGCGGCGCAATGGGCGACTTTGAAATGGACGGCGTTAGGGTCGCATTGTACTGCCTTGACGCATTGGCAAACGATGTGAATGTGCACAATCCGCCCAAAATCTCAACTGGTTTTTCTGGCATCACATTAGCATATAATCTTGATTCAAAAGAAGCCGTTGATGAAATGCATGCAAAAGTGAAAGCGTTGGGCGGAAGCGTGGAGCACGCGCCAGAAAAAGCAAAAGACTGGAACGGCTACCACTTTTACTTCAGAGACTTAGATGGACACTATTGGGAAATCGCCTACTAATGAGCTAAAGGAGACCACCATGCTTATCCCCCACTTGCATTTTCGCGGCAAATGCGCACAAGCTATTGCGCTGTATGAAACCGCATTCAACACCAAGGCATACGACATCGTAAGCAACCACGATTACGACCCCGAAGCTTACGAGGGCGACACACAAATTGCCCACGCGCGCATGCAAATCTGCGACCAAACCGTGTTTTTGAATGACCGCACAGACTTCGCGCATCCCGCGCATTTAATCGTACAATTCCCCAGCGTGGAAACCCTAATGGCGTGCTATGAGCATTTTAAAGATAACAGCAAAATCATCGATCCGTTTGAGCAAACCTCGTATAGTGCCTTAGTGGGCAATTTCATGGACAAGTTCGGCATTCTATGGGGCTTTATGGCCGTGTAAACAATAAGTTAGGAGAACATATATGAACCGCAAACTTTTCACATCCGAATCCGTCACCGAGGGCCACCCGGACAAGCTCTGCGACGCCATAAGCGACGCCGTGCTTGATGCCATTCTCGCGCAAGACCCACAAAGCCGCGTGGCCTGCGAATGCGCAACCACCACCGGCATGGTCCTCGTCATGGGCGAAATCAGCACCACGAGCTATGTCGACATCCCCAAAATCGCGCGGCAAGTGATTAGCGATATCGGCTACAACGGCGGCGCGGCAGGCTTTGACGGCAACACCTGCGCCATCCTCACCGCCATTGACGAGCAATCGCCCGACATCGCCATGGGTGTGGATAAATCGCTTGAAGACAAAGCCTGCGGCAGCGACCTCGAAGGTGGCGGTGCTGGCGACCAAGGCCTGATGTTCGGCTACGCCTGCGATGAAACACCGGAGCTGATGCCCCTGCCGATTTCGCTCGCGCATGCCTTAGCTCGTCAATTAACTTTGGTGCGCAAGAACGGCTCGCTGCCCTATCTGCGGCCAGACGGCAAGACCCAAGTGACCATCGAATACGATGAAAATGACAATCCCGTGCGCTGCGATGCCATTGTAGTGTCGTCGCAGCACTGCGAAAGTGTGAGCCTTGAGCAAATCCGCGCAGATGTTACCCAACACGTGATTAAACCCATCGTGCCCGCCAATCTGCTCGACGACGCCACAAAACTTTACGTCAACCCCACGGGACGCTTCGTTGTGGGCGGCCCAGTGGGCGACAGCGGACTGACCGGCCGCAAAATCATCGTGGACACCTACGGCGGTTATGCTCGCCATGGCGGCGGCGCGTTTTCCGGTAAGGATCCCACCAAAGTTGACCGCTCGGCGGCCTATGCTGCGCGCTATGTGGCGAAGAATATCGTCGCCGCAGGCCTTGCGCGCAAGTGCGAAGTGCAGCTGGCCTATGCCATCGGCGTGGCTCGCCCGGTGAGTGTGCGCGTAGACACCTTCGGCACCGGCAAGCTTGACGAAGCGCAGCTAGCTACGCTGGTGCAGCAGCACTTTGACCTGCGCCCCACGGCCATCATCAACCGCTTCAACCTGCGCCGACCGATTTACAGGCAACTGGCAGCCTTAGGGCATGTTGGCAGAACCGACATCGACCTGCCTTGGGAAGCCCTTGACATGGTAGACACACTGAAGAACGCACTGTAGGGGCGGATGCAAATCCGCCCGCATCACAAAAACACAAACGCCCCCGCCGCTACCAACGTGCAAAGTTTTGCTTGCGTGATGGGCGTGGGTGTGCTATAATAAAAGTAATACTATTACGGAGGACATTTTACAATGATCAGTAAACGCGATATGCAAAAAGTAGATGAACTTTACCGTGCCGCTATGCAGAACAATGATGAAGCTCTAAATCAACTCAAGCGTCTTGCAGAAAATGAATGCTGGTACGCACAGCTTTATTTTGCAACGATAGCCGCGCTTCGTTACACAGAATTTGTTGCTTCGTGTTCGGTTGGTCTAATCGGCATGTGTGATAGACAACAGGATGGCGATTTTGAACGATTGTGGCAATGGCTCTGGAATGGTGCAATCAATACGGTCAAAGAACATAGGCAAAGCCTACAAGCAACTATAGATGTACATAATACCGCATATAAATACAACCAAACCGAATCTCAGATTTTTATCATATTAGCTAAATATCAAGCTTTTGCACGCGCCCATAGTGCAAAACGATATAAGACCGCGATATTTAATTTAGTACAATCATTTTTTGCTGATGCGGATGTTCAAAACGCCGCAGATGCCTATCTTGATAGTTACTACAAAGAAAAAGTGTTTGTCGGTGGCAACTCACGACTAAAAGAAATTTTGGAAAGTTCATATTCGGAACAACTCAGCAGAGCCTCAAAAGATTTATTGGAGTGTTTTGGTAACGACGGATTCACGTATGCTTGGAAAGCACTATATGCATTATTGACTGCCGACAAAGCTTTTTCGGACTCGGAAGAGCATAAAAAGTTGTTGTTCGAAACTTTAGACGTGTTTGGACTTCACACTCTAATCAATTCATGGGCGGACGGAAACGATTCCACCTTGGAAGATAGTTTTAACAATTTTGAAAAACGTTTTGGGCCTCAATACAAAGCCCAAACTTCCTCCACAAATCAAGAAAAATCACCTCCGCACAAAATGAAGGTCCACTGCAAGGTTTGCAACGCTTATGTATGGGTAGAACATGGTTTGGGCACATGTCCGCTCTGTCAAATGCCCAACGACTACAGATATGATTAAAAAGAACTAAGTGTAGTCCTATGCCGCCGCAAACTCATAAAACCAACCGCCCTGCTCCATCGGCAAGGCGGCTTCTCCTATTCCCTTTATCCCCGTTATGCTACAAAATTAACCGTAAAGTGGTGCGAACGCACCGTGCGCGAGCCAAAAAAGTTCATGCGCGCATTTCCACCAGTGAAGATTCTGTCGCCGATCCTCACCTGCTCCACATAGCCATGCGGGCATGTGCTCAGCACTTCAAACCATTGTGCCGCGTTGTTGCCCAGGGTGATTGCATTCCCCGGGAACCTGCGATTATAATCATCCACCATGCGTTGAATTTCCTGCGTGGTAAAGCTTGGGCTGCTGCGATTCACCGTTTCGGGGCTGGTTCGCCCACCGCGCAAATACGGCGAAGGCGGGCCGCCGCTCCATGCCCACTGTGCGCTGGCTGTGTGCCCCGCGCTGCTGGCAAAATACAGCGCATCGGCCACTGACCCATTATGGCTGACATACGTGCCGCGCACGCTGTTTGCCAAGGCCAACATGGGCGCGTGGAACTGCTGCGCAAAGCCTGAATTCCATTCTCCGTCAGACAAAATATGATGATTCACTTCTGTGGTGCGAAAGTTGTTGCGCTTGGCAATGGTATAAGCCGCAACCATCTGCGCCCGCATGGCTTCATCTGGCACGTTACCGCTGTGCCCAATTTCACGCCAAGCAATGCGTGCAATATACTCATCCAGCGGGAACTGCCGCCCCTCATGCGTCACAGTTGCTGGTGGGCTGGCATGTTGCGCAATGCGAATGCCGGGCGCATAGTAATAGTGCTGCAAAATCTGGCGATAGCTCCAGCCGCGGCGCGCAAACTCCATGGCACCTTCTTGGCTCATGCCAACGCCATGGCCAAAGCCCGCCACCTGGAACTGAAACGTTCCCTGCGTCACTGGCTGTTGTTGCCCGGGCGGTTGAATAATCGATGGCCGATTAAACGCATTGCCCAGCATATTCACCACATCTTCCACATGCTGCCGTGCCGGTTGCGCAAAAGCCTGCGGCAGCTCCACTGCATATTCCACAACGGGTGGTGCAGCAGGACTTGTGGCGGCAAACTGCGTGGTTAAGCCTGCACCGCACAACAGCACCGCTGCCGTTAAACTGGTTGCCGCCAGTGCACGCACGCGATGACGCCGTACAGACGAATCTTGCGGCGCGGGTGCTATGTCCTGCAGCTCATGCTGGTTGCGTGTGAGATAGGCGTAGATTTGTCGGCGCTGTTGTTCAAGACGTTGCGCACAAAGCGGCAACATCACAATTTCCTGGTTGCCGCAGTGCAGCGCGAACCCGTTAAACAGGCCATCCGGCGAAAGAAACGCTTTGGCACCAATCGGGAAAGCTGCATCTTCAGGCGAGGGCGCAAGCTGTGTGTCCAACACATGCGCACGCACATGAGACGTGTAGCCCAACGCGTGCAGTAACGTGCGCTTAAGCGCGTTAAATTGGGCAGGCTCAGTGGCGATGACAAACACATCGCGGCGGCGCAAAAAAGTCGCTAGATTTTCCAGCAAGGCCTCGGCAGTCAATGCCGCCACCGTGGGAGGTGGTTCTCCACCAAAACACCGCGTGCACAGCTCCCGCAGGCACGCAACTTCTTGCGGCCACGGCTGCGTTTGCAGCGTGAACAGCTGTATTTTTTTCATATTTACATCCTTTGTTTTTTCACATCTTTTTTCTGGGAGACGCAAGCGCAACGGCTAACGTAAACTGACTATAACACAAAAAAGCCAAGAAATCAAGCGGTTAACGCAAGGTTTTCTTGGCTTTTTCATGAACAATTTTTCGTTTGCCGGCATTTGCCGAAAAGAGTGTTAGCGAGCGGAAAAGCAAGGGCACGCTTTCCCGGAATTTTCCGTTTCGCCTATGTTAACCCAATGTGCTGCGAAGCAAAACGATGATTGCTGAAACAATCGTGACAACCAAAGCAATTACCGGCGAAAAGAAAAGCAGAAAGAAAAAGATATCACCCATAAAACTCCTCCTTATTGAAAAAACCAAGCGAACATTGCAAATAGGATAATGGGCAGCAAAATAATTCCCCCAATGATCACGCCCCAAGAGGCCAGTAGGCCATGCCAAGGTTCACTAAACATAAAAATCTCCTCCTCAAATCTTGTAACAGTTAGACACCCGCCGCCCATTGAACCGCATAATACATCGCCGAAAAGCTTGCAAAGATGATAAGACCAGAAACCACTAATAACGCAGCACCCAAGAGAAAGTATACAACCCAAAACAGGGTTTGTGACATGGTGTTCTCCTTTCTTCATGCTTTGTCGGAATCTATGCCAATAGGGGCGGATAAAATCCGCCCCTACAAACTAGTATTAACTGCTTCTGCCAATGGGGTGCCAAACATCGCTGGGGTCAAAGGGATTTTGGCGGCCCTGTCGGTCAAACATGATTTGCGGCAAGCGCGGGTTGGGATTGTTGCGTATCGCTCCTGAGGAAAGACTGGCGGTTTCGCCGGGGCGTACGCGACGACCAAATACATACAAGAATGCATCCGGGAAGTCATAAATGCAGGTTTGCAGCGTGATGAGATAATCGCCCCAGCTCACATCAAGGTCAACCTCAACCAGGCTGCGTTGACGAATGGCACGAATAAAGCCATCAAAGTTCACCGCCGTGGGGAAATCTGGCGTGTTGGCGCGGAACATATAGAAATTGTCGTGCTCCAACCGCCCATTCACAATCACCGAGGCAAAAATGAGATATTGATGCACATCACCGTTCTCAAGGGTGAGAGTGATTAGCGGGTTGCGGCGCACGCCGTCTGCCGTGCGGAAACGTGGCAGGCGCGAGAAGATGGTGCCGTCGCGCATGTGGTGGCCGTAGATAATCAGGTTGGTGGACATGGGCGTGGTGCGCACGCGGTTGCGGAAATCAAAAAACGGGTTGCCGTGGCGCGATGGGCGGCCATGCAAATCACGGTAAAGATAAAAGTCGTTGTCACGCGCCTGCACCACCGGCAAGTCAATGTCTGCGCCGGGCACTTCAAGCCAAGCCATCACGTCACGATTGATGTCATGCAACTCTTCAAACGAGTAGCGGCCAATACGCACACGCGGTGCAATTATATTGCGATATCCCGCTGCGGGATGCTCCGGGGCTTCGGGGTCCTGTTCGGGCGGATTCTCGGCGCAAAATGCACAGTAGTCCATGTCCTCGGGCCATGGATTGCGGCACACGCTGCACTCATAGCCATATATCGGCACCGGACGAGCTTCAATCGCGTCCTGCATGGTGCGATGATGCATCCACGGCAACACCCCGGCCCAAACAATGAGAAAAACGGCAGCACCCACCGCAACCAGCGCAAACACATCAAACAGAATTTTGCGCAGGCGCTCCTTTGGGCTGTCGCCTTTGAGCGGGAACATGTGCTGCTCAAAAAAGGTTTTGCGCTTGCGTCCGCCTTCGATCACCGCTTCTGTGGCGTCGATGGCTTCTTGCGATTCGGGCAGATCCCATGGGTTTTCGTGCATAATTTACCTCCACTATATCATCAATTGTCGTACTAAGTCAAGTGCGTGTTTCGTTGCCACGCTGCGGTTATAGGCGCGGTCACTTCGGCCGGTTTCAAGCTTAAGCGATTTGTGCTGGCTGCCATCTGTCGCATGCAGGAAAATTAATCCTGCGGGCTTGTCTGTGTCATCAGCTGGGCTTGCCATGCCAGTGACCGCGAGGGCCAAGCTTGCACCCGAACGAACTAGTGCCCCCAGTGCCATTTCTTGTGCACATTCGGCACTGACTGCGCCGAACCGTGAAATTGTTTCACATGAAACATTTAGCAAATTTTGCTTGGCTTCGTTGGCATAGGTAATAAATCCCCAGCCAAACACTTGTGACGCGCCGGGCAGGTCGGTCAATCGCTTGCAAATGCTGCCGCCAGTGCAGCTTTCTGCGATGGCGAGGGTTTTGTGCTGTGCATGCAACAGCTCAAGCACAACCTGCTCCAATGGTTTGTCGACGGAATAGGCGTAATTTCCTAACACATGTTGCAATTTTTTTATCGTGCAGTCACACATGTCCTCTGCCTGGGCTTGAGTAGCAGCCGCAGCACTGATGCGCAGATAGGCTTCACCTTCTTTTGCGTAGGGCGCGACGGTGGGGTTTGTGCTGCTTAAAAAGCTGTCACACAGCTCTGCCATGCGGCCTTCGCCAATGCCCATGGTGCGCAAGTGGTGCGACACAATCACACCGTCGCTGCATTGCTGTAACATAGGCGCAAGCATATTGGCAAACATGTGCTGTAACTCACGGGGTGGACCGGGTAGTAGAACCACGATTTTGGTTGCCCCCTCAGTCGCGCAGTCGCGCGCCAGCTCCCCCGCATGCGGTGGAGCCTGTAAGGTTTCGATGTAAATGCCCGGGGCGGTGCCATTTTCGTTATATAATACCGTGCAGCCTTGGGGCACCATAGCCTGTTTACGATTGCTTTGCACGCAGGGCTGACAACGTACACGGAAAAAATCCTCAATGCATTGCATCTGCTTGGCGTCTTCTTGCAGCAGCAAGCCCAGTGCTTCGGCAACCACCTCTTTGGTTAAGTCATCTTGTGTGGGACCAAGCCCGCCCGTTAAAATAACGATGTCACTGCGCCCTAGCGCAAGCATAAAATCCTCGCGCAGGCGTTGTGGGTTGTCACCCACGGTGTTCACGCGTTGCACAGAAATGCCCATGGCTGCCAGCTCGCGGCACAAAAACTGCGCGTTGGTGTTGAGGATTTCGCCCAGCAGCAGCTCCGTGCCGACGTTAATGATCTCGCACACTTGCATACAAACTCCTCCAAACAAATCTAGAACAGCGCGAAGCAGCTAAAGTTCTTTTGGTTACTTTTCTTTCAAAAAAAGTAACGCCTGCGCGGCGAGCGCAATCATGCATCAATCGCCATATATTTCGTGCCCTCAATGGCCTCATCTATCATTGTATCCAAGTCAAGTGCCGATTCTGCTTGTTCAACCAAAGAAAGTTTGGGGCGCGTGCGCGGGCGACGCGGCGTGAACACCGTGCAGCAATCTTCATAGGGCAAAATAGAGATATCAAATGTGCCGATTTGCCGAGCAATTTGCACGGCTTCGTCTTTGTCCATGCCAATTAGCGGACGAAACACAGGCATGGTGGTTGCGGCATCCGTGCAAGCGAGGGCTTCGAGTGTTTGACTGGCCACCTGGCCCAGACTTTCCCCTGTGATGAGCGCCCCGCAGTTTTCACGCTGGGCGATGATCTCGCTCACGCGCATCATCACGCGGCGCATGATGAGCGTAAATAGCTCCTCGGGGCAGCGGGTTTTGATTTGCTCTTGAATGGCCGTAAACGGCACCACAAACAGACGAATGCGTCCGCTGTAACCCGCCACTTGGCCGAGCAGCTTATGCACTTTTTCCTCTGCGCGCTGGCTGGTGTAGGGCGGGCTGGCAAAGTGAATGGCCGCAAGCCGCAAGCCGCGCCGCGCCATCATCCAGGCAGCCACAGGGCTGTCAATTCCCCCGCTGATGAGAATAGCCGCATCACCTGCGGTGCCCACGGGCAAGCCGCCCGCTCCGCGGATTTGATTGGCATGGATGAAGGCGTACTGATCACGCACTTCAATGTTCACCGTCACGTCGGGCTTGTGCACGTCTACTTTAAGATGAGGAAAGGCATTGAGCAATTGCTCACCCACTTTTGCACAAATCTGCGGCGAGTTGAGTGGGAAAGTTTTGTCTGCCCGCTTGGCTTCGCACTTGAAGGTGCGAACACCAACGAGCTGCTCGTCCAGATAAGGCGCGCAGTGTTCTAGGATGGCATCCATACTTTTGGGCAGGCGCAGAGCACGGCTATAGCCCGCGATGCCGAAAACTTGTCCCACATGCGCGGCAGCCCGGTGCATGTCCATTTGGCTGTTGGCAGGAATCACTTGCAAAGTGGACTGTTGCAAGCTAAATTGCCATTGGCCCAGTGGTTCAAGCGCACGCCGCAGGTTGCGCACAAGCTGTTGTTCGAAGGTGCGGCGGTTGTTGCCCTTTAGCACCAGCTCGCCGGCTTTGATCAAGAGAATTTCAGTCATGGTTATATCTTTCATTTGTTATATGTAGGGGCAACCGTTCTCGGTTACCCATCGTTGCTAAGCGTGCACAGCGAAGCGGCTTTATCTTCTTAATAAAGTAGCTAGGGCTTCTGCCAGCGCATAGAGAAACGCGTCAATTTCTTGCCAAGTCGTCAAGCGCGATAGGCTGATGCGCAACGCGGAGGTCACGTAGCTGTCGGGCAGGCCCATTGCTTGCAACACGCGGCTTTTGGAGCCCTTTGCACAAGCTGAGCCCGACGACACATGCACATTGCGCTCGGTGAGAAAGTTGATCATCACTTCGCTGGGCAAGCCAGGCACTGAAATATTGGTGAGATACGGCAACGCATCAGACGGGGAGTTGATGAACACACCCGGCATAGCTTGCAGCCCGGCCACCAAGCGGTCACGCAGTGCGGTGACATGGTTAAAGGCCTGCGTATGATCAGGGATGGCGGCAACAGCGGCGGCAAAGCCGGCAATCGCGGGGATGGGCTCGGTGCCGGGACGCAGGCGTTGTTCTTGCGAGCCGCCAAATAGGATTGGGCTGATTTTCACGCCGTTGCGGACATACAATGCACCTGCACCCTTGGGGCCGTGGATTTTGTGCGAACTGACCGTGAGGAGGTCTGCGCCCAGTTGCTGTGGATGAATGGGCAGCTTGCCAAAGGCCTGCACGGCGTCGCAGTGGATAAGTGCAGGGGCACCCGCTCGCCGCACCATGCGGCGAATCACATCAATGGGCTGCACGGTGCCCACTTCATTGTTCACAGCCATCAGGCTAACTAAGATGGTGTCGCGGTTGATGGCCGCAGCCAGATCTTCTTCTTTTACGCGGCCGGTGTGATCCACGCCGAGATAGACGACATCGTAACCACGACTGGCAAGTTCAGCACAGCTTTCGGCAGTGGAGGAATGTTCAACGCTGGAGGTAATGATACGACAGCCTTGTCTTGCACGGGCGGTGGCAGTGCCCAGCACGGCGAGATTGTTGGCCTCGGTGCCGCCTGAGGTGAAAATGATTTCACCGGGCAAACAAGACAAACCGGCCGCCACGGTAGCACGGCATTGGTTAAGCAAGTGCTCGGCCTGCAAACCAATGCGATGCATGGAACTGGGATTGCCCCACGTGACGCTAATCGCCTGTTGCATGGCTTGCACCGCCTCGGTGCAAACCGGCGTGGTTGCACTATTATCCAGATAAACTTCCATGGTTTGTACCTCCTTTGCCCGGTAGTGTTCTTCTATTATACATGGTTATTGCTCCTATTTCAAGTCGGTAAGGGGAAAAAAATGAAAAAATGGCACCTGCCGGGGATTTTTGGGGCGGCTTTGGCCGCATGGCGAAGATTTTTTTACAGCTTTTGTCTTCTATGCACAGTATATGCGAAAGATCCGGACATGACATACTGCCAAACTTTCCCGCTGTGAAGCGCGGAAGTTCCCAAGGCTTGGAAAGACATGTTTTTACTCTGTGAATTTATCGCATTATTTCGGTGAAGTTATTGATTTTCATGCGTTGAAGCGTTATAATGCAATTACCCTTATTGCGGGAAACATATCGGCAATCATGGGGATTTGGAAAACATGGACGTGCCTGGAAGGGTGGGAAAGGATGAAATCATTTTCTGTGCATCAACAAATTGTACCCGTCTTGTTGCTGCAACACGCAAATTTGCCGCAGCAAGAGTGCCTGCTGCCCTTGCGAGCACAACCCGAGCGCTTGGCCAACCCTGACCAATTTTCTATGCAACTGTGCAGTGCGTTGCGCCGTAGCAACATCGTGGTCATCATCGGTGGTTTCTTTGGCGAAACCATGGCTTCCATCTCCGCCGTGCGCGGCGTGATGGCCTATACCGCCGCTGTTACTGAAACTCGCGTAAAATGGCGATGGCTGCATGAAGGTGAAACTCGGCTTGGCGCGCAAGTGTGCGCACGCAAAATGATTGTCTACACCGTGCCCAACGAACCAGCCCTCGCATTGCCCATGCTGCGTTACATCGCCTGGGCACACGGCACACCAACCATTACACAACAGCCGTTCAGCGATGACAAAGCCAAAAAAGCCGCCGCTGAAACAGCACCCCCGGCAAAGGTTGCAACGCCCAAACCACCGCGTGAACCAAAACCACGCCGAAAAATCAGCGCGATGGCCGCGATGATACTCATCGTGGCGGTGCTGGTGGCCATCGCAAGCGGTGGATGGCTCCTTAGCTTTGCCTCAGAGGCCGCGCGCAACCAAAATATCAACGACAACTTGTCCTCGCAGTTTCACAACGATCGTGAGCAGGAACAGCAGCAGCCCCCAACACCCGAGCCGCAACGACTAAGCCGCTTCGCAAGCCTATATGAAGAAAACAGCGACATTATAGGTTGGATAAACATCCCCGCGGCAGACGTTGATCTGCCAGTGCTGCAAGGCGACGACAACGAGTTCTATCTCTACCATGACTTTAACGGCAGGTTTACGCGCTATGGTTCAATCTTTCTGTGCGCGGGCAAAGACATTCACCCCAACCGCATGACGCAAAACCTCAGCGTATACGGCCACAACACACGCAACGGCAGCATGTTCGGTCGGCTGAGCAGGTTTCGCAACATCGACACACTGCGCAACAACCCTACGTTCACATTCACTACGCTGTATGAAGAAATCGAATGGGTGATCTTCGCACTGTTTATCACGAATGCCGACCCCGCACAAGACAACGGCAACTTCTTTGAGTATCGCGAAACAGTGACGCAAGAACTGCTGGATGAAATCCACGCGCGCAGCATGATTACCACCGGCGTGGCGGTGGCCCCCAACGACCAACTGCTGAGCCTAACCACCTGCACGTATGAATTCAATGATGCGCGACTGGTAGTGTTTGCACGCAGAGTTAGCCCTGGCGAAACCTTCAACCTCAGCGGTGCGCAGCACAACCACGGCTTCCGCCGCCCGGCCGCTTGGCGGCGCTAAATCACAACTAATATTTCCTTCGGGAGTTTATAATAAATCGCAAGTATGAAGAAAGTAAAATACTCTAAAAATGGAGGTCAAAAAATGAAAACTTTCTGGCAAGCAAACGTAGAAAAAAGACGCAAGGTGAAAATGTCCCTTGTGGCTTTGCTTAGCGTTGTTGCGTTGCTGCTCACGCAAGTTAGTGTGTTGTTTACCACGACGTTTGCAACAGCAGCAACAAACGGAACATTTACTATGAATGACGATGGGATTATTACCAGCGTCAATAATGGTCAAATCTATTTCTGTCTAGATGCCGGCATTGCTTTTCCGGAATGGCAGGATGGAAGTGGCAACATACGCCAATTGGTGCCGCAGGATCCCGCTCGTTTTACGGCAACCCGAAGAATGTGGGTTAGCTTGGCGCAGTATTATGCCTTGCACCACAATGGCGGCTTAACGGGTAGCCTCGCAGTAAACAATGCGCTTGTCGCTTTGTATATGTGGGAAACCATTGGTGGCCCTGGCCGGGAACCCGGCAGACGTCCCAGTGCAGCTGGCAATGGCTGGAATCTACCCTGGATTTACCGCGCCGAGGCATGCCCATGGGGCCATGCGCCTGCTGGTTGGATTACCGCAGCACAGCAAAACCAAAATCTATCTGAATGGGCTGCAGCCGTAACCGAAACACAGTATGACCAATTAATGAACTTAATTAGCCGTTCTTTGTTTTTGAACGGCCCAACATTCCACACCACGGAAGATGGACATAGTACTGGCACGCATTTCCCGCCAGATTATCCTGATGGATTTGTGAGCTCACCTTCCAACATGATTTTCGGTCGTTATGCCCTCACATTCATTCCCGGCACAACCATTGCCGTGCTGCCGTTGTTTGGCAACACTGCATTGATCGACTCGGGCATAGAATTTGAGTTGGTGTTTAATAATGCTCAGGTTAGCTCCCTAACCCGTGTTTATGCTCCTGGAGATCACGTTCGGCTGCGCGCCAACGGCACCGCAGGCAACCCAGGTGAAGAAGGTCTTGTGTATGACCGCGAGTTGGGCGACAGAGAGTTTTTGTTTGTGATCGTAGACCCGCAAACAGAGAACTTTGATTTAACCTTTAGACCAGTGTTTGACGACCATTTTGCGCAATTCAATCGCCCCTTCACCGTTTGGCGCATGCCCGGTGATGCTGGTGAGCGATACCAAGACGTGGGCGGCGGCTTTGAACTGGGGCGGATTCGCTACCATTTCCAATTCCGCTTGATTCAAACGGAACTGGAACTGATTAAAAACGTAATCTATCCGCCGCGTGGCACAAGCGTGAATGCTGCAACCACCGAGTTGCCAGTAGGCCTGACGGGCGAAGATTTTTCAGGCTTCATAGACTACAGAATTACCCTGCGTAATAACTCTACACAGTCACAGTCGCTGGGTCTATACCGTATTTTCGATGCCCTGTCGCAATACGTTGACTTTGTGGGCTTTATCAACCCCGAAACGCGTCTGCCCATCGGAACGCCCAATGCGCATCCTCAGCCGCATGGCTCATGGATTCGTAACATTGGCAACGGCTTCCAAGGTATGTATGACCCGGTAACCCACCGAGTCATTCTTGAAGTGGATCCGGACAGAACCGACAACATGCTGCCAAACGAGCGCTTCGACTTTGGTATTCGCGTACGCGTGCGCCCCATGCAGGGCGATCACCCGCGCCGTATCATCAACGTAGCGTATGACACGGATGGCCAAAAAACAATTCCTGTAGAACACACCCAAAACCCGAATGTGGTCTACGTGGTAAAAGAAGCCGACCCTGTGCATGGCAGTTGGGTGGACCAAGGCGACACCATTCGCTACACCATCACCGTGCACAACCGCGGCAGCAATCCCATTACTGCTGAAGATGAAATGCATCTGCGTGATGTGATTCCTCCTGGCACCACCTTGATTCCCACCTCTATCGAAGGCCCAGGCGATATGTCCTTCGTGCCTGCCGGTGGTCCTAGCACCGCCACGCGTGAGATTATTTGGGAAAACTTTGAAATTGCACCTAACAGCTATGTTATCTTCAACTTTGAGGTAACAGTTGACGACCTGCCCAATGGCATGCACATGCGTGAGCTCATCAACCGCGTATACCTCAACCATGTTTTCCACATGGATACGCGCCACTTTGTGCACAGCGGACAACTGCATTTTAACAAAGCTGCTACCACAACCAATCCCGAACGCGGCATTGTGAGTGAAGGTGACGAAATCACCTACACCATCACCGTGTATAACCGCGGTCCGGGTGCCATTCAAGACATCAATGTGCGTGACTGGGTACCTGCAGGCACAGCGTTTGTTTCGGCTTCCGAAGAATATCGAGTGTCTCAGCCTGCAGCAGTTTATCCTCACCCCGACTCCCACAGCGGTGAAGTGCATTGGACTATTCCCACCTTGGCCGCAAGCGGGCGCGTGCAGTTTGAATTTGTTGTTCGTGTGCTGCCCATGCCGTCAAGCTTAACGTCGCGCGTTATCCGCAACGCTGCTTCGGTCAATGATATTCCCACCAATGACGTGGAAATTGATCAATACAGCGGAAAATTGCAGTTCAACAAAACTGCAATGCCGCCCGCAATGCAACCCGTGCGCGAAGGCGACCCGATTGTCTACACCATCACCGTGTATAACCGTGGTCCCGAACCTGTGCACAATGTCAGTGTGCGCGACCAAGTGCCCGCAGGCACAGCGTTTGTTGATGCCCGCATTGTTCTTCCCACCGTGCCCGCTAGTGTTGCTGGCACCATTGAGATAACCTCACCTAGCGTTGGTGCCGAAAACGGCGAAGAAGTGCTCTGGTATATCCCCACTTTGCCGTCAGGCGCACGCGTGCAAGTTCAACTTGAAGTGGTTGTGCTTGAGCTGCCCACCAATGTGCAGCAACGCACGATTCGCAACGCTGCAACCGTGAACGATATTCCCACCAACACGGTGGAGCATCCGCAATATCCCGGCCGTTTAACCTTCTACAAAACGGCAATGCCGCCGCATGGTTCAACTGTGCAAGAAGGTGAAACAATCACCTACACCATCACCGTGCATAACGAAGGCGCGGACGTGCTGTACAACATTCCCGTCACCGATCATATCCCCGCTGGCACAGTGTTGGTGCCCAACAGCATCAGCCACAGCGGCACGCTAACCGATAGCCCCTGCGGGAATTACCCCAATAGCGTCATCCGCTGGGTTATTCCGGAACTGGATAGAGATTCAACCATCCATCTCACGTTCCAAGTTACCGTAAGCCGCATGCAATTAAACATGCAAAACCGCGTTATCCGCAACCTTGCACAAGTGGCTTATCGCAACACAAACGAAGTGCAACACTTCCAATACACTGGTCAACTGTCTGCCCACAAGCAGGCTACGCCGCCGCATGGCGCATTCGTGCGCGAAGGCGACACCATCACCTATTCCATCACTGTGGTTAACGAAGGCCCTGATGTGATGCACAACGTCATCGTGCTTGACCAAGTGCCCGACCACACCACCTTTGTTGCTGGCAGCCTGCGCGGCACATCGCGCTTGGGCGTTGCAGAAAACACCCCCTTCCTTGCGCTCAGCGCCACCCCAGTGGCAACGTCAACTGGCACTAACCTAAGTGCAGAATTCCACGCTGCCCCCAATGTTTGCCCCATTAGCGGCTTAACTATCCACAACGATGTGGTCACATTCCGCATGGACCGCTTGTTACCTGGCGAAGTGGCAACACTGAATTTCTCGGTAACCGTGGATCGCATGCCCTCCAACCTTGAGCAGCGCTATATCCTCAACCAAGCACAAGTGGGCAACTTTGATGTGGAAACCGGCAACGTTTCGGTCAGCTTCCTCACCAATGTAACACGCCACCTGCAAACCAACCACTTGCTGTTTGGTCAAAAAAGCTCGCACCGCCTCGACGGTTCACCTCGTCCAGACGGCAGCCGTGTACACGTGGGCGAACCCATCCTCTATCGCATTGAAGTCATTAACCATGGCTCAGACACGGCTCGCGATGTAGAAGTGCGTGACATGATACCAGATGGTACGACTTATCGCCCTGGTCACACCACCAACACCGCCGATGTTGTTGAGCTGATTCAAAACCACACCCATCCCTCCCGCGAGCTAATCTGGGTGATCAGAGCGCTTGAACCCAACGAGCGTATCATCATTGAGTTTGCTGTGACCACCAATGATCTGCGCGATGGCGAATTGTTTGGCGTAATTGTCAACTATGCTTTCACCGATGAACTGGTCACCAACACCGTTACGCATGAAGTGCGCCGCGGCCAGTTGGAGTTTAGCAAACGCGCCGAGCCCCCCAGTGGCTCCAGCGTGATGGAAAACCAACGCATCACCTATTTCATTCGCCTGCGTAACACCGGCGACATGAACGTGCGCGGCGTGGTTGTTTACGACAACATTCCCGCAAACACCATACTTGTTCCCGACAGCATTAGCCATGGCGGACAAGCCAGAGCAGGCCTCAACGGCACCGGTGCGATCTTGACCGGCGCTGCTGAAGCAAACGCCCAAAGTATTAGCTGGTCCTTCCCCAACTGGTCGATGAACTACGATCAAGAGCTTCGCTTCTCTGTCATCGTTGACTACATCGATCGCACCGCCGTAACCACCAATCCCATCACCGGCGAACATCACATCGTCAACGTGGCGTATGTGAATTATTCAGACACATATAATCCCCAAGAACGCAAATATGCTGAAGATCAACCCACCAACGAAGTGCACCACTATGTGCGCAAACCTTTGCTGGGCATCTACAAGCACGCAAATCCCACCACCGGTGGAATAGTGCGCCGCAATAGCATCATTACGTACACTATTGAAGTGGTGAACTATGGCACTATGCCCGCGCTGAACACATTAATTATTGACCCGATCCAAGAGGGCCTGCTCTTTGTGCCCGGTTCCATCACGCACACCGGCACTGGTTTGGCCATGTTTGAAGCCATGCCTACCAACCAAGTGCGCTGGACAATTCCATACATTCCTGCAGCATCGTTCCGTGGCACAGACCACGACGAACCCATGCCTGCGCGTGTGTTCCTGTCCTTCCAAGTGCAAGTCATTGGCCCCGTGGCTCGTCCCGGTCAAGCAGCCAATTTTGTGCGCAACCAAGCGTTCATGTGGGGCTATGACCACGACGGCACCGGAAGCAACATAACCGAGCATGAAATCGTAGACGCTTACGTTACCTTGGTGAAAGATTCAGTTCCACCACCAGGCAGCGAAGTGAACTCGGATGGCGCCAACGGCCTGCCCAGCACCATTCGTTACTACATTGACGTAACCAACGAAACCAACTATCAACTGCTTGATGTGTGGGTTTGGGATACCATACCCATTGGCACCACCTATGCAGAAGCCTCGGCCACCTGCACCTGTTGCGGAAACATCAGAGGCTCAATGGTGAACGCTTCCATTGGCGTGCCGCAACCACGCGTGGAATGGATGATTCCCGTGTTACAGCCCGGCGACACAATTACGCTGCTATTCGAGGTAACCGTTAACCCCTTGCCTGTCGGCCAATATAGAACGGTCATCACCAATGTGGCAATATCCAATGAAGGTGGCGGGCGCACAGTTGAACCGTTCGTGCGTTCAAACCTTGTAACACACCATCACCGTCGCCCTGTGCTGCACATTGAAAAAACGGGCACTCCGCCCAGTGGCAGCTATGTGGTTCCCGGCCAAGAAATCACCTACACAATCACCGTCAGAAACACATCCGGTATGCGCCTGTACAACATTCAAGTGCGCGATACCATGCACGACGGCGTAATTTTCCCGCCGGTTTCGGTCACCCCCGGCTTCACGCCCGACGGCAGAACAGTGGTGTGGACGATCCCCGAGCTTGACTATGACGCAATCTGGGTAGGGGAAATAACAGTAAGAGCTGGTGAACTGCCACCTGGCATGGCGCGTCGCATGATTTATAACGAAGCACTTGCTATCGTTGACGGCCAACGCTTGTACTCCAACCAAGTTTTCCACTATATACAAGCAGCCCCGCCGATTGATGCTGAAAAAACGGCAGTTCCGCCGGAATTCCGTCTTGGCGTAGACTCTGGCGAGGTTGTGGCAGGCCAAGAAATCGTGTACACCATCCGTATCACCAACGATTCGGAAGACGACATCACACGCAATATCTTTGTGCACGACGATATTCCGAATTTCACCACATTCACACGCTTCCCCACTCCACATTATACGGCGCCTGACGGCACAGGGGTTACAGCTAACTTTAGTGATACGCTCAACCGTATTTCGTGGACTATCTCCGGCGGTCTTGAAGCCGGCGCAAGTGTTTACCTATACTTTGTGGTAACCGTGAACCCCGATGCCCCTGCCGGCGCACTTGTCATCAACCGCGCCATTGTTGACGGCGGCTCAAGCAGTTACCTAACCACCACACACGTGGTTGTGAGCCCAACTATCTATGGCGTGAAAACTGCCTACAGCGCAGTGACACCATCACTCATGCCGTGGCCAAACGGCTTGGCCGTTCCGAACAACCCCGGCAACCGCATTTTCTACCGCATTACGGTGCACAACACTGGCACTGTGAATAGCGGCCCAGTTGCAGTGCGTGACGTGCTGCCAACTTGGGCGATACCCGGCTCCATCTCAGCGCTCGCTGCGCCCTGCTTCTGCGTTGGCACCAACTGCGTAACAGGTCTTAGTGGTGCTGGTGGCGGCAGCGACCGCCAAGTGGTGGGCAACGAAGTGCTTTGGACAATCGGCAACATTCCACCCGGTAGCAGTGCTACCGTATGCTTTAGCGTGGAAATCGAAGAATTCATTCCGCCCAACCTCGCGTTCCCTCACAATATGCGTCCGATCATCAACCACGCTTTTGTGAACAACCTGAGGACCAACGAAACCCTGCACTATCAATTTGCAGGCGGCTCCATGCAGTGGGAAGGCATCAAACGCGCCTACCGCGGTGGCGACTGGCTGCCGAACGGTGAAACGGTATACGCCGGTGAACTCATCACCTACCGCATTACCGTAACCAACCGCAGCAGCCTCACGCGTCACCTGTCGGTCGTCGACGTGGTGCACAGTGCATTAACCATCGAGCCTAGCTCCATTGTTCCAGTGCCAGGCATGCCCCACACAGTAACCGGCCAAACGATTGAGTGGAGCACCAACTTCCCCGGCGGAACCGCATTCACTCCCGGTGAAAGCCGCGTGCTGGAGTTCAGCGTGCGCGTGTCGGATATGCCGCAAGATCTCAATCGTCGCATCCTTCCAAACTTCGCCACGATGAACCAAAGCGTTCGCACCAACGAAGTGAGGCATACCCAGTACTCACCCTTTGTGGACCCATTTAAGCGCAGCAATCCCCCCACGGCACCTGGTCCTGGTATTGCTCAAGTGGTTGCAGGCCAAATCATTCGCTACTACATCGAGCTAACTAACACACACAATGCGCCGGTATCAGTTAATATCCTAGACAGTATACCCGGAGGCACCGAATTTACCGGCACTCACGGTCAGAGCGCAAACATCTTGCCAGGCACTTCGTTTGTGCATAACACGACCATCGATCAACTGCAATGGACTGTCACGGTTCCGGCAAATTCTTTCTCGTTTGTGTACTTTGAAGTAGAAGTGCTTAATATAGAGCGCGCTTCCAATTACATCATCAACCGTGCATGGGTTAACGGTTTCCCCACCAACGAAACCAGACATCGCTTAGACAGACCCGCGATCAGCGTGCGTAAGTACGCCAATCCACAACATATGTCTGAAGTGCGCGTTGGCGAACCGATCGTCTACACCATCCGTGTGCGCAACATCAGCAATGTGATTGCAAACAACGTGATTGTGACCGACCGCGTGGAAAATCTGACGCTGTTGCCCGGCTCCCCGAATCAACCGACGGGAGTAACGATGACGTACTGGTTCACCGGCGACCCGGATCCCATGTCCCCTGACCGTTTTTACGACATCGAATGGGTAATTGAAACCCTGTTGCCTGGCCAAGAGGTCGTGTTGGAATTTGCCGTGGTCACCCGCGCGCAAGAAGTTGCTCGCCGCAGTGTTTACAACACAGCAAGATACGGCATCGGCAACAACGACAATGAATCCAACACCGTCATTCACTTTGTGAACCAAGGCATCATTGAGCGCTACAAATCCGCTTATCCTGCCCATGGCAGCACCGTGCAAGTGGGAAGCATCATTCAGTACACCATCGCACTGCGCAACATCGGCACAGTGACCCAACCGGTTGTTCCTGTGTTCGACGTAATTCCCGAAGGCACCACCTTTGTGTGGAACTCCATTCGCAACTCGCACCGCGGCGGCAATGGATTCTACAATAGCGTGCTTAACCGCGTGGAGTGGTCTATCAATAACGTACTGCCGGGCGAAACGGTATACGTAGGCTTTGCCGTGCGCGTAGATTACGGCGTCGACTTCGACTTTGTCACTTCGCCCATCAACGTTCCAACCGGCCCGCGCTTCCCTGCCGACTGGACAACAGCACAACGCGAAGATTGGCCGCTAAACTTCCAAGGCAGCGACGCTGGAGATTATCCGTACATTGTTAACTACGGTGTCATCTTCAACAATGACCTGCTGACCACCAATCGCGTGGTACATCGCGTGATTGACCAAGAAATCACTGCCGAAAAATCCTCCCAACCGCCCAGTGGAACACCCACAGTGCCAACCATGGTGCATCCGGGTCAAACCATCCACTATACCATTACCGTTACCAACCACGCAGACAGACCTCTGTTCCAAGTGCCCGTAACGGATAATGTTCCGGCCGGCGTATCCTTCATTCCGGGTTCGGCAAGCCATTTCGGCAATTTCAACCCCAACAACCGCCAGATTAACTGGCTGCTCCCACGCATTGAAATTGGGGAAACCATTGAACTGCGCTTTGCAGCCACAGTGGATCCATTGCCGCTTGGCCAAGCAAGCCGTCGCATTGACAACGTAGCCATGTATGGCACTGGCAGCAATGTGCCTGGTGTGCAACCGCAAATCCCCGACCGCGAAACCAACCACACCCATCACATTACACGGCCGTTCACCTTCTCGGCAATCAAGTCTGCCGTGCCGCCCAGCGGCACCACAGTGCCCGTTGGCTATCCCATCACCTACACGATCCGCATTCACAACTTCGGCAACGAAACGATGTATGATGTCGTGGTTGTGGACGAACTTTCGGCCAACTTGGATTGGAGCACAGTTGAGGTTTATACCCTCGACGGTATTGGCGGCACGTTCAATATCGACACCGGTATCATCACTTGGCCCAACACCAACCTTGAGCCGCCGCAAGTGCTGAACATTGAACCGGGCGACGTAGTCCTGTTGCGGTTCTCTGCAGAAACGCTTAACGCAAACCAAATTCTCAACCAAGCGATTGTAGAGTTCTACAACGCAGACGAAGAATCTGAAGACCGCATCCGTTTGCGCCGCTACACCAACATTACAGTGCACAACGGTCCAGACGACGGCGGCCCCGACGAGTGGGATCTCCCGCGTCACCCGCATGTGGCTATCGTCAAATCGGCCAACCCAGCGCACCGCGACTGGATTGTTGAAGGCGATGAGATCACTTTCCATCTGACAGTACACAATACCGGCGAAACAACCGCTGTGAACGTGATTGTGACTGACGTGCTGTGTGTGCACATTAATCTGGTTCCCAATGTGCCTGTGGACCCTGCTTATGGTGCCTTCATCATCAGCCACGGCGGCGAGTTCAACCCCGCAACACGTGTCATCACCTGGGAACTCGGCGACATCAACACAAACCATCAGAGAGACCTGTACTTCCGTGGCTATCTGCCAGCGGGCGCACAACTGCCCAACGGCTACACTGAAAACATTGCGCACGTGCGCTACAGTGGCCCTGTTGAAACCGATAGCGGACACCTCAGCGGCAGCCGTTTCTCCAACATCGTGCGTCACTATCAACGCACAGCAGGTCCAAACCTGTCCATCCGCAAAGATTCGCCCACGCCCACGCGTGTGCAGTTTGGCAGCACGATTACCTACAACGTTGCCGTGCGCAACACTGGCCCCAGCACGGTGCACAATGTAGTAATCACAGATGTCGTGCCTGAACACACTGAGCTTATCGCGGACAGCGTCAGCCATCCCGCCTTCGTTAACCTTAGCGCAATCGGCGGCGGCCCAACAACCATCACTTGGACCTTCCCGAGCATGGCTCCCGGCGAAGAAATCATTGTGAGCTTCAGCGTACGCGCTATGCAAGACGATGTGGAAATGCCTGAAGGCACCACCAACGTGGCCAATGTGAGATGGAATGGCGGCCCCACTGGCGGACGCGATTCCAACACCGTGTGGCATGAGTTCATCTGGGGCAACGACCATGACGGCACTGGCGGCCTTGAGCTGCTGAAAAGTGCCAGACCTGCGCATAACTCCATTGTACAGGCAGACGACGAAATCACCTACACTATCCGTGTAACCAACACACGCAACGCCCCAATTGCTAACGTTGTGGTACATGATACGGTTCCTGCCGGAACCACATTGTTGAGTGTTGCTACTCCGCCCGCAGGCGTAACCTACGAAGCGCCTCCAGTAGATACTACTTTGCCGCCTGCTAGTAGAGTAATCACTTGGACAATCGAAGTGCTGCAGCCCGGCGAGTACGTTGACTTGAGCTTCACTGTAGTCGTGAATGAACTGCCCGAAAACGTAGCCATGCGCAATATCCTTAACGTGGCCACGGCAAGCAGCGGCAATTTCCGCGCGCGCTCCAACGAAGTGCGTCACCCGCAATGGAGAGCAGGCAACCCATCGCTTTCGATCTTCAAAGACGCAAACCCCGTGCGCGGCAGCTTTGTGGAAAGCGGACAAATCATTACCTATCAACTGACGATTTTCAACGGCTCGAACGTTGAAGCCACCAACGTGCTGGTGCGCGACCATGTGCCCGCAGGCACAACGTTTGTGGAGGGCAGCACCACACCAGTTGACCTAGTGCCCGACGACAACGGCGTGCTGGAATGGACCATTCCCAGCATTGCCCCGCGCACAAGCCATGTCATCACCTTCCAAGTTACGGTTGACGACGCTGGCTACAGCCGCTGGATTGACAACATGGCCACCGTGTGGCAAGGCAGCAACTCTTGGAACAGCGAAACCGTGCGCCACTTTGTGAAAGTGCCCGGCGACGGCCCCGTTGGCCAAGTGAGCATCGTCAAAACCTCCAACCCGATTGACGGCACACCAACCGCACCCGGTGAGTTGATTACCTACTTCATCACCGTGCGCAACAACACCAACCAACCGCAAACCATGGACGTTAGCGACCCCATTCCCGCAGGCACTGTCTTCTGGTCAGTCTATGACGGCGGCGCACTGGTTGGCAACCAAGTGGTGTGGGCAAACCTCACGCTTGCAGCTGGCGAGCAACGCACACTGCGCTTCACCGTGCAAGTGACGAATGCCGCAGCCAACTTTGTGCAAAACAATGCACGCGTTGTTATCCACGACGGCGACACGATTTACAGTAACCGAGTCATTCATCCCGTGCGTCACCTTGACTTTGATGTGCTTAAATTGTCCAGCCCGCCGCACGGCAGCAGAGTACCCAATGGCGGCTACATCGACTACACCATCCGTGTATCCAACACCAGCGGACGCGATCTGACTGGCGTGGTTATCACCGACTGGGTGCCCGCGAACACCGAGCTGATTGTTGATGATCCCGAGCGTACCCCGCGTGTTTCGGTGGTAGGCAACGTAGCCTATACCTTAGGCGTATACACTGGCACAGAACCCGGCAGCCGCATCACTTGGACCGTTGAATCCTTCGCAGTTGGCCAAGTGCTTGAAGCAACCTTCCGCGTTCGCGTGGTTCTGCCTGAAGGCGTAGACGCAGCATTCGTGCGCAACCGTGCACATGTTCAAGTTGGCAACGTCAACCGTCCGTCCAACGAAATTGAGTTGATTGTTGGCGAAGGCGATCCACCGCCCGCAGGCCGCGATTTGGTATTGGAGAAATCCTCCGTGCCGATCTCACACACCTACGTTGCGCCCGGCCAAGAAATCAGGTATATCCTTTCGCTGCGCAACGATAGCACAACAACAACCTACCACAACTTGCAACTGCGCGACACAGTACCCGAAGGCACAACCTTTGTTCGTGTGCAAAACGGACCCGGCGCTGATCGCGGCCACGAAGTTGCCACCGGTGACGTATGGTTCACCATCGCATCTCTGGCTCCCGGCCAAACTGTCCAACGCTACTTCGTTGTACGCGTGGATGACGACGCCGAACATGGCCAAGTGATTGACAACGTGGCGCGTTTGTATCAGTACAGCGCTGCAGGCAATCGCATGCACCTGCGTGACTCCAACTGGGTCACACACACCGTGCGCCATGGCGCAGGCGTTGGCGAACCCAATGTGTTTGCCATGAAGTCTTCCAACGCAATCACAGGCATCGTGACTCCCGGCCAAACCGTAACCTACTTCATTGAAGTGCACAACTTTGGCTCGGCTCCGGCCCTCGATGTACGCGTATTCGACACCATTCCCAATGGCATGGTCTTCAACCCGGCTCGTCACCGCATTTCGCACAACGGCGTGCGCGGCACTGGTGATGATGAGCGTAACATTACTTGGACGATTGCAGAAATCCCTGCAGGCGGCAGCGTAATCGTGTGGTTCGAAGCCGAAATTCCGGCAGACACCGAATACACTGAATTCCGCAACCGTGCAACCTTCCGCGTTGGCGACGGTCCCTTACGCGACACCAACGAGATCATCCTCATCATCGGCAGACCCAAGCATGGTGGAGACGTTACACTCACTAAGAGTGCAAACCGCGTGAATGCTGAAGTAGGCGATATCATTACCTTCCGTTTTGATGTGCGCAACAACAGCAACACAACGCTCACTGATGTGGAAGTTCGCGACGAAGTTCCTGCCGGCACCACCCTGATCGGCGGCAGCGTTTCCAGCGATCCTCCAAACGTGACCTACACCTTAGCAGGACGCCTCATCACTTGGACAATCGCAGAGCTTGAGCCCGGTGAAGTCATCACCATGCACTTCCAAGTGCGTGTGGATGAACTGCCCGGAAATGCTATCACTGGCACGATTGTCAACCAAGGCTCCGTGCATTGGACTGGCGGCAACAACAACTCTAACACGGTGATTGTCACTATTGTGCCCCCCGGCGAAGCTTGCCAGCCCGACATGATGCTCATCAAGAGCGCAAGCCAAACACACGCTGAAGCAGGCGATGAAATCATCTTCCGCTTCACCGTGCGCAACCACAGCAATGTTGTGCGTGAAAACGTGATTGTTACCGACTATGTGCCCCCGCACACCACACTGGTGACTAACTCCATCAGCGAAGGCGGAACATCCAGCACGGTTGGCGGACGCGTACGCATCACTTGGGAACTTGGCGACATGGATCCCGGCGAAGAGCGTCAACTGTACTTCCGCGTCACAGTGAATGACGACATGCCTGAAGGCGGCTCTCGCCTGCTGGTTAACCAAGGCAACGTGATGTGGAATGGCGGTCACAGCAGCTCCAACACAGTAATTATCATGCAAGTTGACCCACGTGATTGCTATCACAACTGCGTGCATGAGTGCATCCACAACTGCGTGCACGAATGCAACTGTGAAGGCGGCAACATTACTATCACTGTAATTGTCAACTGCAACCACAGCTGCAATTGTTGCCCAACTGGCACAACAACCACAACCACAACGCAACCCGGCACTTGCGGTTGTCCCGGCTGTAACTGTACTGGCTGTAACTGCCCTGGCTGTGATTGCGATTGCAACTGCACACCTGGTCAATGCACATGTCCCGGCTGCAACTGCACCTGCAATTGCAACGGCGGCTGCGTTTGCCCAACCACCACACAGCCTGGCACAACAACCACAACAACCACAACGTCAACGCAACACGTTTGCACTTGTGCCACAACTACAACAACCACGACAACCACAACCACGCAACCCAACACTGGTTGTACTTGTCCCACTGGCTGCGGCTGTCCGACCACTACAACAACCACGACAACCACAACCACGCAACCCAACACCGGTTGTACTTGTGTAACAACAACCACGCAGCCTGGCACAACAACCACAACGCAACCCAACACCGGCTGCACCTGTGGTCAAGGTCAAACGACGACGACACTGCCCAACACCGGTTGTACCTGCGGCAACAACAATAACAATTGTAACTGTGGCAACAACAACAATAACAATTGTAACTGCGGCAACAACAACAATAACAATTGTAACTGCGGCAACAACAACAATAACAATTGTAACTGCGGCAACAACAACAATAACAATTGTAACTGTGGCAACAACAACAATAATAATTGTAACTGCGGCAACAACAATAACAATTGTAACTGCGGCAACAACAACAATAACAATTGTAACTGTGGCAACAATAACAATAATAATTGTACTTGCGGCAACAACAACAATAACAATTGTACTTGCGGCAACAACAACAATAACAATTGTAACTGCGGCAACAACAACAATAACAATTGTAACTGCGGCAACAACAACAATTGTACTTGCAACAACCTGCCCGGTGGCGGCGGCAACTGGAACTGGAACTGGAATTGGAACTGGAGCCGTCCGGATGATCGTCCAAACAACAACACCACCACGACCGCGACTACGACCACTACCGCTCCTGGTGCTACAACTGTTGTGAACAACAACAACAACCAAAACAACCAAGAGCAAGATCAGGGTCAAGGCCAAGGACAGGGTCAAGGTCAAAACAACAACCAAGAGCAAGACAACAATCAAGAGAATAACCAAGAGAACAACCAAAACCAAGAAAACAACCAGAACGTTAATGTTGAGGTTAATGTTAACAATGCTGGCGGCGGTGGCGGCAACGTACAACAATCCACCAACCAGCACAATAACAACAATAATAACAATAATAACAACAACAATAACAATAACAACAACAGCGGCGGCGGGAACATTCCCAAAACCAATGAAGCATCTGCCCTGTGGGCAATCCTGATGCTGGTTGGCTCCTCAAGCCTGGTTGGCCTGGTCACAGTTGTACGCAAGGTTACCGGCGGCAAAGAAACCATCTAAGCAAAATTAAGCGTTGACTTTATTCGACAAAAGTGGTATAATTAATCTATCACGCGACTAAACGTGACGCAAACCCCGGCACGGCAGGGGGTACGCTCCCCGGCGTATCCCCTGCCCCACAAAAAAAGACAGCGGAGGAACCCTTCATGAACCTCAAGAACAAAAGCAAATCCTTTTGGATCAAAGTGATCGCCATTGTGTTGGTGATCGCACTGGCAGCAGGCACAGGCTTGTTTCTGCTGCTTGGCCGCAGACCCACCATGATTGTGGCGTCGCGCAGCGAAATTATCGAAACCTGGGACAACCAGGGCATTACTCGCTGGATGGAAAACCAGCTTGGCGTAAACATCCAATGGGTAGACTACAGCGAAGACACAGCAGCACGCCTGCAGCTGGACCTCACCCGAGACGGCAGTGATCTGCCCGACGTGTACCTTGGCCTTGGCCTAACCGGACACGAACTTGACCTGCTGATTCAGCAACAAGCTTTCCTCAACTTTGAGTACATGCTGAATCTCACCCCAAATTTGCAAAGTATCATCAACCGTGATGTGAACCGTTTGCCGCAGTTTAGATTAAACGGCAGCATGGTGTCATTCCCATCCGTCAGCGACCATTTCAGCGAGTCTTTCCCGCAAAAAGCGTGGGTTAACCGCGATTGGCTGCAACAAGCCGGGCTGGGCATGCCCAACACCCCGCAAGAATTCCTGAACATGCTGCGTGCGTTTTCGCAGCAAAACAATGACGCACCATCGCTTGGCGTAGCCTATGGCGGCAGCCCTGCAAACCAAACCACACTGGGCTTTTTGGTGCAGTCATTTGTCACCACCGATTTTGACCTGAGCGGCACGGGCAACTTCCTCAACGTGCGCGACGGTCAAGTATACGCCGGCTTTACACAACCCGAGTTCCGCCAGGCGCTGCAAATGCTCAACACCATTTACAGCGAAGGTCTGGTAGACGACACGCTGTTCACACAAGGCGGCGAAGTGTTCTTCAGCGGCAGCCGCGGTGCCGAACGCTATGGCGTGATTTTCGCCAACGATCTGTTTGCTCTGATGAACGACGCAGACCGCGCTTCAGCTTGGGATCCCCTGCCCCCGCTAAACAACAATGGGCATCGCTCCACCTTGGCACGCCCGAGCGAAGTTCAACTGGGCGGGCTGATGATTCCCGCACGCATCGGCCAAGAACGCCACGCACGTGCCTTGGCATTCGGTGATGCCCTGCTTTCACCCGCAGGCACGCTGACCGTGCTGTATGGCACCGAAAACACCGGTTGGTCTGCTGCAAATGCCAATGCGCTTGCCATGGGCAGCGGCCAAAACGCCACCTGGCAGCTTGCAGACAGCGGCTTCAACGGCCTTGATTTCTACGGTCAGTTCCCCGGTGCGATTCCGTTCTGGATGGACGCCCGCCTGCAAATGGAACGTCAAGCCCCGCAACAAGGCACCAGCTTGGCCAACACGGCCAACTGGCAAGGCTACTTAAATGTGATCACCCGTGAAGTGTATGAAGCTGTTGGGCTCAACAGCGCACGGTTCTCACTGCCGCAAATTGTGCTGCAAACCGCAGACTTCAGTGGCTTGAATATGCAAGGCGTTTCGCAATATCTTACACAGGCATCGCGCGAGTTCATGACTGGCGCACGCAGCCTTGAAGGCGGCTGGAGTGATTTCGTCGCCGAACTCAACACGCTTGGCCTGCAAGATATTATCGCAGCAGCACAAGCCGCATATGACGCAAGATAAATTAGGAACGTAAAATTGTTTGTGGCGGCCGTCCTCGGTCGGTCGCCCACGTGAAAAAGAGTGAAGTTGGAAATGAACGGACAAAAAAGCAATTGGATTTTGAATATCCTTTTGGTGCTCTTGGTGTTGGCATTGGGTCTGGGTATCGTGCCAGCATTTTTGGGGGCTGTTAATCCGAATTTCCAAAATACCTGGTACGGTTTTCGGCCCTATATTGTTGTCAGCGATTCCATGGAGCCTACCATCATGACCGGCGCACTGGTGATTGGCCGCGCGGTGCCCTTTGCAGACCTTGAATACCGCGATATCATCACCTTTGACATGAACAACGGCAACGGCCAACCCGTGCTCAACACCCACCGCATTGTGGAACGCCGCACCTACGAAGTCATCACACAAGGCGACCGCGAAGACATCACGATGCCGGATGCCGCGCCAGTGACGCAATATAACTTCCGTTACCGCGTGGTGTGGTTTTCCAACACCATTCGGTTGGGCAGCACAACTGGTATCTTGCTGTTTATTGTATTACCGGCCGTCGTGCTGGTGCTGCTGGTGGCCGGGGCGCTTGCGCTGCTGGCAATCATTCGCCGCAAACGCAGCAACATTGTGCCGCTTACCCTGCCGGAATATCCCACAGATGAAGAGCAACAATTGCAACCACCGCTTGACGACGAACGCCCGAAAAAGAAACGCCGGGCAAAACCATCGCCCATGCTCATGCAACCCCAAGAAGTTGAAAACACTGACGTTGAAGACGATGAATTATGCGACCTGATTGAAGACTCGCTGCGTCCGCCTGCGCCGCCACCCATGGTGGTTGCCGATGACGACAGCGATGACGACGACAACTTGCTGGCCATGCTCAACCACGTGCTGGCCACGCACAACAACAAGGAGGAACACGAATGGTTCGACAAATTGATGCGGCAAAAAGGTATAGCACTACCGCACTAACCCAAATTGGCAAGCATCGCAAATGGTTTCCGCTTGCGATGGCCGGTGCCACGCTCTTGCTTGGCATTTTGCCCATGGCAACCGCGCCATGGATTGGGCTGAACATCAGCGTTTATCAACTTTCATTTTCGGGGGTGCTGCGCTTTGTGCTTGCCCCGCTGACTATCGCGGCCGTTTGGCTATTTGATCGCTTTATGCAAGACTTCTCACGCTACACCAAAATGGTGTTCACCATTGCGGCAGCGGTGCAGGTGGTTTCGCTGTGCATGCTGTTGTATTCCGCCAGCAGCACACTAACCCAAGAAGTATTTGCAATTTACTCCAACGCACACGCCATTCCCCAAAGCTTGGGCGTGGGCGCATGGCTGCTGCTTGCGCTGAGCGCATGGTTCTTGATTGACTGCGGCCTGCAGTTGACCAAGGGCAAAGCAAAAGCCCCCAAACACACCGACAGTTCGCCTGTTTCGGCGATGTAAAAAATACAGGACGTGAAAAAAAGAGCGGGTAGCAGGTTATACTGCTACCCGGTTTTTTTGTGTTTTTGATAGGGGGCGCGTGTAGGGCGTGTCTTCAAATAGTCAGCATGTAGGGGCGGATGTGAATCCGCCCGGAAGATTAATATTGCGTTATTTTTATAGCCCGGGCGGATTTACATCCGCCCCTACAGGTGGAGATTTCTTCAAATTTGCACAATGCGCCGATTTGAAGACACACCCTAGGGGTGGCAACCTGCCGCCCGTGAATTTTTATGACATTGCTTGAGAAGCGGACGCGTCCCTGCATACGGACAAAAGCACCCGCGAAATCATCGCTCCGCGAGCCTTCCTCAGACCGACCCGAGGTCGGCCAGCTCCTTCCATAGGAAGGAGCTAAGGCTTAAGAGGATAGCGACAGCGTAACGTTCGGCTGCAAACCCCAATCCCCCTCTTTAGAGGGGGATGTCCCGCAGGACAGGGGGTGGCGGAATACAGACGCACACGCCATATGACTCCACGGGCGGATTTACATCCGCCCCTACAGGTGGAGATTTCTTCAAATTTGCACAATGCGCCGATTTGAAGACACACCCTAGGGGTAGCAACCTGTTCCAAATAAATTATCGCTTACCGCCGCCCTTGAACGATCCGCCACCCTTGAATGACGATCCGCCGCTTGGCTTAAACGAACTGCTTGAACCAGCACGACGCGCCATGCTGCCCGCTGCGCCCGCCGCAACCATCGTCGATTGCTGGTTAATACGCACACGCTGGGTGTTGCTAAACAGGAATGTATCTTGGTTTTTGGTGATGCGGAAATTGCCCATGTAATTGCAGGCAGCCTTTTGCGGCAACGCCGTGTTCATCTGCTTTTTGAATGCGCTAACCACCGCACTGGCCGTGAACACGCCAATGCCTAGCCCAACCAGCGTCCACAGTAAATCCAACCCGCCAAACAGCAGCAAAAATATCAGCACAATTGCCGCCGAAATACCACCAAACAATCCCAGCCACCACGCAGCAGCACGCTTTTTGCACACAGGCAACTGTCCCACAAATTTGCCGGTTTGACCGTTCATGGCAAAGCGGTAATTCTGTCCCTCGAACTTGGCATTAAGATTCCACACGGGCATCAGTGCATAGTTCGCTCGCGCTTGGGTGAGCCATGCCTGGCTGTTTTCGCGCGTGACTTTATTGTAGTTTCCACGACCACCCTGCGCCTGGGTGATGGCTTGCTCCATGCTTTCGCTGCAACGTTTTTCAATGCGCGGACGGCATTGCTCGGCCGTCACATCATACATATCCGCCAAGTAGCCGGATAGGAACGTCATCTGAAACGGTTGAATTCCGCTATGATCGAAAGGCTCAATGGCATCCATGTAGTTGCTGTCCATCTTGCTGCAGGCATCTACAGGGATTTGTGTGAACGTGGCTTCACCAGCCCGCCGCAGTTGAAAATGGTCGGTTTTGGTGTAGCGAAACTGGCGATCGCTCCACGTTTTCACGCTGGTGGCACGCCAGGTGCCGCGAGCTTGCGCTTGGCAATCAAACAACCAAAACGGCACATAACTGCCCACAATTTCGTCCAGCACGCTTTGGTCTGCAAACTGCTTGGGCAGCAGGCGCTTGCCTTTAAGCTTCTGCGCAAACGCAGCCTGTGCCGCAGCCTTGTCCAGCTTGAAGGGGATGATGCAATCGGGCTTGAACACACCGCTCAACCGCGCGGGCAGCACGGTGGGATTGCCGCAATAGGGGCAGCGGGTGGCGGCAGTTTTGGTGTCACCCAGCAGTTCACCTGCACAAGACGGGCATGTAAAACCCTGCAAGTCGCTGTCCAGCCATTCTTCGCCGCCGCTTTGCATCCACTGGGTATCACGCGGGGCTTCCTCTAGGGCGTTGAACTGCTCAAGCGCGGTGGCTTCAAACTCGGTTTGGCAAAACGGGCACAGCATTTTTTGCAGCGATTGATCAAATTCGATACCGCCGGTGCAGTTTGGGCATTTGTATTGTAATACGGCCATGGGGGTTCCTTTCATTTGCAGGCAAAAAATTGACAGTTTGCAATTTTCGTGGTCGCAGCGCGACAATTGAATCGCTCCGCGAGCCTTCCTCAGTCGCCCGAGGCGACAACTCCTTCCAGGGGAAGGAGCTTGGGGGCTTGCTGCCGCAAGTCAGATATTTTCGCTATTTTGTTGCCCACAGCGGGCAAGTCGTTGTCAATCTCACTGTTTCGAAATCGCAAAACTAGTAAATCATGCCCAGCCAAATAAGCATCGCGTTCTTTGTCATACTCCATTTGCTGCGGGGTGTTGTGATATTCACCGTCAACTTCAATCACCAACATCGCTTTCGGGCAATAAAAATCCACGATATAACTACCAATGATGCGTTGGCGATACCATTTTTCGGGGCGTTTTTTCAGGAATAAGTACCACAAACGATTCTCTTGCGGGGTTGGATGATTGCGCATTTCACGTGCGCGTTCAAGCAATGCAACACTGCCCTTTTCAACACTTTCCACCTAAACCCCCAAGCTCCTTTCCCCGGAAGGAGCTGTCGCCTCGGGCGACTGAGGAAGGCTCGCGGAGCGAGGATTTCGCTGTCATCCACGTCAGCATGTTGGGGTGGCACGCGAAGTGTGACGGGGTGGTCGTGCTGAGCAAGAAACGCGCGCGACACCCGAACCACGCAAGGCTCGCGGAGCGATTAAATCAATCTTATCTCCTAAATATCTGTATCGCATTGTGCACATTCTCCACCACCACACGGTCGAGCATGCCGCCGTTTTCACCATCCACTGTCCATGTGGTGGGCTCGGCTAGCTTAAATTCAGCGCGGCGAGTGTGCAGCAGTGTCAGGCTTGGATGCTTGTAATCCTGCGCCACCAAACGACCTACCGTGACACTCAGCTCAGCAAAATTTTTCGGGTAACGCGCCAGCAACAACTCAAATTTCCCATCGTTGAGACCAACCAAACGGCGCGGGATTTTAATCGCCCCACCGATGGAGGACGAGTTGGTCATCGAGCAAAAGATGAAATTTCCCTCAATTTCTTGCCCTTCGGCAGTGGTGATATGCATCTGAATGGGCTTGATGGCACGAAGAGCTGCCGGTGCCTGCGCGAAATAAGCCATGCGGCCCCAGCGATTTTTTTGTTTTTGCGGGGTGTTAAACGCAATGTCAATAAACGCACCGCAGGATACGATATAGCTGAAATAGTCACCGCCATTGAAGATGCCCACGTCATTATATAACGGCTGACCATTGAGAATAACATCAATGGCTTCGGCGTTGTTGTTGATGGGGATGCGCAGCGTGCGGGCAAGATCGTTGGTACTGCCAGCAGGTATGTAGCCCAGCAGGGGCTGTTTTTCCAGCTGCATCACGCCGTTGACCATCTCGTTAAAGGTGCCGTCACCGCCACGACAAACGATGATGTCAAAATCGCCGCCGCGCTTTGCCACCAGTTGCTTGGCATCGCCACGGCAGCGGGTGGTGTAGACGGTGGTCTCCAGGCCTTGTGTGCTGAATAAGTCGGTGATATCAAACAGCTGTTGGTTGGTGGCGCGTTTGCCCGAAATGGGGTTGATGACCACCAACGCGCGTTTGCCGTCAAAATCGTTCTTAATCATGTGCGTTCTCCTTTTTACCGGAAAAGCCCCTCCAGTCCACCACTGCGGCGGCGCGGGGTCTCCGGACGCAAATAACTGCAATTATTGACCAAAATAATATCGTCGCCAATCACGTCAATGTCTTCCCAGCTAACGAGGACTTCTTCGCGGCCAAACAAACCAGAACCCTTGCTGCGGCCAATCACCACCAGTGCGATTACGCAGCCCTTGCAGGTGTCAATTTGAATGTCCATCACGCAGCCAAGGCGTGCACCGGTGGATTTGTTCACAACATCTTTGTTGCGCAGTTCGGTAATACAGCATTGCATGTGCAATCCTCCTTAAGTTGAGAATTTCTCATGCTATGCTTATGCGCCGGAGGATTTCTGCATGCTTATTCTGCTGCTGCACTCACGCGATACACCTTCACGCCATGCGGTGCAACATTGCAGCGCAGCTCGTCTTCAATCACAGCACTTTGTTTGCTCCACAGGTCCGTCACGTGGTAGCTTTCGGCAAAGGGCAAGTCAACGAAATCCTTGTTTGCCACGGCATTCAAGCGCAAGCTGAACGACTTGGTTTCGCTGCTTTTGTTGAAACAGCAAATGGCCACGTCGCCGCCTTGCAGCGGTTTAACGAGCACATCATGCGTCAAGCTGCTTTGCACGCGCCGCGCCTGCAACCCAAGGGAATCTTGGTTCACAGCAATCATGTCTTTGTTCGTCACAATTTGCAGCGTAGCATTTTTGGGGTCCACCGTGCCGTCGCTCAGCATAAACTTGCGCACATCATTGCCCAAAATCAGCGGCGCGGCCATCATGCACCACAGGCTGAAATGTGAGCGATTTTCTTCAAAGTTCAGCCCGCCGTTGCCCACTTCCAACATGTCGGGATCATTCCAGTGACCAGGGCCTGCGTGTTTATGCAGCCGCACGTTCACTTCATAAATCGCCATGATCCACTGCCAATAAGGCTTGATATCCGGCGTGGTGCGCCACAGGTTGCCCGCTTTGCGCCCCCATTTCCATGGCAGATTTAGCCCCCATTCGCAAATGGAGTAGACCATTTTCTTTTCTTCCACACCCGCTGCGGCAGCGTAATCAGCAGTGGCTTTTTTCAGCGCGCGCCCCATTTTGGCGTATTGATACGCGGCGGAATCAAAGCGTGAGGCAATGGGGTTGTGGATTTTAATGGCGTTGGTGCCGCGGCGCAGGTTCACAATCAACTGATGGCGGCCTTCTTTGGTCACCGCCCAAGTGGGCGGCACGATGGTGTCACAGGCAAACTGGCCATTCACTTCAATCACGGCGAATTTTTCGCTGTGGCTTTTTTTGCGAATACACAGCGTCAGTGCATGCGGGCCATCTTCATCGGCAATCACATTGGGAAACGTCACGCTGCCAGCGGCATAGCTCAGCCCGCCAACGTATACGCCGCTTTCCATCTTTTCATCAGTCACAATGCAGGCGTTGCCCTCTAGCACGCCGTTTTCAGCAAGATAGAAGGTCTCGTGTCCGCTACCCAGTGTTGCCACAGCAATTTTCTCAATGCACGGCGCGCGAAAGGGCAACCACTTGTGGTGGCAAAAGTCATATTTAAAGTATTCCACGCCCCACTCTGCTAGGGTGCGTGCGTCTTCGTCTTCATAACCCAAGCTGGCAGGCAGGTCTTCACAGGTGAGCGTGCCATTGGAGCTATACATACCCAATTTGAGACCCATGGCATTCACCCGCTGTGCCAAAACCGGAATGCCCGATGGGAAGGTAGCGAAGTCTGGCTGCAGGCGGCCGTTGGCATCGCGCTGCGATGACTGCCAGCAGTCATCCACGTTGATATACTGATAACCCGCGTCAACAAGACCGGCGGTTTTCATCGCCTGCGCGGTTTCGAGAATGAGTTGCTCGTTAATGCGGTTGTGGAAGGTGTTCCAGCTGCTCCAACCCATGGGCGGCGTGAGCGCCACACCGTTGTTGTAGTCTTCTTCCCCTAGGTCAAGATTAAACTTGACCATGTTGGTCAACTGTTTGGCGTCAGCGGGCAGTTGCTCAATGCGACGCTCCTTGGCAGCATTGCCCAACCAGCGCCCCACGGCATAACCGCCAGCAATCACTGCCGCCCCGGTGACGAGTTTTTTGATCATATAACGCACTCCTCTATCTATATTCTAGCGTCTAAAATCTAGTTGTCCACTTCGCCCCAAACACGCAACAACACGCGGCTGCCCCGCAAGTGTCGTTGCCCTTCCGTCAGCGACACATGCTCCACCGTGTTCACCCGGTCGGGGTCGCTATTGGCCACAGGCGTGCCGATATCCACCACAAAGCCCAGTGCCTGCAATTCTTGACGCACTTGGGTCACGTTGCGCCCCACCACATTGGGCATGATTTCAGTGCCGGGCCCACTGCTAACAAAAAGCGTGATGGCGGTGCCGGGTGGCACTTGCTCGCCCGGGGCGATGGATTGGTCGGTTACATAGCCCTCCTGCATCGTGTCATGATAAGCATATCGCACGGCAAATTGAAATTGCGTGCTAAACTCATCTTCAACTTCTTCCAGCAACATGCCGGCAAAGTCAGGCACTTCATATTCCATCGGCTGGGTCACGACCGGTGCTGTGGTAGTTTGCCCCTCAAACAGCCCAAACATGCTCTCCCGCGTGGCAGGATAGATTAACAGAAAAATGATGGTAACAACAATACCCGCACCCAAGATAATCCCCGCGATTTTTAGCGCAAGAAACTTGCTGTCATCAGCTTGTGGTGTCGGTGCCTGCACCTGCGGAATATTGCTGGTGGAATGGCGAATGCGCTGCGTGGCCGACTGATGCACAGCCGCCGGCGAGGCAGTGAGCTCTGCGCGGAATTGCTCAACCGTGCGCGTGCGATCTTCGGGGAAAACCTGCATGGCGTTAATGAGCGCGTTAAGTACATAAGCCGGGATGCGCTCGGCAATTTGCGCTGGCACCATCAGGCGATCGTTGTGGCGGCGGCTGACGGCATCATCGGGGTCTGTGCCCACCAACGCGCGATAAAGCACGGCAGCAAAAGCGTAAATATCCGTCCAAGCGCCCTGCTTGCCATCCACGCCATATTGCTCCAGCGCGGCATAACCATCAGCTATATTCGCGTTGAGTTCGCCGTGCGCGGTGCGTGCTTGCCAAATGCTGAACCCGCCAATGCGCACCTTGCCATCCGTGCCATAAAATAGCGTAGTGGGCGAAATGCCGCGATGCAAAATCCCCTGCTGATGCAAGCTGCCCAGCGTAGACAACACAGGCATCAACAGCGAACGCGCACGATCCCACGTGATATTTCCTTGTTTGCTGCGCAGCAAAAACTCACGAAATGTCACGCATTCACTATGGTCATATACGGCGTAAACCGTGCCGTTTTCTTCAAACACATCTGTCACCGCAAGCAAAGCCGAAAGCCCGCGCAGCCGCAGCAAATTGCGCCACAGCGCGGTGAAATTTTGCAAGCACTCCTGCCAAGTGGTTTCGCAACCCTGCATCACAAGGGGAACCAAATCCTCACCGCGCACAGCAATCGCCGCCGGAAAGAATTCACGCACATACACTGTTTTCTGATATTGCGCGTCAAAAGCCAAGTAAGTAATGCCGTCACCATTTTGCTCCACAGCACGGCCAATGCCAAAGCGCCCCTGCGCAAGCAATGTGCGCAAAGGCAACAGGGGTGCCGGTTGTTCAGTTTGCGCGGGTGTGCTGCAATGCAAGCATGCGGCTGTTTCATCCAGCGGGCGCATGCAGGCAGGGCAACGCTGCGCAATGTCGTTGATGAACAAAGGCTCACCTCCGTACGCCTGCGGCGAGCAAGTCGCTTCGCTGTGCGTTAATCATGTTACATCAAGAGTCAGCACTCTGTGATCATTATACCACAACCGTGCGTCATTGTCAAGTTTACATATACGCGACCGACACCGCAAACAATGCCTGTGCCGTGAAGTAAGGAATCAAACACGCAAAATGCAACGACGGCATGGACTGTCCGCGCTTTTCTCGGATTTTTTTGTTCAAGAACAGCACGCTATCTGAAATGGCGAACAACACACCAGGCAAGATCATCAACCGGCCAAGCGGGCCGCCCAGCATGGCGATGTTGATGGTGAACATCATCATTGCGCCCAACATGAGCGAATAGCCCAAAAACGGCAGCAGCATCTTCTCCAAATCAAACACGCGATGCATGATTAAAATCAAAATTGGCAGCAACAACAACAGCGGCAGCAGCAACAGATTCAACGGCGCAATGGCGGCCAACACCACGATATACGCCACATGGCCAAGAAAAAACGGTATGCCGCCGCTGATGAGTATCTTGTTTTTGAGTTCGGGGCGCACAAAGGGGTCGAGCCCCAGCAGCAAATCACCAAGCCAGCCCAAGCCAAGCCCAATCAGCATGACTGTAACGGCGGTGCTCCATGCTTCGCTGCGTTGCGTGGCAGCAACAAAGCCGGCAGTCAAAAACAGCGTGGCGGCAATCATTTTGCAGATGAGACGGGGCACTTTGTGGCGCGTGCTGCTTAGCGCAGCAGTAGGGATGGACATGAGGGCACAGCCAATGGCGAGGAAATAGTATAGCGGCATGGGATTCTCCTTATGTTTATCTTTTTAGTCGTAGTGTAACATTAATTTGCGGGCAATGTTGCGCCAGCATTTTGATCAAAGCTTGATGTATTGCATTACCAAACGAGTTGACGTGATATTTTACGCCATTGCGAAAACGAAACACATAATGAAATGCGTAGCCCTCTCCTACTGGTTCATAAAGCCCTCGGTGCGACATCCTTGTGAACTGTACTTGCTCAAGCTCATGCAGCGGCAATAACACTGCGCTGCCTAGTCTTTGGCGATAAAACCAGCTTTTGTTCAGCACCGTGCGTCGGATGCCCAGCTTTTCACTCAGCGCAACAAGCCGCAAACCTGGTCTGTCGTGAAACTCTACCGTTGTTTTCGCAGAAAAACCTTTCTCGATACGGCGAAGCTCCGCTTCAGTAAGATTCAAATGTTGCATGTGCCGCGCATGTTTTCGGCTGCGGCCAATTTTGGTGATATCCATAGGACTTCCCCTTTACAGCGTAAATTGCTCCGGCTCAAACTCCGGCAGCAACGGCGCACGCTCGGGCCTGCGCTTGATGGGGTCATACTCATATTTCTTGCACAGCGAATCAGGCAGCATCACGCCGCAGTGCGGGCAAAGAATACTGCCGAGATCGGGCGCAGGTTTGCCATGCAGGCACAGCGCACAGCTGGGTTCATAGTTTTTGCTGTGAAACAGGGGGCGTGTTTTTTTGTGGCTCATGAGCTATCTCCTCTTTTGTTTAGCTTGGCGTCTGATATGCTGCCAAGCACGTTTGTTTTCAGGCGTGTGTCCCACGCGCAGGTCAGGCAGATACTCTTGCAGCAGGTCAATCAGCCGCTGACTCCCCGCTCCTTCTGCACTGAATTTTCGGCCATTGCTGGTGTGCACAGTCAGCCTGTTGCCTTTGCGGCGCACCCAAACAACTTTGCTCAGCGGCAACAGCACAATCTTCAGTGAGGGAGACAACAACATAAAATTTTCTGTCACTGTTGCGCTGCCGAACTGATCGGCATGCTTGTTGAGTTCAGCATCAAATTGCCGAAAGGCTTCTTCGTCCATGTTAAAATCTTGGTGCGTTTGCGCAATTTTTCCGCAAAGCAAAAACAACTGCACCGCCCCAATGAAGGCCGCAAGCGCAGACGGAAACACGGGCGTCGCCAACAATACCACACCAGCACCAAGGAATATCCAGGCGAGGGCAAACATGATTTTTCTCCGCTTAAGGTATATCGCAAATGTTTCTGACAATGCGGATGAAACTATCTGTTGTTCAACGGCTGGCTCTTGCACGCCAAAGTTCGGGTTTGCAGCTCCGCAGCTTTGGCAGGTTTGCTGCGTGTGCAACAACACATTTTTGCAATATTCACAATGATTGTGCATAGCAATTCTCCTATATGTTTTATCATTCTATAATCATATTATCATATTTTTCGGCGCAGGTCAAGCTCCAGTATCACAAACACGCAAAAAATCAGCAGCGCAATGCCCGCAGGCGCCGAAACCGCCCACAACCGCACCGGCATAGACGCTCCCGCCACTGCCGCAACGCTCACCGCCGTGTGCACCGGAAAGACCCTCACCAGCACCGCGCATAGCCCCGCTGCCAAGCCACCATGCAGCAGCCGTGCCAGCCAGAATTTCCACAGCGGCAACCCAGTCGATTTCACATCCCCCAGCACCTGCGCATGCACGCCCAGCCCGCCCCACGCGAGCCCCGCCGCCAGCATTGGCAAACTCGCCTGCGCGTTCACCATCGCTGCCGTGCCAGTGCTCACTTCCAACAGCATTTGCAGATAGGGTATCGCGCCCCACCAGCCAAATGGCAACAACTGCAACAAGCTCGTGAGCGCACCAAACAGCACCACCCATCCGCAGACCAAGATAATCGACTTTGTGGCTTGGGCCACTGCAATTAACAGCGAACCCGTAGGGGCGACCGTCCTCGGTCGCCCGCCACCCTCAACACGCGCATTCGGGCGACCGAGACGTTCGCCCCTAGTTACAAACCGCACACACAATCCCACCAGCAAACTCCCCACTGTCAGCGCAGCCAACACCACCACGCCCGCCGCGCGATTGCCCAGCATACCCGCACCCACCGCGCCAATCAGAAACCCCGGCCCGGCATTTACGCAAAACAATTGCAACCGCTGCGCTTGTTCCTGCGTGAGCTGCCCCCGCGCATGCAATTGCGCAACCACTTTCGCGCCCACAGGGTAGCCACCCAGCAGCCCCAACAACATTGCACCAGCCCCGGGGTATTTCGTTCGCCCCCGCCCGCTCAGCTGCACATATATCGCCGCAATCACGAAAAACGGATACAGCGCGGGAATAATTACATTGCCGCACAGCGCAAGCGCAGCACGTGCACCCTGCATAGCAAGCGGCGCATGCAACACCAGCGCAACGGCTAACACAACACACGCAACCAGCGCAAGTGGATTTTTCAAGCGAACAATCATCTGTTTCATGGTAATAGGTATGTGCGCAACAGAATATGCATGCTTGTGGAGGTGATTGAATGCCAAAGCAAAAGATATCATTTAGCGCAAAGGTTCGGCTGGCAGGCGAGGCACTGGATGTGCCCGCACGTGCGCTGCCGGGTTTTTGCCATATCGAGTTGATGCAAAATCGTCAGGCCGTCATTGAAGGCGTGAAGGGCGTGCTGGGCTACAGCGAAGATGAAATCAAGCTGAACATGAGCGATTTGGTGGTCACCTTTCGCGGGCAGGGACTAACCATTTCGGGCTATCAACAGGAAGCACTGACCATGAGCGGCACCATTTTTCAATTAACAATGGACAATGGACAATGAACAATTTGGGTTGCCCAACACGCGCAACGCCAGTGATGGGCGATTTAAATTGGGTATGGGCGAAGCCCATCAAACATTGTCAATTGTACATTGTCAATTGTACATTGGAGAAATTATGCTTTTCATCAAACTCATGCGCTGGCTACGCGGCTATGTTTGTTTTTCAGCTTCGGATGGATTTCCGGAGCGGTTTTTGAACTTATGCAATCAAGCTGGCATTGCCATGTGGGATGTTGCCTGGCGGGGCTGCAACATGCACGGCATCACCGACCGCCACGGCTTTGTTGCCATGCAGCAATGTGCCCCTCCCGCAGGCATCACGCTGAAAGTTAGGGGCAAACGCGGGCTGCCCTTTGCCGTGCATGCCTATCGCAAGCGCACAGGATTACTGGCAGGCGTCGCGGTGTGTTTAATTACCCTGGCGGTGCTGTCTAGCATGATTTGGACCATTGAGGTGCAGGGCAACGAAACCATCGCCACCGAGGAAATTCTGCAAGTGCTGCACGAACAGGGCCTGCGCCTTGGCGTGCGCCGCAACAGCCTTGACCCGCGCAGTATGGCCGAAACCGCACAGCAAGCACTACCCGGCGTGGGCTGGCTAACCGTGAACCTACGCGGCAGCAGCGCGGTCATCGAACTGCGCGAAGAACACAGCGTGCAACCTTGGCTCACCACTGACCAACCGCAGCATATCATCGCGGCAAAGGCTGGGCAAATTCGCATTTTCGAACTCTACCAAGGGCAGGCGGAAATCATGGTGGGCGACGCGGTGTATGCAGGCGCACTGCTGGCCAATGCCCGCATGCAAAACCGCGATGAAACCTTCCGCTATGTGGCAGCAGATGCCTATGTGGTCGCACGCACGGTGGTCACCGGGCACGGTGAAGCCCCTCGCAGCCGCATGGTGCACAGGCTTGCGCCCAGCCGCACGCGCTACCGCTTGCAGGTGCTGAATTTCACTATTCCCTTAGGCCGACAAACACAGAGCGCGACCATCGACACCACATTTCATCTTGAGCTTGCCGGGCGAATCATGCCCTTGGCGCTGCACCGTCACAGCGAAATCACCGCGCAGCCGCAACAGCGCATTCTCACCGACCGCCAGCTGCAACTCTCCGCAGCCGCTGAGTTCTTCAACTGGGCCTACACCCACACCCGTGCCGCGCAAATGCTGGAGCAAGACATCACCGTTGAGCTCACGCAAGACTACGCCCGCGTGGTGCTGCACGGTGCGGCGTATGAGAACATTGGCTTTGCGGTTGCGGTGGAATGAGCCCCCTCAGTCACGCTGCGCGTGCCAGCTCCCCCACGAGGGGAGCCCTTGGCAAAGCATAGACTTTCGGCTGTCGCCAGAGTCTCCCCCGAGGGGGAGATGTCGCGGAGCGACAGAGGGGGTGTGCAATGAAAAACCCGACAGCGATGTGCTGCCGGGTGGGTGTTATGCTTTGTTGTCGTCGTTTGCAAAGTGTTGGAGCATCGCCTTCACATCGTCCATCACCTGCTCATCCGTGTCGTACCCACGCGCGGTGGCGAACATGCGGTAAGCCTCTAATTTTGCGGATAGTTTCTCAATGATCTCAGCTGAGTTTGCCATAACTTTTGCTCCTTTCGCAAGTGTTGTTTATATTGTACCACACTTCGCGATAAAAATCAAGCAAAAGTTGTTGCATCTAAAACCAGCAGCGGGCGGGCTGCCGGGGTTCCCACAGGAAGGATTTATCCTAACCAATTTATTATCCCAGCTATAACTCCAACTATAGAGGCAAAACCTACTAGCAATAGCGCTTGACCGACAACATCCACAATCTCGGGGACGTTTCTATCCCCAATTATAGTAGCCAGAATCAAAAACACCACAACAGAAAAAATCAACGTAACACTGCTTATAATCAATAACCACGGTGTTGTTGTCCCGCCGCTGCTTGCACCACGCGCAAACCGCGCTTCGGCAGCAGCCATGTCATTGCACAGGCGGCCTTGGGCAAAGGCAAAGGTTGTGCCCGCAATACCCGCCGAGATATCGGTGGGCAGGTTCATTGTTGCTTCAATGCGCAGCAAATTCACGCCGCGCACATCAACGTGAATGTACCTTGGCAGTGCAGTTGCATTGATAGTAACTCGCTGCAACAATCGACCATCGCCAAAAAACGCAATGCTTCCTCCACGAATCCCTGTGCCATCTATGCGTCCAATGTATCCGCTTAATGTCGCATGCTGTCCTCTGAGATTATGCAAAGTAAAAGAACTTCCCGTGCTTAAGGGACTTGCTTGAACTGGAAAACGCAATGCATTTGCATAGGATACGCCGCCCATAACCGCGCTTCCAACAACGGCATTCCGTCCGATACCCGTGCTACCAAGTTGATGCGGCGGCACGGCTTGCGTAAGTATCACCTGCCGTGCGCTGGCTTGCGTTGCCAGAGGAATGAGCATCAGCACCGCCAATGCCACAGCGAGAATTGATTTGATTGTCTTCTTCATGCGAAACATCTCCTTTGTTAAATAATAACTAAAATTATACCCCCCCCCCCCCCCCCTTTTTTTAATTTTTTTCTCTTTTTTTCTTCGGGGGCAATATAGAGAAAAAAAAGATGGGGCGGGGGGAGGGTTCATGTTTACGGAGAGAGGACTTTCTTTCCTCTTCATGCAA